>JAESGH010000030.1_pt1 | contig 578946 bp, 570 predicted proteins | sample 9269641 | NCBI WGS metagenome assembly JAESGH01 (sample SAMN14515345, study PRJNA621665) | algae metagenome | isolation source: Phormidium tanganyikae FI6-MK23 and co-occurring heterotrophs from granitic... | place: USA: Fort Irwin, California | collected 1998-05-24
TCTTCAACAAACTCAAACATTTCAGAGCCGTCGCAACACGATACGACAAGCGAGACGACAACTTCCTCGCTTCCGTCCAGCTCGCTTCAATCAGGATATGGTTGCGACATAATGAGTCCGTGACCTAAAGTCCTGACTCCGGTCTAGGATCGCCGGCCGCTCCCCTACCCCGCGGGCAGTCGCAATCGGACGAGCAGCCCGCCCAGATCCTCGCTCTCTTCGAGCGCGATGCTGCCGCCGTAGATCTCCGCGACGTCGCGCACGATCGCGAGACCCAGTCCCGTTCCGGGTTTGCCGCTGTCGAGCCGGACGCCGCGATCGAAGATGCGCTGGCGGTCGGCGGGCGAGATGCCCGCGCCGTCGTCCTCGACGACGATTTCGGCCATCGCGCCGTCGCGCCGGATGGTCACGAACACGCTGCCGCCGCCATATTTCGCGGCGTTTTCGAGCAGGTTGCCGACCAGTTCATCGAGATCCTGCCGCTCGACGCGCGCGACCAGCGAGGTATCGCCCTCGGCATCGAGCCGGACGTTGGGGTAAAGCAGCCCCACCGCGCGCGAGACGCTGTCGACGCTGTCGCGAACATTTGCGCGTGCCTGCGCGGCGCCTCGGCGCCCGACGGCACGCGCGCGGGCAAGATGATGGTCGACCTGCCGCTGCATCGTCGCCGCCTCGCGCCGCACCGTTTGCGCAAGCTCGCTGTCCGACCCGGTCGCGCTGTTGACGAGCACGGTCAGCGGCGTCTTGAGCGCGTGCGCGAGATTGCCCGCGTGGAGCCGCGCCTCCTCCGCCTGCTTCTCGTTGTGCGCAAGCAGCGCGTTCAATTCGTCGACCATCGGCTGCACCTCGAGCGGCAGCGGCGCGACGATCCGGCGGTTCTCGCCCCCGCGCATCGCCGCGATCGCGCGGCGGATCTGGCGCAGCGGCAGCAAGCCGTAAAAGGTCTGGAGCGCCGCAAGCACGATCAGCCCGAGCCCGAGCAGACCGAGGCTGGGGATCAGCGTCGCGCGTACCGCGCGGATCTGCAGGTCGAGCGCGTCGCGCGACTGGGCGATCTGGAACCGCCAGCTGACCCGGCTCCCCGGCAGGATGACGTTGCGTTCGAGGACGCGGAGTTGTTCGTCGGGAAACTGGTTGCTGTTATACGTGTGGAGCGCATTGTCGATATGCGGCTGCGGCGGCTTCAGGGTGCGTTCCCACAGCGAGCGCGAACGATAGGGTTCCTGCCCGCCGCCGCTGATCTGCCAGTAAAGGCCGCTATAGGGTTCGAGGAAGCGCTGGTCGCCGAGCGGTTCGATCAGCCGCACCTCGCCGTCGGGCCCGATCTCCGAAGAGCGGATCATCGCGATCAGCACATATTCGAGGCTGGAGTCGAAGTTGCGCGTGATCGCGCCGGTCAGCACGCGATCGAGCGCGAAGCCGCCGCCGATCAGCAGCACCGAGATCCAGATCGTCGCGATCGCGATCATGCGCCGCGCGAGCGAGCCGGTGATACGGCGCGTCAGCGCGGCGGGCTTTGCGGCTTCGGTCGCTATCGCAGGGGCGGCATCGGCCTCCGCCATGCCTTACTGCGGATCGTCGAGCTGGTAGCCGAGACCGCGGATGGTGGTGATGATATCGGCGCCCAGCTTCTTGCGGATGCGCGTCACGAACACCTCGATCGTGTTCGAATCGCGGTCGAAATCCTGATCATAGATATGCTCGATCAGCTCGGTGCGCGACACGACCTTGCCCTTGTGATGGAGCAGGTACGACAGGAGCTTATATTCCTGCGCGGTGAGCTTCACCGGCGCGCCGTCGAGCGTCACGCGGCCCGAGCGCGTGTCGAGGCGAACATTGCCCGCAATCAGCTCGCTCGACGCATTGCCCGCGGCGCGGCGGATCAGCGCGCGCAGGCGGGCGATCAATTCCTCGGTCTGGAAGGGCTTGGCGAGATAATCGTCGGCGCCCGCGTCGAGCCCCGCAACCTTGTCCGACCAGCTGTCGCGCGCGGTCAGGACGAGCACGGGAAAGTTGCGCTTTTCCTTGCGCCAGCGGTCGAGCACCGTCAGCCCGTCGACTTCGGGCAGCCCGAGGTCGAGGATCGCGGCGTCGTAATTTTCGGTCGAACCCAGGAAATGGCCGTCCTCGCCGTCGGTGGCGAGGTCGACCGCATAGCCGGCCCCCTCGAGCGTCGCTTTGAGCTGCGGACCCAGCGTGGGTTCGTCCTCGACAATCAAAATCCGCATTCAGGCGCCTTTCCTTTGCGCGGCCGGTGCGTCCCGCGCCGCGATGGTGCAACTCTGTACCAAGTCCCAACGATCATCGCAAAATGTCGTTGCGCTCGAAAAATGTCAGGGTTTGCGGCCGACGATCCGGCCGGTCCGCGCATCGACATAGACGACGACGACCTGCGCGCCGTCCATGAATTTCAGCGCATAGAGCATCCGGCCGGCATCGAACTGCGGCCCGCCGAGATAAGTCATGCCGCTGTAGGGCGGACGCGATTTGACGTCGGCGATCAGCCGGTTGAGCGGGATCACCTGCCCCTGCGCCGCGGCTTCGCGCAGATTGTCCTGGTCACGATCGCCGCGGGCGAACGCGGGTGTGCCCGCGGCGAGCAGCGAGGCCGATGCAAGGGTTATGGTCAGAATGCGGAACATGCCCATGGTCCTAGTGCGAACGCATTGAATAGGCGATGAATGGGGCCGACAGGCGATAGTCGGCCTTTGCCGCCTCGCATCGATGCGCTTCGGGGAATGGTGGGCGCGACAGGGATTGAACCTGTGACCCCACCCGTGTGAAGGGTGTGCTCTACCGCTGAGCTACGCGCCCATTCCGATGCCCGCTGATAGCCGACGTCCGAAAGCCGGACGGCCATAGCCGCTCGCGCCGGTAATGCAATGTCCATTTGCCGAAAATTCACCCGCCGATGCAAATCGGGCCGCAGCTTGCGCCACGGCCCGAGATGTTTTCACCAAAAGGGTCCGACCAACTTAGTTGACGGCGTCCTTGAGGGCCTTGCCGGCCTTGAACTTCGGCTGGTTCGACGCCGCGATGGTCATCGTTTCGCCGGTGCGCGGGTTGCGACCGGTCGAGGCCTTGCGCTTGCTGACCGCGAACGTGCCAAAGCCGACGAGGCGAACTTCGCCGCCCTTCTTGAGCGCGCCGGTGATCGAATCGAACACGGCTTCGACAGCCTTGCTCGCGTCGCCCTTGGTCAGGCCGCTCGAGTCAGCGACGGCGGCGATCAGGTCTTGTTTGTTCATGCCTAAGGAACCCCTGCATTATGGTTGGATAATCGATTCATGGCCCGAAGCCATGGCGCGCCACTAACGATGTTTCCCCCCGCCTTGTCAAAGCAAAAAAGGCTGAAAAACGCCCCAAAAGGCCGATTATGCGACGAATTTGGGTCCAAAAAGGGCCGGTGGCGCGAGCCGGCCCTTCGGGGTCAGTGCCGAATCGCGGATTCGGGGTCGCTGCCGGGCGAAATCGGCGGTGATGCGGCGAGTTCGTCGGCTTCGGTCCACTCGATCGGTTCGACCGGCGCCGCCAGGGCTTCGGCGAGTACCTGGTCGACATGGCTGACCGGAATGATCTTCAGCGACGACGTGATGTTCGCCGGAATCTCGACCAGATCTTTTTCATTCTCCTCGGGGATGAGAACGGTGGTGATCCCGCCGCGCAGCGCCGCGAGCAGCTTTTCTTTGAGCCCGCCGATCGCGAGCACGCGGCCACGCAGCGTAACTTCGCCGGTCATCGCGACGTCCTTGCGGACCGCGATGCCGGTGAGGGTCGAGACCATCGCCGTGACCATGCCGACGCCCGCCGACGGACCGTCCTTGGGCACCGCGCCTTCGGGCAGGTGGATGTGGATGTCCTTGCGCGCGAACAGGCTGGGCTTGATGCCGTACGCCGGGGCGCGCGCCTTCACGAACGACAGCGCCGCCTGCACGGATTCGGTCATCACTTCGCCGAGCTTGCCGGTGGTCCGCACCTGGCCCTTGCCCGACGCGGTGACCGCCTCGATCGTCAGCAGTTCGCCGCCGACCTGGGTCCAGGCGAGCCCGGTGACCGCGCCGACCTGATCCTCGCGATCCGAAACGCCGTGACGGAACTTCCGCACGCCGGCGAATTCGGCGAGATTGTCGGGGGTAACGACGACGCTTTCCGCCTTGCCCTCGAGGATCTTGCGCAGCGCCTTGCGCGCCAGACGCGCGATCTCGCGCTCGAGCGTGCGGACGCCCGCCTCGCGGGTGTAATAGCGGATGAGGTCGCGCAAGCCTTCGTCGGTCAGCTCGAACTCACCGGCTTTCAGGCCGTGCGCCTCGATCTGCTTCGCGATCAGGTGACGCTTGGCGATCTCGACCTTCTCGTCCTCGGTATAGCCCTCGAGCCGGATGATCTCCATGCGGTCGAGCAGCGGCTGCGGCAGGTTCAGCGAGTTGGCGGTCGTCACGAACATCACGTCCGACAGGTCGACATCGACCTCCAGATAATGGTCCTGGAACTTCGCATTCTGTTCGGGGTCGAGTACCTCGAGCAGCGCCGAGGCCGGATCGCCGCGAAAATCCTGGCCGAGCTTGTCGATCTCGTCGAGCAGGAACAGCGGGTTCATCGTGCCAGCCTTCTTGAGGTTCGTCACGATCTTGCCCGGCAGCGAGCCGATGTAAGTGCGGCGGTGGCCGCGGATTTCGGCCTCGTCGCGCACGCCGCCCAGCGACTGGCGCACGAATTCGCGGCCCGTCGCCTTCGCGATCGAGCGGCCGAGCGAGGTCTTGCCGACGCCCGGAGGGCCGACGAGACAAAGGATCGGCCCCTTCAGCTTGTTGGTACGCGCCTGCACCGCCAGATATTCGACGATCCGGTCCTTGACCTTCTCGAGCGCATAATGGTCGTCGTCGAGGACGGCCTGCGCCTTCGCGATATCCTTCTTGAGCTTCGACTTCTTGCCCCAAGGCAGGCCGATCAGCGTGTCGAGATAGTTGCGCACGACGGTCGCCTCGGCCGACATCGGCGCCATCGCGCGCAGCTTCTTGAGCTCGGCGTTCGCCTTGGCCTTGGCTTCCTTCGACATCTTGAGGCTGTCGATCTTGAGCTGCAGCTCGGCGAGGTCGTCGCCGCCTTCGCCATTGTCGTTGCCAAGCTCGCGCTGGATCGCCTTCAACTGTTCGTTGAGGTAATATTCGCGCTGGCTCTTTTCCATCTGGCGCTTCACGCGGCCGCGGATCTTCTTCTCGACCTGCAGCACGCCGAGTTCGCCCTCCATGAAGGCGAAAACCATTTCGAGCCGCTTCGCGGGCGCATCCTCGACAAGCAGAGCCTGCTTGTCGGAGACCTTGATGTTGAGATTGCCCGCGACCGAGTCGGCAAGGCGCGAGGCGTCGTCGATTTGCGACAGTTGCACCGCGGTCTCGGCCGGCATCTTCTTGTTGAGCTTGGCGTAGCTTTCGAACTGGTCGACCACCGAACGCATCAGCGCGGCGGTATCGACGCTGTCGTCGATCGTGTCGGCGATCGGCTTCACGCTCGCAAGCACCGCCTTGCCCTGGTCTTCAAGGCTGACGAGCCTTGCGCGCTCCTTGCCCTCGACAAGCACGCGGACGGTGCCGTCGGGAAGCTTGAGCAACTGCAAAACGGTGGCAATTACGCCGGTATCATAAAGGTCGTCGCGCTGCGGGTCGTCCTCGCCGGGATCGAGCTGGGCGACGAGGAAGATTTCCTTGTCGCTTTCCATGGCGGTTTCGAGCGCGGCGACCGAGCGGTCGCGGCCCACGAACAACGGAACGATCATGTGCGGGAAAACAACGATATCGCGCAGCGGCAACAGGGGATAGGATTGCGTCATCGGGGCTCCTGGACGCGCGCCGCGACCCGGCGCGCCATCCTTCTTATAGGCGGTTCATCGCTAATATGGCGTAACTTGCCGCGCATTCAATGACGCAGGCCTGAACGGACGGCGGAAGCTGGGGACAAGCCCGTCAGAACGGCAGCTTGAACCCCGGCGGGAGCGGCAGGCCGCTGGTCATCTTGCCCATTTCCTCGTTGCTCGCCGCATCGGCCTTTTCGCGCGCATCGTTGAACGCGGCGGCGAGCAAATCCTCGAGCATCTGCTTGTCGGATGGCACGATCAGGCTGTCGTCGATATGGATCGCCTTGATCCGGCCCTTCGCGCTGGCGCGAATCTTCACAAGCCCGCCGCCCGAGACGCCTTCGACCTCGACGGTGTCGAGCTTCGCCTGCGCCTCCTGCATCTGCGCTTGCACGGTGGCGGCGGCTTCCTGTGCCGCCTTCATCATTTCTTCGATCGATTTCATGGGTTCAGCCTTTGATGGTTGGCGTCGTCTTCGACAAGCCTTGCGTCGGGGAAAGCCGCGAGCGCGGCCTTCACGACCGGCAGTTCGCGAATACGGGACTCATTGTCGGCAAGCTTCGCGGCGCGCATCTGGCCGAGGCTCGGGCGCCCCTCGCCCTCGCCCGCCCGCACCTGCCAGCGGCTGCCGGTCTGGGCATGCAGCGCCTCGCCCAGCCGGCGCGCGAAATCGCCGTCGAGCGCCGGAACGGGGGCATAGACGAGCAAGCCGGGTTCGAGCTCGACAAGTTTGAGGTCGTCATAAACCTGGCGCGCAAGCTGATGATTACCGGTGCTTTCCAGAAGCTGGTGGATTTGCGCGATGGTGAGCGCCGAGGTCGGCGTTTCGGCGCCTTCCGGCACCGGTGCGGCCGCAGCCGCGCTCTCGCGCCCGGTCGGTGCGGGCGGCGCACCGAGCGGCATCGCGGGCACGCCGCCCGATTCGAGCAGCTTCGCAAGCTCGCCCGGATCGGGCAGCGACGCGGCGTAGATCACCCGAAGCAGCAGCATTTCGAGATGTTCGAGCGGGTTGTTCGCGCGCAGCACCTCGTCATGCCCCTTGAGCAAGAGCTGCCACAGGCGGTTGAGCGGCGCGAACCCGAGCTTCTTGGCCCAGTCGCCGATGCGTTCGCGGTCGCTCGCGGCGAGCGCGGGATCGTCGTGGCGCGATACTTTGGCGAGCGTCACGGCGTGCGTCAGGTCCATCAGCCCGCGCACCATCGCGACGGGCTCGATCCCCAGCGCATATTGGGCGCGGGCAAGATCGATCGCGCCGCCGCTGTCGCCCTCGAGGATCGCCGCCATCAACTGCGTGATCGCGGTGCGGTCCGACAGCCCCAGCATCGTGCGCACCTGATCGGCGCTTATCTTGCCTCCACCATCGAGGTCGGCATGCGCGATTGCCTGGTCGAGGATCGACAGGCCGTCACGCACCGATCCTTCGGCAGCGTTGGCGATCAGCCAGATCGCCGGCGCCTCGGCCTCGACGCCCTCTTTCTGCAGGATCGCGCTGAAATGCGCGAACAGCATGTCGGGGGTGATGCGGCGGAGGTCGAACCGCTGGCAGCGCGACAGCACCGTCACCGGCACCTTGTTCACTTCGGTGGTCGCGAACAGGAACTTGACGTGCGGCGGCGGCTCTTCGAGCGTTTTCAGCAATGCGTTGAACGCGTTGCGCGACAACATATGCACTTCGTCGATGATGTAGATCTTGTAGCGCGCCGACACCGCGGCATAGCGCACCGCCTCGATGATCTCGCGCACGTCGTCGACGCCGGTGTTCGACGCGGCGTCCATCTCGATCACGTCGATGTGGCGGCCTTCGGTGATCGCGCGGCACGGTTCGCAGACGCCGCACGGATCGATCGTCGGCCCGCCCTGCCCGTCGGGGCCGATGCAGTTGAGCGCCTTGGCGATCAGGCGCGCGGTCGAGGTCTTGCCGACCCCGCGCACCCCGGTCATCAGGAAGGCATGCGCCAGCCGGTCGCGCGCGATCGCGTTGGCGAGCGTCTTCACCATCGCATCCTGCCCGATCAGCTCGGCGAAGGTTTGCGGGCGATATTTGCGCGCGAGGACGCGGTACGGGCCGCTCGATGCGGCGGACGCGGGCGTCTCCGGCAAATCCATTCCCAGCATCGTCGGTTCGTCGTCGGCGGAATCGTCCATAGCCCCGTCTTAAGGGGCCAGCGGGTTATTGTCGAAGGGGAATGCTCGCTCCTGCCTCGTCATGCTGAACTTGTTTCAGCATCCATGGCGCGCCGTTGTCCTCCGACGCAGCGCCGAACGAGAGCAAGGGGCCATGGACCCTGAAACAGGTTCAGGGTGACGAGAATAGGTAGACTGTAGTGAGGGTGGGAGCCGGAACGACCCGCAGCGAAATCGTTGCGGCTGCTTCCTTCCGGACCTGACCGGGTTGGCGAAGACTGCGTCCGCCCGACTCCCGCCGCGCATATGGCGGGGATGGTGATAAAATGCAAGATCGGCCGGGTCGACCGGCGTTTCGTCTGTTTTGGGGTGGATTCCAGACCGTCCCCTATTTCCGTTCGTGTCGAGCGAAGTCGAGACATCCGGCAGCCTTGCGCCTAGCCCGAGGCGCATCTCGACTTCGCTCGATGCGAACGGATCAGGTTGGGCTCACGTCCACCCCGGTCGTTAGCTGTCAGCGCGGCCCCTGCATATTGCGGCTTTCGGGGGGAATATGGACGGTCAGCCCGTCAAGATCCTCTGTCAGCACGATCTGGCACGACAGTCGGCTGGTGCGGCGCACCCCGGCGGCAAGATCGAGCATGTCTTCCTCCATCTCGCTGGCTTCGGGGAGGCGGTCGAAATCCTGCCTGTCGACGATGACGTGGCAGGTCGAGCAGGCCATCTGGCCCTCGCACGTCCCCTCGAGCGGCATCAGATGCGCCTGCGCGACGTCGAGCAGGATATCGCCCGGCTTGGCCTCGGCCTCGGTGCGCCCCTTGCCGTCGGCGTGGATGAAGGTGACGCGCATCAATTAACCCCCTGGAGCCGCGCGGCATCCTTGATCGCCTGCAGCCCCTCGCGCAACTCCGCTTCGGTGGTGTAGCGTCCCCAACCGAGACGGATCGAGGCACGGGCATCGGCCTCGCTGACCCCCATCGCGCGCAGCACATGGCTGACCTTGCCCGACCCGCTGCCGCACGCGCTCCCGAGCGAGAAAGCGACATTGCGGGCATCGGACATCAGGCGAAGGCCGTTCACGCCGTCGCGGCGGATGTTGAGATTGCCGTGATAACGCGGGCTTTCCGCACCGTTGAGCGTCCATTGGGGGAGCGTATCCATCGCGAGCGACCAGAGGCGCTCGACATGCTCGGCATCCTTGTCGAACCGCTCGGCGGCGAGCGCCGCCGCGGCGCCGAAACCGGCGCAGAGCGCAGGCGAGACGGTTCCCGATCGCATCCCCTGCTCCTGCGCGCCGCCGAACATCAAGGGTTCAAGGTCGATGCCGTCGCGAACCCAAAGCGCGCCGATGCCCTTGGGTCCGTGGATCTTGTGCGCCGAGACCGCGATCAGGTCGGCGTCCGCCGGGATCGCCACGCGGCCATAGCCCTGCACCGCGTCGCAAAGCAGCAGACTGTTCTTCGCGCGCGCCGCCACCGCGAAATCGGCGACCGGCTGGATCGTTCCGACCTCGTTGTTGACCAGCATCGTCGCGACGATCCCGTTATCGGGGATCAGCGCGTCGTCGGGCGGCAGCGCCAGTCCTGCACCGTCCACCGGCAGAATATTCGCATTCAGCCGTTCGAGGCATTGCAGCGAGGCGGCATGTTCGATGCTGAACCCTGCGACGCCGCCCGGCTTCGCCTTCGCGCCGCTGAACAGCGCCCAGTTGAGCGCCTCGGTCGCGCCCGATGTGAAGAAGACGCGCCCGCCCTTCGGCAGCAGCGCCGCGACCTGATCGCGCGCGACTTCGACCGCTGCCGCGGCGGCGCGGCCCGCCTTGTGCGTGCTCGAAGGATTGGCGAAGCCGTCTCCTTCTCCGGGTCCTTCCAGCCAGCGCAGCATCGCCTCGCGCGCTTCGGGGGCAAGCGGCGTCGTGGCCTGATAGTCGAGGTAAATCATGGGGCGCGGCAATCGTCTGTGAGGAACCAATCAAACCCCGTTCGCATCGAGCGAAGTCGAGATGCCCATCGGTGGCACATGCCTTCTGGGTGTCTCGACTTCGCTCGACACGAACGGAAACGGGGAGCGTGTCGCCACCTTATTGCGAGCGATTCGCAAAAGTTGCAACTTGCCACCTATTTTCTATATAGGCGCCACCTTCGCTCCGCCACCCCGCCAGCCGGCGATTCGGCCTTGAGCTCAAAAAGATAAGAGGTGCTCCCATGCCCGACGTCATTTTCCCCGGCCCCGAGGGCCGCATCGAAGGCCGTTTCTCGCCGCCGCCGCGTCCGCGCGCGCCCGTCGCGCTGATCCTGCACCCGCATCCGCAGGGCGGCGGCACGATGAACGACCGCATCACGCAGGCGATGTACAAGAGCTTCGTCGCGCGCGGTTTCGCTGTGCTCCGCTTCAACTTCCGCGGCGTCGGCCGCAGCCAGGGCACGTTCGACAATGGCATTGGTGAGCTCAGCGATGCCGCATCGGCGCTCGACTGGGTGCAGTCGATCCATCCCGAGGCGCAGACGACCTGGGTCGCGGGCTTCAGCTTCGGCGCGTGGATCGGGATGCAGCTCTTGATGCGCCGCCCCGAAATCCGCGGCTTCCTGTCGGTCGCGCCGCCGGCGAACATGTACGACTTCAGCTTCCTCGCGCCCTGCCCCTCGTCGGGCATCATCGTTGCGGGCGGCCAGGACGAGATCGTGCCCCCGGCCGCGATCCAGAAGCTGGTCGACAAGCTGCGCACCCAAAAGGGCATCACCATCCATCACGACGAGATCCCGCGCGCCAATCACTTCTTCGAGCATGAGCTCGACCAGTTGATGAAGTCGCTCGATAACTATCTGGATATGCGGCTCGCCCCCGATTCGCCGATCCGCTGACATTCAGATCCTCCCTGTCGCGCAGCGATGGGGAGCATTTTTCACTTCGTCGGGATCATCCAGATCGCCACATTGGCGAACAGCACCAGCGCCGCGACGAGCATCAGCAGCGCGCGGCGGCGGTCGCCGTGGCGGAAGACCATGAATGCGCCGCCGAGCAGCGCGAAACCGCCGAGCATGGCGATCGAAAGCAGCGTGTCACCCATGGCGGCGCTCTACGCGGCGTCCCCTGCCCGGTCAAACCCGCTCTCCGGTCAGGCCCGCTTTGTGACAAAATAATGGATCGCGGCTTATGGCCAATTCGCGACGCTTCGCCTAAAGCGCGCTCATCGATTCCCTTCGACCTTACGGGAGCCGCGCCATGCGCATCGCGATAGCCTCTGACCATGCCGCTTACGAGCTGAAAGCCCTGCTCGCCGACTGGCTGCGCGCCGACGGGCACGAGGTCGCCGATCTCGGCACCAACGGCCCCGACAGCGTCGATTATCCCGACTATGGCTATCGCCTTGCCGAGGCTGTGGCGAACGGCAGCGCCGAAAAGGGGGTCGCGCTTTGCGGATCGGGCATCGGCATCTCGATCTCGGTCAACCGCAATCCCGCGTGCCGCTGTGCGCTCGTATCCGAACCGCTGTCGGCGAAACTGTCGCGCGAGCATAATGACGCGAATGTTATCGCGCTCGGCGCGCGGTTGACCGGCATCGACATGGCGAAGGCGTGCATCACCGCCTTCCTGACCACCGACTTTGCCGGCGACCGCCACGCGCGCCGCGTCGACAAGCTTTCCCACCCTCCCATTCTGGAGACCAGCCGATGACCACCGAAACGCTCGCCAAGCCCATCAAGTCGGCCGGCTATTTCACCGATGGCGTCGGCGCGACCGATCCGGCGGTCGCCGCCGCGATCAAGCATGAGCTCGAGCGCGAGCAATATCAGATTGAGCTGATCGCCTCGGAAAATATCGTCTCGAAGGCGGTGCTCGAGGCGCAGGGCTCGGTCTTCACCAACAAATATGCCGAGGGCTATCCGGGCAAGCGCTACTATCAGGGCTGCGCGCCGTCGGACGAAGTCGAAACGCTGGCGATCGACCGCGCGAAGAAGCTGTTCGACTGCAATTTCGCCAACGTCCAGCCGCATTCGGGCGCGCAGGCGAACGGCGCGGTGATGCTCGCGCTGACCAAGCCCGGCGCGACGATCCTCGGTATGAGCCTCGACGCCGGCGGTCACCTGACCCACGGCGCCCCGCCCGCCATGTCGGGCAAATGGTTCAATGCCGTGCAATATGGCGTCCGCGCCGACGACCATCTCGTCGATTTCGACCAGGTCGAGGCGCTCGCGAAAGAACACCGTCCCTCGCTGATCATTGCAGGCGGCTCGGCCTATCCGCGCACGCTCGACTTCGCGCGCTTCCGTGCGATTGCCGATGACGTCGGCGCGTTGCTGATGGTCGACATGGCGCATTTCGCCGGTCTCGTCGCCGGCGGCGCGCATCCGTCGCCGATGGAGCATGCGCATGTCGTCACCACGACGACGCACAAGACGTTGCGCGGCCCGCGCGGCGGCATGATCCTGACCAATGACGAGGCGATCGCCAAGCGCATCAATTCGGCGGTCTTCCCCGGACTGCAGGGCGGGCCGCTGGTCCATGTCATCGCCGCCAAGGCGGTGGCGTTCGGCGAAGCGCTGCGCCCCGAGTTCAAGGACTATGCAAAGGCGACGATCGCCAACGCACAGGCACTCGCCAACCGGCTGAAGGCGCGCGGCGCCGATGTCGTCGCGGGCGGCACCGACACGCACCTCGCGCTGATCGACCTGCGCCCGCTCGGCATCACGGGCCGCGACGCCGACGAGGCGCTCGAACGCAGCGCGATCACCTGCAACAAGAATGGCGTGCCCTTCGATCCGCTGCCGCCGGTCAAGACCAGCGGCATCCGCGTCGGATCGCCCGCGGGGACGACGCGGGGCTTCGGGATCGCCGAGTTCGAGGAGATCGGCGACATGGTTGCCGACGTTCTGGAAGCGCTGCGCGACAAGGGCGAGCATGGCGACGCCGATGTCGAGGCCGACGTGCGCGGCCGCGTCCGCGCGCTCTGCGAACGCTTCCCCATCTATCAGGGATAATCTAATGGCGCGGCAGCACCCCGAGGAACCGACGCTGGTCGAGCTGACGATCGAAGAGGTCAAGGCGATGGGCAAGCAGGGGATGGACCATCCCTCGACGCGCCCGGTGCTGATCGGCGGTGGGCTCGGGGCGGTTGCGGGCGCGATCCTGCCGGTCGTCACCTGGCCGGTCGGCCTGTTCGCGGGCGCCGCGATCGCGCTCTATTCGCGGGTGAAACGCTGATCCATGCGCTGCCCCTATTGCGGACATGAAGACAGCCAGGTGAAGGACAGCCGCCCGACCGAGGACGGTGCGGCGATCCGGCGCCGCCGCCAGTGCGAGGACTGCGGCGCGCGCTTCACGACCTTCGAGCGAATCCAGCTGCGCGAGGTCGCCGTGCTGAAAGCTGGCGGCGGCCGCGAGCCCTTCGACCGCGAGAAATTGATGCGTAGCGTCCAGATCGCGTGCCGCAAGCGCCCGATCGACGGCGCGCGGATCGAGCGGCTCGTGTCGGGCATCCAGCGCCAGCTCGAAACCTCGGGCGAAAATGAGGTGCAGGCGGCACAGATCGGCGCGATGGTGATGGAGGCGCTCAAAGGCTTCGACAATGTCGCCTATATCCGTTTCGCCAGCGTCTATCGCGATTTCACCGAAGCCAAGGATTTCGAGGAATTCGCCTCTTCGATCACCGAGGCAGCGAAGAAGAATTAGCTCCTCCTCTCCTCCGTATCCCCGAGCGAAGACGAGGGGCATTTTCGAGCGAAGCGAGAAAGCTGCACCAGCCGACATATGACTTTCTGGACTTACCTCCTCCATTGCGCAGATCGCACCTATTACACGGGTCATACCGATGATCTGGATAAACGCGTCTATCAGCATCAACAGGGCGTCCTCGGCGGCTATACATCGACACGTCGGCCGGTGGAATTGGTGTGGGCCGAGGCATTCGCCACGCGCGAGGAGGCGAAGGCAGCCGAGATCAGGATCAAAAACTGGTCACGCGCGAAGAAGGAGGCGCTGATAGCCAAAGACTGGGATCGGCTGAAACGCGCTTCCATGCCGCCGGGCGAGCGGCAAGCCCGCGCCTCGACTTCGCTCGGCGGAGCCCCTCGTCTTCGCTCGGGGATACGGGAAGAAGGAAATACCATGACCGCCCCACCCCCCGTCATCGTTCTCGTAAGACCGCAGCTTGGCGAAAATATCGGCAAGGCGGCGCGCGCGATGCTCAATTTCGGGCTGACCGAGCTGCGTCTCGTCGCGCCGCGCGACGGCTGGCCGAACCCCGATGCCGGGCCGGCAGCATCAGGCGCCGATATCGTGCTGGCGAAGGCCGAGGTCTTCGACACGCTGGCAGCCGCAGTGGCCGATTGCACGACCATCTACGCGACCACGGTACGCAAGCGCGGCGTAACCAAGCCCGTTCTCACGCCTGAGGAGGCGGCGAAGCAGGTCCACGCAACGGCGGGCCGGTCGGCCTATGTCTTCGGCCCCGAACGATCGGGGCTGGAAACCGATGATGTCGCGCTCGCGCACACTATCGTCACGGTGCCGATCAACCCCGAATTCGGATCGCTGAACCTCGCGCAGGCGGTGATCCTGCTCGCCTATGAATGGTCGAAGGGCGTCGCGCTGGCCAGCCCGCCCGAAGCGCCGCTCGATCCGCCCGCCGAGCATGGCGAGATGGAGCAGCTGATCCAGCATTTCATCCGCGATCTCGACGCCGCGGGCTATTTCTTCCCCGCCGACCGCACCGAAGCGACGCTGCGCACCTTGCGGACCGCGCTCACCAAGACCGGCTGGTCGTATAATGATATCAGGATGATGCACGGCATCATTACGATACTTGGCAGGACGCCCCGGCCGCGATAACGGAGCGCATCCTCATTCGGAGATTATGATGCTCTCTCTCGTTCTTTCGTTGATGCTTTCCGCGGCCGCCCCCGAAGCGGCGACCCCGGCCGATCCGGCGACGACCACCGTCAAGCCCAAGAAGCCGAAGAAGATCTGCCAGAGCCACAGCAACACCGGCTCGCGCATGAAGCGCCAGACCTGCAAGACCCAGGAAGAGTGGGAGAACCAGCAGCAGACCGACGTCGGCAGCGACGCACGCCTGACGCACGGCGCAGCAGGGAATTGAGCCTTTCGGGCGTCAGCCGCGAATGGCGTCCCATGTGATCGCTTCATAGGCGATCGACTGTTCGACCAGTTCGTTCCAGACCGCACGTAGCCGCGCGGGCTCCAGCCCCGCGGCTTCGGCTTCGCGCGCGACATTGTCGAGAACCTGGGCCTTGCGCGCTTCGTCGCGGACGCTGTCCCGGTCGGTCTTGATCCGCGCGGCAGCGTCCATGAAGGCGAAACGGCGCGCCAGCAGCGCGACCAGCTCACGGTCGATCGCGTCGACCCCGGCGCGGACCTCGATCATCGTTTCGCAGTCTTGGGGAAGTTTCGGTGCGGTCATGCGCGCTGCCTTTAGCGGCTTTTTTCGCGCTGTCGAGCAGCCGCTGCAAAGCTTGACTTTGCGCGATTCGCCGTCTAACCGCGCGCCTTCGCAGATTGACCCCGCACCCCGGTGAAGCGGTGGTCGCATATGGAGCCTTCCATATGGTGCGATCCGGGATAAACGCCGAAATCCTTCGGCACACAGCAAATTGGAGACGACATATGTCGAAGCGCCAGAGCGCCAAGTATAAACTCGACCGCCGGATGGGCGAAAACATCTGGGGTCGCCCGAAGAGCCCGGTCAACCGCCGCGAATATGGCCCCGGCCAGCACGGTCAGCGCCGCAAGGGCAAGATGTCGGACTTCGGCATCCAGCTCCGCGCGAAGCAGAAGCTGAAGGGCTATTACGGCGACATCACCGAGAAGCAGTTCAAGAAGAACTATTTCGAGGCGTCGCGCATGAAGGGCGACACCGGCCAGAACCTGATCGGCCTGCTCGAACGCCGCCTCGACGCGATCGTCTATCGCTCGAAGTTCGCGCCGACGATCTTCTCGGCCCGCCAGCTCGTGAGCCACGGCCACGTCTATGTGAACGGCGTGAAGTGCAACATCGCGAGCCGCCTCGTGAAGCCGGGCGACGAAGTCACCCTCGGCAAGAAGGCGCAGGAAATGGCGCTGGTCGCCGAAGCGCAGAGCCTGCCCGAGCGCGACCTGCCCGAATATCTGGCGCTCGACGGCACCAAGGCGACCTTCGTCCGCGTGCCCACGCTCGACGAAGTGCCCTATCCGGTGAAGATGGAACCGAACCTCGTCGTCGAATTCTATTCGCGCTGATCGGTTTCGCTATCGAATTCAAGAAGGGGCGGTCCGGAAACGGGCCGCCCCTTTTCGTTTAACGCGCCTTCTTCAAGTCGGCAGGCCTCAATGCGGCAGGAAGGCCGAAATCTTCCGCAACATGTCGGTACGCGACTCCGACGCCTCGAGCGCGTGGCCGAGGTCGGGATATTCGACGAGTTCGACGCGCTTCTTCGCGCCATCGAGTACGCGCTTCATCGTCCGCGACTGGGCGATCGCGACATTCTGGTCGAGCGTGCCGTGGAACATCAGCACCGGCGCCTTGATCGCCCCCGCATTTTCCGCGGGCGATCCCTCGCGAATATGCGGCCCCGTCCCGATGAACTTGCCCTCGATGCGGCCGGTGCCGTCGCGTGACGCCTCATCCTTCAATTGCGCGAGGTCGGTGACCGGCGCGATCGCGACGATCGACTTGAACAGGTCGGGTGCGAGTACCCCCGATTGCAGCGCGGCGTAACCGCCATAGGACCAGCCGACGATCGACAGCTTTGCGGGATCGGCGCCCTCCTTGACCAGCCAGCGGCCGGCGTCGGTCACATCGCCCACCGCGGTGCGCCACGACTGGAAGCCGTTGTTCTGATACCATTGGTCGCCGAAGCCCGCCGAGCCGCGATAATTGGGCTGCAGCACCGCATAGCCGCTTTGCGCGAAATATTGCGCCAGCCAGTCGAAGCCCCATTCATCGCGCGCCGAGGGTCCGCCGTGCGGCATCACGATCGCGGGCAGTCCCTTCGCGTCGGTTCGCCCGGGCGGCAGCGTCAGATAGCCCGGCACCAGCGTGCCATCGCCCGCGGGATAAGTGATCGCCTTTACCGGCGACAGTTTCACGGTCGCAAGCTGTTCGCGCGACAGCAAGAGCGGCCGCAGTTCCTTGGCGGCAGGTACATAGAGATAATAGGCGCCGGGATCGGTGTCGGATTCGGCGCGAACGATATAGCGGCTCTCGTCGGCCGACGCGTCGACGATCACCACGGGCTTCCCGCCCAGCGCCCGCGACAGCGAGTTCGTCATCTTCGCGATCGCGGGGTCGGTCATGACGGCGGTCCGCTGGTCGGTGGCATAGGACACGCCGACGATCCGGCCGTTACGTCCGACGCGGACGATATCGTCGACGTCGACTTCGGGATGTTTGTAGATGGTCGTCGTCGTCCCGCTGCCATCGAGCGCCATCGCGACCACCGCCTGGCGGCCGTCGATCTTCTGGAAACCATAGACGCGATCCGTCGCGGCATCGACCGCTGCCGGCCGGAACCCCTCTTCGGTCACGACGTCGCGCTGCGCCAGATATTGCCAGCTTCCGCCACCCTTCGGCCGGAAGGAATAGCGAACGACCGGATCATATTGCCCGACGCTGCTGGTATAGCCCTGCGTCTCCATGATGCGGACATTGCCCTGCCCGTCCGAGAGATAGTTGGTCGCATCACGGTTGGCCGATTCGACACGGCGCGCCGTGCCGTTCACCGAATCCACCCGGTCGACGCCCAGCCCCTCTGCCTTTTTCGCGAGATTCGTACCGATGGCGGCTTCGGGAACATAGCTGCGCGTCATCAACAGCGACCCGTTGTCGGTCGAGGACCAGTCGATCACATTGCCGCCGCGAAAATCGGCGTAGAGCGAGCGATCGCTGCGACGGTTGCTGAGAAGGCGAAGGTTGCCCCCCGTCGCGTCGACGGCAATGATATTGCTCGCCCCCATGATGTCGCCGGCCACCACATCGCGCTGGAAGGTCTGGCACGCGAGACGGGCATTGGTCACCCAGCCGCACCAGCCGAGGCTGCCGTCGGCGCCGCCGTCGCTCGACAGGATCACGCGCGGCTGCGCGCCTTCGGCCGTATCGACGATGAACAACTGGCGCTTCTGCTTCGCACCCTGCCCGATGAAGGCAAGGTGCTGGCCATCGGGCGACAGGCTGACGTCGAGGATCGATTCGAGCGCGCCGAACCGCGCCGCGAGATCATTTTCCTGCGCCTGCGCCACCGGAACCGACGCTAGCGACGCCTGCAGGGCCAGCACCGACAGGCCCCGAACGAAAAATTTATGCGAAACCAAGATATAGTCCCCCGTTAGAATCTTATGGGGAATGACTGCCACCCGCACCGGAATTATCAAGCGTCTTTGGAACCTTATCGGCAGCTTCGCCTCTTGCGCGGCGCCTTGCATCGACGCGCGGCGGCTGGCACAAGCCCGGTCGCTCGCAAACGAAACCCCAAGGAATTCCATGCTTCGCTTCCCCCGAACCACCGCAGCTTTCGCGGTCCTCCTGTCCGTCGCGGCGTGCGGCGGTGCCGACAAGGCGGCCACCGCCATCGCCCTGCCCGACGTCCAGTTCCCCGACCTGTCGCTGCAGACGCTGCAGGACGTCACCAAGGAACTGTCCTCTGACGCTTATGAGGGCCGCGCGCCCGGCACCGCGGGCGAGGAAAAGACGATCGCCTATCTGATCAAGCAATATGAGGCGGCGGGGCTGAAGCCCGGCAACAACGGCAAGTGGACGCAGGATGTCCCGTTGGTCGAAATCACGACGAAGAATGCGACGCCGCTTACCTTTACGGGCGGCAAGGTGCCGGTCACGTTGCAATATGCGAAGGATTATGTCGCCTTCAGCTACCGCGTGCAGCCGAAGACCGAGATCAAGGCCAGCGACGTCGTATTCGTCGGCTATGGCATCAACGCGCCCGAAAAGGGCTGGAACGACTACGCCGGGCTCGACGTCAAGGGCAAGACCGTCATCATCCTCGTCAACGACCCCGACTGGCAGACGAAGGAAGCCAAGGGCGAATTCAACGGCCGCGCGATGACCTATTACGGCCGCTGGACCTATAAATATGAGGAAGCGGCGCGTCAGGGCGCCGCCGCCGCGCTGATCGTCCACGACACCGAACCCGCCGCCTATGGCTGGAACGTCGTCGAATCGAGCAACACCGGCGCCAATTATCTGGCCGAAAGCAAGGACGGCGGCGCCAAGGAAACCGCCGCGAACGGCTGGATCCAGCTCGGCAAGGCGAAGGAGCTGTTCGCGAGCGCGGGACAGGATTTCGACGCGCTGCGCACCGCCGCCGCGAAAAAGGGCTTCAAGCCCGTCGCGCTGACCGGCGTGAAGGCGACCTTCAGCTTCGACAACGCGATCGCCAAGAAGATGTCGCATAACGTCATCGGCGTGCTGCCGGGGGCCAAGCGTCCCGACGAATATGTGCTCTACACCGGCCATTGGGACCATCTCGGTCGCTGCACGCCGGTGAACGGCGACGACATCTGCAACGGCGCGGTCGACAATGCGAGCGGCATCGCGGGTCTCGTCACGCTGGCACAGGCCTATAAAAAGGCCGGCGCGCCCGATCGCAGCATCGTGTTCCTGGCCGTCACCGCCGAGGAATCGGGCCTGCTCGGTTCCAAATATTATGCCGAGAACCCGATCTTTCCGCTCGGCCAGACCGTCGGCGGGGTGAACATGGACTCGCTCAATCCCAATGGCCCCGCGAAGGATATCGTCGTCGTCGGCCGCGGCAAGTCGCAGCTCGACGCCTATCTGGAAAAGGTCGCCAAGGCTGCGAACGTCGCGATCGTCGACGAACCGACCCCCGAAAAGGGCTTCTATTATCGCTCGGATCACTTCAGCTTTGCGAAGCTTGGCGTGCCCTTCTTCAACTTCGGCGCGGGCGAAGACCTTGTCGCTGGCGGCAAGGAAGCCGGCAAGAAAGCAGCGGAAGATTATGAAAAGAACCGCTATCACGCACCCGCCGACGAATATGATGCAATCGGCAATTGGGACGGGATGCTCGCCGACCTGAAGCTCTATTATGCCGCCGGCCGGATGCTCGCATCGACGACGGCATGGCCGAACTGGAACGAAGGCGACGAGTTCCGCGCCGCGCGCGACAAGTCGCGCCCGGCGAAGTAAGCGAGCCGGCGTCCATGACATTCAGAATGCCCGCCGAATGGGCGCCGCACGAGGCGGTGTGGATCGGATTTCCGCACCTCGATGACGAATGGGCGGGCGCGATCGACGCGGCCCGCGCCGACGTCGCCGCCTTTGCCAACGCCGTCCATGACGGGGGGCGCGGCGAAGAGGTGCGGCTGGTCGTCAACGACGAACGGCAGGCGGAAATCGCCGCAAGCCTCGTCGATCCCGGCGTCCGCATCCTCGTCCAGCCGCTCGGCGACATCTGGCTGCGCGACACCGGGCCGATCATCGCCGGATCGGGCGCCGCGCGGCGCGCGCGCAATTTCGAATTCAACTGGTGGGGCGAGAAATTCGTCATGCCGGGTGATCAGGAAGTGGGCGCGGCGCTCGCCGCCGGGTCGGGCCTGCCCGTGGACGATCAGGACTGGGTGCTCGAAGGCGGCGCGATCGACGTCGACGGTACCGGGCTTTGCGTTACCACCGAGGAATGCCTCCTCAACACCAACCGCAACCCGGTGCTGACGCGCGAGGACATCGCGGTGCGCCTGCACCAGTCGCTCGGCATCGACCGGCTGCTGTGGCTCGGCAACGGGCTGGTCGGCGATCACACCGACGGCCATGTCGACAATCTGGCGCGTTTCGTCGGCGAGGGGCGGCTGGCGCTGCCTGTCGCGGCGGGCAACGATGACCCCAACGCCCATGTCTATGCCGACGCCCGCACGCGCGCCGCGGCGTTCGGCGGCATCGAGATTGTCGATCTCCCCTCGCCCGGCCGTATCGAAATCGGCGGAGAGATCGCGGCGGCGAGCTATATGAACTTCTATATCGGCAATACGGTGGTCGTCGTGCCGACCTACGGCGTTCCGAACGATCGGGCCGCGGTCGATACGCTCGCAGCGCTCTTCCCCGGACGCCGCGCCATCGGCGTGCCCGCGCGCGGCATCCTCGCCGGCGGCGGCAGCTTCCATTGCTCGAGCCAGCAGCTTCCGGCCTAGCATAAGGGGCGAAGCGCCCTATATTCCGGCTCGATTCTCGCGCCACCACGGACGAACCATGACCCGCACCATCACCGTCGCCGCGCTACAGCTCCGCCTGCCCGGCCCCCTCCAGCCCAATATCGACGCCGTAACGGCGCTCGTCGAGGAAGCGGCGGCAAAGGGCGCGCAAGTGATCCTGCCGCCCGAACTCTTCGAAGGCCCCTATTTCTGCCAGGTCGAGGAGGAAGAACTCTTCGCAACCGCGCGCCCGACCGCCGAGCATCCGAGCGTCATCGCGATGCAGGCGCTCGCTGCGAAGCTGAAGGTCGCGATCCCGACCAGCTTCTTCGAAAAGGACGGGCCGCATTATTACAACACGCTTGCGATGATCGGCCCCGACGGGGCGATCATGGGGACGTACCGCAAGAGCCACATTCCCGACGGCCCCGGCTATGAAGAAAAATATTTTTTCCGCCCCGGCAATACCGGCTTCAAGGTCTGGGACGTGTTCGGGACGCGGATCGGCGTCGGTGTGTGCTGGGACCAATGGTATCCCGAATGCGCGCGCGCAATGGCGCTGATGGGGGCCGAGCTGCTCTTCTACCCGACCGCGATCGGGTCCGAGCCGTATGACGCCGACCTCGACACCAGCCGCATGTGGCGCCGCGCGATGCAGGGCCACAGCGTGTCGAACTGCATGCCGGTGATCGCCGCCAACCGTATAGGCGCCGAGGGCGATGCGAACTTCTATGGCCACAGTTTCATCACCGACGAATGGGGCGACATGACGCAGGCGTTCGGCGCCAGCGAAACCGGCGTGCTGGTCGAAACGATCGACCTCGACCGCGCGGCGAAGCACCGCGCCGGCATGGGCTTCTTCCGCGACCGCCGGCCGCAGCTTTACGGGCGGCTGGTCGAGGACATCTGATTGCGACCAAGGGGGCAAGCGATGGAATTACCCGACGATATCTTCACCGAACCCGAGGACGTCGATCCCGAAACGCTGAACAATCTCGGCCCGCTGCGCCGGCTGGCCGGCATATGGGAGGGCCAGCGCGGCGTCGACGTCAACCCGAAGGCCGACGGCCCCGAAACGCGCAAATATTATGAGCGGATCGAGATGCAGCCGATCGACCCGCAGGCGAACGGACCGCAGCTTTTCTATGGCCTGCGCTATCACGTCCATATCAATACGCGCGAAGAGGACATCACCTTTCACGATCAGGTCGGCTACTGGCTTTATGAAGCCGCGACCGGTCTGATCCTGCAGACGCTGGCGATCCCGCGCGGGCAGATCGCGATCGCGGCGGGCCACGCCAAGCCCGGCGACAGGAAACTGGTCGTGAAAGCCGAGCGCGACCAGACCGAATATGGTATCTGTTCGACGACTTTCCTCGACCTCGCCTTTCGCACCGACAGCTACCAGCTGACGGTCGATTTTCACGACGACGGGTCGTGGAGTTATGTCTCCGACACGATGCTGATGGTGAAGGGCCGTGACGAGCCTTTCCTTCACCGCGACCATAACCGGCTGAGCAAGATCGGCGAGCCCGACCTCAATCCCTGGGCGAAGATCGCCAAAGGCGCGGCATAGCGCTCAGCTCTGGAAACGGCGGATGCTCTCAAGGTCGGCGCGGTCGAGCGGCTGGGTCAGCCACAAGCCGCCACGCGTCCCGCGCGCCCAGCGGACGATCGCCTTGCGGTGAATGCCGCTGGCGAGGGCCAGGTCGAATTCCTTGCCGACCTCGAGCGCACCGTCGTGGACGAACCCCGCGCCGCTCTGCGACAGGTCGACGAGTTCGATGTCGCTCGTCCCCTCTTCGGTCGTGACCTTCGCCCGAGTGTGCACGGGCAAGCGCGGCTGGCGATAGCCGCTGGCACGCTGTTCGGCGGCGAGTTGCTTCAGCACGTCGGCGACATCGACTTCCCGGTCGAACTCGACGCCGAGACGGCCGCCCTCCGACCACACGACCTTGCCGCGGACGACGACGGCGTCCGACAGCGCGATTTCGAGCTTCTCGCCGACCGCAACCGGCACGTCGGCGGCGAGCATCATCCCGCGATCCGACATGTTGCGGACGCGCCACAGCCCGACGTCGCCGTCGCGCGTCACCTTTGCGATGCGCCAGACGGTGCGATAGCGATCGCCGCCGCGACGATCGGCATCCGCTCCGGCGACCGGCTGGGACACGGCATTGGCAGCGATCGGTTTCTTCATGCCATCCTCATTCGGAATAGCGCCGGGAGAGCGGGAATAGGTCATCGTTATACTTCAGTACGCATGAATAACGCCACCATATGCATAGCGAAAATCTTCTTATTACTCAACGCCGTCGCGTCCCGCAGTTAACGGTTCGTCAACGAGTTAACCTGATCCCACCGCGACATTGCCTGCCGAATATGAATAAAATTCCCAATTTGCTAAATTTAACGGCGCCAGAACGGCGGCATTAAGTGCAGAAATGGGTAAATGACGGCCGGTGCGGACACTCGCCTCGACGCGGCGGGTCAGGCGGCAGCCAAAGCTCCGTGAAACACGACTTCTTCCATGGCCTGTCCCGCCCCCATCGCGACGCAGATCAGGGCGTCGGACGCGACCCGTACCGGCAGGCCCGTCCGCTTCGCAATGGCCTGGTCCATCCGGCCGAGCAGCGCGCCGCCACCGGTCAGCGTGATGCCGTCGTCGATGATGTCGGCCGACAGTTCGGGCGCGGTCTCCTCGAGCGCCGCCATCACCGCCATCAGGATCTGGCCGACGGGTTCGGTGAGCGCTTCGGCGATTTCCGCCTCCGACACGGTGATTTCGGACGGACGGCCGCTGACCAGATCGCGGCCCTTGACCGCCATCGCCATCCCCGCGCCGTCGGGCGGGAGCGCGCAACCGAGCAGCAGCTTGACGCGCTCGGCGGTCATTTCGCCGATCATCATATTGTGCTTGCGGCGGATGTAGGAGGCGATCATGTCGTCCATCTTGTCGCCGCCGACGCGCACCGAATTGCAATAGGCGACCCCGCTCAGCGACAGCACCGCGACCTCGGTCGTCCCGCCGCCGATATCGACGACCATCGTCCCGCGCGGCTCGGTGACGGGCAAGCCGGCGCCGATCGCGGCGGCAAGCGGTTCGTCGATCAGCCGCACGCTCGCCGCGCCGGCATTGGTCGCGGCATCGCGGATGGCGCGACGCTCGACGGCGGTCGAGGCCGACGGCACGCAGACGACGATATGGCTGCGCGAGCGGAGCGGCCCGGCGACACCCACCGCCTTTTCGATGAAATGCTTGAGCATCTGCTCGGCAATGTCGATGTCGGCGATCACGCCGTCGCGCAAGGGGCGCAGCGCCTGGATATTGGCGGGCGTCTTGCCCATCATCAGTTTCGCCTCGTCGCCGACGACCTTGACGCGGCGGACGCCGTCGCGCGTCTCCAGCGCGATGACCGACGGTTCGTTGAGCACGATCCCGCGGTCGCGGGCGTAGATAACGGTATTCACGGTCCCGAGGTCGATGGCGATATCATGCGCGGCCGATGAGAAGCGCCGGAACATATTCATAAGCGAGGCGACACCCTGTTGCTGGGGCGCAAAAAAGCGCCCGTAAGGGGCAGACCCGCCCCAAGGCCCCCGCCTCGAAACCCACGCATGTTGGCTGGCCGTCATGGCGTCAATTGTTACAGGAGGCGGCGCGCCCGATTCATGAGCCCGGCCGTTTTCCAGACCGGACGAGCGGTTCGTCGCACGACGAATGGAGGATTTGCGCGGCGGTTATGGTGCCCCTGGCCGGACTCGAACCAGCACTCCTTGCGGAACTCGATTTTGAGTCGAGCGCGTCTACCAATTTCACCACAGGGGCACAGCATCGGCATGGTGCCGAAAGCGCGGCGCTTCCCCTAGGGCGAAGCGCCGCCGCTTGCCAAGCTATTTCTTGAGTTCTTTCGCCAGCGTCTTGGTCGTCGCCTTGCCATAAGGCGGCTTGAAGCCCGCGAGCCCCGCGACATCGAGCTTCGGCTGGCGGTAAACAGCGCGCGCGTGACTGAAGGTCCTGAAGCCGTCCAGCCCATGGTAATTGCCCATCCCCGACGGCCCGACCCCGCCGAAGGGCAGATCCTCCATCGCATTGTGGAACAGCACGTCGTTGACCGTGACCCCGCCCGAGATCGTCCGCGTCAGCACACGGTCCTCCTCGCTCTTGTCCTGCCCGAAATAATAGAGGCCGAGCGGGCGGTCGCGCTCGTTCACATAGTCGATCGCGTCGTCGATCGTCTTGTACGTCTTCACCGGCAGGATCGGACCGAAGATTTCCTCCTGCATCACCTTCATCTCGTCGGTCGGATTGCGGACGATGTGGAGCGGCATCTTGTGGCCGTTCGCGCTCGCGAAATCCTCGCTTGCCGGGTTGACCTCGATCACTTCGGCGCCCTTCTCGCGCGCGTCGGCGAGATAGCCCTGCAGACGGTCGTAGTTCCGCCCGTTGACCACCGACGTATAATCGTCGTTCGACAGCAGCGTCGGATAGAGCGCGGTCGCGCCCTTGACGACACTGTCGATCACCTCGCCTTCCTGGTCCTCAGGCACGAGCAGATAGTCGGGCGCGAGGCAGATCTGGCCCGCGTTCATCATCTTGCCGAGCGCCACGCGCTGGCCGACGAGATCCTTGTTCGCGCTGCGTCCGATGAAGGTCGGCGACTTGCCGCCGAGTTCGAGCGTCACGGGTACCAGATTATCCGCCGCCGCGCGCATGATGTGCCGCCCGACGCCCGTCGCGCCGGTGAAGATCATATGGTCGAAGGCGAGTTTCGAGAAAGCGATACCGACATCGGCGTCGCCGGTGAACACCGCCATCTCGCTCTCGTCGAAATAGTCGGGGACGAGCCGCGCCATCAGCGCCGAAACATGTTCGGTAAACTCGGATGGCTTGACCATCGCCCGGTTGCCCGCCGCGAGGATGCCGGCCATCGGCACGAAGACCATGCCGACGGGGAAGTTCCACGGTGCGACGACGCCGACGACGCCCTTCGGCTGGTAAACTACCTCGGCCTTTGCACCGAGCAGACCGAGCGGGAAGGTCGGCTTGCGCTTTTCGCCTTTCGACCAGGCCGCCATATGCTTCTTCGCGTGCTTCAGCGCGCTGACCGAGGGCATGATATCGGTCATCAGCGTCTGTTCGCGGCTGCGGTGGCCGAAATCCTCGCTGACGGCCTTGGCGAATTCCTCGGCATGATCGACGAGCATCGCGACCGCGCGGTCGATGCGGTCGGTCCGCACGGCGAGGCTTTCGGGCATCGCAGCCGTAAAGCTCGCCTTCTGCGCCGCGAGCACCGCGTGCATACGCGCGGTTTCGCCGGCAATATCCTGCTTGATCGCGGTGGCCATGACCCGTCTCCCCTTATGATCTGCGGGCGCTGTTTGATCATGCCGCGCGGTTAGTTGCAAGTTGAAACCCGCGCGCGGTGTGACCAAGGCGTTTGCGGTTGGGGTTCCGATGGCAGGCATCGGAAAAGCAGGGAAAGCGGGCGGTCCGAAAACCGACCGGAATTGGACATAAGCGATCCTCCCCGGCACGGGGAGGATCGGAGACGCCCGCTCCCCACCCCAATTCCGACATTCCCTCTTCGTCATCCCGGACTTGATCCGGGATCCATGGGCACCCTCGCCTTCTGGACCCCGGATCAAGTCCGGGGTGACGAGGGGTGGCGGACTGTGACGCTCCCCACCCCTTTCCGGACCTTCAACAAGCCATATCGATCTTCGCCGCCCTTCCCCAAACGCCATCCCCAAAAACCGCTTTCCTACAATATCCGGCCATGCTTCAAGCTGGCGGATGCGCAGTCTCTTCCCGATCCGCCACGCCATTCACTCGTCCTCCATTCCGCAGCGTCGGATTCGACGGGTTCGCCAATGGGCTGACCTTTCCTGAACTTTGACGGGTCGGTGTCGGCGGCGTGATGCCCCTTTCGCAGATGCAGCATTTGGGTTAAACGCGCCGCCGATCCAGTTTTCCCCTACGGAGTCTCATGCCATGACCGCCACCGATCCCGTCGTCTTCCTGTCCTATGCCCGCACCCCGATGGGCGGCATGCAGGGCGCCCTGTCGGACGCGAGCGCGACCGATCTCGGCGCGACTGCGGTCAAGGCGGCGGTCGAACGCGCGGGCGTCGCCGGCGACGATATCGAGCGCATCTATATGGGCTGCGTGCTGCCTGCCGGGCTCGGCCAGGCGCCGGCGCGTCAGGCCGCGATCAAGGCGGGCCTGCCCAAGTCGGTGCAGGCGACGACCGTGAACAAGGTCTGCGGCTCGGGCATGCAGACGGTGATCATGGGCGCCGAAGCGCTCGCCGCTGGCAGCGTCGATCTGGTCGTCGCGGGCGGCATGGAATCGATGACCAACGCTCCTTATTTGCTCAAGAAGCATCGCTCGGGCGCGCGCATCGGCCACGACACCGCCTATGACCATATGTTCCTCGACGGACTGGAAGATGCCTATGAAGCCGGGCGCGCGATGGGCACTTTCGCGCAGGATACCGCCGACGCCTATCAGCTCAGCCGCCAGGCGCAGGACGAATATACCCTCGAATCGTTGAGCCGCGCCAAGGCCGCGATCGCCGACGGCGCCTTCGCCGCCGAAATCGCACCGGTGACGATCGCCGGCCGCAAGGGCGACGTGATCGTCGACACCGATGAGGCCCCGGGCAAGGCGATGCCCGACAAGATCCCGACGCTGAAGCCCGCCTTCGCCAAGGACGGCACGATCACCGCCGCGACCAGCTCGTCGATTTCGGACGGCGCCGCCGCGGTGGTGCTGACGCGCCAGTCGGTCGCCGACGCCAAGGGCGCGAAGCCCGTCGCGCGCCTCGTCGCGCACGCCGCGCATGCGCAGGAACCGAAGGATTTCACGATCGCCCCGGTCGGCGCGATCAACAAGCTGCTCGCCAAGGCGGGCTGGTCGATCGGCGACGTCGATCTGTTCGAGGTCAACGAAGCCTTCGCCTGCGTCGCGATGTTCGCGATGCATGACCTCGGCATCCCGCGCGAAAAGATCAACGTCCATGGCGGCGCGACCGCGCTCGGTCACCCGATCGGCGCGAGCGGCACGCGCATCATCACGACGCTGATCGCCGCGCTCCAGCGCCACGGCAAGACGCGCGGCATCGCCAGCCTCTGCATCGGCGGCGGCGAAGCGACAGCGGTCGCGGTCGAGCTGGTCTGAACCGTTTTCGGCGAAAGTTCCGGGGCGTCGTCGCAAGACGGCGCCCTTTCGTCGTTTGGGGCGCGACAAATTGCGACACTAATGACCTGAAAATAAACGCGTCATTCCGGTTTGGTTCAAACCGGCGCGCCTATTCCATGCTTGTCATCGGGCAGATCCCCTCCCCCTGACGATGCAAAGGAATGGCACAATGAAGAGCAAAATTCTCACCGCCGGCCTGATCGCCGCGATGATGGTCCCGGCGATGGCACAGGCCCAGACCGGCGAACTCCGTCGCGACCGTCAGGACATCCGCCAGGAACAGCGCGACCTGAACCACGCCAAGCGCTACGGCGATCGCGGCGACGTCCGCGATGCGCGTGACGATGTGCGCGATGCGAAGCGCGAATATCGCGAGGACAAGCGCGACTGGCGCCGCGACGCGCGCTATCAGAATTACCGCGCTCCGTTCCGCTACCAGCAGTTCCGCGTCGGGCAGGCGCTGCGTCCCACCTATTACGCCCCGGCCTATCGCCCCGCATGGGACCGCCGTTGGGGCGTGCCGCGGGCGGGTGCGGGCCTGACCTATGTCCGCCACTATAACGATCTGCTGCTGGTCAACGTGCGAACCGGCAAGGTGGTCAAGTTGTATCGCAACGAGTTCCGCTGGCGCTAAATGACGGCGGATCGGGAAGGGCCGGGCGCGAAAATCGTCCGGCCCTTTTCGCATTTGCTTGCCGCGTCGATCGGCGTAGCTTCGCCTCACCTTGGATGGGGAGAGGTCCGATGAAGAAAATTGTCCTGCTGGCTGCGCTTTCGATGCTCGCCGCCTGTTCGCAAAAGACTGAAGAGAAAAAGGAAACGCCTGCCGAACCGGTCGCCGAAACGGCGCCGGCACCGGCAGCCGACTCGGGAACGGCTCCGGGCACCTATGACGTGAAGATGGCCGACGGCACGATGGGCACGACCACGATCAACGCCGACGGCACCTATGTCGACACCGATGCCAAGGGCAAGCAGGTGAAGGGACTCTTCGCCACCCACGACGGCAAGGATTGCTTCGATCCCGAAGGCGACGAGATGGGCATGTGCTGGGCGGTTTCGAAACCCGCCGCCGACGGCAGCTTCACCGCCACCGCCGACGACGGCACGGTCGTGACGGTGACCCCGAAGAAGCAATGACGAGGCGCGCCTGACGTCTGCCGCAGGGGCGCGATCAGTCGCCCCAGATATGGTCGGTCTGGATCCAGCCCTTGCGGCCACCGACGTTGAACAGGCACCAACCTTTCTGGCAGTCGGTGATCCGGCCGACGACCCCCGGTTGCGCGCGAAAGGCGACCGCGGCGGACGTATCGGGCTCCTCGCGCATCGGACGGATCTCGCCGGTCACGATCGCGGTGCGCGTGCGGCTCAGCAGCCGTGCCGCCATCCAGCCCTGTGTGCCGTCGGGATCCTCGATCTTGCGCCAGGTCTCGTGCCGCGCGATCACCTTCACCGGAAGATCCTTGCGCCGATATTCCCACGTCACGGGCACGTCGGGCGACGGCCCCTTACGCATCCGCGCTTCGTCGACGCTGATCGACGCCCAATAGGGTAGCTCAACGTCGGATTGCGCGGCGGCCGGTCCCACGGCGGCAAGCAGCATCAGGCTGGTCAGGATCTGGCGGCTGGTCATACCCCTGCCTTGTCAAAGTCGTGCCGGCATTTCAACCGTTCGCCGCGCAAAAGGATGCGTTCGTCCCCAGCCTTTTCGCGCCGCCCCCTCTTGACCCCCGTGCCGCGGCGCGCTCTACCCGCGGCCATGCCCGATTCATCCCGCCCGAAGCGCCCGCGCGTCATCGTCACCCGCCAGCTGATGCCGCATGTCGAGGCGCGCATGGCCGAATTGTTCGACGCCCAGCTTTCGGCGCACGATCACGCCTTCACCAAGGACGAATTGAAAGCCGCGGTCGCGGACTGCGACGTGCTGGTGCCGACGGTGACCGACGAGATCGACGCCGAAGTGATCGGCGCGGCCGGCGAGCGGCTTAAACTTATCGCCAATTTCGGCGCCGGCGTCGACCATATCGACCTTGCCGCCGCGCGCGCGAAAGGCATCATGGTCTCGAACACCCCGGGCGTCTTCACCGAGGACACCGCCGACATGACGATGGCGCTGATCCTCAGCGTGCCACGCCGCCTTGCCGAGGGCGAGAAGCTGATGCGATCGGGCAAATGGGCCGGCTGGGCGCCCAGCGCGATGCTCGGCCACCGCGTCGGCGGCAAGCTGCTCGGCATCATCGGCATGGGGCGGATCGGGCTGGCGGTCGCGCACCGCGCCCGCGCCTTCGGCCTGTCGATCCATTACCACAACCGCCGCCGCCTGCCCGAAGCCATCGAGGAGGAATTGGGCGCGAGCTATCACGCCAGTGTCGACACGCTGCTGCGCATCAGCGACGTGGTGACGATCCATTGCCCGCATACGTCCGAAACGCACGAGCTGGTGAATGCCGCGCGGATCGGCGCGATGAAGCCGACCGCCTACCTGATCAATACCGCGCGCGGCGAGATCGTCGATGAAAAGGCGCTGATCGCGGCGCTCCAGACCGGCCGTATCGCGGGCGCTGGGCTCGACGTCTATACGCACGAACCCGCGGTCGACCCGGCGCTGCTCGCGCTCGACAATGTCGTGCTGCTTCCGCACCTCGGATCGGCGACGATCGAGGGCCGCGAGGCGTCGGGCGAAAAGGTTATCGCCAACATTCGCGCCTGGTGCGACGGCCACCGCCCGCCAGATCAGGTGCTGGAGGGCTGGGCCTGAGCCCAGCCTCGCGGGGCGGCGCAAGACCGCTCTGGATTGCTTCGCTTCGCTCGCAATGACGGGGGAGATCAATCCCCCGTCAAAATCCGGTCGACGAGCTGCTTCACCGTCGGGGTGAAGTTGTTCGAATAAAAGGGATCGGTCTTGAAGTTGAACGCGGCGTGGCCCGCGAACATCAGATTCTGTTCGACGTCGCCGCCGTGCGCGATGTCCTGCAGCGTCTTCTGGATGCAGAAGCTGCGCGGGTCGGCGAGGTAGCCGGTCGAATAATCGTCATGGTCCTTCCATGCCGAAAAGCCGCAGTGCGACAGGCAGCCCATGCAGTCGGCCTGGTCCTTGCGGATCACGCTTTTGTCGGTGTCGGTGACGAAGACAACGGTGTTGTCGGGGGTCTTGAGCGCTTCGGTATAGCCCTCCGCAACCCAGTCGCGCGCGCGGTCGCGGTCGTGCGGGGTGACCCAGAAATTCTTGCCCTTCACCCCGACGTCGAGCTGGACGACATGATCGCCCGCTTCCTGCTTCGAATAGGGAATCTGGCGTTCCGAGCGCGCTTCGAGATCGCGGAGGAACGGGTTGCGCACGGCGCTCGAATAAAAGCCGGTCGGCGAGAAGCGATGGAGCAGCACGTCGCCCTCGTCGAGGGTGCGGAGGCGGTCCTTCCACTCCTGCGGGATCGGGCTTTCCTCGGTCAGCAGCGGACGCGTGCCGTACTGAAAGACGATCTGGCCGAGTTCGGGATTGTCGATCCAATGCTCCCAGTCGCGCAAGTACCAGACGCCGCCGGCCATCACGATCGGCACGTCGTCCGAAATTCCCTCGGCGCGCATCGTGTCGCGCAGCGCCTTGACACGCGGATAGGGATCCTCGGGCTTGCGCGGATCCTCGGCATTCGACAGGCCGTTGTGACCGCCCGCAAGCCACGGATCCTCGTACACCACCGCCGCCATCAGGTCGGCGACCTTGTGATAGGCGCGCTTCCACAGCGCCCGGAAGGCGCGCGCGGACGAGATGATCGGCAGGTAATTCACATTGTGCTTCGCCGCGATCTCGCTGAGCTTGTACGGCATCCCCGCGCCGCAGGTCACGCCGGTCACGAGGCCCCTGGTCTTTTCGAGCACGCCCTCGAGCACCTGCTGCGCGCCGCCCATTTCCCAGAGCACATTGATGTTGATCGCGCCCTTGCCGCTCGCGATGTCATAGGCGCGCCGCACCTGTTCGACCGCGCCGTCGATCGCATATTGGATCAGTTCCTGGTGACGCTCCTTGCGCGTCGCAGCGCGATAGATTTGCGGAATGACATTGCCGTCGGCGTCGTAGCTGTCGGCATTGACCGCCGAAACGGTACCGATCCCGCCCGCCGCCGCCCATGCGCCGCTCGACATATGGTTGGTCGCCGATACGCCCTTGCCACCCTCCACGAGCGGCCACACTTCACGGCCACCGTAAAGGATGGGCTTCAAACCTTTGAACACACTAAACCTCTTTCTCTCCGCCCGGCCTTCGTTGCGCCGGAACCCCCGTTTACCGCTTCCGTAAGCGGAAGCCGGCCATGAAAGTCAATGGGGGCGCCCCCTATTCCCCGGAGAAAAGGCTGCGACCCTTGAGCGCGCGACCATAGAGATTTTCATAGGCCGCGACCATGATTGATTCGTCGAAGCGCGCCGCCGCGACATCGCGGTTTGCATGGCCGATGCGCGCGCGAAGCGCAGCGTCTTCGGTCAATGTTGCCAAGGCCTTGCGGAAGGCGGCCTCGTCGGCAGCGACGAAGGGGAAATTCTGCCCCGACACCATTGCCGCGACGTCGCCGACGTCGGGGCTGACCACGGGCAAGCCTGCCGCCATCGCCTCGATCACCGCGATCGGCGCCTGTTCGCTCCGCGACGACAGCGCGAGCAGGTCGAAATGGCCGATCCAGCGTGCGGGCTCGGCCATGAAGCCGGGCATGACCAGCCGGTCGGCGATCCCGGCAGCGGCCGCCTCGGCAGCGATCGCCGCACGCTCGGGCCCTTCGCCGACAATCACCAGCCGGACATTGCCGGGCAGCGTGGCGAAGGCGCGGACGAGCCGCGGCAAATCCTTGACCTTGCGCAGCCCGGCAAGGGTGCCGATCACCACTTCCCCCTTCCGCCGCTCGAACCCCGGGATCGGCACGTCGGGACCGCGCGCATAAGCGGCAACGTCGATCCCGTTGCGGATCAGTTGCACGCGCCGCCGTTTGCGCCATTCGTCGGCGGCGATCCGTTCGAGTTGCATCGACGGCACGACCAGCGCCTCGGTCGTCGGCAGCGCGGCATAGCGGAACCAGTTGCGCTTCCGGTTGCGACGGAGGCTCTCATCCTCGTTGAAGCCGTCCTCGTGGTGGATCATCGGCGGCAGGTGCAGGAAGGGCGAGAATATCCGGTGCGCCATCACCCCGTCCATCGCGCCCCAATTATAGCTGAGTACCAGATCGAAGCGCCGCATATAGCGCGCGAGCGCGCGATAACGCGACGGCCCGGGCTTGCCATGGAGCGGAGGGGCATCGGCTGGGAAACGCACGTCGATGCCGCGGTCAATCGCAGCGCGCGCGTCCAGCGCGTCGGGCATCGCCGACAGGATGACATGCCGTGCACGCGGCCCCATCAGGTTCATCAGCCGGACAGCGCGCGCCTCCTTCCCGCCCAGCGAAAAGCCGGAATGGAGGTGCAAGATCCGCACGGGGGCGCTGTTGCCCGTCACGTCGGCGGCAGGTCCGATATCCACATATCGATCGCGGCGCGCGCTTCGCCCTCGTCCATCGTCGGGGCGTGGCCGACGTGCGGCACCTCGACGAGCCGCGCTTTGGGCAAGGCATCCGCCATCTTGCGTGCCGCTCCGGCCGACACGATGTCCGACAGCGCCCCGCGCAGGATCAGCACCGGAACATCACCGAGCGCCTGATAGGCCGGCCACAGGTCGACCCCCGCGTCGCCGCCGTTCGGCACGCGGAGCGGTGCAGCGATCTGCTTGTCGTAGTCGGTGACGATCCGCCCTTCCTGCGTCAGCCGGTGCGTGCGTTTGGTGATGCGCAGCCAGTCGTGGATGTCATAGGCGGGATAGATAGCGGCGTTAAGCTCACCATAAGCGCGCGCCGCGTGGATCCACGTCGGCTGGCTGCCGCCCGCGCCGATATAGTCGCGGATACGGTCGAGCCCCGCCTTTTCCAGCTCGGGCCCGACATCGTTGAGCACCGCCCCGACGATCCGTCCCGGCTGGGTCGCCGCGAGAAGCATCGAAACGAGCCCGCCCAGCGACGTGCCGACCGTCGCGAACCGCTCGATCGCCAGCTCGTCGAGCAGCGCGACCACGTCCTGCACATAGGTGAGCGGGACGTAGGTCATCGGATCCTTGGCATAGGCGCTCTCGCCGCGACCGCGGAATTCGGCGACGATCACCCGCCGTTTCGCCGCCATGTGCGGGGCGAGCGCCTCGAAATCGCGGGCGTTACGCGCGAGACCCGGCATACAGAGGATCGGCGGGGCGGCCTCGCTGCCCTTCGGCCCCGCATAGATGCGCGCGTGCAGGCGGACGCCGTCGTGCGACCACCAATAATGGTCGTCCCAGTCGTGCATGATGTCCTGGCTTGCCGAAATCGCGCGTCCCCTTCTCGTCGCCGCAACCATCGCCCCTCGCGCGTCTATCGCCGCCCAGCGCGCCCGGCGCAAGCCATCCGTCGCATCGGCGCGGTCAGGCCGGTTGCCGCCATCTGCTTTCACCGATAAGAGGCGGGGGACCATGAGCGACACGCTGCTTTCCTTCGAACCCGCGACCGGCAACGAACTGTGGCGCGGGGCGGCGAGCGATGTCGACCGGGAAGTGGCGATCGCGCGCGGCGCTTGGCCCGCATGGGCGTCGAAGGCGGTTGCCTTCCGCTCCGAAGCGCTCCGCCGCTTTGCCGACCGGGTGAAGGCCGAAGGCGAAGTGCTCGCCGACCTGATCGCGCGCGAGACGGGGAAGCCGCTGTGGGAAGCCCGCACCGAAGTCGAATCGGTCGCGAACAAGGTCGATATCTCGATCAAGGCCTATGCCGAACGCACGCCCAACCGCCGTATCGAGGGCGCCATGGGGCTACGCAACGCGGTGCGCCACAAGCCGCACGGCACGCTTGCGGTCCTCGGCCCCTATAATTTTCCGGCGCATCTGCCGAACGGCCATATCGTCCCCGCGCTGCTCGCGGGCAATTCGGTGGTGTTCAAGCCCTCCGAAAAGACGCCCGCGGTTGGCGCGAAACTTGTCGAGCTGTTCCACAGCGCGGGCGTGCCCGAAGAGGTGCTGCGCCTGGTCATCGGCGGCCCCGACGCCGGCAAGGCGCTTGCCGGCCATGACGGGCTGGACGGGCTGCTGTTCACGGGGTCTGCCCGCACCGGGGTCGCGCTCAGCCGCCAGTTCGCCGACAAGCCGGGCAAGATCCTCGCGCTCGAAATGGGCGGCAACAATCCGATCGTCGTCTGGGACACCGCCGATATCGCCACCGCCGCCATATTGGTGGTGCAATCGGCTTTCCTCAGCGCCGGTCAGCGTTGCAGCAACGCGCGCCGCCTGATCGTCAAGGAAAGCATGGCGGAGCCGCTTCTGGAAGCGGTCAAGACGCTGTCGAACCGGCTGATCGTCGACCATCCGCACGCCGACCCCGCGCCCTATATGGGGCCGGTGATCGACAATGAGGCGGCCGACCATCTGACCGAAAGCTTCCTGATCCTGATGTCGAACGGTGGGCAGGTTATCCGCCATATGTCGCGGCCGGTCGCCGGCAGGCCTTTCCTCACGCCCGGCATCATCGATGTGACGGCAATGCCGGAGCGACCCGATGTCGAGCATTTCGGCCCGCTGCTACAGGTGGTTCGCGTCGAAAGTTTCGAGGCCGCGATCGCCGAGGCGAACAATACGAGCTTCGGCCTCTCGGCCTCGCTGATCGGCGGCACGCCGCAGCTTTACGACCAGTTCTGGGCGAATGCGCGCGCGGGTGTGATCAACTGGAATCGCCCCACCAACGGCGCATCCTCCGCCGCCCCGTTTGGCGGGATCGGGCTGTCGGGCAACCACCGCCCGAGCGCCTTCTACGCCGCCGACTATTGCGCCTACCCCGTCGCCAGCGCTGAAAGCGACGCGATGCGGGCATCGATCGGGGTCGGGCTTCGCGATCCCGAAGGGTCGCAGCTTGTGACCAAGAAGTATCTTTAGGGTCCTGACCCTAAGACAGTCTCGTCACCCCGGACTTGATCCGGGGTCCATTCGCGCGGCGAAGTTATGGATCCCGGATCAAGTCCGGGGTGACGGCGTAGTGAGGCAATTTTACCTTCATCACCGTCAATAAAGCCTGCTTTGCCATTCGCGGCATGCTGGACCACCTATCATGCCATGGAAAAGTCTCTCCCTTCTGCGGGCAAGCTCTGGCTCGTCGGCGCCGGTCCGGGCGACCCCGACCTTTTGACCTTGCGCGCCGCGCGACTGCTGCAGAGCGCCGACCTTGTCGTTCATGACGGGCTGGTTGGCGACGGCGTACTCGCGCTGATCCCCGCGCCCGTCGAACGGATCAGCGTCGCCAAGCAGCGCAGCCGCCACACCATGAAGCAGGAACTGATCAACGAGTTGCTCGTGCGTGAAACGCTCGCGGGCAAACAGGTCGTGCGCCTGAAGGGCGGCGATCCGTTCATCTTCGGGCGCGGCGGTGAAGAACTCGACGCGGCGCGCGAAGCGGGCATCGCGGTCGAGGTCGTCCCCGGCATTACCGCCGCGGCGGGCTGCGCCGCGCAGGCCGGCCTCCCCCTCACCCACCGCGAGGATGCGAGCGCGGTCACCTTCGTCGCGGGTCAGTGCAAGGATCTGACCGATCAGGACTGGTCGGGGCTCGCGGGACATGACCGCACCCTGGTCATCTACATGGGCCTTGCGACCGCCAATGCGATCGCCGACAAGCTGATCGCGGATGGCGTTTCGCCCGACCTGCCCGTCGCGGTGGTCGAGCGCGGGACCACCTCCGAAGCGCGCGTCCTTCGCACGCTCCTGACCGATCTCGGCGACCTCGTCGCGCGCGAACGGGTCGCCAGTCCGGCGCTGATCATCGTCGGCAAGGTTGCAGCGCGCGCAGACGCGCTCGATTGCCTCGGCGCACCGGGCGTCGCGGCTCAAGTAAGGGACTTCACATGAAATTGCTCACGGGCAACGACCTGAAGACAGGATTTGTCACCTGGTGGACCGGAAGCGACTGGTCGATCCACATCGAGGACGCGGCCGATGTCGGCGAGCATGGCGAAGCGATCCTTGCGGTCGAGGAAGCCGCGCGCCGCGTCAACGCACCCTATATCATTGCGGGCGAGCAAACCGCCGACGGCCCCCGCCCCGCGCATATCAAGGACCGCATCCGCGCGCTCGGCCCGACCGTGCGCCCCGACCTGACTTTGAAACCCGCCGATCCCGCGGCCGGCGACTGGGTGATCTGACATGTATAAATATGACGAATATGACCATGCGATGGTCGATGCCCGCGTCGCCGAATTTTCGGATCAGGTGCGCCGCCGCCTTGCCGGGGAAATCACCGAGGACCAGTTCAAGCCGCTCCGGCTGATGAACGGGCTCTATCTTCAGCTCCACGCCTATATGCTGCGCGTTGCGGTGCCCTATGGCACGCTCGACAGCCGCCAGATGCGGATGCTCGCCCACATCGCGCGCAAATACGACCGCGATTACGGGCATTTCACCACCCGCCAGAATATCCAGTATAACTGGATCAAGCTGGAGGACGCGCCCGCAATCCTCGAGGATCTGGCATCGGTCGAAATGCATGCGATCCAGACGAGCGGCAATTGCATCCGCAACATCAGTTCGGACCAATGGGCCGGCGCCGCCGCTGACGAAATCACCGATCCGCGTCCGTGGGCCGAATTGCTCCGCCAATGGTCGAGCTTCCACCCCGAATTCAGCTATTTGCCGCGCAAATTCAAAATTGCGGTGATTGCTGCGGACGAAGATCGCGCCGCGATGCGCCTGCACGATATCGGCATCCAGATCGTCGAGCGCGACGGTGTTCACGGCGCCGCTTTCTATGTCGGCGGCGGCATGGGCCGCACTCCGATGATCGCGCCGCTGATCAAGGATTTCGTGCCGCTCAAGGATATGCTGAGCTATGCCGAGGCGTGCCTCCGCGTCTACAACCGCTACGGCCGCCGCGACAATATCTACAAGGCGCGGATCAAGATCCTGATCCACGAGCTCGGCGCCGACGAATATCGCCGCCAGGTCGAGGAAGAATTCGCGCATGTGAAGTCGCTCGGCATCGACCCGCCCAAGGCCGAGTTCGACCGCATCGCCGCCCAATTTGCGCCGCCGCCGCTCGACGCCTCGGCGCCCGATGCGATCGACCGCAGCGACCCCGACTTCGCGGTATGGGTCGACCAGAATGTCGCCGCGCACAAGGTACCCGGCCACGCGATCGTCAACATCAGCCTGAAGCCCGTCGGCGGCATCCCCGGCGACGCCAGCTCGGCGCAGATCGACCTGATGGCCGACCTCGCCGAACGCTACAGCCACGACGAACTTCGCGTCACCCACGCGCAGAACATCGTGCTGCCGCACGTCCGCAAGGCCGATCTCTACACGATCTGGCAAGCGCTCGACGCCGCGGGGCTCGCGACGCCCAACCTCGACCTGATCAGCGACATCATCGCCTGCCCCGGCCTCGATTATTGCAGCCTCGCCAACGCACGCTCGATCCCGGTCGCGCAGAAGATTGCGACGCGCTTCTCGGACCTCGGCCGCCAGAAGGAACTCGGCGAGCTGAAGCTCAAGATTTCGGGCTGCATCAACGCCTGCGGGCACCACCACGCCGGCCACATCGGCATCCTCGGGGTCGACCGCAAGGGCACCGAAAATTACCAGCTGCTGCTCGGTGGATCGGGCGCGGAGGATGTGTCGCTCGGCACAATCACCGGACCCGGCTTCGACGAGGACGGCATCGTCGACGCGATCGAGCGCGTGACCGACAGATATCTCGCCGAACGCGCAGAAGGCGAACGCTTCGTCGACACCTTCCGCCGCGTCGGCATGGCCCCCTTCAAGGAGGCGATCTATGGTTGAGCATCTGCATAGCGACGGCGAAGAACCCTGCGTCACGCTCGACGCCTTCCTGTCGCAGTCGAACGCCACCGCGGTGCGGCTCGAGCCCGACGAGGATGCGCGCGCGCTGATCCCGCATCTCGACCGGCTCGCGCTGATCGAAGTCGCCTTCCCGAAATTCCGCGACGGCCGCGGCTACAGCTCGGCGCGCATCCTGCGCGAGGCTGGCTATACGGGCGAACTGCGCGCGCAGGGCGACGTCCTCGTCGACCAGATCGCCTATATGAAGCGCTGCGGCTTCGACACGTTCGCGCCCGAAAAGCCGCTCAATCCGGCCGATGTCGAGGCGGCGCTGACGCGCTGGCCCGAACATTATCAGGGCGCCGCCGACGGCGCGGTGCCGATATGGAAATTAAGGCATGGCTGACGTGAAAGTCTCTCCCCCCGAGGCCGGCGACCGCACCCGCGACCGGATCGACGTGGCACCGCGTTTCACGCAGGCCGACGTCATCCGCCTCAACAATCTTTTCCGCGGCCAGGACGCGGCGGAGGTCGTAGTGAGCGTGATCGGCGCGGGGTTGCTGGGCGAGACCGCGATCGTGTCGAGCTTCGGTGCCGAAAGCGCGGTGTTGCTGCATCTGGTGAGCCGCGTTGCGCCCGACATGCCGGTGCTCTTCCTCGACACCGGCAAGCATTTTCCCGAGACGCTCGCCTATCGCGACGAACTGGCTTCGAAGCTCGGCCTCAATATCGTCAATCTGACGCCCGACGCCGAGGAACTGGCGGCAAAGGATGGCACCGAGCTGCGCTGGTCGTACGACCCCGATGGCTGCTGCGAAATCCGCAAGGTGAAGCCGCTCGAAAGGGCCCTGGCCGATTTCGACACCTCGATCACCGGACGCAAGGGCTTTCAGTCCTCGACGCGGACCGGATTGCCGCGTTTCGAGCTCGACGGCAGCACCGGACGTCTGAAGTTCAACCCGCTCGCCAACTGGACGCGCGACGACCTCGACGCCTATTTCGACGCGCACGACCTGCCGCGCCATCCGCTGGAATCGCAAGGCTATCCCTCGATCGGCTGCTCGCCGTGCACATCGAAGGTCCAGCCGGGCGAAGACCCGCGCTCGGGCCGCTGGCGCGGCTGGGACAAGACCGAATGCGGTATCCACACCGCGGTGACACCGATCGACGACGATCCCGCGAACGATCCGGCTTTCTGATCACCTCGTCATTGCGAGCGAGCGGTCAGCGCCTACTCATAATCCGCATAGGCCTGACTCTCGTCCGCCAGGTCGCTGAACTTGGTCGTCTTCGCCTCGAAGTGCATCCGAATCTTGCCCGTCGAACCGTGACGCGATTTGGCGACGATCACCTCGGCGAGGCCGAAGACGCGTTCCATCTCGGCCGCCCATTCCTCGTGCGCGGCGTGGATCTTCACATCGTCGCCCTCGACCGGGCGCTTGGGCTCGCGCGCCGCGACATAATAATCCTCGCGGAACACGAAGAGGACCATGTCGGCGTCCTGCTCGATCGAGCCCGATTCACGAAGGTCGGAGAGCTGCGGGCGCTTGTCCTCGCGACTTTCGACCTGACGGCTGAGCTGCGACAGCGCCATCACGGGGACATTAAGTTCCTTCGCTAACGTCTTCAGACCGCGTGAGATTTCCGAAATTTCCTGCACGCGATTGTCACCGCTCTTCGACGAACCCTGGAGCAGCTGCAGATAGTCGACGATGATGAAGCCGATGCCGTGACGGCGCTGCAGGCGGCGCGCGCGGGTGCGCAGGCTCGCGATCGTCAGGCCCGGCGTATCGTCGATGAACAGCGGCAGGGTCTGGAGCGCCTGCGCGGCGCGGCTGAGCTGCTGAAACTGCTCCTTGCTGATCTTGCCCATACGCAGCGCCTCGCCCGACACCCCCGACTGTTCGGCGAGGACGCGCGTCGCGAGCTGATCGGCCGACATTTCGAGGCTGAAGAAGGCGACTTTCGCGCCCATATTCTTCTCGGGCGGAATACCGTCCTCTTCATCGCGGCGGAAACGCTCGGCGGCATTATACGCGATGTTGGTCGCAAGCGAGGTCTTGCCCATGCCCGGACGCCCGGCGAGGATCATCAAGTCCGAATTGTGCATACCGCCGATCTTGGCGTTCATGCTGGCAATGCCGGTGGTGATCCCCGACAGATGGCCGCCCGAATTGAGCGCACGTTCCGCCGCCTGCAGCGCGGTGAGGCTAGCCGTGCTGAAGCTCTTGACCGATCCCATCTCGGCCTCGCCGCCCGCGACGCGATAGAGCGCGGTTTCGGCCTCCTCGATCTGGGCGTGCGGATCGACGCTCTCGCTCGTGTCGAGCGCGCTGTCGACGAGCGTGCGGCCGACACCGACCAGTTCGCGGAGCAGCGCGAGATCGAAAATCTGCCGAGCGAAGTCGCGCGCGCCGATCAGGCCCGCGCCGCTGCCGGTCAGCTGTGCGAGATAGCCGACCCCGCCGACCGCCTTCATCGCCTCGTCATTCTCGAAGAAAGGTTTCAGCGTGACCGGCGTCGCGATGCTGTTTCGCTCGATCAGCGCCATCGTCTGCGCGAAGATGCGGCCGTGCAGCGGCTCGAAGAAATGTGCGGCGTGCAATTGCACGGGCAGATCCTCGACGACTCGGTTGTCGATCAGGATCGCACCGAGAAAGGCCGCTTCTGCCTCGATATTCCGGGGCAATTGGCGTTCTTCCCCGGCGGGAGCCGGGGTGGGAATCAGGGCTAGTTCTGGCATGGCGACCTTCATGCGTTGCCACCTCTGGCGGTGCAACAAGCGATGCCCGCATCCCTAACATAGTTGTGGGTTGCTGTGAATAAGTCGCCCCCTTGCCCTTCACGCCCGGCCAAGTAGAAGCTCTTCGCAACATGACCGACGCCGATCCCTCGCAGCAGCGCATCATCTCGATCGACCTCGACGAGGGGTCTATCGTCTGGCGCAACCCCGATGTCGAGCAGGAGCGGCGCGTCGCGATCTTCGACCTGCTCGAAGAGAATAAGTTCGTGCCCCAGCGCGGCCACCCCGACGGTTATGCCGGCCCCTATCGGCTGAGGTTGCGGGTCGAGGAAGGGCGCCTGATCTTCGAGATCAGCCGCGAGGACGGTTCGCCGCTGGAGGCTATCATCCTCGGCCTTGGCCGCTTTCGCCGTCCGATCCGCGACTATTTTGCGATCTGCGACTCATATTATCAGGCGATCAAGACCGCGACCGCGCAGCAGATCGAGACCGTCGACATGGCGCGCCGCGGCCTCCACAACGAGGCGGCGGAGATGCTGATGGACCGGCTCGACGGCAAGATCGCGGTCGATTTCGACACGGCGCGGCGGCTGTTCACGCTGATCTGCGTGCTCCACATCAAGGGCTGAGCATGGCGACGCGCGCAGCGAAACGACCGGTCAAGGCAGACGGCAACTGGCGCGGCGCGATCGCGCATTTCCTGCGCCGCACCGCGGGACTGATCCTGCTCGCCGTACTCTTGGCGGGCCTTGCCCTGTGGTGGGCGGCGCGCTGGACCCCGAGCCGCGACCTCTATCCGCTGCAGGGCGTGACGATCAGCGCCGACAATGGCGAGGTTCATTGGGGATCGATCAAGGCCGCGGGCGCCGATTTCGCCTATGTCGCCGCGACAGATGGCGCGAGCGGGGTCGACCCGATGTTCGCACGCAACCTGTCGGGCGCGCGCGAGGTCGGGATCCAGGCAGGCGCGATCCATCGCTACAGCCTCTGCCAGCTTGCGACCGATCAGGCCGCGAACTTCATCCGCCACGTCCCGCGCCGCGCCGACGCGCTGCCCGCCGTCGTCTGGCTCGACTATGACGATCGCTGTCCCGACCGGCCGACGCGGGCGCTGCTGCTGTCCGAACTCGCGACCTTCCTCGCGCAGATCGAAGCGCATACCGGCAAGCGCAGCCTGATCGCGCCCGGCCCGTCGTTCGAAAGCGATTACAAGGTAACGCGGGGAATCGCGCGCACCACATGGCTGCGCGGCGATTTCTTCGAGCCAGACTATGGCGCGCACCCCTGGGCGATGTGGCAAGCGAACCACTATATTCGCCTGACCGGCGCCGACGGCACCGTCGGCTGGAACGTGCTGCGCCCGGAAGGAGAGACGCCATGAGCGAGACCCGCGATGCCCTGATCGCCGCCGCGCGCGACGCCGCGAGCCGCGCCTATGCCCCTTATTCGGGCTTTCACGTCGGCGCGGCGCTGTTGCTCAAGAACGGCGACGTCGTCACCGGCGCCAATGTCGAGAATGCGAGCTATGGCCTGACGCTCTGCGCCGAGACGGCGGCGGTCGCGAAGATCGCCAACGAAGGCTGGATCGGCGAACTCGCCGAGGTTGCGATCATCGGCGGGCGCCCCGACGGCGGCGACCTGATCGGCAGCGATCCGGTCAATCCATGCGGCCGCTGCCGCCAGATATTGAACGAGGCGGCCGAGCGGTCGAAGACCGACATACTCGTCCACTGCGCCTCGGGCGACGGCTCGGCGGTGAACAGCTACAGGCTCAGCGAATTGCTTCCAGCCGCCTTCGGACCCAAGGATCTGGGCCTCATCGACTGACCGCTTGCGCAACACCCGCAGGACCGACAAGACAGCGGCATGAGCATTCTTTCCGACAAATGGATTCGCGACGCCGCCCTCAATCAGGGCATGATCGAGCCTTTCGTGGAGGCGCAGCGCCGCGACGGCTGCATCAGCTACGGCCTCTCCTCATATGGCTATGACGCGCGCGTCGCGCCCGAGTTCAAGATCTTCACGAACATCGACAGCACCACGGTCGATCCCAAGGCGTTCGATCCCAAGAATTTCGTCGATCGCGAAACCGATGTCTGCATCATCCCGCCGAACAGCTTTGCGCTCGCCCGCACGGTCGAGTATTTCCGGATTCCGCGCGACGTGCTCGTCATCTGCCTCGGCAAATCGACCTATGCGCGCTGCGGCATCATCGTGAACGTCACCCCGCTCGAACCCGGCTGGGAGGGGCATGTGACGCTCGAATTCTCGAACACCACCCCGCTGCCCGCCAAAATCTATGCCAATGAAGGCGCGTGCCAGTTTCTGTTCCTGCAGGGTAACGAGCCGTGCGAGACGAGTTACGCCGACCGCGCGGGCAAATATATGGGGCAGAAGGGCGTCACCCTCCCCAAACTCTAATGCATCGTCATTGCGAGCGCAGCGAAGCAATCCAGAGCGGTCTATGCCACGCTGGATTGCTTCGCTGCGCTCGCAATGACGAACGGCGGTTGCGTGACCTGCGAAAATTGATAACGTTCCCATAAATCTATGCATGGGGATGAGGTCATGAAATTCTGCACGGTCGCGCTCGCTCTCGTCGCGCTGCTATCTTCCACCAACGCGCATGCCGAAGGCTGGTTGAAGGTTGACGGCACGAAGATCGTCGATGAAAGCGGCCAGCCGGTCATCCTGCGCGGCATCGGTCTCGGCGGCTGGATGCTGCAGGAAGGCTATATGCTGAAGCTCGGCGAGATCGGGCAGCAACACAGAATCCGCGCGAAGCTCGTCGAACTGGTCGGCGAAAAGCGTACCGCCGAATTCTATCGCGCCTGGCTCGATAATCACACGACCAAGGCCGATATCGACCAGATGGCGAAATGGGGCTTCAATTCGGTGCGCCTGCCGATCCATTTCGACCAGCTCACCCTGCCCGCCGACAAGGAACCCAAGCGTGGTCAGGACACATGGCTGGAGGAAGGCTTCCAGCGCATCGACCGCCTGCTCGAATGGAGCAAAAAGAACCACATCTACCTGATTCTCGACCTCCACGCCGCGCCCGGCGGTCAGGGCAACGACCTCGCCATCTCGGACCGCGACCCGACCAAGCCTTCCTTGTGGGAGAGCGCGGAGAACCAGCGCAAGACTGTCGCGCTGTGGAAGAAGCTCGCCGTCCGTTACAAGGACGAGCCGTGGATCGGCGCCTATGACATGATCAACGAGCCCAACTGGAGCTTCGCGACGCCCGGCAAGGGCAATGGCTGCGACGAGACGGCAAGCAAGGGCGTCTGGGAGCTCCAGCAGCGCATCACCAAGGCGATCCGCGAGGTCGACCAAAGGCATATCGTGATCATCGAAGGCAATTGCTGGGGCAATAATTACAGGGGCCTGCCGCCTGCGTGGGACGCCAATATGGCGATCAGCTTCCACAAATACTGGAACCGCAACGACGAAGCGAGCATCGCCGACATCGTGAAGCTGCGGACAAGCTACGGCCGCCCGATCTGGCTCGGCGAGTCGGGAGAGAACAGCAATGTCTGGTATCGTGACGCGATCGCGCTGGTCGAAGGCGAAGGCATCGGCTGGAATTTCTGGCCATTGAAGAAAATCGGTTTCAACCAGCCGCTCGAGATCGACCCCGGCCCGGGCTGGGCAAAAATCGTCGGCTGGGCGACCGGCAAGGGCCCGAAGCCCGATGCCGACGAAGCCTATGCGGCGATGATGACGCTCGCCCGCAACAGCCGTTTCGACCGGAATGTTCCAAAGCCAGATGTCATCGACGCGATGTTCCGTCAGCCGCGTGACGCAAGCTACAGGCCCTTCACTCCGCGCACGCTCGACAAGGGAGTGCTGACGATCCGCGCCGTCGATTACGACCTCGGCCCAGCCGGCGTCGCCTATCACGATAGCGCCGACGCCAATTATCATGTCGCGACCGGCAGCGAGCGGACGCCGTGGAACAACGGCGCGACCTATCGCAACGATGGCGTCGACATCGCGCGCGCCGCCGACGGCAGCCCCTATGTCAGCGACTTCGTCACCGGCGAATTCATGCGTTACAGCGCGGACGTCGCAAAGCCCGATCGCTGGACCGTCACCGCGCGCGTTCGCTCCGCCAAGGGCGGCCGCATCGGCATCGACGAGCGCGGCACCATAATCCCTGCCGGCGCCGCATGGCAGACGATCAAACTCGCCGAGATCGACCTGCCCGCCGGCCCCGGTAGCGCGATGCTGCGCGCAATCGATTGCAACGACTGCGAGGTCGAGAGTCTGAGCTTCACACCGCGCTGATCGGGAACCGATTGCCTTCGCCGCGCGTCCTCTCTGCACCAGCGGGCGGGGCGCACGTGGAGGATGCCCTATGTCCATGATCGCCGTCTTCATCGGCCGCCTGTTCATCGCCGTGATTTTCATCGTGTCGGGGATCAACAAGCTGATCCATGTTTCTGATACCAACGCGATGATATCCGCCGCGGGCCTCCCCGGCGGCCTCGCTGTTCCCACAGGGCTGTTCGAGCTGATCGCCGGCATCTGTATCGCGCTCGGTATCTACGCACGCCTCTTCTCGATCCTGCTCGCCGGTTTCGTGCTCCTGACCATTCTCTTCTTCCACCGCGACTTCACCGACCCGATGCAGGCGATGGCGGCGATGAAGAATCTTGCGATTGCGGGCGGCCTCTTTTGCCTGTTCGGCTATGGCAACACGCGCTGGAGCTATGATGCCCTCCGCCGCCGCCGGCAAGACAAGATCGCGGCGCATGAGGCCGAACTCCGCGCAGCGCGTGCGGAAGGGCGCGCCGAAGCCATCGATGCGCCGGTGGTCGCCCGCCGCCCCTGGTGGCATCGCTGACGCTTCGCGCTTGGCATCGCGCGCCGTCTGCGCTAGCCTCTACTTAACGTTTACGTAAAGGGAGGGTTTGCCATGGCGTCCCGCGATCTCGACATCGTCGTTTACGGCGCGACCGGTTTCACCGGCCGCCTCGTCGCCGAATATCTGGCGCATCACTACAAGGGCCGCAAGGACGCGCCGAAATGGGCGATGGCGGGGCGCAGCCTCGAAAAGCTTGCCGAGGTGCGCGACCTGATCGGCGCCGACGAGGAAACGCCGTTGATCGTCGCCGACGCGAGTGATCCCGCGAGCCTCGATGCGATGGCCGCGAGCACCAAGGTCGTGCTGACCACCGTCGGCCCGTATCAGCTTTACGGCAACGAACTCGTCGCCGCCTGCGTCCGCGCGGGCACCGCCTATGCCGACCTTTGCGGTGAGCCCGGCTGGATGCGCGAGATGATCGACACGCATGAGGCTGCCGCCAAGGCCTCGGGCGCGCGCATCACCTTCAGCTGCGGCTTCGACTCGATCCCCTTCGACCTCGGGGTCCATTTCCTGCAGGCGGAAGCGGTGAAGCGCCACGGCAAGCCCGCGCCGCGCGTCAAGGGCCGCGTTCGCAAGATGGCGGGCGGCGCCTCGGGCGGCACGATCGCGAGCCTGACCGAAACGCTCAAGGCGATCGCGAAAAAGCCGTCGCTCGCGCTGCTTCTCAAATCGTCGTTCGCGCTGACGCCGGGCTTCGAGGGACCGTCGCAGCCGACCGGCCTCGTCCCCGAATATGACAGCGCGACCGGTACCTGGACCGCGCCCTTCGTGATGGCGCCGATCAACACGAAGAATGTCCACCGCACCAACTTCCTGCTCGGTCATCCGTGGGGCGAGGATCTCGTCTATGACGAGATGGTGATGACGACGATCGGCGACGCCGGCAAGGCGATGGCCGAAGCGATGGCGAAGGCGAACCCGTTCGATCCGAGCATCAAGCCCGGTGAAGGCCCCAGCAAGGAGGAGCGCGAGAACGGCTTCTACGACGTGCTCTTCATCGGCGAATATCCCGACGGCGCGACGGTGCGCGCCAGCGTGCAGGGCGACCGCGATCCGGGCTACGGTTCGACGTCGAAGATGCTTGCCGAAACCGGAATGGCGCTGCTCGAAAACAAGGGCGCGGGCGGTATCTGGACGCCGGGGGCGCTGCTTGGGGACAAGCTGATCGAACGGCTCACCGCCAATGCCGGACTGACGTTCCAGATCGAAGAATAGGATAAAGATGACGACCTCTCCCAGCGCGCTCGACGCGCTTCTCTCCACGCTGCGCGTCGAAGGCGACGCCGCGACCGCGCATATCGACGAGGGCTGGATGCAGGGCCGCACCGCCTATGGCGGGATCAGCTCTGCGGTTGCGCTCGCCGGCACTATGGCGCTCCATCCCACCGAGGCGCCGCTGCGCTATGCGCAGATCAGCTTCGTCGGCCCGGTCGGCGGCGATTGCACGGTGAATACCCGCGTGCTGCGCCAGTCGAAGTCGAGCCTCTTCATCGACGCGGGCGTGTCGAGCGACCAGGGCTTTGGCACCGCTGCGGTCTTCGCCTTCTCGGGCGAGCGCACGAGCCACCTCGATCACAACCGGCTGACGATGCCCGACGCGCCTGCTCCCGAAACGCTCGAGCCGGTCCCCGAGCACAAGGCGCGCCCGTCATTCGTCCGGCATTTCGACATGCGCCCGACCACCGGTCCGCGCTTCGCCTGGAAAAGCGATGTCGGCGAATATCTGACTTGGGTGCGCTTTGTCGAGCAGCCCGAATGCCACCCGGCGATCCAATTGCTCGCGCTCGGCGATGCCCTGCCGCCTGCGGCGATGGCGCTGTTCACCGAGTTCGGGCCGATCAGCTCCATGAACTGGACCGTCAACATGCTCGGCGGCACCCCGACGACCGATGACGGCTGGTGGCTGCTTTCGGCCAAGACGGGCTATGCGCGCGGCGGCGTGTCGGTGCAGGACATGATGCTGTGGAACCGCGCCGGCGAACCGGTGCTGAGCGGTAGCCAGGCGATCGCGATCTACGCCTGAACCGGCAGCTCGATCACTGCATCGAGCCCGCCGCCGGCACGGTTCGCCAGCGTCAGCGCCCCGCCCTCGCCCTCGGCAATCTCGCGCGCGATCGAGAGGCCGAGCCCCGCACCGCCGGTCGCCCGGTTGCGCGATTGCTCGCCGCGCGCGAAGGGCTCGACAAGCGTCCGTATCTGTTCCTCGGTCAGACCCGGACCATCGTCGGAGACGATGATCTGCGTCAGGCCGGCTGCAGCGGTCACCGACAGCCGCGCGCGCGCCCCATAGGCAAGGGCGTTGTCCGACAGATTGCGCAGCGCGCGCTTGAGCAGCATCGGGCGAACCAGGACATGGACGTCGGCGACATCGCCGACCGCCACATCCTTGCCGCGCTCCTGATAATCGGCCACAAGTTCGCCGATCAGTTCCCGGATCGGGACGCGTTCCTGCGCTTCGGTGCCGGCGCCCGATCGCGCGAGCGCCAATATGTCGGTGAGCATCGCGGTCATCTCGTCGATGCTGGCGATCATCTTATCGCGCAATCTGTCGTCCTCGACTCCCTCGACGCGGACGCGGAGACTGGCCAGCGGCGTGCGAAGATCGTGGCCGACCGCACCGAGCATCCGGTCCTTGTCGGACAGCATGGTCGCAATGCGCGTACGATAGGCGTTGAACGCCGCGATCAGGTCGCGCACGTCGGACGGCCCTTCCTCCTCGAGCGGGGTCGTGTCGCGCAACGCCGGATTGCTGCGCGCCGCGCGCGTCAGGTCGCGCAGCGGGCGCGCCGCGCGATATGCGATCACCATGATCGGGATCAAAAGCAGCAGGTAGAGCGTCAACGTCTGCCAGACCAGGAAACCCGACAGACGGTTGCCCCCGGCCGCGATGCGCGAGCGCACCGCGAAATACCGCCCGTCGACCTTGGCGACGACGACGACCGCACGGTCGGGGAACGCCGCGCGCTGCAGCCGCTGCCGCGACCTCGGCGGGAGCGCCCAGGCCTCGACCATATCGGCATGGATATTCGTGTCGTCGAGCAGCCCCGCAACATAGTTCGAAAGCTCGGGAAGACGCACGGCGCCCGCAGGAAGCCGCGGCGGCGTTTCGGAAATCATCAGCTTTTGCGCGCGCTCGCGTGATTCTTCGTCACGCGGCGGCCCGCGAAACTCGCCGCGCCGGTCGCGCTCGATCGCGTCGATGACGCGCGCGACCGCCATGCCGCCGCCGTGCGCCAGCGTCTGCTGCTTGATCCCGCGCGACAGCAGGACGAAATTGATCGCCTGCGCAAGAAACAGCATCACCGCGACCGCGAAGACGAGCTGGCCGACAAGGCTCCGGGGCCAGAGACGGAGTTTCACGCGGCCGGCCCGAGGCGCTTGACCTCGCAGGCGAGCGTATAGCCCCCGCCCCACACGGTCTTGACGATTTGCGGATGCGCCGGATCGTCCTCGATCTTCTTGCGCAGGCGGCTGACGAGATTGTCGATCGCGCGGTCGAAGATATCGGCCTCGCGCCCGCGGACGAGGTCGAGCAACCGGTCGCGGCTCATCACCTGCCGGGGATGGCGCACCAACGCGTGCAGCAGATGATATTCGCCCGACGACAGCGCGACCTCTTCCCCCGCCTCGTCGACGAGCACGCGCTCGACCTCGCGAAGAACCCACGGCCCGAACGCATAACTCGTGCCGTTGCGGTCCAGTGCGCGGCCGGCCGTCTGGGTGCGGCGCAACACGGTGCGGATGCGCGCCACCAGTTCGCGCGGGTTGAAGGGTTTGACGACATAATCGTCGGCGCCGATTTCCAGCCCGATGATCCGCTCGGTATCCTCGGCGCGCGCGGTGAGGAGGATGACGGGAATGCTGCTCGTCTCGCGCAGGTGCCGCGTGAGCGACAGCCCGTCCTCGCCGGGCATCATGATATCGCTGACGACAAGGTCGACCGTTTGCGCGCGCAGCACCGACCGCGCCTCCGAAGCATTTGCGGCATCCGTAACTGCGAAGCCCTGCGCCTCCAGATATTCGGATAGCGGTTCGCGGATCGAGGGCTCGTCGTCGATCAGCAATATGCGCGGCGTGTCGGTCATCATCTGTCCGTAAAATGCAGTAGTTCGCCCACCGGTCGATTGCGACCGGTGGGCGATGCTGGCAGGGGCCGGCGGCAAAGGCAATGCCGGGAGGGGGAGGATAGCCTGCCCGTCACCGCGGCCCCGCGCCATGGGGTTATTCGCTGGCGGGAGCAGCCGGAGCGGCGGCGCGTTTCGCGCGCCATTCGCCGGCCTTCGCCTTCCACGCCTCGCGCTGCGCAGCGCGTTCCTCGGCGGTCACCTGGCCGTCCCTGTTCGCGTCGGCCGCGTCGAAACGCGCGAGCGCCGCGGTCTGGAACTCGGCCTGGCTGATCACCTTGTCGCCATCGGTATCGGCGCGCGCCATCATCATGCCGTGACCGCCGCGCTTGCCGTGATGACCGCGCATCCCGCGCTTGCCGTCACCGGCATCGGCGCGCTTCTCGGCGCGCTTCGCCACGCGATCGGCGCTGTGCTGGTCCCATTCGGCCTTGCTGATATTGCCGTCCTTGTTCGCGTCGAGACGCTCGAACATCTTGGCCTGCATATCCGCGCGCTTGGCGCTACGGTCGCTGGCGTCGAGCTTGCCGTCCTTGTTGACGTCCATCCTGGCGAACATTTCGGTCGCATGCGCCTGCGCCTCGGCGCGCGTCAGCGTACCATTGGCATCGGCGTCGCCCTTTGCCACCTGACCGGGGGCGGCGAAAACGGGTGCGGCGATCAACGCGGCACCCAGCGTCAAAAGCGAAATCTTTTTCACGTCACGAACTCCTCATGCGGGAACAAGCGCTGTTCCGATAAGGGCGTTCTAAATACGATTTGTCCCAGCGAATTGCCGGATGGGCGAAAAATTGTCGCAAATTGTCGCAAAAGCGCCGCCGCGTTCATCGGGGCGCAAGTCGCTGCGGTCCGGTATCGCTAGGGTCAGGACCCTAGCCCGCGCTATAGGCTCCGACGCCGTCGCCCAGATAGACGTTGTTTGCCTCACGCTGCGCAGCCGCGGCGTCGTCGTACAGGAACGGCAGAAAGGCATAACGCCGTCCGCGCGTCACCGGCGTTGCTTCGTGAAGCAGGCCGCAGCCGAACACGATCGCACCACCCGGCGGCGCGCGATAGGTGCGCGACCCGAATTCGGGAAAGCACAGTTCGCCGCCGTCGAAGTCATCGTTGAGGTTGATGGTGACGGCAAAACGCCGATGGGCTGTGCCCTTGGTCGTGTTGTCGCGATGCGGCCGGAAGTGTCCGCCGACCGATGCGTCGTAGCATGCGACGATATAGCGCTCCATGCGCGACGCGTCGAAATTATAGGCCAGATTGATCGCCGGCCGCACACAGTCGTTGATCCGGCCGACGAGCGAGCGGCGGAGCTCCATATCGGTGATGGTATAGTCCGATCGCCTTTTGTGGCCATGGTCGATGATCGAAACGGTTTTCCCGTCGACTTCGCGCATAAACCCCGAATCCGCGCCGCCATCGGCCTCGTAAAGATCGATGAGGTGCCGGCAAGTCGCACGATCGAGGACGCGCGGAATGCGGAGCACCGGCGCCCAGTCTTCGGGTTGGTCCTCGTCGATCAGACGGCCTGCGAGCGCCAGCGCCTCGGTCGCCTGAGACGGCGGATAGCGGCCCGCGACCCTCAGTTGGCGGTCGAGAACGGCAATATAGGCTTCGTAGCGATCCGAGCCTTCGCGACACGCGCCATAGATCGTGCTTATCGCACGGTCGTGGTCGAGGAAGTGGCGCACCCCATATTGCCCTGAAGCGATCCGGCCCGACGACACATCGCCGGGATCGTGCGTCACGGTAAACAGGCAGACGCGCGAATCGTCATAACGGTCCGACGAAAGAAGCACATCGAGCGCCGACTTGATCGCCGCATCGCGCGCCGATCCCATGAAGAACAGGATTGCGACGCGTCCCGCTATCGTATGGAAGGAATATCGCGGATTCCCGTCGAGCACCGGCGCCTTGAACCAGGGCGCCGGGACACCGAACGCCGGCTTCGGTATCGACATGGTTACAACGGAAGATTTATGCACCGCACCGCCCTCACCCGTTTTGAAGGCGGCATCCTACCATCGCGCGAAATGGGGGCACAAATGCCCAAAAGGGGTAAGCCCCGCCGCATTCCCGCGGCGGGGCTCGTCGATTCCTTCCGGGGACTGGCACCAATGCCGCCCGTCCCGATCGGCGAGGATTGTGAAACGACCGGTCGCCGTCAAACAACCTTGCGACCAGCGACCACGCCGAGAACGAGGAAAAGCGCCACGAGCGCCAAGCCGACGAAGAACAATATTTTCGCCACGCCCGCGGCGGCCCCGGCGACACCGCCGAACCCGAGAAGTGCCGCCAACAACGCGATCACCGCAAAGATCAAAGCCCATTTGAACATCAGACATCTCCTACCCGGCGGGCACGGAAAGCCGCCTTCCGGAGAGGCAAGAAGACGGCCCTCCGGAAGCCGGGCGATCCATCGTCGCGCCGCCTGTTCCTGCAATTCGTGTGCGCTGTTAGAACGAGAGGACGCGCCGAAAGTTCCTGTCGACCGATCGGCATCGGCGCATTCCGCGTGACCCATCGCCGCGACACGCGTAGCATGGCCCCGTCACCGAAGAAGGAGAGGGCGCATGGTCACGCAGCCGTTTCGGTTCCCCGGCTCGGCGGGCAAGACATTGTCGGGACGGATGGAGCTTCCCGGCGGGCGCGTGCGCGGCTGGGCGATTTTCGCGCATTGCTTCACCTGCGGAAAGGATAACCGTGCGGCGGTCCGGATCGCGCGCCTGCTCGCGCGCGAAGGAATCGGGGTGCTGCGGTTCGACTTCGCCGGTCTCGGCGAGAGCGAGGGCGATTTCGCCGACAGCCGCTTTTCGTTCGACGTGCAGGATCTGAAGGCGGCCGCGCGGGCGCTCGCGGACGACGGCAAGGCACCGTCGCTGCTGATCGGCCACAGCCTTGGCGGTGCGGCCGCGATTGCCGCGGCGGTCGACCTGCCCTCGATCCGCGCGGTCGCGACAATCAATGCGCCGTTCGATGTCGCCCATACGCTCCATCAGTTCGATCCCGCCGCGATCGCGACGATCGACGCCGAGGGCGCCGCCGACGTCCTGCTCGCCGGACGGCGCTTTCGCGTCGGGCGCGGCCTGATCGACGATTTGCGCTCGCAGGATCAGGGCGCGCGCATCGCGGCGCTTCGTCGTCCGCTACTCGTGATGCACGCCCCACTCGACGATACCGTCGGCATCGAGAATGCCACCAAAATCTACGTCGCGGCGCGGCACCCCAAAAGCTTTTTCTCGCTCGACGACGCCGACCATCTGCTCAGCCGCCCGCAGGACGTCCAGCGCGTCGGTTCGATGATCGCGGCTTGGGCCAGCCCCTATCTGACCCCGCCGCCCGAAGCGCCCTTGCCGCCGGTCGATGCCGAAGCCGAAGAGACGGGCGACGGAAAGTTCCAGGTTGCGATCAGCACGGGCGACCATGTGTTCCTGGCCGACGAGCCGGTCAGCGTCGGCGGCGGCGGCACGGGCCCCAGCCCCTTCGACCTCCTCTCCGCCGCGCTCGCCGCCTGTACGACGATGACGCTGCGCCTCTATGCCGACGGCAAGAAATGGCCGGTAACGCGCATCCGCACCGCGGTCGGCCACCAGAAGGAGCTCGCCGATCCCCAGCCCGACCTTTTCAACGTCCGCATCTCGATCGAAGGCGCGATCGACGCCGAGCAGCGCACCCGAATGATGGAGATCGCCGAACGCTGTCCCGTTCACAAGACGCTCGAACGCGGCGCGCGCTTTACGACGGCCGAAGGCGATCCACCCGCCCCGTGCGAACCGCCCGAGGCGCATATGGAAGCGATGGACCGCGCGACCGGCTGAAGGCGTGCAACCGATCCGGCCTGCATTGGCCAACGGCGGACTCAGGCGGCCAGTGCCCGCGCAGACCCCGGTCCGAACATCACTGCGCATTGTGCCGGATTCATGAAATCGCGATAGCGTGCGGCATCGACGCTGGTCAGGACTTCGACGAGGGTCATATTGTCGATCCAGAGCTCGATCAGGCCGAAAACGCCGCCCCGTTCGCAGCGGATCGCCCGAATCCCCGCTTCCCGCGCCAGCGCGAAAATCTGTTCGTCATCGAGGCCCGTGACGATAGCGATATGGAAGGCTGACGGGCGCAAAGGGTCGCCATCGGAAATAATCTGATCCTCCCACGGCATCTGCGCCGGTTCCTCGGGAACGAGCAGAGGGTCGGCTTCCCCGACGCCGGGATGATGAGCGATGCCGACGGGATAGACCTCCACGGCCGTTCCCGAACCATCGCGCGCAACGGCGATCCACGCGCCCGGCACGACAGGAAATGTGAAAGCCTGTCCATCGATGAGGGCCGAGAACAAGAGCGCGGTCGCTTGAGGGTCGGCGGAGGGAATCGAAACATGGGCAATCATTTCATCGGATCCTTGATCTGTTCTAGAATCAGTTCGATCAGCCAGCGCGTGGCCTCCGCCGCTTCGGCGCCGTGCAAGTCCCACTGCTCGCGCAGCGAGGCCCAGGCATAGGCGCTGTGGAGAAGCTGGAGCAGCGCGGCGACTTGCCGCTTGCGCTTGCCTTCAAGCTCGGGCGCGGCATCCGCCACAATGGCAAGAAAGGCTTCCTGTCGTTCCCCGTTCAGCGCGGCGCGCATTTCGCGTCCCTGCGGCGTCGCGATGGCGGCGATGATCTGGGGGGCGACCCGATCGAAACCCGCATAGAGTTTGTCGTGCTGGCCCCGGAGCTCGCCGACGCTCGTCGGCATACCGATCCCCGGCCCCATCCGGGCGTTGATGCGTTCCCATATGCCACGCAGCAAGGCTTCGCGATTGGGGAAGTGGCGATAGACCGTCATTTCGGTAACCGCCGCGCGCTCTGCAACCGCCCTGAACGTAATGGCGCTCTGGTCCCCGTCCTCGCCAAGCAGCCCGGCGGCGGCGTCGCAAATCCGTTCGCGGGTCAGCGCCGTCTGCGCCCTGCGCAGCGAAGGCTTGGTCGGTTCAATTGATGTTTGTTCCGATACCACAATGATAGTTTTACTAACGTCAATATGGCTCCTGGTCAAGCCACGTGGCACGCCCGGCAGAGGAACGGCACGGCGCAGCGGCCGATCAAAGCCGCCTTGCGAGGAATTCAGACGATAAAAAGGGGATGGAGCGGGTAGCGGGAATCGAACCCGCCTAGCTAGCTTGGAAGGCTAGAGCATTACCACTATGCTATACCCGCATCTCCAAGGTCGGCGGCGATTGCCAGTTTGACCGCGCGGCGTCAAGCGCGCCCTTGCACGGAACATTGAGAACATTTCGGCAACATGCTAGACCATCGGCGTGAAAAATGGCGAAGATCCAGTTCCCAACGACGGCCCCGACCCGCCCGTTCGCAAGATCATCCATGTCGACATGGATGCCTTTTACGCGTCGGTCGAACAGCGCGACGATCCGGCACTCCGCGGCAAGCCCGTCGCAGTCGGCGGCTCGTCGCGGCGCGGCGTCGTCGCCGCTGCGAGCTATGAAGCGCGCAAGTTCGGGGTGCGATCGGCGATGCCGAGCATCACCGCGAAGCGCCAATGCCCCGACCTCATCTTCGTGCCCCCCCGCTTCGAGGTCTATCGCGATATCTCCCACCAGATTCGCGCGATCTTCCGCGACTATGCCGACGAGGTCGAGCCGTTGTCACTCGACGAAGCCTATCTCGACGTCAGCCGCGACAAGGCCGGACTCGGCAGCGCAACCGCGACCGCGAAGCTGATCCGCTGCCGGATCCGCGAGGAGACGGGGCTCACCGCCTCGGCCGGTGTCTCGTACAACAAGTTCATCGCCAAGCTCGCATCGGACCAGAACAAGCCCAACGGGCTGACCGTCATTCGCCCCGGCGAAGGCGCGGCCTTCGTGCAGACGCTGTCGATCCGCCGCTTTCACGGCATCGGCCCGGTGACCGCGGCGAAGATGGAGGGACTCGGCATTTTTTCCGGCGCCGATCTCGCGGCGAAGGACATGGCGTGGCTTGCCGAGAATTTTGGCAACAGCGCAGAGTGGCTCCACAATCTGGCGCGCGGAATTGATCATCGGCGGGTGAAATCGAACCGGCCGCTGAAGTCGCTCGGCGGCGAGCGCACCTTCTTCAACGACCTGATCACCGACACCGAGATCCGCGAGGCGCTGGCGCATGTCTGCACCGTGGTGTGGGACCGCGCGGCAAAGAAAGGCGCGCGCGGGCGGACCGTGACGCTGAAACTGCGCTACGCCGATTTTCAGACAATTACGCGCGCGCGGACCGTTCCCGCGCCGATCGTCGACGGCACGGCGCTGCTCGCCGCAGGCGAGGCGATCCTGGCCCCGCTGCTGCCGACCGAGCAAGGCATCCGGCTGCTCGGCATCACGCTGAGCAAGTTCGAGGGCGAAGAGGATGAGGAAGCGGCAGAAGCCGCACCCGCCGATCTCCTCAGCCTGCTCTGACATCCACCCCGCGATCACCCCCCACGGGATAGTGTGCCATCGCTGGCCGCCTTTATCGCCAAGGCGAAATTAACGCCGATTCTCGTCGCGATTGGCGCACGCCGACCCTGTCTTTGCCTTGACCGGGCCGGGGGCGGAGCGCAGCCCTCGCCGCGGACGATCATGAGGTCGCATCGCTGCCCGCCCCCTCAAAGGGCAGCACGTCCGGTTTTCTGACAAACTGGAGAGACATCATGGCCAAGCAACCCAAAAGACTCGAGAAAAAGATCGAAATTGTGGAAGGCAAGAACTTCCACAAGGAGCTGAAGATCGAGAAAATCGAAAAGATCGAGCACAAGGAACTGAAGCACGAAAAGCTCGAAAAGAATGAGCTCAAGGAGAACAAGAACGAGAAGATCGAGCACAAGGAATTCAAGGAGTTCAAAGAGTTCAAGGAGCATGGCGAAAAGCCGATCAAGGAAAAGGACGGCAAGGAACTCGTCGAAAATCCCGGCGACATCTTCGACCCCGTGCTCCAGATCGAGGCGCTGAAGGCGCATCTCGAACAGCTCGAAAAGGCCGCCGTCGAAGTCCGGCACTTCATCGAAAGCGCCGAACGTCCCGACCTGGGCGAGGGTGCGCTCAAGAATGAAAAGGACAAGAGCGGCTGACACGGGGCGGAGGCACCGGCAATGAAGCCCCTGCTCATCCTGTATGAAGAGTATGACCTGTCCGCGGCATGGCTCGCGGACAGGCTCCGCGCCCGCGGCCGCGCGGTCCGCGCGCTGACCGCCGCGACGCTCGGTGCTGAAACGCTGCGCTGGCATCACCGGCTCGGCGCGGGCGGCGTCGATTTCATCCTCACCCATTCGAACGGGCAAACCCTGTCGCCGGACGATTGCGGCGGCGTGGTCAACCGCCTCCACTATCTTCCCCTCGCACTGCTCGCGCGCATCGGCGGCGAAGACGAGGATTATGCGCGCAGCGAACTTTATGCGCTGTTCCTGAGCTGGATGGCGGCGCTCCCCACCCCCATCCTCAATCCGCCGACGCCGCAGGGGCTCGCAGGCAACTGGCGCCATCCGTCGGCCTGGACGATGCTCGCGCAGGCGGCCGGACTGCCCGTGGTGGCGTGGCGGCAGGACAGCGCGGGCGAGCCCGAACGCGACTGGACGATCGCCGAGCAACCCGGCGAGATTTGCGTGGTGGCGGTCGGTGGCCGGCTGGTGCAACCGGGCTGGCCCGCCACGATCGATCTGACTGCGGCGGTCGAGCATGGCTGCATCGCGCTCGCGCGCGCGGCGGGCGTCCGCCTGCTCGGCGTGCGCCTGATCCCCGACGACGCCATTCCGGAAGGTTGGCGCTTCGTCGGCGCCAACCTGCTCCCCGATCTCGCCGCGGGCGGCGAACCGATGGTCGACGCCATCGACGCGGCCTTTGCGTCATGATCCTGCTCGCCGGCATCCCCAGCGAAACGCCGCTCCGCCTCGTCCGCGAGGCACTCGACGCGCGCGGCGCCGATTATCGCCTGTTCAACCAGCGCGAGGTCGCCGTCTGCGATTTCGCCTTTCACATCGACGACGGCGGTCTGGACGGCAGGCTTACCCTGGGCAGCGACCGCATCGCGCTCGGCGACATCGCCGCCGTCTATCATCGGATGATGGACGATAACCGGTTGCCGGAGGTCAAGGCGCTCGCGCCCGATGCCCCGCCGCGCCGCCGCGCGCGCGCCCTCCACGACGCGCTCTACCGCTGGTTCGAGGTTGCGCCGGCGCGGATCGTCAACCGGTCTGACCCGCAGGGATCGAACATGTCGAAGCCCTTTCAGGGGCAGATCGTGCGCCGCCACGGCTTCGACATTCCCGAAACGCTGATCAGCAACGATCCCGATGCGGTGCGCGCCTTCCACGCCGACCACGGCCCGCTCATTTACAAATCGATCAGCGGGGTACGCTCGATCGTCGCCGAGCTCGACGTCACCGACCGCGACCGGCTTGAACGCATTCGCTGGTGCCCGGTGCAGTTCCAGCAGCGCGTCGCGGGAACCGATATTCGCGTCCATGTTGTCGGCGAGGATGTGCACGCGACCGAGATCGCGAGTGACGGCGTCGACTATCGTTATGCATCGCAGCGCGGCGGCCGCACCGACCTTTCGGCGATCACGCTTCCCGACGAGATCGCCGAACGCTGCGTCGCGATGACCGCAGCCATGGGCCTGTCGCTGTCGGGCATCGACCTGCGCCGCGCCCCCGACGGGCGCTATTATTGCTTCGAGGTCAATCCGAGCCCGGCCTTTTCCTATTACGAGCTCGACACCGGCCAGCAGATCGCCGCGTCGATCGCCGCGTTGCTTATGGCCGGGCCGCCGGACTCGCCGCCAGTGCGGGCGCAAAACGCCGGATCGCCGCCTGCATCTTTGGCGACAGCGTCCTGAAATCGCAGCGGATCAGCGTCTCGTCCGATTCCTGTATCTCGTCCTGAAACGGCGCCCCGACGCGATAGAGTGCGCGGTCGGGGCCAAGCGGCTTGATGCGGAAATAGCCCGCGCCGTCATAGCCGCCGAACTGCATCTGGGTGAAGCCGCCCGCGACAGCCCGCGCCTGCGTGATCGGCTCGAGTTCGGCGGCCGGCCCCATGCTGCCGTCGGGACCGTAATAATAAAGAGTGCCCCATCGTTTGCCGTCGAATACATAACCGTGACGGACGGTCGCGCATTTTTCTGTGTCGTTGGTCCAGAACCCCGGCGCGACCGGAAGCTTGATCCCCTGTGCCGCCACCGGCGCGGTGCCCGCGGCCAGCGCCAGCGCCAAAATCCATCCGCGCATCGATACCCCCGCCATGACCGATCTTGACGTCATGGTGCCGGACTTGGCGGACCCGATCAACCCGCGTCGGCGAAAACGCGCTCTTTCGTCGCGGTGAAGCGGATCGCAGGGTGGCGCTGGGTCACATAGCCGACTTCCCACGCATCCTTCGCCATGAACACCGGTGCTCCATCACGGTCGGCAGCCGAGGCGCCGCGGTGGTCGGCCTGGAAGGCTTTCAGCGCGGCGGGATCGTCACTCGCGATCCAGCGCGCCGTGTCCCAGGGCGACGCCTCCAGCTTCGCCTCGACCTTGTATTCGACCTCGAGCCGGCTGATCAGCACTTCAAGCTGAAGCTGGCCGACCACCCCGACGATCATGTTCGACCCGATCTCGGGATAGAAGACCTGGATGATCCCCTCCTCGGCCATATCGTCGAGCGCCTTGCGAAGCTGCTTGGTCTTGGTCGGATCGACGAGCGCGACGCGGCGCAGGATTTCGGGGGCGAAGTTCGGCAGGCCCGTGATCGTGATGTCGGTGCGTTCCGACAAAGTATCTCCGACGCGCAAGGTACCGTGGTTCGGAATGCCGATGATGTCGCCGGGATAGGCCTCTTCGGCCATTTCGCGGTCCTGCGCGAGGAACAGCATCGGGCGGCTGATCGCGATCGCCTTGCCCGTCCCGCCCTGCATCAGCCGCATCCCGCGCTCGAACTTGCCCGAGCACAGACGCATGAAGGCGATGCGGTCGCGGTGCGCCGGGTTCATGTTCGCCTGCACCTTGAAGACGAAGCCGGTGACGGCCTCGTCGTCGGGCTGCACCGGCGCGGGCTCGGCGGGCTGCGCGCCCGGTCCGGGGGCGTGCGCCGCCAGTGCATTGAGCAGGTCGACGACGCCGAATTCCTTGAGCGCCGATCCGAAATAGACCGGCGTCAGATCACCATTCCGATACGCCGCCGGGTCAAAGGGCGCATAGCAGGCCGACGCCAGCTCGGTCTCTTCCTTGAGGTGCGCGAGCGCGTCGGCGCTCAGCTGCGCCGCGAGTGCGTCGTCGTCGAGCCCCGTGACGCTGACGCGACCACCCTCGTACATGCGCGACGCATCGCCGCCGGGCTTCATGATCGCGGGGTCGACAAGGTCGTAAATCCCCTCGAACTGCCCGCCCATGCCCGCGGGCCAGTTCATCGGGCAAACGTCGAGCGCGAGCCGGTCGGCGACCTCGTCGAGCAGCTCGAACGGCGGCAGACCCTCGCGGTCGACCTTGTTGACGAAGGTGATGATCGGCACCGAGCGCAGGCGGCAGACCTCGAACAGCTTCAGCGTCTGCGGCTCGATGCCTTTTGCGGCGTCGATCACCATGACCGCGCTGTCGACGGCGGTGAGCGTGCGATAGGTATCCTCGCTGAAATCCTCGTGCCCCGGCGTATCGAGCAGATTGAAGACGAGCCCGTCATGTTCGAAGGTCATCACCGACGAGGTCACGGAAATCCCGCGCTGCTGTTCGATCTTCATCCAGTCCGAGCGCGCACGCCGCGCCTGGCCGCGCGCCTTGACCTCGCCCGCCATATGGATCGCGCCGCCCGCGACGAGGAGTTTCTCGGTCAGCGTCGTCTTGCCCGCGTCGGGGTGCGAGATGATGGCAAAGGTGCGGCGGTCGGGATGCTTGGACATGGCGCGGGCGCCTAGCAGGGTGCGGGGCAAGTGGAAAGGGGCTGGCGCGATGCCGTCGCCGCGCGCAGTATCGCACCATGCGCCAGCTTCTCCTCGCCATCGCCCTTCTCGCCGCTCCAGCGATCGCACAGGACAACGCCTTCGTCGGCGAATATGGCATCGCAGAAGGGCCCGACGTCGGCGGCGGGCTGCTGATCCGCAGCGACGGCCGCTTCCAATATGCGCTCGCGGCAGGCGCGCTGGACGAACGCGCCGAGGGACGCTGGGAGGCGCGGGGCGACGGCATCTGCCTGACGACCGAACCCAAGCCGGTGCCGCCAGCCTTCGAGAAGGGGGTGCCGATCGCTGTCGAGGGCGCCATCCCCACCCTCCTCGTCACTTGGCCGAACGGCGAAGGCATTCCGGGAGTCGATTTTCGCATCGGGTTCGACAGCGGCGATCCTGCCGAAGGCTATACCCAATATTATGGCTGGACGATGCCCGAAGACGACCATCGCGTGCCGCGCTGGGTCGAGGTGAGCGAGCCGATCTACGGCGTTACCGCACCGCGCTTCGAGCTGTCCGGCGCCGACCGCGGCAAGCTCCGCCTGACGCTAATCCCCAATGATATCGGCGTCGTCGACATGGAGAATGCGTGCGTCGAAAAAACGGATCGCGGCGTCGTCCTGCACCGCAGGGACGGCGACATCCGTTTCGTGCGATTGGGGAGCGAGAGAGGGGAATAAGTGATGGCGTTCGCCCTCGTCGTCAGCCCTCGGCGCGCGCGCCATGTTTGCCGGGGTGGACCGTTCCGCAGTGCCCGCAGGTCCGCAGGTCCTCGCTGGCATAAAAGGCCTCGAACAGGGGAGGCAGGTCGCGCACGATACTCTGGAGCTGGACCTCGACGCGGTGGACGATGTGGCCGCAATCGTCGCAATACCATTGGAAGGCGTCGACCATTCCGTCGGGCCGCTTGCGCTCGATGACGAGCCCGACGCTCCCTGCGACCGGGCGCTGCGGTGAGTGCGGGACATGCGGCGGCAGCAGGAAGATGTCGCCCTCGCGGATCGGCATGTCCTTCGGCCCGTCGTCGGTCCACAGCCGCAGGTTCATGTCGCCTTCGATCTGGTAGAAAAACTCCTCCAGCGGATCGTCGTGATAGTCGGTGCGCTGGTTGGGACCGCCGACCACCGTGACGATAAAATCGGCGTCTTCCCAGATTTGCGTATTTCCGACAGGCGGCTTCAGCACGTCGCGATGCGCCTCGATCCACTCGCGGAAGTTGAAGGGCAATCCATAGGTCAGCATGGTGTCATCCTTTCGGGGGGCGCGGAATGAAGGCGGTCGCCTTGATCTCGATCAGCAAATGCGGGTGCGGAAGCTGATGCACAGCGACGGTAGTGCGCGCGGGGCCGGCCTCGTCGAAATATTCGGCATAGACGCGGTTGTAGCCGCCGAAATCGTTCATGTTGACGAGGAAGCTGGTCACGTCGACGACATCGGCCAGCGAGCCGCCCGCGTCGACCAGGATCGCCCCGATATTTTCGATCACCGCGCGCGTCTGTTCGGCGATGTCGAGGCTGACCGTTCCGAACTCGTCGGCCGATGCGCCTGCGAAGCTGTTGTCCGGGCGGCGCGAACTGGTGCCCGACACGAACACGAAATCGCCCGCGCGGCGATAGTGCGGAAAACGCCCGCGCGGGCGCGCCTTGCCCGGAATCACCCGTCCTTCGCTGCTCATGCCGCATCCCCCTCGATGATGAACCCTACCCGGCCGAGGTGGCCCGCGTCGAGCGACACGGTGCGTGCCGAACCGATCGCCGCTGCTGCGGTCGCCCCGCCCAGCATCACCGTCCAGCCGGGCTGGAGGATCAGCCCCTCCGCATCCGCCAGTCGCGCCGCGGCGATGAGCGATCGGATCGGATCGCCAAGAATCGCCGCGCTCGTTCCGGTTTCGGCGACCGCATCGTCGACGCGCATCGTCATCGCGACATCGGACACGTCGGTGTCGGCGGAAAGCCATGGCCCGACGACGAAGGCCGAGGAAGACGCATTGTCGGCGACGACATCGCCGAGCGCGAAGCGGAAATTCTCGTAGCGGCTGTCGATGATCTCGAGCGCCGCAGCGACCGCATCGACCGCCGCAAGCGCCTCCTCGCGCGACACCTCGCCCGACAGCGGCGCCTTCAGCCGCACCGCCACCTCGGGCTCGACGCGCGGGTGGATGAAGCGCGCACGGTCGATCGTCGCGCCGTTGGTGACGACCATGTCGGAGGTCAGCCGGCCCCATATCTGGTCCTTGAGCCCCATCTGCGCCATCTTGGCTTCGCTGGTGAAGCCCATCTTGACGCCAACCAGCGTCGCGCCGCGCGCGAGGCGATGATCGATCGCGGCGCGCTGGATGGCATAGGCGTCGGCGAGCGGCAATTCGCCCCCCTCGCCCGTGATTTGCGGGATCGCCCTCGCCTGCCTTGCGGCATCGTCGAGCCTTGCAGCGATTGCGGCAATGTCGGCCATCGTCTTACCTTTACAGCTTCACGCAGATGTTGGTCGGCTCCGAATAGAAGCCCAGCGAATGTTCGCCGCCTTCGCGCCCGATGCCCGAGAGCTTCATCCCGCCGAAGGGTGTGCGGAGGTCGCGCAGGAACCATTCGTTGACCCAGACGATCCCCGTTTCCATCTGCGCCGCGACGCGGTGCGCGCGCCCGACGTCGCGCGTCCAGATCGCGGCGGCGAGACCATAATCGGTGTCGTTGGCGAGTTCGACCGCCTCGTCCTCGCTGTCGAACGGCGCGATGTGGCAGACCGGACCGAAAATCTCCTCGCGCACGCAGCGCGCATCGGTCCCGAGCCCGGTCAGGATCGTCGGTTCGACGAACGCCCCGCCTGCGAGCGCGCCGGGCAAAGCGGGGATCCCGCCGCCCGTGACAATCGTCGCTCCTTCCTGACGCGCGAGTGAATAATAGCCGAGCACCTTCTCGCGATGCCCGTGCGAGATCAGCGGCCCCATGTCGGCGCCCGACCAGGGATCGCCGACCGTGAGCGCCTTCGCGCGTTCGGCGAGCGCGGCGACGAAGCGGTCGAAGATCGGCCGCTCGACATAGACGCGCTCGGTGCAGAGGCACACTTGCCCGCAGTTCGAGAAGACCGAGCGCACCGTCCCCGCGACCGCCTCGTCGAAATCGCAGTCGGCGAAGACCAGCGCGGCATTCTTGCCGCCGAGTTCGAACGACACGGGTTTCACGCCCGCAGCCGCGACGCGCATGATCGCACCGCCGGTGGCGGACTCACCGGTGAAGGTGATCGCGTCGATATCGTGATTCGCGGTCAGCCATTCCCCCGTCGACCCTGCACCAAAACCATGAACGAGGTTGAAGACCCCCGGCGGCACGCCCGCCGCATCCATCACCTCGGCGAGCAGGGTCGCGGTCGAGGGCGTTTCCTCGCTCGGCTTCACCACCACGACATTGCCGCACGCCAGTGCGGGCGCGACTTTCCACGTCATGAGCAGCAGGGGCAGGTTCCACGGCGAGACGATCGCGACCACGCCCAGCGGCCGCGCGATCGCATAATTGATCGCGCTGCGCCCATCGGGAAGGTCGGTGCGGAAACTCGGCATCGCGCGCGCCTCGGCGATCGCGGCGAAGGCTCGGAAATTGGCGGCGCCGCGCGGAATGTCGATCGTGCGCGCCTGATGCAGCGACTTGCCGGTGTCGGCGATCTCGGCAGCGGCGAATTCGTCGAAGCGCGCCTCGATCCCCTCGGCAACGCGGACGAGCAGCTTGCAGCGCTCGGCCTGCGACATCCTGCCCCACGGCCCCTTGAGCGCCGCGCGCCCGGCGGCGACGGCGCGGTCCACGAGGTCGCGGCTCGCGAGCGATACGCGGGCCGCGACGCTGCCATCGACAGGGTTCACATTGTCGAACCAGCCGTCGCCCTCGACGAAGGCGCCGTCGACATAGTTCAGCACCGGGCGCTCAGAGAAGGGGTAGGCAGCGACGGAATAGGCGGAGCCGGTCATGCCGCACCCCCGACCGGAACATAGCCGGCGGCATTGCTATGCGCAGCGCCTGCCGTGCCGACATGGCCGGCCATCTGGAGCAGCGACAATATGGTGTCGTTGAACTGCACCGGCGCTTCGAGGAAAGCCGAATGACCCGCGTCATTGACCTCGACGAGGAAGGAACCAGGCACTTCGGCCTGCGCGAGTCGCACCGCCTCGATCGGGAAAAGGATGTCGTCGACGCCCGCAAGGAAGAGGATCGGGAAGCCCTTGCCGCCGAGCTCGGCGGCAGGACGCGCATCGAAGCTGCCGGTCAGGCTGTGCCGGTCGACGGCGTTGAAGCTCGCGATCTGGCGATAGAGCACCGCCAGCTCGGGTGGCGCCCCCGCCCCGAGCACGCGTTCTATCTGACCGAGCGGCGCGGTCTTCGCGCGCGCCGCGCCCATGATCGCCTTGACCTGCGCGCTTTCGGCAATGCCGTGAAGGCTGTCGCAGATCGCGAGCGCGGCGACGCGGCCGGGCGCACGATGAGCGATGCCGATGCAGGTGCCCGCGCCCATCGACTGGCCGACGAGCGCCGCCTTCTCCACGCCGAGATGATCGAGCAGCGCGGTCAGATCGTCGACAAAGGCATCGCGCCCGCGTCCGTCGAGATCACGCGACAGCCCGAAACCGCGATGGTCGAAAAGGATCACGCGGTTCGATCGCGACAGGGTATCGATCTGGCGATACCAGATCGCATGATTGCCGCCGATCCCGTGTGCGAGCACGACCGCCGGGCCGGTCCCATGCGCCTGCCAGTAGATTTCGGCGCCCGCCGTCGCCAGCACACCGCTTTCCATCACGCTACCCCCATCAATTTGCTGAGCCGCACGACATAGTCGCCGAACGCCGGATCCTCGCGCGTGGCGCTGGGATCGCGCGGGCGCGGCAGGTCGATGCGGACATCTTCGATAATCGTGCCGGGCCGCTCCGACATCACGAGCACGCGGTCGGACAGCAGCACCGCTTCCGAAATGCTGTGGGTGACGAGCAGCACCGTCTTGCGGTCGCGCTGCCAGATGCGCAGCAGTTCCACATTGAGGCGGTCGCGGGTCAGCGCGTCAAGCGCGCCGAAGGGCTCGTCCATCAGCAAGACTTGCGGGTTGCGCGCGAGTGCTTGGCCGATCGCAACGCGGTGACGCATTCCGCCCGACAGTTCGGCGGGATAGCTCGTCTCGAACCCCGTGAGGCCGAGCGTTTCGACAAGCGCGGCGAACGCGGCTTCGTCGGGCCGCCGCGCCTGCGGGTCGAGATCCACGCCGAGCAGCAAATTGTCGCGAACGGTGAGCCAGGGCAGCAGGTTCGACGTCTGGAAGACGAAGCCCATTTCCGCCGTCGGCGCGGTGACATCGGCGCCGCCGAACCGGATACGGCCGTCCTCGAACGGCACGAGCCCCGCGATCAGCCGCAACAGCGTGCTCTTGCCGCAGCCCGAGGGACCGAGGATCGAGACGAATTCGGCGGCGCCGATTTCGGCGCTGACGCCCTGCAGCACTTGCCGACCACCGAACAGCTTGCCCGCGCCGGAGAGAGAGATCACCGATTTCATGCTGCGCGCCACCAGATGAAGCGTTCCCAATAGGCGACGCCGTAGAAGAGAAGGAGCGACAGGACGGTCACCGCGATCAAGGCCGCAAAGGTCAAGGTCGTGTGCCCGGATCCCGATGCGGTCAGGATCAGGTTGCCGAGCCCGTCGTTCGACCCGACGAATTCGCCGACCACCGCGCCGATCACCGCGAGCGGCATCGCGACCTTGCAGCCGTCGAGGAAGCTCGGCAGCGCGGCGGGGACGCGGAGGCGCCAGAAACTCTGCATCGGGCTGGCGCGGAGCGCGCGGAAATGCTCATCAAGATGCGCAGGCGTGCTGGCGAGCCCGCCGAGCGTCGCGATGATGATCGGGAAGAACGCGAAGAGGAACGCCATGATCAGCTTCGACGCAAGGCCATAGCCGCACCAGACCACGATCAGCGGCGCCAGCCCGATTTTCGGGATGCTCTGCAGCGCGACGAACAGCGGATAGACGGTCCGTTTCGCGGTGGGCGAGAAATAGATCAGCGCCGCGATCGGCACGCCGAGCGCCACCGCGATGAGGAAGCCCCAGAAAACTTCGGTCAGCGTGACGAGGCTCTGCGACAGGATCGCGCCGCGCGATGCCCAAAGCTCGCCGAGGATCGCGCTCGGCGGCGGCAGCAGATAGGATTGGACGCCCGACCAGCGAACGCCATATTCCCATGCCAGCCCGAGCGCGAGGAAAAACCCCGCGCTGGTCGCCGTATCGCGATTGAACCATCTGCTCACGCGTCGCCCTCGCTCTTTTCGGCCGCGTCCAGCAGCGCCTGGATGCGCGCCGGTGGCGGCACGAGGAAGCGATCGAGATGCCAGCGGTCGAAGGTTTCGAGATCTTTCCCGTCCCACACCGACGGCTCATAGGGGCTGTCGGCGGTGATTTGCGTCATGTCGGTGTAGAATTCGACATTGTTGCCGTCGGGGTCGCGGAAGACGAGGAAGCTGTTCGCCCCCGGCCCGTGCTTGCCAATGCCGCGGTCGATCGGGATGCCGCGCGCGATCAGCATCGCGGCGACCCTTTCCATCTCCTCGATCGTTTCGAGGCGGTAGGAGAAATGCTCGACCGCCGGATAGTGCCCCTCGGGTGCGGCACCATGCCCCGGCGGAAGCTGGAGCAGCGCAAGATCGTGATGATCCGCGCTGGCCCGCAAAAAGACCATGTTATGATCGATCCAGTCGGACACCTCGAGCCCCATCACCTCGGTGTAGAAAGCAAGGCTGCGGTCGATGTCGCGCACCTTGAGCACGAGGTGGCCGAGCCGCGTCGGACGCGGGCGGTAGGAAGCAGGATCGGTCATGGCTGGTTTCCCATCGGAACGAAGGCGTTCGTGAAGAGCTGCGGCGCCTGATCGAAGCCCTGAAGCTGGCCGCTCGCCTGCAGATAGGCGACCGTGCGCTCGACCTTTTCGGGTTTCAGGCGAAGCGATCCGCCCTCGGCCGTCATCAGTTCGGCGGTCTCGCGGATCTGGCGCTCGGTCACCGCCTCGTCGAGCAAGGGATAGGCTTTGCGGATGATCGCGAGCGCCGCCTTGGGGTCGCGCGCGGCGTCGGCATAGCCGCGATAGGCGGCCTTCAGAAAGGCACGCACCAGTTCGGGATCCTTCTCGATCAGCGCGTCCCGCGTCGCGAAGCCGCTGCCGTAGACGTCGAGCCCGTAGTCGGCGTAGCCGATGCGCCCGATCGTCACGCCCTTCGCCTTCGCCGCCTTGTCGAACAGCGCAAGCGAATTGCCGAGCCAGCATTCGGCGGCGTCGATCCGTCCCTCGACGAGCGACGAGACGACGATCGCGGGGTCGAGCTGGATCCGTTCGACGCGCGCGGGATCGACGCCATTGGCCTGGAGCCAAGCTGGAAGCAGCGCCTGGATCATCGAGCTTTGCCCTGCACCGAAACGCAGCCCCGCAAGGTCGGCCGGCCTTTCGATCCGGTGGCGTTCCTTGACGAAGCAGGCGCCGGCGGGAAGCCGCATGTTGATACCGCCGATCATCCGCACCTTGCCGCCCTTCGAACGATTGAGCGCGACCGACAGCGGGTCGATATAGGCGAATTCGAACATGCCCTGATCGAGCTCGTTCGCGGTGCGCATCCCGCCAAAGCCGCGCACCGGTTCGACGTTGATCCCCGCTTCGGCGAAATAGCCCTTGTCGATCGCGACGAAGATGCCCGCCATGCTGCCCTGCGGCAGCCAGGCCATGTTGAACTGCACGTTGCGTGTGTCTTCCGCCTGCTTTGCGGCTTGCGGCGTGTTGCCGCCGAAGGCGCTCCACAGGGTCAGCGCGGCGACCGCCGCGACGACGAGCAGCGGGACGATCAGCGATCGGCGATGAAAGGCGACCATCTCACTCACCCCCTCGGCAGGTGCGGCGCGGCGACGGGGTTGCGCAGCTCGCCGATCCCCTCGACCCACGCATCCATGACGTCGCCATCCTTCAGGAAGACGCCCCGCCCCATTCCGACCCCGGCGGGCGTCCCCGACGCGATCAGGTCGCCGGCACGAAGTTCGAGGATCGTCGAGAGATAGGCGATCTGTTCGTAGATGTTGAAGATCATCTCGGACGTATTGCCGTCCTGCATCGCCTCGCCATTGACCTTGAGGCCAAGGCGGATGTCGTGCGGATCGCCGAGGCAGTCGCGCGGCACAAACACCGGGCCCAAGGGCGTGAAGCTGTCGAAGCTCTTGCCGCGGAACCAGTCGTGCGAGAAGGGAAAGTCGGTCCGCCGGGTGCGGTCGCGCGCCGACACGTCGTTGACGATCGTATAGCCGGCAATCAGATCGTGGGCGGCATCCACGGCGACATTCTTGCCCGGCTTGCCGAGCACGACACCCAGCTCGACCTCCCAGTCGGGACGCGAGACCTGCGGCGGCACCACGACCGTATCGCCCGGCCCGACAACACTCTCTATCGTCTTCAAGAAGATATAGGGCTCGCTCTCGGCCTTCGCGGCGAGCTTGGTCTGCATTTCCTCGGCATGTTCGATGAAATTCGACGCGGCGGCGAAGATGCGGCGCGGCTCGAACGGCGCGACAAGCTTCGGCGCGTCGAGCGCCGCCGAGGAACCGCCCACCGCGCTGGCGAGCGCGAACAAGCCGTCACGGCGCGCGTCCCAGTCGCGGATGATCGTGGTGACGTCCCCCGCAACGGCAGAATAGCCGTGCGCCGCCGCGGCATCGACGAGATCGTGAAAGGCGTCACCGACCTGGATCGTGGGGCGCGGGCCTTCGGCCGTGGCGCGAGTGGCAAGGGCAAACCGGGTCATGCGTCGATCTTTCTTTCCAGTGGAATGGGCGAACGCCGGCGATGCGCAGCCGAGCGCGATGGCGCCCCCGATCTGCGCGAGCGCGGCGCGGCGATCCAATATGCGTTGCGCATAGAGCGGGCCGATTTTCTTATAGGGCGGGTTTTTGCGGGGCCTGGGCATCGCATCTCACCCGAACGCCCTGAGCAGCATCCGCACCGCGACGACGGTCAGGAACAGGCCGAACATCAGGCTCAACTGCCGCTTCGACAGCGCATGGGCGATCCGTGCGCCGAGCGGTGCCGTCAGGTACGAAACCGGCGCTATGATCGCGAGGCCGATCAGGTTGACATAGCCGAGGCTGCCCGGCGGCAATCCCTCGACATTCCAGCCGGTGACAATGAAGGCGACGGTCGCGGGCGCACTGATCATCAGACCGAACAGCGCCGCCGTGCCGACCGCGCGATGGATCGGGACGTTGAACAGCGTCATTACGGGCACGCTGAGCGTGCCGCCGCCGATCCCCATCATGCTCGATATACCGCCGATCGCGAAGGGAATGAACTGGCCGCCCGCACCGCCCGGCACCGCTTCGGCAATATGCTTGCCCTCAAGCGGCAAGAGCATCTTGATCGCGACGAGCAGCGCAACGATCCCGAACACCGCCGACAGCGTATCGCCCGAGGCGCGCGAGGCCAGGATGACCCCGGCGATCGCGCCGAGAAAGATCGCAATGCCCCAGCGTTTCAGCTGGTCGTGATCGACCGCGCCCTTCGCTTCGTGCGCGCGCGACGAGGAGATGGCAGTGGGGATGATCGTCGCGAGCGAGGTCGCGACGGTAACATGCATCCGAATGTCGGAATCGATCCCGAGCGACGACAGAACAAGGTCGAGAACCGGGACGATCACGATGCCGCCGCCGACACCGAGCATGCCGGCGATCACGCCGCCTGCCGCGCCGGTGACGAGCATCATCGCCGCGAGCGTCAGCATTTCCCCGTCCAGCACATCCAGCATCGGCTTCCCCCAAAGGTCGGCCTTGCTTGTGCGTCGCACTGCATATGCGGTCAAAGATAGAAATGTGGGATATCTATAATCAAATTTATATATCTAACCCCAACCGCTTTCTTTATATGATTTTGGAAATAGCGCCCCCGCCAATCAATATTATCCTGTATATGGCGAACACCGTAGCGCGGTCGGCATGACACAAGTGGGCATCGCCGGATTCGGCACCATCGGCCGCGTCGTCGCGCGCCATATCGAAGCAGGCGGGCCGCCGCTGACCCTCGCCGCCGTATCGGCGGGCGACCGCGCGCGCGCCGAAGCCGCGATGACCGCGTTGAAAGGTCCGGTGCCGGTCGTCGGCACCGAAGAGCTTGTCGCGCTGTCCGACGTTGTCGTCGACAGTGCACCGACGGCGGCCTTTCGCGATATCGCCACCGCGACGCTTGCCGCTGGCAAGACGCTGGTCACGGTCAGCGGCGCGGCGCTGATGCAATGGCCCGAGGCGATCGATATCGCACGCGATCATGGCGGGCGCATCGTCCTTGCCACCGGCGCCCTGCTTGGCCTCGATGCCGTCCGCGCCGCCGCGATCGGCACGATCCACTCGGTGACGATGGTGACGCGCAAGCCGGTAAAGTCGCTGGTCAAGGCCGAGCATGTCGTGCGCAACAACATCGACCTCACCGCCCTCGCCGAACCGCTCAAGATCTTCGAGGGCAGCGCGCGCGAGGGCGCCATCGCCTTTCCCGCCAACGTCAATGTTGCAGCGGCGCTCGGCCTCGCGGGCATCGGCCCCGACCGGACGCGGCTCGAAATCTGGGCCGACCCCGCGCTCGAACGTAACACGCACCGCATCGTCGTCGATTCCGACAGCGCGCGCCTCGAACTCGCGATCGAGAATATTCCCACTGTCGAGAACCCCGGCACCGGCCGGATCACCGCGCAAAGCATCGTCGCCGCGCTCCACGATCTCGTCAGCCCCATCCGCATCGGAACCTAGAAAGGCCAAACCCATGACCACCCGTCTCCGCCACGTCGCGATCGCATCCGCCGACCCAGACAATTCGGTCGGCTTCTTCACCGACGTGCTCGGCTGGACCCTCGCCGGCAAGATCGATAGCCGCAATGCGCGCGGCTATTATGTGACCGACGGCCACATCAATATCGCGCTGCTCTGCTTCAAGAACCGCCCCGCCGCCGGGATGGAGTTTCCCGAGGGCTACACGGGGCTGCACCACATCGGCTTTCAGTGCGACGACATCGCTGCGGTCGTCGAGCGCTTCGAAAATTCGGGCTACGCGCCGCGCCACGACGTCAATCTGGCACAGGGTCTTGGCAAGAATCCGGCGAAGGACAACGCCGAATACAAGATGACCGGGCCGGAGAATGTGATGGTCGACGTTTCCGAACGCGGCTGGGCCGGGACCGAGAGCTTCAAGGGCGCGCCGCCGGCCGCCTGACAGGCGCGGCCTCCCCCTCGAAACTCGAAGGCCGCCGTAGCATCGCTCCGGCGGCCTTTCCTTGTTCGCTGCTGAGGTTCAAAGATTCAGGAAGGCGCGCGAATTGCCGCTGAAGATCTTCGCCTTCTGTGCCGCGGTCAGCCCGTTATGCCCGCGCACCAGCGCGCCTATGTCCTGCTCGCCGAGCGGAAACGGATGGTCGGAGCCCAGAAGCACGCGATCCTCGCCCATGACGTCGATCAGCAGGCTCAGTGCGCGCGGATCGAAAACCGCTGAGTCGACGAAGAAACGGTCGACGTAGCTCGAGGGCGGATTGGGGCAGTCGGCGCGGACGATGTCGCGATATTTCCACGCATTCTCGACCCGCCCGAGCAGGAAGGCGAAGCTGCCGCCGCCATGGCCGAAACAGATGCGCAGGCTCTTGGGCAAGCGATCGAAAGCACCTGACAGGATCAGCGACAGGATCGACAATTGCGTCTCGGCGGGCATCGCGACGAGCCAGGGCAGCATATATTTGGGCATCCGCTCGCGCGCCATCATGTCCCACGGATGGACCAGCACCGCGGCGCCGATCTCGGCGCAATGCGTCAGGAAGGTCAGGATGCCCTCGTCGTCGAGGTTGCGCAGCCCCATATGGTTGCCGATCTGGACCCCCAGATGACCGCTCTCCATCGCCCGGCTCGCTTCGGCGCACGACAGCTCGATGTCCTGCAAGGGCACCTGCGCCAGCGCCTTCATCCGGCTCGGCGCATGGCTGCAAAAGACCAGCGCCTCGTCGTTGAAGCGGCGCGCGCAGTCGAGCGCCAGACCGGCCGGGCGGCTGTAGCCGAACATGATCGGGGTCGCGCAGATGATCTGGAGGTCGATGCCCTGCTCGTCGAGCGCCTCGACCCGGCGCGCCGGATCCCAGAGAATATCGTCGACCGGGCGGAACTCCTTGTCGCCCTGCATGATGAAGCCCTTCCCCGCCCCATCGTCACGCAGCCAGGGCAGTCCCTCCGCCTGCGCACGCGCGCGATAGGCCGCGTCCATCGCGGGAAAGAAGTGGCTGTGCATGTCGATCACCGCCGCCTGCCTTGCGCCATCGTCCGTCATGATTGTCGCCGCACCCCTGTCCCATGGTCATCCCGCCGGTCGCCGATGCGCGCGGGTCATGAGGGTGAGTAACCCCGCTCCGCTATCAACAATAATCCAGAGACTTGCCCACGCTATTACAAAAAGGCTATAGCTGTCCCGGACGGGGCGGGAGATGCACGATGCCTAAATTTCACGAGAATTTCCTGCTGAGCCGGCTGAAGCTGCGCCAGCTCCGCCTGCTCACCGCGATCGCCGACGAGGGCACGGTTCTCAAGGGGTCGCAGGCGCTGAACATCGCCCAGCCCGCCGCGACGAAAAGCATCAAGGAGCTGGAGGAGGCGCTCGGCGTCCAGCTTTTCGAACGCTCGTCGCGCGGTGTGACCCCGACCGATTTCGGCCGCGTGATGATCAAGCACGCCAAGCTGATCCTCGCCCAGCTCCGCCACGCCAGCGAAGAACTGCAATCGCTGGAGGAAGGCCTGTCGGGGCGCGTCCATGTCGGGACATTGCTCGCGGCCTCGACCTCGCTGCTTCCGCGCGCGCTCGCGCGCCTTCGCGAACGGCGGCCGGGGATCGCGGTGACCGTGGCCGAGGGGACAATCGACCGGCTGATGCCGGGCCTGCGCACCGGCGACATCGATGTCGTCTTGGGACGCCTGCCCGAATATCGCGAGCGCGAGGGACTGAGGCAGGAAGTGCTTTATCTCGACACCGTGTCGATCATGGTTCGCGAAGGCCACCCGCTCACGACCCGTGCATCCCTCACCCTCGCCGACCTCGTCGATCAGCCTTGGGTGATGCCGCCGACGCAGACGTCGCTACGTCGCCAGATCGACCAGGCGTTTCGCCACGAAGACCTGGAACCGCCGCTCGACGTGATCGAATCGGTTTCGATCCTGACCAACCATGCCCTGTTGAAAAGCACCGACATGCTGGCGGCGATGCCGCATCAGGTGGGCATCGGACAGGCCGGGCTCGTCGCGCTGCCAGTGACGCTCGAAGGCGCGAATTCCAGAATCGGCGCGACGATGCACGCCAATGTCGAGCTATCCGCGGCGGCCGCCTATTTCATGGAGGTCGTCGGTGAGGTCGCTGCGGAGATCCGCGCCGAGCTGGGCCAGGATCAGGACGGGCTCGCCGAGCCGCCCGCCAGTCGCCGCCAGACGAAATAGGCCGCAGTGATCGCGATCAGCCATGGAACGCCCGCGAACACCGCCACCTGCCAATCGGCGTCGATCGCCATCGTCACCGTGATCGCGCCGAGCAGTCCGAGGCCCAAAATCTGCGCATAGGGGAAGAATGGCATCCGCACGGGCAAGCTGCTCGCGTCATGCCGGCGCCGGAACCGCAGGTGGCTGACGAGGATCGCGCTCCACACGAGCAGCCCGCCGAAGAGCACAATCCCGAACAGATAGTTATAGGCGTAGGGCGTCAGGATCGACAGCGACGCCGCGGCAAGGATGCCGATGCCGGTGACGATCGTCGCGCGCATCGGCACATGCTGCGCGTTGAGTTCGCCGAACGCGCGCGGCGCATAACCGCCGCGCGCCAGCGAAAAGAGCATCCGCGACCCGAGGTAAATGCTGGTATTCATCGCCGACAGCGCCGCCGAGGCGACGACGAAATTCATGATCCCCGCCGCATAGGGGATGCCCGCGCTCGCGAACATCTTCACGAAGGGGCTTTCGGTGACGACCTTCGCCCCCGACTGGGTCCACGGCAGGAAGGCGACAATGATGAAGAGCGCGAGGATGTAGAAGAGGAACAATCGTCCCGCCATCGTGCGCAGCGCGGCAGGAATCGCGGTCTTCGGATCCTTCGCCTCGCTCGCGGTGCCGACCACGAACTCGAGTCCCATGAAGGAGAAGAGCGCCATCAGCACCGCCAGCCACACACCCGAAAAGCCATTGGGCAGGAAACCGCCGGGAAGCCCGGTCACATTGTGCAGGCCGATCGGATCGCCGACGATCCCGGCGATGCGGCTGAGCCCGACGATGATGAAGGCGACGATCGCCGATACCTTGATCACGGTCAGCCAATATTCGACCGAGCCGAAATTATGCACTGCGCGCGTGTTGACCCAGACGACGGTTGCGGCGCTACCGAGCGCCCACATCCACACCGGCATATCGGGGAACCACCAGCCCATATAGATGCCGACCGCGACCGCCTCGCTGCCGATCAGCAGCATCTGCTGGATCCAGTAGGTATAGCGGACGACGAAGCCTGCGAGCGGCCCCAGGTAGATTTCGGCATAGGTGCCGAACGACCCCGCGGTCGGATGGACGACGGCCATTTCGGACAGGCTGAACACCATGATCACCGCGATCAGCGCCGCGATCATATAGCTGACGAGGACGCCCGGCCCGGCATAGCCGATCGCGATGCCCGACCCCATGAACAGGCCGGTGCCAATAGCGCCGCCCAGGCCGATCATGATGATCTGCGCCTTGCTCAGCCCGCGCTCGAGCCCCGCTTCGCGGTCCAGATAGGCCTGTTCTTCCATTTTCGCTCCCCTCGCGCGCCGTTCAGGTGACGGCTTCGCGCGCCTGATATTCGGATTGTTTCCAGATGTCGCCGTCCATGATCGCCACGAGACGGTCGACGGCGTCCCATACATCGACAAAGCGGACATAGAGCGGGGTGAAGCCGAAACGCACCGTATCGGGGGCGCGGAAATCGCCGATCACGCCCGCCGCGATCAGCGCACGCATGATCGGATAACCCTCGACGTGCGCGAAGGATACCTGGCTGCCGCGCGCGGCCGCCTCGCGCGGCGAGGCGAGCGCGAAGCCGTGCCCCGCGCAGCGCGTCTCGACGAGGCGGATGAACAGATCGGTGAGCGCCATCGACTTGGCGCGGATCGCCGCCATGTCGGCTGCCAGATGGATGTCGATCCCGGTTTCGACGAGCGCCATCGACAGGATCGGCTGGGTGCCGATCAGGAACTGGCGAATATCCCGCTGCGGGCGATAGCCGGGTTCGAAAGCGAAGGGCGCGGCGTGACCCCACCAGCCGGTCACGGGCTGCAGCGCCTGTCCCTGGTGCCGCTCCGCCGCGAAGAGGAACGCGGGCGAGCCCGGACCTCCATTCAGATATTTATAGGTGCAGCCGACCGCGAAGTCGGCGCCCGCGCCATTCAGGTCGACCGGCATCGCCCCCGCGCTGTGGCACAAATCCCAGAGCGCGAGCGCGCCCGCGGCATGGGCGCGTTCGGTGATCGCCGCCATGTCGTGGATATGACCCGTCTTGTAGTGGACATGGGTGATCGCGACCGCAATCGTGTCCCCGTCGATGGCGCCCGCAATCTCGTCCTTTTCGCAGAGACGCACCGTCACGCGCCCTCCGGTCACCGCGGCGACGCCCTCTGCGATATAATTGTTGGTCGGGAAATTGCTGCCCTCGAGGATCAGCACGCTGCGGTCGGGGCGCAGCGCGACCGCAGCGGACAGCACCTTGAACAGGTTCTGGCTCGTCGAATCGCAGATCACGACCTCGCCCGGCGCGGCGCCGATCAGCGGCGCCAGCTTGTCGCCAAGGCGCACCGGCAGGTCGAACCACCCGGCGCTGTTCCAGCTCTTGATGAGGTCGATACCCCATTCGCGCGTCACCACGTCCTGCGCGCGCGCCGCTGCCTCCTTCGGCATCGCGCCGAGCGAATTGCCGTCGAGATAGATCATCCCCTCGGGCAGGGCGAAACGGTCGCGCAGCGGCGCCAGGGGGTCGGCGCGATCCAGCGCCGCGCAGGCAGCGCGGTCGAGATTGGCGGCATCAAGCGTCATGAAAACATATTACCTTCGTCTGCGACATTTCGCGCGCGGCGAAGCGCACGCCTTCGCGTCCCATATTGCCCCGCCCTGCCCCGCCGAACGGCATGGCGTCGAGCCGGTAGTCGGTCGAATCATTGACCATCACCCCCGCCGCGCGCAGCCGCCCGGCGGCATGGCGCGCAGTGCGGAGCGATTCGGTGAACACCGCCGCGTGGATCATATGGTCGGCGCGATTGGCCGCATCGATGGCTTCGTCAAGCTCGGCGAAGCGGAACAGGCTGGCGACCGGACCAAAGGCTTCGTCGCACGCGACGCGCGCATCGCCCGGAACATTTTCGAACAGCGTGGGCCGAACCAGCGTCCCAGCCCGCTCGCCGCCTGTCAGGAGCGTCGCCCCGCGCGATACCGCCTCAACCGTCCACGCGACGATCCGCTCGGCCTCCGCTACCCCGATCATCGGACCGACGTCGGTCGCGGAATCGGTGGGGTCTCCGACATGCAGTGCGCGCGCCGCCGCGACCAGCGCATCGCGAAACGCATCGTAGATCGCGTCGTGAACGTAGATGCGCTGGACGCCGATGCAATTCTGCCCGGCAGCGCCGAATGCGCCCGATGCGCAGGCGGCGGCAGCCCGTTCGATATCGGCGTCGTCCATCACGATCACCGGCCCGTTGCCGCCGAGTTCCATCGCGAGACGCTTGATCCCGGCAGCGCGGCAGATCGCCTCGCCGACGCGCGCGCCGCCGGTGAAGCTGATCATCGCGACGTCGGCATGACCCGTCAGTGCGTCGCCGAAATCCTCGCCGCGCCCGGTCAGCAGGCAGAGCGCTTCCTCGGGCAGTCCGGCGGCGAGCAACAGCCGCGCCAGCATGATCGCGACGAGCGGCGCCTGCTCGGCAGGCTTCAATATCACCGCATTGCCTGCGGCGAAGGCCGGACCGAGCTTGTGGCAGACTAGGTTGAGCGGATCGTTGAACGGCGTGATCGCTGCGATCACTCCGACGGGTTCATAGACATAATGGCCCGAGCGTGCTTCGCCGCCCGGAAAGCCGTCGAACGCGATCGTCTCGCCCGCGAGCCGCACCGCCTCTTCGGCCGAGAGGCGCAGCGTGTTCACCGCACGCGCCACTTCGTGCCGTGCGCTGCGGATCGGTTTGCCCGTCTCGGACGTGATCGCGGCGGCAAATCGTCCGGCATCGCCTTCGAGCGCGGTTGCGGCGGCATGGAGGATGCGCCCGCGTTCACCGGTCGACAGCAGGCGCATCGCCTCGGCCCCGCGCAGCGCGCTCGCGACGGCGCGCTCGACATGCCCGGCGTCTGCGCAGGCAACTGCGTCGATCGGCCGCCCTGTCCACGGATCGACCACCGCCATCGTCTCGTCCGCCGCCTCCCAGCGACCGTCGATCAGCAGCGATCGGCCCCCGCCCACCGCGGCATGCATCATGGCTTGTCCCTGCGCAGCACCAGTTCGTCATATTCGCGGCTGTCGAGCAGCGCCTCGACGATCACCGGCCCCTCGGCGGCAAAGCCCCCCTCGAGCGCCGCGCGGAACTCGGCGGGATCGCGCGCGACCGTCACCGGAACGCCGAACAGCGACGGGCCGCCGATCGTCCCTTCGGCGCGCACCGGCGTGCCGTAAATCGGGTTCTGCTTCTTTTCCTGCTTGATGCGGATCAGCGCGAGATCATTGTCGGTGAAGATCACGATGACCAGCGGCAGCTTCTCGCGCACCGCGGTCGCCAATTCACCGGCGGTCATCAGGAAGCCGCCATCGCCGAGCACACAGCACACCGGCGTATCGGGGCGGCTGAGCTTCGCCGCGATCGCGGCAGGAAGTCCGAAGCCCATCGCCGACCAGCCGTTGGTCATGATCTGCGTGCCGGGCTTCGGCGTCCGCCAATGCTGCCCGATCAGATGCGTATGCGCACCGACGTCGCAGGTCATGATGCCCTCGTCGGGCAGGACGTCGCGCAGCACATCGAGCGCGGCGCACGGACCGAACGGCCCGTCGCGGCCGACGAGCCTGGCGAACATCGCCGCCTTGCGCTCCGCAAGTGCCAGGAGATCCCATGCCTTGGGCCCGGCCGGCAGCGCGAGCAGCGCGTCGAGCGCCGGGGCGATCGCCCCGACGACCTCGGCGACGACGGGATGCATGTCGCGATCGATATCGGCGGGGACGACGTCGATGCTCGCAAGCGCCAGCCCGTCCTTCATCCAGCTTTCATAATTGAACTCGATCGGGTCATAGCCGACCGCGACGACCAGATCGGCCTCGGCATGGGTTTTCCCGACCATGTCGGACAGCGCGTGGAACAGGACGCCGGCATAGTTGGGGTGATCCTCGGCCACCATGCCCTTCGCCATCGGGGTCAGCAGCACCGGCAGACCAAAACGCTCGGCGAGCGCGACGATGCGGTCCTCGACCCGCGCATGGACGGCGCCGAGGCCGATCGCCAGAACGGGTTTTTCGGCCACCGTGAAAGCGGCGACCAGCGCATCGATGTCGGCCGTTGCGGGAGCAGGCACGGGATCGGCGGCAATCGTGCCGATGGTCGCCGCCTCGACCGCATCCGCGCTCATGCCCTGCGGCAGCCCGACGTGGACCGCGCCGGGACGGCCGGACAGCGCGATGCGCGCGGCATCGGCAAGCGTCGCCACCGCGCCGTCGGCCTCGATCCGCATCGTCGCCTTGGTGAGCGGCGCGAACAGCGCCTGATGGTCGATCGCCATCTGTACCGTTCGGCCGCGCAGCGATGCGGGCATTTCGTCGGTCAGCGCGATCATCGGCGAGCGGTCGAGCGTTGCCCCGCCGACCCCCGTCGCGAGGTTGGTCGCGCCGGGCCCAAAGGTGCCGAAGCAGACGCCGGGCACGCCGGTCAGCCGGCCGCAGACGTCCGCCATGAAGCCCGCGCCGCCTTCATGGCTCGTCAGCACGAAGTCGATGCCGTCGGTGGTACGGATCGCCTCCATATAGTCGACCCATCCGCCGCTCGGCACGCCGAACACATGGCGCACGCCCATGTCGCGGAGCGCGCCCACGACATTGCGGGCAACATTGGTCGATTTCATGCGCGATCCTTCATGCAAGAGCCGTTCTGGCAATCGGCCTAGGCGCGTCCGCCATAAACAAATAATACCGAATGACCGCCGCGATATACCTATGCGTTATATAAAGCGGTTCGCGATCGTCCCGACGCCTTCGACCCCGCCCTCGAGGAGGTCGCCGGCGACGATCCGGCCGACGCCCGCCGGCGTGCCGGTGTAGATAAGGTCACCCGCCTTGAGTTCGACATAGGTCGACAGTTCGGCGACGATGTCGGCGACCGGCCAGATCATGTCGGCGATGTCGCCCTCCTGCCGCGCCTCGCCATTGACCGTCAGCCAGATCCGCGCCTTGGCGGGATGACCGATCTCTTCGGCGCGGCGGATCGGCGAGATCACGGCGCTGGCGTCGAAGCCCTTCGCCATGTCCCACGGCCGCCCCGCTGCCTTCGCGTCGGCCTGCAGATCGCGGCGCGTCAGGTCATTGCCGACCGCGTAGCCGAAGATCGTTTCGATGGCCCTGTCCTGCGCGATGTCGTGGCCGCCGCTGCCAAGCGCCACAACCAGTTCGATCTCGTGATGCAGGTTCGCGGTGCGCGGCGGCATCGCGATATCCGCGTTCGCTTCGACCAGCGCATCGGCGGGCTTCGAAAAGAAGAAAGGCGGCTCGCGATCGGGCGCACCGCCCATCTCGCGCGCATGTTCGGCATAGTTGCGGCCGACGCAGAAGATGCGCCGAACGGGGAAACGGTCGTCGCTTCCCGCGATCTCCACGGTCGGCACGGCAACGGAAAACGGCTGGGGCATGGCAATATCCTCGGCATCAGGCTGGCGGATAGAGCGCCGCGCGACACTTGCCGGAATCGGCTCCTTCGAGGCCGCCTTCCCGCACCGCGTTCCACGGGCTCCCCATCCTGTCTTCGGGGCGATACCAGAAGCCATAGAGCTTGCCGTTCGCCGCGACCAGCGTCGCCGAACCGATGCTGCCCTCTTCCCTCGAAAACCAGGCGAGCCGCATGATCCGGCCGAAGATCGTGCCGCGCAGCGTACCCAGCCCGTCATTGTAGCAGCCGAAAATCTCATTGCCCTTTTGCCGCAGCGCGATCGGGCCATATTCATGGCCATAAACGCCACTGACGTCGGCGACGGCGGCGGCGCCGCGCTGGTCGAGCGTGCCGATGACGGCAAGGTCTGAGAGCCGCGTCGGCCCCTTGCCCGACCAGTTGCTGTCGATCCGCAGGCGGAGCCAGCGCGCCGAGCTTTCCTTCGGAAGTTTCACGACCGTCTGGGCGTCGGCCTTCGCCTCCCCTTCGACGAGCGTTTCGAACGGCCCTTCCGGCCCCTTGGTCGAGCCCAAGAGCGCGAAGCGGCCGACCGGCGAGCCTTCGGCGGTTTGCGACATCGATCCGTCCTCGCGCACCACGGGCTCGAACCGGTTGTCGAGTGCGACGGCAGCGATCTTGCCGTTGCCCGCGAGTTCGAAATTGAGCGCGTGCGGCAGCGTCGTGCCCTTATCGGACAGCCAGCCATAAGCCCCGCCGCCATCGACGAGGTTGATCGTCCAGGTCGACCAGTGCCGCTTCGCCTCGCCGGGATCGGCCTCCGCGATCCCGCCCCAGCTGATGTGGAGGATATTATCGCCCGCGGGTTCTGCTGGCTTCTCCGCGGCCATTTTTGCGGGTGCGGTCGAGCATCCGGCAAGGAGCGATGCTCCCGCCAGCGCGATAGTCCATGCGCGCATAATCTATTCTCCGGTCAGGGGGTCAGCGGCGGTCGGGCCAGATTTTTTTCGGGGCACCAAGGTTCGGCTTGCCAAGCAGGGGGCTCGACAGCGCGTAAACGCCGTTCACCGAAAAGGCCCAGATGATGTTGCGGTCATATTCGGTGTACACGGCAAAGGTCGAATTGCCGAACGTATAGCTCGGCAACTCCTTCTCGGTCGGGAAGCGCGGGACGAAATAGCCCGCGATCGTCGGCTTCGCCGGATCCTTGACGTCGAAAATCTGGATGCCCGCGTTGTAAAACGCGTAGATGGCAGTTCCCTGACGCCCGCGCTCGGGCTGGCCGAGCCCGCCCGACCGTTTTGGCCCGAAGCTGCCCCGGCGTTGACAATAATCGGTGAAGCCCGCGCCCGGCGGCGGCACCGGCCGCGGGAATTTCGCCGCGACCTTCGGATGCGCGGGATCGCGCACGTCGATCGCGAAAATATCCTTGTACGGCTCGTAACAGCTCTCGTTCATCGGATAGCCGTTCGAGAAGACGAAGCCGGTGCGGTCGTACTGGCTGACATCGACATTATCGAACTCGGTCCCGGCGTAGCTCGGCGGGACGGTCAAATGGCCGAGCGCTTTCGGCTGCGCCGGATCGCTGAGGTCGAAGGTGTAGAAGCCGAGCCCGCCCATCCCGCCGAAGCCGATCTTGCCGCCCTGCTCGACCGGCTTCGTGAGCACGATCGGGTTGCGCGACCCCATCCAGCTCGTCCGGTTGCCCGCGCGCGGATTGGCGCGGTACGCCGCCTCGCTTGCCTTGTCGCCGATCACCTGCCCCGGCACGGTGATCTGCGAAACGAACTTCGGGTTCGCCGGATCGTCCATGTCCCAGACCTGATAGCCCGGCGAATAGAGATAGTCGGGATATTCGGTGAGGCCGTAGCTGTCGTCGGGCGCGGCCGACAGCAGCATATATTTGCCGCCCCACCAGGTCACCGCGTCGAGCGCGCCCGATCCCTGTTGCTCGCCGATCGGCGCGTCGGGATGCCGGTAGTCGGTCGTCCGCGTCGCGATGAGATCCCATTTGTCGGGCGTCGGCCCGTTCATCACAAAGACCTTGAAGCCCTTAAGCGAATTATAGTGGCGCTGCGCCGCGACCTTGTCGGGCTCGCGCCTTTTGTCCTCGAGCAGGCCGAAGCGACCGATTTCGTATGAGGCGATCAGGACGTTGCGCTGGAGCTTCTTGCTCCATGCGACGGTGACCCCGCCGAAATAGTCGGTAACAGCCGCCGCGTCCCAGTCCTCGCTCGATCCATCCGCGCCCCAGACGCCCCCTTTCGACCAGACGATCTTCGCCTTGCGCGGATCGGTCACGTCGAGGATGCGCAGATAGTCGCGGTCGTGGGTGTAGAGATACCGCCGCCCGCCGAAATCGACGACATTCGCCCAGGCGTGCCACGGCGAGGTCACCGCCGGATAGAAGGCGATGACCTCGACATTCTTGGCGTAGCTCTTCTGGTCCCATTGTTCGAGCTGGCCGGGAAAACCCGGAACGTCGGTGGTCAGTCGCGTCGAGGCGGGATGGCGGAAGCTGCCATCGGGATTCATCCCGTAATCGACGCCGGGCACCGGGTCGGCGGGCGGGTTTTCGGGCGTCGCCTCCTGCCACGCCTTCAGCCAAGGATCGGTGATATTGATGGGACCGGCGGGTTTCTCCTGCCAGTCGGAGGCGGAAAGCGCCGCGGGAGCGAGCAGCGCCGCCAGCATCGCCGCGCCGCCCGTCCAATATCTGTTGCTGCCCGTCATCGACGACCCTTTCTGCCTAGAAGCGGAACCGCGCCGTCACGCCATAGGTGCGCGGCGGGATATAGGTGCCATAGATCGTGCCGAACAGCTCGAGCTTGCTCGTGTAGTTGAGCTCGTCCGTCAGATTCTTCGCCCACGCCGTCAGCTCCCATTTGTCGTCGGCGTCCCGCACACCGATGCGGGCATTGAGCAGGATTTCGCTGTCGAACTTGAGGATCGGCGTGTTCGGATTGTCGAAGAAATTGGCGCCGGTGTACTGGAAGTCGCTGCCCGCGACGAGCACCAGGCTGTCGCTGATCGGCTGGTCGAGGTTCGCCGCCACACTGAAGGCATGTTTGGGTGTGCGTCGACAGCTGTTGCCGTCGAGGTCGGTGCCGTCGTCGTCGATGATCAGCTCGCCGGTGAAGTTGCATTTCGAATAGGCGTAATTCCCCGACAGCGTGAAGCTGTCACTCACCCGCGCCTGGAAATCGAGTTCCAGACCGTAAGCACGCGTGCCATTCTTTGCGTTGAACACGAAATTGTCGGGCGGCAGCCCCGGTCCCGGCGACAGGAACTGGTTGGTCTGGAGATTGTCGTAGGTGGTGTAATAGGCGGCGGCGTTCACGAAGATACGCCGGTCGGCGAGCGCCAGCTTGGCGCCGGCCTCGAAACTGTCCGCCGTTTCGGGGTCGAACGACACCAGCGCCTCGGCCGGGGTATTCGCATCCTCACCGGTCCAGCCGCCCGGCTTGTATCCCTTGGCGTAGCGCACATAGAGCGTGAGATCGTCGCTGGGCTCGAACCGCAGCGTCGCACTGGGTAGCCAGGCGTCCCAACTCCGCGTTTCGCCGACCACGAAGTTGACCGGCGCCCCCTCGAACGACACGCCCGACCGGTTGTTCGAATAGACCTTGCGGTCATAGGCATAGCGCAGCCCCGCTTCGAGCGTGAGCTGGTCGGTCAGGTCGTAGCTCAGCTCGCCGAAGACGCCGATATTGTCGTTTTTCGACGTCGTCACCGTATGGTTGGAGCCCGGAAACGGCGTCCCGGGGGTTCCGCCAAAAGCCATCGCAAAGGCGAATTCCTCGATCGCCTGATAGTCGGGAAACAGGAAATTCACATCCTCGGCGCGGCGAATTTTTTCGCGCAGATAATAGACGCCGCCTTCGATACGAAGCGGTCCGCCATCGTCCCAGCGCAGGCGCAGTTCCTGCGAGAATTGCTTGACGTCCTCGGCCTTGCCACTGTCGAAATAGCTGTCGGGGACAGTCGCGAGATAGGTGTCGATTCCGGCCAGCATCGCGGGCGTGATATCGGGCGCGTTCGTCGCCGGATCGATCGCGAAGTCGAAAAACATTCCCGACCCATCCTCGCGCGCGGCGAGCGATGAATCGCGGTAGGCGGTCTGCGCGGTGATGCTGAGCGCCGAACCCGGCTGCCAGTCGATGCTGCCGCTGACACCGTACATGTCCGAATTCTGGAAGCCGGTAAAATTATGCGCGCCCGACCGGCGCTTGACGCTCTGGAACGGCGCGTTGCGGTTCGGCAGGACGAAACCGGGCAGGCCGGCGATCGGCGGCGCATAGAAACCGAGGTAGGTGACCTCGTTGCTGTCGGCGGGGTCGATGATGTCGACCCAGCGCGCGCCGTCGCGGTGGCGCGTATAATCGGCCGAAAGATTGATATCGAGCGTCGCGTCGGGCTGCCAGCGGAGCTGCCCACGCACCGACTGGACATTCTGGTCCTCCTCGTCGCCGCCGCGCGTGTTGGTCGCAAAGCCGTCGTGCCTGCGCGAGCTGACGGTCAGGCCGAGACCGAGCGTGTCCGATACCGGACCTCTGACCGAGGCGGCAACGTCAAGCTTGTCGTAATTGCCATAGGTCGCCTCGAAGCGCCCCTCGAACTCGTTGCCCGGCTTTTTCGTCACATAGTTAATCAGCCCGCCGACGACGCTTTTCCCGAAGCGCAGCGCCTGCGGCCCCTTCAGCACCTCGACGCGCTCGAGGTCATAGAGATCGAGCAGCGATCCGGTGCCGCGCGACAGATAGGCGCCATCGAGGAAGATGCCGACCGCGCCGTCGGCGCCCGCGCCCTGGATGTCGGAGCCGATGCCGCGGATGAAAAGTTCGGTGTCGACTGCACGCTCGGCGCTCAGCTTGAGACCCGGAACGCGATACGCAATCTCCGAGAAATCCTTGATGCCCGAGCGTTCGAGCGCGGCGCTGCTGAACGCCTGCACCGAAATCGGCACGTCCTGCAGGCTTTCCTCGCGCTTGCGCGCGGTGACGACGATCTCGTCGCCCGACGCCTCGACGCCGTCATCGGGAGCGGCCTGGGCCTGCGCCGCGGCGGGTGCCGCAAGGGTGGCGACGGTGGCAAGAAGTGCCCAACGCAGGGCTCGTGTCGATTCCATCATGTCCTCTCCTGCAGCCGGACGCGCCTTGTCCTCTACGGGAAAGCATCTGCGCCGGCCTGATTGAATGGCAGGCCGGTTCTTAGTCGCCGTTGTATATCTAGATAATAAATTATGCATCTTGTGATATTGCATAATCGCTATATCGTCGCTCGATGACGCCGCGACGCCGGCCACACGCGAGGTGCGCTATTCCCATGCGATTATAATGACCCTGCCATAGGATATTGGATCGCCGCCCCCACAAGGCTGACAAGTCTGGCGGGATTATGGCTCGGGAGGTCTCCATGCGCGACAGGGTGAACAACTACGCTGGCGCCGCGTGCGCCCTTGCGCTTGCGATGGCGAGCATGGCGCTGCCCGCTTTTGCCGGGGAACCGCCGGAAAGCACGGCCAAGGAGCCCCCGCTCACGGCACAAGAAAGCGACATTCCCGATCCCGATATCCGCGCGTGGTGGAACCTAACCTACAATCGCAAGCCCGCGCCGCCGGTGCCCGGCAAGGATTATGGCATGGACCCCGCGACGGGTCGCTTCACACATCCCAAAGCGACGCCACTCGTCCGGCAGGCACCGAATTTCCCGGGCCAGCTCGGTTACTGGGACCAGAAAAGCTATGCGAAGAACGTCGAGGTACTGGCGTTCTACAACTTCATTCCGTCGACCGGCCACACCTGGCAGTCGATCGCCGATTTCGGCGGCAAGCGCTACATGTACGCCTATTATCGCGCGGGCATGGGGGTGTTCGATATCACCGACCCGCGCAAGGCGAAGCTCGTCTATCGTCGCGGCCAGCGTATCGGCGCCTATGGCAAGCCCGACATCGTCAACCCCTATGGCAAGGGCGAGGGTTTCGGCGCCGCGAACATTTCGTGGCACAAGGGGCTCGGCAAATATGTGATGGTGCAGGCTTTCGAAGTGCCGCGCTATGGCATAATGGACGAGAAATATCTCGAACCCGAGGGTGTCGAAACGCTGAAGCGCTGGAAAGGCCTCAAGGGCTTTCGCGTCTATGTAATGGACGGCCCGCTTCCCGACCAGTGGAAGCTCGTTGCCGAGCGGACGACCGATTATCGTCATCCGGACGCGCCGCCGGGACAGCAGCAGGGATCGGGCGCGCTCGACATTCCGGCATGGACGGGCGGCAAATATATGTTCCTGTCGACCGCCCCCGACGACCGCTTCATGCTGACCGAGTTCGCCGACTATATCTACACGCCGGGTTACCAGGCGTGGGATATGAGCGACCCCGCGAATCCCAAATTCGTCAGCCAGTTCGCGGCACCGGGTCAGATCCTTGGCGACGCAGAGCATGAGGCGGCCTATCTGATGAACCCGCGCGCGGGCAACCGCACCTCGTGGTTCGGGTCGCGGATGCCGCCGTTCATGACCAAGGCCCCCGACGAGGGCGGCCGGATCGCCTTCGGCGCGATGGCGGGGCTTGGCCTCTATTCGCTCGACGTCAGCGATCCGGCGAACATCCGCATCGTCGGCCATGTGAACCAGGTGCCGAAGTTCGCCGGGACCGAATTCGATAACGTCGACCTCAGCCAATATGAGCGCACGGGCTATATCTTCACCAACGGCTATCCGATGAACGACGAATGCTATGAGCCGTACAAGGATATTCTGGTCGTCGATGCGCGCGATCCGGCGGACCTGAAAATCGCGGCGAAATTCCCGCGCCCGACACCCCCCGCCGATGCCGCCTTTACCGACTTCTGCCAGCGGCGCGGCAGCTTCGGCCCGAAACGTTCGGGCTACCTCACCCAACCGGGACGCTTCCGCGACGGGCTCGTCGCTTATGCCTTCTATAACGCCGGCGTGCAGCTCTTCGACGTGAAAGACCCGACCAGGCCCGTGATCGCAGGCTATTTCGTTCCGCGCTTTCCGACCGAGGCGGAAACGGGCGGCCAGTCCCAAGGCAATCTGGCCTATGGCGTTTTTGCCGAATATGACCGGAACATCCTGTGGGTGTTCACCAACCACGGTTTTTACGCGCTGTCGTCGCCCTTGATCGGAAAGCCTTCCTTCAAGGCGCCCGCGAAGCCCTGGCCGCCGCGCGATTAGCCGCGCGGCGGCAGGTGGCGGTCGACGAGCAGCATCGCGACCGCCAGCACCAGCAGCGCCGTGGCGACCAGCGCGAAGAAGAGCAGCAATCCGTTCGGCTGCGCGAGCAACAGCCCGGCGCCGAATGCGCTCGCGATTGCGCCGAGCCGCCCGACGCTGATCGAATAGCCGATCCCCGCCGATCGGCACTCAACCGGAAACACGTGCGCCGACAGAGTGAGCAGCAGCACCTGCAACGACAGGACGCCAGCCCCCGCCAGCGCGACGCCGATCAGGATCGCTGCCTGCGGAACGCCGGGCATCGAGAGCAAAGCCGCCCACACCGCGAGCGCCACCAGGCCGCCGCAAATCGTCCCGATCATCGTGCGCCGCGATCCGATCCGCAGCATCAGCCAGGTCAGTGCGAATGACGTCGCGACCCCCGACAGGTTCAGGATCATAGCCCCGCGGATTGCGCTCGCCATTTCAAAGCCGGCGCCCGTCAGCAGCACCGGCACCCAGCTCAGCAGCGCATAGACCGCCATCAACGCCGCGAAAAAGGCGAGACTCATGCCGATCGTCGAACGCCGAAGCGACGGCGCGAAGACATGTCCGCCCTGCGCGACGACCGGCGGCGGTGCGAAGGGCCCGGTCGCCGTGCCGCCTGCCTGCGCGACAAGCTGTGCGATCCGGTCGTCGGCATCGCCGCGCCGCGCGAGCAGGATCGGCGATTCGGGTAGCGCCCCGATCATGACGAGACCGAGCAGCAACGGCAGGCCGCCCCCGACCAGAAAGGCGGCCGGCCAGCCGTAAGCGGGGATCAGCCAGGAAGCGAGCGCGGCGCCGACGATCCCGCCGCAAGGCACTCCGACCGAGATCACGGTGAGCGCGTAGTTGCGCGACCTTTCGGGCATCCATTCGGCCACGAGCGCCGTCGCGTTCGGTACCGCCGCCCCGAGGCCGAGGCCGGTGATGAAGCGCAAGACGGAGAAGCTCGTCACATCGCGGCAGAGCGCGGTCAGCATCGCGGTAACGCCGAACCAGAAGGCGGCGCCGATGAGCGCCGCGCGGCGCCCGTAGCGGTCGCCGATCCGCCCGCCGACGCTTGTCCCGACCGCCATGCCGAGCAGCGACGCCGCCATCACTGGCGCGAGCGCCGCCGATCCGATCTGCCAGTCGGCGAGGATCGCCGGAGCAGCGAAAGCCGCGAGTTGAATGTCGAAGCCGTCGAGCAGGATCACCCCGGCAACCAGCGCGAGCACGCGCACATGGAAAGCCGTAAAGCCCAACCCGTTGATGACTGGCAGGATCGGAACGGCTTCGCCCGGTCTCATACGAACGCCATCGCACCCGAAGCACCGACGACGCGGCGCACCGAAGCATGCACTGCCGCCGCCATTTCGCTACCCGACACGCCGCGCGCCGGCTGCCGGCGGCAGATCGACAGGCTCGACCCGTCGCGCCCGCGCGCCTCGACCGCAAGCTCGAGATGGTCGATCGCGGGATCGGCGATCAGCCGCGCGCGGCAGCGGTCGAGCCCGACCGTCGCGAGCGCGCAGGCGACCATTGCGTTGACATTATGCGGATAGCGCGCCGCGATGTCGCGGACGCTGCCGTCGAAGAGCAGGCTTTCGTGCGTCGTAGGGCTTCCGGTCAGGCCAAGGCTCGCGGGCGGCTTCCGGAAGGTGATCGCGACCTCGTCCCACATCGCGCGCCATTCGACGAGACTGTCGAGCCCGACGAGCGCGCCATGCGCGACCAGCAGCGAGCGCCCCGACCGCGCGGCCGCAGCGGTCAGCCGCTCGCGCAGCCCGTCGACGGCGAGCGCGGTCAGCGACAGCGGCATATAATGCGCGAAGCCCAGAAATGTCTCGCCGTGGCGGTGGCTGATCTCCGGACCAGCCATCTCGACGATCAGATCGGGTGCGGAATCTGCCGCCTTCGACAGATCGTCGAGGATCAGTTCGCGGGGCAAGTCCGCCAGCCGCTCGCGCGATCGGCTGTGAACAAAGACGATCTCGCCCGGCCCGCCTTCAGCGGCGATGCGCCGGTAGAGTTCGGCCCCGATGAACCCGAAGCCGATCAGCCCGATACGCATCGCCGCTCGCCCCGCTTGCGGCGTCAATATTTCCAGCGGAGCGTCGCGCCATAGGTGCGCGGCGGATTGTACGAGACGAGCACCGATCCGATCACGTCGCTCTTGCCCGCTTCATACAGCTCGTTGGTCAGATTCTTTGCCCAGACGCGGAATTCCCATTTGTCGTCCTCGGTCGCGACACCGATCGATCCGTTGAGTACCCCGACCGACTTCTGCAACGTGCGCGGGCTGTTCTCGTTGTCGAAGAAGAAATCGTCGGTCCAGTTGTAGTCGGCGCGGACGAAGGCGTTGAGCCGGCTGCTCACCGGCACGGTGACGTCGCCGCCGATGCTGAACGAATTTTCGGGCGATCGGCGCAGGACATTCCCCTTGAGGTTCGTCGGCACCGGGACCGAGCAGAAGCAGCTCGGATCGTACTGGAGTTCGGTGCTGATCAGGTCGCCGGTGATCTTCGCGTCCATGTATGTGTAGTTGGCGAATAGCGTCAGCCCGCGAACAGGGGCGATCGCGGTTTCGATCTCGATGCCTTTCACCCGTGCCTTGCCGGCGTTCGAGATGACGTTATCGGCAGGCAGGTTCGGATCGAAGATCACGAACTGCTGCGTCTGCAGATCCTCATATTCGGTCCAGAAGCCGGTGATGTTGAAGCGCAGCCGGTTGTCGAGCCAGGTCGTCTTGGCGCCGATTTCATAGTTCCACGCATATTCGGGGTTGTAGGCGACGCGCGCCTCGCCCGGGTTGGTCGCATTCTCGCCGTTCCAGCCGCCCGACTTGTAGCCCTTCGACACGAGGCCATAGAGATAGACGTCCTTGGCGGGGTGCCAGTGCAGATTGAGGCTCGGCGTCCACGCGTCCCAGCTCCGCTTGTCGGAAGCGGAAAAGGCGCGGGTGAAATTGCCGTTTTCGTCCTCGAATTCGGCACCGAGGAAATCGCCGATCGTCTCGCGATAGACCGAAAAGCGTTTCTTGTCCTTGGTGTAGCGGATCCCCGCGGTCACGCCGAGCGTGTCGGTAATGTCGAACGTGCCTTCAACGAAGGCCGCCCAGGTATCGCTTTTGAGCCGCGTCTCCGCGATCTCCTTCCCCTGGGCATAGAATTCGACGAAAATATAATCGGCGATCTCGGTGCGATCGACCGTCTCATGCTGGTAGAAGAGGCCGGCGAGGAGGTTGAACGGCCCGTCGAAGTCCGAGCGGAAACGGATGTCCTGCGAGAAGCTCTTCGCGGTCTCATCCTTGTCGTTGATGTAGTAATCATCGTTGAACAGCGAATGGTCGATCGCGCCGAAATCGATGCGGCCGTCGGGTCCGTAGATCATCTTCGTGAAGTCGATGAAGCTGCCCGCATCGTTGTTCAGCGACGCGAACTGGCCCTCGCGCCACGCCGTCACCGAGGTCAGCGTGCCGACGCCCGTATCGTAATTGACGCTGAGGTGTACGCCGCCAAGATCGGCGTCCTGCTTGCCATCGATGTTGTTCGGACCACGGCGACGCTCGGCATTCACGAACGGGATATTATGGTCCGACGGGATCTGGATATCGACCCACTTGCCGCCGCCGCGCCGCCGGGTCAGGTCGCCGGTCAGCAGGATGTCGAGCCCGTCGCCCGGCTGGTAGCGAAGCTGCGCCATCACGCCATAGGCATCGAGATCCTCGACATCGTTGCCGGTGAACGTGTTGCGGGCATAGCCGTCATGATGCCGGGCGCTCGCCGCGATGCTGCCCGACAGACCTTCCGCCAGACCGCCCGCAACATTCGCCTTGACGTCGAAGCTGCCGTAATTGCCGATCCCGGCCTCGGCGCCGGCGCGGAATTCGTCGGTCGGCTTGCGCGTGATGAAGTTGATCGCGCCGCCGACGACATTCTTGCCATAGAGCGTGCCTTGCGGTCCGCGCACGATCTCGACGCGTTCGAGGTCGAACAGCTCGATCGCGGTGCCCTGCGCGCGCGACAAATACACGTCGTTGAGGAAGAAACCGATCGCCGGGTTCGACGCGGCGCTCTCGATATCGGTGCCGATTCCGCGCAGGAAGATATTCGGTTCGGACACGTTATCGGGGTTGAAGGTAAAGCCCGGGACGCGGCTGGCGATCTCCGAAAACTCGTCGATCCCCGACTTTTCGAGCGCGTCGCCACTGAACGCCGCAACCGAAAGCGGCGCGGTCTGCAAATTCTCTTCACGCTTGCGGGCCGTGACGATGATTTCATCAAGCCCACCGCTGTCCGAAGCCGACGCATCCTGCGCGAATGCGAGTTCGGGCACGATCAGCGCGGACACCGCCCCCATCAACACCGCCATCCGGCTCTTGCGCGAAATTCCCTTCATTTCCCAGCCCCCTCGCTTTTGCCGGACAATCGCCCCGCGGCTACCCCAGAGACAGAAAATGACGCGCCATCACCTATCTGAATAATAATAATGCATGTCTGCTCTATATGATTTCCCTTATATATGGACCGAAATGGGCTCGCGGCCTCCGAGGTCGGCGACAAGCAGATACCGGGTCAAAAGTCGGGATAATCGCCGATGTGCAAGGCCCGCCGCGTCGGATGACAACCGGCGGTGCGGGCTGATCCCGACACCGCTCCGATCAACGGTCCGCGCGCTCCGGCGACAAAATGCGGAAAATCGCGGGTGGAGATTCGCACTCAAGGGGCTGCTTTTGTATCTGCGCCAAGATAAGCGGACGCATATCATTCAAGCTGCTTGCCGGACGCGACCGGTGGTCGGTGCCTTTCGCTGCGACCGCGCTGCCGATGGATGCTCGCAACGCGGTTGCGGGCGGTGACCCGATCGGCAATTCGCTCAGCGCCGCGATCTGCTAGTGGCAATGGCTGGCAGCGCCCGGCGGATCTCGCGATCTAAAGGCTAGAGGACGATGAATATCCTCCGGAACCGAAAAGCAAAACCAGTCTGGCGGAAATTCCGGCAATCATGCTCAGGGTGAAGACTCGAACTCAGCGCTGGCAACGCCTGCGGCGTTATAGACAGCACCCTCCCGCTCAACCGCAAATTTGCGGCTAACCGCGTTGGTGATGCCGAATTGCGAGATATGGTCGAGCATGCCGCGATATTGCGGGCCGGCAAGGTGCATGGCCAACGCATCGGCGCTTTCCCATTCTTCAAACACATGAACGCGCGCGGGATGGTGCGGGTCGGCGGTCCAGAAATAGCCCAGGCAACCGGCCTGAGCCTGAGCCCCTTCGATCCATGGCCGAGCCCCGTCCAATGCCTCGGCTCGGCGCGCCGCGTCGATATCGACCTTTGCTTCGACGATGATCTTCATGGCAGACCCTTTCATGATGTCCGAAATATGCGCCGGAACGGACGGCTCATTGCGCGACCCGCCGCCGATGCAGCGCGCGAAAGCGGCGGCAGACAAAATACCAGCGTCCTTCGATCTTTGAGCAAGTATCCGTATATTCGCCAAGATCGCTCTGGGTATGTCCGTCGCGGGAGTAGGTTTCGGCGGTGTAGGACCGCATCGTAGCGCGATCGCCTTCAACGATCATCTCGCCAGGCCAGGCCTGGAATATGATACCGGGAAACCCCTTCATCGCCGCGCGCCAGGTTTCGACGACCAGAGCCTTGCCGCGAAAAGTCCCGAAGCCTTCGAGTTCCCATTCGCAACCTTCAGCCCAGGTTGCTGCCCAAGCATCCGCGTCGTGACGACAAACCGCGTCGGCATAGCTGTCGAGCAACTCGCGAAGGGCAATCCGATCTTCCAGCGAACCTGAAAAGGCCATCCCGCCCTCCTTGTACCGTCGCCCGCGTTGTGCGGATGGGCCACGAAATATGGAGGGCGATGCGCCACAGCGGCACTGTTAAATGCGTTAATCGGCGCGATTTGACTTTAGACCCCCATCATCCCCGCAGTCGTCGCGCCGTCGATCACATAATCGGCGCCCGAGATGAACCCGGCCTCGTCGGACGCGAGGAACGCGACCAGCGCGCTGATTTCGTCGAGTTGCGCCATGCGCTTCATCGGCGCCATACCCTCGAACGCTGTACGCGCTGCCGCGGGATCGGGCGAGCGATCTATGACGCCGCGGATCATATCGGTTTCGACCACACCGGGAAGGATCGCATTGGCGCGGATTCTATAGCCCTTGCCCGCGCAGTGGATCGCCGCCGATTTGACGAGCGCGACGACCGCCGCCTTGGTCACCGAATAGGCGACATAATTGCCCATCGCGCGGTGTGCGTTCATGGATGAATTGACGATGATCGATCCGGTCGGTCCTTGCGGGTTCTTGGCCATCGCGCGGATCGCATGCTGGACGGTCAGCATCGCCCCGGTCTGGTTGACCGCGACGATATGACTCCAGGCGTCGATGCCGATGTCCTCGACGCTGGCATCGCCCGCCTCGGTCCCGGCATTGGCGAAGGCGATGTCGAGCCGGCCATATTCGGCCTCGATCTCGGTCATCAGGGCATCCCAGGCCGAGGCATCTTCGACGCGGTGGGCCCGGAAGATGGCGCCGGTCCGGCCTTCGACGCGCGCTGCCGCTTCGACATTCGAGCCGGTGAAGACGACCTGCGCGCCCTCCTTGACCAACCGCTCGACCGTTGCCGCGCCGATCCCGCTCGTCCCGCCGGTGACCAAAGCGACCTTGCCGCCCAGCCTCTGATGCATCGCGCCTCTCCTCTCGCCTGCCCTCTTGCCAGTTTCATGGTCTTCGGGAACCTATCAATACAGCAAGGTGACGGCGGCGCACCGCATTCGCATGATGGCGCCATAACAGCAGGAGAGGACCGGCGATGAGCGACAGCGAACATCCACCCCGCATCAACTGCGTGCTCATCTGCGGCGGCGTCTGGCACGACATGGATTTCGCGCGGCTCGAGCTGCTCAAATTGCTCGCCGAGGACCAACGCGTCCGCACGCGCGTGTTCGAGAATTACGACAATATCGAGGCGATCGAGGGCGCCGACATCCTCATCACCTACACCTGCGATGTTACCCCGTCGCTGCCCGCGCAGGAGGCGCTCAAGCGCTGGCTCGCGAAAGGCGGGCGCTGGTATGCGCTCCACGGCACCAACTCGATCCTCCGCCTGCTCGACACGGGCGTGTGGGATGCGCCGCGCTGGGCCCCGCTTATGATGGACCTCCTGGGATCGCAGTTCATCAGCCACCCGGCGATCGAACCCTATACCGTCCGCGTCGTCGATCCCGATCACCAGCTCACCAAGGGCATCGAGCCTTTCGAGACGACCGACGAGCTCTATCACCTCGAAACCCACGGCGACCTGCACGTGCTGATGGAGACCGAATGCACCGGGCCGGGCACGGGTTTCGTCGAGGCCGAGGATGCGCCGGGCACCTACCCTGTCTTCTACATCAAGCGGCATGGCGCGGGAGCGGTGCTCTACCTCACGCTCGGTCATTGCCGCGGCCATTACGACCTGCAGCCGATGATGGACTGGTGGCCGACGGTCGACCGCTGCGCGTGGGATCTACCGGTCTTCTACGACCTGCTGCGCCGGGGGATCGGCTGGCTCAAGGAACGCGAGAGCGCCTAGGCGACCGCGCGCAATTTACGCCGATCCTCGCGGATTAGCCCGCTGGCGCGCAAGGCCAAGGCCATCGCCGGGGCATTTGTGTTCCCTGTCACCGGCGATGGCATCACCGAGCAATCGACGACGCGAAGCCCACGCACGCCATTGACGCGCAAGCGGGCGTCAGTGACCGCCCGATTGTCGCCGCCCATCCGGCACGTCCCGACCCCGTGGAGGCCGCAGGTCGACAGGCGGCGGAAGGCGGCGAGGATTTGGGCATCGCTCTGCACCGCCGCGCCGGGAAGCAATTCGCGCTCGACGAGGCCGACGAGCGCCGGTTGCGCCATATAGCGGCGCATCGCATGCACCGCGGCGATCGCAGTGCGCTCGTCCTCGCGCGTCGAAAGCCAATTGGGCTTGATGTCGGCAGGTGCGTCGCTGCCCGGCCCGGTGATCAGTATGCTGCCCTCGCTCGTCAGGCGGAGGAGCTGGCCATAGATGGTCATGCCTGGCTTGCGGTCGATGCTGCTGAGCGGCACCGGATGCTTGTCGTCGCCGAGCGCGAAGGTGTAGCCGCCAAGATAGAGTTGCAGGTCGGGCCGCGCGTCGCGGCTGGTCAGGTTCAGAAAGGCACCGACCTCGAAGGGCCCCGTCGCCATGATCCCGCCGCGCGTCAGCATATATTGGGCCATCGCGCGCAGCAGCCCGATGCCGAAGAAGCTGCGGTTGCTGCCGACATCGCGCGACAGGCGATGCGGCATCGAAAAGCCCAGATGCTCGCGCATCCGCCCGCCGACATCCGGAGCATCGACGACCGGATCGACCCCTGCCGCCCGCAGCACTTCGGCCCGCCCGATCCCCGAGCGCTGGAGCAGCAGCGGACTTTCCAAGGCGCCCCCCGAGACGATAACTTCGCCGGCGCAGTCGAAACGCAGCGGCTGGCCCGCGACCTTCGCCTCGACCCCGACGACCCTGCCGCTCTCGATGACCAGCCGCTCGGCCATCGCATGCGTCACGACGCGCAGGTTCGGCCGCTTCTTCGCCCGCACGAGAAAGGTCGTCGCCGCGCTTTCGCGCCGCCCACTCCGGACGTTATGCGCGTAAAAGCCGACGCGATCCGAGGTCGATGCGTTGAGATCGTCGACGGGCTTTAGCCCCAATTCGACCCCCGCCTGCACCATCGTCTCGGCCAGCGGATAGCTGTGGATTTTCGGCGCCACCCTGACCGGCCCTCCCGCGCCGCGCATCGCGCTGGCGCCGAGACCATGATCTTCCAGTTTGCGGAAAGCATCGGTCATCGCATCGCCGTTCCAGCCGGTGCAGCCGAGCTTTTCCCATTCGTCATAGTCGGCCGGTTCGCCGCGGCTCCAGATCATGCCGTTCACCGCCGACGATCCGCCAAGCCCCTTGCCGCGAATCCACACCTCGCCGGGTGCGCTGCCGTCGCCACGCGGCTGCGACACACCATAGGCCCAGATGTGGTCGGGATTGGTGACGAGCTTCGCGACGCCCTTCGGGATTGCAACCCAGCGGCTGTCATTGGAGCCGCCCGCTTCGAGGAGCAGCACGCGGATGTCCGGGTCGGCGCTCAATTGCTCGGCGAGCACGCAGCCCGCGGACCCCGCGCCGACGATGATATAGTCCCAGCTGTCCTCCATGGCGCCTCTCCTGTCCCACCACGATGTGATCCCGACCGGCCGTCCGCCGCACCTAGCGCAATAAATAGTCCCCTCGCCTCGCCCGCGCCATGATAGTGCCGTCGCAAAAGAGGGAGGACAGGATGGAAGGGCAAGGCCGCATTTCGGGCAAGATCGCGTTCGTGACCGGCGGCGCGTCGGGGCTGGGCCTCGACATCGTCCGCCGCTTCGTCGCCGAGGGCGCGAGCGTCGTCATTGCCGATATCGACGTCGAGGCAGGCGAAGCGCTTGCCGCAGAGCTCGGCCAGCGCTTCGTCAGGCTCGACGTGTCGAAGGAGGCCGAATGGCTCGCCGCACTGGCCACCTGCGACCGGATCGACATCCTGGTCAACAATGCCGGGATCACGACGCATGGCTCGATCGAGGATCTGACGCTCGAGGCCTTCCGCCACGAATTTTCGATCGACGTCGATGGCGTTTTCCTCGGCTGCAAGCATGTGCTTCCGAAGATGAAGGCCAATGGTGGCTCCGTGATCAACATGTCGTCGATGTGCGGTGTCCGTGCGCAGGCCGACCTCGCCGCTTACAACGCCGCCAAGGCCGCGGTGACGCATCTCACCAAGTCGGTCGCGCTGCATTATGCGCGCAAGGGTTATGGCATTCGCTGCAATTCGGTGCATCCGGGCGCAATCCACACGCCGATCCTCGAAAAGGTGATGGCGCAGGTCGAGGACGGCCAGGCGCTCTACGACAGCTGGGTCGCGACGCACCCGGTGGGCCGCCTCGGCAGGCCCGAAGAGATTTCGGCGATCGTGCTCTATCTTGCCTCCGACGAATCGGCGTTCGCGACCGGCGCCGAGTTCCGCGTCGACGGCGGCAGCTCGCTCTGATGGCTGGGCGCCTCGATGGCCGTGCTGCGCTCGTCACAGGCGCCGGATCGGGGATCGGTCTCGCGACCGCCCGCCGCCTCGCTGCCGACGGCTCGCGCGTCCTGACCACCGACCGATCTGGCGAGGTCGACATCCTTGCCGACGTGACGGCGCCCGGCATCAACGCAAAGCTGGTTGCCGAAACCGAAGCGCGGTTCGGGCGGCTCGACATCGTTGTCGCCTGTGCGGGGATTACGGGCATGCAGATGCTCGACGGCGCGAGCGACGACTATTTTGACGAGATGATGGCGGTCAATGTCACTGCGGTGTTTCGCCTGATGCGCGATGCGCTGCCCCTTCTCAAACGATCGCCGCACGGACGGATCATCCTGATCGGATCGGTGATGTCGAGCTTCGGCGAAGCGGGCATGACCGCCTATAGCGCATCGAAACATGCCGTGCTGGGCATGACCAAGTCGGTCGCGGCCGAGGTGGGCGCATATGGCATCACAGTCAATTGCATCCAGCCCGGCGCAATTGAGACCCCGATGACCGCCCCGGCCTTCACCGCGATGCCCGAGTTCCGGCAGAAGTGGGTCGACAAGGCGGCGCTCGGCCGGCTCGGACAGCCGGAAGACATCGCCGACGTCGCCGCCTTTCTGGCCAGCGACGAGGCGCGTTTCATGTCGGGTCACGGCGTCTTCGTCGATGGCGGCGCGACACAGCGGCAATAGAAAGCAAGGAAATCAGCGCATTTCGTGCCGCTACGGCATGCCTGATATTTTTGATGATTGTTGAATCGGGGCATAAAGCGGACCTTGCCCTCAACGTGACCGGCGAGCCTATGCGCCGGCGCGAGAGGGAGGAACGACGATGACCACGCATGCCCGAACGCTGCCTGCCATCCATGCCACTGTGTCGCTCGCTGCACTTGCCATCGCCACGCCGGCCTTTGCCCAGGAGGCACCGGTTCAGGACGACGGCGGCGGCGCGATCCGCGAAATCGTCGTCACTGCACAGAAGCGCCAAGAAAGCGCCCAGTCCGTCCCGGTCGCGATTACCGCCTTGGACGAAAAGGCGCTGGATACCGGCATGGTGCAGGATATTCGCGATGTCGCGGGACGCGTTCCGAGCCTGGTGATCGACAGCGTGTCGGCCGGTCCGAGCGCGGCGGCGATCTCCATTCGCGGCATTTCGTTCGAGGACATCGAAAAAAGCTTCGACCCGACCGTCGGCGTTGTCGTCGATGGCGTGTTCATCGGCACGAACACCGGCCAGCTGCTCGACAGTTTCGATCTCGAAAGCTTGCAGGTCCTGCGCGGTCCGCAAGGAACCTTGTTCGGCCGCAACACGATCGGCGGCGTGATCGAGGTGAAGCGCACCAAGCCCACCGACGATTTCGGCGTCAAGGGCCGCCTGTCCTATGCCAGGTTCGACACCAAAAGTGCCCGGCTGGTCGCCAACAGCGGCAAGCTGGGAGATTTCATCGCGATCAAGGCGTTCGGCTTTTATGACAAGACCGACGGCTTTGTCCGCAACCTCAGCACCGGCGGCCGCGATGGCAAATATGAAACGCTGACCGGCGGGGCGACCCTTTTGATCGAACCCAGCAGCGACTTTTCGGCCGAGATAACCTATGAACATATGCGCGAGCGCGGCGAGACGGTTTCGATCCCGACATCGTCGAGCCTCGACCTGATCTGCCTGGCCGCGGGCGCACCCGGGTTTTCGCCGGTTGCCGAATGCAATCGCTTCTCGCTTCCCGATCGCGGCGTCAATTCGACCTATCAATTGGCGCCGCATGACGTCTCCAACGACACCGACGCGGTGACCGGCAACATCACCTGGTCGCTAAGCGACAATATCACGCTCTTTTCGGTGACCGGCTATCGCACCAATGACGAGGATGTCGCGCAGGACTTCGACGGCAGTTCGGCGGATTTCTTCGCCACCCGGCGCATTCAGCAATTCGAACAATTCAGCCAGGAGCTGCGGGTGCTGGCCGAGCTCGGCGACGCGATCAACCTGCTGGTCGGCGGCTATTATTACAACAGCAACTACCAGCTGGACCAGTTCACGCGTCTGGGACCCGTGCCCTCGCAAAGCGCCGCTGGCGCAACGCTTCGCGCCTACACCGACAATAAGGCAAGGTCCTACGCCGGGTTTGCCGACGCCCAGTTCAAGCTGACCGACCGCTTCAAACTGTCGGTTGGCGGTCGCTATACCCGCGACAGAAAGCAAACCTTCAACAACTACGGCCAGGTCGTGGGGCTGGTCGAATTGAGCCAGCCGAATTTCGACGGACGGTCCTGCGTCAGCGTGACCGGCGTCTTTGGACCGGGGCCCCTGGCAGGGCTGCCCACTTACGGCCCTGCCACCAATTGTTCGGGCAAGGCATCGTTCGGCAAATTCACCTGGCGCGCCAACGCGACCTACGAAGTCGGCGAAAACAAGATCATATATGGGTCCTACTCGACCGGCTTCCGGTCGGGCGGCTTCAACGGACGCGCCGCATCGCCGACCTCGCTCGGCCCCTATTTCCCGGAGACCGTCGATGCGTTCGAGGTCGGTTTGAAGGCCGACTGGCTGGATCGCACCCTGCGCACCAACATCGCACTGTTCCACACCAAATATGACAACAAGCAGGAAGAGGTCGTCCAGCCCTCGCCACCGGGGTCGGCCCAGCCGCAGGAGACGGTCGTCGGAAATGCGGCATCGGCAAAGATCACCGGCGCCGAGCTGGAACTGATCATGCAGCCGTCCGAATCGCTGAACTTCACGGCATCGGCCAGCTACATCGACGCCAGGTACGGAACCTTCCTGAAAGATCTGAACGGCGATAACGTCGGCGACGACGTGTCGACGCTGACCCTGCGCCGCGCACCGAAGTATCAGTTCTCGACGGGCGTCAATTATTCGAAGGAAATCGGCTCCGGACGTCTCGACGCCAATCTGCTGCTCCGCTTCCAGAGCAAGGTGGCCACCTGCATCGTCGCCAACCGGCCGATCGTCCTCGGCGCGGTTACCAACGATTTCCGCTGCTTTACCAAGGATCGCGAAAATCTGTCGGGACAGGTGTCCTACACCTTCCTGACGGGCAGCGGAGAAATCAGCGTCGCAGTCTTTGGCCGCAATTTGACCAATGTGCGCGACATCGGCAGCACCCTGCCGGTCGCCGGCCTCTTCACCTTCTCCGGCTCCATCGAGCCGCGCACTTACGGTGTCGAGCTCGGCTTCAAGTTCTGACGATGGGACGTTCCCGCCAGGGCACGGCGGGGTCGTAAAGGGGGCCCAGGACAAGGGGCGGCGCATTGCACCGCCCCTTGTCTGGTGGACAGACCAGAGGAACCAGGATGACGCAGGCCTTTTTCGACCACCCCTATCTGTCGGGACATCATCAGCCGGTGCGCTTCGAGGCGACCGCGCCCGACCTGATCGTCGAGGGCGAGATCCCTGCCGATCTGGTCGGCGTCTTCTATCGCAACGGCCCCGAACCGCTCTATCCGACGCGCGAGGGCGAGTATCACTGGTTCGACGGCGACGGGATGGTCTATGCCTTTCACATCGCCGATGGCCGCGCGTCGATGCTCAACCGCTGGGTCAGAACCGAGAAGTTCGAGCTGGAAAAGGCGGCAGGCAAGCGCCTGTTCGGGCTGTTCGGAAATCCGATGACCGCCGACCCGTCGGTCGCGGGCAAGCGTTACAACACCGCGAATACCAACATCATTGTCCATGGTGGCAAGCTGCTGGCGCTGATGGAGGGCGCGCCGGCGGTCGAGCTCGACCCGCGCACGCTCGAAACGCTGGGCGAGGAACATTATGGCGGGGCGATCACCACGACTTTTTCCGCCCACCCCAAGGTCGATCATCACAGCGGCGAGCTGGTCAACATCGGCATGGCGATCAATGGCCCGATGGGGCCGCCGCAATTGCGGTACGACGTGATCGCGGTCGACGGCAGCGTGCGCAAGGCGGAGGTCATCGACATGCCGCACAACGCGTTGATGCACACGTTCTTCCTGACCGAGAACTGGGCGGTTTTCCCGGTCATCCCGATCGACGCCGACCTCGGCCGCTTCATGAAGGGCGGGCCGATGACCGCGTGGGTCAACGGCCGCCCGACCAAATTCGCGATCATGCCGCGCGAGGGTTCCGCGAGCGACATTCGCTGGTTCGACTACGAGCCGCGCCACATGTTCCACGAACTCAACGTATGGGAACAGGACGGCAAGATCATCGCCGATGTCGCCGCTGCGAACGGCACCGCGCTGTTTCCTGACGAGACGGGCGCGAAAAGGACGCATGGCGACACACAGCAGAGCCTGCGCCGCTGGACGATCGATCCGGGCACGAACGGCAACGGGACGTGGATCAGGGAAGAGACGCTCAACGACCGCGACATCCAGTTCCCGCGCCCCGACGACCGGTTCATGACGCGCGCCTCGCGCCACAGCTTTGCCAATATAAATTTGAACAGCCGCGACGGACGTGCGGAGGGGATGGACGCGGTGCTGCGCTTCGACACGATCAGCGGCCAGGAGGACGTCTATCACTTCGGCGATGGCGCCTCGTGTGGCGAGCTGGTTTTCGCGCCGAAGATCGGCGCCGCGGGAGAAGGCGACGGCTATGCGATGACGCTGGTCCACCGCGCAGGTGCCGCAACCAGCGAACTCGCGATCTTCGACGCGTTCGACGTCGCGGCGGGGCCGGTCGCGACGATCCATGTCCCGTTCCGCGTTCCGTCGGGTTTTCATTGCAATTTCTACGCCGCCGACTCCCGTCTCTACCGGCAGGCGTTCGGTCACGCCTGACCAGGGGAGAGGAAGTCAGTGAAGGTTCCAGCCTTTCAGCGAATCGCCGACGTCGCGCGGACCAACGCCCGTGAGCGTCCCGACCGCATCCTCTTCCACTTCGAGGGCCGCGCGACGAGCTACGCCGATTTCGATGCGAACAGCAGCCGCGCCGCGAACGGACTGATCGCCCTCGGCCTGAGGCCCGACGACCGCGTTGCCTATCTCGGCAAGAACAGCGACGTTTATTTCGAACTCGTGATGGCGGTCGCCAAGGCCGGCGGTGTCATGACGCCGGTCAATTGGCGCCTCGCGGTGCCGGAGATCGCGTGGATTATCGACAATTGCGGCGCGCGCATCCTGTTCGTCGGGCCGGAATTCACCGAGCTGGTCGCCGCGAACCGCAAGGCCTTTCCAGGCGTCGAGCATGTCGTCGCAACCGAGGGCGCGGCGAGCGGCTTTCCAGACTATCGTAGCTGGCGCGACACCTTCCCCGCGACCGATCCCGACATCCCGCGCGGCGAGACCGACGCGGTGATCCAGATGTACACCTCGGGCACCACCGGCAAGCCCAAGGGCGCGGTGCTGACCAACGGATCGGTGCTGCGCTCGCAGCTCGACCGCGACCCGGCGCTGCAGGCCGAATGGGAGCGGTGGGAAGAGGATGACGTCGGGCTCATCGCCATGCCCTGCTTCCATATCGGTGGCACCGGATACGGCATCACCGTAATGACTAATGGCGCTACGGGCGTGATCACGCGCGAGTTCGATCCCGGCGGGGTACTCGACCTGATCGAGGCCTATGGCATTTCCAAAATCTTCATGGTGCCCGCGGCGATGCAGATCATCGTCAATCAGCCGCGGGCGCGCGACGTCGATTTCTCGCGGCTGCGCCACATCGCCTATGGCGCCTCGCCGATCCCGCTCGACCTGCTCCGCCAGTGCATCGACGTTTTCCAGTGCGGCTTCGTCCAGATGTACGGCATGACCGAGACGTCGGGCACGATCGCCGCGCTGCCGCCCGAAGATCATGACCCGGCGGGCAACGAGCGGATGCGCTCGGTCGGCAAACCGCTGCGCGGGGTCGAGATGCGGGTGATCGACGCCGAAGGCAATCCGCTGCCCCCGCGCGCAATCGGCGAGATCGCGATCCGCGCGCAGGCGAACATGCGCGAATATTGGGGACGGCCCGAAGCGACGGCGGAGACGATCGACGCGGACGGCTGGCTGCGCACCGGCGACGCCGGCTACACCGACGAGGAAGGCTATTTCTACCTCCACGACCGGGTGAAGGACATGATCATCTCGGGCGGCGAGAATGTCTATCCCGCCGAGGTCGAGAATGCGATCTATGGCCACCCCGCGGTCGCCGACGTCGCCGTCGTCGGAGTCCCCGACGACAAATGGGGCGAGGCGGTGAAGGCCTGCGTCGTGCTGCGCGAAGGTGCGAGCGCCGATGCCGCCGACATCATCGGCTGGGCGCGCGAGCGAATTGCGGGCTATAAATGTCCGAAGTCGGTGGACTTCATCCCCGCGCTGCCGCGCAATCCGTCGGGGAAGCTCTTACGCCGCGAACTGCGCGCGCCCTATTGGGAAGGCCGCGAGCGACAGATTGGTTGATAGATCCTCCCTGTGGCGAAGCCATGGGGAGGTGGCAGCGCGAAACGATGACGGAGGGGCGATAGGGCGGCCCCTCCGCGCCACTCGCCACGCAAGCGGTCCCCCTCCCCATCGCTACCCGACAGGGAGGATTTCAGGCCTGCAACTTCGCCATCGCCGCACCGACCGCGGCCGCAATGTCAGCCTCCTGGGGATTGCCCCGCAGCGCCAGCCCGCCGTTCGGCTGCAAATTCTCACCCGTAACGAAAGCCTCGTCGCTCGCCAGCCAGAGACATGCGTTCGCCACATCCTGCGACGTGTTGAGCCGTCCCAGCGGATAACGCGGCAGGAAGGCATCGACCAATCCCGGCGTCGCGAACGCTCCCTCGGTCATCGGCGACTCGGTGAACGCCGGCGACACGACGTTCGCCCGAATCCCCGCGGCGCCGAAATCATTGGCGACGCAACGGATCAGCGCCTCCGACCCTGCCTTGGTACCGATATAGGCCGCATGGTTGCCGATCGGCGCGCGCGTGGTCGCCGACGATATCTGGATGATCGAGCCGCCGCTCGGATCGTTGGCGAGCATCGCGCCGACAAACGCCTGCAGGAAATGATGCACGCCGGTGAACTGCAACGCGACGATGGCGGCCAGTTCTTCTTCGGTGACATCGAGCAAGGGCTTGAGCAGCCCCCACCCGCTGGCATTCATCGCAATATCGACCCCGCCCATCGTCGCCTTCGCCGTATCGGCGAGCGCGAAGACCGAAGCCTTGTCGGTGATGTCGCAGAGCGCGGCATGGCCGTGGATCTCGGCCGCCAGTGCTTCGAGCGGTTCGGCCTTGCGCCCCGCGACCATCACCGTCGCGCCCTCGCGCGCGAACAACCGCGCGGTCACCTGCGCCATATTGCCCGCCGATGCCGCTCCTATGATGACGGCGCGCTTCCCTGCCAGCCTGCCCATGTCGATCTCCCTACAGCTTCAACAATTGCTTGCCGCGGTTCTGGCCGCCGAACAGGCGCTTGAGGGTTGCCGGGGCATTTTCGAACCCCTGCTGCACATCCTCGCGATAGGTGAGCCGCCCATCCTGGACGAAGCCCTCCAGCCGTTTACGGATCGCCGGAAATTCGCTAGCCCAGTCGATCACGATGAAGCCCGCCATCGTCCCGCGGCGGAAGACCAGATTGAAGTAATTTTGTGGCCCCGCGGGCAGCGATCCGGTCTCGTACCGGCTGATCCCGCCGCAGATAACGACTCGCGCGCCGGTCGCGATCTCACCGAGCATGTCGTTGAGAATCGTGCCGCCGACATTGTCGAAAATGACGTCGACTCCCCGCGGACAATGGTCGCGGATCTGGGCCCGCACGTCGCCCGCCTTATAGTCGATCGCCGCGTCGTAGCCCGCCTCCTCGACCAACCAGCGACACTTGTCCTCACCGCCCGCAATGCCGACCGCGCGGCACCCGGCGATCTTCGCCAGCTGACCCACGACCGACCCCGTGGCCCCCGCCGCACCCGAGACGAGCACCGTATCGCCCGCCACCGGCCGCCCGACCTTGAACAATCCGCAGTAAGCAGTGACCCCCGTCGTCCCGAGCACCGACAGCATCGCGGTCGGCGGCAGCGCGGTGTCGATCTTGACCAGCCCTGTGCCGTCCGACCGGTGCCATTCGGTCCAGCCGGTCGACCCCATCACCAGGTCGCCGACTGCAAGGCCCGGATGGTTGCTCTCGACCACTTCGCTGATCGCGCTGCCCCGCATGACGTCGCCGATCGCCATCGGCGCGACATAGTCGGCGATATTTTCCATCCATCCCTTTTGCGCCGGATCGAACCCCAGATAGAGCGTCTTGAGCAGCATTTCGCCGTCGCCCGGCGTGCCGATCTCGGTCTCGACGAGCCGGAAATCGCCCTCCTCGATCCCGCGTCCGCGCGGATGTCCGTTCAGCAGCCATTGGCGCGATGTGGGCATCGATACTCTCCCTGTTCCCTGCCGCGAAATTGCGCCCACCCGGCCGCCGCAACCACCGCCAAAAGTGCCAGTCGATTGCGGGGCGCCGAGGCGTAGGGTGCGATCAGGGAGAGATATGATGCCTGAGGTTCGCCGCAGTTTCTGCCGCTTCTGCCATGCCAATTGCGCGATGCTGGTCACGATCGACGAGGGCCGCGTGACCAAGGTGCAGGGCGATCCCGACGATCCGGTCTTCGGCGGCTACACCTGCATCAAGGGCCGCCAGCTCGCCGAGGCGCACCATGGGCCGCAGCGGCTGATCGTCTCGCAGAAGCGCGTCGGCGACGCCTTCGAGGATATAGCGACGGAAAGCGCGCTCGACGAGATCGGCGCGCAACTCTTAGCCATCATCGCCGAGCATGGACCGCATGCCGTCGCCATTTATGCAGGTACCTATGCCTTCCAGAACAGCGCCGGAGTCGGCAGCGCCATGGCCTTCGCGCAGGGGCTTGGCACGCGCAACATCTACACCTCGGTGACGCTCGACCAGCCCGCCAAAGTCTATACGACGGCGCGCTACGGCAACTGGATGGGCGGCATGCACACCTTCGCCGAGGCCGATGTCGCCTTCTTCATCGGCAACAACCCGATCGTCTCGCACTATGGCCCGCCGGGCGGGTTGCCACCCTTTTCGCCGTCGCGTCGCCTACGCGATGCGCTGGACAAGGGGCTGAAGCTGATCGTCGCCGACCCGCGCCAGAGCGACGTCGCGGCGCTTGCGCATATCCACCTCCCCGTCCGCCCCGGCGAAGACCCTGCGCTGCTCGCCGGGATCATCCATGTCATCCTGTCCGAAGGCCTCTACGACAAGGCGTTCGTCCAGCGCTATGTCGACGGCCTCGACGAGTTGCAGCGCGCGGTAGCGGGCTTCACCCCCGACATCGCTGCAGCACGCGCCGGGGTCGAGGAAAGCCAGCTTGTCGCCGCGGCGCGGATGTTCGCAGGCGGCACCAAGGGCGTCGTCTCGACGGGCACCGGGCCCGAGATGGCGGGCAATGGCACGCTCACCCAATATCTCGTCTCGTCGCTCAACATAATCTGCGGGCGTTTCTGTCGCGAGGGCGAGAAGAGCTCGATCCCGCGCGTCTTCACCCCTGTCACCCCGCGCCGCGCACAGGTCGCGCCGCCGATGGCGCTCTTTGGCGAGGGCTTCCCCGCCTCGCGCATCCGCGGCCTGACGCACCTCGGCATGGAGATGCCGTGCAATGTGCTCGCCGACGAAATGCTGACCCCGGGCGAGGGGCAGGTGCGCGCGCTGATCGTGATCGGCGGCAATCCGGTGGTCGCCTTCCCCGATCAGGACAAGATGACGCGCGCGATCGACGGGCTGGAGCTGCTTGTCTGCATCGACGTTAACGCCGGGTCCGCGACGGCGACGCGCGCCGACTATATCCTCGCCCCCAAAATGTGCCTCGAACGCGAGGACATCAGCAACCTTTCCGAATGGTGGTACGAAATCCCCTACGCCCGCTATACCGAGGCGATGATCGACGCACCCGAAGGGCTGCTCGAGGAGTGGGAAATGCTCTGGGAACTCGCGCACCGTCTCGGCACCGGCCTGCCGCTCGCAGGCGGCGCCTGCCCGATGGACAAACGGCCCACGAAGGAAGCGTTCCTCGACCTTATGGTCGCCGGCTGCTCGGTCGCGCCGAGTGTGGTGCGCGCCGATACCGTCGATGGCAAGGCCGTCATCTATGACGATCTGCATCCGATCGTCGAACCCGGCGATCCCGATGCACCCGGCCACTTCGACCTCACCGCAGGCGCAATGCCCGACCAGCTCATCGCCTATGGCGAAGCCGACCAACCGACGCCCGATTTCCCCTGGCGGATGGTCTCGCGCCGCAGCCGCCATCGCTTCAACTCGACCGGTCAGAATCTGCCCGCGCTGCGCGCCAAGCGCACCACCAACCCCGCTTTCCTGCATCCCGACGATCTCGCCCGCATTCCCTGCAACGACGGCGATACCGTCCGCATCCGCTCGGCCGTCGGCGAAGTCGTCGCGGTCGCGCGCGCGGCGGAGAATATGCGCCCCGGCGTCGTGTCGATGGCGCATGCCTTCGGCGGCCCCGACATCGGCCCCGACGGCGTCCACGAGCATGGCGCCTCGACCAACCGCCTCGTCAGCGAGAGCGTCGCCTATGACCCCATCACCGGCCAGTCGCTGCAAAGCGCGATCCCGGTTTCCATCGTCCCCGCCTGAGGAGCTTTCATGCCTGACAACCGCCGCTTCCTGCTCGTCCGCCGCCCCAATGGCGAACCCGTGCGGGCGGACTTCTCGCTCGTGACCGAACCGACGCCCGAGCTCGCCGCCGGGCAATTCCTGATCCGCAACCATTATGCCTCGCTCGATCCCGCGATCCGCGGTTGGATGGACGATGCGCCGAGCTATATGCCGCCGATCCCGCTCGGCACGCCGGTGCGAGCGTCGACCGTCGGCATCGTCGAGGCGAGCAACGCCGAGGGCTTCGTGCCCGGCCAGTGGGTGATGGGCCTCAACGCGATCGAGGATTATTCGGTTGGCACCGTCGGCGGCTTCACCCAGCCGATCGACGCCAGCCTCGTCCCCTCTGTGACCAATTACCTCTCGGTCCTCGGCGCGGTCGGGATGACCGCCTATTTCGGCTATATCGATGTCTGCGAACCCAAGCCCGGCGACGTCGTACTCGTCACTGGCGCGGCGGGCGCGGTCGGGTCGCTCGTCGGCCAGATCGCGAAAATCAAGGGCGCGAGCAAGGTCATCGGCATCGCCGGCGGACCCGAGAAGTGCGCGAAACTGATCGATCGCTACGGCTTCGACGCGGCGATCGACTATCGCGGCAAGGATCTTGCGGCGCTCACCGCCGCGATCCGCGCCGAGGCGCCCGACGGCGTCGACATCATCTTCGAAAATGTCGGCGGCGACATCCTCGACGCCGGCCTCAACAATCTGCGCCACGGTGCCCGCATCGGCCTCTGCGGCCTGATCAGCGAATATAATTCGGTCGAAAAGATCGGCGCGCGCAACATCTGGCAGCTGATCGTCCACCGTGCCTCGATCCGCGGGCTGCTCGTCGCCGATTATATCGCGCGTTTCGCCGAGGGCGGCGCCGAGATGGCGGCGTGGCTGCAACAGGGCAAGCTGATCGCCGACGAGCATGTCGACGAGGGGATCGAAAACAGCTTCGACGCCTTCATGCGGCTCTTCGCGGGGAGCAACCAAGGCAAGATGATCCTCAAGATCGCATGACGGGAACACGCCGCCTTCTCGTCCTGTCGGGCGGCCATCCCTATGAAGCCGAACCCTTCGCCGATCTGCTCGCGAGCTTCGAAGGCTGGACCGTCACGCACCTGAACCATCCAGAAGCCGAGATCGCGGTCGCAGAGGGCGCAGCAGATGCGGCCGACGCGATCCTCTTTTACGACATGCCGGGATATAGCTTCGGCGACGGCAGGGCGGCGACGCGGCCACCGTCCTTCACCTATCGCCGTGCCATCACCGACTATTTCGCGCGCGGCGGCGGCGCGGTTGCAATGCATCATGCGATCGCGGGCTGGGCCGAATGGCCCGAATGGGCCGAGATGCTTGGCGGACGCTTTCTCTACGATCCCGGCGAAGCCCACGGCGAGCAGCATCTCGACTCGGGCTATCGCCATGAGGTCCGTTACGACGCCATCGTCCTCGATCCCGCGCATCCGGCGACCGCCGGACTGCCGCCGCGCTTCCCGCTCTGCGATGAACTCTATCTCGCGCCGATCTGGGGTGCGACGAAACCGCTGCTCCGCGCCGATCACGCCTTCGTTCACGAAAATTTCTATTCGGCATCACAGGCCGTGACGGGGCGCATGTTCAGCAATGACGGTTGGGATCACCGTCCCGAAAGCGACCTGATCGCGTGGGAAAGGCCGGTCGGCACGGGCCGCCTGATCTATCTGCAGCCCGGCGACGGCCCCACCGCTTATGCCGACCCAAACCTTCGCCGGTTCCTCGTCAACGCGCTCGCCCATGTCGCCGCTTCCTAACGAAAATGTGCATCGCGCCGCTGGAGCGGCTGCATATAGTTGCACGCATAATGAGAAGATTGAGGGAAGAGGCGCGTGAACGATATCGCCGCAGGCAGTTTTTTCGAACCGCAGGTCATCGCCGACCCGTTCGACTATTATCGCGCCTGGATGCCGAAGAGCCCGGTCGTGCAATTGTCGGAAGGCATGTTCCTCGTCCTCTCCTATGATCTCTGTTCGCAGGCAACCGGCGACGTCGAAACCTTCTCGAACAATTTCCAGGGCACGCTGTCGGGCGCGATGGCCGAAGACGGCGATGTGTCGGCGATCCTTGCCGAGGGCTGGCCGCAGGTCGACACGCTGCTCACCGCCGATCCGCCGGTGCACACCCGCTTTCGCAAGCTGGTCAACCTCGCCTTCTCGATGAAGCGCGTCGCCGCAATCGAAGAGGATATGCGCGGCGTCGTGATCGAGCTGATCGAGAAGATGGCGGCAAAAGGTGAGGCCGACTTCGTCCGCGATTTCGGCATTCCCCTGCCCGTCGCGATGATCGCCAGCCAGATCGGCATGACCGGCGACGACCTCGACAAGGTGAAGCGCTGGTCCGATGCCTTCGTCGATCGCCTCGGCCGCATGATCCCCAAGGAGCGCGAACTCGAATGTGCGCGCGAGGTCGTCGAATTCCAGCATTTCGTCAAAGCCAAGATCGACGAGCGCCGTGCCGAACGCACCGAGGATCTGCTCTCCGACCTCGTCTATGCCGAGGTCGACGGCGAGCGCCCGCTCGAAGACGCCGAAATCCTGTCGATCATGCAGCAGTTGATGGTCGCGGGGAACGAGACGACGACCTCGGCGCTCGCCGGCGGGCTCCTCCAACTGATCGAGAATCCCGACCAGATGGCGAAAGCCGTCGCCGCCGCGGACGAAGGAAACGAGCGGGCGATCATCAATCTCGTCGAAGAAGTGCTGCGAACCGAGAGTCCGACCGCGGGCATGTGGCGGATGGTGCTGAAGGAAACCGAACTTGGCGGGGTCAAAATCCCCAAGGGCGCTATGGTCCAGCTGCGCTATGCTGCAGCGAACCGCGACCCGGCGAAATACCCCGATCCCGACCGTTTCGACATCGAGCGCGCCAACGCGCGCAGCCATCTCGCCTTCGGCAAGGGCATCCATATGTGCGTGGGCAATATGCTGAGTCGCAAGGAAATGGCGGTCGCCTATACCGAACTTCTGACGCGCCTGGCCGACTTCCGCGTCGCCAACGGCCATGTGCCGAGCTGGCCGCCGAATATGCTGCTGCGCGGGCTGACCACGCTGCCGATCACCTTTCGGCGGCGCGCATGAACTTCGACCTCGACGAAGACCAGCAGCTGACGCGCGACACGATCGGGCGATTTCTGGGTCCGATCGATGTCGCGGCGCGGCACGCGATGCGGCGCGGCGCCGGCGGCTATACGCGCGCACGCTGGCAGGAGATCGCCGACCTTGGCCTGCTTGCGCTCGCGGCGCCCGAGGCGCTGGGCGGCATCGGCGGGACGATGGTCGACTTGGCGCTCGCTGCCGAGGCGCTCGGCGCGGGGATCGCGATCGATCCTTGGCTCGAAAATGGCGTACTGCCGATCCGGCTCGCCGCGGTCGCCGGCGATGCGGCGCTCGTCGGCGACCTGATTGCCGGACAGCGCCTCGCGGCCGTCGCCTTTGCCGAACCGGGTCGCCGCTATGAAACCACGGCGGTCGGGACGCGGGCCGTGGGCGGCCAGATCGTCGGCGCCAAAATTTTCGTCCTCGGCGCGCCGCTCGCCGATATTCTGCTCGTCACGATCGCGGGCGATCGGCTGGCAAAAGTCGCGCCCGACGCCGCCGGGGTCGTGCGGCAGGATTATCCGGTGATCGACGGATCGAACGCCGCGACGCTCGACCTGCACCGGGTGGGCGCCGACATCTTCGAGCTGCCGGAAACCAAATTCCGGCGCGTCATCGGCGATGTCCAGACGCTCGCCGCCGCCGAAATGCTGGGCCTGGCGCAACGGATGTTCGACGACACGCTTGCCTATGTCGGCGAGCGCCGGCAGTTCGGCGCCGCAATCGGCAGCTTTCAGGCGCTCCAGCACCGGCTCGTCGAATGCTATGCGGCGCTTGAACAGGCCCGGTCGATGGTGCTGCGCACAGCGATGCTCGATCCCACCACCGACGACGCCAACTGGCCGCGCATCGCCGCGGGCGCAAAGGCCTTCGTCGGCGAAGCGGCGACGAAGATCGGGCTCGAGGCGGTGCAGATGCACGGCGGCATGGGGCAGACCGACGAACTGGCGATCGGCCACGCACTGAAGCGGGTTATGCTGCTCGACAAATTGTTCGGCGACCAAGACCATTGCCTGCGCAGCTTTGCGAGGGCGGCATGAGCGCGCTCGCCCCCATCGCGCCAGGCCTATGGACCGACGAGGCCGAACCGCGGCTGATCGGCGGCCGCCGTGCCGATGGCGAGATCGTCTTCCCGGTTCCCGATGGCGATGCCGCGGCGCTGGTCGAACCCGTCGCGCTGTCACGCAGGGGCAATCTATGGTCGTGGACGACGCAGGCCTTCGAACCAAAAGAACCCTATAGTGGCCCGCAGCCGTTCGAGCCCTTCCTGATCGGTTATGTCGAGCTGCCCGGCGAGGTGATCGTCGAGACACGGATCGTCGATGCCGCCCCCGCAGACCTTGTAATCGGCATGCCGATGGAATTCGCCGTCGTTCCGTTCGACGATGCGAGGTCAACCTTCGCCTTTCGCCCGGAGCGCCAGCCATGAGCGACAACGTCTATATCATCGGCGCCGGAATCCACCCCTTCGGCCGCACCGACAGCCGATCGGGGCGCGACCAGGGCGTTTATGCCGTGCGACAGGCGCTGGCAGACGCCGGGGTCGAATGGGGAGACGTCGAATTCGCCTATGGCGGGTCGGCGGCGGCCGGCTCGGCCGACATCATGGTCAATGAACTCGGCCTGACCAGCGTGCCCTTCATCAACGTCGCCAACGGCTGCGCCACGGGTGGCAGCGCGCTCACGGCGGCGCAAAACGCGATCGCGGCGGGCGCGTGCGACATCGCGCTCGCGGTCGGCTTCGACAAGCATCCGCGCGGCGCGTTCAACGCCAAGCCCTCGGATTACGGCCTACCCGAGTGGTATGGCGAGACGGGGATGATGCTGACGACGCAATTCTTCGCGCTCAAGATCCAGCGATACATGGCGCTGCACGGGATCAGCCGGCGCACGCTCGGCCTCGTCGCCGAAAAGGCCTTCCGCAACGGCACCCTCTGCGACCATGCTTGGCGGCGCTCGCCGGTCGATCTCGACACGATCCTGAACGCGCCGATGGTCAACGATCCGCTGACCAAGTATATGTTCTGCTCGCCTGCCGAGGGCGCGGTCGCGCTGGTGCTGGCTTCGGCCAAGAAGGTCCGCGAGCTCGGCGCCGACGCGGTGCGCATCGCCAGCGTCGCCTTTCGCACCCGCCCCGAAGGCTCGTTCGAGGTCTTCGCGCCGTCGATCAGCGTCAATGGCGGCGGCAAGCCGACCGAGATCGCCAGCAAGGCCGCATTCGACATGGCCGGGATCGGCCCCGAAGATGTCTCGGTCGCGCAATTGCAGGACACCGAAAGCGGCGCCGAGATCATGCATATGGCCGAAAACGGCTTCTGCGCCGACGGCGAGCAGGAACGGTGGCTGGCCGAGGGCTGGAGCGAAATCGGCGGCAAACTGCCGGTCAACACCGACGGCGGCTGCCTCGCGTGCGGCGAGCCGATCGGCGCCTCGGGCCTGCGGCAGGTTTACGAAAACACGGTGCAACTGCGCGGTCGCGGCGGCGAGCGGCAGGTGCCGAACAGCCCGAAGGTGGGCTATTCTCATGTCTATGGAGCGCCCGGCCTGTCGGCGGTGGCGATCCTCGAGCGCTAGAAGAAATATGGATCTGGATCTTACCAAGGACGAACTGGAATTTCGCGAGGAGGTCCGCGACTTCCTGCGCACGTCGCTGCCGGACTATGTACGCGATGGCGCGCGGCGGACCCCCGGGGTCTTCGTCGAACCCGACATTGGCCTGGTCTGGCACCGCATCCTCAACGACAAGGGCTGGGTCGCCTACCACTGGCCCGAGGATTGCGGCGGCACGGGCTGGACGCCGATGCAGCGATATATCTTCGAAAAGGAATGCGCGATCGCGGGCGCCCCGGCGCTGTCGGTGCTGGGCCTGCGCCTCGTCGGCCCCGTCATCTGCGCCTTTGGTACGCAGGAGCAGAAGGACCGCTTCCTGCCCGCGATCCGCGCCGGCACCGATTATTGGTGCCAGGGCTATTCCGAACCGCAAAGCGGCTCCGACCTCGCCTCGCTGCGCACCCGCGCGCGGCGCGAGGGCGACGAATATGTCGTCGACGGGTCGAAGATCTGGACGACGCATGCGCATCACGCGAACTGGATCTTCTGTCTTGTCCGCACCGACGGCGAGGTGAAGAAGCAGGCTGGGATCAGTTTCTTGCTGATCCCGATGGACCAGCCTGGCGTCACCGTCACCCCGATCATCACCATGGCGGGCGATCACGAGGTCAATCAGGTCTTTCTCGACGGCGCGCGCACGTCGGTCGACAACCGCATCGGCGAAGAGGGGCAGGGCTGGACGATCGCCAAATTCCTGCTCGAGAACGAGCGCGGCGGATCGTTCCATGCGCCGCGCCTGATCCGCGCGATCGACCATCTGGAACAACTCGCGGCCGCCGCGCCGAGCGGACATAATGGGGCTTTAGGCAGTGATATCCAGATCGCGACGCGGATCGCGCGGTTGCGGCTCGAGGCCGAAGCCCTCGAGACCACCGAACTGCGCATCCTTGCCGACATCGCCAAGGGCCGCCCGGCCGGGCCGCAGACATCGCTCGTCAAACTGCTCTCCTCCGAGATTCACCAGCGGATCGACGGCGTCGCAATGGATCTGCACGGCTATGACGGCCTGCAATTGCCGACCGTCCGTCCGCTCTACGGCAATGGAGCGCCGTCGGCGATCGGTGACGAGGACGCGCAGGTCGCCGCTGCGCGCTATCTCAACAGTCGTGCATGGACCGTCTTTGGCGGCTCGAGCGAAGTCCAGAAGAACATCATAGCAAAGACGGTGCTACGCCTATGACACATGCATTGCGAGTTGCGAACCAGTGTGAAATAGTCCCGCCGATGGGAGAGAGCGCAGCCAGACTGCCGGACGACGGGCTTGCACCGCCGATGAATACCAGGGCGCTCGTCGACGCGGTCACGGTCCGCGGCGTGGAGGATATCCACGACGCGGCGGTTGCGCTGCGCGATTTCGCCGCCGCGCATGGCCTTCGCGCCGCGCTATGCGACGATATCGCCTCCAAGGAGACCATGGTCGATGCCGACGGAGCGGTGCTCGCCGCCGACCTGTTCGGCTGGCTGGGCGATGGCGAACGCTGGTGGGAGGATCACAGGCTCGCGCTTCACTCGCCGCTGCCCCGCTCGTGCCGTTATGAGAGCGAGGCCTTCTGGTGCAATGGCCAGGGGTTCCGCACCGCGGTGCCCAACCCGTATCTCGATGACATCGACCTCTCGCGCTATTTCGCCGCAAACCAGCGCTACCAGGCGGCGATCGTCGTTCCGGTCCACCTCCCGTTCGGGCAGATTTCGGCGAACAGCTATCACCCGATGGATCCCGAGATCACCGACCTCGGCGACCAGTTCGCCCAGATCGGGCATATCCTCGGCGCCGCGACGCGGCGCTTCATCGCGGGCTATGCCTCGGCGATGCGCACCAAGCGCCGCATTCCCTCGGATTGCGAGCTGTCGAAGCGCGAGGTCGAATGCCTGCGCTGGGCCGCGATCGGCAAGACCGACCGCGAGATCGGCATGATCATCTCGTTGAGCCACGCGACGGTGCGCTACCATGTCCACCGTGCGGGCGAGAAGCTGAACTCGGTCAACCGCGCGCAGACGATCTTCAAGGCCGGGCAGCTGGGGTATCTGGGGGCGAATAGCTGAATCGCGTTCCCAAACCTACCGGCCGGTCCGCTTCACCCCAACGACCTTAGCGGCTCGCTCCCGTCCCACCCCATCGCCGCATCGCGCATCATCGCGAACAGCTCGCGCGTGCCTGCCTGCGGTTCCAACAATTCTACCAGCGTCCCCGGCCCGGTGCCGGGATCCGCGTAGATCACCCCGCCCGTGTCGCCGACCGGCGCCTCGAAGACGATTTCGGCGCCGACCTCGGCGCAGCGGATCCGCGCCTCCGCAATCGAGTCCACCAGCACGCACACATGGTGCAGTCCCTCGCCCACCGCATATTCGCCCCGATAGAGCGATTTTGCGTCATTCTCGGGCCGGATCAGCTCGATCTGCATCTCGCCCCAATAACCGAGCGCCATCGTGAAGACGGGATCGCTCGCCTCGCCGCGATAGCGTCCGCCCGGGAGCGACACGTTCGGCAGCAGGAAGAACGGCCCCGCACCCATCACCTCGGTCCAGTGCTTCACCGCGGCGTCGAAGTCCGACGGTACGAACGCCAGCTGCATGACGTCCCCGAGCGATGCCAGCGTTGCGGGTGCGGCCATGTCTCTCCCCTCAAAAGCGATAGCGCACAAGCGCCTGCCTTTGTGCGATAAGCTCTTCAAGACCCGGAGTCATACTGGGCAAAATGTGAGGGATAGCCATGGCCGAGTCCGATCCTAAGATCGCAGTGCAGGACTGGTTCGCCGTCCGCAAGCGCAATGCGCGCGCGGGATTGCGCAAACTGGTGGCGATCATCGCCGAGAACCGCACCGACCGCGCCGAGGCGCCGCTGGCGCTGCACAAATCGGTCTATACGAGCGAAGCGCGCAACGCCGCCGAGATGAATCATATCTTCCGGAACGAGCCGATCGTCGCCGGCCTGTCGGGCGACATTCCGAAGCCCGGCGACACGCTGGTCTTCGACTCGGTCGGCCCGTCGATCCTCGTCACGCGCGGCAAGGACCGCGTAGCGCGCGCCTTCCTCAACATGTGCACCCATCGCGGCGCGAAGCTTGTCGAAGAGAAGGAGCCCTGGCAGGGATCGCGGCCGCGTCTGGTTTGCCCTTTTCACGCCTGGACCTTCGACCCCGCGGGCCAGCTCGTCGGCCAGCCTGGCAAGGAGGGCTTCGCGAACTGCGAGATCGGGGCGCGCAACCTGATCGAACTGCCCTGCGCCGAGCATCTCGGCCTGATCTTCGTGCGCGCCAATCCCGACGGCGCGCCGATCGATGCCGCCGCGCATCTTGGCGATTTCGGGCCGGTGCTCGCGCAGCTGGAACTGCACCGCGCAGAGCCGGTGAAGAAGGGCATCCTGACCGCCGATTCCAACTGGAAATTCGCGCTCGACACCTATGGCGAGGGCTATCATTTCAAGATGCTTCACGCCTCGACGATCGGCGTGACGCACTACAGCGACCGCAACGTCTATGAACCGATCGGACGCCATCACCGCGTTAGCTTTCCCGACCTGTCGGTCGGCGACCTCGTCGGCAAGGACGAAAGCGAATGGCCCGAGACCGACTATGGCGGGGTGCATTTCCTGTTCCCCAACACCGTCGTCTTTTTCGGCGCGGTAACGCCGGGCGTTTATTTCACCCAGGTCTTCCGCCTCTTTCCCGATGGCGCCGGCAAGATGTTCTGCCAGTTCGCCGTCTATGCGCCCTTCGGCGTCGAGAGCGAGGAGCATCGCGCGATGTGCGAGATGGCCTATGACGCGACCGCGACCGTCGTCCAGACCGAGGATTATCGCGTCGCGAGCAGCGGCTATGCGAACCTGATGACCGCGCCGGACGACTTCCACGTCGTGCTCGGCGCGAACGAGCCGGCGCTGCACGGCGTCCACCGATCGATTGCCGCGGCGTGCAAGATGCCGCTCGAGCAGATCGCCTGACCGGAGCCCAACAATGAACGACCTTTCGCCTCCCCAGGACCAGAACCGCGACGACCGTTGCCCCGGCACCAGCTACACCGACATGCTGAACGCCGACACGCGGCGCGTGCCCGACTATCTCTTCGCCGAATCCAATCAGGAGCTTGGCGACGAACCGATCGCGATCGAGCGTTACGTCAGCGAGGACTGGGCAAGGCTCGAGCGCGAGAAGATGTGGCCGAACATATGGCAATTCGCGGCGCGCGAAGAGGATATGCCGAACCCCGGCGACACCGTCGTCTATGACATCAACGAAAAGAGCATATTGCTCGTCCGCCAGAAGGACGGGTCGGTCAAGGCGTTCTACAACGTCTGTCTCCACCGCGGCCGCAAGCTGCGCACCGAAAGCGGCCCAGCGGTCAACCTGCGCTGCCCCTTCCACGGCTTTTCCTGGCACCACGACGGCCGCTTCAAGGAAGCACCCTGCGCCTGGGACTTCAAGCATCTCGAGAGCAAGGACATGAGCCTGCCCGAGCTGAAGGTCGAAAGCTGGCAAGGCTTCCTGCTCGTCACCGAGAATCACGACCTGCCGAACTTCCGCGACTGGGTCGGCCCAGGGGTCGAGCATTATGACAATTGGCGGCTCGACGAATGTTACACCGGCGCGTGGGTCGGCCGCGTCATTCCGGCGAACTGGAAGGCGGTTGCCGAAGCGTTCATGGAAGCGTGGCACAGCATCGTCACCCACCCGCAGATCCTGGGTTTCACCGCCGACGCCAACACGCGCTACGACCTCTACGGCGACTTTCTCAACCGCGCGATCACGCCCGCGGGCGCGATGTCGCCGCACATCAAAGGCAAGGATCAATTCTACGTCCTGAAATCGCTCGAGGAGTTCATCGGCGGCGGCGACAGCCGCGCGCGGCGCAGCACCGCTTCGGCCGACGACCTCAAAGGCTTTGACGCCAACGATCCGATGCTGGCGCGCAAGGTGCTGGCGCAGGCGAACCGCGATGCTTTTTCGGCGATGAACGGGCATGATTATTCGGACGCCACCGACAGCGAAATGCTCGACAATTTCACATACAATGTCTTTCCGAACTGGGCTCCTTGGGGCGGCCTGACGCCGAACATCGTCTATCGCTGGCGGCCGTGGGGCGACACCGACCACAGCCTGATGGAAGTCCGCATCCTGATGCGCACGCCCAAGGGCGAAAAGGCGCCGAAGTCGGCGCCGATGCACCTGATCCCGGATGACCAGCCCTTCGCCAGCGCCAGCCACCTGATCGGCGCCGCACTCGCCGGCGTGTTCGACCAGGACATGGAAAACCTGCCCTATGTGCAGGAAGGGATGAAATCGTCGCCCAACGGCGTGATCGAACTCGGCCATTATCAGGAAAGCCGCATCCGGCATTTCCACCGGACGCTGAGCAAATATATCGACGGCGAGTTGCCGGGCTGATGGCGCGCGCACTTCCCCTGCTGTCGCTAGCGGCGGGGGTACTGCCCGAATTTTCGCCCGAGCAGACGATCGCAGCCGCCATCGACGCGGGCTGGCCGGCGGCCGGCATCTGGTACGATCCCGAAACCTGGACAACCGCGACGACGGCCGAGGTTCGCGATCGCGCCGCCGACGCCGGTCTGGCGATCCTCGATATCGAAGTGATCTGGCTGAAGCCCGGCGCCGACGATCCGGCGCATTTCGCGGCGATCGACGCCGGCGCCGCAATCGGCGCGCGCAATGTGCTGATCGTCAGTTCGGACGATGATCCGGCAAGCGCCGCCGCCAAACTGAACCGGATCGGCAATCACGCAGCGGCTGCAGGCCTGCGAGCCTGCCTGGAGTTCGCGGCGTTCACCACAGTGGGCAGCATTGAAAGCGCGATCGCGCTAATCGATGCCGCCGATTGCGCGAATCTCGGCCTAATGATCGACCCGCTGCATCTTGCTCGCACGGGCGGATCGCCTGCCGACATCGGCTCGGTCGACCCAAAGCGCTTTCCCTATGCGCAATTCTGCGACGCACCGGCGCTCGGCCCGCCGCCAAGCGACGTGCCGGAAATCATCCGCGAAGCGCTCGATCTGCGCCTGATGCCCGGTGACGGCGGACTGCCGCTTGACGATCTGATTGCCGCGCTACCTCCGACTACCTCGCTGAGCATCGAACTGCGCAGCGCAAAACTTCGCGAAAAACACCCCGATCCTGCCGAGCGCGCAAGAGTGCTGTTCGCCGCGACGCAGCGCTGGTTCGCAGCCTAGCTCCAGTCCTGCCGCGCCGCCCAGTCGGCGAAAGAGGTCGGCGTCACCCCCAGCAGCCGCGCTGCCGGCACGGTATCGAGCGCGACGGGCGACACCGGCTGGTCGTTGTACCAGCGATAGAATTTTGCCATCCCGTCATAGATGCTCGCCGGCTGCACCGCGCGCGCGCCGGTGACGAGTTCGCTCATCCGCGCCGCGAATTCGTCCGGCGACAGGCTCTGGAACCGCACTGGCCTACCAGTCGCGAGGCCTAATCGCTCGGCGACCTCGGCCCCGACCAGCGGCTCGGGCCCGCCCACCGCGATCCGGTCGGCGATCAGGTCCTCGTGCAGCAGCGCCGAAACCATATAGGCCGCCACATCCTCCAGGCAGATCCAACTGATCTTGAGCGTCTCGGCCGCCGGGTAAGCAAAAACCCCGCTGTTCACGATCGCCGGGCGCGACCAGATGCGCGTAATATTGTCCATGAACACCATCGGCTCGATGACCACATAGGGCACGCCGCTGTCATGGATCGCGCGCTCGATATCGCGCCGCCCGTCGTGCGCCGACAGGCCCAAGTCCCGGTCGGCGACGAAGCAGCTCGTGTTGAAGACGATCTTCCGCAGCCCAGCTGCACTCGCAGCGGCCGCGATGTTGCGGCCCATCGTCGCGGCGCGTTCGCGGTCGAATTCGAACGGCAGGTGCATCGCGAGCGCGTCCTGCCCTTCAAAGGCCGCGGTCAGGCTCGCGACGTCGTAGAGGTCGGCGGCGACCTCTGGCACATCGGGATGCACAGTCGCCGCCATCGCGCCCGGCCGCCGCACGCCGGCGGTCGGTTCGAGACCGCGCGCCTTCAGTGCCGTCAGCAACGGAATCCCCTGGTCGGCGGGCGCGCCGAGGACGATGACCTTCTTCATGCCGCACCTTCCAACTGCTTCGCCGATACGCGCGCGGCGTGGCGTCCCGCGAGGAAGCCGAACACCATCCCCGGCGCGATCGTGCCGCCCGGCCCGCCGTAAGTCATGCCCATCGCCGAGGCCATGACATTGCCCGCCGCATAAAGCCCAGGGATCGCCCCGCCATCGACGCTGAGCACCTGCGCATTGGCATCGGTCTGCGGGCCGCCCTTGGTACCGAGCGCACCGCTCTTGATCTCGATCGCGAAGAACGGCCCCTGCCCGATGGGGCCGAGCGTCGCGGCGGTCGAACCGCGCCCGGCGGGATCGCCCCACCATTGGTCATGCGCAGCATCGCCGCGCCCGAAATCGGGATCGCGCCCGGTCGCGCAATGCGCGTTGAAGCGCTCGACCGTTGCATCCAGCGCGTCGGGATCGATCCCCAGCCCCCCCGCCAATTCGGACAGGCTTTCCGCGCGCATCGCCCATTGCGGCGGCGCCACCCCGCGCTCGCCGCTGATCATCCCGAAGCCGAAGCGGTCGATATATTGCTGGTCGAAGATCAGCCAGCACGGCAGGTTCGCATAGTCGAACGCGCTGACATCCTGATCGTGGAACGCCGCACCGATCGCATTGTAATTCGCCGCCTCGTTGGTGAAACGCTTGCCTGCGCGATTGACCATGATCGAATGCGGGAGGCTGCGCTGCCCCGCCACGAGCGTCTTGCCCATCGAACAATCGCTCTCGGGCACCTCGGCGACCGGCATCCACCACGCCTCGCGCATATTGCCGAGCATCGCCCCGACGCGCATCGCCATCTTGAGCCCGTCGCCGGTGTTGGTCTTCGGGCTGAGCGGATGCGTCAGCGGTCCGCGGATGAAGGCGCGGAGCAGGTCGGCATCCCATTCGAACCCGCCGGTCGCGAGCACTACCGCGTCGGCCGCAACCTCGATCTCACCACCGGCGGTCTCAAATACAACGCCTGTGACGCGGTCCCCGTCCATCAGCAACCGGACCGCGCGATGCCCGGTCTGCGGTTCGATCCCGCGGTCGAGACACGCGCGCAGCAAGCGCCCGACCAGCGCCTGTCCGCTCCCGCGCAGGTCGCCGTCGATCCTGCGCTGCAACTCTTCGGGCGCCAGCGGCCGCGGCTTCGCCTGTCCAAGCGGCGTGTCGTAGATCGAGAAATGCGGCGAGGGATAATAGGGCGATTTGGTCACTCTGTCGGCCCACTCCCCCAGCTCGTGGAACGAGTAGAGTGGGCAGTCGAGCGAACGCCCGCCGTTCGGCATCCCGCCCGGAAATTCGGCATGATAGTCCGGAAATTCGGGGATTGGCCGGAACTGTACCGGGGTGTTCGCCTCAAGGAACGCCACCATTTCAGGCCCATGATCGAGGAAGGCCTCAACCAGATGCTGCTGCATCAGCCCGTGCGACATCGACATAAGGTAAGTCAGCGCCTTGGCACGACTGTCCTCGACGCCGAGCGTCGCCTCATGATGATTGTTCGGGATCCAGATCATCCCGCCCGACCAGGCGGTTGTTCCGCCGACCTGCTCGCCCTTTTCGAACAGCGAGACGTGCGCGCCGGCCTCATGCGCCGAGATCGCGGCGGTAAGTCCTGCGCCGCCGGTACCGAGGACGATGACGTGCGGCGCTTTGCTCATCCGCTATGCCTTCAATTGCTCGACCATATGCGCGGTGTCGAAATAATGGATGCGCATCGACGCCATCTTGCCGGCGTCGTCGAATTCGGTGACCTCGGCGATATGCGTCTCGAAGCGCTTGCCGCTGGACTTCGCGGTCACGGTGAAATGAAGCAAAGCGACGGCATATTTCTCGCCGCCGACCAGTTCCATCCATTTGACGACCGGTTCTTCCCAATAGCCCATGACGTGCGCGTAAAGCCGCTGCAGCGCATCGCGCCCGCGCCATTCTCCGCCATAGGGAAGCGAGGCCGGTTCATGGATGACGAGATCGTCGGCCATGAAATCGGCAACCGCGTCCCACTCGCCGCGCGCGACCGCGGCGTACATCGCCTTGCTGGCTTCGAGCGGGGTCATTCGATCGTGCCGACGAGCGCGCCGACCGGATAGATCTCGCCCTCGACCCCGATCGGACGGATGATCCCGGCGACCTGCGCCTCGACCTCGACCGTCGTCTTGTCGGTCTCCACCGTATAGATGATGTCGCCGACCTCGACGCGTTCTCCGTCGCCGAACATCCATTCGTTGAGCGTCATTTCGGTCGCCGACATGCCGATCTTCGGGATACGCAATTCCTCCGCCATCGCCTCAGCCTTTCCAGTTCACGGCGGCGCGCACCGCATCGGCGATCTTTTCCTTGTTCGGGATCCACGCCTGCTCCAGCGCATTGGCCATCGGCACCGCCGAGAAGGCGCCCCCGATCCGTGTAACCGGAGCTTTGAGCTTGCCGAACAATTTCTCGTTGAGGCGCGAGGCGATCTCGGCCCCGGTGCCGTACTGCTTCACCGCTTCGTGCAGCACCACCGCGCGGCCCGTCTTTTCGACCGATGCGGTGACCGTCGCCTCGTCATAGGGTGCGATGGTCCTGAGATCGATGACCTCGACCGAAATCCCCTCGTCGGCAAGCTTGCCCGCAATTTCGAGCGCGTCGAGCACGGTGCGGCCATAGGTGACGATCGTGCAATCGCTCCCCTCGCGCGCGACCGCGGCCTTGCCGAGAGGCACGAAATGGTTCGGTCCCGGATCGTCGGATTTGAGGCCGTAGCAAAGGATATTCTCGATGAAGATCACCGGGTCGTTGCACGCAATCGCCGCGCGCATCAGTCCCTGCGCGTCCGCCGCGTTCGACGGGGTGACGATCTTCAGCCCCGCGACATGCGCGAACCACGCCTCGAGCATGTCCGAATGCTGCCCGCCGAAGCCGACCCCGACGCCCGTCGTGGTACGGATCACGAGCGGCACATTGGTCTGCCCGCCCGACATGAAGCGCAGCTTTGCGGCATGGTTTACGATCTGGTCCATCGCGACGGTCACGAAGTTCATCAGCATGATCTCGGCGATCGGGCGGAAGCCCGCGAGCGCCGCGCCGACGCACGCGCCGACGATCGCCTGTTCCGAAATCGGCGTCGCGCGGATGCGGTTCTCGCCATATTTCTCGGTCAGCCCCGACGAGATCTTGAACACGCCGCCGCCCTGCTTCGCAGCGACATCCTCGCCGAGCAGGATCACACCCTCATCCTCGGCCATCGCCTCATCGATCGCGCGATTGAGCGCCTGCGTCATCGTGATCTGGCTCATGCCGCAATCTCCTCTTCGAAGACATCCTTGCGGATTTCCTCAGGGCCCGGCAGCGGGCTGTTCGCGGCGAATTCGGCGGCGGCGTCCATCTGGGCATCGAGATCGGCGACGATTGCGTCGAGCTCGGCCTCGGTAAACTGATGGTCGAGCATCAGCTGGCGCAGCCGCGGCAATGGATCCTCGGCGGCCATTTCGGCGAGATGCTCAGGCGGCATGTAGGAAAAGTCCGCGCCGAAGAAATGGCCCATCATCCGGTAGCACATCGCCTCGATCAGCGTCGGCCCCTCCCCCGCGCGGGCGCGATCCACCGCGGCCTTGGTCGTGTTGTACATAGCGATGGCGTCGTTGCCGTCCACCTTCACACCGTTCATGCCATAGGCCTTGGCGCGGGTGACGATCGAGTCGACCTTGGTGTGATCGGCGAAGGCCGTGTGCTCGCCATAACGGTTGTTCTGGCAGAGGAAGATCACCGGCAGCTTCCAGAGCTGGGCCATGTTCATCGCCTCGTGGAAGGCGCCGATATTGGTCGCGCCGTCGCCGAAGCAGACCATCGTCACCTTGCCGTCGCCGCGGTTCTGCGACGCGAGCGCGAGGCCGTTGGCGATCGGCAGCCCCGACCCCACGACGCCGGTGGTCACCATCACCCCGGTTTCGGGATGGGTGATGTGCATCGACCCGCCCTTGCCGCGGCACGTGCCCCCGACCTTGCCGGCGATTTCGGCAAACAAGGGGTTGAGCGGCACGCCCTTCGCGATCTGGTCATGTTGGCCGCGATAGGTGGTAACGAGATAGTCGCTGGGTTCGAGCGCCGCCATCGCCGCCGCCGAGACAAGCTCCTGCCCGCGCACGGTGTAATAGATGACCGCGAGCTTGCCGGTCATCAGCAGCGAACGGAATTTCTCGTCGGCGCGAGCGACGCGCATCGTGCGGGTGTAAATGTCGCGCAGCTTGTCGCGGTCGATCGTCGTGTCGGTCATGCAGGCTCTCCGATGCCCAGTTTGGGGTTGGCGCTGGCGGCGGCGCTGGGACGCGCGGCGACGCGGTCACGCCAGGCGGCAAGATTGGTCAGCGCGGGATCGAGCGGCTGGCCGACCATCGCGCCGAACTCGACGAAGGAATAAAGCAGGACATCGGCAAGGCTGAAGCGCTCGCTCGCCAGCCACGGTCCCGCACCGACGATCCGGTCGACCTTCGTCAGCCCGTCGGCAGCGAGCCGCTTCAGGTCCGCCGCCGCATCGGGCAGGCACAGCATCCGGCTCTGGAACATCGGCAAACCCTCGGCGCCGCGGAAGCCTGCGGTCATCGGCACGACGACAAGCTGGTCGACGATCCGCACCAGCATCCGCGTTTGCGCCCGCTCCTCGGCGGTCGCGCCAAGCATCGCATGCCCGCCAACCGTCTCGTCTAGATACTCGCAGATGGCGACGCTCTCGGCGAGGCAAGTCCCGTCGTCGAGTTCGAGCAGCGGTGTGTGACCGAGCGGGCTTTTGGCGCAGAAATCGGGCTGACGGTTCTCGGCCGACATGATGTCGACGAACTGGCGATCGACCGCGATGCCCGTCTCGGCGAGGTACATCAGCACCACGCGCGGATTGGGGCCGAGCGACTGATAGAGCTTCATCGTGCGCGCCCTAAAACTGGACGCGCTTGGTGAAGCCGCCGTCGATGACGAGATGCGCGCCGGTCATGTAGGGACAGGCGGGCGAGGCCATGAAGACGATCGCCTTCGCCACTTCCTCGGGTTCGCCGAAGCGCCCCATCGGCATCTGCGCGAGCGTGCTTTCATAGAGCGGCGGCGCCGCCGACTTGATGACCTCCCAATTGCCGCCCGGATAATAGATCGCGCCCGGCGAAACGATGTTGACGCGAATATTCTGCGCCGCGAGCGCCTGGCTCAATTGCGAGCCATAGGTGATCAGCGCCGCCTTCAGCGCGTTGAACGCCTGCGGCACGATGAAGGTCTCGACCGCGGCGGTCGACGACATGAAGATGATCGATCCCGACCCCGACGCCGCGAGCGCCTCGGTCAGCGTCTCGACGCCGTGCACGGCGCCCATGATATCCATGTCGAGCCCGCGCTGCCAGTCGCCGGTCGCGCCCTGCCCCGACGAGCTTGCGGTGTGGATGAAAATGTTGCAGCCGCCGAGCGTGTCGCGCGCCTTTTCCAGCCAGGCGCGATAGCCGTCGGGATTGCCCGTCATGTCGAACTGTTCGCCAAACACCTTGCCCGGACCCGCGGCATCGATCGTCGCGACCGCGGCCGCGACCTTGTCGGCATCACGCGAGAAGAAGGCGACGTCGGCGCCCTCGGCGGCGAAAATCTTGAGCGCGGCGAGCCCTAGCCCGTGCGCGCCACCGTTGATGATCACCTTCTTGCCGGCAAGACCCAGATCCATCGCATCCTCCTCTTGTGATTTTGACGCGAACCTAGCTGGAACGGCAATCGCGAGACATCAGCAAAAATGTGAGCGCGGCAATCAGCCCACCTTTATCCGCCGCTCGCGCTGGCGACGTGCCGATGATCGGCAGTCCTTCCGTTCGCGCCGACCAGCAGGCCGTGACGGCAGAAAGGGGGCTCGAGATCATTGTCTCGGTCGCTCCGGGGGCGGGCTCACGACCAAAAATCTACCCGTTCGCGGACGGGCAAGGCTTCCCAATCCGGTTGAGCCTTACCGCCGGACAAAGCCATGACAGGCAAGCCGGCAATGAACGCGAGCGCATCGGCGAACTGGCTCAAGACCGGGCAGCGAATAAGGCCGAGTCCCCGCGCATTTATGGCCGCTGCCGCAAGAGAATGGGAAAAGAAGGGTTTACAATCGGACCGTAAACCAGTTTCGGAGAGCGCAACTAAGTGATTTAAAACTGGTAGCGGAGGAGGGACCCATATCAAGGTATTAATTATCTGTTTTCACGCGATTTATTTTGACGACCGCTCGAAAACCGCCCCAGTTTTAGCCCCCATTCGACGAGTAGTTTGCGGAATACGACAGACCGTTTTTGTCAGTTCGCTTCCCGCGATGTCTCCGATGCCGTCGTTCCGCGCGGGCGATGCTGCATTCGATTTGCTGTGAGAAAGCGGCGGATACTGTCCACCATGATGACGGTCGCGCGCCCGACTTTTGCAGCCTCGATGTCCCCCGAGGCGATCAGCTCATATATGGTCGAGCGCCCCAGACCGGTCATGCGGCTGGCGTCAGGAATGCGAACACTGATCGGTTCGATCGGCGACCGGACGTCGCCGGTCGTCAAACTTGCTCCGCTTCCGCGACGGTGCATCGCTACGTCCTTCGCCGCTGCTTGCTGAACTCGCGGTCGCCGGCAATGAAGCGTTCGATCATCGGCGGGATGAGCTTCTCCGGCGTCAGCGCCGATGCGAGCCCTGTCAGTTTGGCGTGGACCTCGGCATAATCTGCAAGGTCGCGCGCGAGCGCGCCCGATATCTCGAGCGTGAGCTTCACCGGTTTGTCTTCGGGGATCGGACCGAGGCGGAGTTTCGTCATCGCGCCGCCCCGATGTCGATCGGCTCGAGGATCAAATCGCGCGTGACGATGACGCGAAACGCAAAGCCCGGGCGCATTGTGAGAGTGGGCGGGACGGACAGTTCGCGCTCGACGACCCGCCTTCCCGCCTCGTTCGTCCCGTCCTGCACCCCCGCGCGCAAAGCGCGCACGAGGTCGCTGTCGCCGCCCGACACCAGTTCGGTGCCGACGCCGAGAAGCGAAGAGATCAGCGCAGCGCGGAGCATCCGGCCCCAATGATTGTCGACCTTGTCTTCCAGGCCTGCCATGCCGGACGCATCGGCACCGGGCTGACGGTCGAGCCGGATCGATCGGCCACCGGGAAGAATGAGCCTGTCCCATGCAAGAAGCACACGGCTCTGCCCGGCGACGACCTCGCTGTCATACTCGCCAACAAGGCGCGCGCCTTGCGGGATCAGGAGAATGCGGCCCGTAGGGCTATCGAAAACATTCTGCGTGACCTGGGCACTGATCTGACCGGGCAGGTCGGAGCGTATGCCCGTGATGAGCGCGGCCGGAATAACAGCGCCTGCCTGCAGGATGAAGGGCGAGCTCGGAGCTACGATCGGCTCACTGCTCTCGATGGGAGGCCGGCCGCCGCCCGCCATGAAATGCCGCCGCGCCGATGTAGCCGTCGGCTTCTCGGGGGTAGCTTCGGCGGAAGCCGGCGCCGCGGCGATCTCGGCCGCAGCCTCGCGCAGCGACGCGCCACCGCTTCCGCCAAGGAAGAGCCGGCTCGCCTGCGCGGCCTCCCGCTCCTGCACGGCGCGCTGCCGCGCCTGTTCGGCCGCCGCGACCCGGGCATCGACCGGCGGTTGCGCCATGCCGGGCACGGGGACGGTTTCGCCGGCATTCTGGGCCGCCACGATCGGCCGCCCGAGATCGCCGGGAAGCGGCGGCCCCAGTTTCGGCACCGAACCATAGTCGGCAGGGCCGCCGGTGATCGCTTCCGCCCGATTGGGGTTGGTCACCTCGTAGAGCTCCTGCGCAGCTTTCGGATCGGGTGTCCGCAACGCCCAGAGCAAAGCGCCGCCGATCGCGAGGCCCGCCGCCCCGCCCGCAAGGGCGAGGGTCTTGCGCGACAGACGCATGACCCGCGGCAGCTCGCCTTCGAGCCGGAAGCCGTCGGGGCTGGCGGGGGCCACCGCTGCCGGACAGAGCTCCGCCTCGACAGGCGCCCCCTCGCCTTCCCGGTCCGGCGCGTTCACTTGCCGCTCCGGCGGCGGGGCGCATCGCGCTCGATGCGAACCGAGTTCGCGGCCCTCCCGCTGCCGAGACGAAGCTCGGCGCGCTCGAAGAGGCGGTCGACAATCATGAAGCGGCCCTGGACGCGGTAGTTGACGAGTTCGGCTGCGCCCTTGTCGCCCAGAATGAAGAGCGGCGGCATCTCCGCGGTCGCGACATTTGCTCCGAATTCGACGAAAAGCTGGCGGCCATCGTCGAAGACGCGCTGCGGCCGCCACGCGACCTTGTCGCCTGAAATCCGGTAGGCAAAGTTCAGGGCGGCGAAATCGATCCCGCCGGCCACGGGGGCAAGCCTTTCGCGTTCGGTCTCCGCGGCGCGGAGCGCGATCAGCTCGTCCTGCGGATAGGACCAGGACACGCCCGCCATATAGGTCGACGGCGTTGCCCTGAGCTCGATGTGATAGGTTCTACGGCTGGTGTTGATGACGAGGTTCGTCATGATATCGGGCCGCGTTGGCTTCACGAGGATGTGGACGCGGCGCGATACGCCGGCGCCGCTCAGCGTGTCGCCGATGATCCAGCGCACCGTGTCGCCTGCGGCAACCGGTCCGGGGCCGACAAGCTCCTCGCCTTCCTGCAGCGCGATGTCGGTGACCTGGCCCGGCGCCGTGTAGATCTGGAACAGCGCGCCATCGGCCCAGGCATATTTCTGGATCGCGCCCTGGAAGGTCGCACGCTCGGGCTGGACGCGGGCGGCGTCATTGGCGCGGCCGACCTGGACCTTGGGATCGCCGGGCGCGGCGTGCGCGGGAAGGCCGAGCGCGAGGGCGCCCAGCAAAAGGGGAAAGCGGATCACTGGCTGAGCTCCTTCGACCAATTCAGACTGGACACAAAGACGCCGAGCGGGTTTGTCCGCAGCGCGTCGGCGGTTCGGGGCGGCTGGATCGTGACCGTAACGATCGCGGACCAGCGCGAGGTTTCGAGGAGGCTGCCGTCCTGATAGCGGCGCTCGGTCCAGGCAATGCGGAAGCTGTCCTTGGACGCCCGGATCACGCTCGATACATCGACCGCGACCTGGCGCTTGCCGATCTCGGCGAACGGGTCGTTGGTGCGGGCGTAATCATTGAGTGCCTGCGCCCCGCTCGTCGTCGCAAAGTCATAGGCGCTGAGCCAATCCCTGCGCAGAACGACGGGATCGGCGGGAATCGAGCGGACATGCTCGATGAAGCGCGCGAGGTGGAAGGCGATCTGCGGATCGGTCGGCGCGAACTCGCCGTCGGCTGGCGCAACCGAGCGCGCCTCGCCAAGCTTGTCGACCTCGACGATCCAGGGCGTGATCGTGCCGCGTGACGCCTGCCAGACCACGGCGGCGGCGAGCCCGCCCGACAGGAAGAGCGTGCCGAAGAAAGCGAGCCGCCAGTTCCTCGCCTGGACGCGAGCGGAACCGAGCCGGTCGTCCCAGACCTGGCCTGCGCGCTGATATGGCGTCACGGGCTCGGGCGATTTGCCATAATGATTGGTCGGTCGTCGAAACATCGCGTCATTCCTTCTGGCTGATGTCGGGAGCGGAGCCGGCACCATGGCTGTCGCCGGCCTTCAGTGTCTGCGAGGCGATCGTCGCGCCCGATGTGACGGCCTGACGCCGTTTCATCGCAGCGGCCCATGCTGGCGGACCGGCGGGCGCGGAACCTTGTGCCGCCTGCGAGGGCGCACCGCCCTGCCCCTCGGCATAGCTTGACCGGAGCCGCGCCGCGGCGCGGCGCAGCGGAGATCCGGCGCCACTCGCCGCGTCGCGCGCCACATTCGCGAGGCCCGCGCCGAAAGCGCGCATCCCGCTCTTTCCGGCTGCCCCCCGGGCATAAGAAGCCGATGCGCCGCCAGCGGTGCGCGAGGCACCGAGCGCAGTCCGGCCAAGGGCGCTGCTTGCCGCGCCGGCGGCTAGTGTCGCACCCGCTGCGCCGGCAGCAAGCGTCGCGCCCGCCGCGAGGGTCGTACCGGCGGCGGCGCCGGCGCCGAGCTGCGGGCCGCCGGCAACGATGCCGTTCGCCACGCTGGGGCCGAAAATGCCGAGGCCGAGCAGCGTCAGCGCGCCGAGCGCGATCGCCATGACTTCGCGGATGTCGGGCTCGGTGCCGAGTCCCGCATCCATGAAGCGCTGGAAGAGCGTGGTTCCGATGCCGGTGATGACCGCGAGCACCAGCAGCTTGATGCCTGAGGAAATGACATGCCCGAGCACGCGCTCGGCCATGAAGGCGGTCCGGTTGAAGAAGGCGAAGGGCAGCAGGACGAACCCCGCAAGGGTGACCAGCTTGAACTCCAGGATCGTCACGAAAATCTGCACCGCGAGGATGAAGAAGGCAATGAAGACGATCACCCAGGCTATCAGCAGGATCAGGATCTGGACGAAATTGGTGAAGAGCCCGACCGGCCCGACGAGGTCGGCGGTCGCGTCTAGTAGCGGTTCGGCGGCGTCGAGCCCGGTGGCTGCGACCATGCCGGGGCGCATGAAGTCGCCGATGGCCATCGCTCCGCCGCTCGCCTTCAGGCCGAGACCTGCGAAGCTTTCCAAAAGAATGGTCGCAAGCGCCTGAAAATTACCGATGATGAAGGCAAAGACGCCGACGTAGATCGTCTTTTTGACGAGCCGTTGCAGCACATCCTCATCGGTGCCCCATGCCCAGAAGAGCGCGGCGATCGTCACGTCGATGACGATCAACGTCGAGGAAAGAAAGCCGACCTCGCCGCCGAGCAGACCGAAGCCGCTGTCGATATAGGTCGAGAAGACGCCCAGAAAATTGTCGATGACGCCGGTGTCGTTCATGGCTTGCTCTTTTCGGTCCGGAAGAAGTGGCGCCTTTTGGTCTCCCAGGCGGCCTCGCACTCGGGGTCGGCTTCGGTGACGGTGCGGCAGCGGCGCAGCGTGTCGCCATAATCGGGGGGTGCGTCCGCTCCGGAGATCTGGGGAGCGGACGCACCGGGCGCGGGCGGATCGAGCGCCGCGATGAGGGCAAGGGCCAGCGCAAGACCCAGGACGATTGCCCCCATCACCAAGCCGCCCGCCCGGCCCATCTCAATTGCCTTTGCGGAAACGGCGGAAGCGTTCGCGGCCCTCGGCCTCGGCGGCCGCCGCGCGCGCCGCGCCCAGCATCTCCGCCCGCCCCTGCGCGCTCATCACCGCTGCGAGGTCGGAAATCTGCTGCGACTGGATCGCGAGCAGCTGGTTGCCCGCCTGTGCCGCCTGCAGCGCCCCGGTCGCCGACTGGCTGGCCCCGACGATCGTCGAGATGGACGTGCGCGTGCCGCCCATGTTCGAGACGATGCCGGCCTGCACCTTCATCGCGTCCTCGAACGCGCCGACGCTGTCCTTCCAGCGTGCCTCCGCATTGGCGACCATGTCGGCGGCGGAGCCGGTCAGCGCGCCGCCCTTGTAGCGCTGCTCGAAACCCTTCCGGATGTCGGTCACATCGAAGGCGATACCCTCGGCGTCGCTAAGCAACTGGCGCGTCTGGTCGACCTGCGCCTGCAATTCCCCGAGCGTCGAGACGGGCAGGCTCTGCAGGTTGCGCGCCTCGTTGAGAAGCGAGGTCGCCTGGTTCTGGAGCTGCTTGATCTGGTTGTTGATCTGCTCGAGCGTGCGCGCGGCGGTCAGGATATTCTGCGAATAGTTGCGCGGGTCGTGAACGATACCGCCGACCTGGGCCTGCGCCGGCATCGCCATCATGGCGCCGGACGCCGTCGCAGCAACGAGCACCGCAGCGACCATCGTGCGGCCAAATTTATTCTTCATCGGGGAGACTCCTCATTGGGGGCGGCAATCGCGGGGAGCAGCTCGGCCGCCCATTCGAGCTTGCGTTGGGAGAGCCAGGCGGCTGCGAACCCGCCGTGGCCATGTTCGGCGAAGATCTCGCCGATGCGCGTCTGGTCCGTCTTCGAGGAGGCCGCCGTGAAGGCGAGAGCAACGTCGCCGAGCCCGAGGTCGAAGAGGCGGTTGCCGCGGCGCGACTGGCAATAATAGTCGCGCTTGGGCGTCGCCCGGCTCAATATCTCGATCTGGCGCTCGTTGAGACCGAAGCGCTCGTAGATGCGCGCAATCTGCGGCTCGGCGGCGCGCTCGTTCGGGAGGAAGATGCGCGTCGGACAGCTCTCGATGATCGCTGGCGCGATGCTCGACGTCTCGATGTCGGCAAGGCTCTGCGTCGCGAACACGACGCTGGCATTCTTCTTTCGCAGCGTCTTCAGCCATTCGCGGAGCTGGGCAGCGAATGCGGGCTGATCGAGAACCAACCAGCCCTCGTCGATGATGATGAGGGTCGGCGAGCCGTCGAGCCGCCCAGCGATCCGGTGGAAGAGATAGGAGAGGACCGCGCTGGCCGACGCCGCGCCGACGAGGCCTTCGGTTTCGAAGACCTGCACGCGTGAATTGCCGAGCTGTTCTTCGTCGGCATCGAGAAGCCGCCCCCACGGTCCGCCGATGCAATAGGGCGCGAGTGCCTGTTTCAGCGGCTGCGACTGCAGCAGCACCGCGAGGCCGGTCAGCGTGCGCTCGGACATTGGCGCTGTCGCGAGCGAAGTGAGCGACGACCAGAGATGGTCCTTGGCCGCGGGGTCGATCACGATCCCCTCGCCGCCCAGCAACGCCGCAAGCCATTCGGCTGCCCAACTGCGCTCGGCCGCCTCGTCGATCCGCGCCAGCGGCTGGAGCGCAACACCGCCTTCGGCGTCGTGGAGCGCTCCACCGAGGTCCTGCCAGTCCCCGCCCATCGCGAGACAGGCCGCGCGGATAGAACCGCCGAAATCGAAGGCGAAGATCTGCGCTCCGCGATACCGCCGGAATTGCATCGCCATCGCCGCGAGCAGCACCGACTTGCCGGCGCCGGTCGGCCCCACGACGAGGCAGTGCCCGACGTCGCCGACATGAAGGGTAAGGCGGAACGGGGTCGAACCTTCGGTCTTGCCGTAAAGCAAGGGGGCGTCACCGAAATGCTCGTCCCGTTCCGCTCCCGCCCACACTGCTGAGAGAGGGATCAGGTGGGCGAGATTAAGCGTGGAAATCGGAGGCTGGCGGACATTGGCGTAAACGTGACCGGGAAGGCTGCCGAGCCAGGCCTCGATCGCGTTCATGCCTTCGATCGTGCAGGTGAAGTCGCGGCCCTGGATCACCTTCTCGACGAGGCGCAGCTTCTCGGCCGCGAGCGCCGGATCGGTATCCCACACCGTCACCGTCGCGGTCACATAGGCGATGCCCGAATGATCGGCGCCGAGCTCCTGCAGAGCCATATCGGCGTCGGCCGCCTTGTTCGAGGCATCCGAATCCATGAGCACCGACTGCTCGTTGGTCATCACTTCCTTGAGGATCGCGGCGATCGACTTGCGCTTCGCGAACCATTGCCGGCGGATCTTCGTCAGCAGCTTCGCGGCGTCGGTCTTGTCGAGCATGATCGCGCGCGTCGACCAGCGATAGGCGAAGGCGAGCCGGTTCAGTTCGTCGAGCAGGCCCGGCCAGGTCGCGGTGGGGAAGCCGGTAATCGTGAGCGTCCGCAGATGCGATTGGCCGAGCCGCGGCTCGAGGCCGCCCGCAAGCGGCTGATCGGTGAGGAGCGTGTCGAGATAGACGGGTGTCTCGGGAACGCGCATGCGCTGACGCTTGGTCGATACGGTGCTGTGCAAATAGGTCAGCGTCTCGCCGTCACCCAGCCAGTCGGCCTCGGGCATGAAGCCCTCAACGAGGTGAAGGACGCGGTTCGACCGGTCGATGAAGCTTTTCAGATGCTCCTTCGGATCAACGCCGCTCCGTGCCATCCCTTCATAGAGCCAGGCTTCGGCGCGCGAGGCGTCCTCGGCCGGCGGCATCCACAGGAGGGTCAGAAAATAGCCGCTCTCGAAATGCGCTCCCTCTTCCCGGAACTGCTCTCGCCGTTCCATGTCGAAGAGCGCGGAGGCCGGGTCCGGGAATTCCGAAATGGGATAGGCGTTCGACGGCACGCGCTTCGCCTCAACGAACACCGCCCAGCCTGATCCGAGCCGGCGCAGCGCATTGTTCAGCCGCGCCGTGACGGCGACGAGTTCGGCGGGCGTGGCGCTTTCGAGATCGGGACCGCGGAAGCGCGCCGTACGCTGCAGCGATCCGTCCTTGTTCAGCACCACGCCCTCGCCCACGAGCGCGACCCAGGGGAGAAAGTCGGCGAGGCAGGCAGATTTGGAGCGATATTCGGCGAGATTCATCATGGCCGCATCCAGACGGGATATTTGATGTGACGCCGGGCGACGTCGACGAACTGGGGGTCGCGGCGCGCTGCCCAGACCGAGAGCGCATGGCCGATCGCCCAGATCGCGAGGCCAGCGATCCAGAGCCGGAGCCCGAGACCGATCGCGCCCGCGAGCGTGCCATTGACGATCGCGAGGCTGCGCGGCGCGCCGCCGAGCAGGATCGGCTCGGCCAGCGCGCGGTGAACCGGCGCGAAGAAGCCCGGCACCTCCCCTTCGCTTGCCATCAGACGAGCGCTCCGCCGCCGAAGGAGAAGAAGGAAAGGAAAAAGCTCGACGCCGCGAAAGCGATCGACAGCCCGAACACGATCTGCACCAGCCGGCGGAAGCCGCCCGAGGTGTCGCCGAATGCGAGGCTGAGACCGGTCACGATGATGATGATCACCGCCACGATCTTGGCGACGGGCCCCTCGATGCTCTCGAGGATCGACTGTAGCGGTGCCTCCCACGGCATCGACGAGCCTCCGGCCCAGGCCGGAGCCGATACGGTCAGCGCGATAACGAGAGCGGTGGAAGACAGCATGGCGCGGCGCGCGCGATGCCGAAGGGCATGGATCATCGGGTTTCTCCTTGGGGGGTGACGAGTGAAGTCAGGCGATAGTCCGCGGTCTCGCGGTCGATCCCGTCGACGCGAGCCAGTTCCGCAAGACGGCGGCCGTTCCCATCGCGGACGAGAACGGCAACGAGGTTGATCGTTTCTGCGAGCAGCGCGCGCGGGACGGTGACCACTGCTTCCTGGATGAGCTGCTCCATCCGGCGCAGCGCGCCGATCGCGCTCCCGGCATGGATTGTTCCAATGCCGCCGGGATGCCCGGTGCCCCAGGCCTTCAGGAGATCGAGTGCCTCGGCACCGCGAACCTCGCCGATCGGAATGCGGTCGGGCCGCAGACGCAGCGACGAGCGAACGAGATCCGAAAGCGAAGCCACCCCGTCCTTCGTCCGCATCGCAACGAGGTTGGGCGCCGCACACTGGAGTTCGCGGGTGTCTTCGATAAGGACGACGCGGTCCGAGGTCTTCGCAACTTCGGCCAGCAGGGCGTTGGCAAGCGTGGTTTTTCCGGTGCCCGTACCGCCCGCGACGAGAATGTTCTGGCGGTCGGCCACCGCGCGCCGCAGCGCCTCCGCGGCCACCATATCCATGATGCCCGAGGCGACGTAATCGCCGAGGGTGAACACCGCGACCGCGGGCTTGCGGATCGCAAAGGTGGGTGCCGCAACGACGGGAGGGAGCAGGCCCTCGAAGCGCTCGCCGCCGTCGGGCAGTTCCGCCGACACGCGCGGAGCGCCGGTGTGAACCTCGGCGCCGACATGGTGCGCCACCAATCGAATGATCCGCTCCCCGTCGGCTGCCGAGAGGAGAATGCCGCTATCGGTAATCCCGACCCCAAGCCGATCGACCCAAAGGCGGCCGTCGGGATTGAGCATGATCTCGATGACGGTCGGGTCGGCCAGCCACTCCGCGATGGCGCCGCCGAGGGCGGTCCGGAGCATCCTCGCTCCGCGCCCATGCGCCTCCAGCCGTATCGGTTCCGCGCCCATGGAAGACCCCGTTCCTGCGTCCGGGCAACGGCGCCCGGCTCGACGGGGATGAGTAAGAGACGCATAAAAGGTCGGGCTTCAACAAGGATTTGCGCGCGTCAAACAACAGCAAAGAAAGACAGGCTCCGGCAAAGTCGTTCGTCTTCAATTCGGAACGAACTCACCGCGACTCACCCCCTTGATGCTTGCGCTCGGCGACTTTGTGACCAGAGTGGGACCATGGATGATTCGGGGTCGCACCCACCTGACGATGAAGATCGATGGAACCGGCTGACAGATAAGCAGCGCGCGTGCCTCGACATGCTGATCGAACATAAGACCTCGAAGGAGATTGCTCGGCTGCTCGATATCTCCAAGCATACCGTCGACCAGCGGCTCACGACGGCACGCGATGTCCTCGGTGCGGCCGACCGGAACGAGACTGCGGTGATCTACCGCCGGCTCAAGCAAACATACGACCGAATGACATACGATGCGGTGGGTATTCCTCCGAGCCCGGCGTTGGTGCGATCCGAGTTCCCAGACGGAAGCCCGCCCAACCTGATGGAATTGCACGACAGTTCCGAAGTGCTGGGCAGGCAATCGAGCAATCGCTCTCCGTTCGGGGATTTGTTGAGGCCCGACCATAGTTCGGCAGCCCGCATCGGGATCACGTTGACGCTCGTCGGCGCCATCGTCCTGATCGGACTTGGCGGGCTGTCTATCGGGCAGACGCTTACCGAGCTGCTTACTCGCTGACCCCCTTCCATTGTCGCCGAACAAGGCCGGAGCGGATGCCGCCTCCGGAACAGGAGAAGTCATGTCCAACGAAATCGCACCCACCACCGCGCGTCTCCAGCAGGACGTCGCAGCTGCCGAGACCAGCGTCGATGATACGCTGATCACCATTTCCACTCTCATGAGCAGCGTCGTTGCTGCTCGGCGCGACACTCCGGGCGTTCCTGTCGTCAAGGGTCACGCCACCATCCGCCGGCTTGCGACTGCACAGCTCGCTCTCGTCGACCTCAGCGGCGACATCCACCGCGTCCATGGCGATCTCGTCGAAATCGGACGGGAAACCGCGGGCTATGATCTTCACGAATGTCCGAAGACCGCGGGCGCCAATGTCGTACCGCTCGCCGCGGTGGCCTAAGCTCGTTTGACCGAGAGCCATGAGCGTGAAAAAAGAAGAGGATGCGCATCGCAGCATTCCTCATCCTCATGCTCGTAGCAATCGGTTATGCCCTCCGGAAGGGCGGCGGGCCAGAGCGGGCGATGGCCCTGATTGCAGCGACGATGATCGCATCGGATCAGGCGCTCCACCTGCTCGTCCCGCCAGAATATGCGAGCCTCGACGTCGGACATCTGGCGATAGATCTCTTCGGGGCGAGTTCGACGATGTTCCTGGCGTTGATAGCCTATCGGTTCTGGCCGATGATTGCAGCCGCGCTCCATATTCTCCCGCTTCTCGCCCATCTCAGCCGCTACTTCGACTTTGCGCTGCATCCCGCAGCCTACCTGATCATGCAGGTGAGCTCCTCCTGGCTGGTCCCGCCCCTGCTGATTGTCGCAACTTGGCGGCATCAAATGCGGCTCAAGCGGAACGGCAACGATCCGTCCTGGCGCGGCTCGTCGCTGCCGTTGAACCGGCAAATTGCGAGCGGATAGCCGCAAAGCTTCTCGAGGAATTCCAGAGCATCGGCCGGATCTGGGCGGCAGCGCCCGAAGCGCTTGGCCGCGTCCTTGGGGACGTTTCGCCGGTCGTTTCGCTGATAATCGGCGCGCGCGATGCCGCGCTTGAGACCATGGCGGGCGATCTTCGCGGTATCGCAATCGACCCGTTCAGCCCGGAACTGCGACGCTATCTGATCGCGTCGATGGGATCGCTCGCCGATGAGACCTTGCGCATTCTCTTTCTCGATAGCGCCCGGCGCCTGATCGCGGACGAACGGCTGCAGAATGGCACGCTAAGCCAGCTCGCGATCTTCCCGCGAACGATCTTCAGGCGCGCTCTCGAGCATAATGCGGCGGGCCTTATATTGGTCCACAACCATCCGAGCGGCGATCCCTCGCCGAGCGAGGAAGATATCTCGGCCACCAGGCGCCTCGAAGCGATCGGGCGCTCGCTCGATGTCGAGATCGTGGATCATATCATCGTGACGGCCGCCTACACCCATCATATCCTGAGCCGGGACGCGATCGCTGGAAAGGCTCCATCGCCCTCGCTTTTCACATTCCGCTCGCCCCCTCCGCCGCGATCGGCGCCCGATACCTCCGTGGCGCTGGCCAATGCGGAGACGCTTGTTCATCGACGCCTTCTCCGGCAGCAGCTGATCGGATCATCCGAGCTGTTTGGCGACCCCGCCTGGGAAATGCTCGTCGATCTCTTCATCCATGAGTGCAAGGGCAAGGATCTCTCGATCAGCTCGCTTTGCGTCACACCCACGATACCGATGAGCAGCGCGTTGCGTCTCGCCCAGAAGCTGTGCGACGCGGGCATCCTGCGCCGGGTCGCCGATCCGTTCGATGGCCGTCGGAGCATCATCAAACTGGAGCCCGAAGTCTTCCACAGGCTGCGCGCCTATTTCGAGGGAGGATCGGAATGATCCCCAAGATCGCGTGAGAGCTCGGTTGCCAGTTTCGGCCCGCCCTCCATCCGCCGCGCGAGCGCGGCAACGAACGCCTCCCAGCGCCGCTTGCCGACCGCTTGGGCCGCGGACAAGGCGGCATCGGGCAGCGGCGGACTGTTCGTCAGCCAGTGCCGGACGAGCAGCGCCAAGGTTTCACTCACGAGCTCGCTTTGCCATTCGATGCGGTCGAGTTGACGTGTCATCCGGTCGAGCCGCCTCGTCACCATCGCCTCGAGCCGTTCGTCATGGTCGGGTGTTAGCAGCGAGGCCAAGGCGGCTTCGACGATCTCGGTGCGCGTCAGCCGTCGTTGCTGCGCGCGTTCGCTCATCAGCCGGACGAGCTCGGCATCGAGCCTGAAGGTCTGTTTGACATGCCCGGTCACAGGTCGATCCCGTCGCCGGGATCGAGCGACGCGGTCCGGGCATTGCGAGCCATGCGGCGGTCGGCCGCCGCCCGCAGGCGCGCGGCATCGGCCTGGCTGTCCTCGTCCCGGAAATCGAACTCGCCGTTCACCGGCGGAGGGGGCGGCGCGATATCTTCGTGCACGGGCAGTTCCGGTTCCTGCCGGATGCCGCCATTTGCTGCATCTTCGTTAGCCTCGGCACCTGCAGCGGGATCGGGCGGCGCGACGGATTGCTCGCGGCCCGTCCAGTCGTCGGGTCGGTCAGGACCGCTGTGATCAACCGTCGGCGGTGGCAGGATGCGGCGCGCAAACCGAGCATCGGCATAGTAGCGCGCCTTCTGGCCGCGGATCGGTGGCAGCCCGGAAGCCATCACGATCTCGTCGTCCGGCGGAAGCTGCATGACCTCCCCCGGGGTAAGCAGAGCGCGCGCGGTTTCCGTGCGCGACACCATCAGATGACCGAGCCAGGGCGAAAGGCGATGCCCGGCATAATTCTTCATCGCGCGCTGTTCGGTGGCCGTACCCAGCGCATCCGATATGCGTTTGGCGGTCCGCTCGTCGTTCGTCGCAAAACTAACCCGGACGTGGCAATTGTCGAGAATGGCATTGTTAAGTCCATAGGCCTTCTCGATCTGGTTCAACGACTGCGCGATGAGGAAGGCCTTGATCCCGTAGCCAGCCATGAAGGCGAGCGCGCTTTCGAAGAAGTCGAGCCGCCCGAGCGCCGGGAACTCGTCGAGCATCAGAAGCAGCCGCCGCGGTCGCGCAGCCGGATTGAGCTCCTCGGTCAGGCGCCGCCCGATCTGGTTCAGGATCAGGCGGATCAGCGGCTTCGTCCGGCTGATGTCGCCGGGCGGCACGACGAGATAGAGCGACACCGGGGTATCAGCCTCCATCAAATCGGCGATCCGCCACTGCGAGCTGCCCGTGACCCTGGCGATAACCGGATCGCGGTAGAGCCCGAGAAAGGACATGGCGGTCGACAAGACCCCGGATCGCTCATTCTCGCTCTTGTTTAAGAGTTCCTGCGCGGCCGCCGCGACGACGGGATGGACGCGATCACCCAGATGCTTCGCCTGCTTCATCCTGTAGAGCGTCGCCTCGATCGGTCGGCGCGGATCGGACAAAAAGGCCGCGACGCCCGAGAGCGTCTTCTCCTCCTCGGCGTAAAGGACATGGAGGATGGCGCCGACGAGCAGCGCGTGGCTGGTCTTCTCCCAGTGGTTTCGCTTTTCGAGTGACCCCTCTGGGTCGACGAGCACGTCGGCCACATTCTGCACGTCGCGCACTTCCCATTCGCCGCGCCGCACTTCGAGCAGCGGATTATAGGCTGCCGATTTCGCGTTGGTCGGATCGAAGAGCAGCACGCGGCCGTGGAGGGCCCGAAAGCCGGCGGTGAGCTGCCAATTTTCGCCCTTGATGTCATGGACGATGCAGCTTCCCGGCCAGCTCAGCAAAGTGGGCACGACGAGACCAACGCCCTTGCCCGACCGCGTCGGTGCGAAGCAGAGCACATGCTCGGCGCCGTCGTGCCGCAGATATTGTTTGGCGAAGCGGCCAAGGATCACACCATCCGGCCCGAGCATGCCCGCCTTGCGGATTTCGCGCTCATTCGCCCAGCGCGCCGAGCCATAGGTCTCGGCGCGGCGCCGCTCGCGAGCGCGCCACACCGACATGGCTATCGCCACGATAATCGAAAGGAAACCGCCTGACGCGGCGATGGCGGCGCCGCGATAGAAGATCGGCGGCGCATAAGCGTCATAGGCGAACCACCACCAGAAGAAGGCGGGAGGCGGATAAACGGGATAACCGTCGACGCGGAACCATGGCGCGCCGAGCGCGGTCTGAAAGCCGAGCGCGGCAGCCGTCCATTGGGTCGCCGCCCAGACTGCGGCGGTCACGATGGTGAGGACGATGACGATCTGTCCCCAAAGAATGCGGTCGTTCATATCTCCATCCTTTTCTCAGATACCGATCCCGCGGCCGCGGCCGAGGGCCCAGTCGATCCCGCCGGCCCCGGTGATAGTGCCGATGACCTGCTTGCCGAGATGCCGGTCGAGAGCGGGTCGCCAGGGAACGAGCTGGAAGCCGAGGCCGTCATCGATCATCGCAAAGCGGCCGGAGGCGAGCATGACTCGCTCGCGGTAGATGCCGGCCAAGCGCTCGCCGGGCGCCGATGGGCGATGGGCGAGGCCGGTGCGCGCGGCGATCGCCGCGCCGGCCGCCTCAAGGTCGCGGCGGCGCAGCGTTTCGATCAGCCCGGGCTCGAGATTCCATCGGCCGCCCTGCCGCCGCGCAAGCCCCTCGCCCTCGAGGAAGGCGGCGCGCGCTTTCATCGCATCCTGAAGTTCGAGCCCGAAGCCCGAACCGGCGACCGGCTCGCGCGCGAGCAGCTGCCGATCGAGCCAGGTCGCGCCGCGCGCCGAGATCTGGTCGGCGAGCGGGAGGTCCGAACGAAGTGCGAGCGACAGTCGCCGCGCTCCATCACGACCTTCCCAGCTGCGAAGCTCGACGATCGCACCGGCGGCGGCGTCCCCGGTCCATTCAAGATCGTCGAAGCGAAGATGATGCGCGCGGCCGTCGACGCCATCGACGATCGCGAAGGCGGATCCCGCGAGCTCGTCGTCGAGGCCGCGCGCTACCAGCCGCCCGACGATCGGACCATCGCCCTCTCCATCATGGATCGCGAGCGCGGAGGCATCGAACCGCAATCCCTGCGCCCGCATCTCGCGGTGCATCGTCTTGATGATGTCGCCGCGCTCGCTGAGTCGACGAAGCGTTGTTTCAGCTTCGGGATCGATCACGAACAAGCCCGGGCCGAGCTTCGACGCCAGCCCCATCGCTTCGAGCCGCGCCGCGCGGCCGCGCAGATGGCGGTCGGCTCCCGTATCGCCGCGGTCCGGTCTGAGGTCGGTGACACCCGTCTCGCGGCCGCGCGCGACAAGCTCCGCATCGAGCCCGGTCCAGCGGTCGGCGTCGACCTCGCGCGCCTGCGCCTTGTCGATCTCCAACTCGGTGCGCGGACCAAGTTCGAGCGTCAGGATCTCGGACGCCCTGCCGCGGATCCCTTCGGCGACATAGGTCCGGTCGACCACCAGATCGGATCCGTCCTCGGCGACGCCGCGGACGAGGATATGGATGTGGGGATTGTCGGTATTCCAATGGTCGACCGCGACCCAGTCGAGGGGCGTATCGAGATCGCGCTCCATCTGTTTCATGAGATCGCGGGTGAAGCGCCTGAGATCGTCGACCTCGGCGGCGTCCTCCGGACTGACGATCAGCCGGAAATGATGCCGGTCGTCGGCGCAGCGCTCCGCGAAGGAACCCCTGTCGGCAGCATCCCCGCCGGCATCGAACATCGAGGCGTCGTGCCCGTCGCGCGTGACGCCGTCGCGCTCGAGATAGGCAATGTGCCGCCCGAGAGGCGCCGCGCGAAACTGCGCTCCCTTGTGACGAACGATGCGGGCCATGACGGTGACGCGGCGCTGGGCGGGGCCGCGCCGCATGGCCGCGAGCGCGTGGCGGCCGCGGCCATGGCGCCCGGTCCCGCCGCCTCCCGTGCGGCCGGGACGCGATCGCGTGAACCCCGACCGGGCGGCCGCGCGCTTGACCTGCGCGGCAAGCCGCTTGCCCCTCTGACCCGAACCCGCCCCAGCGTCCCTTCCCTTTCCGGGCCGAACGCGAAAATCCATGTCGTCGCCGCTCATGGCAGCGATGCCAGACGGCAAGTTGTTGAGAGAAAGCAGGAAAGTCGCGCCGCATATGGCTGAGCGAGGGCGGTGCCATACGCAAAAACGTCGGTAATCCAACCACATACCGCCAGCAAGCTGGCAGGTCTTTTATCTTGCCCTCCCTTCCACCACCCCAAGTAGAGCAGCCATCCCAGGAAAATCATGTCCGGACGATCCACGAGACCGGGACGGCAGAAGCTCATTGGTCGCTCCCGGAAAGCGGGACGAACAGGGGCGAGAGCTGACGCGCGGCCGGCGGCGAAGCTGCCGCCGACGCGCGCTCGTCTTGCAGCGCCGGTGCAGCGGAGCTGCCCGGCACACTGCCATTGGCCTGCCCCGCGAAGAGCGAAGCGCTGCGCCAGGCGGGCGCGCTTGCGGTCGGTGCGGGAGCGAGCGGAGCGATGCTCGATGCGCCGATCGCGGGCGCGATCGCTGCGACATAGGCGATAGTCTCGGCGGGCAATCCGCGCCGTCCCGCCGCATAGGCGTCGGCGCGGCCGGGTCCCGCATTATAGGCCGCGAGCATCAAGCGGATATCGCGATAGCGATCCCACATCGCGCGCAGATAGGCTGCACCGCCGAGGATGTTCGCGCGCACGTCGAAGGGATTCGTACCGAGACCATGGCGTGCGGTCAGCATCGCCCAGGTCGCGGGCATGATCTGCATCGCCCCCATCGCGCCCGCAGGCGAAACAGCGCGGGCATTGCCGCGGCTTTCGATATGCATCACGCGCCAGATCCACTCCTCGGGTATGCCGAAGCGAAGCGAGGCCTCGGCGACGTGGGCCGCATAGGGGAGCGACGCGCCCGGCGAAGCCGGCGCCGCGAACGCATCCCCCGCGGCACCACCAAGCGCCGCGAGGAACAGCAGCGCGGCGGCGATGCGCGCGGCGCGGAAGCGCGCCGAGCGAGCCGGACGCGTCACCGCTCAAGCCTTGTCGCGCGGCGCAGGCCGCGACCAGAGCAGATGATATTCATCCTCATTCTGCGTCGAGCGCAGCAGGTTCGCGCGGATCGGCGCGCCGAGCGCCGGGTCGTCGATCTGCAGCGCGATGTAGGAGCCGGCGCGCTCGCCGCGCCGCTCCCATCCCGCGCCGATCTCGATGCCATTGTCGGCCTCGACGAGCAGGACGCGCCATGCCGGAGCATTCTCGGCGTCGGACGGCTGCGCCGGAACGATCGCGATCATCGCGTCGAGAAGGAGGGTGCGGATATGCCCTGCGAAGCCGTCGTCCGCAGATTGGAAGTTTCCGATAATCATGGGGTGGGTTCCTTTTCTTCCGAGGTTGAAGCGGGGGATTGGGGGTTCGGGCGCCAGCGCAGCGGCGCGCCCGGCGCATCGCGCGTGAGCAGTGGATGCGCGGTGCCGATCACAGCGAGGGCGGGCAGCGGGCCGAAGTAGCGGCCGTCGAAGCTGTCGGGTGCATCGCCGAGGAGGAAGACTTCGCCGCGCTGAAGACGGCGGCAACCGAGCCACTCCGGTAGCGGACGGCCGAGCCGGTCGTGCGCGCGAGCGCGCGCCACGCCGGCACCGTCGACGGTCACGAAGGCACCGCTTCGGCACACGAGCGATCCTTCGGTCGCGGCGGCGCGCTTCAGGAGCGGCACGCCGCGCGGCAAATAGCTGCGCGCGGCAAGCAGCGCGGCGACGTCGCTCGCCGGCTCGGCGACAACCATATCCCCGGCGACCGGGCGGCGGCCGACCTCGACGCGGTAGAAGCCGAGCGGCATGCTCGCGCTCGCATTCCAGATGAGCCGCGGCTGCGGCGCGAGCGCAGCGACGGCACCGAACAGGCCCGCGAAGAGCCCGCCCGAAATGACCGTCGCCCGGAGCCAGCGCCGCCTCATGATTCGATCGCCCTGCGGCGGAGCCACGCAGCGTGCCGATCGATCCCATAAGGACGAAACGGCAATCCGGCGGCAAGCTGGCTTCCGATGTGGCGCCAATGATCGGGCGCGACATCGCAGGGATCGACGCCGGCGGCCTCGATCGCGTCGATTGCCTTCAGAACCTTCTCGACCTTCGGCCAGCCGTCGATCCGGAGCAGCAGCTCGCCGCCGGGTCGGACGAAGGGATAGGTGGAATAGGGCAATCGCGGCGCAGCGGCCGAGAGGATGGCGATGCTCGAATGGACCGTGCCGAAGTCGTTCGAACTCCAGCGCACGAACGCGAAGACGGCGCCGGGACGGAAGGAGACGACGCGCGTGCGGCGATCGACAATGCGGTCGGCCGCAACGCGGCCGAAGCGTATCCATCGCTCGAGGCGGCGCTCGATCCAAGTCAGCTCGACGTCGGTCAGGCCGCTGGCCGCCGACGGAGCGCCGACCGCAGCGGCGGCGTCGGACGCAACCAGATCGCGTGGCCGCGCAGCGGCAAGCGCGCACATCAGCGGCGCACCGGGCGCGCGGGATGGATGCAGCCGTTGCCCGGATCCGAGGTCGAGGTCTTGCGGCCGATGTCGGCCCAGGCGTCGAGGTCGGTGATCGCATAGACGATGCGCCCGCCTAGCTTGTGGTAGCGCGGCCCCGTTCCGTAGCAGCGATGCTTCTCGAGGGTCTTCGGCGAGAGGCCGAGGTGGACGGCAGCGTCGGGGGTCTTGAGATAACGCGGGACGACGGGTGCGACATTGTCGGGCACGGGAGAGCTCCTGGCATGTGCCGAAGGCCATGGCGGGCTGCGGCAGCGAGGAGACGACAATGGAAAAGCGGGGGCCCGGTTCGGAACGGACAAAGCGCCGGGGTTCGGAATGTCCCGATCAGGCGGCGCGCAGCAGCGCGCTGAAGCCGCCGTCGCGCATCGCGATGGCAGCGCGCTGCCAACGCGCGATGCGGCGGCGCTCGCTCGAGGCATCCCATTCGGATGCAGAATATTCGCGGGCCTCCGCGAGCAGCAGCGTCGCTGCGATCTCGCGGGCTGGCGCGCCTTCGTCCATCGCGTCGAGGAGGCGCAGCCACTGGATAAGCCGCCACCGCTCTGTGGGGCCCGGCACGCCGTCAGGCGGCGGGCGGACCGCACCCAGGTCAAGCAGTTCGCGGTGCAGCGCCATGATCATCGAGGCGCGAAGGGCGGTCTGCGCATCGGCAGGGGTCAGAAACGCGAGCTGTTCGTTCGACCGGCAGCGGCGGATCAGGAGGCGATAGCGGCGCCCCCCGGCGAGTAGCACGACGTGCCAGTCGCGATAGGAAAGCAGCTCGGCGGCAACTTCGAGGCCGTCGAAAATCTCGGCGAGACGCAGCGCGGCGAAGCCCTTGGGCGCTGGCCGTGCGATTGTGACGAAGGCGCAGGCCTGCGGCCGCCACAGGGCGGGCGCAGCCGCAGCCGAGAGATCAGGATCGAAGGCGAAAGACCAACCCCCAGCGGCTGGCGAGCCGCCGCAGGAGCCGAACCCGGTCGCCGCCGCGCGCCGCTGCGGCGGCGGCGAAGGCGCCGCGATAGGCGGGACTTCGTCGCAGGAATTCCTGCGCGAAGTCCGCGCGATCATATAGTTCGAATATCTTCGGAAAATATGGCGACTGCCACCCAGCTGCCTGATCCACTCGCACCTCCGACCCGTTTGAGGAGAATAAACCGCGGAATTTCAGCCGGTTTCTGTCACTGGCCGCGACATGGTTACCGGCGCGCAAGGGACAAGCTTAACGCAAAATTGTCTCAATCCCGCACGCTAAAGCCCTCAATTTGGATGTAACATCGCCCGGCCAGCGGCCGGGCGATGTGCGGCTGGATCAATTGTCGCCGCGGCGCGGCTGGCGGGTCCAGACCAGGTCATGCTCCCCCTCTTCGCCCGAGAAGAGCTGGGCGAAGATCGGTGCGACGAAGCTCGGGTCGTCGAGCTTGACCGAGAGATAGGGCCGTTTGTCCTGGCTCGTTTTCTCCCAGGCCGCACCGACCTCGACGTCGCCGACGAACACGCGGTGGCTCGGAGCATTGCCGCTGGCATTCTTCTCCGGAACGATGCGGACCGACTTGGCCTGCACTGAGAGGGTGATGATCTCGCCGCGATATTCACCCGAGACCAGTTTGAAGCTGCCGATTTTGCTCATGTTGAAGTCCTTTTCTGCATCTCGCGGCCGCACCAGCGCGGCCTCGATGCGCATCGGCGGCCGGCAAGGCGCCGCGCCGCAGCCTTTGGGCCCGGAGCGAAGCGGAGGACGGCGGGACCGAGAGTTTCTTGTTTCGCGAGGAACGGCGGCACGCCGGGGGAAGAAAGTTCCGGACCAGCCGTTGCGGCTAGCGGCGCAGCGTCAGCGGCTTGCCGGCAGATCGCGCAAATCGAAGAGGCCGGGCCGGTGCGGCGCTGCCGACAAGGACATCAGCGGTGACGGATCGTCGAAAGCCGGGCGAACCCGACGCGGTTTCATTCTCAGGAGGTGGCGCCGAGCGGGACGCCGGCTTCGGGCCGACTGCCCTGCGGCGTCCCGAGACTTCGCCAGGCGGCCGCTGCCGTGATCAGCGCGCCTGTGATCGCGAGGCACTCGAGGACTGCGCCGTCGCTCAAGGCGAGCCCGCCCAAGCCTTTTGCAGCCTGATATCCGGCAAAACCTGCCGGAAGGGCAAAGAGCAGCGCCACGAGGCCCCTCCACAGCGGGGGCAGTGCCGCACAGAGAAACCGTCCGGCAAGGAGGATGAGAACCCCTAGAAGCAATCCTGAGACGATCGACGCGTCATATCCAAAGCCGCGATCGAGCATCCAGAGACCGGCGCCGATACCGGCTTAGAGCGGCAGCGCAATCGCCGCGAGCCGGAACATCAGCACGATGAGAGAGAGACCGGCGATCCCGCCGAGGATGATCATAAAGGTCACAAGCGTCCTCCCTTCGGACGCGCTCTCCACCACCACCACAGCGCAATCTGCCTGGAAAACATAGCAGAAATGCCCCGAAGGTGGAACCGGAAGTGGAACCACCTTGGGGCGAAATTTCTGCGATCAGCGGTTGAAGGGGTCATATTCGCAGACGATGCAGGCGGGGTCGCCGTCGAATTCGTCGAGGGGCATGACCGAGAAACCAGCGCTGGTTTCAATGAGGACGATGACCGTCATCATCGTGCGGGCGAGGTTCCAGCCGAGCGATTGGGCAGTGGAAAGCGGCATATCGAGGCTCCTGCGGGAGCGGGACCATTCCCGCTCGACAGTCGCCCCGCCGGACGGGGACAGGCCGCAGTCACCGCGGCGCAGCCGCGGCCCAAGCTTGCGCAGGGACCCCGCCGGGGTTGACTGTAGGAGGCCAGGCCTCGTTCAAGGGAATAGCGGCATTCGAGAGCGGGGATGGTCCCGCGCCGGGCCTAGCGCCTTGCCGCTACCGCCCTGTCTCGATCCGGACAAAAAGCGACGCGGCGGTGAGGACCGCCGCGCCGGATAGGTGCGCCCCTTCGGAGGTTGTCAGGGCACCGGAGTGCGGTTCGCGATCGCGTCTTCGATCAGATCCTGCATGACCTGTTCCAGTTCGACGCCCTTGCGGTCTCCGCCGGTCGCGATCTGGGTTGCAACCAGCGCGTAATAGCCGGTGTCGCGATCGATCCATCCGGTCCAGCCATAGGCGCCCGGCGACGAATTGATCTTCGATGTCGCGCATGCGGCAGGCGTATCGCATTCGACGAAGGAACCGAGGGCATATTCCCAGTTCACCGCGCCAGCGGGCACGAAGACGCGCGGCAGCCCTGCCGTGCGCTGCTGCGTAAAGGTCGTCATATCGGTGATGAAGCTGCCCCCGAGGAACGCGCGCAGCAGCTTTGCATAGTCGCGCGGCGTCGAAAAGGCGCCGCCGGCCACCCACGGGTTGGTCGGGGCGCTGCCCGAAGGATCGTACCAGGTCGTGCTCGTCATCCCGAGCGGGGTCGTCACATGCTGCGCGAACAATTCGTGGAAGTTGCGCTCACGCGCGGGCGACGTTCCGGGCTGGATGCTGGTGTCCTTTGCCTCCAGATACGCCGCTGCGACCTGAATGCCGTGCGGGCCGTAGCTATATTGCGCGCCCGGGGCGTTGCCGGGCCGCAAGCTGTCATAGCGAAGGTCGTGAATGCTCTTTGCGCAATTGTAGAGCGTCATCGCGGGAAGCAGCTGGCACCCGCCGACCAGCGGGCTCGCGTTGAAGCCCGATGTCATCGACAGCGTATGCTTGAGCTTCACGTCCTTCTTGGTGCCGGTGGTCGTCCAGAAGGCGAGCGGCGGCCGCATCGGATCTTCGAGCGTGACGATCCCCGCCTGCGCCATCCGCATGCCGAGCGCCCCGGCGAACCATTTCGATGCGGAGGCGAGCGGGGTCACCCGGTCGATGCCGAAGCTCCCCTTTTCATAGGCGAAGAGATAGTCCGGGTCGGTCGCGTTTCCGACGATGAAATAGCCGTTCGGCACTTCGGTATCGGCATCGATCGCGGCCTGCAGGGCGGTCCAGTCGTAGCTGTATCCGCCGACGATCGTCGTAAGGCTGGCCGGGGCCGCGACCGCCGGTGCGGATCCAGACGCCTTTGCCGGCGCTGCGGCGGGCGGCAGCTGCACCAGATAGCGCCCTTCCCCGCCGTTGCCGCCATCGAAATTCGCTTGCGCGGCGAACGCCGCAGCAGCAGCCAGCACCGAACCGGCGGCAATTCCCATCAGTCTCTTTCGTTGAGGCATCTTCTCTCTCCAAGCTTCGTTGCACGTCGTCGAAACGGAGGGGCCGCGTCTTCGCGGCCGGAACTAGAATGAGATGCGCCCCTCGACCCCGACCACGCGAGGCTGGCTGTAGCGATTGATCGTCGGCGCCTGCGCAACGAAATAGACCTTGTCGAAGAGGTTGTTGGCGAAGGCGCTGATGCTGAGGTTGCCCACCTCGACGCCGACACGCAGGTTGACGAGGACATAGTCATCGAGATCGACCGAGGTCGCGGTCAGTTCCTGCTTGCCGCCCCACTGCCCGCTCACCAGCACATTGCTGGTGAGCGCGACATCATTCGTGACCGGCAGGCGAAGGTTGAGGTTGGCCGAGGCCAGCCAGTCGGGAACCTGCGCGAGATCGAGGCCGTCGTAACGGCCGCTCTTGACCTTGCCGCCCTGGCGCGAGCCGCTGATGGCGAGACGCCCGTTGCCTTCGCCAAGATCGAAGCCCTGGCTATACTCAGCCTCGATGCCCCAGCTCTTCGCGTCGCCGGCATTGGTGAGATAGGCGACGGCGGCGACCGGGCACGCGGCGTTGGTGAGCGCGCAGCCATCGTCGACCTGCGCGATCAGGTCTTCGAGCTCGGTATAATAGCCCGCGATCGCGAAATAGCCACGGCGCACCGGGCTGCCCTTGAAGCCGGCCTCGTAGCTGGTGCTGTTCTCGTTACCGAAAAGGACCTGGACCGGGCTCGGCGCGCGCGGGTCGGAAAGGCGGGTGTTGAAGCCGCCGGCGCGATAGCTGCTGCCGACCTTCGCATAAGCGAGGATATCGGGCGTGAGCTTGTACGAGAGCGTGGCGTTGTAAGAGAGATTGTCGGCGTTGATGCTGTCGTCGATGACGCGTGCGGCGCCGCCGGTGGGGAGCCCCGTGCCGAGATCGTAGAGCCGCGCCGTGATGCTGCGGCTGTCGCGCGTGTAACGCAGCTCGCCCGTGATATTGAGGCTGTCGGTCAGGTCGAACCCGAGCGAGCCATAGGCCGCATAGCTTTCGAAATGGAGCCGCGCGGGCGCAATGTTCCCCGGTGAGGGATTGGCGAGCGTCGGGGTCCGCGTCGTCGTTACCGAGAAATCACTGTCGAGCAGGAGCATTTCGGCGCCGACGAGCCAGGTCAACCGGTCGGCCGAGCCGCTGACATGGATATCTTGCGAGAAATTGTCGGTCGTATCGACCACGTAGGAGGCGCCGCTCGGGTCGAGCGGCGTCAGCGCGCCGATCTCGCCCGCCGCGCGGGCACGCGCGAGTTCAGCCGGGCTCACCGCGTCATTGTCGAGATCATATTCGGAGTGGCGCTTGCGGAACGAGGTCGTCGAGGTGAGATCGGCGCCGCCGAGATCGACGCGAACAATCGCCTGCAGCCCGTCGACATCCTGCGAAGCGCGCGGCGCGGTGCTCCAAGGATAGCGGAATCGGTCCTGGATGTAGCCGCCCGGGAACCCCGGCGTGCCCGCGGGAATGAAGATCTGATAATGGATCGCGGGCGTCGTCAGCCGCTGCGTCTCGGCCATGATGACCGCGTCGACCGGCCCGCGCTTGAGGCGGATCTGGCCGCGAAGTCCATGCCCCTTCTGCTGGTCGAAGTAGACGTCATTGTCCGGGTTGTAGAAGAAGCCCTTGTCCTGCTCGACGAGATCGCCGCTGATACGCATCGCGATCCCGTCCCCGAGCGGCACATTGACCGCGCCCTGAAGCTGCAGGCTGTTATTCTCGAAGCCGTAGCGCGCGCTCGCCCAGCCCCCGAGATCGAAGACCGGCTCGGCCGAGATGATGTTGATCGCCCCGCCGACCGCATTGCGGCCATAAAGGGCGCCCTGCGTTCCGCGCAGCACCTCGACTCGGCCGATATCGAGCATGTCGAGACGGGTGAAGTTGCGTCCGCCGACGGGGCCGCCGGCAATATAGGCACCGTTGCGATAGAGACCGACGCTCGGGTCGCCGTTGGTCGCACGCGCGGTCGACGAAGCACGGATCGAGATTTCCGACGTGATCGACGAGCTCAGGTTGTTGAACCGGACGCTCGGCTGATCGGCGAGCAGTTCGCCGCTGCCCGTCGCGCCGCCGCGATCGTTCAGCGCGGTGATGTCGATGACCGACGCCGCGGTGGGCACATCCGCAAGCCGCTCCTCGCGGCGACGCGCGGTTACGACGATCGCGCCGTCATCGCCCGCCTCCGCCGCCGTATCGGCCGGGAGAGCCTCGGGAGTTTCCTCCTGGGCGAAGGCGGGCGCGGCTGCGGCGGCGACCCAGACGGCAGCCGTGCAGAATAGAAGATGCGCCTTGCGTCCCATAAGTCTCTCCCCATCGTCTTATTGCAATTATTATCGATAATTTTGTGCATTGGGACGCACGAGTCAAGCCGGAAAAACGCGAAGCGTCCGGCGAGCCAATCAGCAGTGAGTGGGAACGATCGCGCTCAACAGGTCGCGAAAGCCGCGCGCCGTAGCGGCAAGCGGCTCAGCGGCGACGGTCGATAATATGTCGGTCGCGGCATGATGATGCCGGTGTGCGCCGAAGATGCCGGCGTGGCGCGTATAGCCCGCCCTGATCACTTCGGAGAGCTCGCCCGCCGTCCCTTCGGACGACGGATAGGCCATCTCCGCGCCCGGCTGGCCTTTGAAGATTTCGCGCGCCCGCTCGACATATTCGTGCGATGTCATGAGGAAGCGGAACGGATCGGCGCTCGGCAGCGGCAGGAGGCGGCCGGGCATTTCCTGATAGTCGCGCGTCGCCACATTGGCGCCGAGATGCAGCCAGAAATCGGTCTCGGCGGGCGGCGGCCCGATCGCCTCGACGATGTGGCTGGCGCCGAGATTCTCATATTCATGGCCGCTGTTGCAGACGAAGAGCAGATTATGCTCGGCATAGACGCGCGGCATCCAGTCGGCGAGCGCCAGCCAGATCGCGATACCCGGCCCTCGTTCGCCCGCGCAGTCGGTCCAGCCCGAGCGCGGCGTCGAGACGACGAGCCAGGGGCGGCCGGGCCGAAGGCGGCGGCCGATCACATTCTCCGCCTTGCGCGTCCCCCCGCTGCCGAGAAGCGTGAGTCGCGCCGGCCTGCCATGCCGCGCCGCCTCGATCACCGGCGCCGCGAGACGCGGCGCCAACAGGGCCAGCGGCCTGTCGGATATCGGCCGATCGGCCGGCGTGTTGAGAAGGAGCGCTTCGCCCGACGGGCCGGTCGTCACGAGGATGACCGCGCTCGCGCCGCGCGACAGGGCGTCGGCGAGCGGGTCGCGAACCGCCCGGTCGACAAGGCTCGACCAGCGGCGATGCGGGAGCCGCACGACGGCGATCGCGCCGTCGAGGCGCTCGGCTGTTTCAGCCAGCCGCAGCGGCGCCTCCAGCCCCGCCGCGCCGGTTTCGGTGGCCAGCGGCTGCGCCACGAGCGCGATCTTCAGATCGCCGAGTGCGAGCTCGCACCGCGAAGCCTCGAACCAGGGAACATCAAACACCTGCCGCTCGACGGCGAAGCCGGCGGCGGCGAGCCGCTTCGCGGTCCAGTCGGCCGTCGCGCGGTCGCCCGCGCCGCCCGACTGCTTGTTGCCGGCCTCGGCGTAGGTCTTGAGATCGGCAAGGAGTCGCTCGGGCCCGAACATCGCGATTTCCTTGCTCTCGGCCGCTCCGGCAGCGCTCGCCTGGAGCGCGAGCGGCGCCGCGAGCCCCACCTTCAGCAGGGTCCGGCGATCGGTGACCGGGCGCGTCATGTCGCTTTCGCCTTGCGGCGCCCGGGCTTGGGCTTGGCATGGCGGGCTTTATACTCCTCGAGCGCGCGCCCGAAGCTCTCCTGCGTCACCCCGATCAGGTCGCGCGCGGCCGCGTCGGCGGCATCACCGTCTCGGGCAACGATATGGCGGCACAGCTCTTCATAAAGCACCGCCGAGCGCCGTCCCGCCTCATTGCCGTGCGTCTCGATATAGCTGTCGGTGTAGACATTATGCTGCCAGCGCGCGAGCAGCGCGACGCGGTCGAGAAGCTCGAGGGCAAGCGGCGCATTACTGCGCTTGGCGATGAAACGGCCGATCCGGTTCGAGACCTTGATATGCTCGAACGTATCCTCGGTGCGCTGCGTCACGTCCTTATATTCGACGAGCCGGTGCATGAGTTCGCGCCCGTCACGCTGGGTCATTTCCGCCGCGGCAAGACGGCAGACGACACCGAACAGCGCCTTCCAGAGCTCATAGACTTCGTTCGCCGCATGCTCGTCGATGTCGATCACATAGGTCCCGCGCCACGGCACGACCTTGACCAGCCCGATCCGCGCGAGGTGGCGGAACGCCTCGCGCACCGGCGCATGGCTCACATCGAACCGCGCCGCGATCTCGCGCTCGCGCAGCCATGTCCCCGGCGGAATGCGCCATTCGACGATATCGTCGGTCAGCAAGCGCGCGATCACGCGGTCCTGGGTCGGCGCGTCGCCGTCCTCCATCTTCGTCGCGGCCATTTCTCTCCGTTCGGCTTGTCCTGCTCGCGGTGCATCCTAGTCGGGCAGCCCACACGAGCAATCGATGATTGCGATTGAAATTATTATCGATAATATCAGCAAAGACAAGCACGAGAAACGGGAGCCGGATTTTGAAGCGAACCATCCTCCTTCTTGCCGCCGCGGTAGCGGCGGCCCCTGCCCCCGCCGCCGAACCTTCCCCGCTTCCCGGCTGCGCTGCGGCGCTCGCTTATTCCGATGCGCATGCGGGCGTCGCGGTGCTGGTTCTCGAGAATGGCAAGATCCGCTGCTCCAGCGCCGACACAAGCACGCCGCAGGAGCTTTGGTCGGGGACGAAGAGTCTCGTGGGGCTGATGGCCGCTGCCGCGGTTCAGGATGGACTGCTGACACTCGACGAGGCGGCGGCCGACACGCTGTCCGAATGGAAAAGCGATCCCGCGAAGGCCAAGATCACGCTGCGCCAGCTCCTGTCGATGACGAGCGGCCAAGCCTCTGCGGTCGGCAGACCGCAATCCTATCTCGATTCGGTGAAGCTGCCGCTCGCCGCGCCCCCGGGCAGCAAGTTTCAATATGGGCCGGCCCCGATGCAGATCTTCGGCGAGATCATGCGCCGCAAGCTCGTCGCCAAGGGCGAAGACGGCGATCCGCGCCGCTATATGGAGCGGCGCATCCTGGCCCCGATCGGGGTGACCGTCGGCGATTGGCGCAGCGGCCCCGACGGGGCGCCGCTGATGCCGCAGGGCCTCGTCCTCGCGGCCACCGAGTGGGCGAAGATCGGCGAGTTCGTGCGGCGCGGCGGGACGCAGGACGGGAAGGCGCTCGTCGATGCGGCTGCGCTCGCCGAGCTGTTCAAGGGCAGCGAAGCCAATCCGGCCTATGGTCTGACCTGGTGGCTGCCGCGCGCCAGCCCGGCTAGCGACGCCGTCACACGCTCGACCGACATCACCCAGCATGCGGGCACGCTGCCCTCCGACATGGTGGTGGCGGCAGGCGCGGGCGACCAGCGCCTCTATGTCATCCCGTCCAGGCACCTGACGATCGTCCGGCAGGCGAAGCTCGACATCATGGCGCTCGCGGCGGGCCGGAAGAGCGGCTGGTCCGATGCGCACTTCGTCGGGCTGTTGCTCGGCGACTAGCGCTCCAAACCATCAACCACGGTTCTCCATTGCGGAACTCGGCCAACTGATATCATCTTGTGCCGATGAAGACCGTGACCGTTCGTCTGCCCGATTTCGCCGCCATGTCCGACGAGGAGATGCAGCACCATAACCTGACCGGATCACGCGATGGGCGCTGGAGCAGCCTGACGCTCTGGCTTCTCGAACGGTTCGGGACCGACAAGCTCGAGCTAGGCGATGCCTGGTCGCAGACGTGGACAGGATGGGAATGCCCGGTCTGCAAACGGCCGAAGTTCGAGATCGCCCGGCTCACCGACAGCAATGTCCTGCTTTGCCAGCTCGATGAACATCATGATCATCTGTGCGATCATCTCAAAAGGGTGATCGGCAAGGAGATACTCGCCGCCGCGCCCGGCGACACGGGCGTCATCAGGCGGAGGGCATTTGCGACGACGTTCCCGCTCGTGGAGCGCTTCGCGCGGCTCCTCGTCTGTAACGACTGCAATGCCGCGGACGGCGCGATGAAGGCGCAGCTCGGCCGGGAGGTTCCCTCCTATTTCAGCTTCAGCCCAAGCGAGATCGCGGCCTTCATCGCGCCGGCGCCCAATGCGCCGCACGACATCGAGGTCGACATTGGCGAGATGCTGTGGCGCGAGGCGAAGCCCGACATCGAGCAACGCATCGAGTTTGCGGAAATGATGGCGGACCGCATCATGCGCGGGCTTCACGACCGCGAACAGGATCGCTGGAGCATCCCGCGCACAAACAACAGCGAGCTGTTCTTCCGCCTCGCGGTCGATCAGTCGGCTCTCAACGATCGGCCCTACGGACTTGAGGATGCCATTCGGGCGCGTTCGATTTCGACGCACGGAAAGGCCTCGGGCAAGCCGAAACGGCGAAAGGTCGGTCCGCCTCCGACCGCCAAGGAGTTCGCCGCTCTCGACGCGGAAAAGGTGAGGCTCTCCGCGCCCTGGCGCAATGCCGGCGCCGACTGGCGCTGCGAAGTCTGCGAGCGGAGCAAGTTCGAGATCCTGCGCAAGGCGAACAGCGGCGCCTGGACGGCCGACGTAAGACAATTGGAAGCCTATGAGGACGAGAGTGATCCCCTGTCGCGCCGCTTCCGATACGACGGCAATGAGGATCGGCCGGTGCTGGGAAGCGAGCGCTACGCATCGATCTGCCAGGATTGCCGCCAGATTGTCTCCGACGCCGTGAGCCTGATCCCCGAGGCGGATCATCGCTGCATGAGCCTTGCGGATATTCGCTCGCTCGTTGGCGAGCCCCTGCCCCACGCGCGGCACGAGGTTGGCAAGGACGAAATTTGCGCGCTGGTCCGCGAGAACGGCGAATGGATTTCTGCGGTGAACGATTTCCTGCGGCACCGGAACGAGGCGCTGGACGTCGATCTCGTCCACTATCGGCTGATGGTGAACGAGCGCCTGTCGCCCGCCGCCGCGCGCAGCGCGGCGATCCCGCTCCTCGTCGCGGATGGCCGGCTTCCGCCCGCCGATGCCCATCAGAAGTTCGACTGGCTGATGGCGGAGCGGCGCCGGCTCGTGCCCGATCGCTGAAATCGCCCGGCCCCTCCGGGGAGGGGCCGGGTTCGCGTTTCAGCTCGGCGGGTTCCAGATCAGGACCTTCTTCGACGGATCGTCGCCCGGCGCGTTCGCGACGTTGCAGAAGATCTGGCCGAGTTCGGGGGCCGACAGCGACACCGAGATATATTCGGCGCCGGTGGTCTGCGAGGTCTTCACCCAGCCGGCGCCGAGCTCGAAGCCATTCTTGCGGCTGATGACGCGATAGTCGGGCTCGCTGTCCTTCACCTTGCGGCCGTTCGGGACGATCGCGATCGGGGCGGTGACCATGAGGGTCGCGAGATTGCCCTCGAGGCTGCCGTCGTCCTTGACGCTGAGATTTGCGATGCTTGCCATTTGAAGTCTCCTTGGATTGCTCGGGGACCATCCCCGATGGCGCCAACCGAAGGGGCCGCGAGCCGCCGTCACCGAGCGCCCGCGCGAGGGCGAACCCCCGCAGGGGGTTGACGGCCAAGGCGAGCCGAGACCCGCAGCCAGGCGACAAAAAGGGGTGGTTTCCGGCCCAAGGTGCGGTAACGGGCCGCCCGCACCAACGAAAGGCCAAGAGGCAGCATGGGTAAATATGATCCACTCGGGGCGTTCCTCCGCCGGTGGCGGAGCCGCAATTCGGCCGACGGTCTCGAGCTTACCCTCGACCAGATCGAGGGCATCATCCGCGGAGTGTTGCCGCGAGGGGCTGGCGAAGGCCATTGGTGGGCAGGCGATGCCGAGTGCGGGCCGCATCAGCGCGCCTGGGCCGATGCCGGCTTCGCCGCCGACTTCGATCCCAAGACCGAACGCGTCTTTTTCAGGAGCCTTCCCGAATAAAGCCGTACCTCAATGAAAGTCGTGGCTGCGGATCCGCAGCGGCGCATCGCGCGAGTCCGGCCCTCCCCCGTTCCGCGCGCCATCGCCGCGTCCCGGCGCTATCGATACATCGCCCTGCGCGATCGTGCGCAGCATTGCGTCATGGTCGATGATCCGGTCGCAAATGATGTGAATGACCTCGCCTTCCTTCTGCAGCCGTCCGCGCATCGCGATCATCGAGGCCGACATCACCGGGCGGCGATAGATATCGAAACGATCGGGCCAGAGGATGCCGTTCGCGATGCCCGTTTCGTCCTCGATCGTCACGAAGAGCACGCCCTTGGCCGAGCCGGGGCGCTGGCGGACAAGGATGACGCCCGCGACCTCGATATTCCGCCCGTCGCGAATATGCGGGAGGTCCGCGCAGCGGACGATCCCCATGGCATCAAGCTCGTCGCGCAGAAAACTCAGCGGATGCGCGCGCAGCGATAGCTGCAGCGTGCGATAATCCTCCACCACCTCGCGCCCCTCGGTCATCGGCCGGAGCGAGGTCGCGGGTTCGAGCCCCTCGGGCGAGAAGCAGGCCTCGCGGGCATCCGCCGCCGCGAAGAGCGGCAGCGGCGCCTCGCCCAGCCCCCGCACCTTCCAGAGGCCCTGCCGCCTGTCCTCGGACAGGCAGGCAAAGCCGTCGGCCTCGGCGATCCGTTCGATCGCGGCGCGCGGCACGCCCGCGCGCCTCCAGACGTCTTCGACGCAGTCGTAGGGCAAATCCCCCCTCGCCCCGACGATCGCAGCGCCATGGATATTGGCGAGCGACCGCACCTGGCGAAAGCCGAGGCGCACCGCGAGATTGCGCCCGGCTCCGCCATGGGTGTCGCTCTCCTCCAGCGTGCAATCCCAATGGCTGTCGTTGATCGAGACCGGGCGCACTTCGACGCCATGATTGCGAGCATCGCGCACGATCTGTGCGGGCGCGTAGAAGCCCATCGGCTGGGCGTTCAGCAGCGCGGCGCAGAAGACGTCGGGATGATGATGCTTCATCCAGCACGAGGCATAGGCGATCTTGGCGAAGGACGCGGCATGGCTCTCGGGAAAGCCATAGGAGCCGAAGCCCTCGATCTGCTTGAAGGTGCGCTCGGCGAAGTCCTTGGGGTAGCCGCGTTCGACCATGCCGCCGACGAGCTTGTCGTAGAAATGCGATACGCCGCCGGTCAATTTGAAGGTCGCCATGGCCCTCCGCAATTGATCGGCCTCGGCCGGGGTGAAGCCCGCGCCGACGATCGCGACCTTCATCGCCTGCTCCTGGAAGAGCGGGACGCCGAGCGTCTTCTCGAGCACCGCGCGAAGCTCGGGCTTCGGATATTCGGGCTTCTCCTTGCCCTCGCGGCGGCGAAGATAGGGATGGACCATGTCGCCCTGGATCGGGCCGGGGCGGACGATCGCGACCTCGATCACCAGGTCGTAGAAGCATTTGGGCTTGATGCGCGGCAGCATCGACATTTGCGCGCGGCTCTCGATCTGGAAGACGCCCAGCGTGTCGGCCTTCTGGATCATGCCATAGACGGCAGGATCGTCGTCCTGCAGGTCGGCCATGCCGACATCGATGCCCTTATGCTCGCGCAGCAGGTTGAACGCGCGGTTCATGCAGCCGAGCATGCCGAGCCCCAACACGTCGACCTTCATGAACTTGAGGACGTCGATATCGTCCTTGTCCCATTCGATGATCTGCCGGTCTTCCATGCGCGCGGGCTCGATCGGCACGAGGTCGTCGAGCCGCTCTTCGGTCAGCACGAAACCGCCCGGATGCTGCGACAAATGGCGCGGGGTTCCAATCAGTTGGCGCGCGAGATCGAGAGTCAATCTGAGCCGGTGATCGTCGGCATTCAGATTGAGGCTGGCGATCTGTTCGTCGGGAATGCCGTCGACCGACCAGCCCCAGACGAGGCCGGTGAGCATCTTGGTGAGGTCGCGCGGCAGCCCGAGCGCCTTCCCCACCTCGGCCACGGCGCCGCGCGTCCGGTAGCGCGTGACCACGGCGGTCAGCGCCGAGCGATGGCGGCCGTAGGTCTCGTAGATCCACTGGATGATTTCCTCGCGCCGCTCATGCTCGAAGTCGACGTCGATATCGGGCGGCTCCTTGCGCTCGCCCGACACGAAGCGCTCGAAGAGCAGCTCGTGCCTGATCGGATCGATCGAGGTCACGCCGAGCAGGAAGCAGACGCAGCTGTTCGCCGCCGAACCGCGCCCTTGGCACAGGATCCCGCGGCGCCGGCTCTCGGCGACGATCGAATTGACGGTCAGGAAATAGGGCGCGTAACCGAGCTCGCCGATGAGGCGGAGCTCATGATCGATCTGTTTCCGGTAGGCCGGCGGCACGCCGCCCGGAAACATGCGGACCGCGCCTTCCTCGGTGAGCGCGGCGAGCGCCTCCTGGGCGCTTCGCCCCGCCATCACTTCCTCATAGGGATATTGGTAGCGGATCTCGGCGAGGTCGAAGCGGCAGGCCGCGGCGATATCCGCCGTCGCCTGGATCGCGTCGGGAAAGAGCGTGAAGCGCCGTTCCATCTCGGCGGGCGACTTCAGGGCGCGATCCATGAAGCGCTCGCGCCGGAAGCCGAGCGCATCGACGGTGGTCTTCTCGCGGATCGCGGTCAGCACATCCTGCAGCGGGCGGCGCTCGGCCGCATGATAGAGGATGTCGCCGCAGGCAACACTCCGCATCCCGCTATCGCGCGCCAGGGCGTCGAGCGCGCGCAGCCGCGCGAAGTCGCCGGGCCGGCGCCGGAGCGACAGCGCCAGATAGGCATCGGGGCCGAAGACCTCGCGGAGCTCGCCAAGATCGAGGCGCGTCCGCTCGTCCGCGGCGTCAGGCAGAAGAACCGCGACCAGCCCTTCGGCCCAGGCTGCGACATCGGGCCAGTCGAGCCAGCAATTGCCCTTGCCGCCGCGCGCCTTGCCGAGCGACAGAAGGCGCGTGAGCCGCGACCAGGCGGCGCGATCCTTCGGATAGAGCAAGAGCGACCGGCCATCGCGCAGATCGACGCGCGATCCGGGGATCAGCCGGACGCCAGTCGCCTCCTGCCCCGAGAGGCCGCGGACCATACCGGCGACGCTGCCGCGATCGCAGAGGCCGAGCGCCGAATGACCGAGCAACGCCGCCGCTGCGAACAGCTCCTCGGGCGCCGAAGCTCCCCGCAGGAAGGAGAAATGGCTGGTCGTCTGGAGTTCGACATAGGTCGTCATCCGAACACGCCGTGCATGTACCAGCTCAAGTCGCCGGTATTATCCTCCTGCGCATCGCCGCGGCGGAACAGCCAGAAGCGCTCGCCGCTCTCCGCCTCGACCCGGAAATAGTCGCGCACCGCCCACATCTCGCCGGCCCGCCGCCACCATTCGCCATGGATGCGCTCGGGCCCGTCGCCCGCGACGACGCGGTAGCTCCGCCCGCGCCACGCGAAGCGGCGCGGCGGATGGTCGGGCAGCAGCGCGACGACGCCCGACAAGGGTTCGGGCCGCCCGAGCATCCGCACCGGACGCGCCCAGGCTGGCCAGCCGGCAGGCTGGGCGAGCGGCCCGGCGCGGCCGATCGCGCGTTCGGGCACGTCGCTTTCGATCGCCGCGAGGCGAAAGAGAGCCGCCTCACCCGCGCGCCCCGCGAGCTGGTCGACGAGCGGCGCGATATCAGGCGTGCACTCCCCGCCATCGAGCGGCGACCCGATCGTCTCGGGCGCCAGAGCTTCGACCTGCGGCGCGGCGAGCGCCATCGCCTCGATCCCCAGCCCCGGCTCGATGCGGTCGATCCGAAGCTTGAAGAGGCGCACAAGATGCTTTGCATCGCGCGTCGCCCGCGCCGTCCCGACCGCGACGCGCTGCTCGCGCGCATCGACGCGCTCGCAACTCAGGATCGCCGTTCGCACACCGAGTCCGCGCCGCTCGAGTTCGCCGACAAGGTCGCCGACCAGATCGGATATGACCTGCTCGATCGCCTCGGCGGTCGCGATCGGCTCAAGCAGCCGCCGGACCGCGACGGGCGTCTCGAACGGCACGACGGGGACGATCGGCTCGGGCAGATGCCCGCGCGCCTGGTCGAGCCGCTCGACCGCGCCGCGCCCGAGGCGCCGCGCCAGCGGCCCGCGGGGCATGGGATAGAGGTCGGCGATCCGCTCGATCCCGAAGCGCGCCGCCGAGACAAGCGCCTCCGGCGCGAGCCGGAGCGCGCGAAGCGGCAGCCCCGCAAGCGCTTCCCCCTCCTCCCCTTCCGGCAAGACCAGGGTCGCCGCGCCGCCGAAACGCGCGAGCGCGTGCGCGGCGCCGGGTGTCCCGGCAATCGCGACACGCGCGGTGAAGCCAAGGCGGCGCAGAAAGGATAGGAGCCGCGATGCAAAGCGCGCCTCGCCGCCGAAGAGATGGGTCGTGCCGGTGAGATCGAGCCAGAGCCCGTCGGAGCCCGATACGGCGGCGGTCGGCGTCCAGTGCCGCACCGCATGCAGCGCCAGCCGGTCGAGCCACGCGGCATCCGCGTCGGGCGCCGCATCATATATATCGAGATCGGTCACGAGCGCGCGCGCATGCGCCGCTGCCATGCCCGGCGCGAGACCGAGTTCGAGCGCGATCGGGCACGCGGCGGTGACGAGGTCGCGTTGGCCGGTGCGCGCGACGAGGATCGTCGGCCGCGCCCCCCAAAGGACCGAAACCGGAGGCAAGCCCGCCGGGGCGCTTCCATCGTCGCTGCGCGCCATGCGAAAGACCGGCGCCGCAGCCTCGCTCCGCCGCCCGAGCTCGCGCATCGGCGGCCGCTGGTGCGCGGGCAGCGCGTCGATCGCGGCGCGGTCGGGCCGTGCATGCGCCGACGTGTCCTGGGCCCAGCGCGCGCCGGGTCGCCAGCCGCCGCCCCGCGGTGCCGAACAGGCACCGGGATTGTCGTCGACGGGTTCGGGGAGGGGCGGCGCGAGCCGCGCGCGCTCAGGCGGCGTGGCCGAGCGCGAGATCGGCGCCGCCCGCCGCAATCGCTCGATCGCGAGTTGCGGCAGGAAGAGCGAGGCGACCCTGGTCATCGCACGCCTCCAGTTCGAGGAAGAAAGGCGGCCCGCCGCGCTGGCGAACAAGTTCGATCGACCAGCGCCCGCGCCCGACGCCCGGCGTCGCGAGCGGCGCCGATGCAACGCTCCCGACCCGCCAGCGCGTGCACGCCAGCGAAAGATCGGTGAGCGGACATTGGCCGTAGCGCCGGTAGCGGCGGTAGAGCAGCATCGGCGTCCTGCCTTCGGAGGCTGCCAGCTGCAGCCGGCGCGTCGCGGTCTGGTCGGCCGCTTTGACCTCGGCGACGACGCAGGCCAGCGCGCCGTCGCGTAGCGCGTCCTCGCACATGGCGAGAAGCTCGCGGTCATTGCTGCCTTGCGCATAGAGGATGCGATCGGGTCCGAGTCCCGCCTGTTCGAGCCCGGGCGCATAAAGATCGAAGCGCGTGAGCGCCCATAGCGCCGACAGGCCAGGCGCCGCGAAGCGCGCGGCGATCCCGGCTGCGAACAGGGTGGCGGCCGCATCGTCGCTCCAGCTTGCCGATGCGGCCGCGACTTCATGGAGGCCCGCGCCGTCGAGCCCGCCGCCCGCGAGCAGATGGTCGAGCGGCCCGACGCCAAAGGGCAGCACCGGTCCGCGCGCCGACGCGACGCGCGCCACGGCGTCGCGAAGCGCTTGAAGCTCCTCGGCGCTCGGCCGGAGCTGCGATAAAGGCGGTGCGGTCATATCGGGTTCGACTCAAATGTTCCCTATATGTTCCACCCTAGCGGAACGCCCGTCAAGCGACCTGCGGCAGGCGGCTGTGGATCATTCAGCGCCGCGACACCTTCATGCCTGTAAAGCGGGGCCTATTTTATGCCGATCCCCACCGACCTCACCCCCCATATGTCGGGAAACCAGCTTGCGATCTACGCGATCGGGGCCGCGCTGATTCTCGTCATCCTGTTCAAAATCCCTTATGTGGGCCGCGTCATTCGCGGGCTTTTCTCGTTCGCGCTCCTCGCTTTCGGCATCTATCTGGTCCTCCAGCAGGCGCCATTCGATCCCAATCTATCGCGGATCACCGCGAGCCTCGGCCTCGACAGCCAGCAGGTCGTCGGCAAGGAGGTGCGCATCCCGATGGCCCGCGACGGCCATTTCTGGGCCGACGTCGAGCTGAACGGCACGAAGCGGCGCATGCTCGTCGACAGCGGCGCCACGGTCACCGCGCTGTCCGAAACGACCGCGGCGGCAACAGGCGTGAAAGCGGACGCAACACTCGTGCCCTTGCTCATGAACACCGCCAACGGGACGATCCGCGCCGACGCCGGCACCCTCGACCGGCTCGAGATCGGCGGGATCGAGGCCCGCAAGCTCAAGATCGTCATCTCCCCGGGACTCGGCGACACCGACGTCCTCGGCATGAACTTCCTGTCGCAGCTCCAGTCGTGGCGCGTCGAGAACCGCACGCTGATCCTGACGCCCGAACGGGCAAAGCCGGCGGGCTGACGGAACGCGCCTTGCGGCTCGCGCATTGGACGAAGACATCGTTCTTGCCGGGATATTCCATGCGCGAACATCACAGCCGCTATTCGACCGTGTCGATCGTCCTCCACTGGACCATCGCCGCGCTGATCATCGCCAATGCGACCTTCGGGGGCTGGATGGAGGATGCCTCCGACAGCGAGAAGCTCGGCTACTATCAGCTCCATAAATCGGTCGGCATCACCATATTGGCGCTTAGCCTCCTACGTCTCGGATGGCGTGTCGGTCATCCCTGGCCGGCTTTTCCCGACGCAATGCCGCATTGGGAGCGCTTACTCGCCCGCTCGACGCATATTCTCTTCTATGTGCTGATGATCGGCGCACCGCTGCTCGGCTGGGCCGCGGCATCGGCTGGCGGCGCTCCGGAGGTTCCGCTCTACGGCGCGATCCCGGCCCCCAATCTCCCGCTGCCGCTGAACGACGATCTCGCCGACGAGCTTGGCGACCTGCACAAGCTCATGGTGAAGGCGATCTATGTCGTGCTCGCGCTCCATGTCGTCGGCGCGCTCAAGCATCATTTCTTCGACAAGGACGAGGTCCTGCACCGGATGCTGCCGCTGCTGCGCAATCCCCGCCGCTGACGCCGCCGCTCGCCCGGCCATCACCTCAGATTGGCGCGGCCAGACTGCCACCGAGAGAAGCGATCGTCTTCTCGTCCCGCTCGCCGCCATACCAACGGGCCAGCGCGGCCGCGAACAGCGGCCGGTCGCCGACGGCGCTGAACAGGGTGAGCGACGAGCGCAGCTTTACGGCGTCGACCTCGCCGAAAACCGCGACGGGATCATGTCCGGCGAGGTCCTGGAGCGCCTCGACGCACTCGACATAGCGCGGACCGAGCAGGGGATGCGCCAGATAGGCGCGCGCCTCGTCCGCGTCCGCGATCCCGTATCGCTGCGCCTGCGCGCTCCGTCCCAGTCCTGCGATCTGGGGAAAGATGTACCACATCCAGTGCGAGCGCTTTTTGCCGCGGCGGATCTCGTCGAGCGCGCGGCCGTAAATCTGTTCCTGCGCGGCGACGAAGCGCTCGAGCCCATCGATCTCGCTCATAGCGCAAGCGCTCCCTGCGCGGGTGGCTTCCCATAGACCTGGGTCACCTCGAGACTGCCTTCGGGAAGCCACTTCAATATGTCCGCGGCGGGCACGCGCGGGTCGAGCCAGGCGGCCCACTGCTCCCGCGCGAGCGGGATGATCTGGCGATGATGATAGCGTGCGATATCGGGGCCTGCGTCCATCGTCAGCAGGCTGAAGGATTCGCCGACATGGGCATCGCGCCAGATGCCCGCCATGCAGAACCAGCGATGATCCTTCATCGTGAAGAGCCATTTATCGAGCCGCTTCTGCGCCGGATCCGTGGGATCGGTGAATTCGTAAAATCCGTCGCACAGAACGAGGCAACGCTGCGCGCCGAGGTCGCGGCCCTCGGACCGGACATTGTAGACCGGCTTGCCGCCCTGCCCCGGCCAGCTCCAGCGCCGGTTGACGAGCTCGCCGACGGCAGCGCCGTCGCTCGCTTTCACGATCGGCGCCATGTCGGTGATTCGCACATCCTCGCGCGCCGGCACGTTCGGCGCGCCCTCGGGCATCTTGATCTTGATCTGGAGGTCGTCGAAATCCTCGGCAATCGAGGCGATGTCGACTTCCAGCCTGTAATCATTGCACATTCGCGAGCATCCCCTTGCCCTTGCGACTCATCATCGTTCCCATTATGTTCCACATATGGGTATGGCGCCAACCCCTTTCGATCCCGATGCCCCGGACGGTGGACGCCGTGCGCTCATAAGGCGCAATCCCGAGGATGAAAATGAAGTCGAGATGGTCGAGGCGGTCTGGGGAAGCGATCCGCGCTTCTCGGACGGCATCAACTATCGCTTCGTTCGATCGGAGGGCCGCGCCTTCCCCAAGCGCCGCTGCCTGATTCCTGCGTCCGAGTTTCGCATGGGAACCGGCGATCACCGCTACCGGGTGACGCTCGACAGCGGCAATTTCTTCTACCTCGCCGCCATCTGGGATCCGCCGCTCGCCGACTGGCCGCTCTCCTACCGCATTCTCACGATCCCGGCGGGCGCCGACGTGATCCCCTATCAATCGCGGCACGGCGTCATCGTCCATCGCCGCGACGTCATGCACTGGCTCGACGGCACGCTGCCGAACGAGACATTGTTCGAGGAGCCGCCGCGTCACACGCTCTTTGTCGAGCCGCTGCGGGCGCAAGCCGCGCTGCCGCTGTGAGTCGGGTCGCCGCGGCGCGGCGCGCCGCCCAACCGGACCTCTTCGCCCCTCCCCTGCTTCCCGGCCTCGCCTACCGCGACAATGTCGTCACGGGGGCCGAAGAAGCCGCGCTGATCGAGCGCATCGAAGCCGCCCAGCTCACCCCGTTCCAGTTCCAGCAATGGGAAGGCAAGAGGCTGACCCGCTCGTTCGGCTGGACCTATGATTTCCAGACGGGACGCTTCGCGCCCGGCGACCCGTTCCCGGACTGGCTCGACGATATTCGCGCCCGCGCCGCCCGGTTCGCCGGCATCGATACGCAAGCGCTCGAACAGGCCCTCCTCATCCAATATGGCACGGGTGCCGGCATCGGCTGGCACAAGGACCGGCCGGTCTTCGAGCATGTCATCGGTATTTCGCTGGGCGCCCCCGCCACCATGCGATTCCGCCGACGCAATAGCTCGGGCTTCGAGCGCGCGAGCGCCGAGCTCGCCGCGCGGTCGATCTATCATATGGACGGCGAGGTCCGTAACGACTGGGAGCATAGCATCGCCGCGATGGACGAGCCGCGGTGGTCGATCACTTTCAGAAGCCTGCGTTGAGCTACGGTGCATGACAATTGATGTTGAAGAGCGATCGGCGCACAAGCGCCTGATGCTCAAATATATTGTCGCTCCGCTCGCGCTGTTCCTCGCCGCCGGCTGCACCCCGCAAATCATCCCGGCATCGCCCGGGCCCGCAGAGCGCCCGCTCAAGATCGCGAGCTGGAACGTCGAATTCCTCGCCGAGAAGGACGGCACGGGATGCGAGCCGCGCGCGCCCGAGGATTATGCCGCCATGCGGCGGATCGCCGACGGCCTCGACGCCGATGTCATTGCCTTCCAGGAGGCAGAGAATGTAGCCGCGGCAAGCCGGGTCTTCGATCCGGCGCGCTTCACGATCGTCATGGAAGAGCGGGCGGGCGCCCCGAGCGGCACCTGCGGCGGCAAGCATCCCGACGCGCAGGTCATCCGCCAGGCGGTCGGGTTCGCGGTCCGCAAGGGCATCGACTTCGAGCGCCACCCCGATGTCACCTCGTTGATGCTCGGCAATCCCCAGCTCCGCTCGGGCGTCGACATCACGCTGCGGCCAACGGGTAAGGCGGCTATCCGCCTGCTCGGCATCCATCTCAAATCGGGCTGCTTCGCCGGGAGCGAAGCCAAAGCCTGCCCCATTTTGCTCGATCAGATCCCGGCGCTCGAAGCCTGGATCGATGCGGCCGCTCGCGGCCCCGACCGGTTCGTGGTGCTGGGCGACTGGAACCGGCGCCTCGCCCTTCCCGGCGACGCCGTCTGGCAGGATATCGACGATGCGGAGCCCGCATATGCCGATCTCCATCTGGCCGATGAAGGCAAGGCGCCCGGCTGCGACCCGCGCTACGACAGCTTCATCGACCATATCGTGCTCGACAAGCGCGCGGCCGCCGATCTCAGCGGCTTCTCCGAGACACTCTATGCGTCCGGCGAGAAGCATTATTCGGACCATTGCCCAGTCGCCGTGACGCTCCGTCGCTGAGCGAACTCGGAACGACGTTTCTTTTCGGAACTAAACTTGATATTAGTCCATTTAAGGAACATATGAGGTTTCGAAGGAGGCCATTATGGCGACGGCGGCAAAAGCACTGGATCGCAAGGAGCTCACAGGGCCCGCGCTCCGCACATTCTTCAACATCGCCGAGGCATGGGATCTCAGCGAGGTCGAACAGATGCGTCTCCTCGGCCTCGACAGCCGCTCGACCTTTCATAACTGGAAGCGCGGCGATGTCGCGGCGCTCAGCAAGGACGCGCTCGAGCGCATTTCCTATGTGATGGGCATCTACAAGGGTCTCCAGATCCTCGTACCCAAGACCGCCGACGAATGGGTGCGCAAACCGAACAGGGCGAGCCTCTTTGGCGGCAAACCCGCGATCGACCGCATGGCATCGGGCAATGTCGCCGATCTCTATGTCGTTCGCCAATATATCGACGGCCAGCGCGGCTGATCCCTTGGATATCCCCGTTACCGCCACGAGCTGGGCGCCCTGCTATCGCATCATCCCGAGCCGCTTCCCGCCCGTCGGCCTGTTCGACAAGGTCGCCGATCCGGCCGACCTCGAGGCGGTGTTCCTGATCGAGGCGATGACCAACGACCGTCTCCGCGACGAGGCGGGCGATCTTTCGCTCGTGCCGCCCGAAGACCGCGTCGCCGGGCCGGGCACGACGCCGATCATGGCGGCCTTCACGCATCTCAACACCGAAGGCAGCCGCTTTACGGACGGCAGCTTCGGCGTTTTCTACGCCGGGCTGACCATCGAGACCGCGATCGCCGAGACCAAACATCATCGCATCAATTTTCTCGCAGCAACCGACGAGCCCGCGCAGGAGATCGACATGCGCGTCTACGCCGCCGATCTCACCGCCGACCTCCACGACATCCGCGGCCACAAGGACAGCCACGCCCACCTGTACGACCCCGACAGCTACGCCCATTCACAAGGTCTCGCGGCCGAGCTGCGCGAGGCTGGGTCCGATGGCATCCGCTACCGCAGCGTCCGCGACCAAGGCGGCGAATGCGCCGCCGCCTTCCGGCCGCGCCTCCTCGCGAACTGCCGGCAGGAACGGCATCTCTGCTATGTGTGGGACGGCGAGACGATCGGCACGGTCTATGAGAAGAAAAATTTCGAGGGCTGACAGCGGCACGCAACCAATCAGCGATCCCGGACGTTTCTCTTACCTGTCCAGACGAAAGAATGGCAGAATTTGATGGCATCTTCGGATGCAATCTAGGGAAGCCCCGCTGCAGCGATGTAGCGGGGCTTACCACATCCCCCTCCCCGACATCGAAGTTGCCGGCCCGCAGGGCCCGAACAAACGCACTCTTGGCGAGCCCGCAGCGGGGCGCGTGCGATGCGCGCCAGTGCCTAGCCGCCGCCCCGCAAGGAAAGCGAGCCGAGTGTGCCGCGCGGCCCAGCGTCAGCGCGACCCCTGACCGAGCCCGCGAGGTCAGTGCGCGCTCATCAGATGCCGCGCTCCTGCCCCATTCCTTACAATGGGTGATCTAATCGCTTACACCAAGGGCAGATCGAATGACAGTCAGCGCGCGCTCCAACTCCTCCGAGCGGTATCCGCCTTCTTCTGCGCCCCGATCGAATAGACCATCCTCATCGTCGATCGCGATCAGGACATTGAGAGCAGCAAAAAGTTCTGATGCACTAGGCTTTTCTGCCACGTCAGCCCGCCTTCCGTGCAGTGTCGCTGAGCTGCGCAATGCGCTCGCGGCAGATCGTCTCGACGATCCCAGCCAGGACCGTCACACGCTCGCCCAGCCAAGCCAACTCCTCATCGGAGATCCGATAGTGTTTCGAGTAACGAGCCTTGATGTAGGCCTCCTTGAGCTTCTCGAACCTTGAACGATCGGCCTTCGTGTCGCGCGGCCAAGCCTCGCTCAGGCGAGGATCGATCCGCTCGGCCTGTGTCCGGAGAAAGGCCAGATTGTGCACGTGCGGCGTGTAGAAGGAACAAACGAGCAGAGCACAGTGGTAATAGCTTTCCACGGCCTGGTGCAGCTCGAATGCGGCGTGCTTTAAAAGCCCCTCAGAGGTAGCAAAGTCGGCAAGTTTCTGCCTGCCGGCCGCAGCTGGCAACCACTCGTCAAAATACTCCTGAGCCATTTCCAACGCCGCATGCGGCGTTTTTGGCTGCGGCTCCGGCAGCTCGTCATCGACAGCCTGATAGACCGCGATCCCATCACGGGCGACGTCTATGAAAAAATATCGCCCTTGCGAAAGTCCCGCATTCACCTCGCCAACGCTGTGAACAATAAAGTTCACCGGCGTGCGCAGGGTCTTCGTCACCGAAAGTTCGCGGATCAGCCGGTCATCGAGCTTCGACCAATATTCGACCCGATCGGTCAGTCGGTCGTCGTTCACGATGATCAACAGATCATAGTCCGACTGATAGCCCTTGGCCGTATGCGGCTCGTCGACCCACCCGCCGCGAGCGTAGCTGCCGTAAAGGATTATCTTTGCAATGCGACCCTTGCGCTTCCAGTCCTGTGTGGCAAGCGCCAACGCATCTTCGAACTCCTCGAAGATGATTTGCACGACGCGTTCGAGTTCGCGCTGCTTCTGAGGCGGGAGATGATCAAGACTATTTCGCATGCAGCATCACCCTAACAAGGTGGCGAGTCCGTTGCACCCCGATATTGATGCGAGGTACGCGGCGACAGCTGCGGATGGAATCCCTTGTAGTCATACCTAATCCACAGGATTCCAGATGAGAGCATAGGTGTTCTCGTCATCTTGGCCCGCCGCCCGGCCGAGCGTCGCATGTAAACGCCGTGGACCGAACTCAGGCGCTTCAAGAGTAATGGACACATAAGGTTTGCCTGAGCCGACACCGATGCGGATCCATCCAGCGCCGATTTCAACACCATCCGACCAAACGCGAAAGTCGGGCTGAATTTCGTTGGATTTTGAGCGATTACTGCGAATTTCGATGGGCGCCCGGATGGATAATGTCGTCAATTGACCGACGAAGCCCTTCTCGATGCTGCCGTTGACGATGCCGATCGCTGCCATTGCATTACTCCTGCGTTGGACGGGGAAATCCCGCCGCTGCGGCACGAAGGGCGGCGGTCCAAGGCGCGAACGCACCCAGAGGGCCGAAGCGCAGCGGAGGACAGGAGCTTCGCTCCTGTTGCGGTCGAGGCGACGCCGACCATTGCCGAGCTGCGGCAGGATTGCCCTGCTGGGAGATGTGTTCGTGGGAGGAAGCGACGAAAAGGGTCGTGGGCTCGTCGGGCGACCGATCATTCTGGTTGAAGGCCTCAAATCGTTCCAGCGAGCGAGTTGGTGCCGATGCGCCGCGTCCAAACTAATGTGGCGCTTCCTTTTTCTGGCGCTGCGTCAGATCGATGCCCAATATGTTGATGTCGATCGCATTTGGGAAATGCGGCGCGATAGAAGTCCAGCGGGTTTCGAGGGCCTTCAAAAGACCCAAGAAATCAACCCTAGCTTTGGAAGCGGGAAGCTCCCACTCCTTCTTGTCGCCCCGATACACCAGAGCAAAAATGCCACGTTGCGATCGCGGATCGCGCAAATAGTCCCTGCAGAGCTGATTTTCGAGGCGTTCCAACAAGTGCGGTCCGGTCCAATTGTCTGCAAGCTTGAGCTCGACCGGCAAAGGGGCATCGAATCCAACGCCATGAATTCGGATATCCGGGCGAGTGGCGTCAGCCAGTTCTTCCTCTTGCGGCACGACAAAGCGATTGTTCGCACTCTTACGCAGCTCATCCCCAATGTATTTTCGCATTTCGGTCTCCGAGGTAACCGTCCTCAAGATTGAGGCGATGCTGCTGTCTCCCCGCTCCAGATTGTTTTTGAGATCTAGCAGCCGCATTCTAGCCAAGTCGAATAGCTCGCTATTGTTGGCAGGCGTTCGCTCGAGATGGTTGTTGAAATCGACAAACTGTTCGAGAGACCATCTCCCGCTTTCGACATCTTGTTGCGCCTTGATACGCGCGTGTCGGGAGAACCACGGGCGAGAGCCAGGCTCGGGATGCGCACGAGAAATCTCGGTTAAAGCCAAGAAAGCCTCTTTCCCCGGAATCTCGTTGAGCAGGCTGAAGAGCTGATTGCGCGCGTCCTGAGCGTTGTCGCGAAGGCCTGGAGAATATACTCCCGTACCCGCCCTCTGGATATCGTCCCGCTCTCGAATATACCTATGCATCAGAAGGTAGAGGGTCTTCAGATGTGCCGCGGTACGGTATGCGCTTCGAGCAGCAGGGTAGTCGCTGCGACGACCACCCAACAGGCTCGTCACGAACTTCATCGCGAAGTCTAATCTCGCCGAAGCGTCCTTCAGGCCATCGATATATCTCTCAAGTTTTGGAAGTGCGCTCGCCGGATCGACACCCACCCAAGAAGCGTACCAGTGCGTCAGGTGCTCCGGATCATTCACGCTCGCGCACTTCGATGCCGCAAGGTCGCGTATCTGCTCATCCGGCAGCGAAGATCCATGCAAGACCTTCAGCATCTGAGGTAGACTTTTTATAGTCACCGGCTCGCGCTCGGCCAAATCCGCGAGAAAGATCGGAGCCCAACGCTCCCACATCCACTCTCCGTACCAACTGACATCATAAAGAGCATAGAGGCTCTCGTTATCGGGTATGGCATTCGCAAGCTCCCAAAGGACCTCGCGATGCAACACGCGGATCACGGCATCCGGGAAGGCGGCGAACAAACGGGGCATCCAGTCAGGATAGCCGTTCAGCTCGAACAGCGCGTAGCGTGTCGCCAGTTCAGCGTCCGATTCATTCAGTTTTGAAGGCCAATCGGCGGTTTCGTCAGCCTCGATCCCCAGACCGGAGAGACCGAAAATCGTCGACAAATACGTCGTGTTGCCGGGTGCGCCTTCTGATCGAACCTCCGGCCTATTCCGTCGCCAGAACGCGACGCAGCCATCTCGATAAGCGTGAGCAATGTCGTTCCCAAATTTGGCGGTCAATGATCGCCAATCTCCACCTCGCCAACTCGAATGGTTCTCCGACTCGGTTTGGTGGTGCAAATATTGTTGAGCATTCGAGACCTGATTGGGTCTTTTGAATCCAGGATCTCGTAGCTTGTCGAGATTGTTCATAAGGTGGGAACGCCAGCCCTCATGATAGCGGGCCTCCTTGCGATCGCGCGCTTCCGATCTGCGCTTCCAGCGCTGGTGGCTACGCTTCCACGCCTTTGTTTGCGCGGCCTGGGCAGGGGGACGCATCAAAGTGGCAAGCCGGGCTTCGAGTGCGACATTGCCTTTAACCGCATTCCACAGCTGCCGGCGCAGTGCTGGGGGACGCTCGTTATTCCTGTAGAGGTGGAACAACACAGACAGCGCGATCAACCGGTCATCAACGAGACGGCATGTCCTCACAAATCCAAGCAGCCGATCAGAATCGCCGAGGGTCCACAACCACAAGGATGCTCCGTGCGAAATGTCCCACCAATCATCCAGTCGCTTGCCCTCGGACCTGCGTCTCTTTCGCGCGCCAGCCACCTCAAACCAAAACAGTGCTTCGTTGAGGTCGGGCCAAGCGCGGACCGGGTCGATCAGGTTCATCTGTTTATTGCGGAGCGAGAAATCATGATGGTCCATCGCCATCGCGAAGCGATGCAGGATGTCGAGCGACGTGGGTTCTAGCGCTGCTGGATGCCGCAGATCGATAAGTCGCTGGACGGCGAATGCGGCAGGCTTTGCAAGCCAACGAAATCGCGCGGACACTTGGTAGTGGCGAGGATCAATATACGGTGCGCGCTTTATGAGGCGCCCTAGTCCAACTGCAATCGTGCGCAAATCTGCAGGGCTCGCCGCCTCGATGAACTGCCAAATCGCTTCCCCCAAGCCGTCGATGCGATTTTCATCGCGAGGAGGCGTTTTCGCCAGCGCGCGGACGAGCCAATCTGCGGTATCGGCATCCGGGGCCGCGTGACTGATCAGTTCGGCGAGCCATTCTCGATCGAGTTGGCGTCTCTCCTTCAAGAAGGATGCTCGCACGTTGGCCTGATCAGCGGATGATCCTAACGCTGCAACGGCGCGAAACGCGGCAACCCTCGTGTACTTTGGCGCGCGGGCATCGAGTGCGAACCTTATCGCCGCAGGCAAGCACTGCTTAAGCTGCCCTTGCCAAATCATCCTAAGCAAAATCCATGACACTTCGTCGCTGGAACCAAATCTTTCCAACAGCAATTCAATGTCGTCGGCTAAATCTCCGCTGGCAAACCGCTGGACCGCGGCAAGGTCGCTATTGGCACGATAGGTCTTGTCGGTCGCGGTGCGGGTACAGATTTCGGTAAGAAGGCGCCGCCGGGTTTCAAGGGGAAGCCGAGCAGGGTCACCGCCTTCAAAGACCAGTTCCGGGGCAAGCCGAAGGGCGCGATCGCAGATTCCTTGGTCCAGCAATATTAGCCACGGCAATATCGGCCGCAGTGACGGCACTATGACTTCAAGCCCATATTGTTCGCGGAAAAGCAGCTCCTCGATCGCCTGACGCGAGCTGTCGCGGGAAAGCAAGCCAGCCAACCACTCCGCCGCCAAATACTCCCGGACGGAGCGATGATGAAATCGCACGGCCCCATAAATTGCTTCGTCGAAGATTGGGCGGTTGAGCAGGATGCTACATTCCTGCTCGTCCCATTCCGGCAATATCCGAGTTACCGGCAATCCCTCCCGGTTCTCGGCGCCATCGGGAACTCGAATTGTTTGCTCTTGCGCCATCGTAGCCGCGCCGGCGACCCTGACCGCTCCCGCCCTAGCGCGCGCAGCATCCATCGATTTGATCTCGGCGCGATTTTGGTCTCGCTCTGCAAGCCGCCGCAAGATGCTATTCTGCATCAGCTCCGATCGCGAACCAATGCGCCCTTCATCTTCCCAAAACTCGATGACCTCGCCCAGATCTTGTGGTCGCGCCGTATAGGTATACGCGTCTGCACGCTCGATCGCGTCCAACAATCCATCGACGTCGGCGACCTTCCTTCCATGCGCAAAGAGGCGGATTTGCTGCTCCCGCAATTCATCCAAAGCCACGATCCAGAATGGAGAACGCTTCTCGTCGTTCCCTCGCCCTTCAACGACCGCAATAGCGTCAGGATCGACGTCGGAATTATTGCTCGCCTCTGTCGCTTCGCGAACCGCGCCGGAGAAGGGAAATTGATTCTTGAAGAGTGCGAGGTCGGTTTTCGGCCGCCACGCCGTAGTGCGACCAGTAACAATCACATGTGTCCGCTGCAGCGCTGGCTTTATCCGCGCGGCAATCTTCCGAAGCGCTCGTTCAAAATCGCTTGGATTCTTGAGCCTCGCTTCGTCAATGGAGTCCAGAAGCAGCCAACCTTCATCAGCAGATTGTAGCCATTGCTGGAATTCGTCGGCCGTGCCCTCTTCAAAAGCGTCATCAAAATCGCTTGCGACATGCTCAAGCCGCAAGAAGAAGGCTGGCTTGTTTTCCAAACGAAGTTTGCGGGCTGCATTTCTGATCTCTTCGGTTTTTCCCGACCCTGCCTCCGAGAGTATGACGGCACGGAATTTTGAAATCAGTTCGGCCCAATCGAGCGTGCTGCGTCCCAGCGAAAACAAGTCATCCTCGTCGCCATTCTTCCCCGCACTTTGGAGCTCGTGGAAGGTGCGATTAAGCTCGATAAAAGTATCGTCGGCGCCTTGTTCCATATGACCTTGATAGGCTCCCTAACTGCCATGTCCGCAACAGACAGAAAAACATATATGTCGAGATCGCACGCAATCTAGGAGACGCCTTTGCCGAGCTACTCGCACAGGAAAGGAGCCAGACCCAGCGCCAACCCGATCACCGAGAGGCCAAGCCCGACAACGGCAATCCACGCAGGCAAATAGATCGCTGGGTCATCGGCGCTAACATACCAACAAAACTTCCCGACCAGCCCGACCGAGCGGATCTCAAAATCGAGTTTCCCTTCCTTATCGACATCCAGTTTCGTCCGAATGTCGTATGGCATGAAGATGGCGGTGTCGTCGTCGTGACCCAGCACGAGGACATGAATGGCGTTGCTGTTCGCGCGATTGGTGAGCTTCACAATCCCGTATCGCGCAACGCCAGCTCGATGCTTGTGGTTCAACCGAACCAATTGCCTGCCGGCGTCACCCGGCGGCAATCCTTTAACGGTCAGTTCCGTCATCACCCCTCCGGCTCTCAGGCAAGCAGCGCTACCATAGACATCCTGCTCGAACCTGCTCGTCGCCAGACTAGGGGTCAACCCTGCCCGCGACCCAAGCTTGTCTCGTCTGCAATCGACTGCCTATCAAGCCATTGATTTCACAGTGCATATGGCAGGCTTTGCTCGGGTCAATTCAGTCCAAACCGGTGAGGTCGGCGTGCGGGACTCTTGCCCTTCGCGGCCGTGAGGCTATTCTGTCGCTGCATCGGGCAAAAAGGCGCACGGTGCCGAGACGTAAGAATCTCGTTCGGACCTTTGTGATTTTCCCATCCGTTGCCGGGTGGCCGACGCGTATGTCCAGGCCCTCGGGCTAAAGGCGGCGGCGCATATTTCCGAATATGTTCTTACCTCCCGGCTTCGATGCCTTTCGGTCCGACCGGTAGGCGATGGGAAATGGATTTCGACGACGACCCCGCGGACAGGCGTGGCATCGCCTCTGGCGATCCCGTGCCTCCGGGTGACTGGGCGGGCTTCGGTCATGCCGAACGCGCCGAGGCGCTTTACGCGTCGCACCATGCGCGCGTCGCCGGGATCATGCGTCGCAGCGTCCCCCCGCAAGAGGTCGGCGACCTCGTACAGGAAACCTTCCGCCGACTGTTCTCCGCCAAGGGCGTAAGCGCGGGCTTCCTCGAAGCACCGGGAGCCTATCTCGCTGCCGCCGCGCGATCGATCCTCAAGAACCGCGCCCGTTCGGGCGTGCGGAGCCACGCCCATGCCCACCATAGTTTCGAAGATCATGAAGTTGCCGGACCCGACCCGCATACGACGCTCGAGCATCGTGACATGTTGCGCAGGATAGAACAGGCCATAGCCGAGCTAAATCCAACCACACGGGATGTATTCCTGATGCACAGGTTCGACGATCTCAGCTATTCGGAGATCGCACGAATCAAAGGCATGAGTCAGAAGCGCGTGGAAAAGCATATCGCCAAAGCCCTCGTAGCAATTCGCAAGGCGCGAGACATCCAGCCGTGAGGCGCGAACAGCGCGAGGCGGCCGAATGGGCCGCGCGGATGCGGGGCACCCCTAGCGATGCCGATCGCGAAGCTTTCAAGCGGTGGCACGCGAAGCCCGGCCATGCCGAAGCCTTCGCCGCCGCCGAGGATGATTTCGCGCTCGCGGGATCGCTGTCGCGCCAGCGAATCGAGGCAAAGGCGCGAACCGAGCGCAGCGCTCCGGGCCGGCTTCGCTGGGCCGTCGCGACCGTCGCAGCCATCGGCCTTGCGCTCGGCTTAGCGTGGCACCTGAACCGGCGGGCCGATGTCCCGCAGATCGCGGCAGGACCGATGCTCCCCGGCCAGCTTCGGCTGGCCGACGGCTCCACCGTCACACTGATGGACGGCGCCTGGGCCGAACCGCAATTCTCGGACACTGAGCGCAGGCTTCGCCTGCACGGGGGCCGGGCACGTTTCGACGTTGCCCATGACGCCGCGCGGCCATTCATCGTGGTTGCAGGAAAATCAGAGACGACAGCGCTCGGCACGGTGTTCGAGGTAGATGCCCGAGCTGCCGTCCCGCAAATCAAGCTGGTCAAAGGCTCGGTCGAAGTGCGCCTCGCTGGTATGCCCAAGGCGCTGCGGCTTTCTCCCGGTGAGCGCGCCGAGGTCACCGACAGCGGCCCCCGCCTCCTGCCCGAAATGGCCAGCCCGATTGCCACGGCGATGCTCGTCGCCGACAATCTGCCACTCGGCGCGGTTCTGGATGCAGCGAACAAGGGGAACGGCAAACCGATCCGCCTGGCCGATCCGGCGCTCGCCTCGCTCCCGTTGACTGGCCGGTTCGACATTTCGGACACCGCAAGCCTGGCCCGCAAGCTGGCAGCGGCTCTTGACCTCAAGGTCGAGGCAACCGGTGAGGCGATCATCCTAAAAAATTAATTCCCATCGCGAAGGGGGATATCCTCTTCCCGGTGTTTGCACCCCCAGACGGCCATCGGTGGCCGCATGGGGAGGTAAGATGAAGTACAAGATTCTGGCCGCGATGCTCGCATCGAGCACCGCCGCAATCGCGATTCAGGCGCCCACGGCTCAGGCGCAGACGCAGACGGACCGTCGTAGTTACGATATCGCAGCACAGGACCTCGGCGCCGCGCTACGAAGCTACTCGCAAATTTCGGGCCGCGAAGTTGTCGCCTCGTCCACCATCGTCGCCGGCAAGCGCAGCACTCGCGTCCAAGGCCGCCTCAATGCAGACGCTGCGCTTTCCCGACTCCTATCCGGAACCGGCCTCGTCGCCGAACTCGTCGATGGCGCGCTCGTGGTGCGCGAGGGAAACGAGGGTGCCGCGGAAGCTGGATCGACTGACGCGTCCGGCGAAGCGATCATTGTTACTGGATCGCGCATCCGCGGCGCAGGTCCTACCGGGTCGCCAATCGTGACGATCGATCGCGAAGCCATCGAGAAAAGCGGCTACGGCACTGTCCAGCAGATGCTCCAGTCGTTGCCGCAAGCCTTCGGGGGTGGCTCGAACGAGACCACGACCGGCGCAACGACACGAAACGGCACCGGAAACGACGCTACGCTCGGGTCAAGCATCAACCTCCGCGGGCTCGGTACAAATTCAACGCTTGTCTTGATCGACGGCGCGCGACCGGCGCTCGGCGGCGTGGGCGGCCTCTTCGCGGACATCTCGCTGATCCCGATGACCGCAGTCGAACGGATCGAAGTCCTGACCGACGGCGCCTCGGCGATCTATGGAGCCGATGCGGTTGCCGGGGTCGTCAACCTCCGCCTCCGTAACCGTTTCGAGGGGGGCGAGACGATCCTCCGCGCAGGCACCGCAGACGGTGACATGACCGAAGTGCAATTCAGCCAACTGCTCGGCAAAAAGTGGAGCGGGGGCCATCTCGTCCTCGCTTATCAATATTCGGATCGCGGCGCGCTCGCGGCGGCCGAGCGCGATTTTGCGCGCGAGGACCTCCGTCCCTTCGGCGGCCCCGATTATCGCTCGATCTACGCGAGCCCCGGGACGATCCGTGCCGCAAATGGCCAGCTCTTCGGCATCCCAGCAGGCCAAAATGGTCGCAGCCTCACCGCCGCGCAGCTCCTTCCCGGGGTCCAGAACCGCCGCGACAACCGTGCCGAGACCGATATTCTGCCCCGCCAGCGTGTCCATAGCCTCTACGCGGCAGGCGAATTCGAAATCACCGACGGTCTGACATTCCGCGCGTCGATCCTCGGCGCACAGCGGAAGTATCGCAAGGAAAGCAATGTTACCGCGCTTCGCACTGCACGGGTTCCGGTGACGAACCCCTTCTACGTCGATCCGATCGGCACCCGCCAGCCCGTGCAGGTGACCTATAATTTTGTGAATGACGTCGGGCCGCAGATCAACGAGGGCCGCGTCCGCGCGCTCTCGACCTCGGCGGGGCTCGAACAGACGATTGGCGAATGGCGCATTCAACTCGGCGGCGCTTATGGGGTCCAGAAGGGCAAGGCCCGGACACTGAACCAGGTCAACAGCGCGCGCCTCGCTGTGGCGCTTGCGGACACCAACCCCGCAACCTCCTTCAATGTCTTCGGCGATGGGAGTGCGAATAATGCCGCGACGATCGACTATATTCGCGGCGGTGTCGAAACGATCGACGACTTCAAGACCTGGTCGGCCGCGCTGCGCGCCGATGGCCCGCTGTTCAGCCTTCCTGCCGGCGACATGCGTCTCGCGGCGGGCGCCGAGTATCGGCGTGAGGCCTATGACTATTACCGGATCCTCGACACCAGCACGCTGACGCCTTCGGCCGGCTTCTATCCCGGCTTTCCGGGGCCGCGCCACGTCAAGTCGATCTATGCCGAATTGCTCGTGCCGATATTCGGTCCCGACAATGCGATGCCGGGCTTCCACAAGCTCGACCTGACTCTCGCGGGCCGGATCGAAGACTACAATCAGTTCGGCCGTACCGAGAACCCGAAGGTCAGCGCCCGGTGGGAGCCAATCGAAGGCATCGCCCTGCGCGGTTCCTACGGAACCTCGTTCCGCGCCCCGCAATTCGATGAGCTGATCGGCCCTGCGCTGTCGCTCTACACGACGGCGACTGTCCCCGATCCGCGTTCGCCGACCGGCACCTCCAATGTCCTCGCGCTGTTCGGATATGCTCCGAACATCCAGCCCGAGAAGGCGACGACCTGGACCGCTGGTTTCGACATCGCGCCGAGATCCATGCCGGGCTTGCGGGCGTCGCTCACCTATTTCGATGTCGATTACCGCGACCGCATCGGCACGCTCACCGAAGATTATCTGCGCTTCCTGACCAATCTCGAGGTGTTCGGAGGTGTGGTGACGGACAATCCGTCGCTGGATCTGGTGCAATTCTACTACAATCAGCCGACCTTCACGAACCCGATCAACATCGCGCCGGGTCAGGTCGTTGCGATCCTTGACGGGCAGACGCGAAACCTCGCGCGCGAGCATCAGAAGGGTATCGACTTCGAGATCGGCTATGCCCCCGAGTTCGCGGGCGGAACGCTCGAGCTCGGGGTCAGCGGCACCCACATCTTCTCGATCAGGAAACAGCTTTCGCCCGGCTCGGTGAGCAGCGATTTCGTCGGCCTCTATGCGAGCCCGGTCAAATGGCGGATGCGCGGGCGGCTTGGCTGGTCGAAGGGCTGGTTCGCGGCCAGCGCGTTCGTCAACTACACCGATGGTTACAAGAACCAGGTCGTCATTCCCAACGAGCGGGTCTCGGCGTGGACTACGGTGGACCTCACCCTGTCGCAGCGCATTGGCAGCAACGCGGCCGACGCAAGCGGTCGCGGCTTGCAGCTCGGCCTCGCGATCCAGAACCTCTTCGATCGTGATCCGCCTTATGTGAACAACAAGAGCCAAACCTCGGCGCTCGGTTACGATCCCGAGAAGGCAAGCCCGCTGGGCCGCATGATCTCGGTCCAGGCGGTCATCCGGTGGTAAGCCGAGCCGCCTTGATGTTCGTCCTGCTGGCCGCGGCATCGCCCGCGGCCAGTCAGGTTACATCGCGCGAGATCGCCGAGACCGCCGACATCAGCGGCGTCACGGCCTCGCCCGACGGGAAATGGATCGCCTATCGCATCGAGCGGCCGTCGACGCTGACCAACCGGATCGATGTCGATTGGTATCTCGTAGCTGCCGACGGAAAAACCTCGCCCCGCAAGCTGGGCCGCACGGGCACCGCCCTGTGGAACGACGCCGGCGTCGTCGAACCCGGCGAGGCCAAATGGACCCCCGACAGCAAGCAGATCGTCGTTCGGGCCCTCATCGATGGCCGGATCGCGCTTTGGTCGTCTCCCGTCGATGGATCCGGGTTCCGGCAGCTTGCCGCCGGAGACGGCGACATCGAGGCCTATGCGTTCGACAGCAGCGGCTTGCTCGTCATGCGCATGGGCCCTTCGCGCGACCTGATTGCGCGGACCGAGGAAGCCGAGAGAGAGGCCGGTATTCTCGTCGATGGACAGAGTGATCTGGCGCAACCGCTCTTCCGCGGCGCGCTGATCAACGGGCGCGCGGCCAGCCAGCGCTTTTCGAACGACTGGTTCGACCGCGCTCCGCTGCTCGCGTCAGCACCAAGGGCGTTTACAGCCCGGTCGCCACAGGGAATGGAGCGACCCGCGACAGCGAGCGAAGAGGCGCTCTTGGCGCCACCGCCAAATCCCGTTGCGCTTCTGACGAGCGATCTCCCCGCAATCTTGCGCGCGGCGCTGGAGGATCGCGGTGTCTGCAAGACGAAAGTCGGATGCGCCGCCGAGCTTCCTCGCCTGTCCTGGGTGCTGCCAGTGGGTAACGGCAACAGTGTTGTCGCGTTGCACGACGCCGATTTTCGGCAAACCCTCCTGCGCTGGGCGGCCAAACCGGGGCGCCTCACAAGGCTGATTGCGAGCGACGGTCTGCTCGCCGGAAGCCAAAAATATTTCATTCCCTGCACGGCTGCAGGCACAGCGCTTTTCTGCGTCGAGGCCGCGTCTGCGCTGCCGCCCCGCCTTGTCCGCATCGCCGCCGACGGCAGCAGGCAGGTCATCGATTCCCCCAATCCCAATCCTGACCGCGACGGGCTCCTTGCCGAAACGATCGTGTGGCAGGTGAGCGGCAGCCGTGCGTCGGGCGTATTGATCCGCCCGAAGATCCCCGGGCGGCTGCCGCTCTTCGTCACATATTACACCTGCGCCGGCTATCTGCGCGGCGGCGTTGGCAATGAATGGCCGCTTCGCGCGCTCGCCGCGCACGGTATCGCGGCGCTCTGCATCAATGCGGTTCCGGGCGACACCGAAAAGGATGCTCGTTACCGGAAAGGTCTCGAGGCGATCGAAGCTGCGACAAAGCTGCTGTCAGACCGCGGAATCGTCGATGCGAGCCGCGTCGGCATGGGCGGTCTGAGCTTCGGCAGCGAGGTGACGATGTGGGCAGCGACCCACAGCGACACGCTCAAGGCCGTGTCGATCGCCTCGGTCCAGATGGAACCGGCTTATTACTGGTTCAACGCCCGCCCCGGCCGCGAAACCTTCGCGGACAATATCCGCAAGGTCTGGGGAGCCGGGTCCCCCGATGATACCCCCGACGCGTGGAAAGAGCTTTCTCCCGCGCTCAACATCGGCCGCATCCGCGCGCCGATCTTGATGCAATTTCCCGAACAGGAGGCACGGCTCTCGATCGAGCTGATCAGCCGGCTCGCGACAACTAGAAAGGGCGAGACGCATATCTTTCCCTATGCGCCGCACATCAAGGTTGAGCCTCGTCAGAAGCTGGCTGCCTATGAGCGCAATCTCGACTGGTTCCGCTACTGGTTGAAGGGCGAGATCGACCCCGCTCCCGACAAGGCTGGTCAGTATCAGCGCTGGGCCAAGCTGCTACCGGCCGCCACTCCGGACGCCACGACACGCACCCAGCGCTCGACGTCGCCGATCTCGATCAACCGGAAATAGTCGAAGTCCCCCTCGGTGAGGTCACGCGCGAGATAGGCCTCGATGGCCGGTGCATCGAGCAGTCCCCGCTGAGCCAATATACCGCCGAGCAGAAGCTCGCGAAGCTGCGCCCGCTGCCTCATGTAGGCGGCGGCGCAGAGCGCTTCCATCCGGCCCTTTCCCTTGCGCCATACGACTTGGGGAGGCAGGCGATCGGCAAATGCCGCGCGCGCAACCGCCCGATTGCGACCGCCACTGAACCAGCTCCCGCTGGGGATCGACAGGCAGAGTTCGACGATGGGCTGCGAGAGCAAGGGCGAAACCACGTCGCGCCCCTCCCAGCGTCGCGGACGATCGAGGAAATCGAGAATGCGGCGAATGGACTCCGCATGGTTGCGCTTCGCTTGGGACACAGTCTCCGCGCCTTCGTCCCACGGGTGCGCGAACGGGGTTTCGGGCAGGGCTGCCGGGTTCAAATAGGCGGTATCGCGGCGCCAGCCCATCCGTGGGCCAGCACGATGGGCTCGCCAGCTCAAGCGCGCCGCTTCCCAGATTGTGGCGTCGCTCGCCCGTGCAACATCGCGGAGAGTTGCAAAGGTCCTGCGCGACCAACCCCTAGAGCTCCAGACATCGAGAATGGGGGCGACCGTTGTGCTCAGATGGAAGACGCTGTCGCCTCCGATTCCGCCGAAGATCGGCCGCGATAGGTCGGAGACATGTTCCACAAAGGCGCGATCGAGGCCGCCAAGCACACTGTAGGCGCCCGGCCGAACGGTGAAGACATCCGGAAGCGACACAAGGTCGATCGCGGCATCGTCATGGACCACCTCTGTGAGGTCGATCCCGCATCGCGATGCGACTGCGCGCGCGAAATGGCGCTCGTCGCCCTCGGCTTCGGGAGTCGCAAAGGTGATGGCCGAGAAGTCGCCATCCGCGGCCCGGAGCGCGGCCGCGACGATCGAAGAGTCGAGGCCTCCGGACAGTTCGAGAATGATATCGTGACGCGACGCACTCCAGGCGGCCGTGCAGTCGATAATCCGTTTGGCCAGCTCCGGCGCAATATCAACGAGCCTCGCAGAGGTCGGGCAGGCCACATGCTGCCAAGGTGACCAGGTCGAGGCGACACAGAAACTCGTCCCGTCGAAGCTAATGCCTGTCCCAGGAACGAGCTCATGCACGCCAACCAAGCCCGTCCTTTCGGTCCGGAGATTGATGTAGGCGAGCGTGCTGCCGACGAACTCCCAGTCGATTGCGACGGGAGCGTGCGGAGGCAATAGGAGGGCGGGATCCGATGCGCATGCGAGACCCGCAGGATGCCGGCACCAATAAACCGGCATCCCCGTTAGTGCGGCTCGTTCGACGCCGAGCGCACCGCTCTCGGCCGTGAAAGCTACATAGCTTCCCCAGCAATTCTTTGGCGCCCGACCCGTCGCCGGATAGCGAGTGAAGCAGTCGCCGAGAATGACGGTTCCGCCCGAGGCTCGCTGCAAGGGCATTGCTTCGGACGCGAAGATCACCCTGCCCGGTTGAAGATCGACTGAAACGAGACCGCGACGCTCCGCCGCATCGACAAGGTCCCTGGCGCCTTCGACATCACCGAGAAAGGCCGCAAACGCGCCCTTCATCAAACGACCAATATCGGTGTGAAGTTGCGAGCCTCGGCCGCGGTTCCAGTCAGGATCGCGGATGGCGTCTGCAACCAGCAATGCGCCCTGAACGGGGCCATGCGGACGCCGAACACCAGCGTCGGGACAAGGCCTTTGGCCACCAGGATGTGGTCAAGCGCCAGCGCATCGATAAGGCAACGCTGGGGCTCGGGATTGATCCACCTGTTGGCGGCATAGCGTGCCGCAAGCGCTTCGATTGCAGGATCCGCAGCCTCCCGGGCGATTGCAGCTGCGTGTCGCCGTCGGTCCGCCAACGTTCGTCCGATCCGCTCTGACCTCATCGCGAAGCGGGCCCAGCGAACCGCCAGCATCGACGAAATGACCATGCCGAGGCTGAACCCTTCCTCCGGAACCGCCGCGAGATCGCGCGATGGAACGTCGATGACCGTCGACGCGATTGAAGTCGGCTTATCGGTTCGTTGCAGTAAGCCTGTCGCGACAAGCCGCGCCATCGTGTCGCTATCGTTGGCCTGGCCCGCGCGCAGCCGGGCGAATGCCGCTCGGTCCCGACCACGCAGCGCAAAATATTTGTCGCGGGAGAGATCGAGAAAAATGAGCTCTTCCGCCGTTTCGCAGAAGCCCGTACCCGGGGCTAACGTCCATCCCATGGCGCGTTCCAAGCAGTTCGGGAGACCGGCCAACGGGCCGGCTCCCGAAGAGGCGATCAGTCCTGGGTCAGTCCGGCCCAGTCTTCGCGGCCGCCCATTTCCAGGGGAAGGCCATGCTCGCCGGCGGTGTCGCCCGAGGCGGTGCCGAGTTCGACGAGATCATTGGTTTCGATGTCCATCATCTTGACCTTTTCGAAGCAGATTGAAGAGGGTGCCGGAGGCCGGAAGGCCGGCCCCCGACCGACTGGGTTCAGTCCTGGGTCAGGCCCTGAACCAGTTCCTTGCCGCCCGGCTCGATGCCGAAGCGTTCTTCGCCGGCGGTGTCGGCGCTGACGGAGCCGAGGACGACGAGGTCGTTGGTGTCGCGATCCATGATCGTTTCCTTCCAATATGCCGCGGAATTGCGGCACCTTCGAAGCTAGGGCGGCCCGGCCGTATAGGAATTTTATACGGCGCATATTCTCCGAATATTATCGGAGCGGCTCGGAACGGCGCCTTATCTCGGACGCGACCCGTCCGGCGAAACTTGCCCGTCTGCGGTGGAAGCGCGTGATTTTGCTGCGCAATGCGCTCCAGCGGCCGAAGCGATAATCCTCCTCCATCGCTGCCAGTGTCTCGCGCGCCGAGGCATCGACGCGAGCCTCTAAACTGCGAACTGTCGTGCTCCGCTCGACAAAATTGATGATGGCGGCGCGAAGTTCGCCATTGGCACTGCCGATTGCGATGGTCCTGAAGAGGCTCTCGATCGCCTCGGGATAGGAGTCGTGAGTCGCGAGATCGATGAGGCCGCCGGGCAAATCGGGCCTCGGCGATCGTCCCTTTAGCGCCATCGAGAGCAAGGCGCCGCCCCATCCGTAGAGGTCGACCAGGTCGGCCTCGCTAAGGAGGGGCTGACGAAACCCCTCCTGATGCCAGCTCTCGATGATCCGTTCGCCGGACAGGCGATAAAGGGCGTCGCGAACCGGGGTGGCGCTCGAGGCGAGCAGTTTCGAGAGCTGCGCGGGCTCGAGCCGCGTGCCGGGAGGATAGGCGCCCGAGAGAATGCGCGACTTCAGATCCAGATAGACCCGCTCCATCGTGGCGCCCGGGCTCATGCCGCGAGCGCCCCACCCTCGCGCTTACCCTCGCCTACCGGCCGCTGCGCAGCCACATAGTCGGCGAGGAGCGCCGATTGGTCAGGTCGCAGCGCGTCGACCGCGGCGAGCGGTTCGTCGGGGTAGCCGCCGAACAGCACCGACGGGCACTGGCCCTCAAAATTCCCGAGATTGGGCCGATGCTGGGCGTAGCCCGCGAGCGCGGCCAGTTCGGGCGTGAAGCCGCGGGCGATCTCGGGCGGATAAGCGAGCCACTGATTTTCATAGGGTTTGAGCCAGCCGAGACAGTAGCTGACGATGATCCCGCGGCGGGCGCCACGGCTCCTGTTCTCGCCGGCGCCATGCAGTGTCGATCCCAGAAAGACGATCGCATCGCCGGGCTGGGCGGCAGCAACGATCGGCCTCTCCTTGGGCTCCTCGACCAGAGCTTCGACGCCGTGGCTCCGGGGCCAGATCAGCGTTGCCCCATTCTCTTCGGTGAACGGCGTGAGCGGCCACATGACATTGACGAGATACTCGACATCGCCAAGCGCGCCCTGCCACATATCCTGGTCGCGGTGCGGAAATTGTGCAAGCGCGCCGGGGTGCAGCTCGATCGCCTGAGCAAGGTTGAGCTGGATCCGGTCGCACCAATTTCCAAGCGCGAGCTCGGCGAGATCGAGGACTTCCGAATTCATGACGAGATCGGCCATGTGCGGCGATCGGATCAGCAAGCGCCCGAAGCGCTTCGTGCGCTCACCATAGAAGCCGCCTTCGCAAAAAGGCGTCGCAGCATAACGCGGCCCGAGGTCGTCGGCGACGTGCCCGATGAGCGACGGCGAAACCGCGCCCCGGAGGATGGTATAGCCCTGATCCATCAGCTCGTGGCCGGACGCGGGCCGGGCGGCGGAGGCGTCGAGCGCGGCGGGGTTGATCATCATCGCACCCTCCTCACGCTGCGCAGGCGGCAGAGGCCGCTGCGGCGTTGCTGACGATTCCGGCGTCGGCGAGCTTCGCGACGGTCGAGGAGTCGATGTCGATACGAAGCGCAACGAGCGCCTGCCCCCGGTGTAGGGCGGGTTCGCCGAGCAAGCGACATTCCCAGCCGAAGGTCTGGATCTGACGGAACCAGGGAAGCTCGGCAACGCCGGTATAGGTGCGAATGTCGTTGTCGAGCGCATATTCGGCGAGCCCGACGAGCAGCGCATCGCGTGCAATCCGCCGCTGCCGCGCCCCGATGCCAGGCGACAGGCAGAAGCGGGTAATTTCGAGGACGTCCGCGCCCTGCGGAACCTCGCCGGCAACGAGCCCCGGAAACAGGCTGTCGAGAAGCGCAGGCCGGGTCGTGAGCAGCAGCCGCGCCGAAGCGAGATGCTCGCCTTCCGTATCGGTCACGATCAGATAGGTCGCGTCGGCATCGTCGAAATGGTCGAGTTCGAAGCGATCGGCGAGCGCGGGAATGTCCCATTTCAGAAGATCGATGAAAACGCGTTTGCGCGCCTCGAACATCGTGCGCATGGCCTTATGCTCGAGCGCCCGGTTGGTGGAATCAACTATCAGCAGCATGGATTTGCCTCCGTTTGAAAAGAGGCGTTCCAATTGAAGGGCTTTTCGCCCCCGCACCATAGCATGATAGGGGGGTGTCCGCGATTTTTCTCAGCGCTTGGCGATGTCCTCGAAGCTGATGTCGCCGTCGTAGAGCGCGCGCACCGTCAGCGTGATGCCGCCATTTGCTTCATAGCGCTGCCGTGCGTTGCGCAGATGCTCACGCACCGTGTCGGGGCTGAGGCCTAGCCTCAGTCCGATCCTCCGGACGGTCTCACCCTTGGCAGCCCAGATCAGAACCTCGCGCTGCCGGCGGGTCAGGCGTGGTCCGATGTGCGCCAGGTCGGGATAGGTGATCAGACGCGCCGCGTCGAAGGCTGCGCCGCCGATCATTCTGGCAAATTGCAGCGCGTCGGCGCTCGCGATTGCACCCGGTTTCCATGCGAACGAAACGGAGCCATGCGCATGGCCGGGAAGATGGGCGGGTACCGTGAGTCCGTCGCCGATGCCATGCCGGCGCGCCTCGGCGAGTATCATCTCATCCTCGGGTCGCTCGGTCTTCATATTATGCCACAGGAAGCCCGACATGCTGCGCTGGCTTTCGCGGTGGACGGGGTCGGTGACGCCGAGCCGTTGTTCGTCGAACCAAAGTGCCCATTCTTCCGGATAATTGTGGACGCGAACGCCCCGGTCCGGGGCTGCCAGAAAGTCGATATGATGGCTGAGCGCGAACCAGGAGCAGCCCATTCGCAAACAGGCTTCCTGCAGGAGATCCGCGAGACCTGCCCTATCCTTCACTCGCGAGACGTCGAGCGCAAAAGCATGCGCAGCGTCGATCGTTGGCATTGCGACCCATGGCGCGCCGACCGGCGTTTCCGACCGGTCCGGTCCGCGTGCCCCTCGTCAGTGCAGGTGGCCCTGCCCTCTTACCAAGGCTGGCCAACCCGCGACGGTCGATCGCCGCTGGTCAAGGCAATCTTGGGAGAATCTGAAAATGCGGGTCCACCCCATATTTTTCAAACATATTCGAGAGATAGAACCAGTTTGAGGATGATTGTTAGCTAGCCACTCGGTGCGCGATGAGGAGGAACGCTGGCAACGCGATGCCTGCCCACCCTTGTCCCTGGCTTCGAAGCACGCGTTGTGAGGCTCAGCCCTCCAGAGAAGAGATCTCCGCCGCAGTCATATGCGTGCGCTTCAGTTCGAGCATCTCCTCGCGTGTGAATACAATCGCTTGGTGAGGATTCATGCCAGCGAGCAGCCGGTCCCGCAGCATCTGGTTCCAGGCGATGGTGAAGGCTGGGAAACGCCTGACGCCAAGGTCAACTTCTTGGCCGTTGCGGATCACGGCTATGCGATCCGGCTCCTTTATCCACTCCAGCTTGGGGTCGGGGATGAAGTAGATCTCAGGCTCTTGCGCCATCGACGGTGTGATGCAGCAATAGCGGCCGTTTGCCTCCATCACAGTGTGCAAAACAAAATCGAGCCCTTGCAACCACCAGCCGGTTACAGCCTTGGATCGGCCCGTCGGATCATTCGCCTCATACCACCAGCAATTCTCATGGCATCGATTTGCCGGCATTCTCATCCATGCAAGGTCTTCGGTTGGCATCCGCGGAACGCATTCGAGCTCTGCGTCGAGCAGTTCCTCGACGAGCGCGGCCTCCCACTCGCTCGGAGCGACCATCCAGCTTTCTGTCTGGTCGAGCAATCGCCGCCGTTCCGCGTCCATCCGCCGCTTTGCTTCGCCCAACGCCCAGTCTCCGTGTAAACGCCGTCTGCCTAGTTTGTATTTCAGGCCGCAGGCAGACGCGACACTAATTGGCCGGTAGCGGACCCCTTTCCGCGTCTCCGGCAAGAAAGATCAGGCGCTGAATATAGGGGTGCGAAAGCCCGAAGCACCCACGATCAGGAAGATCCGAGACCGATCTGGCACACATATCCTCATTGGTGCTGCGCGCTTCAGTGGCGGAAGATTGCGTGTCGTTGCCATAGAACGTGCTCATAGCTTCCCTCCTGTGCTGAAACGACACTTAGAACAAAACAGGAACATTGTCAAGATTTGCTGTTGTTCGCCCCTGCGCGCTGATGTCTGTCGAACCGGTTCTAATTGGTGCTTCTGCATCGACGGTAATGCGGTATTGCATCACTTGGAGGGGACCTATGGCCAAAAAGACATATGATTTCGCGATCGACGATGCGCTTGGCACGTCGGATAATCTTGCCGCTTTCGTTGGCGAGCTGGCGACTGACGCAGCGCTTGCTGCAGCGTTGACGCCCCACCTTGCCCCGCTCGCATCAGGCGCAACCCTCAACGCTGGAGCAATCTGGAATCTTCTTTTCCAAGCGACCGCCGTAGTACCCCCGGCAGCTGCAGACGACGCGGATCCTGCGCAATGACATGGCTTCTTCGTCAAATCGCGATCGAGGGATTCCGCGGGATAAACAATGCTGGCTCTCCCCTCGAGCTGAGCTTCCACACGGAAAAGGTGAATTCCGTCTTTGCGCCAAACGGCGTCGGCAAAAGCTCGATTTTCGAGGCTGTTACCTACGTGCTGACGGGGCAGATCCCAAAACTTGATGCTCTTCCTGCCGCGGAACAAGGCGGTACCTATTATCTCAACCGGTTCCATCCAGGTGATAGCGGGACAATCACGCTTTCGCTCCAATCCGCCGCAGCCGGACCGTCCATCGATGTGACCGTAACCCGGGACAGTTCCGGCGCCCGGACGGTTGCTGTCAGCGACGGCCGCGACGGCGATGAGTTGCTCGCGGAGCTCAACCGCGAGTTTGTCCTTCTCGATGCCAAGACATTCCAGCGCTTTATCGACGATACGCCCCTGAATCGCGGGCGCTCGTTTTCCGGACTCTTGGGGCTCGGCCAATATTCGGCGCTCCGACAGTCATTGCAGACCTTGGCCAACACGCGCGCATTCAACAATCATTTTGACGTAAGCGCAAAATCTGGCCGCAAGCAGCTTCTGGAAGGCCAGATTACGCAAGAGCGAGCGGCGATCCGGGAATCCTACCTCCACCTTGTTGGCGAGGATGCAGGCCAGCTCACGCAAGCCGAAATGCAAACGAGAGCGCATGGCATCCTGCACAATATCCCGCTTATTCAACCGCGGTGCGCAGGAAAGACCTTCGACGAAATTTCCGCCGACGAATGCATTGCCTCCGTGCGGGAGGCCGAGGGAGGTCCGGACCGGGATCGCCTCGCCCAGTTGCTGCGGGACGAAGACTGGTGGAACCATGCGATTGCAGCGCTGCCGACAGCCGCGCAGACCATGTCCATTGCAGATATCGTGGCCGAGCGCGAAGCCGCCCTTGCACAAACGCAGGGAGACAAGTTCCTACGCCTCTATCGCACGGCGAAGGAGATCACCGAGAGCGACGAATGGATCGACAAATCTTTGTGCCCGGCCTGCGAGCGGACCGGTGAAAATTCTGTCCTCGAACATAGCCGGCACAAGGTTGCGCTCTACGACGCGGTGACGGCCGCAACCGACAAGCTCGCAACGAACTGGGCGACCGTCGAATGGGACAAGGTAGCCGAGATCGAAAAGGCAACGCGGCAGGATGGCGAAGCCTTGCTGATTCCAGGGGCGAAATCGGCTATCGGAAATCAGACATTCACACAGCCAGCTGCAGCCGCGTTGCAGGCGCGCATAGATCTCGTCCGCGCACGCGCTGAAGCCGCTCTCGCCGCGGCCGTTGCGGAAAAAGACGCTATCGAAAAGAGGCTTCCCGCCTCACTCGTTGCCGTGACCGAAAAAATCGAAGCCGCTCGAAGGCTGCAGGCAGCCCTCAAGAAGCATGAGCAACTCCTTGTATCGCTTTCGGCGCTGGACTCCGAGCTCGACCGTATCGAGCGCGTACGAAGCTTCCTCTCCGACGCGTCTGGTGCCTTTTCGCAAGCCGAGTCCGAGGCTGCGGCGCGGCGGCTCGCTGCGGTAGAACCGCTATGTCGCGACCTCTTTCAGAACATTATCTTCGACCCCGTGGTTCCGGCCATCTCGAAGCGCGCCGGCGGCGAAGATCTCCAGCTTTCGCTCGCGACATTTCATGACCATGCCAACATTTCAGCCCAGTCGGTTCTTTCCGAAAGCTATCGCAATGCCTTTGCGATTTCCGTGTATCTGGCAGCCGCATCGCTCTATTCAGGCGCCGCAAAGTTCCTGCTCCTCGACGATGTGACGTCGAGCCTCGATGCAGGTCACCAGTTCCATCTGATGGAGGTGATCCGGACGCGCTTCAGCCGTCCCGTCGTGCCGAACGGCCCCCAGGTCATCCTCCTCAGCCACGACACGCTGCTCGAGAAATATTTCAATACCAACGGGTCGACTGCCGGTTGGGCGCATCAACGGATCGAGGGGACCCCGCGGACAGCGGTGCTGCCGCAGTCAAATGCGGTCAATCGGGTCCGCGATGCCACGCTCGATCTTCTCAATGCCGGGAACGCGCAAGATGCGGCACCCCGGATACGGCAATATATCGAGTATGTACTTGAAGAGATCATTATCCGGTGCCGCGTGCCAGTGACTATGGATATCGCGCTCGGCGACGATCGGAGAATGGCCGGGAACTTGATCGGAGCAATTGATGCGCAAGTGAAGCTGCATGCCGCTGCGAACAGTCTCATTCTAACCGCGGCTCAGGTCCAAGGTCTGAACCTCGCGGTTGCCACGATAAGCGCAAACTTTCTGGCGCATTGGAGCAGCGGTCAAACGCAAGCCTTCGCTCCAGGGGCCCTATTGGGCGTAATGCAGGCGATCGACAATTATGCGGGCTGTTTCAAGTTCGAACCCGTGCCTGGGCAGGGATTTCGATATTACCGGTCGCTAAGCCAGCAATAACGGACATCGGCTGCCAGAACGGGACCGATCGCGGCATCTTGATGCAAACGCAGGACGCCAACTTACTCGCCAATCAGGTAAGAGACGAATGCCTCGGTGAAGTTGTAGCGATCGACCGCATTAAATTTGATGTCGTAGATTGCTCCCGCGTGGATCATGATCGTCATCATCGACTTGATCTGTGGATGCTCGTCGAAAAAATACTGAAAATAGGGCGTCGAACCGGGAATGTACGACCAACCCTTCTCAAGAAGGATAAACTGGCGAACCAGCTTGTTGCCCATGAGATCTGCACGCATCTCAGCGATCAGTTCAGGCATCTTGCGCTCGAGAGCTGCGAATGGTGACGCTCGCACAACGGCATAGCCGCGAGCTTCGAGCGCAGCCATTTTCTCGGAAGTGTCCTTCCAATCCAGAAGCAGCGACGAGGGAAATGAGACCTCATCGTCGTCTATGATCTTGGCGTCACGCTGGCAGAGCCAGATCCCGTTGGTGATATCGCTGCGTTGCTCCGGCGTCAGCGTTTCATCGTACCTAGCGCCGCCTGGGGACGCCGCGGTGATATGTGCCGCGACGCCCGTGTTCGTCGTACCGCCTGTTGCGTCTGGTCCTGACGTCGGTTGACGGCAATCGGGATTTGAACATCGCATTCCGACGCGCTTTGCAAGTCGGTCGACAGCGGTGCGATTGAAATCATCTCGAGCCAAGTGCGCCTTCCCCTCAGGGCAATTGGCTAGCAGAGCGCGGCCGGGAATCGAATGACTAATAGATCCGGCTGTGGCCATCACTTCGGCGGCCGGAAATCCCAAAGCGGGATCCCCATCTTCTTCGCCTTATCGGCGAGATTATCCTGGATGCCCGTGCCGGCAAAGATGATCAGGCCAACCGGCAGCGCCTCAAGAATACGGTCGTTGCGTTTGAACGGCGCCGCTTTGCCATTCCGGTTCCAGTCCGGCCGAAACGCGACCTGCGCCACGCCGCGACTGTCCGCCCAGCAGGCCGCAGCGCGCTCCGCGCCCGTCGGCGTTGCGCCATGGAGCAGGATCATGTCAGGATGGCGCGCCTTCGCCTTGTCGAGCGCATCCCAGATCGCCGCATGATCGCCGCAATCGCTTCCGCCGGTGAAGGCAATCCGGGTTCCCTCGGGAAGCAAGGCGGCAGCCTTTTCGCGGAGCCGGGCATCGAGAAAGTCGCGGCTGTCGATCATCGAGGCGGTCATCGTCCGGTGCTGGATTCGCGATCCGGTGCGCGGTGCCCAGGCTTTGTGCAGATGAATGCGAAACTGATCGGCGGCGGCCTCGCGGAAAAACTCCATCGCGTCGCGCCGCTCGATCAGCGAGATGCCCTCACGCGTCGCCCGCTCAAGTTCGACCGAGCGGATCTCGCTGCCGTCCTGTTCGCGCTGAAGCCGGCGCTGGAGCTGCTCATTATCGTCGAGCTGCCGTTCGACGCGTTCGCCGGCGCGGTGGAAGATATTGACGACATTCCACAGCAGGTCCTCGAGATCGGGCTCGATGCGGGTCTCGGCAAGACAGCCTGCGAGACCGTCGAACATATCGGCGACCGCGCCGCCGGCGAGCCGGGCATCGGGAAGCGGGCGCGGATCGGGCTCATCCTCGAACGGACGATGGCCGAAAAGCTGCATCTCCTGGAGAAGATAAGCGGTCGTCCCGGGCTCGTCCGGACGGTCATGGGCAGGTCCATTAGCATCATGCATCGTCTGTCTCCGTCTGTCGCAGCCGCGCCCCGCGCGGCCTTCGTGGCGACGGCTCGCGGTAGGCGAGGCGGAGGCGCATCGCGGCGCGCCGCGACCGGAGCGCAGCGGAGGATGGCGGACGAAGGCTATTTTGCCTCGCGATGCAAAGGGGCCGCAAGCCCCGGCGGAAAATAGCCGCCTGGCCGCCATTGCGCCCCCGCCTCGCCTGCCGCAGTCGCCCTCTCGCGAAGGCCGGGGCGCGCCACACGGACGTATGCACGGCGCCAGCATCGCATGCCGTCCCTTCCCGCCTCCCGGCAACGCCCGGTCGTCAGAGATATTTCAGGCGATCGGCCGCGGCGAACTGCGTGCGAAGGGCCCCGGCGAGTACGCTGCGACCGCGGATAACCAGGTCGTCGTTGAAGTCGCCATATTCAGGCTCGAGCGGCAGCAGTTCGATACCGGCCTGTTCGGCCCGTTCGGAAAGAGTGGAGAGCGCAGCCCCTCCGGCCGGATCGTCGTCGCGCGCGACATAGAGCCGTTTCAGACCCGCCGGAAATACAAGCGCCGCGAGATGGGCACCCGAAAGGCCGGCGATCATCGACAAGGCGGGAACGGCCTCGCGCAGCGAGAGGATCGTCTCGATGCCCTCGCCGGCGGCCATCACGCGAGCGGCGGGCCCGAAGCGGACGCCATGGCCGAGCAAGTTGCCCATGGCTCTTCGGGGATAGGCGACGGGCGCCTTGTCCTTTGTTTCGGGATCGAGCCAGGTGCGATGGACCCCGGTGATCGCCCCGCCCAGGTCGGTGACGGCCGCGATCATCGCCGGCCACGCCGGCCGTCCGCCGGGTACGTCATCTTCCGACGGCCGGTAGAAGCAGTGACGATGATAGCGCAGCGGATCGCTCGCCGAGACGGTGACGATAGACCGCCCTGCCAGATAGTCTGCACCGAGACTGCCCAGGACCGGCTTCGATGCGGCCCACAGCCTGCGCGCCGCCTCGGGCGTTCCGCTCGGCGCCTTCGGCGGCGCCGGGTTTCGGGGCATTTCGGGCGGCGGCGGCAAACTCAGGAATTGCCGCGCTTCCTCGAGCGTCTCGCGGAAGGCCGTATGACCGCACGCTGCGGCGATGACGTCGAGCAGGTCACCATGATCCCCGCTTGCAGCGTCGGTCCATTTCCCCGCCGCACCGCGCCCGTCGCTATGATCGGAAAGGCGGACGTAGAGGCTGCGACCGGGCGCATTATGGACATCGCCCACCAGCCAATAATGGCCCTCGCGGCGTCCGTTCGAAAGATAGCGGCGACACACCGCCTCGGCATTTTCACCAAGACGGCGCGCAACATCGGCGGCGGGATTGGACATGCTGGGGCTCCTTCAGGCGGCCTTGCGATCCTGCACCCTCTCAATCGGAAACCGATCGAGGAGCGCAGCGAACACATCGGCGCCAGCAGCCCCTGCCGGCACGTAGAGCTTCAGTTTCCACGAGACGATCTCGGAGATCAAGCCCATTGCTTTCAGCCTCTCGACGCCAAGATCGTTGAACCCCGACAGTTCGATCCGCCAATCGTTCATCGCCCGGACGCGCCGCAGCGACTGGCCTTCCGCGAGGCCCAGCGTGATGTCCCCGGCCTCCAGCATCCGCCATGCTTCGGGCACGGCAAGGCGCGCAGGCGCTTCGCCGGTCACGCTCGCGGCCCAGGCCGGAGTGACCTTGCGCCCGATGATCCGCTCGCCGGCACTTGTCTGGAGGCGGTATATCCGGGCCGATTCCTTCGGCAGCCGTTTCCAGATCGGGAGCAGCAGTCCGGCGACGATATGCAGCGTCGACATCTCATATTCGGGAAGATCGGCGAGCTCGGAGCTCCAGACCTTGCCAAAGGCTTCGGCGTCGACCGGCCGCCAGTGCGACTGGTCATAGTCCTCGGCGAGCATGTTCGTCTTCTCGAGCGGCCGCTGCAGACCGACGCGCCGATGGACGACGCCTTCGTCGTCGACGAGGCTGCGGGCCCGAACCTTGACGGCGGCGCGACCCGAGCGCGCGTTGACGACAAGCTCGCCGCCCCAGCCCGAGACGATGCCCATCGCGTCCTCGAGCGAGAGCGGCGCGACGCGGTCCTTGCGCTCGATCGTAAGCAACTGCGTCAGCGCGCCGGTGCCGGGATGCGAATAGATCGTCTCGCGCGCGGTCACCGTGAAGCTCTCGGCGCGCAGGGTCTCGAGGCCCGTCTCGTAGGTGCCCGACGCGATCGCGCCTTCAATCCGGCTCGCGAGCAGCCCTTCGAAGGTTTCGAAGAGGATGGTCTGGAGATCGATGGTCAGCGCGAGCATCCGATTGAGGAAAGTGGTGATCGGAGGCAGCTCGTCCCGAAGCCCGCCATCGTCGAGGAGGGACAGCCCCGTCGCCGCTTCGAAAGCAAGCAGCGAGCAGCCCTCGACCTTGCCGTCGGCAAGCAGCTGATAGAGCTGGCGCAGCGCGTCGCGCGCATAATGCGATTCCAGATTATCCTGCGGGCGGAACATATTCTGCCCGCCGGTCTGCCGCTGGCCGCGCGTGATCGCGCCCAGGGTGTCGAGGCGCCGTGCGATTGTCGAGATAAAGCGCTTTTGCGCCTTCACATCGGTCGAAACGGGACGGAATAGCGGCGGTTGCTTCTGGTTTGTGCGATTGGTGCGCCCGAAACCCTGGATCGCGGTATCCGCCTTCCAGCCTGGCTCGAGCAGATAGTGAATGCGGCGGCGCTGGTTCTTCACCCCGAGATCGGCGTGGTAGGAGCGCCCCGTCCCGCCCGCTTCCGAGAAGACGAGGATGCGCTTCTCGTCGTCCATGAAGGCGTGGGTCTCGCCGAGATTGGCACTGCCGGGCCGGTTCTGCACCGCGAAGCGCACCGACCCGTCGTCCCCATTGACCGGAACGATCCGGCGCGAGCGCCCGGTAACCTCGGCGACCGCATCGGCCCCGAAATGCTGGACGATCTGGTCGAGCGCGCCCGGCACCGGCGGGAGTGAAGCAAGCTTCTCGATCATCGCATCGCGGTGGCGGGCTGCCTCGCGGTTCACGATCGGATTGCCTTCGCCGTCGAAGACCGGGCGCGACGAGAGATTGCCCTCGCTGTCGGTGCAGGGCTCGTAGAGCTGGACCGGAAAACTGTGCGAGAGATAGTCGAGGACATATTCGCGCGGCGTGATGTCGACCGACACATCGTCCCATTCCTCGGTGGGGATCTCGGCAAGCCGGCGCTCCTGCAGCGCTTCGCCGGTCGAGACGATCTGGACCACCGCCGCATGGCCCGCGTCGATGTCGCGCGCAATGCTCGCGATCGTGCTCGGCGTCTGCATCGCGGTGATGAGATGATTGAAGAAGCGCTGCTTGGTGCTCTCGAACGCCGAGCGCGCCGCCGATTTCGCCTGGGCATTGAGGGTCCCGTGCAGGCTGCTCGTCACCCCCGCTGCCTCCATCGCGGCAGCGAGATTGTTGTGGATGACCTGGAAGGCGCCGGCATAGCTGTCGTAGATGCGCCGTTGCTCGACGGTCAGCGCATGCTCGAGAAGTTCATATTCGACGCCGTCGAACGAGAGCGAGCGCGCCGCGTAGAGGCCAAGCGCCTTCAAATCGCGCGCCAGCACCTCCATGGCCGCGACTCCGCCATCCTCGATCGCCGCGACAAATTCGCTGCGCGACGCGAAGGGAAAGTCGGTGCCGCCCCAGAGGCCGAGGCGCTGTGCATAAGCCAGGTTCTGGACGGTCGTCGCGCCGGTCGCGGACACATAGACGATGCGGGCATCTGGGAGCGCGTGCTGAAGCCGAAGCCCGGCACGTCCCTGCTGCGACGGCTTCTGTTCGCCGCGAGCCCCCTTGCCGCCCGCGGCATTGGCCATCGCATGCGCTTCGTCGAAGATGATCACGCCGTCGAAGTCGGCGCCCAGCCATTCGACGATCTGGTCGACCCGGCTCGCCTTGCTTTCGCGCGCCTGGCTGCGCAGCGTCGCATAAGTGGTGAAGAGCACGCCTTCGGCGAGCTTGATCGGACTGCCCTGGCGGAAACGCGACAGCGGCGTGACGAGCAGGCGCTCCTGCCCGAGCACAGACCAGTCACGCTGTGCGTCTTCGAGCAGCCGATCCGAGACGGACAGCCAGACGGCACGGCGCCGTCCTTTCAACCAGTTGTCGAGGATGATGCCCGCAACCTGGCGGCCCTTGCCCGCGCCGGTGCCATCGCCGAGGAACCACCCGCGGCGAAAGCGGACAGCCTGATCATTGTCCTCGCTCGCGGCGGTCACGACGTCTGCCGTCTCGTCGACCGTCCACGCGCCCGAGAGATGGCCCATATGGGCCTCGCCAGCATAGATGATAGATTCGAGCTGCGCGTCCGACAATATGCCGTCGGCAATCAGCTGCTCGGGGAAATGGGGCCGATAACACGGCTTCGGCGGTGCGACCGAGGCCATCGCGGCCGACTGCACGAGCGCGGTCGGGTGCGGCCTCGCGCCGGCGATCGCGAGCGATTGGAGCGAATAGGGCTCATAGATCGCCTCGGCGAGCTGCCCCTCGGGCGCCTGCCAGTCGCACGTCTCATAGACAAGCTCGGGCGCCTGGATCGGACCCGCGGATGAAGGCCGCCGTGCCCGCCTGTCGTTCGGCCCACCGGCGCGCGTCGTCGGGGTGGCGCGCTCCGCGGGCCGCATCGGCGCGGTTGGCTGCAGTGGCGGGAGCACCGCGCGGGACGGCAATTGGGCCCGGACCCACTGAAGCAGGGTCGCGAGGTCGGGCGCCTCGCCAACCGAAGGCGCGATATGCGCAGGATCGGTTGCAGCCATCTTGTCGATCACGAGGAGTCGCGTGCTCGTCGTCGTGCCGTGCTTGGCATAGACCTGCCCAGCAATCGCCGCCGAGAAGAGGATCGTGCCCTGGGCCTGGAGGCGCACGAAGGCATCGCGCCAGGCTGGAGCGTCGGGCGCGCAATTGGCGCCGACGATCGCGACCAGCCGGCCCCCGTCCGCGAGGCGCGCCAACGCCGAGCCGATGTGCCGGAGGGCTGCGTCGCGCATGGTTCGTTCAACGTTGGCCACCGCCGAAAAGGGCGGATTCATCAGAACCACATTGGGGCGCACGGCAGGATCGAGGCGATCGTCGATCGATGCACCATCATGCCGGGTCGCGGGGCTGCCGGCGAATAGAAGGCTCAGAAGATCCGCGCGCGGCCCTGCCAGCTCGTTGAGCGCAAGGCGCGCTCCGGCAAGCTCGGCGTGGATGGCGAGCATCCCTGTCCCTGCGGATGGTTCGAGAACCAGGTCGCCGGGCTGGATCGAGGCGGCATGGGCGGCGACGAATGCGAGAGGAAGCGGCGTCGAGAACTGCTGCATCGCCTGGCTTTCGAGCGAGCGCCGCGTGTGCGTCGGGATGCGGCCCGCAAGCCGCTGCCACATGGCCAGCTGCGCGATCGGCGTCAGCTTGCGGACCGCGGGCGTGGCGCCATAGCGGCGCAGCAGAAGGATTTGCGCGACCTCACAGGCATCATAGGCCGCCTTCCAGTCCCACCCACCCACGGCATCGCTCGCACCGAAGGCCCCGGTCATCGCCGCGCGCAGCGCGGCCGTATCGAAGGGCCGCCCCGCTTCGAGGAGCGGCAGGATGGCCCCACCGGCCGAGAGCAACCGTGACGCGGCTGCTGCCGATGACGCTTGCGAGACAGGGCACGCGACGGCGGACGCCGCGCGAGAGGGCAAATTCTGCATGTCGGAAGATCCTCGGGAGAGCAGGAAAGGAGCGAGGCAGCGGCCGCTCTCTCTCGGACCCGGTGGCTCGCCCCCTTCCGGCCAGCCTCTCCTCTAACCGAACCTTTCTCCATCCTCGGTGAAGCTGTAGCCATTGGCGGCGATCGCCTCGTCAACGGTCTCGTCGGATGTCAGATGGTCATATTCGTCCTCGAGCTTCCCGTAGAGCCAGCGGGCAAGGTCGCGGAGCGCTTCGGCGACATCGTCCTCGGCGGTCGATGTCATCGCCTGATAAACGGGACTGTCCCGTTCGACGCCGATCTCCATGCTATACTCATGATAATATCGGCCGCGGTGCGTGATCCGCGCACCAAGCTGGAAGAAGTTGCTCCACTGGCTCGCCAACAGCGCATCGGCGACCCTGTGAAGCTCCACGTCCTTCGGCGCATATCGGCGAATGGCCCGGGCACTTCCGCGCGCGTAGCTATAGTCGCCCTCGAAGCAGGCGCCGTCGCCCTGGCTTGCGAAGCCCGAGAACCAGATACAGGGCTTTCGCCTTGTGCCTCCGCCATAAAGGCGCACCGGCACGCTCGCGAGCGCGACACCGAGGATTGCGCAAATCTGCTCGAAGTCAGAATAGACCGCCCAGTACCAGTCGTCATCGAAGGCACCCTGGCGGTACCAGTCCCTCGCCTTCGTCTTTGCCTCCTCCGACAGTTCTTCGAGGCTGTAGACCGTCGTTTCGATAATCTCGGCCATGACATTCTCCTGAAACGAAAAAGGCCCGGCGCAGGGGCCGGGCCGGACTGGGATGATGGACGGTTCAGGCTTCGGCCTGCCGCTCCGCTCGCAAGCGGTTCCGAACCTCATCGAGGAATGACGCGGTCGACATGGTCTCGATCGCGTCGGCGGTGATCAATGTCGCCATCCCGCCGAAGCCGTCGGGTCGCATCTTGGTGCAGGTCCAAGCCGCCACGACCTCGACATCGTCGAGCGCGTTGCAGCGTCTGACGATGTCCTGGAATATGCCTTCATAGCCGATGACCGACATATCCAGTGCCAGCTCGCCCTCCGCGGGATCGAGCTTGCGGAGATGCTCCCGGATGACTGTCACGGCATAGCTGTCCGGAAAGGGATCGACCTCGAGCAGCTGATGCACCTCGGGAAGGTCGAGGTGGAGCAGGTCGTTCACATATTCCTCCGCGAAGAAATAGACCGCGTCCTCGCCCCCTTCATGACTGAACATTCCGATCAAAAGCCGGTGTTCGAGCAAGCTCATCGCGGCACGCGGAATGTCCGGGCGCACGATCGTCGGCGAATGATAGTCAGCCATGCGCCGTCTCCTGCCTGGCGTCCTCGCCCGCCACTTCGGGATCGCCCTCGACGACGAGCGGCGGCACTGTGAATTCGGCCTTGTCGAAATAAGCGAGGATCGCCTCGATGCTGCCGCGGCTGACGATCTCGTGCCGGTCGATCAGAACGCGATCGGATTCGTCGGCGATGAAGCTTTCCGGAACACCGTCGCCCCGAAAGATCAGCCGCTCGGCGCCCCATTCGGCGAAGAAGCCACCCGACCAGACACGATATGGCAAACCATGGTCGGCGCAGAAGGTCTCGAGCGCCTCGACCTTTCCCCACGCGACCTCGTTCGCGAAGAGTGCCAGCGGTTCGCCAACCTTCCGGTGCGGCGGCTCGAAGGCCGCCCCGTCCCATTCGATCGAAAGGCCCTCGGCCGCGATCACCGCGACGAGTTCGAGATAGGCTTCGCCCGACAGGGTGCCGCCGAGCGCGAAACTTACCGAGACGCGGTCAGCCATGATCGCCTCCCATGCCCAGGGCCGAAATCGCCAGCGTGATGAGATAAGCAATATTTCGCATTTCCATTCTCCAGAAAAAGCGAAAGCCCGGCGGGTTAGGCCGGGCTTTCGAAGTCACAGTTCAAGATCGCGCGAAGCGCAGGCGGAGTTATTCTGCAGCGATCGCGTCCGGATCGCCGGCTTCGTCACCTCCTTCCTCGGCGAGAAAGGCGGGCAGTTCGCCATCGCTATCGTTATTAGCGGGCGCTTTCGGCGCTTCGGCCCCGCTATCCGCCACCGCGGGCTGTTCGAGCTCGGGCGTCCGGAGCGGCTCGGGCAACCATCCCGCATCTTCAAGCAGACGCTCGGCTTCGCGCGCCATGTCGCCCTTCCTCAGATGGTCGATCATCCCGGCAAAATTCTCTCCGCGCGCCTCGGTGACGTCGGCGAGTATCCGCGGCTTTGGAACGCTGCTGAGGTAGCCGTCGGCAGTCGGGCGCCATCCCGCCTCGACGACGTCGAGACCCACCGCGCGCGCGAGGATGTGGCTGTGCGCGAGGCGGCGTGCGATGCCGTGCGCCGAGACGCGGCCGTCATAGCCCCTCACGATCTCGGCCTGCGCATTGACCGAGAGCGAGGCACAATGCGCGAAGAGGCTCGCGCGGTCTTCGGTGCCGAGGTCGAGCAACCAGTCCCAGACCTCCTTGTCGTTCTTCGGCAGACGTGCCCGCCATTCGTCGATCCGCGCCGCGATCGCTTGCCCGGGCGCGCAGTCGCGCAGACCCGCCGGGGCGTTGGAGAAGCCGACCGAGTGGACCGACGTTTGCAGGCAGCTTTCGCGGCTGTATCCGTAGAAACAGGACAGCACGAATGCATGAAGCACGGCGACATAGGCCGTGTCGGGGCTCTGCGCGAACGCATCCTGAAGCGCGAGCGTCCGCCACGCCGTGAGATCCGACACCAGACGATCAGGCAGCGGCTTCAGCCCGCTTTCCTCCTCTTCGGGTTCGGTCGCAGCTTGACCGGGCGCCGTGGCCGCCGTGTTCGCGCGCTTGCCGGCACCATGGTCGGCACCCGCCGCGTCATCCCCAGCTTCCTCGCCATCCGCCGGCTCCGCCACAGGCTCGTCCTCGGGTTTGACAAATCCGCGCTCGACGCGCAGCCGGCCTTCGGGATCGATCGAGACGAAGGCGCCGGCGATCGCGACTTCGACGGGATCGTAGATGACCGGCCGATCGCCCAGCCAGCTGATCTCGGCGTCGATCGCCTCGAGCCGGGCATGAACCTCGTCGGGTACATCGTCCGCGTCGCTCCATTCGTCGCTGAGCGCCTCGCCCTCGGCTTCGAGCGCCGCCACGCGCTTCTCCTCCTCCTCGGTCATCGCGACTTCGTCGCCCGCGAGCACCCGCATCCCGCGTCCGGGATTGAAGACATGCTCCTCGGCCGCATCGACCCACTTCCAGCCTTCGCCCCCGATCCGCAGCGCCTCAGCCTCGAGCTTCGCGGCGACGAGCCGGTCGAGCAGGCCGACATCGGTCAGCCACCCGCCATGATCCGTTTCGAACAGGTCGCGCACCACGCTGCCCCCCGCCTCGACATAGGCATCGAGGCCGACGAAGCGGACGCGCTTGTCGGACACGCGGACGCTGTTCTCGGTAAGCTTCCGGCGCACCCAGGAAGGTGAGGGATCGTGCGCATCGGCGATCATTTCCCAGACCTGAAGCTGCCGCTCTTCGTCGTCCGCGACGGTGAAGGCCATCAGCAATTCGAGCGACATACGGTCTTCGCCATAGATGTCGAGGAGCGTCGGCGACACCGATGCGAGTTTCAGTCGCTGGCGGACGACCGCAGGTGTGACGAAGAAATGCGCCGCGATGTCCTCGATCGCCTGCTCCTTATCGACAAGGGCCTGCATCCCCCTGAACTGGTCCAGTGGATGAAGGTTCACGCGTTGCGCGTTTTCAGCGAGACTGTCGTCCTCGGCGAGAATGGCGTCATTCGCGGCGCGGACTCGGCATGGGATGGGCGCATCCTTGGCGAGGCGCCGCGACTTGACCAGCAGTTCGAGCGCGCGATAGCGCCTGCCGCCGGCCGGCACCTCATAATCGCCAGTTTCCTGACCCTCGGGGTCGAGGATCGGGCGCACGTTCAGATTGTGGAGCAAACCGCGCCGCGCAATGTCGTCAGCAAGGTTCGCAATCCCCTCGTCCGGCTTCACGCGTCGGACATTGGCCGCCGACAGGCGGAGCCTGTCGAAGGGTATGTCGCGCGAGGGACTGAGGGTGATTTTCTGGGCTTGCTTGGCCATAGTGCTTCTCCATGGCGGGCCGCCGCGAAACTTCTCGCGACTTTCCAACCCGCCACGAAACCAAGGCTCCCCTCTCCCTCTAAGCGGCCGCAGGCCGCCCGATTTATCGAATTGCGCACAGCCGGCCCAAGCCGAGTCGGGCGTGGGTCAAGCTCGGCCGAGGACGCCCTTTAGGGCAGACTTCGGCCGCCGCCGGCGCGTTGTAATGCCATGTCTTAGCGAGGTCTTTAACCCCTTTAAGAAACACGTTGACATTAGATAAAGTGGTTCACTAATATCGCCACTCCAGAAGCGCACATATTCTGGCAGCCAAAGGGGGCGACGTTACGGCATGAGCCGTAATGTTAGACACCCGGTCATGGGAGACGGATTATGAACAAGATTAGCAAGTGGGGATTGTTCCTTTCATGCGCTTCGACTCTTGTCGGCGTGCAACCGGCTGTGGCGCAAGATGATGCTCCACCGGAAACACCGTCGGCCGCTGAAACTGACGCACCCGCCTATGGAGACATTCTCGTCACCGCGCAGCGGCGCGAGGAGCGCATCCAGGACATCCCGATCGCGATCACCGCGCTTGGCGGCGACCAGCTCTCTAGCGCCGGTATGGTAAGCCTCGATTCGATCGCGCCGCGCGTCCCGAGCGTCTATTTCGGGAGCTTCGGAGCGTTGCGCCCGCAGCTTTACATCCGCGGCATCGGCACGCGTTCCTTCGATCCGGGTTCCGAGAGCTCGGTCGGCGTCTTCGCCGACGAGGTATATCTTGGCCGATCGAGCGGCTCCTTCGGATCGCTCAAGGATATCGAGCGCGTCGAAGTCCTGCGCGGCCCTCAAGGCACGCTTTACGGACGCAACACGATCGGCGGTGCGATCAATGTCATCACCAAGGCGCCGACCGCGACCTTCGAGGCCGTCGCCGAGGCGGGGATCAGCAATTTCGACGGCTGGGAAGTCTTTGGCGCGGCAGGCGGCCCGATCACGTCCAACGGGACGATCCAGTTCCGCGTTGCCGGCTGGCACACCGAACGCGATGGCTATGTGACCAACCTCGCGACGGGCACCAAGTTCCAGGGGGTGGACAACACAGGCGGGCGAATTCGGCTCGCGATCGAGCCCACCGATGGCTGGCGCATCGACCTGACCGGCGAATATCTTCATGACGGCGACAAGGCGGGGTTCGGCGGCATCAACCAGGGCACCGGCCGTACGGCTGGAGGCGCTCCCGCCAACCCCGGGTCAGTCTTCTTCGCGTCCCCTGCGCGTCTGCCCAACCTGATCCGACCCGAAAGCCTGCGTGCGGGCTTCCTCAACTTTGACCCAACACTTGATCGCGACAGCTACAGCGGTGTCGCGCGGGTCGAGGGCGATCTTGACTTTGCGACGCTCACCTCGATCAGCGCCTATAAAAAGCTGAAAGTACGGGACAGCCGCGACCTCGACGGCTCCTCGCTCGATACGCTGAGCCAGATCGGCATCGAACGGTCGAACCAGTACACACAAGAGCTCCGCCTGACCTCGAATCCCGACGGCGCGACCTCTTTCGACGGCAAGCTCGACTGGATCATCGGGGCTTTCTACTACAAGGACAAGAGCTCGCGCGATGACATCTTCCGGGTAGGGGTGGACAGCGCGCCACGCGTCGCATTCGCCGGCGCGCAAGTCCCGCCGGTCGCATCGACCCCGGCAACCGACACTGTTTCGGCCGACTATAACATCAAGAGCTACGCGATCTTCGGCCAAGCGACCATTCACTTCACCGACGCGCTCGAGCTGACCCTGGGCGGTCGCTACACGGAAGACAAGAAACGGATCGCTTTCGTCGACACGACCACGGATGCGCTTCCGATCATCGCTGCGGGTTTCTCAGTCAATGTCGCGCGCAAATATACGAGTTTCGACCCGCGCGCGGTGCTCAGCTACAAAATTTCGCCGGACCTCAGCGTTTACGCCAGCTACTCGACGGGGTTCAAATCGGGCGGCTTCCAATATGCGCCGTTCAATGCCGCGGCAGCCGGAACGGTCTTTGCGCCCGAAGACATCAAAACTTATGAGATCGGCGTGAAATCAGACTGGCTCGACCGCCGTCTGCGCGTCAATCTTTCGGCCTTCCACTATGATTATGCCAATCTGCAGGTGTCGCGCATCATCGACACCGCTTCGGGGCCGCAGACGCTGATTACCAATGCGGCGGGCAGCAAGGTCGACGGGGTCGAACTCGAAGTCTCGATGCACCCATCGGATAATCTCGATTTTGGCTTCAACTACGGTTATCTCGATGCGAAATATGACAATTATGTCTTCAACCTCGGGCAGAATCTGACGTTCGATGGCACGACACTTGTTCGCGCGCCCAAGCACAGCATCAGCGTCAACGGCGAGTGGCGAATTCCGTTCGGCGATAACAAGGTGACGCTCGCGGCGAGCTATTCACTGCTCAGCGACTTCTTCCACGAACCCGGCGAAGGCAATCCCATCTATGGCTCGGGAATTCCGCTCACCGCGGAGGAAGGCTATGGCCTGCTCGACTTGCGCGCCTCGGTCGATTTCGCCTCCAACTTCCGGCTGACCGCCTATGCCAGCAATGTGCTCAACACCGATTACCGCCGCACGGTAAATGCCCTCGGCGCGACGGTCGTCGGCTTTGCCGGGCAACCCCGGATCATCGGCCTTCGCGGTACTTTCACCTACTGATAAAAGGGGAGCCGGGACGCGGCGACCCATCGCAGCGTCCCGGCAAGGTCCCCAGACGATTGGAAGGTAGAAGGAATGCGTGGAGCGGAGCGGCTGGCGGCAGTAGACAAAAGTGTGGCACCGATGGCTGCCGCATTGCCCGACCTGCCTATGGACGAAACGATCATGGTGCGGCTTCTACGCATTTGCGTGGTCGGTCTCGGGCAATTTTTCGAACCGGTTTTCCGCCACATGGGCCTGTCGGAAAGCTCGTTCCACGTGCTCTGCCTGCTAATGGCCGAACAGGATGGTGAAGCACCGCCAGCCAAGCTCAGTGAGCTCATCGGGGCTAGCCGTGCTCATATGAGCCAGATTGTCGACGTGCTGTCCCGCGATTCCCTGGTCGAACGGATCAGCGACCCCAACGATGCCCGGCGCCATAGCGTCCGGATAACATCCAGCGGACGCGCGCGCACTCAAAAGGGCCTTCGCGACTTCGCCGCGCCGATGCAGCGCGCGTTCGCCGGGCTGAATGCCGACGAGTTCGCGCAGCTGGCCGCTTTGCTCCGCAAAGCGGTCATATCCTTCGACAACGACGCCTTCGAACCGCAACGCGACACATGAGAGAAGAGACAGCATGATCTTCACGGACGACCAACTGGCCCTACAGGCTGCAGCGCGACGCTTCGCCCGTGAGCGGCTGTTGCCCAACTACCTCCAGCGCGAAATTGATGCGGCGCTCGAGCCGGGCCTGGTACGCGAGATGGGCGAGATGGGCCTGCTAGGAATAGACCTACCGGAAGCCTATGGCGGCATGGGCGCAAGCGCTGTGACCGCGGGAATCATTGCAGAAGAACTCGCCTATGGCGACTTCAATGTCTCGGCGCTGGCGGTGGTCCAGTCGCTTTGCGGGACAATTGTCGTTCGCAACGGGACAGATTCCGTTAAGGATGAATGGCTGCCCAAGGTCTGCCGCGGCGAGGCAACGCTGGCCTTGTCCATCACCGAACCCCATGCCGGGTCGGACGCCACCGCTCTGCGTCTTCGTGCCCGCAAGGACGGGGACGATTATATACTCGACGGCGAGAAGGCGTCGACCAGCTTCGCCGGCCAGGCAAGCGTTTACGTCGTCTTCGCGCGCATTGGCGACGGGACGGGATCCAGCGGCGTCACGGCTTTCCTGGTGCCTGCCACGGCCGAGGGGCTCTCGACGACGCGATACCGCGACGTTGGCAGCCATGCCTCAGGCCGAGGATCGGTCTTCTTCGACGGCGTTCGCGTTCCCGCTTCGCATCGGTTGGGGGCCGAAGGGCGCGGCTTTACCGAAGTCATGGCGGGCTTCGATTTCAGCCGCGCGCTGATCGCGCTGCAATGCATCGGCGCAGCGCAGGCCTCGATCGACGAGGCGTGGGCGTATTCGGCCGAACGCGAGGCGTTCGGCGGGCCAATCGCCCAGTTCCAGGGAGTAACCTTTCCGATCGTCGAGGGCGAAACGCAAATCGCGGCGGCGCGCCAACTGGCCTATCATGCCCTCGCGCTTCGCGACGCAGGACAGCCGCACACGGTCGAGGCGGCGATGATCAAATGGTTCGGACCGCGCACGGCCTTCGATGTGATCCACCAATGCTTGCTGACCTTCGGACATTATGGATGGTCGATGGATCTGCCGCACCAGCAGCGGATGCGCGACGTTATGGGACTCGAGATCGGTGACGGTACCGCGCAGATCATGAAGCTTATTGTCGCTCGCGCGCGTGTCGGGCGCGCCGCCGACCCCAAGCGTCAGGCGGTGACCGCATGAGCTACGCATCGATCTTTCGCCCCGGCCTCTATGCTGACCAGATCGTGGTCGTCACCGGCGGCGGCAGCGGAATCGGCCGTTGCACCGCGCACGAGCTCGCGGCGCTCGGGGCCACGGTCGCGCTGGTGGGGCGCAAGCCGGAGAAGCTGGAGACGGTAAAGGACGAGATCGTCTCCGATGGCGGCAAGGCCTCGACGCATGTCTGCGACATTCGCGACGAGGAACAGGTGATCGCGATGGTCGATGCGGTACTGGCAGCGCATGGCAAAATCGACGGGCTGTTCAACAATGCCGGCGGACAATATCGCGCGCCGCTGCGGGACATCACGACGCGCGGCTTCGAGGCCGTGGTGCGCACCAATCTGACTGGCGGCTTCATCGTCATGCGCGAAGTCTATGTCCGGTGGATGGAGGAACATGGTGGAGCGATCGTCAACATGATCGCCGATATCGAGAATGGCTGGCCGAATTATGCGCATTCGGGCGCTTCGCGCGGCGGCATGCTGACCCTGAGCGAAAGCGCAGCGAGCGAGTGGGCGGCTGCTAATGTGCGGGTGAATTGCGTTGCGCCGGGTGCAATCGCCTCGAGCGGCCTCGACACCTATGACGCGGCCGACACCCCCTATATACAGAATGAGATCGCGCGCGAAATTCCGCTGCAGCGCTTCGGGTCCGAAGCCGAAGTGTCGGCCGCGATCGTCTTTCTGCTTTCGCCCGCCGCCGCCTTCGTCACCGGCGCGACGATCCGCGTCGATGGAGGGGCGCCCAATGCGCGGCGCGTCTGGGGACCGCTTACACCATCCGACAAGAGCCAGCCGTATGACGGCTTTCATCGCGCGGCACCGCCCGCCATCCTCGCCGCCAAGGACAAGTCATGACCGAGAAAGTTCTGTACGATAAACGTGGGCCGATCGCCTATATCACCCTCAACCGTCCAGAGGTGAAGAATGCCATCGACCTCGATGTGCATGATCGCCTGCGCGAGATCTGGATCGACTTTCGCGATGACGAGGATCTGCGTATTGCGATCCTCACCGGTACCGGTGATGCCTTCTGCGCGGGTGCCGATCTCCGTACGCATGTTCCCGAGTGGGACGGGGTAGGTCCGTCGCTCGGCCGTGACAAGCTCGACGACGGTTTCGCCGGCGGCATCACCCGCGGGCTTCACCGCATCTACAAGCCGATTATCGCCGCATGCAATGGCTGGGTGCTCGGCGGCGGGCTCGAGCTAGCGATGGCGTGTGATATCCGCATTGCATCGGAGCGCGCGCAGTTCGGTTCCTTCGAACTGCGCCGCGGCATGCATCCTGCCGACGGTGGCATCGTCCGGCTCGTCAATACCTGCGGCGTCGGCATCGCGCTCGAAATGGAGCTCACCGGCGAACCGATCGACGCGCAGCGGGCGTTGATGACGAATATGGTCTCGAAGGTTGTGCCGCACGATGCGTTGATGGCGGCAGCAGAGGATATGGCGGCCCGCATATTGCGCAACGACCGGCGCGCCGTCGAGTCGGCAAAGGAAACGATTTTCGAAGTTGTCGGACGGACGCTCGACGAACAGCTGAAGGTCGAATGCCTGTTCGGCTATGCGCTGTGCGGAGGCAATCCTGAACTCGTCCGTCGATCGGAAGAATTCCTGGCCAAGCAGGACCGCGGCCGCGTCGGCAAGAATGCGTCGGCGCTGTGAGCAAGGATGTGCCCGAAGGGTTCGAACCGCTTGTTCTGGACTGCGGGTACAACGACGCGTTCGGCCCCGCCTATGTCAATCTCGCCGAACACAAGATCGGTTTCCGCGTCGGGCCGCAGCATCTGAACCCCGTCGGCGGCTGCCACGGGGGCGCGATGGCGACCTTCGCCGACATGCAGATCAGCGCAGTCGGCCCCGAAGCCTATGACGCGCATCGTGCCACGATCAGCCTGACGGTCGAGTATCTCGCGCCGGTCGGGCCGGGGGTGTGGGTCGAGGCCGAGGTCGTCTGTCCTAAGGCCACGCGAACGCTGGTCTTCACCCAGGCGATCATCACGGCCGATGGCGAGCCGGTAGCGCGCACCTCGGGCATTTATCGCAACGCGAGCAAGGCGCCATGATGGAGAAGCCGCTTTGTGAATGCGGGGTCGCCATTTTGGGCGGCACGGCGGGTGTCGGGTTCGAGGCGGCCGCGCAATTTGCCGGAACCGGGGCGCGCGTCGTTGTTCTCGGTCGCAACGACGACCGCGGCGCGGCGGCCGTGGCCAAGCTGCTAGCGCGTGTACCCGGCGGTTCGATCGCCTTCGTTCGCGTCGACGCGGCCGACGCTCAAGACGCCGTGCGCGCGGAAAACGAGGCGCGCGTCCTTCTCGGGCAGATCGACGTCCTGATGTGCACCACCGGCCCCAGCCACCCCCCGGAATTGCTCCACGAAATCCCCATCGACGAGGTCATGCCGCGGATCGATGAAATCACCCGGCCGCCGCTCCACATGATGAGTGCCGTGCTTCCGGCGATGCGCGCCGCCGGCGGCGGCGCGATGGTTATCGTCGCATCCGATGCCGCCAAGACCGCTACCCCAGGCGAAACGCTCGTGGGAGCGGCGATGGGGTGCATCGTGATGTTTGCACGCGCCGCCGCGCTTGAGGAAAAGCGCCGCGGTATCCGCATTAACCTGCTGACGCCGTCGCTGATCGCCGACACGCCCGGGGCGGCGCTCATCGACAGCAGTCCCTTTGCTGCCAAACTGTTCCAAAAGGCTGCTGCAATGGCGCACCTGGGCGTCGCCGACGCAAGCGACCTGGCGGCGATGGCGCTCTACCTTGCCAGCCCGGCCGCACGCCGCATCACGGGCCAGGCGATCAGCATCAACGGCGGCATCTCGGTGGCCTGATATGAACCAGCACAGCCTTTCCGATTCCCAACTCGCCAACTGGCAGTTCGACAATATCCGCAGTATCGCCGATATCGCACCTTATTGGGCGACCAAGACGCCCGACGCGATCGCGCTTATCGATGGTGACCGTAGGCGCAGCTATGAGGCGTTAGACGAGCGCAGCAACCGTATCGCCAGCCAGCTGATCGCAATTGGCGCAGGACCAGGGGCGCTAGTCGGCTATTTCGGCAAGAATAGTATCGAGTTCTGGGAGCTCTGGTTCGGCGCAAGCAAGGCAGGCTGCGCGCTCGCGCCGTTCAACTGGCGTTGCGCGTCCGCCGAACTGGTCCAGATCGTCGATAATGCCAAGCCCGCGCTGGTCGTGGTCGCCGCCGAATTCGAGACGGTGTTTGCACAGGTCCGCGATGGCTGCTCCACCCATTTCCCGCTCATTATGTTCGGTGCGGAAGACGATGCCTATGGTGACTGGCTGGCCGCAGGCGATGCCGGCCCGGTGACCCGCGACGTCAATCCGGATGAAATCGGTCTCGTCTCCTTCACCTCCGGCACCACCGGCCTGCCCAAGGGCGTCGCCACGACGCAGGGCAATTTCGCCTGGTCTTTCCTGTGCACCGCACTCGAACCCGCGCTGGCTTGGGAGGCAGGCGACGTCATGTTGATGGCCATGCCCAATTTTCACCTCGGTGGCAGCTGGCTGTGCCTATACGCGCTGCTCAACGGAACGGCGATCACCATGGTGCCACAGTTCGACCCCGACCTGTGCATCGACGCCATCAACCGCGACCGGGTGAGCATGGCGCCGATCGTTCCGGCAGCGATCCAGTTACTGCTCGATCATCCCCGCGCCTCGCCCGAGGCATTTGCGGCGCTTCGCTCGATCATCTATTTCGGTTCACCGATCGGCGCGACGACGATGATGCGCGCGCGCGCCGAAATTGGCTGCGACCTGATCCAGGTCTATGGCACAACCGAGGCCAATTTTGTCACGATCCTGCGGCCCGAGGACCATTTCACTGACGATGCGGCGATCCTGGCTTCGTGCGGCCGCGCATTGCCGCTGTGTGTGATACGTGTTGTCGATGCCGACGGCCATGTCGTGCCAGCGGGAACCGTTGGCGAGGTCGAGGCGCGCAGTCCGATGGCGTTTGCCCGCTACCTGGGACGTCCCAGCGCAACGGCCGAAGTCTGGCGAAGCGGCTGGTATCGCACGGGCGATCTCGGACGAATGGATGCGGCGGGATTTCTCACCATCGTCGATCGCGCCAAGGACATGATCATCAGCGGCGGAGAGAATATCTACTCGGCCGAGGTCGAAGGCGCGCTCGGCAAGCTCCCCGGAATTCGCCAATGCGGCGTCGTCGGCCTGCCCGATGCGAAATGGGGTGAGCGGGTGACGGCGGCAGTGATTGTCGATCCGGCCGCTGGACTGACCGACGCCGCGATCATCGCGCACTGCCGCACGTTGATCGCCGGCTACAAGGTTCCCAAGCAAGTGCTATTTCTCGAGGCGCTACCGCAAACACCGACCGGCAAGGTGCAAAAAGCAGCGCTGCGCAAACTTCTCGCGGAGTCCGGGGCTTGAGCGTCGCTTCCGCCTCTGACCTGCCCGCGCGGCTGGAGCCCTGGTTCGCGCAGCATGGCGTCGTCGCTCCGCGCGTTGGCGGCATGATGCAATTCCCTTCGGGATTTTCATGGATCACCTATGCCTTCACACTGAAATCCGAAAGCGGCTCCCAGGACCTCATCCTGCGCATCGGCCCCGGAAACGGCCTTTACGCTCCCTATAGCGCTGAGCCCGAATTTGCTGCGCTCGCGGCCGTTCAGGGATCATCGGTCGCGGCGCCGCGTCCGCATTACTGGTCGGACGACGACACCATTCTGGGCGGTCCCTTTCTTATCGTCGACAAGGCAAAGGGATCTACGCCGATCCCATGGGGACACGACGATGGCTTGTCGGACTCGGCGCGGGCTACAATCGGTGCACAGTTCGCCGACGCGCTCGGGGCGCTCCATGCCATCGACTGGCGGGGCAGCCCGCTCGCCCGCTTCGGCGACGGCCTCACCAAGGAAAATGTGGCACTGCGCGAGGTCGAACGTTGGGAGGCCGGATACCGCCGCTGGGCCCTACGGCCGCATCCGATACTCCACAAGCTCATCGGCTGGCTGCGGGCTAACCCGCCCGTCGCCCCGCGGCTCAGCATCATCCACGGCGACTATCGTCTCGGTAACTTCCTCGAGGTCGACGGGCGGATTACCGCGATCCTTGACTGGGAGCTCGTACATCTTGGCGATCCGCACGAGGACATTGCCTGGACCTGCCTCCCGCAATATCGCGGCGGTACGCCGCTAATGTCCAAGCTGGTATCGCGCGAGGAGCTTTATAATCGCCATGCGGTAAAGACCGGCGTAGCAGTCGATCCAGCCAACGTTCATTATTACACGCTGTTCTCGTTGCTCAAGCTTGCCGTCACGCATATCGCGGCGGCCTATGCGTTCGAGCGCAACGGGTTTCGCGATATGCGCATGCCGGCAATGGCTACCCAGATCGCGCCCACCTTGCGCCAGATCGAGAAATTGCTGGTGGCGGCATGAACAACAGCTTTGCCCGCCTGATCGAGGGCATGGTCGACGTGCTGCGCCGCGACCTGATCCCCGTAATGGACGGGGAGTTCGCGCGGGGTCAGGCATATGGGGTGATCTTCATGCTCGAAAGCCTGAAGCTGCGCGGCGACTGGTCGCCAGCCTTTCTAGGCGAGCAGGTAGCGGCGCTCCGCGAGCTCCACGAGGCGATCGCTGCCGTGCCGAACCGGCCTGCCGGCATGCCGTCGCTGTCGATACCGCTAGCGGCCGACGTTCCATCGCGCGACCTTGGCGACCGGGAGGTGGCCGCTCTCATTGACTGGCTCGCGGTCCAGTCGGCGCCTCCGGTAGCGATACAGGACGCCCTCGACGCCTATCTGACCCGCCAGATCCGATATGAGCTCGCGACCAGCGCGCGCCCGATGTTTGCCGAAATTTCGCTGGGCCGCGAACCCGATAAGGACGAACCATAATGCTGACCCCACAGGACGATCTGATCGGCCACCAGACGACGACGACTTTCGATCATGTCCAGTCGAGCGATCCGGCGTGGATGGAGCGGCTGTGGTACACCGGCCATCCGGTTCCGGGCGGCGATGTCATTTTCGACATCGGGCTCGGCTATCATCCGAACCGCAATGTGATGGACGCCTTTGCCGGGATCACGCGCGACGGCGAACAGATCGATTTTCGCGTTAGCCGCCACGCAAGGCCCAATCCGCTCGATACGGCGCTTGGTCCTCTGACGATCGATGTTGTTGAAGGGCTGCGCCATCACCATCTTTCGCTCGCGGAAAACGAGTCCGGCCTGACCTTCGATCTCGATTTCCACGCGAGCATGAATGCCCATGAGGAAGAGGCCCATTTCCGCCGCCGCAAGGGACGGGTCACCGAAGACATGGCGCGCGTCCAGCAACTCGGGCGGTATCGCGGCTGGATCGCACTCGATGGCGAACGATGGGACGTGACGCCCGAAACTTGGTGGGGACAGCGCGACCATAGCTGGGGTATCCGGGCCGAAATGCGCACCGATCCGGCGCATCTGCCGATGACCTTCTATCCCCCCTTCCTGTTTCTCTGGATCACGGTGCAGTTCGCCGATTACGGCCTGCAGCTCTTCCTCAAGGAACGCGCGCCGGGCGACACCATCTATATCACGGGCGAAGAGGTTAGACCTGTCGGAGAACGGCCGGGCGGTACGCGGCGACTGGTCGCGATGACGCACGACATCGACTGGGCCGATGACAGGATGGGTCAAACGCTGCGGTCCGCCCTGCTCGAGCCGATCTTCAGCGACGGAAGCCGACGGAAACTAGACGTGCGCGCCCTGCCCGCACGCTATTTTCTCAAGGGTGGTCTCTATGGCGGGCTCGGTGGCTGGTTCCACGGCGACGACAAAGGCAAGCTGTTTGCAGATCATGGCCGCTGGAAACTGGACAATGCCGCCGATCGCGCTGCGTTGCGCACCTTGTCTGACCATGTCATCGAGGTTCGCGACGGTGACAATATCGGCTGGGGCATCATGGAATATGGCGTGGGCGAAGGCTATGCCCGCTACCCGGGCGTACAGGAGTTTCCTCCGATCTAGAGCGCGCTCATCGACAGCTCCGCGGCGGGCCGACGTCCGACGATCGGAAAATCCTCGGCTGGCGCGCCAGCGAAGCGCTGGGGGCGCGTTGCCGCAAGAATGGAATGGCGCGTGCCATCAAAATTTGCGCGGCGGGCGACTGTAGAGGGATGAACGGCTCAATTGGAACTAACGCGAAGGGTGAGCGCCGGCGACCGCAGCGACCGGATCTCCTTTGCACGCAGGAGCGCAACTCCCCGGAATTCCGATCCGGCTCTCGAGGTCGTCATCCTCCTCGGGCGCGGCCAATTTGCCAAGCGTAGCCTTATAGTCGTCGAGTGCCAGCAGCGCCGCGCCCAGCGCGCCCGCGATCTGTGGCTGCTCAGGCAGCAGGAGCGGCATGCCGAGGACTTTTTGGATATGGTGGACCGCCGCCGGATTCCTTGCCACCCCGCCCGTCATCGCGACAGGACCGACCTTTCCGACCCTGCTCACGAGCCCCAGCGTCCGGTTGGCGATCGCGGCATGAACCGCGGCAAGCACGTCGGGCTTTCCATGTCCCTCCGCTAGCAGCGAGATGACCTCGGTCTCGGCGAAGGTTGCGCACATGCTCGAAATCTTGAGCTCCTGCTCGGCTTCGAGTGCGAGGCCGCCCATGCGGTCGAGCTCGATTTCCATCGCGCGCGCCAGCACCTCCAGAAATTTGCCCGTGCCGGCCGCGCACCGATCGTTCATCGCGAACTGGACCACGAGGCCGTTTGCGTCGACCGCGATGACCTTGCTGTCCTGTCCGCCGATATCGATGACGAGCCGGGCTTCGGGCACCATGGCCACCGCGCCGCGCGCATGGCAGGTGATCTCGGTATAATTTTTCTCGGCGATATCGAGCATGCGTCGGCCGTAACCGGTGCTCACGGTGCGGACCATATCGACCTGCGTGAGCCCTACCTCGGCCAAGGCGTCGGCAACCGACGCGGCCACTCCCTGGCCGCTCACCGCCCCCATATGGGCAACGTTGGAAGCAACGATCTTCCCTTCCACGTCGAGGATAACCGTCTTGGCGGTTGTCGATCCGAAATCGATCCCCATCACAAAGGCGTTCATCTCTTACCTTTCCATTCGACGAGCCGGTTCAGCGGTCAGCAGCCGGCGGCCCTCAGCGCTTTAGCGCGCGCTCGAGCCAGGCCGCGGTTGAGCATGACCTGTGTCGAGCATATAGCATTAATAAATGTAACTCATCAACTATCAACTGTTGATGAGGCCCTGCCCAACGAAGTCCGCGCCATCACGGAGGTTCAACGCCACCCTCCCATCGCTTCCAAGCCACCGTCCCAAAAATGAATCGCAAGCTTTTCCAGGTTTTTCCTGCAGCATCTCTCAGAAGAATCCCCGGCATGACAACAAAGAACAAATCCCCCATTGACGCCTAATGAGTTTTACTCAACAATGAGTCGCTAGAGGACGGAAGCAGCAATGAACGACAGAGCGGGCGCCAAACCCTATAGTGAATGCGGCGTGTTGATAGCCGGCGGCACGTCGGGCGTGGGACTCGCCTCGGCCATCGGCTTCGCGCGCGAAGGCGTGCGCGGCATCGTTCTGCTCGGCCGCGATGCGGAGCGCGGGATAAAAGCCGCAGCCGCTGTTCTGGCGGCCGTGCCGAATGCCAGCGTAGACTTCGTCAGTGCCGATGCGTGCGACATCGCCGACATAACGCGCGCTGCCGAAGAGGCGCGAGCGAAGCTCGGTTCGATCGACATTCTCCTCAATTCCACCGCGAGCAATTATGCGCCCGACCTTCTGATGCGGACGCCGATCGAGGACATATCGGGCATTTTCGATCGTCTCGTGCTTCCCCCCATCTACCTGACGCGCGTGGTGCTCCCGTGGATGCGCGAGCAGAAGAGCGGCTCGATCATCAACATGGCGTCGGACGCGGCGAAGACGGCGACGCCCGGCGAAACGATCGCCGGCGCCGGCATGGCCGCGATCGTCATGTTCTCCCGCACGCTCGCGATGGAAGCGAAGCGCGACGGAATTCGCGTGAACGTCCTCACGCCTTCGCTCATCGCAGGAACCCCGACGGCCGATCTCGTCACCGGCGGCGGATTTAGCGCGAAGCTGTTCGAGAAGGCGGCCGCGATGGCGCATCTCGGTGTCGCCGTCCCCGAGGACCTTGCCGATATGGTCGTCTTCCTCGGCGGGCCCCAGTCGGCGCGGCTCACGGGTCAGGCGATCAGCATCAACGGAGGCATATCGGCGGCATGATGCCTCCTTATCAATCGGGTCCGACGTCGGACCATGGCGAACGGGACTGCAACTCCGTCGCCCGGAGAAGAAAATGAACGGCGCAGACAAAATCAATCTCATCCTCGGCGAACTCGCCGGAGTTGCCAGCGACCCGCATGGCTATGCCGCCGCGTGGAAACGGGAAACCGGGCGGAAGGTGATCGGGGTCTTCCCGATGAACTTCCCGTCCGAGCTCGTCTACGCCGCGGGCGCGCTTCCGCTCGTCGTCCAGGAAGACGAGGCGCCGATCACGCTCGGGCGCAGCCTGCTCTATGAATTCTACTGCGGCTACACGCGCAGCATCGTTGACCAGGCAGCAACCCGGAAGTTCGACGTCTACGACGCCTTCTATCTCGTCGATCATTGCGTCGCGCTGCTCGGCGCCGCCGACGCGCTGCGCTTCGAGATACCCGACAAACCGGTCTTCCTCGCGCAATATACGGCCTCGATGGACGAGGCGTGGACGCCCGCCGAGATCCGGAAGCGGGTAGAGGACCTGCGCGGGGCGCTCGCGGAATATTGCGATGCCGGCCTTTCGGACGATGACATCGCGGCCAGCATTGCGGCCTATAACCGCAATCGCGACATGCTGCGGCAGATCTATGCGCTGCGGCGCTCGGGCAAGATCGCGCTCACCGGCCGCCAGATGCAGATATTGGTGAAATCGAGCATGATCATGGAGGTCGGAGCGCATAACGAACGGCTCGATGCACTTCTGCCCTTGCTCGAGACCGGCCTGCCGGCACCGGCCAACCTCGTAAAACTGCATCTCTCGGGCCATTTCTGCCATGCGCCGCGGCCCGAGCTTCTCGACATGATCGAGGATTGCGGCACGGTCATCGTCGACGACGATCTCTTCACGGGCTTTCGCTTCATCGCGACCGACGTTCCGGCCGACGGCGACCCGATCGCAGCGCTCACGCGCTGGTATTTCGATCGCAACACGCATGTCCCCTGCTCGACGCGTTCACAGATGACCGTCGACTGGGAGGAGTATCTCACCCGCTCGGTCCATGCGAGCGGCGCCGAGGGCGTGATCATCCTGCTCGCGAAATTCTGCGAGCCGCACATGCTTTACTACCCGGAGCTGCGCAAAGAGCTGATGCGCAGCGAAATCCCTCACCTGCTCATCGAGACCGAGCACGAAGGTCTGGCGCTTGAGATGCTGCGGACACGGGTCGAGGCGCTTCTCGAGACGATACGCCTCAGAAAATTGCAGCCCGTCCCGGCCTGACAAGCTCGAACCCGAAGGAATGATCTGATGTCGCTGATAACGGACAATGCCCCGCCGAAGCTGGTGATCCCGCAAAAGGGCGCACCTGCCAACCGTCTCGTCAGCACGCGAAGCGGCGGCAAGATGGTGAAGGATTATTGGGACCGGCTCTTTTCCGCGCGCGAGCGCGGCGCAACCGTCGTCTGGTATAATGGCGCGGCGCTCAACCCCATCTTCCAGGCCGCCGGGATCGAATGGTGCCATGGCGAAGCCTTCGGCGCGCGCCTCGCCGCCATGCACCTCGAAGGCCCGGCGCAGCGAATGGGCGAAGAATATGGCTATAATCAGGAGCTTTGCTCCTACGCGCGCACGACCCTCGGATGCGCGGTGCTCACGCAGAAGGAAGCCGCCAAATATGTCAATGCGGGCGACGGCGCCGATGTGCCCGACATTCCGAGCCAAGAGGTCCTCGCGAGCAAGCTGCCGCCGCCCGATCTCTTCGTGAACGCCTATGCGGGTTGCAGCACCGGCCAGCAGTGGGACGAGATTTCGTACCGGTTGTTCAACAAGGAGCTGCCCTTCTTCAAGGTTTCCTATCCGCTGCTCTGGGGCAACAAGGCCGACGCCGGCTATCTGCGCGGCGAGGAGTGGATGGAGGCGTCGCGCTATGTGGCGGCGCAGCTCCACAAGCTCATCGAATTCCTCGAACATCACACCGGCCGTCCGTTCGACTGGGACGGGCTGCGGGAGTCGATGCGCTATATCAAGAAGGCGGCGCAGCTCAGGCTCGACGCCCTGGCGCTTTGCAAGGCCACCCCTACTCCGGCCGTGTTCTGGGACTGGGTTGCCAGCATCGCGCCGATCAATTTCCTCCCCGGGAACCAGGATCTCGTCGACTATTTCGCGGGCGTGAAGGCCGAGATCGAGCAGCGGGTGATCGAAGGGGTCGCGGCGCTGCCGGGCGAGCGCTATCGCCTCGCCTTCGACGGCATCATGAACTGGAACAAGGTCGGCTGGCTTGCAAACCAGTTTGCCGACCATGATGCCGCCGTCATTTGCGGCCGCTACACGCACAGCAGCTTCTGGAACGAGCCGCATCTCATCGACGAGGACGATCCGATCCTCGGCATGGCCCAGCATTATCTTCTCTGCCCGTTCAACCACAGCACCAAGACGCTCGGCGAACTGCTGCTCCGCGACTGCGAGACCTATGGAATCGACGGAGTCGTCTTCCATGCGACGCGCACCTGCCGATCGGCGGCGAATGGCCAGATGGTCATGGCGAAGATGGCGCAGGCCCGCGGCATCCAGACGATGGTGCTCGAAGGCGATGTCGCCGACGCCTCCTTCTACAAGGACGAGATCTTGATGAGCCGCCTTGAGGCGATGCTCGAGACAATCGATGTCCGGCGCCGGAATTTCTGAGACGGAAGCCTGACCAGACGAGCTCCCAAGAGGGGCGTCGGCGGAAGCGCCGGCGCCCCGACCTCCTTCAACCGGACTCAGCCGCCATGTCGCCGCGGCGGACGAGATCGACCGGCACATTCGTCATCAGCGGCTGCCCCGAATAGCGATCCCAGATCTCGTCGTTCGACATGAGGCGCGTCGTGTTGCTGCCGAGCGCGCGATAGTCTTCATCCTGCTCGGGGAGCGCGCCAAAGCCAAAGCTCATCGAGACCGTGCGCGGGAGCAGCGCGTCGTCCGCATGCGCGATCCCCGCGATGGCGCCGCGATCGGAGACGACGTCGACCGTATCGCCCTCTTCGAGCCCAAGCCTCGCCATGTCTTCGGGATGAAGAAAGACCGGGTTATAAGGACGCGCCGAGGGTGGCAGCGCGCCGACGAAGCTGCTGTTGTAAACATGCATCATACGCCGGCACAGCAACCTATACTCTCGCCCGGACCCGAGGCGGGCGGCCGCTTCCGCCGACAAATCCTTCATCATGTCGGGTGCGGCGAGGTCGAAGCGATGTGGCTCGCCTGCGGGTTCGCCGACAAACGCGGGCTCGCCCGGAAATATGGCGCCGCCTTCGACCCCGCGAACCTCGTCCAACGCGACGCGCGATCCTTCGCACAATAGCGCGAGCACCGCGTCGGTCGTCGGCTTCCGGGTCATGTCGACCGGCAGCGGGGGCATGCCCGCCAGGCCCGGTGCTACCGATAGCTCGAGCCCCATGGCGCGCGCGAGCTCGTAGAAGAATTCCCATTCCTCGACGAGGTCCGAACCGGGGGGCGGGTCCAGCAAAGCTGGCGAATATTGCGCATAAGGATCGGACTGACCGTAGCCGGTACCGTTGCGCGTCAGCCAGTCGAGAACCTGCGACGTCCCTGGCACCTCGAGCCATATCCGGGGCGCGATAACGAAATCCGCGACCCGAGCCGTTGCCGACATCCAGGGATCGATCTGGACGAGAAGGTCGAGCGCATCCATCGCCCGCAGTGTCTTCGCCTGGTCGGGCCAGGCGCCGACCGGGTTGCCGCCGCAACTGATGAGCGCGCGGACCGGCATCTTGCCTTCGCCGAGAATGAGATCGGGCAAGGCGGCGGTCGGCATGCCTGCCGCGGTATTGCCGAGCGCCCGCACGCCGAGGTCGGGTCCGAAGGCATAAGCGGGGCCGAACGGCCGCACTTGCGCACGCGCCTCGACCGGCGCCGCAAGCGCTCCGGGATGGCGAACCCGGTCGCCGGCGCGCAGCCAGTAGCCGCAAAGCGTGTGCAGGTTGAGCAGCAAATACTCGATCAATGTGCCGCGCCCGGACATGTTCGGGCCGGTGCCTGCCATGATGTACCCGCGGCGCGTCCCGCCAAGGACCCGGGCAGCATTGACAAGCGCATCCGGCTCGATCCCGGCGCGTGCCGCGACCGAGGCGACGTCGAAAGGCTCGACCGCCCTGGTCAGTTCGCCAAGCCCCGTTGCGTGGCGCGCAACGAACGCCGCATCGAAAAGAGACTCCGCAATCACGATCCGGATCATCGCGGCAATGATGGCCGCATCCTCGCCCGCCTTCGCCTGAAGATGAATATGCGCGCGCTTGGCGACGTCGCTGCGCCGCGGGTCGAGCACGATGAGCCGGGCGCCGGCCTCGAGCCGCTCGCTCAGCCATTTGCCGGGATTGCCATAAGGAAAGCCGGTGAAGCTGATCAGCGGGTTGGAGCCGATCAGGAAGATGACCTCGGGGTCGTCGAAGCCCACAGCCGGCGCGTCCCAGTCGCCGTGCAGCGCCTGTGCTATCTTCTTGCCCGGCTTGTCGATCGTGCCGGGACTGAAAGCCATCGGGCTACCGAGCGCCGACATGAAGCCGCCGAAGAATGGCATGGTCGCGGCCGATGCGGCAAAATAGGTGCCAAGATAGCCCGCTATCGCCGCCCGGCCATGGCGATCGGCGATCGTCTCGAGACGCGCGGCGATCTCGCCAATCGCGTCGCGCGAACCGATCGGCTCGAAACTCCCGTCGGGCTTGCGGCGAAGACTGTGGCGCAGCCGCCGCGGGTCAGCGAGAAGCCGGCCCTGCTCACGCCCTTTCACGCAGGTAAAGCCGCGGTAGACCGGATTGTCCTTGTCGCCCCCTACCTTGACGGCAACGCCATTTTCAACCTCGACCTTCAGCGCGCAGCCGTTGAGGCAAAGCCGGCAAAAGCTGCGATGCAGCGTCAATGGACGGCTTCCGCCCGCGCCTCCGCGACGGCGGGTTCGACGCGCGCCGAAAAGGCGAAGCCCTGAAGTGCGGCCGACAGCCGGCCGCGAAGCGCCGCGTCGGCGTCGGCGATGCGCACGACGACATCGGGCCGGGCCTTGCCGGTGACGATCTCGATGGATGCGATTTGGCCGTCATAATGCGCGCCGAGCGCTGCACCGACCGCGCGCCGGATTGCGAGTTCGCGCAGCGTCGGTTTGAAGATCTTGCCGACCGGGGTGAGAGGTAGGCTCGGCAGCACGACGACGGCAACCGGGCATGCGGCGCGCTCGGGAATTGCCGTCCGGCAATATTGCATCAATTCGGCTTCGTCGACGACCGCACCCGGCGCCGCCTCGACGAAGGCCAGCGGAAGCTCGCCTTTCTCGCGATCGGGCAGCCCGACGGCCGCTGCAAGGAGGATTTCCGGGCGCCGCACCAGCGCCTCTTCGATCAGCGCCGGATCGATATTGTGCCCCCCGCGAATGATCACATCCTTAGCGCGCCCGTCGATCCAGACGAACTGGTCCGTCCCGACCCGACCCAGGTCGCCAGAAGAACCCCAGCTCTTTCCGTCCGGGCCGTCCTCGACGAAGAATTGCCGGTCGGCGGCGGCATCGACATATCCAAGCGCAAGGCACGGACCCGAACCGATGATGACCCCCTGCTCGCCCGGGGCCATCTCCCGCACGAAGCGATTATGCTCGTCGACCTCGACCGCCTTGATATCGTGCCAGGGCGTGCGCACGCCGACCGAACCGATGAGCGGGGGCATGGCGTTCGGCATGCAACCGAGAAAGCCGTGAAACTCGGTCGCGCCCCAGACTTCGCGCAGCTCGATCCCGAAGCGTTCGGGAAAGGCGCGCCCAAGTTCGAGCGGGATGGTGCTGCCGCCCGAACTGAACGTCCGGATCGGATGGCCTTCATGGTCGGCGCCCGGGCTCGCATGAAGCGCGGCGGCGGTCGTCGGCGTTGCGATGAGCGACGTGATCCCGTGTGTTTTGACGATCGGCCAGAAATTCCCGACGACCCCGCGGTCGCGAAAGCCCGCGGGGCTAAGCAGCACGACGGTCTGGCCGAGCACCGCGGCGCGGAGCGCGAGCATGAGCATGCCGCCGACATGGAACAGCGGCATGCCCAGTCCGATGACCTCATCTTCCTCGGCGCCCATCACCGCGCCCGCGATCCAGCCGCTCAAGGCCATCCCGCCCTGGGTGAGGCGCGCGAGCTTGGGCACCGCGGTGGTACCGCCGGTGGGCAGATACATGGCCTCCGACTCCCACGTCCCTGCGGGCGCAAAATCGAGCGCATCACCGTTGCGACTCTCGATTGCGCGCGAAAAGTCGGACGCGGGATCGTCGCCGCCGACGAGAAACACATGATCGAGCCCCTGCACCGCCGCGACAATCTCTGCGAGATGGTCGGCGGCGCTCGGGCCGTGCGCGGTCGTGGTCACGAGCGCGGTGGCACCGACGGCCTTCAGGATCGAGATGACGAGCGCGGGCTCGAGATGCGGGTTGATTGGGTTGACGACGCCGGCCGCGGTCGCGCCCCAGGCGGCGACCAGCGCTTCGGGGACGATAGGAAGCATGAGCGCGACGACGCTTCGCCGCTCGCCGGCAAGATGGTGGAACAGATTGGCCGCAGCGGTCGATTGGCGAAGATAGTCGCCATAGGTCAATCTCGCATCGACGTCGCCCGAGCCGCCGGGCGCAAGCGCGACGATCGCGGTCTTGGCGGGGTCGATGCTGGCTGCCGCGGCGAGGCAATCATAGACGGTCTCGCCGGCAAGGACCGACCGCGCGGGCACCGACTCGATGGCCTCGACATCGGCGATTCCCTCGATCCGGCCGCGCATGAAGGGCGAGCCCGGCCCGGCTCCGGCAACCCAGCCCCGGCTTTCCCGTCCCGTCGAACCCATTTCACTCTCCCGAATCGTGTGGTGCGGACCATCATCCTGCCGTTGCGCACTCGCTAATGAGTTTAATTTCAACAGCAAATCTCCGGACAAATTCGCATAGAATCCCCTAGAAAGCAAGCCGTTCGGCAAAGAGATAAACTACTTGACTTTTTTTCCGCTCGGCAACAATCTCCTTAATGAATTCAATTCACCGCCGCAGAGCGGTTAGCTAGGGGAGAGAAAATGCGGCACGGCTTCAAGGCATGGTTGGTTTGCAGCACCGCGGCGGCGGCGGCCGCTTTGTGGTCGCCGGCGGCGCTCGCTCAGGAGAGCGGCACCGACAGCGGCGAGACCCAGTCCGAGGCGACGACGACAGCGCGCGGCGCCGCGGCCGCTCTCGAGTCCGAAGACATCGTCGTGACCGCGCTCAAACGCTCGGACAATCTCCAGACCGTCCCCGTCGCGATCTCGGCCTATGGCGAAGAGCAGCTGCAGGCGATCAACTTCCGCGACATCGGCAGCCTCGGCTTCACGATGCCGAACGTCGCGCTCGACGACAACGGCACGTCGAAGGGCTATGCGAACTTCTCGATCCGCGGCATCGGCGTGAACAGCTCGATCCCCTCGATCGATCCGACCGTCGGCCTGTTCGTCGACGGCGTCTACCAGGGCATCAACGCGGGCCAGGTCTTCGACAATTTCGATCTCGAGGCGGTCGAGGTGCTTCGCGGTCCGCAGGGCGTGCTGTTCGGCCGCAACGTGACCGGCGGCGCGATCCTCGTGCGCACCCGCAAGCCCACCGACGACTTCGACATGCGCGGCCGCATCGCGGTCGAGACGGGCCTGCGCGTCGTCGCAGATGCCTCGGTCTCGGGGCCGATCGTCGAAGGCAAGCTGCAGGCGAAGATCGCGGCCTATTACAGCTATGACAATGGCTGGTTCACCAACCTCTTCGACAATAGCGAGTTCGGGAAGGACCGGCAGTTTATCGTCCGCCCGATGCTTCGCTTCACCCCCTCGGACAATGTCGAGGTGCTGCTGCGCTACGAGCATGGCGAGGCCAATGGCGACGGGCCGGCGACGCAGAACCACGCGCTCTACTCGCGCGATTCGCACGACTTTCTCGTCAACGACCGCGGCTTCTTCCACAACAAATGGGACTCGCTCACCGGCGAGATCAACGTCGATGTCGGCTTCGGCGACGAAGGCACGATCACCAACATCGCCGGCTGGCGGCGCTTCAAGGGCGACACGCTGTCGGACCTCGACGGCGTGAACACGGTGCAGTTCAACATCGGCACCTTCACCGACCAGGAGCAGTTCAGCAACGAGCTCCGCTACGCGGGAACCTTCGGGCGCCTCAAGCCGACCATCGGCGTCTATTATTTCACGCAGGACCTCACCTATCTCGAGGACCGTACGCTGGCCGGCGGCGCGGTCCGCCGCGCGGGCGGCGGCATCGGCACCTTCCAGACCTTCGGTGCCTTCGGCGCGGTCGACTGGGAGTTTGTCGATACGCTGACCCTCAACCTCGGGCTTCGCTACACCTGGGAGAAGAAGGAGGTCGAGATCGCGACCGTGCGCGCGGGCGGCGCCAATTACCCGGCCCGCACGATCGTTGCCGACTTCCTCAGCGAGAAGAGCTGGAACGATCTCTCCCCCAAGATCGGCCTCCAGTGGCAGCCGAGCAACCGGACGCAGGTCTATGGCTATTTCGCCAAGGGCTTCCGCAGCGGCGGCTACAACTTCCGCAACACGCTGCTCGGAGCGCCTCCGGGGCCGTTCGATTCGGAATCGCAGGACGCCTATGAGTTCGGCGTGAAGCAGCGAATTCCCGGCGGCCGCTTCAGTCTCGCTGTCTTCCAGAACACGATCAAGAATATCCAGCGCGAAGTGCAGGTGCCGGTCGTCGGCGTCGGCATCGCGCAGCTGATCCAGAATGTCGGCACCGCGCGCGTGCGCGGGTTCGAGGGCGAGGTGCAATTTTCGCCCGTAGACAATTTCGTGCTCTCGGGACAGGTCGGTTATACCGACGGCAAATACATGTCGCTCCTCGTCGATCTCAACGGCGACGGCGTGATCAACGCGACCGACTTCTCGCTGAAGCTGCCGCGCCAGTCGCCCTGGACCTATGGCGCGAGCGCCACGCTCGACATTCCGATGAGCTCGGGCGTCGTCTCGGCGCGGGTGTCGTTCAATCACCGCGACCCGGCGTTCCACACCGACAACAATCTCGGCTTCTACAAGGCGGTCGACCTGCTCGACGCCAATCTGAGCTACACGCTCGACGACGGGTCGGTGACGTTCAGCGTCTATGGCAAGAACCTCACCAACGAGACGACCTATGGCAATGACGCCGTCCTGCCCGACACCCCCGCGTTCGGCGGCGACGGTCCGGCGGGCCCGCGCCCCCTGCCGACCTTCTCGCCGCTCGGCCGCGGACGCGTGATTGGCGGCGAAATCAGGTTCAACTTCTGATGGGCCGCCGCCGGCGCCGGCAGTTGGGGAACTGCCGGCGCCTAGCGCGCTTCGATGCGCGCGATCGCCGCTTCCATCCGTTCCATGCGCGCCGCCATATCGTCGGCGCCGGCCGCGCCGACCGACACCGGCTGCATGCCGCGGAACACCACCGCCGTGATGCCGTCGGTGGTCTCGTCGACCGAGAAATCCCCTTCCTCGCGCAAGAAGGCCCAGGTCTGGTGCTCGATCGCGCCGAAGATCATGTCGCGCAGCAGCGGAAGCGATAGCGCCCCGTCGATCTCGCCCTTCGCATGGGCTTCCTTGAGGACCTGCATCACCCCCGACACGAAGGCGCGGTTCAGCCGGTAAAGCCGAAGATTCTTGTAATCGGGGTCGGGCCTTAGTTCCATCAGCACGAAGCGCGTCAGCGCGGGCTCGTGGCGGATGATCGAGAGCGCGCGGCGGATCGTGCGGCGGAGCCGCTCCTGCGTACCGGCGACATGGGCAACGTCCTCCTGCTGCCCGAGCAGTTCCTCGAACCAGCTTTCAGCGACCTTGATGAAGAGATCGCGCTTGTTCTCGAAATAGCGGTAGATGGTCCCCTCAACGACCCCGGCGCGCTCGGCGATATCGCTGATCACGCAATTCTCGTAGCCGCGTTCCGCGAGCAGCGCGCGCGCAGCCGCGATGATTTCGGCGATGCGCCGCTCGGGCGGGAGGCGATTGGCCGGACCGCGGCGCGGTGGGCGCGGCGCCCTGGCAGGCTGTAAGCTCGTCATGCCCTACCTATGCCCCGCCCCCTCGGGGCTGTCGACCGCTTTGTAATGAGCCAACCTCATTAGATAGCCAGCCCCTTTTCCGGTCGCCCGAAGCGCGGTTCGGCACGCAGCGACCATGTTGGGTGACGCCCGCTCAGCGGCCTGCCGGGCGATGCAAGCGGGGCCGGCAATCGTTGAGCTCAGCCGAAAGCGCCGGCTGCGCGGCAGGCCTCGCGCTCGCTTTCGGCGACGCCCCAGTCGCACAAGATCGCGTCGGTGTCGGTCCCCGGCGCCACGGGCGCACGCGGTGTTCCCGTCGGCGTCCCCCCGAAACGCGGCGCGGGAGCGGGCTGCGCAACGCCGTCGACATCGACGATCGCCTCGCGCGCGCGGTTGTGCGGATGCGCGCGCGCCTCGGCGAGCGTCAGGACGGGCGCGAAACAGGCGTCGCTGCCCTCGAGCAACTCGCACCATTCGGCCTGGGTGCGCGCGCGAAAGGCTTCGGCCAGGCGCAGCCGAAGCTCGGGCCAGGCCTTGCGGTCGTTCTGCGAAGGGAGATCCCCTGCCGCCAACCCCATTTTTTCGATCAGGATGGCGAAGAATTTCGGCTCGACCGGACCGATTGCGACGTGGCGGCCGTCGGCGGTTTCATAGGTGTCGTAAAAGGGGGCGCCGCCGTCGATGAGGTTGGTGCCGCGCCCGCCGCCCCAGGCCCCCATCTGGGAGAAGGCATATTGCATGGTCAGCAGATGGTTGACGCCGTCGACGATCGCGCCGTCGACGACCTGCCCTTTCCCGCTCGCCCGCGCGCTTGTCAGGGCCGCCAGCAGACCGATCACGAGGTAGAGCGAGCCGCCCCCGAAATCCCCGACGAGATTGAGCGGGATCGTCGGCGGCGCGCCTGCGCGGCCGATCGCGTCGAGCGCACCGGTGATCGCGATATAGTTGATGTCATGGCCCGCGCTCGGCGCAAGCGGACCGTCCTGCCCCCACCCGGTCATCCGGCCGTAGACCAGCGCCGGATTCTCGGCCTCGAAGCTCTCGGGGCCGAGCCCGAGCCTCTCCATCACGCCGGGACGGAAGCCTTCGATGAGCATGTCGGCGCGCCCGATCAGCGACCGCGCGACACCGAGGCCTGACGGATTCTGCAGATCGATCGCGATCGAGCGCTTCGAGCGCCCGAGAAGATCGTAACGGGTCGGAAAATCGACCCCGAGACCCGATTTGCCGGTGCGGTCGATACGGATCACCTCGGCGCCGAGATCGGCGAGCAACATCCCGCAAAAAGGCGCCGGACCGATCCCCGCCATCTCGACAACACGGCATCCCGCCAGCGGCCCCATTGCACATCCTCATCCGTTAACTGATTTACTAAATGGGCTTGCGCTGAATCCCCGCCGCATTGCAACCCCAAAAAATGCCGACTTCGCGATCAGGCCTTGCGGAAGTCCGCGAACCGCGCGGCGCCACCTTCCAACTCCAGATCAAGGCCGTTCGCGAGATAGGAGACGGTCCGGTAGAACCCTGCCAGCAAGATGATTTCGAGGATCTGGTCGCGGTCGAACTCGACCTCGAGCGCTGAAAACTCGTCCTTCGAAAGTGTCGATCGCTCGTGCAAGGCATCGACCGCCGCAATCAGCGCCGCCTCGCTGGTACTCCAATGCGAGAGATCGGCCGGGACTGCGAGCAGCGCCGCGATCTCGTCGCCAGACAACCCGGCCTTCCCGGCGAAGATCGCGATGTGGACGCCCCACTCATATTCGCATCCGGAGCGCGCGCAGGTCCGGTCGATGACGATCTCACGCTCGCGCAGGCTGAGCAGGCGACCATCGAGGAGCGCCCCGCCGCGAAACTTCGTCCAGGCGCGCGGACTTGCGGCGAGCGTGCGGAACAGGAGCAACGGCTCCTTCCCCTTCCCCATGATCCGTTCGAAATCCTCGGCGACATGTGCCGGATAGGGTGCATCCAGCGCCGAAAATCTTGCCATCACCAACTCCTTTTTGCTATCGAATCAATAGCAACTATCGCTACGAAAATGATAGCGGAATTGCAAGGAGCCATAGGGCGATGACCGATGATATGATGCGCGTGGACGGCCGCCGGCCAATTATGGCCCTTCTCGACCTGCTCAGCCAGCGCTGGGCGTTGCGCCTCCTCTGGGAATTGAGGGACACGCCGAGAAATTCGCGCGATCTGCGCGAAGCGATGACGATCTCGCCGACCGTGTTGCAGACACGGCTCGATGAGCTGCGAAGCGCAGGTATCGTCGAACATGCGAAGGGCAGCGGCTACCGGCTGACAGCCCTTGGCGGCGATCTCATTGCGGCCTTCGCACCGCTTTATGCTTTCGCCTCGCGATGGTCGGTGAGGCTCGCCAACGAGAATTCCGCGGAGCGGGGTACGTAAAGTATCAGGTGGACGGAAACGAGGCCCTTGCCCCGCTCCCGAACCTGAAAGGCGAATTACATCGACCAGCCGACCGTGAGGCCATAGGTCCGCGGCGCACCCGGATAGCCGACGAGTTGGCCTGGCACCGCGAGGACGGTGCGACGGTAATATTTGTCGGTCGCATTCATAACGAAGGCGCTTACCCGGAAGTTGCCGATCCGGGCGGTCGCGCGCAGGTCGAGCAGGCCATAGCTCGGCTGGACCGCGAGCGGCGTGGTCGTGCCATAGATCGCATTGCCTTCGCCTGGCTCGAAGAAGAATTTGCTGAGCAAGGCGTAGTCGGCGCGAAGCTGGAGCGAATTGTCGCCGCCAAAGGGGATCGTCCACTGCGCCCCGGCATTGACCGAGTGCACCGGCGCGCGGACGAGGTGCGTGTCGGAAAAATCGGTCGTCGCGTTGAACGGGAAGCTCTTATATTTGGCGTCGGTATAGGCGTAGCTCAGATTGGCCTCGAAACGGTCCGAAGGCCGCGCGACAAGTTCGAGCTCGAAGCCCTTGATCTCGCTCGTAGCGGCATTGGTGATCAAGGTGGCCGCGCCGCCGCCCGGGACCGCGACGACGCGCAGCACCTGGAGATCCTTGTAGTCGTAATAATAGGCCGAGCCGTTGAAGGTCAGGCGGCGATCGAGAAGCTGGGTCTTGAAGCCCACTTCATAGGCATCGAGGCTCTCGGGCTCGAACACGACATTCGCCTGCGCGGCGGAGAAAGGCACATATTGGAAGCCCCCCGACTTGAAGCCCTGATTGTAGCTGGCGTAGAAATTGAGGTCGCGCGTCGGCTGATAGGACAAGGTCACGCGCGGATCGAACGAACTGAACTTGCCGCCCTGCGCGGTCGTGAAATTGGCGGCGACCAGCGGGATGCCCGGCGCGGTGGTCGTGCCGCTCGACACCGCATCCTTGTCGTCCTCGGTGTAGCGCCCGCCAAGCGTCAGATCGAGCGTGTCCGTGATATGCACCGTCGCCTGCGCGAAGGCAGCGAGGCTCTTGGTCTGGTAGCGCGTCGCCGCGACGTCGGTCTGGCGCGCGCCGGTGAGCGCGAACTTGACGCTGTCGGCGCCAAAATTGAAGGTGTCGACGCGCGTACTGCGGTCGTCATAATAGAAGCCGCCGACGATCCAGTCGACCGCGCCGCCGAAGGACAAGGGCCCGCTCGGATCGGATGCGAAGCGGATTTCCTGGGTGAACTGCTTGCTCCGCTCGTCGCTCACCTGCTGGATGACATCGAGCGAGGTGTTGTCGAAATCGCGGTCGTCGATCGCCCTGTTGTGGCGATAGGCGGTAATCGAGGTGAGCGTGCCGAGGCCGAGATCCCATTCGATCTTGCCGCTGAAAGTCTCGACATTGCGATCGAGCAGATTGTCGCGGTTGGTGCGCTCGGTGTAGCGGCCGGGCGACTTGACCGGGACCACGCCGGCGCGGGCGAAGAAGACCGCGTTCGGATTGACGATCGTGCCTTCGCTCTTGCCCGAGAAGGAGTAGCCATCGTCGCGCAGCAGCTCGCCGATCAGGCTGATGCGAAAGTCCGCGCCCGGCTCGAAATCGAGACGAAGCCGCCCGCCATAATTGTCGATGCCCTGGGCATGGTTGCCGGTCTGCGGGTTCTTCATATAACCTTCGGAGAAGGTCCGCCAACCGGCGATGCGCCCCTTGACCGTGTCGCCGAGGAGCGGTCCCGAGACCGCGGCGAAGACATTATAGGCATCGAAATTGCCGAAGCCCGCCTCGGCTTCGGCCGCGAAGCTGTCGGTCGGCCCCTTGGTGATGACGTTGATCGCGCCGCCGATGGTGTTGCGGCCATAGAGCGTGCCCTGCGGCCCCTTCAGCACCTCGATGCGCTCGATATCGCGGAGCGCGCCGAGCGTGCCCGCGGTGCGTCCGAGATAGACTTCGTCGACGAACACGCCGACCGACGCCTCGGAGCCCGCGTCGAACTGGCGGCTGCCGATGCCGCGGATATAGAGCTGCGGCCGGGTCGCGCCGGCGCTGCCGCCGTAGAAGCCGGGAACGCGCGGAGCGATCTGGGTCAGGTTGATGATGCCGCTGCCTTCGAGCTGCTCACTCGAAAAGGCCGAGATCGAGACCGGCACGTCCTGGAGACGCTGCGAGCGCTTCTGCGCGGTGACGATGATCTCGCCCGGCGCGATGACGCTGCCGGTTTCGGTTTCGGTTTCGCTGTCCTGCGCCATCGCGGGCGCGGCGCCGAGCAGCGCCAGTATCAGGATGGACGCGCCTGCGCCCCGGATCGCCTTTTGCATTATCTCTCCCTTCCCGCCGGCGTCGTTGGCCGGCCTCGTGTCGGGCCGACCGTTCGCTGGCCCGCCTCGGCATCGTGCTAACTGCAGAATCAAAATAATGCAAGAATTGAACAATCAAATTATTTCACTGTTGAAACTTTGCGCTTCATGGCACAGTCACCGCCGGAGAGGGTTTCATGGCAAAGCAGGAAAAATCGGGACAGCAAAGCGTCGGCCGCGCCGGCGCGGCATCGGCAGATGAGGCCCGCGGCAACGACCCACGGCGCTCAAGCCTCGGGGATCTCTTGTCTTTCTACTATCCGATGCACTACCGGATCGGGATCGACGTCGAGACGGTGATGGGCCAGGGGCGCATATCGCGCAAGCAGGGCACGATCCTCTGGCTGATCCATTCGCGCGGCGACAAGGATGGGTGGCTGCGCCGCAAGCTGATCGAAGAGCGGCTCTCGGCCTGGTTCGAAATCAGCAATTCGAGCGTGTCGAACCTCCTGCGCGAATTGACCCGGCCGCCGCTCGAGCTGGTAAAGCAGATCGAGAACCCGACATCGGGACGCGAAAAGCTCGTCTGCCTGACCCCCAAGGGCCGCGCCTTTCTCGATGAGTCCATCCGCCAGTCGATTGACTATCTCGGGCGTCATCTCGAGCATGTCGACCAGACGCAACTCGATCGCGGCATCCAGTTCTTCAAGCTCGCCTTCCAGCCGCTCAGCAGCGATGCGCCGCCGCCGACACCCGAAGGCGCCGGCTGATCACATCCTGAAGACGCCATAATGCGCCGGATCGTCGATCGGCGCATTCAGCGCCGCCGATATGGCGATGCCGAGCGCGTTGCGTGTCGCGACCGGATCGAGGATGCCATCGTCCCACAACTCGGACGTCGCATGCCATGCACTCGCCTTGTCGGCATATTCGGCGAGGATCGGTTCACGGATCGCTGCCGCCTCGGCTTCGCCGAGCGTGCGCTCCTCGCGCGCGAGTTGGCGCATCTTGACCTCGGTGAGCACATTCGCAGCCTGTTCGGCGCCCATCACGCCGACCTGCGCATGCGGCCAGGAGAAGAGGAAGCGGCTGTCGAACGCCCTGCCCGCCATCCCGTAGGTCCCTGCCCCGTAGCTCGCATTGGCGTTGACCGTGAACTTGGGCACGCTCGCGCCCGAGACCGCCATGATCATCTTGGCGCCGTCCTTGGTGATACCGCCGCGCTCATAGTCGCGCCCGACCATGAAGCCGGTGATATTCTGAAGGAAAAGCAGCGGGGTGCGGTCCTTGTCGCAAAGCTGGATGAAGTGCGTCCCCTTGAGCGCGCTCTCGGAGAAGAGCACGCCATTGTTGGCGAGGATGCCGACCTTGTAGCCCCAGATGCGCGCGAAGCCGCAGACGAGCGTCGTGCCGAAGGCGGGCTGATATTCATGGAAGCGGCTGCCGTCGGCGATCCGCGCAATCACCTCGCGCATGTCGAACTGGGTGCGCGGGTCGCGCGGGAGAATGCCGTAAAGCTCCTCCGGATCATAGGCTGGGGGCTCCGCGGCGGCCTCGTCGATCCGCGTCTTCGGCCGCGGCGCGAGCGAGGCGAGGACCTCACGCGCCAGCGCGATGGCATGGGCCTCCGACGCCGCGGGATAATCGGCGACCCCCGAGACGCTGGTGTGCATGTCGGCGCCGCCGAGCTCGTCGACGCTCACCACCTCGCCGGTCGCCGCCTTGACGAGCGGCGGCCCGCCGAGGAAGACCGCGCCGGTTCCGCGCACGATCACTGAGTAGTCGCTGAGCGCCGGGATATAGGCCCCGCCCGCAGTGCAATGCCCCATCACGATGGCGACTTGCGGCACCGCGAGTTTCGAGAGGATCGACTGGTTCCGGAAGATGCGCCCGGCATGATAGCGGTCGGGGAAGAAATCGGCCTGGAGCGGCAGAAATCCCCCGGCGCTGTCGCACAGATGGACGACGGGAAGCCGGTTCTCGATCGCGATGTCGAGCGCACGGACGATCTTCTTCACCGAGTGCGGATACCAGGCGCCGCCCTTCACCGCGGGGTCGTCGGCCCGGACCATCACCTCGCGGCCGCCGACGATGCCGATCCCGGTCAGCTGGCCCGCCCCGGGCACCTCGCCCCCATAAGCGCGGCCTGCCGCCAGGGTCGAAAGCTCGAGGAACGGCGTGCCGGGGTCGAGCAAGGCCGCAAGCCGCTCGCGAAGCCCCATCTTCCCCTGCCGCGCAAGCCGCTCGCGGTCCCGTTCCGGCCGGTCCTCGCGCGCGCTGCGCTGCCGTTCGGCGAGGTCGGCCGCAATGGCGCGGTGGTGCGCGGCATTGGCCGCAAAGTCGGCCGAGGCCGTCGAAATCCTGCTGATGATGCGCCGCATATGTCAGTCCTTCGGCGTGATGGTGGCGAGCGGCGCGCCGCGATCGAACCCCTGTCCGGCCGCGACCTGGAGCGCGAGCGCACCGTCCGCCGGGGCACGGAGGGTCGTCTCGAGTTTCATGCTTTCGATCACGAGCAAGGGATCGCCCTCGCAAACCTCCTGCCCCTCGGATGCGATAAGACGCACAACGAGGCCCGGCATGGGCGCCGCCACGATATTGTTGGCGCCGGCGGCGCCGGCCGCTTCATGAAAGGCGACGGGGTCGACCCAGACAAGCTCATGGATTTGGCCGCCAAGATGGACCCAAAGCCGGTCACCGTCGCGCGCATAGGCGACGGGCCAGCGATCGCCGCCAACGTCGAGCCCGTCCGCCCCCAGCGAAACGAGACGGCCATCGGCCAGCCTCGGCCCCTTCGACAGCGAAAGCGGGGCGATCATGTCGCCGATGCGCAAATATCCCTGCATCAGTTCCGCCACCTCCCCATCGCAGCGTGCATCTCCGGCACCGCCTCGAGCGCTGCCGCGACGTCGGGAACGGCAAGCGCCGCGAGCGCGCAAAGCGCGTCCAGCGTCTCGGCGCTCGGCGGCGGCTCGCCAGCCAGCCCGGCTTTCTCCGCGATGAGCCCCGTATGCATGCGCCCCGCCGCGACATCGGGATCGGCGAGCAGGCGGCGGAGATAGTTGATGTTGGTGGTCACCCCGAGGAGGGTGAGGCGCGCGAGCGCGCTGTCCATCGCGGCGAGCGCTGCCGCGCGATCGGCGCCATGGACGATGAGTTTTGCGATCATCGGGTCGAAGGCGGCATGCACCCGTTCGCCTTCGACCAGGCCGGCATCGAAGCGGGCGCCGGCGGGCGGCACAAGGCGAAGCACGGGGCCCGTGGTCGGCGTGAAGCCGGCGGACGGATCCTCTGCATAGATGCGCACCTCGATCGCATGGCCTTCACGAAAGAGACCATCCTGCCCCACCGGCAGCGGAGCCCCGGCGGCAATTGCGAGCTGCTGTTCGACGAGATCGACGCCGGTGATCATCTCGGTGACCGGATGCTCGACCTGGAGCCGGGTGTTCATCTCGAGAAAATAGAATTCGCCGCCGCCGCCATAGATGAACTCGACCGTGCCCGCGCCGCGATAGTCGCACGCCCGGGCGATGCCCGCTGCCGCCTCGCAGATGCGCTGACGCTCCGCTTCGTCCAGCGCCGGCGACGGGGCTTCCTCGACGATTTTCTGAAACCGGCGCTGCAGCGAGCATTCGCGCTCGAAAAGGTGCAGCGCGCCGCCCTTGCCATCACCCAGGACCTGCACTTCGATATGACGGGGATTCTCGACATAGCGCTCGATGAACAGGCGCCCGTCACCGAAATAGCGCTCCCCTTCCGACCGGGCGGTCGCGATTTCTTCCTCGAGCGTATCGAGATCGCGCACGATGCGCATACCCTTGCCGCCCCCGCCCGCCGATGGCTTGATCAGCAGCGGCGCACCGACCGTTCGGGCATGGGCCGCAAAATTGTCGGGATCGTCATCCTCGATCACCGAAGGCGCCACGGGAAAGCCCCGCTCCGCGACGAAGCGGCGCGCCGAGATCTTGTCGCCCATGAGATCGATCGTCTCGGGCGCTGGGCCGATCCAGACGATCCCCGCTGCCTCGACCGCGCGCGCGAAGGCGGCATTTTCGGAAAGAAATCCATAGCCCGGATGGATCGCCCCGGCGCCCATCGCCCTGGCCGCGGCGATGATCGCATCGCCGTCGAGGAAGGCAGCGACGGGAGTGTCGCCTTCGATCATCATCGTCTCGTCGGCCAGCGCCATGGCCGGGGTCCGTCCGTCGACAGCGTGCGCGACAAGGAGCGCGCGCAGCCCTTTCGCCTTCACGGTTCGCAGGATGCGCGCCGCGATCTCGCCGCGGTTGGCCACGAGCACACTGTCGAAGGGATAGGTCATGCGGTCACCTCGAGCCGGACGGGACGGGAAGATCGCCGAGGCGCATGCCGCCGTCACAATCGAGGATCGTGCCGGTCACATAGCTCGCGGCGTCGCTGCACAAAAAGGCCACCGCTTCTCCGACGTCGCTGCCGCGACCGAAATAAGGAAGCGCCAGCGCGGCCTGCACACGATCGGCGAGATCGCCCTCGCCGGTCAGCCGCGCGAGTCCTTCGGTGTCGGCGATCGGCCCCGGCGAGACGCCGTTGACCCGAATGCCGCGGGCGCCCCATTCGAGCGCCAGACACTTGGTAAGCATGTCGACGCCCGCCTTGGCGGCACAGGCATGCGCCTGGTTGCGCATCGCGCGCTGGGCCTGCGGCGCCGACACCGCGACGAGCGAGGCACCCGGGGCAGTGAGATGCGCAAAAGCCGCCTTGAAGACGTTGAAGGTGCCGATGAGGTCGATCTCGACGACAGTCCGAAATCCGTTGGCGGACATCTCCTCGGCGCGCGCGAAGAAATTGCCCGCGGCGCCCGAGACGACGATGTCGAGCCCGCCGAGGTGACGCGCCGCCTCTCCCGCGACATCTTCCATCGCGGCCGCTTCACGCACGTCGCCGGCGATGCCGATCGCGTCGAGACCATCGGCACGCAGCTCTTCCGCCGCCGCCGCGATGCGCTCGGGCGTCCGGCTCGCGACGACGAGGCGCGCGCCCCGCTCGCCGAGCTTTTTCGCGATCGCGAGGTTGATCCCGCTCGACGCGCCCACGACGAGCGCCTTCTTACCCGACAAATTCACTGTTCTGTTTTTCCTCGATCATAAGGGCTGGGACGGTGGGTCCAAAGTTCGCCCGAAAGCGCGCCGCCACCGTCGATGACCAGCGTTGCCCCGGTCACGAACGAAGCGGCCGGGCTAGAAAGAAAGGCCACGGCCTGGGCGACCTCCCAAGGGTCGCCGGTCCGGCGCTGGGGATTTGCGCTCGAAAAGCCGGCGCGTGCCTCGTCCGGATAGACGTCGAGACCCGGGGTCTCGATAAGACCCGGGGCGACGCAATTGACGCGGACTCCATGCGGCGCCCATTCGACGGCTGCGGTCCGGCTCGCGTTGATGACCCCGGCGCGCGCGGCACTGCTGTGGATGATGCCGGGCATGCCGCGTTCGTTCGACGCGACGATGTTGACGATCGACCCCGGTCGGCTCGCGCCGATCCAGTGCGTCGCGGCGGCCTGCATCATGAGCCAGCTGCCGGTCAGGTTGGTCTCGACGACCGCGCGCCAGCCCTTGGGAACAATGTCCGCGGCCGCCTGGGGATATTGCCCGCCGGCGTTGTTGACGAGGGCATCGAGCGATCCGAACCGGCCGGTCACGGCATCGAACAGTCGCGCGACCGCCTCTTCATCGCGGATATCGGTCGGAATGCAGAAGATGTCGATCCCGTGCGCTGTCATGTCGGCGGCCGCCTGTTCCAGCCGCTCGGCCGAGCGCCCGCAAATCGCGACGCGCGCGCCGAGCCGGCCGAAGAGCCAGGCAATGGCCATGCCGATGCCGCTCCCGCCCCCGGAGACGAGCACCGTCCGGCCGGCGAAGAGATCGGGTGCGAGCGCGTGCGGCTCGCGTGCGAGCCGGCTCGCCGCGGTGCGCGCGGCGCCGCTCATTTGAGAAGATCGGCCGCGATGATGAGCTTGCGCACTTCGGTCGTTCCGGCGCCAATCTCCATCAGCTTGATCGAACGGAAGAGCCGATTGATCTCGCTTTCCCAGATATAGCCGGTGCCGCCATGGATCTGCACCGCCTCGTTGAGAACGCGATTGGCGGTTTCGGCGGCATACATCACCGACGCGGCGGTGAGCGCATGGATGCGTCCGCGCCCGCCCTCACCGTGCGCGATGGCGGTACATTCGGCGAGAACCTGATAGGTGAAGCTGCGCATCGTCTCGATCCAGACGAACATGTCGGCAAGCTTGGCCTGGATCATCTGGAAGCCCGCGATCGGCTGGCCGAACTGCTCGCGCGTCTTGGCATGCTCGATCGTGAGCTCGAGCGCGCGCTCGCAGATGCCGAGCATGATCGGCGAGATGATCGCCCGCTCGAGGTCGAGCCCGCTCATCACCACCGCGACCCCCTGGTTTTCCCCGCGTAGCCGGTTGGCGGCGGGAACGCGGCACTCTTCGAAGACGAGCTCGGCGGTCTGGCTGCCGCGAAACCCCATCTTCGTCAGCTTCTGTGCGACCTTGAACCCCGGCGTGTCGGTCTCGACGACGAAAGCCGATATGCCCTTGGGACCGGCCGCCATGTCGGTCTTGGCGTAGACAAGGACGGCGTCGGCGACAGGACCGTTGGTGATATAGATCTTGCCGCCGTTCAGGACATAATCGTCGCCATCGCGCCGCGCGGTCGTGCGCATCGAGCCGAGCGCGTCGGATCCGGCACCCGGCTCGGTGAGACCCAGCGCCCCGATCCACTCACCGCTGAGCAGCTTCGGGAGGAAGCGCGCACGCTGCTCGTCGCTGGCATTGGCATAGACGTTGCCGAGACAGAGGTTCTCGTGAACCACCCAGGCGAGCGCAAAGGCGTGGTTCGAACGGGCGAACGCCTGGGCAACGAGGCCGGTGGTGAAGATGTCGGCGCCGGTTCCGCCTAGCTCGGCGGGCACGCTGATCCCGAAATAGCCAAGCTTGCCGAGCGACCGAAACATCGCGTCGGGCCACCATTCCTCATCGTCCATCCGGGCCGCGAGCGGCCTCAGCTCCGAGCGGGCAAAACGGTCGGCTTCGTCGAAGATCTGCTGATGCTCGGGCGATAGCGCCGTGCTCCACGGCGCCATATCGATTGCATGGCTGGCCAAAATCTTCTCCCCGATCCGTCTTTTGCTGTTGGGCCGTCTCCTATGCAAGATTGTTCAATATCGCAAGTGTTCAAAATTTGCATAATCTGTCGCGCCGCGCATAATGCGGGAGAATCGACAAGAACCGGGAGAGAGATATGACGGCATCGAACTGCGCCTCCGCGCTCGCGGGAGTCCGGTCATGAACCCGCAGGTGATAGCGCAGAGCGCGCCGGACCGCGCCGCAACAATCATGGCCGCAACCGGCGAGACGATGACCTATGGCGAGCTCGACAGTCTTGCCCGCAGGTTCGCCGGGCTGCTGCGGAGGCTCGGGTTCGGACCGGGCGATCATCTCGCCATGATGATCGACAACGAGATCATGTACCACCCGGTGGCGTGGGGCGCCTGGTATGCGGGGCTCTATTTCACGCCCGTCAGCACGCGCCTGACAGCAAGCGAAGTGGCCTATCTGGTCGAGGACAGCGGATCGCGGATCGTCATCGCCTCCCCTGCCCATGAGGGTCTGATCGCCGAAATCAAACCGGGGCTGCCGCAGGTCGCGCACTGGATTCTCACCGGCCCGGGCGCTGGAGGAACACCATCCTTGCGCGTCCTGATCGAGTCCGAGGCCGAACTCGCGGTCGGGCCGACCGACGCCGTCGGCGCCGACATGCTCTATTCTTCGGGCACCACGGGGCGCCCGAAAGGCATCAAGCCGCGCGGCGGTGCCAAGCGCGACGAACCGAACCCGCTCGCTTCGCTTCTGACGCAGCTCTACGGCTTCGACGCCGCGACGCGTTACCTGACCCCGGCACCGCTCTATCATGGCTCGCCTACCAAATATTCGATGGCGGTCCACCGCGCCGGCGGCACGAACATCATCATGGAAGGCTTCGATGCCGAGGGCGCGCTTGCGGCCATCGACCGCCATCGCGTAACCCACAGCCAGTGGGTCCCGACGATGCTCCAGCGCATGGCGCGGCTGCCCGACGAGACCAAGGCGCGCTACGACCTGTCGAGCCACCGCGTCGCGATCCATGCGGCCGCGCCTTGCCCGCCGGAACTCAAGCAGCAGATGATCGACTGGTGGGGCCCGATCGTCTGGGAGTTTTACGCAGGGTCCGAGGCGGTCGGCTATACGTCGATCGATAGCGCCGAGGCCCTCGCCCGCCCGGGATCGGTCGGCCGCTCGGTCTTTGGCGACCTCCATATCCTGGACGGCGATGGCAAGGCGCTGCCGGCGCGCGAGATCGGCCATATCTATTTCGCCAACGGACCCGCGATGGAATATCACAAGGACCCGGCGAAGACCGCGCGCGCCTATAATGACCGCGGCTGGGTGACGCTCGGCGACATGGGCTGGCTCGATGAGGAGGGGTATCTCTATCTTGCCGATCGCAAGGATTTCATGATCATCACCGGCGGGGTCAATGTCTATCCGGCCGAGATCGAGCAATTGCTCGTCATGCATCCCGAGGTCGACGATGCTGCGGTGTTCGGCATCCCCAACGAGGATTTCGGGCAGGAGGTGAAGGCTGTCATCCAGCCAGGGGTCTGGCCCGACGACGAAGCGGCCTTCCAGGACGCGATCATCGCCTATTGCCGCGCGCATCTTTCGCGGATCAAAGTGCCCCGCTCGGTCGACCTTTCGCCCGAATTGCCACGCCAACCCAACGGCAAGCTCTACAAGACCGCGCTCCGCGCCGCCTATCTGAAGGAAAGCCAGTCATGACCAGCAAGGCCGAAAGCGAGGCCGTCGTCACCGAATATGAGGCGGGATTGCTCCGGATCAGCCTCGACCGGCCCGCAAATGGCAATGCCGTCACCCCGGGCCTCATCGCCGACCTCATGGGCGCGGTGGCCGAAGCCGAGGATCCCGACGTTCGCGCGGTCCTGATCGCGGGATCGGGCGCCAATTTCTGCGCCGGGGCAGATCTCAGGCATTTCGCCGGGAAGCTCGACCGCGTCGCGGACGAGCTGCAGGAGATGGCGACCGGCTTTCACGCGATGCTCGAGCGGCTCTACCGCCTGCCCAAACCCGTCGTGGCCGCTGTACAGGGTACGGCAATCGGCGCCGGCTTCGGACTCGCGCTCGCCGCCGACCTCGTCGTCGCGGGCCGGTCCGCGCGCTTTTCGACGGGCTACGCCCGACTTGGCCTCAGCGCCGATGCGGGCGTCAGCTGGTTTCTGACACAGGCCCTCGGGCCGCGCCAGGCAGGCGCTCTGCTGATGACCGCGCGCTTTCTTGGCGCCGACGAGGCCCATTCGCTCGGCCTGATCGACGAGGTTGTCGAGGACGAGGCCTTGCCTGCAGCCGCCGAAACCGCCGCGCGGGCCTTTGCCGCGGGACCCGGCGGAGCCTATGCCGCCATCAAGGCGCTTACCCGCGCAGCGCGCGGCAACGACCTGCCCGCGCAGCTTGCACTCGAGGAAGCGCATGTCGTGCGCCTCGCGCGCGACCCCGCTGTCGCCGCAGCGATGGCGGCGATGCTGAAGCCGCGAAGCTAGGCAACGATCAGACCTCATACTTGCGCCGTCCCCGCTGCATCGTGCAAGGTAGCGGGCGAAGGGGACGATGCGTCAATGGAAGAGAGTGAAAATGGAGGGACGCGCGCGCGGCGCGCCGGGCCGGACGCGTTTGCCGAACGTGTGCTCGGCTATTTCTATCCCGTCCACTACCGGTTCGGCATGGAGATGGAGCAGGCGATGGGCCAGGGCCAGCTCGGCCGGAAGCAAGCGGCCCTCCTCTGGCTCCTTCATTCCGAGGCCGGCAGCGATGGCTGGATGCCCCGCAAGGACATCGAGGCGACGCTCGGCTCCTGGTTCGAAATGAGCCCGCCGAACGTCACCAAGATCATTCGCGACACCGCGAGTCCACCGCACGAGATGATCGAGATTATCGAGAGCCCGGGATCGGGGCGCGAGAAGCTTCTGCGGCTCACACCCGACGGGCGCGCGTTCGTAAGCACGATGATCGCTTCGGCCACGAAATTTCTCACCAGGCGCGTTGGCCATATGGAACAGGCCAAGCTTGCTGCGGGACTCGCCTTTCTCGAAGAAGCCTTTGGACCGGAAACCAATTTACCACTTTGAAACTTCCAACTTGGAATCTTACAGAAACTGCATAATATAGCCGGAGCAGCGTCAGGCTGCGCACGGCGAGTCGCATCAGCGACCGCAGGTTCGGGAGAGGACAGGATGGAATTTCGGAAACTGCGCCGCCGCGCACTCACGGCCTTGTGCGCGAGCGCCGCTTTCACCCCCGCTGCAGCATGGGCGCAAAGCGACAGCGACGGTGCCGTCTCTCCCGACGACGGCACTATCATCGTCACTGCGCAGAAGCGCGAGCAGCGGCTCCAGGACGTGCCGGTCTCGGTTACCGCCCTCGGCAGCGCGCAGCTCGAAGCTGCCGGGATCGACAGCGGCACCGAGATCGCCCGGCAGACCCCCAATCTTCGCGTCTCGGTGCTCGGCGACGAGAGCCAGCCGAAGTTCGCGATCCGCGGCATCTCGACCCCCGAGTTCAACCTCAACGCGATTTCGCCGACCGGCGTCTTCTACGACGAGGTCTATGTCGGCTCCTCCTTCCTCGGCGGCGCCCAGATCTTCGACATCGAGCGCGTCGAGGTGCTGCGCGGCCCGCAGGGCACGCTGTTCGGCAAGAATACGACGGCGGGCGCGATCAACTTCATCTCGCGCGCACCGACCTTCCGCAACGAGGGCGAGATCAGCGTCGGTTATGGCGAATATGGTTACGCCGAAATCAAGGGCGCCGGCGAGGCGCCGCTGATCGAAGACAAATTATCGGTGCGCTTCGCCTTCAATGTCGCGCATTCGGACGGTTATATCGAGAATGTGAACCCCGCGGGGCGCGACCTCTCCAACATCGACCGCAAGGCCGGTCGCCTCACGATCGGCTACAAGGACGACACGGGGTTCGATGCCACGCTGCGGCTCTTCGCGGTCCAGAATGACGCGCGCGCGATCGGCGCGATCAACGAGGGCCTCGGCCCGGGCGGCACCAATGCCTTCGGCCTCAACCCCCGCCTCAATCCGTTCGACGGCACGCCCCTCACCCGCCACCAGGTCGCGACCGACCGCTCGGGCGTGATCGAGGTACGCGGCCGCGGCGCAATCCTGACGATGAACAGGGATCTGGGCGGTATCACGCTGACCTCGATCAGCTCCTATATCGGCGGCCGCTTCCTCAACCTCGTCGATGGCGACGGCACGATCGCGCCGCTGCTCCACATCGATTTCGGATCGAAAACCGAGGAATATAGCCAGGATCTCCGCCTCTCGACCAATGGCAGCGGTCCGTTCAACGCGATCGTCGGCCTCTACCACCAGCGCGACGATATCGACATCGAGACGACCTATCTGCTGTTCGGCGGCCCGCCGGTCTTCCCGGTGCTCACCCAGAGCTATGAGCAGGCGCGCCGCTCCTACGCCGTCTACGCCGACGGCACCTTCGACCTGTCCGCCGCCCTCGCCGTCTACGGCGGCCTTCGCTACACATGGGACAAGGGCCGGCTCACCAATTTCCAGGTCGCGCCGATCATCCCGGTGCAGGCCGACAAGAGCTATAGCGACGGCGAGCCGACCGGGCGCATCGGCGTCCGGCTGAAGCCCAGCGAAGACATCATGCTCTACGGCCAGTTCGCGCGCGGCTATCGCAGCAGCGCAATCAACGGCGGCGCGCTCACCAACCCCGCCGACCTCAACGTCGCCAATCCCGAAAAGCTCGACAGCTGGGAAGTCGGCATCAAGTCGCAATTGTTCGACCGCATGCTGACCTTCAACGCCTCGGCCTTCCTCTACAAGTTCCGCAACCAGCAGTTCATCAATGTCGTCGGCATCGGCGCGCAGCAGCTCGTCAATGCGGGCCGATCCGAGATCAAGGGGCTCGAGATCGAAGCCGCGCTGCGCCCGGCCGAGGGCCTGAGCTTCACCGCAGGCCTCGGCCTTCTCGACAGCGAGTATAAGGAGCTGCTGCTGAACGGCGTCGATCTTTCGGGCAATGAGCTGATCGAGGCGCCGCACCGCACGCTCAACCTCGCCGCCGATTATCGGATACCGATCGGCGCCGAGGGTTCGCTGAGCTTCCATGCCGACGCAACCAATGTCACGCGGCAATATTTCTCGGCGACGAACAGCGCCGATTTCCGCGTCCCCGCCTTCTGGGACCTCGGCGCGCGCATCGCTTTCGTCGAGCCATCGGGCCGCTTCGAGATCGCCGCTTATGCCAAGAACCTCACCGACAACCGCAAGTCGACGGGCATCCAGATCGATCCCTCGACGCTCACCAAATTCTCTACCGTTCCCTATCCGCGCCGCTTCGGTGTCGAGCTGACGGCGCGGTTCCGGTGAGCGAAGCCGCGATCGAGGAAGAGCTTTTCCGGCTGCCCGCGCGCGGTGGTCATGCCCCGCTCGCGCGGCGCTGGTCCGTCGGCGCCCCGCCGCGCGCGATGCTGATCGTCGCGCACGGAATGGGTGAGCATGCAGGCCGCTATCTCGCGCCGCTCGCCCCGATCATCCGCCGCGGGGTGGACGTCGCGGCGATCGACCATCGCGGGCATGGCGAGGATGCGCTCGCGGCAGCCTCGCTCGGCGACTATGGCGAAGGCGGGTTCGCGGGTGTCGAGGCCGACCTTCTCGCGCTCGTCGACTGGGCCCGCGCGGCGGCGCCTGGCCGCCCCGTCATCCTTCTTGGCCACTCGATGGGTTCGATGATCGCGCAGGCGCTGGCGATCGATCATGGCGACCGGCTCGACGGTCTCATTCTCTCGGGATCGGTCGCGGTCGACCATATTCCGGCGGGCGGCGACCCCGCCGGGCTGATCGCGGCGTTGAATTCGCCGTTCGAACCCGCGCGCACCCCGTTCGACTGGCTGAGCCGCGACGAGGCCGAGGTCGACCTCTATCTCGCCGATCCGCTCTGCGCTTTCGGCCTTACAGACGCGAGCTTCGCCTCGCTCGCCGCCGCGGGGCCGCGCCTCGCCGATGCGGACGCGCTCGCGGCCATTCCGGCGAGCCTTCCCATTTATATCTTCTCGGGCGACATGGATCCGCTCCACTGCGTTCTCGGCGGCGTGACGCCGCTGATCGAGCGCTACGAGGCGGCGGGCAAGACCGTCGAGAGCCGCCTCTATGCGGGCGGGCGCCACGAAATGCTGAACGAGACCAACCGGGCCGACGTCGTTGGCGACCTCTGGCGCTGGATCGAGCCGCTCCTGTCCGAAGGGAAAGGCTGAGACCCGCCGCCACGCCCGCCGACCGATCCACAATGATAAACAATCGGGAGACGGACTATGAAGACGCTTACCAGCACGCTCTTGAAAGCGGGGGCGTTGCTCGCCGCCGCGCTGGCCGCCACGCCGGCGATGGCGTGGGATATCTGCTGGACGAACTGCGATTTTACGCGGACCAAATATCCGATCGTCCTCGAACATGGGCTCGCGGGCTTTAACGAGCTGGGCGGCGTCCTCCCCTATTGGAACGGCATCCCCGAAAATCTGCGATCGACCGGCGCCGAAGTCTATGTGACGCAGGTCAGCCCGTTCAACAGCTCGGTCGTGCGCGGCGAGTCGCTCATCGCCCAGCTCGACGATATTCGCGCGATTAAGGGCAATAACAGCCTCAAATTCAACCTGATCGGGCACAGTCAGGGCGGCCTCGACATCCGCTATGTCGCCGCAGTGCGCCCCGACCTCGTCGCCTCATTGACCACCGTCGGATCGCCGCACAAGGGCTCGGACCTCATCACCTTCGACGTCAATGGCCAGCTCGTTCCGACGCCTGCCACCAACGCCTTCAGCAATTTCGTCAGCATGGTCTGGAGCTCCCTCGGCGGCAGCCCCGACCCGATCAGCATCACCGCGGTGCTCAAGAATTTCTCGCCGGCGGGAATCGCGGCCTTCAATGCGAGCTTCCCGGCGGGCATGCCGACGACGTCCTGCGGCCAGGGGCAGGCGGTCACCCAGACCAGCGCGGGGCCGATCCGCAACTATAGCTGGTCGGGCGACGCACCCTTCACCAATGTCTATGACCCGAGCGACCCCGCGATGGTCGCGCTCAGCCTGTTCTACGACGAGCCGAACGACGGGCTGGTCGAGCGATGCGCCAGCCATTTCGGCACGGTCATCCGCGACAATTACCGGATGAATCATCTCGACGAGGTCAATAATCTCTTCGGGCTGACTTCGGTGCTCGAGGTTGACCCGCGCACCCTCTATCGCAACCACGCGAACCGGCTGAAGATAGCGGGCCTGTGAACCGAGGAATCGCGCACGCCCGGCCGCATCGCAGGGCGGTCGTCATCGTGAGCGGCAGCGCGCTGCTCCTCGCGGCCATAGCGGCCTGGTGCATGGTTCCTGGAAGCGGCACCGGTGGTGGCGAGCGCGGTTCGGTCGTCTTGCTCGCCGACACCGGCACGGCGGCGGCCGCGCGGGCGACTGTCGTAATCCCGGCGGCGGCGCATGCACCGCTGCCGGCATCGCTGGCCGGAACCGCCGTCGACGGCGGTTTCACGATCGACGGCGCCGGGCATTTCGTGCCCGACAGCAATGCCCTTCGTGTCTTCGAATATTTCTTCAGCGCCAAGGGCGAGGAAAGCCAGGAGGCGCTCCGCGGGCGTATCCTCCTTCACGCGGTCAACAGCGGGCTCCGCGAGAGCGCCGTTGCCGAGATCGCGGCCGTCCTCGATCGCTATATCGCGTATCAGGGCGCCGCGCGCGCGACGCTTGCCTCGGGGGCTGTGGGCCCGGCGGACCTCGGTGCAAAAGTTGCCGATATGCGCGCACTGCGAAGCACAACCCTCGGCCCCGCGCTTGCAAAGGCCTTTTATGGCGACGACGCAGAACTTGCCGACATCGAGATGCGGCGCCAGGCGATCCTCCGCAATGGGTCGATGACGAAGGACGATCGGCAGCGCGCACTCGCTGCGATCGAGGCGGAGTTGCCGACCGAGATAATTGGCGCCCGAAAACTCTCGAGCGCGCCGACGGCCTTGCACCTCAAGGTTGAGGCCCTTCGCGCATCGGGCGCCGCTGCCGACGAAATCGCCGCGCTCAGGCGCTCGGAATATGGCGCGGGCGCCGCCGAGCGCCTCGCTATGCTCGACAGGTCACGCGAAACGTGGAATCAGCGCATGACCGTCTATCGCAGCGAGGAACAGGGACTGCGCTCGACCTACGGCAGTCCGGAAAGCGCATCCTATCGGCGAGCGCTTGAGTCACTCCGCCAGCGGCACTTTTCCGCGGCGGAACTCGTCCGGGTTCAGGCGTTGGACGCAGAGGGGCTCTGAGTGACCGGCGTTGCGCACTTTCGCGCCGGCAAGCGACCTCGCGGTCAAACGTCGTCGCTTTCCTCTCAAACTGTCGGGAGAAAACGAGGCACGATCCAATTTCTCAATCCCAGTCGATCATCTCAAAGTCGCGTTTTTCCGACCCGCACTCTGGACAAATCCAATCGTCGGGGACGTCTGCCCAGCGCGTTCCCGCCGCGATACCTTCGGCGGGCCAACCAAGCTTTTCGTCGTAAATATAACCACAATTGAGGCATTTATAGCGTTTGAAGCCATCTGACATACGGCCTACCCCTTCCGTATCCGGACCGGCAGATGGTGAAATCCACGCGTGAAGCAGGACGGGATGCGTTCGGGCTCGCCCGCGATCTCCACCGTCATATCCCGCGCGAGCAATTCTTCAATCAGCACCTGCAGTTGCAACTCGGCGAGGCGCGCGCCAAGACAACGGTGGATACCGTAGCCGAACGACAAATGGCGGCGGCTGTTGCTGCGACCGACATCCCAGAGGTCGCCGTCGGGAAAAACCGCCTCGTCGCGGTTCGCTGAATTATACCAGAGCGCGACCTTGTCGCCGGCTTTCAGCTTTTGACCGCCAAGCTCGGTGTCCTGAACCACGGTTCGCCGCATGTGACAGATCGGGGTTTGCAACCGGATGGTCTCGGTTGCGGCGGTCGAGATCAGCGACCGGTCGGCCTTCAAACGCTCCCACTGGTCGGGAAATTTGTTCATTTGTTCGACCAAGCCCGACATCGAATTGCGCGTCGTATCGTTGCCCCCCACGAGCAGCAACGCGATCGCACCGATGAAGCGTTGTTCGTCCATATCCGCCATGACTTCCGAATGGGCCATGATCGACAGCAGATCGCCTTTCGGCGGCATCGCCTTGCGCTCTTCGAACAATTGTTTAAACGCTGCCGCCATTTCGAAGATATGCGTTTCCCGTTCGGCATTGAGCACCGGGTCGGGACCGATATCGATCTTGGCGGTCCAATCGGACCAGACGGGCAGCCGATGGCGATCGTCCCAGGGCCAGTCGAAGAGCGTGGCTATCATCGAGGTGGTCAATTCAATCGATACCCGCTCGACCCAGTCGAATGTCTCACCCACCGGCAAGCTGTCGAGCAGACGCGCAGTACGCTCGCGCAGCGCCACTGCGTGTTCCGCAATTTCCGACGGACCGAACGCCGGCGCAACGGTCTTGCGCTGCGCGCCATGTTCGGGATCGTCCATCGCGATGAACATCGCCAGTTTCACATTGGTATCCTGCATATCGAAAAGGACGATCCCGCCATGTTCGAACGACGAAGAAAATGTCTGCGGGTCAGCCTCCACCGCGACGATATCGTCGTAGCGGGTCACCGACCAATAGGGGCCGAACACGCTGTCGGGACAGTAATGAATGGGGTTCTCGGCACGAAGCTGCGCGAACAGCGGGCGCCAGCTGTCATCGGCATAGAGTTCGCCGCGTGAGACGTCGAGCGTCGCCATATCGCCCTTCGTCAGTGCTTGCGTCGCCATCGTCGCTCTCCTTGTTCAATTGTCTACGACCAGATTCCGGACAAGCGCCACGCGCGCCTTCGCGTTGACGCCGATCGCATCGAGATAGGCATCGATCGACCCACAACGCCCATCGATCTCGGCAAAAGCCGCGGCGAGATAGTCAGCTTTGACACCAAGCACCGCGTCCATAATGTCATCGGTGGGCGCAATCCCGCCCTCTTCGGCCGCGCGTTCCACCAACCGCGCACGCAGCGGTCCGGCGCTCAGCGCCTCTGTCGACCGCAGATAGTCCGCGATGACGGCTTCGAAGGGAACACCGAGGACAGTGAGAGTCAGCGCCGCAAACAGGCCCGTACGGTCCTTTCCCGCCGAACAATGGATAAGTACAGGGGCGCATCCGTCCGCCATACGGTTCAGCACGGTGTGATAGAGCGACTGGTAAACCGCGTTGAACGGCAGGTCGCGGTAGAAATCACGATAGCGACGATCGACCGCTTCGATATCGGCCATGCCGGGGCGGAAGAAGTTGAGATGGGGAGCGGTCTGGTCGGTCGCCTGACCATGCGCGATTATGCGATCCGCATGGTCGTCGATCCAGAAAGATGGCGCCTGGGCGCGTTCACCGGGATGCCGGAGGTCGGCAATAAGCGCGAAGTTCATTGTCCTTAGCTGGTCGGCCGTCTTATTGTCGACATGGCTTAGCTGGCCGGAACGATAAAGCTGCCCGCTTCGCACCCGGCGGCCATCGGCGGTCGCCACGCCTCCGAAATCCCGGAAATTGAAGATCGCCTTCCTCCTGTTTGCTGTTTACTGTTTATTCGCTGGCCCGCCTGACCCCGCCTAGAAGGTCAGTACCGGCTTGATCGCCGATCCATCCTCAGAGGCTTTTGCCGCCTCGTTGATCTGGTCGAACGGGAAAGTCTTGAGCAACCGGTCGAACGGAAATTTGCCCGCCTTGTACCAGGTGATCATCTGCGGAATGAAAGTCTGCGGATCGGCGTCGCCCTCGGTGATATATTTGATGATCGTGCCACGGACGAGCATGCTCATCATATTTGCGGGCAGCATCGCCTCGGGCGGGGGCACCGCGACGAGGCCGACGGTCCCATGGGCGATAGTCGTCTCGACCGCGACCGCCACGACGGCCGGGATACCCGTTGTATCAAGGGCAAGATTGACGCCGCCCCCCGACAGCTCCTTGACCGCTGCAAGCACATCGTCGGTCGCGGCGGGGTCGATGACATGCGACGCGCCGAGCTCGAGCGCGAGCGCGCGCCGCTCGGCATTGGGTTCGACGACGACAACGGTGCCCGCGTCCACCGCGCGCGCACCGAGCAGCGCCGAAAGGCCGACCGCGCCGCCGCCGAAGATTGCGAGCGACTGCCCGGGACGAAGGCCGAGCGAAATAACCGCGGCCCCTGCCCCGGTCATCACGCCGCAGCCGAGCGGGCCGAGGATGTCGAGCGGTAGGTTCTTGTCGACCTTCACCGTGTTGCGCCGATGGGCGATCGCATAAGTGCCGAAGGAAGATTGGCCGAAGAAATTGCCATGGATCACCGCGCCCGCCTGGCTCAGCGGCGAACTGCCGTCCTCGAGGCGGACCCCGGCAAAATTCTTGCCGAGAAACTCGTGGCAGTAGGCGGGCAGACCTTCGTCGCAGGTCGGGCAAGCCGCGCAGCTGTCGAAGCTCAGCACCACATGATCACCGGCCGCGAGATCGGTGACCTCGGGACCGACGGCCTCGACGACGCCCGAGCCTTCGTGCCCGAGCACGATCGGGAGCGGCACCGGAAAGCCGTCGCGCGCCACGAGGTCGGTGTGGCACATTCCCACGCCCACCATCCGAACCCGGACTTCCGCGCCGCGCGGCTCGGCGACCTCGATGTCTTCGATAACGAAGGGACCGCCGACATTGCGGACGATGGCTGCACTGGCTTTCATGGCGGAGTTCCGTTCTCGATCAATAGCGGGCGCGGATGGCGTCGCGGTGGCGCGTCAGATAGGCGCGGCTGAGGCCAAGCTGCTGCACGCCCGTGCCGACCAGACCCTTGTGCGCGGCGCGAAGCGACGATTGCAGGTAGGTGTTCGACGGATAGGGCGCCCAGTAACAGCCGTTGGTCGTCGAATAGGTGAAGTCGAACGACTTGCCGCGCGCGTCGGTGACGCTGACCGCCCCGCCCATCGGCATGGCGCCCTTATATTCCTGGCGCCCGCTCGCGCGCACGAGCCCTGAAAGTTCACCGTCTTCCAATATATAGCCGCTGATCAGCGCGCCGAACTCGTTGGTCGCGGCGATATCATGCTTGACGAACATATGGCAGGTCAGCGCCTCGCCGAAGCTGACGTGCCACCAGATCACCGCGCCATTTTCGCGCTCGGGACGCGGTCCCCAGCTGCGGTCGCCGGTCTCGACGCAATCGACGGCATAGGACTGGCCGCGTAACACCAGCTCGCCGGTGATGCGGTACGTCATTTCATAATGGCCGGACCAGCTGCTGTCCCACGCGGGTCCGTTCCGATCGGCCGCCAGCGGATCGATCGCCGGGTCGTTGATGTCGTAGGCGGTGTGCAGCGCATGATAGTCGAGCTTGAACCAGGTGTCGTCGATACCCTGATATTCAACGCGGTAATGGTTTATCGGGTCGATCGCCTTGACCGTAAGACCGTTGGGTAGCGTGAAGTCGCTCAGCTTCTCGGGACAGGGCATATGCTGCTGATTGTCGATATAGGCCTGCTCCTCCCACAGGTCGCTGATCCGGTCGAGGATGGTCACATCCGCCATGCACACGCCGAGCATCGGGCGCGCGACGACATAGACTATGACGTTGATGTTCGCCTCGGGGACGCAGAAGGGAAGCGCTATCGTCTCGACCCATTGCCAGTGCGAGTCCGGCGTGAAATGGAAATCGGCGTCCTCGGCGCGGATCATGCCGCCGCCTCCATCGTGTCGAACCCGTAAGGGAGAAACCAGCGCCGGTCCTTTTCGACACGGCGCGCTTCGTGGCCGAGAATGAGCTGCGGCAACTTGGTCTTGGCCGCTTCGCTGCCGTCGGCCGACACCGCCTGGACAAGATCCTCGATGGCCTTGTTGATCGCGCTCAGCGCTGCCCGAACGCCGGATATATCGCCTTCGAGAACCGCATCGAGCCTGCTCCGGGCGGCGGCGGTCCGGGGACCTCCATCGATCGCATCGGCGAGTTCGGATGCGAGCAGACGCGCGTCGGCGAGCTCTTCCGCCTCGAAATCCTGGATGCCGTCGATCTGAAGGCGGAGGATCTGCAGATGGCCGATCGCGAGCTGAGCCTGCTCCTGCGCCAGCGATGCATCGGCGGGCAAGTGCGGAAGGATCACTTCGGTGAGCGAGCGAATGATGCTCGCGATCCGTTCGTCGGTGCTAGGGGTCATGCCGGGGCTCCCTTGCTCAGAAGGCGTACAAGGTCGTTCGCGAACATCGGCGCCGCAGCGGCGAGGAAGGTCAGCAGCACATCCTGGTGATTATGCTGCGACCGCGCCGCGGCCAGACCGTTGGCCGCAACGATGACATTGCACTTCCAGCTCGACATCACGTCATAATAATGAAGCGTCCGCCGGTTCACGGACCGTCCCGAACGGCGCTCATATTCGCCGATGAACTCCTCGCGTTCGAACAGGTCGCTGGCGCGAAACGTGCCGTCGGGATCGAACGCCCCGAAGATTTCCATCAGCACCCATCCAAGGTCCTCGTGATAGTCGCCGATGCGCGCCAGTTCCCAGTCGAGGAGCGCGGTGATCTCGCCGCTTTCCTCGTCGAAGAGATAATTGCCGGTCCGGTAGTCGCCGTGCAGCATCACGAGCTCGGCGGTGTCGGGCATATTGTCCGCGAGCCATTGGGTCGCGAGCGACATGATGGGCCTGGGTTCGCCCTCGTCGACTTCCCACAATTCGCGCCAGTAATTATAGGCCCAGCGCGCGGCCTGCTTGGCATCCGCCTCGGGGATCTCGAACCCGGGGAGCGGATTGGCGCGATAGTCGTAGCGGTGGATCTCGACGAGATGGTCGAGAAACTGGTCCTTGATCTTCTCGCGAAGATCGGGGCCGAGCCACGTGCCGAGGCCGGACACCTTGACCCCGGCATCGCTCGGCTTGGTGACGCCCGAGACGACGCGCAGGATCGCGGCCGACTGCGGGAAATGCTTCGCGTCATTGTCGATCCACACCGGTTCGGGAACGGGAACCCGTCCCCGCATCGCACCGATCAGAACGAACTCGCGCTCGCGGTCCGTCTCGGTGATCGCCGAGCGCGGGTCCATACGAAGCAGGAACTTCTCCTCCGCACCGCCCTCGGATAGCGTGAAGAAGAATTGCTCCTTCGAGGCCCCTCCGCCGACGCGGCGAACGCCCGAGACGGCCGCGCCGGGTCGCTCTTTCGCGAAAAAGCTCGAGAGGATCTCGACGATCTCTTCGGTCAGCGCCGCGCGGTAGGGCGGCAGGGTCCGGTTCGCGCTGCGGCGATCGATGATGTGCCGATGGACGGCTTCCATGTCGTTCCGCACGACGGGGCGCTCAATAAGGTCCGTTTGCACGAATATGCTCCAGATAATCGGTGGGCCAGCAGCATTCCATCCAGCCGACCCCTTCCTTGCCGTCGATGAAGGACCGGCCGCCGCTTTCGTTGAGGCTGCAATTGGGAACGGGTTTCAGCGTGTAGCATCCGAAGACCTCGGTCCTGACGCTCGTCGTCCGGCCCGCCTCGTCGACGATCTCAGCGGTATAGCCGGTCTGCCAATATTGGTCGTCGTAGGTCACGTCGACGGCAACAGTGGAAACGCGTGAGGCCTTGCCGTCCTTGAAGACATAGCCGCGGACATTTTCCTTGCCGAGCGCATTGAAGCGCCAGAAATGCACCGAAATCTCGTCGCCGACCTGCCCGACGAACCACTCATATTGCTGGAACGGCACCCAGTCGCGCGTGCCCCAGCTATGGTCGCGGTGTCCCGTCGCGTCGAACTCGATCACGCGGTCGCCGATCCGCAGCGTGCCCTTGACGCGGCCCGCCTGCTCGATCCGGTCGGTGGCGCAATAGGCCGGGCAGCCGCGCGGGTCGGATGCATAGGCGTAGGGCGGATGGGTTGCGGTAAACTCATAGTCGACGGTGGCTTCGGGCGTCTCCCAGCGAACATGCGCCGAGCCGAACTTCAGATCCTGCTGCATCTCGAAACCCTCGATGCGCCAATCGTCGAAGCCCATGTCCGCGGGCACCGGCCTGTCGGCGAGCCGCTGCTGGATCGGATCGCCGCCGACGCCCGGGCCGAAGACCGCGAGCGCCGCGCCGGCGACGCTGTCCTTCGACACCCAGGTATAGGTGAAGAAGGCGATCTGATGCTCGGGAAGCACAACGATATAGGGAATGGACTCGCGTCCCATGGCGACGTCGGGGAGCACATGGCGACCATCGTGAACGGCATCGACGTCCATATCCGGTTCGACCCAGACATTGCTCTCTAACATCATCTCTCTCCATTCCGTTCTTGATATCTAGTCGGTAATTGCGCCGCGGCCCTGACGGGAGGGTGTCAGGGCCGCGACACCCCCTTTTTCGTTAGAAGCGCAATGTGGCCTCGACGCCGTAAGTGCGGGGCTGTGCACGGACCCGGTATCCGGTGCCGAACAGATTCTCGAGGCTGATGCCGAACGGGTAGTAGAGCTTGTTCGTCAGATTCTTGCCCCAGACCGAGAGCGAATAATTGCCCATCGTATAGGTCGCGCGGGCATTGGCGACCCAATATTTGCCATTGCCGTCGCCGAACTTGCCCGATGCCACGGCAGGCAACGGTCCGCGGCTGTAATCCTTGAACGAGTCGAAGTAGAACTGGCCGGTGTAGTTGACGTCGCCGTGCAGCGTCAGCTTGTTGTCGCCGTCGTCGATGACGTCCCAATCGGCGGCAAAGGAGGCCGACTGCTTCGCGGCATAGGGGAAGGGATTACCCCCGACGCTGACCGGACCGCCCGACGACACGACGCAGCTGCCGAGCTGGGCCGGGAAGTTCGGAATGGTCGAGGGATCAGCCGGGCAATCGCCGCCCTTGTAGCTCGAGTCCAGCAGACCGAAGGAGGCGCTCAGCGTGAAGCCGTTGACCGGCTCGACGATCGCTTCGACCTCGAGCCCCTTCAGCGTCCCGTCGAGCGAAATAAGGTTCGCGGTGGCCGACGCGTCGACGACCTGTCCCTGCTGGCCCTTATATTTATAGTAGAAGGCCGAGACGTTGAACTGGGCGCGATTGTCCCAGAAGCGCGACTTGATCCCGCCTTCGAACGCATCGACCTGCTCGGGCTTCACGAAATAGACCTGGTTGGCACTGCCATAGGCCAGGCCGTTGAAGGTGCCCGAGCGGTAGCCGCGGCTGTAGCTCGCATAGACCATGACATCGTCGACGGGCTTCCAGTCGACGATCGCGCGTCCGGTCACACGTCCCGCCGAACCCTGGTTCTCGAGGCCCCCCGGAAGCGGAATGCCGAGACCCTGGAAAGACGGAATGACCACATTGCCGGCTTCGTCACGCACGTCCTGGAGGAAATAGGGAGCGAAGGCCCCGCCCTGCTGGAAGTCCGACACCGTGATGAGACGCGCCGTGCCGGTGTCGTCATAATAGGTGGTGACACCGTCGAGGAACCGGTTCTTGTCCTTCGTATAGCGCAGGCCCGCAGTGAACTTGAGGGTCGGCGTCAGCTCGTAGCTCGCCTCGCCATAGGCCGCGTAGGAGGTGCGCTTCTGGACGAAATGCTGGGTCGCATAGATGCCGGTCGGGAGCGAGCCTGCCGAAAGCGCGGTCCCATTGAACGCGCCGCCCGGGTTGAAATAGCTCGCCGGAAGTCCGACGGCGGCGCGCACATCGCGCAGGAAGTTGAAGAAGTCGGGGGTGTTGTCCCCCGTCACCTTGTCCTTGCCGTAGAAGGCACCGACGATCGCCTTGAACGGCCCGCCATCGAAGTCGAGACGGACGTCCTGGTTGAACGCGCTGAACTTCGACCGGTAGCCGATCGCACAGAGGCGCAGCGGCGTGCCGTCGCAGTCGGTCGACGACTGGGCATAGAGACCGTCGTCATAGCCGCTCACCGAGATGAGCTTCAGATTATCGGTGAGATCGATGCGGGCATCGAAGACCACGCCGCGGGCCCGCGAGGTCGCGACGCCGACCGAGTCGAGTTCGACTTCATTGATCCCGAGGCCGCGGCCCGACTGGCTGTAACTCGTCGGCAGCAGACCCGCCGGGGCAAGCGCCGAGAACAGCCCGCCGAGCAGGAAGTTGGGATTGGTGTAGCTGATCACGTCGCTGTTGCGCGACGAGCCGGTCGGGATCGGGCTTTCAGTGCCGCCCTCGGCTTCGGCTGCATAGACCTTGAGCTTCAGGTCGACGGTGTCGACGGGCTTCCAGCGCATCGACAGGCGAAGGCCGTAGCTCTGCGTGCCGCCGGGGCTCCGGCCGGTGTTGAAGTTCAGGCCCGACGCGCCGCCGCCAGCCGCCGTGCTCGGGCCTTCGGGCAGCCGGTTCTTGATATAGGAATCGGCGTCCACATAGGTAGCGGCGAGGCGAATACCGAATTTGTCGGGCGACGGCGTGACTTCGATCGCGCCTTCGAGGTTGATGCGGTTGTAATTGCCGTAGCCGGCGGTGAAATAGCCCTCCTGCCCTTCGAGCTGCGGTGCCTTGGTAATGAAGTTCACCGCGCCGCCCGTGGTGTTGCGGCCATAGAGGGTGCCCTGCGGGCCGCGCACGACTTCGATCTGGTTGAGATCGTAGAGCTGCTGGCCATGGCTCGAGCGGAATGCCTGATAGACTTCGTCGACATAGACGCCGACCGGCGATGCCGCATTGGCGTTGAACTCGGTGCCGACACCGACGCCGCGCACCGAGAAGTTCGGCTGCTGCTGGCCGTACGGCGAGGACACCTGGAAGTTCGGCATCGTGTTGTTGAGATCGCTCGTCTCGAACACGCCCTTGTTCTGGAGCGATTCGGACGAGATGGCCGAGACCGCGACGGGCACATCCTGCAGATTCTCGGACCGCTTGGTCGCGGTCACGATGATGTCGCTGAGGCCGACCTGATCCTGGGTGGTGCCCGTTTCGTCCGCCGGCGCTTCCTGCGCAGAAGCGGGCGTCGACAGGCTGGCGATCGCAACGGCGAGCACGCTCGCGGACATAAGGCTCTTCACTATCGCTCTCCCTTTGGCACTCGGACGGGGAGATCCGGTGCGATCATGTCCGCAATTTATTGCGTGACCTTGATACGCAAAATAATCTGTGCCACAAACATGTCAACCACTTTACGAATTTTGAGAGAGATGCCGAATGTCGCTGTTATCCAAGCTTTTTGGGAAGGCGCCCGCTCGCACCGTCGAAATCGAGTCGTCGGGCGACCGGTTCGAGGTCGGTTCGGGGGCGACGATTCTCGAACGCGCGCTCGCCGAGGGAATCGCCTATCCCCACGACTGTACGGTGGGGACCTGCGGGTCGTGCCGCAGCCGCCTGATCTCCGGGAAAGTCGAGGCAATCACGCCCTTTGGCTATACGCTGAGCCGCGAGGAGCTCGATGCGGGCTATATATTGGCGTGCCAGGCACTGCCCAGGTCCGACCTCGTGCTCGACGTCGAAATCGGGGGGAGCGCCTCGGAGGAAATCATCCGTCAGCCGGCCGCCTTCACCGGTGCCAGCGAGCTCACGCACGACATCAAGCGGGTCGCTCTCAAAGTTGATAAACCGATACACTATAAGGCCGGGCAATATGCCAATATTCACTGGGGCGACGGCGCGATCCACCGGTCGTACAGCTTTGCCGACGCCCCGGCTCCGGGCGGCACCCTCGAGCCCGGCTTCTTCGTCCGCCACGTTCCGGGCGGCCAGTTCACCGATCGTCTGTTCGGCGGCACCCTCGCGAGCGAAACGCTCGAGATCGATGGACCGCACGGCAATTTCTGGCTGCGCGAGGGCAAGGGCCCGATCCTCTGCATCGCGGGCGGCTCGGGGCTCGCGCCACTGCTGAGCCTCCTTCAGGATGCGGCAAACCGCCGCGTCCGCCGGGACTGCATTCTCCTGTTCGGCGGCCGCGGCGCGCGCGATCTCTACGCCGCCGAAGCGATCGCTGCGATCCGCAGCGGCTGGACTGCGAGTTTCGACTATTGGCCGATCCTCTCCGAAGAGCAGAACCCCCAATATCGGCACGGCTTCGTCACCGCCTATGTGGCGCAGGCGCTCGAGCGTCTCGGACCGGGCGCGCAGGGCTATATGTGCGGACCACCGCCGATGATCGACGCGGGGATCCACGCGCTCAGCGAAGCAGGCATCGGCCTGCCCGATATTCACTACGACAAATTTACAGACGCCAGCACCGGCGCATGACTCACGGGAGAATGGGATGAGCCTCGATCGCAGCAGTTTTTTCATCGGCAACCAGTGGGTCAAGCCCGCGTCGGACCGGACCTTTCGCATCCAGAACGCCTCGACCGGAGAACAGGTCGCGACCGTACCCGAAGGCAGCGAAGCCGACATCGATGCCGCAGTCGCGGCGGCCAGGCACGCCTTCGACCATTCGCCCTGGCCAAGGATGAAGCCCGCCGACCGCGCCGAGATCATGCTGCGCTTCATGGCGGAACTCGTCGCGCGCGGCAGTGCGATCGCCGAGTCTGTGAGCCTGCAGAACGGCATGCCGGTGACTCTCGCCAACATGCTCGAGGCGCAATTCCCGGCGGGCGTTCTCCAATATTATGCCAGCCTCGCCGACGGCATCATGCTCAGTGAAAGCCGCCCTTCGCAAATGGGCCAGGAAACGCTTGTCGAGCGCGCGCCGGTCGGCGTCGTTGCGGCAGTGGTGCCGTGGAACTTCCCCGTAACGCTCGCTTTCAGCAAGATCGCGCCCGCGATGCTCACCGGCTGCACGCTGGTGATCAAGCCCTCGCCCGGTACGGTTCTCGATAGCTATCTCGTCGCCGAGGCCGCGCTGGCCGCCGGCGTGCCCGCCGGCGTCATCAACATCGTCGCGGCCGACCGCGAGGTCGGCGCCTATCTCGTCTCGCATCCCGGGGTCGACAAGGTCGCCTTCACCGGCTCGACCGGCGCGGGGCGCGCGATCGCGGCGCAATGCGGCCAGCTCCTCCGCCCGGTCACCCTCGAACTCGGCGGCAAGTCCGCCGCACTGCTTCTCGAGGATGTCGATCTCGCAGCCTTCCTGCCGGCCATTCCGATGGTCAGCATGCTGAACAACGGACAGGCCTGCTACAATGGCACACGCCTTCTCGTCCCCGACCGGCGCTATGACGAGATCGTCGAAGCGGTGGCGGGGACCGTGTCGAGCTTCACGGTCGGCGACGCGCTCGATCCGGCGACGCATGTGGGACCGATGGCGTCCGCGGCGCACCGCGACCGGGTCGAATCCTATATCGCCAAGGGCCGCGACGAAGCCCGGCTCGTTGCCGGCGGCGGCCGACCCAAGGGTCACAACAGCGGGTGGTTCGTCGAACCCACCGTGTTTGCCGATGTCGACGAAAATGCGGTGATCGCGCAGGAAGAGATCTTCGGTCCCGTCCTTTCGATCATCCGCTACACCGACGAGGCCGATGCCGTGCGGATCGCAAACGCCTCGCAATTCGGGCTCGGTGGCTCGGTGTGGAGCCAGGACCAGGCACGCGGCATCTCCGTTGCCCGGAAGGTCGAGAGCGGAACGATCGGGGTCAACGGCTATATGCCGTCGCTCGGCTCGCCGTTCGGCGGGATCAAGGCGAGCGGCATGGGCAGCGAGTTCGGCCCCGAAACGCTCGCCGGCTACCAGCGCACCAAATCAATCTATGTGATGGGATGAGCCCCGGGGCGCCGCCGCGCGGCGCCCCGTCCGCTCGCCGCGCTCAGCCGGCCGTGCCGGCTTTCGCGAGATGGCGTTCGCGCGCGACCAGATAGAGCGGGAAGGCGAAGCAGGTCCCGATGAAGGACAGGCCGAAATAGAGCCAGCCCTTGCGCGCACCAAGCCCGATCCGCACCGCATCGGGCACGACCCAGATCATGAAGACCGCCCAGGCCGCCAATATGTCGATGGTGAGAAAGGCGGCGGCGCTGCCGCTGCGATAGGCATCGAGAAAGAAGGTCGGCAGGAGCAGCAGATTGCCGCCCTCCCTCACCCACGCGATCCCGTGAAACCAGGCCGCGGCCGCCGAGGCGACCGCGATCAGGATATAGAGCAGGTGGCGCGCGGCCATCAGCTGGCGGCCCAGGCGCCTGCAGGCTTTTCGTCGAACCAGTCGGGCCAGCCCGCGGCGCGGTTTTGCGCCCTCGCAAGCTCGCGTTCCTCAGGCGTCGCCAGTTCATTGTCCCACCTCTTCAGCGCCGGCTTGATCACCATATTATGCCAGACGGGCGGGATGAGCGCCGAGAAGAAGCAGACGAAGACGCTCGGCATCGGGATCCATTGGCGGTCGGGACGCAGTTCGTGGAAGGCCGCGAAACTGTCGGTGTGGTGGTCGGCATGGTTGGTGATTTCGAAGCCCATCACGCGCGACAAGGGCTTCAGATGGTTCCAGACATGACGGCGGGCGATTGCGCCGCCTTCGATGCGGATGAGCCCGTAATGCTGGAAATAGTTGAAACTTTCGACCCAGAAGCGTGCGCCGACCATACCCGCGAGCACCACCGCAACAGCCGTCCAGCCGCCGATCAGGAAAACGAGGCTCTGCATGACGAGCTGCGCGAGAAGCGCCTTCCAGATGCGGTGGCGGATCGACCAGCGTCCATAGCCCTGCTTTTCGAGGCTGTCGCTTTCCATCCGCCACGCATCGCGCGTGCTCTGAATGACGGCATTCCCTGTGAACGCGTAAAGCGAGACCCCGCGCCGAGCGGTATCGCCGTCATGTTCGGTCGCGACGTCGAGGTGGTGACCGGTCACATGCGCGATCTCGCGGGTGCAGTCGAGATAGCAGACCTGCGAATAGGTGCCGATGAACCGGCGCAGCTTGCCGCGCTGATGATAGAGTTCGTGCGAGGCCGGTACCAGCGGGACAACGCTCATCCAGGCAAGCGAGAGGATCGCACCGGCATATTGCCAGGGCGTGATCGCTTCGGCCGAGCGGACCCAGAAGGCCGCCATGAAATAGAGACCGACGGCGAGGATCGTCGCGAGCCACACCGGAAGGTCCGCCATCAGGCCACGCTTCATTTCGCGCGGGCGCATATCATTGGGGAGAACCGAGTCGATCAGGCCGAGAAGCGGGAGCGAGGCGATGCCGATGAAAACCCAGTTTCCGCCGAGCGCGAACCCCGCATAAGCGGCGAGCTGCACGAGCACGGGTACATAATAACGCGTATAGTCCATCGTCGGAACTCCTCTCTCCGACTCAATGCGTAACATATATACGCATTACGATAAAGCACTTTATCATTTGACGACTTATGAGCGATTTTTTGCGTTGCCCTCGGCGCAAGGGAAGGCTTATTCGGGGCGCGTGAAGATGCGCGATCTCGAAAAAAGGACTGGGGTCCACCGGGAGACGATCCGGGTTTACTTTCGGCACGGGCTCCTCCCGGAGCCGGAGCGCCCGGCACCCAATGTCGCCGACTATGGCGAGGCGCATGTCCAGGCCGTGCTCGCGGTTCGCAAGCTTCAGCGCGACGACGGCCTCACCCTGCCCCAGATCAAGGAAGCGCTACGCGGGCAGAACAGCGAAGGCCGGGTCGGTGCCGCGGCCTTCCGCAACCTCGAGGCGCTGGTCGCCGCGCGCGTCGGCATGGACGGCGAGGTCCTGCTTGAAACGCTGACCGCGGCCTGGCCCTATGCCGAGCATGACGCGAAGGTCTTTCAGGGTCTCGGGATCGTCGAGATCCTCGACACGCCCAAAGGCCCTGCCCTCAGCATCATGGACAGCCGCATCGTCACGATCTGGCAGTTGATGCGCGCCGAGGGCTATACCGAGGAAAACGGGTTTCCTCCGACCGTCGTCGATTTCTACGCCAAGCCCGCCGACATGGTCGCCCGCGAGGAATCGCAGCGGTTCATCGATGCGACCGAGGGACGAATGGACGACGCCGAGGCCGCGCGCATCTTCCATGCCGGTATTCGTCACATGGTCGACTTCTTCGCGCTTCTCCGTCTCAAGAGCCTGATGCGCTATATCCATTTCGACGACGTGACCGGTCATGTCGACGCGGCGCGGCGCGACGCGAACGGACCGCCCAAATAGGCCGGATAGCCAAGCTGGCTGACCACCGCATAGTCGGCCATCCGCAGATCCTCGTCGGCGCGTCCGTCCGCAAAGGGTGCAATGGCTTCGGCGGCGCTCTCGCGCGCAGCCACGTCACCTAAGCGGCCTTTCAAGGGCTGCAAGGCCGCTACGACATCGGCAATGAAGGCCGGAAGCGTCTCCTTGCGGGCGTGCCGATCATAGTCGGTCTTCCCAAGGAAGAGCGTCTGGATCATGTTCCGCGGTTCGGGGCGCTGAATGAGATGCGCGAAGATCGCCATTTCGCTGCGGATCGCACCATCGAAGCATTGCGGGAGACCGAACTCGATACAGTCGAGGATCGCGATCGGCGCCGGATAATAGCCCTCGGTCTCTGCCATTACACGGGCGCGCACCGGATCGATCTGCGCCGACACCGAGGCCGGCCCCAGATCGAGCCAGTCCTCCTTGTCCCACGGCTGTGCGGCTTCCGGCCGCGAGAGAAGCCAGGCCTCGGCGGCCGCGACTTCGTCGCCCTCCGGGACGAGCGCATGGACAAGGCCTGCATCGAGCGCCGCCTGTCCAGCGAGGCGAGCGCCCTCGAGCAGGATCGGCAGGGCGGCCTGGACGCCGACGAGGCGCGGGAGGCGCTGCGTCCCCCCCGCGCCGGGAAGCAGACCGACGAGCGATTCCGGAAGCCCGAGCGCGGCACGCGGGCTGTCGACGAGAACACGGTAGTGCGTCGCGAGCGAAAGCTCGCAGCCTCCCCCGAGCGCGAGGCCGGCAATCGCCGAGGCCACCGGCTTGCCGGCGGTCTCAAGCGCGCGGAGGGCAGCGCTCAGCGGGAAGAAATGGTCGAAGGCGATGGTGAAGCGTTCGCGCGCCGGCGCCGCGACGATCATGTCATATGCAACGCCGAGTTCGGTGAGATCGGCCCCTGCGCAAAAGGCATTGTCCTTGCCCGACCGGACAAGTACGCCGAGGACATCGCTCGTACCGAGCCAGGCCGCAAAGGCCTTGAGCTCATGGATCGCGGCGTTCGAGAAGACGTTCATCGTCCGTCCCGGCGCGTCGAAGACAAGATGGACGAGGCCATTGTCCTGAAACTCGAGCCGGAACTGTTCCATGGCGGGCGGCGGATTGGTCATCGTCTTTCCTTCGGTCAGGGGGCGGGCGCAAGCTGGCCCTTGCGGACCTTGCCGGCGTCGTCGCGCACGGGCTGGGCCCGGATTTCGAGGCTGCGCGGATGTTTTTCGCGCGCAAGCCAGGGATTGAGGAACTGGCCAAGCTCGGCGAGGCTGAGCGTGCCCGTATCGGCTTCGACAACGGCATGAACGGCCTGACCGAGATCGGGGTGCGGAATGCCGACGACGGCGCAGGAGCGGACCGCCGGGTGTCGGAGGATCGCCGCCTCGACTTCGGCCGGCCAGACGTTGACGCCGCCCGAGATGATGAGGTCGGTGCGCCGGTCGGCAAGGTAGAGATAGCCATCGGCATCGAGCCGGCCGATATCGCCGACCGATTCCCACCCATCGGACGTGGCCCGCCGTTCGGCGCCGATATAGCGATAGGTCGAGCCCGGCCCCCCGGGGGGCATGGCGAACACTTCGCCTTCCTCCCCCGCCTCGCACTCCTGCCCGTCGTCGCGCAGGATCCGGAGGCGCCCGCCGCCGATCGGACGCCCGACAGAACCCGGGCGCTCAAGCCATTCGCGCCCGCCGATCCAGCAGCGCACCAGACCCTCCGTGGCGCCATAGACTTCCCAGATATGATCGCGCCCGCACCATTCGATCCACGCCTGCTTGAGCCAGGGCGCCATCGGGGCCGCCGTGTGGACCACCATCGCCCAGCGCGAGAGGTCGTGACAGGCGCGCGCCGTCGGCGTGAGCGCCATGATCCGGTGCATCATCGTCGGAACCATCAGCGCCCATGTAGCGCCCTCGTCGTCGATCAGCCCCAGCGCCGTCACGGCATCGAACTTGTCCATCGTGACGATCGTCGAGCCCTTCCAGAGGGCGAAGACCGCCGCGCTGAAGGGCGCGTTATGATAGAGCGGCCCCGGTACCAGCACGCAGCTGTTCGCCGGAATTCCGATGAAGTCGGTCCCCTCGGGAAAGCCTGCGCTTCTCCCGTCGACGATGACCTTCGGCACGCCCGTGCTGCCGCCGCTCGTACAAGCCTTCCACGATGCCGCGACATGCCTCGAAGCTTCGCCCTGCGGATCGCCCGGCGCAGGCCCCTCCTCCCCGCCCACGACGAGGCGGGGCTGCATGACGGCGATGATCGCTGTGCGCTCATGCGCCGTGATCTTCCAGGATATCGGCGCCGGGGTGGCGCCCGCGCGGTAAATGCCGAAGGCGAGCGCGATGAAGTCGGGCCCGTTGGGCAGCGCGAAGGCAACGAGATCGTCGGCCGTCACACCGCGCGAGGTCAGCCACGCGCACCATTGTGCCGAGCGGCGATCGAGATCGCCCCAGGTCCAACGCGCCGCGCCGTGCACGATCGCGAGGCGATCGGGCGGAAAGGCTGCGGGAACGTCGGCGAGGGTGCGCATCGTCAGAAGCCGACCTTGTCGCCGCCCTTGAGCGAGAGAATCTCCCGTGCATCGTCCGGCGTCGCCACTTCCAGTCCAAGGCCTTCGATGATCTTGCGCACACGCGTCACCTGCGCGGCATTGCTCGGGGCGAGCACACCCTTGTCGAGCCAGAGATTGTCCTCGAGGCCAACGCGGACATGGCCGCCAAGCGCGGCTGCCTGCGCCGCGATCTTCATTTGCGACGCACCGGCGCCGAGCACCGACCAGCGATAATTGTCGCCGAACAGGCGGTCGGCGGTGCGCTTCATGTGCAGCACTTCTTCGGGGTGCGGGCCGATGCCGCCAAGGAGCCCGAAGCAGGTCTGGATGAACAGCGGCGCTTGGACGAGGCCCTCGGTCCAGAAATAATGGAGATTATGGAGATGGCTCGTGTCGTAGCATTCGAACTCGTAGCGCGCGCCGGTCGCGTTCAGCGTTTCGAGCGCGTAGCGGATGTCCTTGAAGCTGTTGCGAAAGACGAGATCGTGGCTTCCTTCGAGCATGGCGGGCTCCCACTCATGCTTGAACTCCTTGTAGCGCTTCAGCATCGGGAACAGCCCGAAGTTCATCGACCCCATGTTGAGGCTTGCGACTTCGGGCTTCCAGACCGCGGCGGGCTGTACCCGCTCTTCGACCGGCATATAGGGCGAGCCGCCGGTCGTGAGGTTCACCACGACATTCGACGATTGCTTGATGACCTTGAGGAAGGGCTCGAAAGCCTCGGGGCTCTGGTCGGGGCGCCCGTCTTCGGGATTGCGCGCGTGGAGGTGGACGATCGCGGCGCCCGCCTCGGCGGCGGCGAGCGCGCTTGCCGCGATCTCCTCCGCCGTCACGGGCAAATGCGGCGACATCGACGGGGTGTGGATCGATCCGGTGATCGCGCAGCTGATGATGACCTTGCTCATATTTCGTCCTTTTCAAAGTTTCGCCGCATAGGCGCGCCAACCGGCGGTCAGCGCCTCGCGGTGCTGCGGGGCGGCGATGGCGACGAGCGCTTCGGCGCGCTCGTCGTAGGATAGCCCCCGGATATCGGCGGCGCCGAACTCGGTAGCGATGATGTCGCTGTCCATGCGGCCGAGCGTGACTGGGCCCGACGAGGCGCCGGGAAGCGCGATGCGGCTGATGGCTCCGCCATCGGCGGCGGCCGGCAGCGCGATGACGCGAAGCCCCCCGCCCTGCCGCGCGCCCGCCGTGAAATCGGGCGCTCCGCCCGGACCCGATATCAGCCCGCGCGGCCCGAATTCGGAGAAGACCTGGCCGAGAAGATCGACCTCGAGCGCCGAATTGATCGCGACGAAATTGGGAATGCCCGCGATGATCGCGCGGTCGTGCGTGACCGCGGCGGGAAGAAAGGCGAATTCCGTCCCTTCGATCGCACGGTAGAGCCGGCGAGAGCCGATCGCGACACCCGCGGTGACCGCCTGCCCCGATGCCAGCGCGCCCGCCTCGAGAAGATCGACAACCTCGTCGCCGACGAGCCCGCTGTGGATACGCAGGTTCCGCCGACCGGTGAGCGCGCGCAAGATGGCGCCCGGCACCTTGCCGACCCCGGTCTGAAGCGTGGCGCCATCGGTGATCCAGGGTGCGACATGGCCAGCAATCGCCTCGGCGATGGGATCGGCCGTGCCGTCGGGTTCGCCGTCGAATCCCGCCGCCTGCTCGACATAGGCGGTGAGCGCGCTGAAAGGGATGCCGCTGTCGCCGCGCGTTCGCGGCATCGCGGGATTGATGTGCGCGATCCGGATCGGGATATGCGGCCAGAGTTCGGCCGCGAAGTCAACCGCAGGGCCGAAGCTGCAGAGGCCCTCACCGTCGGGCGGCGTCACCATGCAGATCAGCGCGTCGATCTCGATATTGCGGAGCCGACGGCGGATGTCGCTGTAGCAAAGCGGCAGCTGTTCGACGCGCCCGCCCAGATCCTTCTTGAGCGGCGGGGTCACGAAGAAGGTCTCGACGCGCGCCGTAGCGCTCGCAAGATAGCTATGGCGATTGAGCCCCGGCACGAAGATGCCAGTGAAGGTCATCGCGCCGATCGCCTCGCCCGCTGCCATCACCGCCTCGGCAAGGAGCACAGATTCGCCCGAGGCTCCCGTCACCAGCACGCGCCCGCCGGCCGGCAACAGCTCGGCAATATCGGCGGGATCGAAGGGTACGGGAGCCATGTCGGTCGCTCGTCCGCCCTATTTCACATATTTGTGGAAGTCGGGCGCCCGCTTCTCCTGGAAGGCGCGCATGCCTTCCTTCGATTCCTCGGTGTCATAGAACAGCTTGACCGCGTTCAGGCCAAACTGGCTAATGCCGCGGATATTATCGCTGTCGGCGTTGAAGCTGCGCTTGGCGAGCGCCAATGCGGTAGGCGAGCGCTGCGCGATGATGTCGGTCCATTCGTTGACGGCGGCGTCGAGCTCGTCAGCGGGCACGACCCTGTTGACGAGACCCATTTCGAGCGCCTCCTGCCCGCTATACTGGAGGTTCAGATACCAGATTTCACGAGCCTTCTTGTCGCCGACATGCCGCGCGAGGAAGGCCGTGCCCCAGCCCGCGTCGACCGAACCGACTTTGGGACCGACCTGGCCGAGCTTCGCGGTGTCGGCCATGATCGACAGGTCGCACAGCGTCGCGAAGACATGGCCGCCGCCAATTGCGAAGCCGTTAATGCGGGCGATGACCGGCTTGGGAATGTCACGGATGATCGACTGCAGTTCGTCGATCGGCAGGCCGACGATGCCGCGACCATCATATTGGCCGTCCTTCGCACTCTGGTCGCCGCCCGTACAAAAGGCCTTGTCGCCGGCCCCCGTCAGCACCACCGACGAGACGCCCTTGTCGTCTGCCGCGAGCTTGAACGAGGCGATGAGTTCCTCGATCGTCTGGGCGCGGAACGCATTGTAGAGCTTCGGCCGGTTGATGATGATCCAGGCGGCGCGGCCGCGGACCTCGTAAATTACGTCTTCGAAAGTGGTGGGGTCGATCATCTTGTCTCTCCTGAAGGTTCGGGTTTGCGGTAAATTGCCGATGCGCGTCCGATCCTGCGTCCCTCGATAGTGAGCAGCGACTGGACGAACAGCATCGTGCGGGTCTGGTTCACGAGCTCGACCTGCGCCTCGACGAGCGCGCCGGACGGCGCGGGCGCGAAATAGTCGACACTGAGCGTGATCGTAGGCGTGTGCGCCTCGCCGGACTCGCAGCCCGGCCAGACCGCGACGATCATGGCATCGGAAAAGGTCGCGAGCGCCCCGCCATGGCAGGTGTCGACAGGGTTGAGATGCTGCTCGTCGACGCGAAAGGCCATGCGCTGGCCCGACCGGTCGATGAAGACCGGCCCGAACCTTGCGCTATAACCCTTGCCTAGATCGACGAGCGCATAGCCGGGAGGCGGCCCTTCGGACATGAGCAGATCAGATCATGTTCATGCCACCGGCGACCGAGAAGGTCTGGCCGGTGATGAAGCCCGCATCGTCGGATGCGAGGAAAGCGACGATACCCGCATAGTCCTCGGGCTCCCCCATGCGCTTCAGCGGAATGCCGCGAACCATCGCATCCTTCCACTTGACCGCCTGTTCGCCTTCGCCGAGCACGCTCGCCATCATCGGCGTGTTGGTCGGTCCCGGGCAGACGACATTGAGCAGCACGCCCTTCGAGGCAAGCTCGCGCGCGACCGACTTGGTGAAGCTGATCAGGCCGCCCTTGCAGGCCGAATAGACCGCTTCGTTGCTGGTACCGACGCGTGCAGCGTCCGACGCGATGTTGATGATCCGTCCACCGCCGCGCGCGACCATGCGCGGTGCGACCGCATGATGGGTGAAGAGCGGCCCGTAGAGGTTGATCGCGATGATCTTGTCCCAGAGCGACTTGTCGGTCGCGAGGAACGGCGCGGGCTTGTCCCAGCCGGCGTTGTTGACCAGCGCCCAGACGGGACCGAGGTCGGCTTCGACCGCCTCGACCGCCGCGTTCACCGCCGCCTGGTCGCTGACGTCGAGTGCGTAGGTCTTGATAACCGCGCCCTCGCCCGCGATGCCCGCGGTTTCCTCACCGGCTTCCGCCTTGAGATCGAAGATCGCGACCTTGCAACCTTCGGCTGCTAGGCGGAGCGTAAGCGCCCTGCCGATACCCTGACCGCCGCCTGTGACGATCGCTACCTTGCCCTGCAAACCCAACACCGTGTCTCTCCTTGAAGCTAAGTCATGAATTCGGGATCGGAGCCGATCGCCTCGCCCTCGCTGCCGGCGAGTTCGAGGAGCGTCTCCTTGATCGTCACGAGCGTCGCGGCGGCCTGATTGAGGGCCTCCTCCGACACATTCTCGAGGATCTGGAGCTCGATCTGCTCCACATTCTCGCGGATGGTGATCACCATCTTGCTGCCCGCGCGCGTCAGATAGACGCGGCGCGCGCGGCCATCGCTGGCATCGGCCCGGCGCTCGACGAAGCCCGCCGCTTCCATGCGGTCGAGCAGCCCGCCGATCGCGACCTTGGTGAGGTCGAGATCCGCCGCAAGCGCGGTCTGGGTCATCCCGTCGCGGCGCGACAGAAAGGCCAATACCCACCATTGCGAGCGGGTGATGCCGAGCGGCTTGAGCGCACGGTCCACCACGACGCGGCGCAGGCGCGACACGTCGTGAATGAGAAAGCCGAAGCGAAGTCCGGTGTTGAGGTCTTTGGTCACAGCAGATCCTTGGTGTTGGTTTGCACCGCCACCGCTAGCCCCGATTGATAGATTTTCAAAAGGAACTGTTTCGGAATCTTTTGGACCGCGTGCCATAATCCGGTCAGCCCCGGTTCTTCTGAAGCTTGCCCTTGAACATTTCGCGCGCGATGATCGTCTTCATGATCTCGATCGAGCCGCCCGCGATCTTGACGATGCGCGCATCGGCATAGGCCCGGCAGATCGGATATTCCCACATATAGCCCCAGCCGCCGAAGAGCTGGAGGCACTTGTCCGCGGCCTCGCAATGAAGCTCGGAGGTCACCATCTTCGCCATCGCGGCGTCGACAGGATCGAGCTTGCCCTCCATAAACAGCGAGATGCACTTATCGGTGAAGACGCGCGCCATCACCGAACGCGCCTTCAAATCGGCAAGAACGAACTGGGTGTTCTGGAAATCGCCGATCGACTGGCCGAACGCCTGGCGCTCGGCGGTATAGTCGACGGTCCATTCGAGCATCACTTCGGTGACCGTTGCGGAGCGGATCGCCTGTGCAAGGCGCTCCTGCGGCAGCTTGGTCATCATGAGCTTGAAGCCCTCGCCCTCGCCGCCGAGCATCGCGCCCTCGGGAATGCGCATATTGTCGAAGAAGAGCTCGGAGGTGTCCTGCGCCTTCATGCCGAGCTTCTCGAGATTCTGGCCGCGGTTGAACCCGGGCGTCGCCGCATCGACGAGGAAGAGCGTCACGCCATGCGCGCCGGCCTGGCTGTCGGTCTTGGTCGCGAGCACGATGACGTCGCAAAGCTGACCGTTCGAGATGAAGACCTTCTGGCCGTTGATGACGAACTCGTCGCCGTCGCGCACCGCCTGTGTGCGCACCGCCTTGAGGTCGCTCCCCGCGTGAGGCTCGGTCATGCCGAGCGAGCCGATCGCCTCGCCCCGGACCATCTTGGGCAGCCAGTGGCGTTTCTGCTCTTCGCTTCCGAAGGACAGGATATAGGTCGCCACAAGATCGGTATGGATCAGAAAGCCCGGCCCGCTCGCCCCGACGCGCCACAATTCTTCATAGACGACAGCATCGAACAGATAGTCGAGGCCGAGGCCGCCATATTCCTCAGGCACGGTGCAGCATAGCATGCCCGCCTCGCCGGCCTTCAGCCACAGTTCGCGCGGGACGATGCCCTCCTTCTCCCACCGCTCATGATGGGGGACGATTTCCTTTTCCACGAACTTGCGAACGCTCTCGCGCCACATTTCATGTTCTTCGCTGAAGATATTGCGTTCGATCATAGCCGAGGCCCCTGTTTTTCTTGTTCGTCAGCCTGCCCGATTGGCCTTGTCGCGCTGCGTCGATTGCTCGATCGCCTCGCGCGCCGTCTGCCACTGGGCGTCGGTCATGCCGGTCAGATCCGCGAAGGTTCCGGGTCCCGCGAGATGCTGGCCGCCGTCGATCGCGATCGTCTGGCCGGTCAGATAGTCGCAGCCGTCCGAAAGCAGGAAGGTGATGAGATTCTGGAGTTCGGGCATCGCCCCATAGCGTCGCAGCGGCACTGTCTCGTCGCTCGTCGCCGAGGACTTTGCATCGGGAATCGGGTTGAGCTTTTCCCACGCGCTCTCGGTCGGGAATGGTCCGGGGGCGGTCGCGTTGAGGCGGATCCCATAAGGACCCCATTCGACCGCGAGCGACATGGTCATCGCATGGAGCGCGGTCTTCGCCATCGCAGAGGGAACGACGAAGGCCGAGCCCGTCCAGACCCATGTCACGAGGTTGCTGACGACCGAGCCCTTGATGCCTTCGTCGATCCAGCGCTTGCCGAGCGCCAGCGTGACATGGAAGCTCCCGTCCATCACCGTCGAGGTGATCGCGCGAAAGCCGCGCGGGCTCAGGCCCTTGGTTGGAGCGATGAAATTGGCGGCAGCGTTGTTGACGAGACTCGTGACCGGTCCCACCTTCCACATCGCTTCCACCATCGCGTCGACCTGATCGGCGTCGCGGATGTCACAAGTATGCCAATGTACCTTTCCTGCCGCGCCTTTCGCGATTTCGGCAGCGGCTTCCTCAAGGACATTCGCGCGGCGGCCGCAGATATGGACGGTAGCCCCCTTGGCCGCCAACGCCTTAGAGATTTCTAGGCCCAGCCCCGATCCGCCACCGGACACGAGAATCGATTTGCCCGCGAGCACGTCGGGCCGGAATATATCCATGGTGAGCCTCTTCCCCGTTTATGGTCCTAGCGAGCGACTTGGGGTCACCCGAATTTCGTAAGCCAGTTTACAACTTCCAAAATTGCTGTCAAGGATGGTTGCAGGAAACAACTGAACGTATGGCGGGAGGTAGCGAAAGGTGACCCATCAAACGGGGTCGATTGTGGCTGTCGGCGGCTATCTGCCGCTCTTGCGCCTGGACCGGGCGCAGGCTGCCAAATCGCTGAAACATTTCGGCCTGGGCGGACGCCAGGCGGGCTATCGCACCGTCGCGGGTTGGGACGAGGATGCGTTCACGCTCGCCGCCGAGGCGAGTCGCGCCATCGTCGAGTCGCCGCCGGCACGCGTCTGCTTCGCCTCGACCTCGGCGCCGTTCATCGACCGGGCGCATGCGAGCCTGCTCGTCGACGCGCTCGCCCTTCCCCGCAGCACGCGCACGCTCGATGTCGCCGGGAGCCGCCGCTGCGCGGTCGCCGCGCTGCTCGACGCGCTGCTCGGCGCGGACGATGCGCTGATCGCCGCGGGCGAGCGCCGCCCGGCCAAGGCCGGCAGCCCCTCGCACCTTGCCTATGGCGACGGCGGCAGCGCCGCGCGGACCGGGACCGAAGGGGCTGCGAAGCTCGTCGGCTGGGCGTCGGAAGCGCACGACCTTCTCGACAGCTACGCCTCGCGCGGACACGAGACCGCCTATGCCAGCGAGGAGCGGTTCGTTCGCGACATCGCGAGCAGTGCCATCATTGCGCCGGCCATCGCGGGAGCCTGCGCCAGGGCCGGCATAGCGCCGGGCGATATCAAATGGGCGGCCGTGCACGAGCCGCTTTCGGGGATGTGGAAGGATATTGCGCGCCGGACCGGCATCACCGCGCCCAACCATGCGGCGACGCTTGCCGAACAGGCGGGCGATCTCGGCGCGGCGCATGCGCTTTTCGCGCTCGCCCTCGCCTTCGAGGCGGCGTGTCCGGGCGACCATGTCCTGCTCGCTGGCTTCGGCAGCGGCTGCGATGCCCTGATCTTCCGTGTCGATGCGAAAGTCCCCGGCGCCGCCGAAGCGCGCGCCGCGCTCGGTCTTGGCGAGGCGAGCGCCGACTATGTGCGCTTCCTCTCGCTCTCGGGTGCGCTCGATCTCGACTTCGGGGTCCGCTCGGAGTTCGAGCAGAAGGCCCAGGCTACCGTCCTCGAACGCTATGGCCGCGACACGCTCGGCTTCATCGGCGGCCGCGACGCCAAGGGCAATGTCCAGTTCCCCAAGACGCCGATCCCGGTACGTCCCGGCGCCGAGGACCGCGAGGCGCTCGAGGATGTCCGCCTCGCCGATCTCGCCGCGACGGTCGCATCGGTCACCGCCGACCGGCTCAATTACACCCCCGATCCGCCCTTCTGGTTCGGGCTGGTCCAGTTCGACAATGGCGCACGTATCCTGATGGAGCTCACCGACGCGGGCCCGGCGGGCTTCAAGGTCGGCGACCCGCTCGGCATGCGCCTCCGGATCAAGGCGGTCGACAAGCGCCGCGGCATGCGGACCTATTTCTGGAAAGGCGCGCCCGCGAAGCGGCCGCAGATGGAGGCCTGAGCGATGGCGACGGGTATCAAGGACAAGGTCGCGATCATCGGCATGGGTTGTTCGGTGTTCGGCGAGCGCTGGGACCGCGGCGCCGACGATCTGATGATCGAGGCCTTCGAAGAAGCGATCGGCGACGCCGGCATCGACCGCAGCCAGATCGAGGCGGCGTGGATGGGCAATGCGCTCGACGACATCAATGTCGGCAACAGCGCGCTGCCCCTCGCGCATGCGCTCCGCCTCGAGACGATCCCGGTGAGCCGGGTCGAGAATATGTGCGCGACCGGCACCGAGGCGCTGCGCGCCGCGGTCTATGCCGTCGCCTCGGGCGCGATCGATTTCGGACTCGCCCTCGGCGTCGAGAAATTGAAGGACACGGGCTATGGCGGCCTTCCCTTGCGAACCAAGGGTCTCGCGAACGACCTCTGGATGCCCTATGGTTCGGCGCCCGGCACCTTCGCGCAGCTTGCGGGCGCCTATAGCGCCGCGCACAGCCTCGATGGCGGCGATCTCAAGCAGGCGATGGCGCATGTGAGCTGGAAGAGCCACCAGAATGGCGCGCTCCACGGCAAGGCGCATCTGCGCAAGGCGGTCGAGATGGAGACCATCCTCAAGGCCCCGATGATCGCCGATCCGCTCGGCCTCTTCGATTGCTGCGGCGTGTCGGACGGCGCGGCCTGCGCGATCGTGACCACGCCCGAGATCGCAAAGAGCCTCGGCATCACGAACCCCGTCGTCGTAAAGGCCATCCAGTTGTCGGCCAGCAACGGCTGGGAGATGGGCTATGGCGAGTGGGACGGCGCCTCGGTGCGCAACACCCAGGTCGCCGCCAGGCGCGCTTATGCCGAGGCCGGGATCAAGGACCCGCGCGCCGAGATTTCGCTGACCGAGGTGCATGACTGTTTCTCGGTGACCGAGCTGGTCACGATGGAGGATCTTGGTCTCTCCGATCCGGGCCGCGCGGTGTTCGACATCCTCGACGGCAAATATGACCGCGGCGGCGCGATCCCCTGCCAGACCGACGGCGGGCTCAAATGCTTCGGCCATCCGGTCGGCGCCTCGGGGCTCCGAATGGCCTATGAGGTTTATAGCCAGCTCAGGGAGCGCGCCGGCGACCGGCAGCTGTCGCGGGCCGATTTCGGACTGACGCACAATCTTGGCGGCGCGCCGTTCAACAGCGTCGCAGCGGTCTCGATCCTCGGCCGCCTCGACTAGGGAGAGATATTATGGCGGGACTTTATTTCGAGCAGTTCAGCGTCGGCCAGGTCTTCGATCACGAGATCCGGCGCACGGTGACCGACATGGACAATATCCTGTTCAGCTCGCTCACCTATAATCCGGCGGCGATCCATATCGACCATGCCTATGCCGCGACGACCGAGTTCGGCAAGCCGCTGATGAACTCGATCTTCACGCTCGGCCTCGTCATCGGGGTGACGGTTCAGGACACGACGCTCGGCACGACGATCGCCAATCTCGGGATGAGCGAGACGACCTTCCCCAAGCCGGTCTTCGCCGGCGACACGATCCGCGCCCGCACAACCGTTATCGAACTCAGGGACAGCAAGTCGCGACCGACCCAGGGCATCGTCACCTTCGAGCATCTGGGGCTCAACCAGAAGGACGAGATCGTCTGCCGCACGCTGCGCGGCGCGCTGATGATGCGGAGCCCTGCATGAGGCTGCGCTCGCTCCTCTTCGTGCCGGGCGACAGCGAGAAGAAGTTCGCCAAGGCAAGCGGCATCGGTGCGGACGTCCTCATCCTCGACCTCGAGGACAGCGTCGCACCGAGCATGAAGGAAGCGGCCCGCGCGCAGGTCGCGGCGCTGCTCGACGATCGCAGCCAGCGCGACTGGTCCTTCTTCGTGCGCGTCAATCCCTTCGACACCGGCATGACCTTCGACGATCTCGCCGCGGTGGTGAAGCCCGGGCTCGACGGCCTGCTGATCCCGAAGGCCAATGGAGCTGCCGACATCGCGCGCATCGGCGAAGAGCTCGACCGGCTCGAAGCAAAGGCCGGAATGGAGCAAGGCAGCGTCAAGATCGCGGTGGTCGCGACCGAGACCCCGCTCGCCATGTTCAATCTTGGCAGCTACACGCCCCCGCATCCGCGGCTTGTCGCGCTGACCTGGGGCGCCGAGGATCTTGCCGCCGCGATCGGTGCGACGGGCAACAAGGAAGAGGATGGGCACTGGACCGATCCCTATCGGCTCGCCCGCTCGCTCTGCCTTTATGCGTCCGCTTCGGCCGGCGTCGCGCCCGTCGACACGCTTTACGCCGATTTCCGCAACCCCGAAGGCCTCGAGGCCGATTGCCGCCGCGCGCGGCGTGACGGCTTCACCGGCCGCATCGCGATCCATCCCGACCAGGTCGCGATCATCAATCGTTGCTTCAGCCCCTCGGACGAAGAAATCGCCGAGGCGCAGAAGATCGTCGATGCCTTTGCCGCGAACCCCGACGCCGGCACGCTCGGGATCGACGGCAAGATGGTCGATATTCCCCATTTGAAGGCTGCGCGCCGCACGCTTGCCAGCGCCTGATCACGGAGAGACGCACATGACTGCCACCCGCCCGCTCCCGACCGAAGAGGATCTCGCCGCGATCCGCGAAGGCGTCCGCGCCGTCTGCGCGCCCTTCGACGATGAATATTGGCTCGACCGCGACAATACAGGCGAGTTTCCGAAGGATTTCCACCGCGCCATGGCCGATGGCGGCTGGCTCGGCATCACCATGCCCGAGGAATTTGGCGGCTCGGGCCTCGGGGTCACCGAGGCGATGACGATGATGAACGAGGTGGCGGCCTCGGGCGGCGGCTTCGCGGCGGCCTCGACGATCCACATCAATCTCTTCGGCCCGCATCCGATCGTCGTGAAGGGCACGCCCGAGCAGAAGGCGCGCTGGGTGCCGCGGCTGGTCGCCGGCGAGGACCAGTGCTGCTTCGGCTTCACCGAGCCCGACGCCGGGCTCAACACGACGCGCATCAAGACCTTCGCCGAGAAGGTGCCCGGCGGCTATGTCGTCCACGGCCAGAAGGTGTGGACCTCGACCGCCCAGGTCGCGAACAAGATCATGCTGCTCACGCGCACGACCAAATTCGAGGATTGCGCGCGGCCGACCGACGGCATCACCATCTTCTACACCGACCTCGACCGGAGCAAGATCGACGTCCATCTCATACCCAAGATGGGCCGCAAGGCCGTCGACTCGAACGCGATCTTCATCGACGGGCTGTTCATTCCCGAAGAGGACAGGATCGGCGAAGAGGGCAAGGGCTTCTCCTACATCCTCCACAGCCTCAACCCCGAGCGCGTGCTGATCGGCGCCGAGGCGATCGGCATCGGGCGCGACGCGCTGCGGCGCGCGACCCAGTATGCCAAGGAACGGATCGTTTTCGACCGGCCGATCGGCCAGAACCAGGGCATCCAGCACCCGCTCGCCGAGAAGTGGATGTATCTGGAAAGCGCCTGGCTGATGGTCGAGAAGGCCGCGCGCCTTTACGACAGCGGCCTCCCCTGCGGCGCCGAGGCGAACAGCGCGAAGTTCCTGGCCGCGCGCGCCTGTCATGATGCGGCCTGGCAGGCGGTCGCGACGCATGGCGGCTTCGGTTACGCCAAGGAATATCATGTCGAGCGGCTCTACCGCGAAAGCGCGCTGACCCGCCTCGCCCCGATCACCGAGCAGCTGATCATGAGCTTCATCGCCGAGAAGGTGCTCGATCTCCCCAAAAGCTATTGAGGACAAGAACATGGGAATGATGGACGGAAAAGCCGTGCTGGTCACCGGCGCGGGACGCGGCGTCGGCCGCGGCATCGCGCTCGAGATGGCGAAGGCCGGCGCCGCGGTGGTGGTCAACGACCTCGGCGTGTCGCTCACGGGTGAAGGCGGCGACGAGGGCTCGCCCGCCGAGCAGGTCGTCGCCGAGATCATCGCGATGGGCGGCAAGGCAGTCGCCAATCATGACAGCGTCGCCGAGTGGGACGGCGCCTGCGCGATGGTCAAGGCCGCGGTCGACGGCTTCGGGCGCATCGACGCGGTGGTGAACAACGCCGGAAACCTGCGCGACGTCTATTTCTACAAGATGGGGCCCGAGGATTTCGACGCGGTGCTCGCGGTGCACTTGAAGGGCAGCTTCAACACGAGCCGCGCCGCTGCCCCCTTCTTCAAGGAGCAGGCGTCGGGGGCCTATGTCCATATGACCTCGACGAGCGGGCTCATCGGCAATTTCGGGCAGGCCAATTATGCCGCCGCCAAGCTCGGCATCGTCGGCCTCTCGAAATCGATCGCGCTCGACATGCAGCGCTTCGGCGTGCGCTCGAACGCGATCGCGCCCTTCGCCTGGACGCGCATGATCGACTCGATCCCGACCGATACGCCCGAGCAGCAGAAGCGCGTCGACGGCCTCAAGAAGCTCGAGGCCGACAAGATCGCCCCCTTCGTCGTCGCGCTCACCGGCGATGCCGGCGCCAAGGTGACCGGACAGATCTTCGCAGTGCGCAACAACGAGATCTTCCTCTTCTCGCAGCCGCGCCCGATCCGTACCGCGCATACCGCCGATGGCTGGACCCCCGAAACGGTCGCCGAGCGCGTGTTCGACCAGTTCGCGAACGACTTCTACCCGCTCCACCGCTCGGCCGACGTCTTCACCTGGGAACCGGTCTGAGCCATGACGTTTCGGCCGGACCGCATTCTCGCCCATGATTTCGGCGAAGCGCGGCAAAGCTACACCGCGCGCGACGCCATCCTCTACGCGCTCGGCGTCGGGCTCGGCGGCGACCCGCTCGACGAGGGCGACCTCGCCTTTCTCGACGAGACGCGGCTGTCGGTCCTGCCCACCTTCGCGGTCACCCTCTGCTCGCCCGGCATGTGGATCCGCGACGCGGCTTTCGGCGTTGATTTCCGCCGCCTCGTCCACAGCGCGCAGTCGGCCGAATTTCACGCGCTGCTGCCCGCGTCGGCAGAGGTCGTCGGTACCGCTCGCGTCGTCGGGCTCGCCGACCGCGGCGAGGGCCGCGGAGCGGTGCTCGAGCTCGAGCGCCAGATCGCCGATGCGGCGGATGGCGGCCTTTATTGCACGCTCCGCCAGACGCTGCTGCTGCGCGGCAACGGCGGCTTCGGCGGTTCGCCGCCGCCACCCACGACATCTGTCATTCCAGATACCGCACCGGACGCGGAGGCCAGCGCCCGTCTCTCGCCCCGCGCCGCACTCATCTACCGCCTCTCGGGCGACTGGAACCCGCTCCATATCGACCCGGCCTTCGCGAAATCCGCGGGCTTCGAGCGCCCGATCATGCACGGTCTCGGCAGCTACGCCGTCGCCGGCGCCGCCGTCTCCCGCGCACTGGACCGCAATCCCGCCGACATGAGCGCCCTCTCCTGCCGCTTTTCGGGGATCGTCCTGCCCGGCGACACGCTCACGTTCAGCATCTGGCTCGACGCCGACGGCGCCGCCTTCCGCGCGCATGTGGAGGGCCGGCTCGTCCTCGACGAGGGACGGATCGCCTGGAGGAGCGGCGAATGACAGACCCCATACTGGCCGCCCGCCTCAAGGCCGGTCTCCGCCTCCCGGTCATGGCGGGACCGATGTTCATCGCCTCGACGGCCGATCTCGTCATCGCGCAGTGCAATGCGGGGATTATCGGTGCCATGCCCGCGCTCAATCCGCGGAGCACCGAAGCGCTCGACAAGGACCTGGCGCGCATCGCGTCAAGCGTCGGTAGGCAGCCCTGGTGCGTCAATCTCGTCGCCCACAAGAGCAACGAACGTCTCGCTCCCGATCTCGAAGTCGTGCTGAAGCACAAGGTGCCGATCGTCGTGCTGGCACTCGCCGCCGACCCGGGGCTCGTGCGCGAACTCCAGGCCAACGGCAGCCTCGTCTTCCAGGACGTGATCCGCAACCGCCACGCTCAGAAATGCGCCGAGATGGGGGTCGACGGGATCATTGCGGTGGCCGCCGGCGCCGGCGGACACACCGGCGACCAGTCGCCCTTCGCGCTCGTGGGCGAAATCCGCGAATGGTGGGACGGCCTGCTCCTGCTCGCGGGCTGTATCGCGAACGGCCGCGGCGTCCTTGCCGCCGAAGCGATGGGCGCCGACCTCGCCTATATCGGCTCGCCCTTCCTCGCCTCGAGCGAAGCCAACACCCAGCCTGGATTCAAAACCATGCTCGTCGAAGGCAGCGCGAAGGATGTGCTCGTCACGAGCAGCTTCACCGGCGTGAAGGCGAGTTTCCTCAAGCCTTCGCTCGTCGAAAACGGCCTCGACCCCGACAATCTCGTGCCCGCGACGAGTGGCGGGGCGATCAACATCAACAATGGCGGCGCGAACAGCAAGGCGTGGCGCGATATCTGGAGCGCGGGGCAAGGGATCGGCGCGATCAAGTCGGCCGGACCTGCGGGCGAATGGCTCGACTGGCTCGCCGACGATTATGCCGCTGCGCGCCGCAGCATGGGACTTGCCCAATGAACCGCCAATGCCTCCTCGTCTGCCGCCCCGAAGGTATCGCGCAAGCGAAGAATTTCGAGATCGTCGAGGCGCCGCACCAGAAGCTCGGCGAGGGTGAGATCCGGGTCCGCAATCACTTCCTGTCGGTGGAGCCCGCGATGCGCGGCTGGATCGCCGATAAGGGCAATTATGCCGAACCGGTGGCCATCGGCTCGGTGATGCGTGCTCTCACTGCAGGCATGGTCACCGAAACGCGTCACCCCGGCTATGCGTTTGGCGACGCGGTCACCGGCTGGTTCGGCTGGCAGGAAGAGGCTGTCGCGCCCGCGAGCGCCGTTGTGCGCAAGATCGCCGAGACCGATCTGCCGCTTTCGCTGAGCCTTGGCATATTGGGGATCAACGGCGTCACCGCGCACCTCGCACTCACGGGCATCGGCAATCCCCAGCCCGACGAGACCTTGCTCGTCTCGACGGCGGCCGGCGCGGTCGGGTCGGCGGTCGGCCAGATCGGCAAGCTGCTCGGTTGCCGCACGGTCGGCATTGCGGGCGGTCCCGACAAGGTGAAGCTTTGTCTCGAGCGTTTCGGCTATGATGCCGCGATCGACTACAAGGCGGGGGATCTCCGCGCTGCACTCGCACGCACCTGTCCCGAGGACATCGATATCTATTTCGACAATACCGCGGGCGCGATCAGCGACGCGGTGCTGGCGCATCTGGCGCTTCGCGCCCGCGTCGTCGTTTGCGGCACGGCTGCCATCGATCGTTGGGATCCCTGGCCCGAAGGTCCGCGCGTCGAACGGCACCTGCTCGTCAAGCGCGCGCGCATGGAAGGCTTTGTGATCTTCGATCATATGGACCGCTATGAAGCGAGCGTCGCGCAGCTTGCCGAATGGGTCCGCACCGGCCAGCTCGCCTATGAAGAAGATATCCTCTCGGGTATCGAGGCGTGCCCCGATGCGCTCGCCGGGCTGTATCGCGGCGAGAACAAGGGCAAGAGGATCATCCGGCTCTGAAGGAAAGGCGCGACATGCTCGAAGGCCGTCACATCGTCATCATCGGCGGAAGCTCGGGCATCGGCTTTGCCGTCGCCGAGTCTGCATTGGCCGCAGGCGCCAAGGTCCATATAGGTTCGTCGAGCGCGCCAAAGATAGAAGATGCGCTCGCGCGTCTCGGGCTTCGGGCGAGCGGCGGGGTCGTCGACACCACCGACGAGGCGAGCCTTGCCGCCTTCTTCGCCGGGCTCGAAGACATCGACCATCTCGTGCACAGCGCCGGTGACCGCCTGCCGCGCGGGCTCGCGATCGGCCCCGACTTCGACCTATCGGCCGCGCAGACTGCGATGGGTGCCCGCTTCTGGGGTCCGTTGCTCGCGGTGAAGCATGCGCTTCCGAAACTGTCGCCCGAGGCCTCGATCACGCTGACGGCGGGACTTTACGCCCACCGACCGAGCAAGGGGTCGACGATGTCGACCGCGATTGCCGGCGCGGTCGAACATCTGACGCGCGGGCTTGCCGTCGACCTGGCCCCCGTACGGGTCAATGCGGTGACGCCGGGTCTGATCGCAACGGAGATGTGGGCCAAGGTCCCCGAGGATGCGCGCGGCGCGATGACGAAATCCCAGCCGCTCCCCCGCATGGGTTTTCCGGTCGAGGCGGCCGAGGCCTATCTCTATTTCATGCGCGCCGGCTTCACGACCGGCCAGGTCGCCGTGGTCGACGGCGGCCGCCTATTCGCCTGAGCCGCCCGCGCCCTGCTGCGCGCGGGCCCGCGTAAAGCCCGCCGCGACGTCCTCGGGCGCGACAGCGAGATTCGCTGCACGCGCCGCGGTATCTTCCTTGCGCAGGCCCGCCTCGAGCGTCGCCTCGAACCCGGACCGGATCAGCGCCTTCATGGCCCGGACGCCGCCAGGTTCGTGCGAGGCGATCTGCTGCGCGAGGGAAAGCGCAGCGGGCACCAGGTCGGCGGGTGGATAGACGTGGTTGGCAAGTCCCCAGGCGACAGCTTCTTCCGCGCCGAGCGGGCGCGCCGAAAGCGACAGCTCGTTGGCGCGAGACAGCCCGACGGCCCGTGCCAGTCGCTGCGACAGACCCCATCCCGGTGTGATCCCGACACGGACATGGCTGTCGATGAAGGAGGCTTCCTCGGCGACGAGCAGGATGTCGAGCGCCAGGGCGATCTCGAAGCCGCCCGTTACCGCGATACCGTTGATCGCGCCGATGATCGGTTTCGGGAAGGCCGCGATCGCATCGACCATATTCTCGGCGCCGACATTGGCCTCGACGCTGGCGCCCGACGCGGCAATCTCACCGAGGTCGAGGCCCGCCGAAAAGGCGCGCCCCGCGCCCGTCAAGACCGCCGCGCGCACCCCGTCGTCGTCCGCGAGGTCCGAAAGAGCGGCAACAAAGGCGCGGCGGAGCGCCGACGTAAGCGCGTTGAGCTTATCGGGGCGGTTGAAGGTAAGCAGCGCCACGGCACCGTGGCGTTCGACGAGCAGCGGATCGCCGCTCATGCGACGCTGCGCTGTTGCCCATCCCAATAGGGCGCCCGAAGGTCCTTCTTGGACACCTTGCCCGACGGGACGAGCGGGAAAGCCTCGACGAAATCGACGCTCTTGGGCACTTTGTATCCGGCCAGCAGCCCGCGGCAATGCTCGACCAGCAGGGCTTCGTCGGCCGCATGTCCATCGCGCACGATCACGATCGCCTTGACGCATTCCCCCCACCGCGGGTCGGGCACGCCGATGACGGCGACGCCGGCGACCGCGGGATGGGTCGAGAGGACATTTTCGATTTCGGCAGAATAGATATTTTCACCGCCAGAGACGATCATGTCCTTGGCGCGGTCGACGATATAGTAGAGCCCCTCCTCGTCGCGCCGGGCGATGTCGCCCGAGCGGTACCAGCCGTTTTCGAGAACCTGCTGGGTGAGGTCGGGTTGACGCCAGTAGCCGGTCGTGATCGAGGGCTGGCGGATCAGGAGTTCGCCGGGTTCGCCGTCCGGGACATCGGCACCGTCGCCGTCGACGATGCGGAATTCGATCAGGGGCAACGGGCGGCCGCAGCTCTTGAGCTTCTCTTCATGCTCGAGGTCATGCTCGTCGGGACGGAGGATCGAGGTCGCCCCTCCCGCTTCGGTCGAGCCGTAAAATTGCATGAACTCGCCGGGCATGGACGCGATCGCACGCTTGATGAGACCGAGGCTGATCGGCGAGCCCGCATAAAGGGTCAGCCGGATCGAAGAGAAATCGGTCTTCGCCGCGTCGGGATGGTCGAGGAGCATCTGCAGCATCGTCGGCGTCAGCGTCAGCAGCGTCGGCTTCATCCGGTCAATCGTGGCGAGCATCGCGGCGGGGTCGAACTGCCGGACGATATCGATCGCGACGCCATTGTAGAGGCATTGCAGCATGATGCCGATGTGCAGGAGATGGAAGTTGGGTAGCCCGTTGACGAAGCTGTCGCCTGCCTCCCATTTGTAGGTCGGCTCGAGATGCTCCGAGAGGCGCATCATGTTGGTGCCGCCGTGCGAGAGCATCACGCCTTTGGCGTTCCCCGTGGTACCCGAGGTGTAGAGCTGGAACGCCGTGTCTTCGAGATGCGGCCGCTTGCCGACCGGCTTCTCCGAACAGGCTGCGACGCGCTTTTCCAGCGTCTCCTGCTCATCGATCCAGATCGCCTGCGGCGGCGTGCTGAGATGGGCACAGGCTGCCTGCCAAAGCTCCGCCTGCTCGCGTTCGACGATCGCGTGGCGGACCTCGCTGTCGGCGATCTGCGCAGCAAGTTCGGCGGGCGCGAGGCGCCAGTTGAAGATGACGAGGCCGGCGCGGGTGCGCGCGCAGCCGAAGAGCGCGAAATAGAAGTCGAAGCTGTTCTTGCCCATGAAGCCGACAAGCTCGCCGGGACGCGCGATCCCGTCCGAGAGATAGTTGGCGACGCGCGCGCAGGCGCGATCGAACTCGGCGAAGTCGACGACCCGCGCCGCGGTGCGGAGAGCCGCGCGCGAAGGGTCATGGCGCGCCCAATATTCGGGATATTGGCCAAGACTGCGGATTTCCGGAAAGAGCCACATATCACATCCCTCCGAATTCGGGTCGACGACGCTCGGTGAACGCCTTGATCGCGCCGGCGGCGTCGCGCGTCCCCGACGACCGGCTGAGCGCCTGGGCTTCGAGTTCGAGCTGCGTTTCGAGGGGCTGGTCGAAGACCGAGAGCATGAGGCGGCGGATTTCGCCGAACGCCTTGGTCGGACCCGCAGCCAGTTGCAGCGCGACTTCTTCGGCCCGCGCACGAAATGCGTCCTTCGGGTGAACCTCGTCGGCGAGGCCGCATGCGAGCGCCGCCTCAGCGCCGAGGCTTTCGTTGAGCAGCAGAAAGCGGCGCGCGCGCGCAGCGCCCATCCGCCGCGCATACATGATCGACGATCCCGCGTCGCACGAGAAGCCGATCCCGGGATAGGCGGCGACGAACTTCGCATCCTCGGCCGCGATCAGGATGTCGGCGCCGGCGACGAAAGCCGACATGCCGCCTGCACAAACGCCGTGCACCGCCGCGACGATCGGCGCATCCATGCGCTGGAGCCGCGCTATCCCGCTGTGGAGCGTCGTCGTCCAGCGTTTGATGTTCGCGGGCAGGGAGTCGAGATCGTTGACGAAGCTGGTGATGTCGCCCCCATAGCCGAAGGCGTCGCCGAGCGCGGTGACGAGGACGCACCGCACCGACGGATCCACCGACAACTGGGTCGCAGCCTCGCAGGTTTCCGCACAAAAAACCTCGTCGATCGGGTTGCCCCGCACCGCATTGTTGAATTCCAGACGGGCCAGCCCGTCTTCGACTGTAAGCGTCAAGCGCTCGAACGCCATGCCACTCTCCCATGATCACTTATTTGTAAGTATGTTTACTAGATCATGCTCCCCGGTCAAGCGGGCGCCCACAATAAGTTATCGCCATACGCAAAAAGGGGACCGGAAGATGCCGCGTTGCCGACACCCTCCGGTCCCCGAGTCCGCCGCCCGCCAGCCCTGGCGGAGCGACCGGAGGAGATCAGAAGCGATAACCGACCTTGAGGCCGTAGATGCGAGGCTCGCCCGGAAAGTCGCTCAGGGTCGAACCAAGCGCGAGAACCGTGCGGCGATAGTCCTTCTTCGTTACGTTGGTCACATAGGCGGTGATCCGGAAGTCGCCGATCTCATAGGCGGCTCGAAGGTCGAGCAGGCCGTAGGACGGTTCCTTCGAAAGGCTGACAGCGCCGCCGTAAATGGGATCGGCCTCGCCGGGTTCGTGATAGAATTTGGCGAGCATCGCATAGTCGGCACGCAAGGTCAGGCCGCTGTCGTCGCCGATCGGAATGCGCCATTCGCCGCCGACATTGATGCTGTGCTTGGGCGCACGCACCAGCGCCCTGCCCGAGAAATCGGTCGCCGCGGTCGGCGGGACGCCTGCCGCGTTGGTGAAGTAGGAATCATATTTGGCGTCGAGATAGCCATAGGTCACGCTGAGGTCGAAATTGTCGCTCGGACGAAGCAGCAGTTCGACATCGGCGCCGTAGATTTTCGACGAGGCGGCATTGCTGATCAGGCTCGCTGCCGCACCGCCGCCGAGGTCGACGATGCGCGAGACCTGCAGGTCCTTATAGTCGTAGTGGAAGGCCGCGACGTTGAAGCGAAGACGGCGATCGAGCCATTCCGACTTGAAGCCGACTTCATAGGTCGTGATGTCCTCGGGCTGGAACAGGACGTTCGCCTGCGCCGCCGAGAAGGGAACATATTGGAAGCCGCCGCTCTTGAAGCCGGTCGAGAAGCTCGCATAGATGCTCGCGTCGGGGCTGAACTTGTAGGTGGCGACGACGCGCGGGTCGAAGCTCTCGTAAGTGGCGCTGTTATCGACCGCAAACGGCACCGCGACGAGCGGCACGCCCGGACGCGTATTGAGCCCCTGCTGGACCGCACGCTTCTCGTCGCGGGTATAGCGGCCGCCGAGCGTGACCTCGAACTTCTCGCCGAGATGGAGCGTAGCCTGGCCGAAGATGGCATAGCTGTCGATCTCATAGTCCGAGATCGCGGTGCTGACCTGCGGGCCTCCTGGGGTCCCCGCTGGGTTCGGCGGACTGGGCAGCGGAATCCCCGCAACCACACTGTCGTTGCCCAGCCGGAACTCGTCGCGCCGCGAGCTCCGATCGCGATAGTAGAAGGCCCCGATGATCCAGTCGAGCGCGCCGTCGAACGAGGCCGGTCCGCTCGGATCCGAGGTGATGCGGATTTCTTGCGTGAACTGCCTGGAGCGCTCGTTGCTGAGCTGGTTGATCACGTCGAGCGAGGAGCCTTCGAGGTCGCGGCCGTCGGAAATGCGAAGCTTTTTCAGCGCACTGATCGACGTGATCGTCGCGAAGCCGGCATCATATTCAACCCGGCCGATGTAGCTTTCGGTCTTGCGATCGAGATAGGGATCGAAGGACCAATAGCCCTCGTTGCCGCCGGTGTAGGCGATCGGCGTGCGTCCCGCCCGGCCGAGGAAGACGGCGAAGGGGTTGGCGGGCGTCGTGACGCCGGCAAGCGAACGCGCCGGGCCGCTACCGCGGTTGAAGCCGGCGAAGGCGGCCTTGTCGCCGTCCCGCGACAGTTCCGCGGTGAGATCGATCGTGAACTCGTCGCTGGGCGCGAACTTCAGGCGGGCGCGGCCGCCCCAATTGTCGATGCCCTGGAACTTGTTCCCGGTGGTGAGGTTCGTCTGATAGCCATCGCGCTCGGCCTTCCAGCCGGCGACGCGGAACATCAGCTTGTCGCTTGCGATCGGACCTCCGACGGCGCCGAAAAGGCTGTAGCCGTCATAGTTGCTGATGCCCGCTTCGGCCTCGCCGGTGAAGTGATCCGTCGGCCCTTTGGTAATCACGTTTATTGCACCCGCGATCGTGTTTCGGCCATACAGCGTGCCCTGCGGACCGCGCAGGACCTCGATGCGTTCGATATCGCGAAGCGAGCCGAAAGACCCCGAAGCGCGGCCGGCATAGACGTCGTCGATGAACACGCCGACCGAGCTTTCCGAGCCGGGATCGAAGGAGCGCGTACCGATGCCGCGAATATAAAGCTGCGGCCGTGCCGCGCCGAACGACCCAAAATAGAAAGACGGAACGCGCGGGGCGATATTCTCAAGGCTGAGAATTCCGAGCTTTTCTACCTGCTGGCCGCCAAATGCCGTAATCGCGACCGGGATATCCTGAACCCGTTCCTCGCGGCGCTGGGCCGTGACCAGGATCTCGCCGGAGTAGGCATCTTCCTGTGCGGCAGGCGCTTCGGGCGCCGCGGCATCCTGTGCCATGGCGGCGTGCAGCGGCGCCATCAGGGCCGCTCCGGGCAAAAGGATTCTGAGTGTAGTGGCCTTCATGATCAACCCTCCCAAGTTGGCCGCAGTCTGTTGCTGTCGGCATTGATTATCGAATCTATGTAAACCAGTTTATATTATTTGAGTCAAGGCTATCCTTCCAGCATGGAAGTTTTGGCGACCGATTGGTAAATGTGGTCGAGGGCGGCCGGATCCTCGATCGTGGCGGGCACGGCGACGGTCTCGCCATTGGCAATTGCACGGATCGTTGCACGCAGGGTTTTGCCCGAGCGCGTCTTGGGCAGCGCCTTCACGACATGAACCGATTTGAATGCCGCCACGGGGCCAAGTTCGTCGCGAACCCGCGCCACGACTTCGCGCGCGACCAGCGCGTCGGTCGCCTTCACGCCGGCCTTGAGGACGATGAAGCCGAGGGGAATCATTCCCTTGATGGCGTCGTTGGCCCCGATCACCGCGCATTCGGCAACCGCGGGATGCGCGGCGACAATCTGCTCGATCGAGCCGGTCGAGAGGCGGTGGCCCGCGACATTGATGATATCGTCGATCCGGCTCATGACGTGGACGAAGCCGTCTTCGTCGATCAGTCCCGCATCGCCGGTCGTATAATAGCCCTGATGCTGGCTCAAATACGCGTCCTGGAAGTGGGCATGGCGCTGCCAGAGCGTCGGGAAGCAGCCGGGCGGCAGCGGCAGCCTGAGAACGATGTCGCCGACCTCGCCCGTCGGGAGGCAGTTGTCCTCGGCATCGAGGATTTCGAAACCATAGCCTGGAATGGGATGGCCCGCGCTTCCGTGGCGCGTGCGCGTGTCGCCGAGCCCGATACAGGTTCCAAGCGCGGGCCAGCCGAGCTCGGTTTGCCACCAATGGTCGATGACGGGCACGCCGAGCATCGCCTCGGCCCAGCCGAGCGTATCGGGGTCGGCGCGTTCGCCCGCGAGGAAGAGCGCGCGCAAGCGGCCGGTTCCCTTCTCGGCCAGCAACCGCCCTTCGGGATCGTCGCGCTTCACCGCACGGATCGCGGTCGGGGCGGTGAAGAAAACATCGACGTCATGGTCGCGGATCACACGCCAGGAGGCGCCCGCATCGGGTGTGCCAACGGGTTTGCCCTCATACATCACGCTGGTGCAGCCGTGGATGAGCGGGCCGTAGACGATATAGCTGTGGCCGACGGCCCAGCCGATGTCGGAGCCTGCCCAGAAGGTCTCGTCGCGGCCGACGCCGTAAATATTGGGAACCGACCACGCCATGGCGACCGCATGTCCGCCATTGTCGTGGACGACGCCCTTGGCGATGCCGGTCGTTCCCGAAGTATAGAGAATGTAGAGCGGATGATCGGAGGGCACCGCAACGCAGCCCGCCGGTTCGGCGCCGGCGAGGGCCTCGAACCAGTCGAGATCGCGGCCCGCGACAAGCGACGCCGCAAGCTCGGGCCGCTGGAGGACGATCGTGCGCGGTACTTTGTGCGCGGCGAGATCGATCGCCGCGTCGAGCAGCGGCTTGTAAGCGACGATCCGGCCAGGCTCGAGCCCGCACGATGCGGTGAGCACGAGGCGAGGCTGGGCGTCATCGATGCGCTTGGCGAGTTCGTTCGAGGCGAAGCCGCCGAACACCACCGAGTGAACCGCGCCGATGCGCGCGCAGGCCAGCATCGCGAATACCGCCTCGGGCACCATCGGCATATAGATGATGACGCGATCGCCGGGCGCGACGCCCTCGGCCGCGATCATTCCCGCGACGCGAGCAACCTCGCGCTGAAGGTCGGCGTAGCTGTACCGCGTGACCTTACGCGTCATCGCGCTATCGTGAATAAGCGCTATCCGGTCGCCCCGGCCCGCCGCGACGTGGCGATCGACCGCGTTATGACAGGTGTTGAGTCGCCCGTCGGGGAACCAGGTCCAGATGCCGTCGTCCTGCGCGTCCGCTGCCCGTGTCGGCGCCTGGTCCCAGTCGATCGCCTTCGCTGCTTCCATCCAGAAGGCCGCAGGATCGGCGATGCTTGCCGCATAGACCGACGCGTAGGTCAAAGCACCTCTCCTGTCAGATGGTGCCACATCCGCTCGACGACGCCGCCCGACCAGATTTGCCGCGCGTCGATCTCTTCGGGCGAAAGCCGTGCCGCCTCGACATCGAGACCCATGCTGCGGACCGACTGCTCGACCCGCGCCGCATCCTCGAGGAACCAGCCGAGGGTAACCGCCTGCGGCAGGTCTGCGCCGACGACGACCGCGCCATTGCCCCGCATGACGAGCGCGGGCGCATCCCCAAGCATATTCGCGAGCGCTGCCGCCGCCGCGTCGTCGCGCAGCAGCCGCGGATCGTTCCAGAGCGGGAGCCGTCCGAAATAGGCGCCGATGCCGTGACGCGGGACGGGAACAAGGCCCGCCACCGAGAGCGCCATCAGCGCGGGCGGCATGATCCGGCAAACACCACCCACCTCGGGGCGACGCCGGTAGATTTCGCGGTGGATGCGCACTTCGCCGAGCACACCCTCGGGCAGCGGCCCATCGATCGGCACGACGATGCCCGGCTCGTCCGTGATACGCCCCATCGGGAGCGGCGCGCAGACGAGAAAGCTGCCCACGTCGAGGCGAGCGCTACAATGACCGAAAGCATGGACGAGCCCCGCCGAAGCGAGCGCCCGGGCAGCGAGCCGGACCTGCGCGTCGAGGCCGGCCGGCACCGTCAATTGCCGCCCCGGACCATGTCGAGCGCGACATCGACGATCATGTCTTCCTGCCCGCCGACCATCTTGCGGCGGCCGAGCTCGACCAGGATCGCACGCGTATCGAGACCATGGTCGGCAGCGGCCTTTTCCGCATGGCGTAGAAACGACGAATAGACCCCCGCATAACCAAGCGTCAGCGTCTCGCGGTCGACGCGGACCGGCCGATCCTGCAGCGGGCGGACGAGATCCTCGGCGGCGTCCATCAGCGCATAAAGATCGCAGCCATGGTTCCAGCCATGGACGTCGGCGGCGGCGATGAAGACTTCGAGCGGCGCATTGCCCGCGCCTGCCCCCATGCCCGCGAGCGACGCGTCGACGCGGACCGCGCCGCCTTGCACCGCGACGATACTGTTGGCGACGCCGAGCGAAAGATTGTGGTGCGCGTGGACGCCGCGCTGCGTCTCGGGCCTGAGTACCCGGTCATAGGCCGCGAGCCGCGCGGCATATTGGGCCATCGTCATCGCGCCGCCGCTGTCGGTGACATAGACGCAGTGCGCGCCGTAGCTTTCCATGAGGAGCGCTTGGCTCGCGAGCGCGTCGGGCTCGGACATATGGCTCATCATCAGGAAGCCCGAGACGTCCATGCCGAGGGTCCGCGCTGCCTCGATATGCTGCTTCGACACATCGGCCTCGGTGCAATGGGTCGCGATCCGCACCGAGCGGACGCCCAGATCATAAGCGCGCTTCAGATCGTGAACGGTGCCGATGCCGGGCAACAGCAAGGTCGTCAGCACGCTATGTTCGAGCACCTCGGCCACCGCGCCGATCCACTCCCAATCGGTGTGGGCGCCAAAACCATAGTTGAAGCTCGAGCCCTGCAAGCCGTCGCCGTGAGCGACCTCGATCGCGTCGACCTTGGCGCGGTCGAGGGCGCGCGCGATCGCCTTCACATGGTCGAGGCCATATTGGTGGCGGATCGCGTGCATGCCGTCGCGCAGCGTGACGTCCTGAATGTAGAGCTTGGTCGTGGCGGGATCGAAGGTCATGCCGCAGCCTCCGCATGCATCTGCGCCGCAATCCGCTCGGCGGTACGCAAGGCCGCCGAAGTCATGATGTCGAGATTGCCGGCATAAGCCGGCAGATAGTGCGCCGCGCCCTCGACCTCGAGGAAGACGCTGACCTTGAGGCCGGTAAAGCTTCCGCCCATTTCGGGGATGCGCAGCGGCGCGTTGCTGCCGATGCTTTCGAACTGCACCGCCTGCTTCAATCGATAGCCCGGGACATAGGCCTGAACCTCCGCCACCATCGCCTCGATGCTCGCGGCGATCGCCGCGCGGTCACCATCGTCGCACAGGCAGTAGACGGTATCGCGCATGATCAGCGGCGGCTCGGCGGGGTTGAGGACGATGATCGCCTTGCCGCGCGTCGCGCCGCCGACATCGACGATTGCCTGGCTGGTCGTTTCGGTAAATTCGTCGATATTGGCCCGGGTACCCGGACCCGCGCTTTTCGAGGCGATCGAGGCGACGATCTCGCCATAATGGACTTTCGCCACGCGATTCACCGCCGCGACGATCGGGATCGTCGCCTGCCCGCCGCAGGTCACCATATTGACGTTCGGCGCGGCAAGATGCGCATCGCCGTTGACCGGCGGAATCACATAGGGACCGATCGCCGCCGGGGTCAGGTCGACAACGCGCTTGCCATGGGCGATCAGCCGCTCGCTGTGCCGTTTGTGCGCGCCCGCCGAGGTCGCATCGAACACGATTTCGATATCCGCAAAAGCCGGCATTGCGACCAGCCCTTCGAGCCCGTCGGCGGTGATCGGTACCCCCAGGCGCTCGGCGCGCTTCAGCCCGTCGCTCTCGGGATCGATCCCGACGAAGGCTCCCATCTCCAAAACGTCGGACAGGCGCATGATCTTGATCATCAGGTCGGTGCCGATATTGCCCGAGCCGATGATGGCGACCTTGGTTTTCGCCATCACATCAGGCCCGGTAGGTGAAGCTGCAGCTGCCGATCCCGGCAATGCGCGCTTCGACATGATCACCGGACGTGAGCGCGACCATCGGCCCGAGCGCGCCGGCGAGCAATATATCGCCCGCTTTCAGCGGCTCGCCTCTCCCGGCCAATGTCTGCGCCAGCCACGCAGCGGCGTTCAGCGGGTTGCCGAGCGCCGCGGCGCCCACCCCGGTCGAGGCGGTCTTGCCGCCGACATCCATTTCCATCGCCGCGCCCTCAAGGTCGAGCCCGGCGAGCGGCAATCCTTGATCAGCCAGTACGAAGAAAGCCGAGGAGCCATTGTCCGCCACCGTATCGGCAAAGCTGATCTTCCAGTCGGCGATGCGGCTGTCGACGATCTCGATCGCAGCATGCACGCTCGCGACGGCCGCGGCGACCTGCTCCACGGTCGTTGCCGGGTCCGGCAGGTCGGCACCCAGTACGAAGGCAATCTCGGCTTCGGCTTTCGGCTGCAGCGTCTTCGCGGGATCGAGCGTGCCGCCGTCGGCGATGCGCATATCGTCGAACAGCACCCCGAAATCGGGCTGGTCTACGCCGAGCTGTGCTTGCACCGCCTCCGCGGTCAGTCCCGCCTTGCGGCCGACGATGCGGCGCCCCTGCGCTTCCCAATAGCGCGTGTTGATCGTCTGCACCGCATAGGCGCCGTCGGCGTCGGCCGGATCGAGCGCATCGCGCAGCGGCGGGACAGCGCCGCCTGCATAGGCTTCGCGCAGCCGCGCGGCGGTGTCGTGATGGCTCGGCATCGTCCCTCTTCCCGTCTGCGGCGTTTGTTCACCGATTGACTAACTGCGACTCATGTTACATACCAAGTGCACGGTTTGTAAAGAGCCCAAGAGCTCGAAAGGGATGAGGAATGGAACAGAGCCTGCGGCCGGTTGTCGACGAAACACGCGGAATCTACCGCGTTCCGCGCCGCGCCTTTGTCGATCCGGGCGTGTTCGAGCGCGAATGCCGCGCCATTTTCGATAAATGCTGGCTCTATCTCGGCCATGCGTCCGAGCTTCCGAACCCGGGCGACTACGTGACGCGCAAGGTCGCCGGCCGCCCGATGCTCTTCACCCGCGACAAGGATGATCAATATCATGCGCTGATCAACGTCTGCCCGCATCGCGGCGCGGTCGTATGCCGCGAGCGCAAGGGCTCGTCGCCCGCCTTCCAGTGCATGTATCATGGCTGGGTGTTCGCCAATACAGGTCGGCTGATGGTCGTGCCCGGGCATGCCGGCTATCCCGCCGACTATAAGGACGACCCGGGCAAGCAGCTCAGCCACGCGCCCCGCTTCGACCGCTTCGGCGACTTTTTCTTCGTGAGCTTCGCTGCCGACGGCGAAGACCTCGCGACCTATCTCGCAGGCGCCGGCGACTATCTGAAGCTCGTCTCCGAGCAATCGTCAAAGGGCATGACGATCGTCGGCGGGACGCAGGAATATTCAATCCGCGGCAACTGGAAGCTGCTCGCCGAGAACAGCGTCGACGGCTATCATGCCGCGAGCACCCACTCGACCTATCTCGAATATCTCAAGAACGCGAACGGCTCGACGCACGACACGCGCCTCGCCGGGTTCGGGCACGACCTCGGCAACGGCCACGCGGTCATCGAGTATTTCGCGCCCTGGGGGCGGCCGATCGCCAACTGGATCCCGCTCTGGGGCGAGGAAGGCAAACGCGAGATCGAGGCGATCCAGCAGGATCTGACCGCGCGCCTCGGGCAGGAGCGCGCCGAGCGGATCGCGAAGCAGAGCCGCAACATGATCATCTTCCCCAATCTCGTCATCAACGACGTGATGGCGATCACGGTGCGCACCTTTTGGCCGACCGCGCCCGACTATATGGAGGTCAATGCCTGGGCGCTCGCTCCTGCCGAGGAGTCCGAGTGGCTGCGCAAATTCCGCCTGTTCAACTTCACCGAGTTCCTCGGACCCGGCGGTTTTGCCACCCCCGACGACGTCGAGGCGATCGAGAAGTGCCAGACCGGCTACCAGGCGGCACGCGAGGCGCAATATAATGATATCTCGCGCGGCATGCTGCGCGAAGGCGGGTCGGCCTATGACGACGAGCTCCAGATGCGCTGCTTCTGGAACGAGTGGGATCGCCGCATCCAGGAGCATGGCGCATGACCCGCGAGGCCGAGATCGACGCGATGCTCCTCCAGCACCGCGTGCAGAGCTTCCTCTTCCACGAGGCCGACCTGCTCGACCGGTGGCAGCTCAACGAATGGGAAGCGCTCTTCGCCGATGAGGCGAGTTATCTCGTGCCCCCGACCGACGTCGATGGCGACTTCGCCGACCCGAGCAAGTCGCTCTTCTACATTTTCGACGACCGGACCCGCATTCATGAGCGCGTCGTGCGTCTCGAGAAGAAAGGCGCTCACAGCGAGTTCCCGCGATCGAAGACCCGCCACCTCGTCAGCAATGTCCGGGCATCGGCGAACGGCGACACGATCGAGGCGACCGCCTCCTTCGCGGTCTGGCGGTCGAAGGATGGGAACACCGATATCTTTGTCGGTCATTATGCGTACAAGCTCGTCGAGATCGACGGCGCACTGCGCATCGCCGAGAAGAAATGCGTACTCGATATGGACGCGCTCCGGCCGCACGCCCGCATCAGCATCTTGCTCTAGGATGACGATATGACCGCACCCTTCCGCTACCGGCGCCTGTCCTACGTCGCGCTCGACGTCTCCGACCTCGAACAATCGCTCGGCTTCTACCGCGATCTCGTCGGCCTCACCGTCGACCGCCGCGACGGCGATACCGCCTTTCTTCGCTGCAGCGAGCTGCCGCAAAACCTCGTGCTGCGCGAGGGCGATACGCCGGGCCTCGCGCGCGCGGCGTTCGAACTCGAAAGCCAGGCCGATCTCGATCGCGCCTATACCTATCTCGACGACGAGGGCTTCGCGCCCGAATGGCTGACTGCCGAGGAAGCGGGCGAGCTGAAGGTCGGGGCGGCACTCCGCTTCAGGGAGCCCGGCTGCGGGCTGCATTTCGAGTTTCACGTCGAGCCCGAACTGCAGCATGATTTCGAGGCCGGTCACACCGCGATCGCGCGTCTCGGCCATGTCGTGCTCAACGTCGCCGACTTCGCCACGGTAGAAGGCTCGCTCGTCGGCAAGCTCAACTTCCTGATTTCGGACCATGTGCCGGGGAAGATCGCCTTCCTGCGCGCCTTCCCCAATAAATATCACCACAGCTTCGCGATCCTGACCGGCCCGTCGGACGGCTATAATCACGTCAATTTCATGGTCTCGGACATCGACGACGTCGGGCGCGCGATCAACCGGATGAAGAAGGCCGAGGTGCCGATCGTCTTCGGCCCCGGCCGCCACGAACCATCGGGCAGCATCTTCCTCTATTTCCTCGATCCCGACGGCATGACCACCGAATATAGCTTCGGCATGGAGGAGTTTGCAGAAGAGGGCGCGCGGCCGCCGCGCGAACTCGAAGCGAAACCCGAGGTGCTCGACACCTGGGGCAGCATTCCCGACCCGCGCTTCGGCAAGGGCGGCGCGATCCTCGCCCATGCGTGAGTCCCTTCATGAAGGCCGGGTTGCGATCGTCACCGGCGCCGGGCGCGGCATCGGGCTCGCGATTGCGCGGCGCCTCGAGGCCGACGGCGCGCGCGTCATGTTCGCCGACCTCGACGAGAGCGCCGCGCGCGAAGCCGCGGGCGAGAGGGGCGGCGCCTTCTGGGGCGACCTTTCCAACGAAAAGACGGCCAAGCAGCTTATCGTCAAAACCGTCGAGACGCTCGGCGCACCCGCAATCCTCGTGAACAATGCCGGGGGCGGTATCCTCCGGCCCTTTCTCGAGCATACGCCCGATACGCTCCGCGCGACGATCGACCGCAATCTCTGGACCGCGATCTGGTGCTGTTGGCATGCATTGCCGCACATGAAGGCGGCTGGCTGGGGGCGCGTGATCAACATCGGCGCCGACAGCGTCCGCAACGGACTCTTCGACCATGCCGGTTACAATGCGGCGAAGGGCGGCATGCACGGCATGACTACCGGGCTCGCCCGCGAGTTCGCGAAGGACGGCATCACCGTCAACACCGTCGCGCCCTGCGCGGTCGTGACCCCGCAATATCGCGAGATCGAGAAGAGTAATCCCGATCTTATCGCCAAGGTGGTGAGCGTGATCCCGATGGGCCGCGCCGGTACCGAGGAAGAAGTCGCCAGCATGGTCGCCTATCTGGCGCGCGACGAGGCCGGTTTTGTCACCGGCCAGATCGTCAGCGTCAATGGCGGCACCACGATGCTCTGAGCGTTCGCGCTCCAACTCAGGGACAATACAGCATGACCAACCCCGAAATCGGCCAGTCGATCGTCGCGAACGGCATTCGCACCAATTATATCGAAGCCGGAGATCCGTCGCTTCCGGCGCTCGTCCTCATTCATGGTTCCGGACCCGGCGTGACCGCCTTCGCCAACTGGAACGGCGTCATCCCGGCACTCAGCGAGCATTTTCATGTTCTCGCCCCCGACATGGTCGGTTTCGGCTACACCGAAGTGCCCGAAGAGGTGACCGACTTCACGCTCGACTTCTGGGTCGATCATATCGTCGGCTTCCTCGACGCGCTCGGCATCGAACAGGCGAGCTTCATCGGCAACAGCTATGGCGGCGCCTTGAGCCTCGCCGTCGCCGCCCGCCACCCCGAGCGTGTCCGCCGCTTCGCGTTGATGGGCGCGGCGGGCCTCAAGTTCGAAATGTCGAAAGGCCTGCTCGACGTCTGGGGCTATGAGCCTTCCGAGGCGAATATGCGCAAGCTTATGGAAACCTTCGCCTATAATCCGGGCCTCGTCACCGACGCGATCGTGCTCTCGCGCCACAATGCGAGCATTCGCCCGGGCTCGCACGAGGCCTTTTCGCGCCTTTTCCCTGAGCCGCGGCAGGCGAAGCTCGACCGGCTGGCGACGCGTGAAGAGGATATCCGCAAGATCGAAGCCCCTGCCCTCATCATCCATGGCCGCGAAGATGTGATCGTTCCCGTTGACGTGGCCTATCGTTTCTCGGCATTGCTGCCCCATTCGGAGCTGCATGTGTTTGGGGAATGCGGGCATTGGACACAGATCGAGAAGAAGGATCGGTTCGTCGAGGTGGTGATCCCGTTCCTCACGGCAGCGTGAAGCGTCCACGGCGCTCGCAGGGCGAACGCTCGGAGGAAATGCGCGAGCGCGTCGCGCATGCGACGTTCGAGGTGATTGCCGCGCGCGGCTTTTCGGGACTGCGAACCGCCGCGGTCGCCGAACAGGCGGGCGTCAGCCAGGGCGCCCTCCTCCATCATTTCGAGACCAAGCATGGCCTGACGCTGGCGACCGTCGAATATGCCTTCGCGCGCGCCTCGGCCAAGACCGAAGATATCATCGAGGCGGGCCTCGCCAAGGGCGAAGACCCGATCGATCTGATGCTCGACGATTTCCGGCTCTATTTCTTCAACGATGATTTCTGGGTCTCGCTCGACATCACGATCAACGCATCGAAGGATCCCGAGCTCAAGGGCGGCATACGCGAAATCGTGCCGCGCTACCGCCTCGGCGTCTATCGCCGCTGGGTCGGCATCCTATCGGAAAATGGGTGGTCGACCGGTGACGCCGAAGAGATTGTGCGCATGAGCGCGGCGCTCACCACCGGGCTCGGGATCCGCACGCTGTTCGACGATGTCGACGCCTATCTCGGCCCGACGATCGAACGATGGCGCAAGATGGTCGACGCCACCTGGCCGAGGCAGAAGGCCTAGCGGGCTTCGGCGACCACCGGATTTTCGATCGCGCCGACGCCATCGATCTCGCAGCGCACGACGTCGCCGACCTTCAGGAAGACGGGCGGATCCTTGGCGATCCCGACCCCTTCGGGCGTGCCGGTCGCAATGAGATCGCCGGGTTCGAGCGTGAAGGCGGTCGAGAGATATTCGATCTGCTCATCGATATTGTGGAGCATCATGCGGGTATTCGATGACTGGCGCTCCTCACCGTTCACGAAGCAGCGGATGGGCAAGTTGTGCGGGTCGGCAATCTCGTCGGCGGTCACGATCCACGGACCGATCGGGCCGTGGGTGTCGAAGGATTTGCCCATCGTCATCGTCTGCGAGTGGAATTGCCAGTCGCGGGTCGAGACATCATTGGCGACAAAATAGCCGAAGATATGCGACCGCGCGTCGGCGGCCGGCACATGCTTCGCCGCAGCGCCGATCACGACGCCGAGTTCGACTTCATAATCGAGCTGATCCGACACATCGGGTTTCACGATGCCGTCGAAGGGTCCCGTAATCGACGTCGTCTGCTTGTTGAACCATAGCTGCTTCTTGGACTCGGCGATCCCAAGCTTGGCGCCCTCCTCGACATGCTTGCGATAGTTCATGCCGATCGCGAGATATTTGCCGGGTCTTTCGATTGGCGCAAGCAGCCGCACCGATGCCAAGGGTACCGACGCCGCAGACGCAACAAAGTCGGTGATGCGAGGCAGCGCCCCCACGCCCTCCCGCACCACCGACAAGAGATCGAGGAAACCAAGCGGCTCCAGATCGACGACGGCATCGCCGACCACCACGCCTGCGCGCGCGCCAGCACCACGGTCAAACCGAACCAGCTTCATTTTGCCCTCAACCCTCGATCTCTGATAAACTCATTTACATACCGTGCACTTGGTATGTCAACGATCCTGCAGCAATGAGCGACCGTTCCGTTGCACCGGTCTTCGGCTTCTAGATCTTCGCCGTCAGGTCGGGCACCGCGCTAAACAGGTCGGCGACGAGGCCAAAGTCCGCGACCTGGAAGATCGGAGCGTCTTCGTCCTTGTTGATCGCGACGATCGTCTTCGAATCCTTCATGCCGGCAAGGTGCTGGATCGCGCCCGAGATGCCGATTGCGAAATAGACCTGCGGTGCGACGATCTTGCCGGTCTGGCCGACCTGATAGTCGTTGGGGACATAGCCCGCATCGATCGCGGCGCGCGAAGCACCGAGCGCGGCGCCGAGCTTGTCGGCGAGCGGGACGATGACCTCTTCATACTTCTCGCTCGAACCCAGCGCGCGGCCACCTGACACGATGATCTTGGCCGAGGTGAGTTCGGGACGATCCTGCTTGGCGATTTCGGCGCCGACAAAGCTCGAGATACCGGCGTCGCTGCCCGCACCCACGGCTTCGATGGTGCCCGAACCGCCCGACGTCGCGGCCTTTTCGAACGCGGTGCCGCGAACGGTCAGGACCAGCTTCGCGTCCGACGATTCGACGGTCGCGATCGCGTTGCCGGCGTAGATCGGACGCGTGAAGGTCTTCGGACCCTCGACCGACAGGATCTCGCTGATCTGCATCACGTCGAGCAAAGCGGCGACGCGCGGCGCGACATTCTTGCCGGTCGTCGTCGCTGGCGCGAGGAACGCATCGTGGCTGCCCATCAGGTCGGCGACGAGCGGCGCGATATTTTCGGGCAGGTTGTGACCGAAAGCGGCGTTGTCGGCGACATGCACCTTCTGCACGCCCGCGATCTGCGCGGCGGCGCTGGCGACACCGCCGACGCCTTCGCCCGCGACGAGCAGATGGACTTCGCCGAGCTTCGACGCGGCGGTCACCGCGGACAGCGTGGCATCCTTGACGGCGCTGCCGTCATGTTCGACCCAAACGAGCGTTTTCATGAATGCACTCCCATCGCCTTCAGCTTGGCAACCAGTTCATCGACATCGGCGACCTTGACGCCGGCCGAGCGGACGGGCGGTTCCGACACCTTGACCGTCTTGACGCGCGGCGTCGTGTCGACGCCATAATCGGCGGGCGACTTGGTATCGAGCGGCTTCGACTTCGCCTTCATGATGTTCGGCAGTGACGCATAGCGCGGCTCGTTCAGGCGAAGGTCGGTCGTGACGATCGCGGGAAGCTTCAGCTTCACCGTTTCGAGACCGCCGTCGACTTCGCGGGTGACGCTGACATGGTCGCCCTCGACGTTCACGGCGCTGGCAAAGGTGCCCTGCGCCCATCCGGTGAGCGCGGCAAGCATCTGGCCGGTCTGGTTGTTGTCGCCGTCGATCGCCTGCTTGCCGAGAATGACAAGGCCGGGCTGTTCGGCATCGGCAATCGCCTTGAAAATCTTGGCGAGCGCGAGCGGTTCGACGTCAGCGCCAATTTCTTCTGGGGTCTGCACCAGGATCGCGCGGTCGGCGCCCATCGCAAGCGCGGTGCGCAGCGTTTCCTGCGCCTTCGCCGGGCCGACCGACACCGCGATAATCTCGGTCGCGACGCCCTTTTCCTTGAGGCGGATCGCTTCTTCGACGCCGATCTCGTCGAACGGGTTCATCGACATCTTCACATTCGCAAGGTCAACGCCACTGCCGTCGGACTTCACCCGCGGCTTCACGTTGTAATCGAGCACCCGCTTCACGGGGACGAGGATTTTCATGCGGCTCTCCCAATCCGGTGCATTTCGACTGCACGACCGGCTCCAAATAGATAAACTGGTTTACCTTTGTCAATCTCTTCACTATGCAGCCGGCAAATGGCGTAGGAGAAGACAATGCTCGATCGAGACAGAAGCAAGCTGTTCGGCGAGGAGCATCGCACCTTTCGCGCGATGGTACGCAAGTTCATCGAACGCGAGTTTTCGCCGCGGATCGAAGCATTCGAGGAGGCGGGAAAGGTCGCGCGCGACTTCTGGCTGAAGTGCGGCGAGGCCGGCCTTTTGTGCCCCACCATGCCGGAGAACTATGGCGGCCTCGGCCTCGACTTCACCTTCAATGCGATCATCAACGAGGAATTCACCTATGCGATGATGGCGGACTCGATCACGCTCCAGACCGACATCACCATGCCGTACATCCTTCACTATGGGAGCGAGGCGCAAAAGGCGACGCTTCTTCCGCGCATGCTGTCGGGCGAGACGATTGTCGCGATTGCGATGACCGAACCCGGAGCCGGATCTGATCTCCAAGGCGTTCGCACCACGGCCCGGCTCGAAGGCGCCGACTATGTGATCAATGGCGCCAAGACCTTCATCACCAATGGACAGAACGCCGACCTCATCATCACTGTCTGCAAGACGGACCCTGCTGCGGGTGCTAAGGGCACCTCGCTCATCTTGGTCGAAGCGGATCGCCCCGGCTTCGCGCGCGGGCGCAACCTCGACAAGGTCGGGCAATGGATGGCCGACACCTCCGAGCTCTTCTTCAACGACGTCCGCGTCCCAGCTTCCAACCTGCTCGGCCGCGAAAATGGCGGGTTTCTCCATCTCGTGAGCGACCTGCCGCAAGAGCGGCTGTCGATCTCAATCACCGCGCAAGCGGCGGCACAGCGCGCGTTCGACGAGGCAGTGGCCTTCACGCGCGAGCGCAAGGCATTCGGCAAGGCTGTGATCGATTTCCAGAACACGCGTTTCGTGCTCGCCGACATCAAGGCCAAGCTGCAGGTCGGCTGGGCACATCTCGACTGGGCGATCGCGCGGCACGTCGCCGGCGAGCTCACCGCCGACGAGGCCGCAGCCAGTAAATATTGGCACACGGAGATGCAGTGGGAGGCCTGCGATGCCGCGCTCCAACTCCATGGCGGGTCGGGGTATATGAACGAGTATCCGATCGCGCGGATCTGGCGCGACGCGCGCGTGCGCCGCATTTATGGGGGCACCAGCGAAATCATGCGCGAACTGGTCGGCCGAAGCCTCTGAGGTTCAAGCGGGCTTCAAATTGGACCCGGAAAGCTGCCGCTAGCTGGGCAGCAATTCCTTGAGCGGCGTTCCGGCGTCGGCAAGCTGCTCAGCCGTCGCCACCAGACCCGCGGTGACGATCATCCGCCCCTGGACATAATCCTTCGTCGCATTGACGCAGTCGATCGCGATCACCCGCCCCGCCTTGAGATAAACGACCGAGAAGCCACCTGTCAGGTTGAGACGGTCGGTCAGGGCGTAGGTTAGCTGCCCGTATAGCGCTTTGGAATTGTAGCCTATGACGAAATCATAGGGACCCACGAACGGCGCTCCCAAATCACGCGTGATATAGAGCGGAATGCGATTCCGCACCTCGTCGAATGAGAGAAAGGCACCTGCGATATAGGTCAGGTCACCCGTCTTGCCCGACAGCTGCACCTCGCCCGAAAGCTGCTCCGTTCCGAAAGTGTAACCGAAATCCTCGGGACCGGGGCCACCACCGATCAGCAGGAATTCATAAGGCCCACCATCGACGTCGGTCGATTCGCGCTGAACGACCTTATGGGTCGCAGGTCGTCGTTAGCCGGTGCCATCGATTCGAAATTGTACGAAAGCGCCAAAAGATTCCGATAGATCGCTTCTTACGCGGCGCGTTCTCCATTGCTACCCGCGGTGCTGCTTGCGGTCGGCTACGGCTAAGCTCACGCGCACTGTGGCAGCATGGGCGAGATCTTCCGAAAACCTCGCGCGCAGCCCTTAGTGCAGATTTTGCGACGACCCTCCGAGCGCGACAGGCTGTGTCCGATCGTGCCAAAATCGGCGTCATCACTTGCCTTTCGCTGCGCGCTTCGGCCTGATCGCCATGCTCCTAGATCAGCAAGGGAACGTCCGATCGATGGATATCCAGAAGATCCTCATAGCCGGCCCGCCCAGTGCGCAGGCCTTTCTGGAGAAGCTCGCGTCGGCGATCGCTTCGGAAGAGATCGAGATCGATCTGCGGTTCGGGCTGGCCGCGCCGACCGATGCGCCCGGCTGGAGCGAAACGCAGATATTTGTCTCGTTCGGGGTCCCGTGCAGCGGCACAGATATGGATGCAGCGCCAGGGCTCACGGCGATTGTAGCGCCATCGCTCGGCTATGAAGGAATCGATGTCGATGCCGCGCACAGCAGAGGCATCGCCTTCGCCAACGGCCGTGTTGCGGAGAATTTCGAGTCCGTCGCCGAGGCCGCGTTGCTTTTCATGCTGACGGCCCTCTACCGGCTTCGCGATGCCGAGAAGCGTCTTGACCGCGGCGAGACGCGAACCGGCCCTCCGCGCGCGCGGATGCTGAAGGGCAAGACCGTCGGGATTATAGGACACGGCAACATCGCCAAGGCGCTGATTGAGCGCCTGCAAGGCTGGCAAACCCGCATCCTGGTCAGCAACCGGTCGAAGTTGCCGCCGTTCCCGGCCTTCGAGCAGCTCGATCTCGACACGCTTCTCGCCGAAAGCGACATCGTCCTGCCGCTTCTGCCCTTGACGCCCGAGACCGACAATCTGCTGTCGCGATCGAGGCTGCTTGCAATGAAACCGGGAGCCATCCTCATCAATCTGTCGCGTGGTGCGATCATCGAGGAGAGTGCCCTGTCCGACCCGGACGTGGCTGCTCACCTCGGCACCATCGCACTCGATGTCTTTGTTACCGAGCCTCTGCCACTGGACAGTCCGCTCCGCGAGCTTCCCGACCGGCTTCTCACCAATCACGAGATTTCGCATACGCAGGAGAATCTCGGTGCGCTCTTCGCCATGGGGGTCGCCAATATCCAGGCGGCGATCGCCGGCACGAAAATGCCGACAGCCTTGCCCGCTGGAGGCTGAGAGCCGGTCCTATCCATTCGCCGGTGACCGCATGTTGAGCATGATCGTCCCGATCAGGATGAAGCCGATCGCGGAAAGCGCCCATCCATCGAGCGTCTGGTCGTAGACGATCCACGCTATGGCGGTGACCAGAACAATCCCGACCCCGCACCATATCGCATAGGCGACGCCGACCGGAATGGTGCGCAGCGCCATCGAAAGACAATAGAAAGCCAGAGCGTAGCCGAGGACGACGACTACCGAGGGAAGCGGCCGCGTGAAACCGTCGGCCATCTTGAGGAAGGACGTCGCGAGGACTTCGCAAAGGATGGCCAGCGCCAGCCAGCCGGGACCGCCGAGATTGATCATCGCCTTGGCCTCAGGCCAAATCTTACAAGTCGGTCGTCGTCCGGTCTCATCCCGCGGGTGATGACATGGGCGGCTGCTCGCGGCAACTGCCCGCCGGCTGTCGCTCCTGCCGAAGTCCCAGCATGAGCAGCGCGGCAAGGCCAACCAGCAGCCCGCTCACCATGAGCGCGGCACCATAATCGCCGCTCGCATCGCGCATCTTGCCGAGGGCGAAGGGACTGAGCCCATAGCCGAGAGCGAAGACGCTATATTGCCAGCCGTAGATCGCCCCATATTGCCGCTGCCCGAAATGCAGCGCGGTCAGATAGGCCAGGAGGTCGATCTCGGCGCCCGCCGCCATGCCGAGCAATATCGCCGCGAGCGCCCCCATTGCGAGGCCATCGAAGCGCAACAGGGCGATGCCCACGGCAGCAAGCGCCAGGACTGCCAGCGAGACGATGGCCGCAGGAAAGCGGTCGAGCAACAGACCGATGCCGAGCCGCCCGACGACGCTGGACAGGCCGACAAGTGAGGCCGTGCCGGCCGCTGCGAGTGGATCTGCGCCAAGATCTCGAAACAGCGGCACGAGATGAACGACCACCCCGCCGAGGCCGGCCGCCATCGCAAAGGAAATCACCGTGAGCAGCCAGAAGCGGCCAGTCCGCCGCGCCTCTGCGGCCGTTATGCCGCTGACCGCGGCTTCGGACGGGTCCGCCCTCCTGCCCTGCGGTACGCTCCGGAATCCGAACCAGACGATGGGCGCGGCAGCAGTAGCGATCGCCGCAAGTGCGATATAGGCAGCCCGCCAGCCGGCTGCCTCGGTGACCGCCGCGACGAGTTGTGGAACCCAGAACCCGGCCAGTCCTGCGCCGGTGAGCGCGATCCCGAGCGCCAGTCCGCGTTGCTTTTCGAACGCCGCCGTGATCGGACGGACGAGGACGATGGGGGTCGAACCGACGCCGAGAAGCGCAATGATCGCGTAGAGCGCCCAAAAGACGTGGATGCTGCCCGCGGTGGCAACGAGAAGGACCACGCCCAGCGCATAGGCAACAAGGCTGGCAGCGCCGACGTTCGCTGCGCCGAACCGATCGCAGAGGCGCCCGGCCGCCGCCCCGGAAACGAACACAGCAAGCGTCATCAGCGTTACGGCGAGCGAGATGTCGCCGCGACTCCAGCCGAATTCACCTTCCAGCGATGGAATGAATGTACCGAGACTGTAGAAGAGTGTCGCCGTCATGCCGGCGGACAGGCCGATCGCCGAGCTCGCCAGCAGAAAGCTCCTTCCGCCGAACTCGCCCGGCAGCGTCATGGGGCGGCTGCTCTTCCATACACGGCGCGCAAGACCGCCTCGCTGAGCTGGTTATCGGCCCCCGCCTCCTCGATCGTCCGTACCGCGTCGAGGCCGCGAAGCCCGACCGGAGTAGGCCTGCCGCCGTCGACCATCACATGACGTTCGTCGAGCATGTAGGCAGCCCCCTCGAGTTTCCCGGCGGCCGCCACCGCGCAGTCGCGGTCCGCCCAGACGCCGTGCAGCAACGCACTGAAAACACGGCCGCTCGTATCGGTCTGGTTCCATCCCGACGGATCGCCTCCCGTCAGATCGTAGACCGCCAGATAGAGCGGTGTGTCGCCAAGCGCCGCAAGATCGGCATCGATATCGTGCCCCGCCTCCGCGACGATGAACATCGCCTGCCCTGCGGCGTCCTCGCTGCCGACAAGCTGGCGCGCGGCCCCCTCGCCCAGATTGTAGAGGAGCGCGCGGCGGAAGACATTCTGCTCGTCGCGGTGGATATGCTGGGTCACCTCGCTATGGATCAGCCCGGCGCGGTCGTCCTCGGACCGATAGGTAACGATCGCGATCCCCTCGAACGGCTCGGAGGCGGCGTCGAGCGGGGTCACATGATGCTGCGTATAACGGTCGAACCCCGGGATCCTCGCCGCCATCACCCCATGAACGTCGCGCCAGTAGCGCGTGAAGAGCGAGCGGCTGATATCCGGGCGTCGCTCGATCAGTGCAACGGTGCTTACGCCGACCATAATGCCCCCTCGACCGGGATGATCGAACCCGAAACATAGGCGCCCGCACGCGAAGCAAGGAAGACAACCGCTCCGCCGATATCGGTTTCGTTCCCGAGCCGCTCGGCCGGAATGCCCTCGATCATCTGCTCCTTCAGTCCGGGAATAGCGGTGAAGAAACCGTCCGTCATATCGCTCGGGAAGAAGCCGGGCGCGACCGCATTCACATTGATCCGCCTCCGTGTGAGATCCGACGCCAGCGCGCGGGTGAGCTGGTGGAGGCCGCCCTTGGCGGCGCTATAGGCATAGGCGCTGCTGCTTTTTGCCCACAGTGCGGCGATCGATCCGATATTGATCACCCGCGCCGGATCGCCGTCGCGCGCAGCTGCCGTCAGCTGCGGCAACAATCCCTGGACGAGGAAAAAGGGTGCGCGAAGATTGACGGCCAATTCGCGGTCCCATTGCGCTGGCGTGATCGCGTCGATCGGCGCCGCGGTGAAGGTTCCGGCGTTGTTGACGAGGATGTGCACTTCGCTCGCTTCCGCGGCGATTGCGGTCACCGCCTCGTCTATTGCCTCGCTCGTCGACAGGTCATGCGCAAGCAAGGTGCAGGAGCCATCGGCGTCAAGGGCCCCCGCAAATGCCCTGTTCTCGCGTGAGCCGCGCGAGACAATCAGCACGCGCGCGCCTGCTGCCAGCAGCGACCGGCTGATCATTGCGCCGACGCCTTTCGCACCCCCAGTCACGACGGCAGTCTTGCCCGACAGATCGAACAGCCCCTGCGCCGATGCGACGACCGGCGCCGGGTTGGTGACAAACGACTGGCAATTTTCTAGGTCGACGAAATTGGCTTCATCGGGCTGAACCTCCGCCAGATAAGCGGGCTCGGCGAAGGCCTGCAGCATGGCGGCCTCGCTCCGGAAATCGAGCACGGCGACGCCGTCAAAGTCCCCCGAGACCCCGAACAGCCTAGCGACCGGACTGTCGCGATTGGCGAGCGCATGCTGGGTATAGCTACGAAGATGGCGCGTGAAATCGCCGCAGGCACGAAGCAGCGGCCCGTGCTTTTCTTGCCAATGCGCGGTGAACTCCTCGGCGCTGAGGCCGGGCTTGCGCTTGATGCAGACGATCAGCGTCGTCATCGTCAGGGAGCCGGCTTCGCGACGTTGATCGTCTGGAGCGCGAGATAGGGATAGAGGCCTTCAACCCCGCCCTCGACGCCGAACCCCGACTGCTTGTTCGCCGGGAACGGCACCTGCGGGTCGAGTGCGCAGTGCTGGTTGACCCAGACGCTGCCGCTCTCGAGCCGCGCCGCGACCTTGGTGGCGGCAGCGACATCGGTGCCCCAGACCGAGCCGCCGAGCGCGAAGGGCGAGGCGTTGGCGCGTGCAACGACATCGTCGACATCGCTGTAGCGGATGATCGGGAGGATCGGTCCGAAGGGCTCCTCGTCGACGATCGCCGAGCCCTCTGCCACATCGCGCACGACGGTCAGTGGGACGAAATAGCCGGCACCCCCGGCCGCTTCGCCGCCAGCGACGATCTTTCCTGCGGCCTTCGCCTCGCCGAGATAGTGCAGCACCTTTTCATATTGAGCCTTGTTCTGGACCGGCCCGAATTCGGCGGCGGCATCGCTCCCCGGAGCAACAGTCGCGGATGCGGCCAGCGCCGCGATCGCATCGCACATGGCGTCATAAAGACTGTCATGAACATAGAGGCGCTTGATGACGGCGCACACCTGCCCCGAATTGAAAAAGGCGAAGGCGAAGATTGCAGGTGCGATCGCCGCGACATCGGCGTCGGGGAGCACAATCGCCGCATCGTTGCCGCCGAGTTCGAGCGTCACGCGCTTCAAGGTCGGCGCCGCAGACGCCATGATCTTGCGGCCCGTTTCGGTCGATCCCGTGAAAGTGATCTTGGCGACATCTTCGTGCGCCACGAGCAATGCGCCGGCATCGTTGCCACCCGACAGGATGTTGACGACGCCGGGAGGCACCACGTCTGCCCATAGCTCCCCGATCCTCAGAGTAGTAAGCGGCGTTGTCGGGGCTGTCTTCACGACGATCGTGTTGCCGGCCGCGAGCGCGGGGGCGATCTTGTTGGAAGCGATGAAGACGGGGGCGTTCCAGGGGACGATGGCGCCTACCACGCCCAGAGGCTTGCGATGCAGTTCGACGCGGCGGGTATCGTCCTCGACGATCAGTTCGGGCTCGACCTCCAGTCCCGCATAATAATCGAGATAAGCCGTCGCGAGATGGAGAATCTCGAATTGTGCGAGTCCGATCGGCCGCCCGGTCTCCTGAACAAGCAGTGCACAGAGCTCCTCGGCATTCTCGGTGATCTTCGTGGCCATGGACCGCAGAATGTCGCCCCGCGCTGCCGGTGCGAGGTCGCGCCATGCAGGATAGGCCGCCTTTGCGGCCGCCACGGCTCGTTCGACATCGGCCGCATCCGCATCGGGAACTTGGGTGAAAGCAACGCCGGTGCAGGGATCGACGACGTCGAGTCTTCGACGCCCCTCCACGAGTTCGCCGCCAATCAGCATCCGGACCATGTTTCTCTCCTCATTCTCAGGCGATTTCGGCCACACGGTTGCCGCCGTTGTTCGTCTCGGGAACGGCCGATGCGCTGCGGAATCGCTCCATCACACTCGCCTCCAGCCCGCGGACGCGCTCGACCGACGCTTCCTTGACATGGCCATAGCCCCGTATCTGAGCCGGAAGGCTCGCAGCCTCGACCGCAAATTTGTGATTGGCGCTGTTCAGCGCGCCCGTCATCGCGCGCATGCGCGCCTCATACTCGTCGATGAGTGCTCGCTCCATCTTGCGCTCGGCGGTATGTCCGAACGGATCGAGTGCCGTCCCCCGAAGCCTTTTGCCCTTTGCAAGCAGAGGGAAGAGCTTGCCGACCCAAGGGCCGAATTCGCGCTTCAACAGATGCCCGGTTTCAGGATCGCGCTTCGAGAAGAGCGGCGGCGCCAGATTGTAGCGCAGCTTCGCCCCATCTTCAAAAGACGCGGCGAGGTCGCGCTTGAACGCCGGATCGGCGTGGAGGCGGGCGACTTCATATTCATCCTTGTAAGCCATGAGCTTTGCAAAGTTGCGTGCCACCATGACGGCCAAAACCGTGCTTCCGGGCAAGACCCGATCCTCAGCCCCCGCCACCTCATCGACGAGCGCGCGGTAGCGCGCCGCATAGGCTTCATCCTGATAAGCCGTGAGCAAGGCGGTACGATGCGCGACTATATCGGCAAGGACGGTCAGCGGCTTGAACTCCGGTGCCGTTTTGGTGTCAGCCACGGCGGCTTCGACCTTATCAGGATCGACCACGAGCAGGCGACCGAGCGCAAAGGCCGACTGGTTGAACGCGATCGCAACCCCATTGATCTCGACCGCGCGCGCGATCGATGCGGGTGACACGGGGAGCAACCCGAGCTGCGAGGCATAGCCCAGCATGAAGAGATTGGCCGCGATCGTGTCACCGAACAGCGCGAGCCCGAGCCCCGTTGCATCGACCCCGTGCAGCTCCGACGACAGCTTCTGGAGCCGTCCCACGATCAGGCTCTGATCGAGCACGAGGTCCGGATTGCGCTGAAAGGCCGGGGTCGGAGTAATGCGCGCGTTGACGACCGTCCGCGTTCGCGTATCCGACAGGGTAACAACGGGCTCCTTCGCCAGCGCCGCGACGGCGTCGAAGGCCAGCGCGAGGTCGGCTTCGCCCGTGCCGAGCTTTTGCGCAGCAAGATCGCTTGCCACGGCGGCAATGCGGACGTGGCTGTAAACGGCGCCATTTTTCTGGCTCAGCCCCGTCATGTCGAAAACCGAGCAGGCAAGCCCTTCGAGATGCGCCGCCATGCCGAGCAGCGCCCCAACGGTTACGACGCCCGTCCCACCAATGCCCGAGACCATTATATTAAATGCGCCGGCTGTGAACGCGGCAAGCGCCGGCTCGGGGAGATCAGTCTGCGCCTCGCCCGCGAGCGCGGACACCTTCGGCTTGCGGGGCTCCGCGTCGAGCACGGTGATGAAGCTCGGGCAGAAGCCTTTGACGCAGCTATAATCCTTGTTGCAGTTCGACTGGTCGATCTGGCGCTTGCGGCCCAGCTCGGATTCTTTCGGCCAGACGCTGACGCAATTGGACTGAACCGAACAGTCGCCGCAGCCCTCACACACCGCGCTGTTGATGAACATGCGCTTCGCCGGATCAGGAAATTTGCCGCGCTTGCGGCGACGGCGCTTTTCGGCGGCGCAGGTCTGCTCATAGACGATGACGGTGACGCCCTTCACCTCGCGCAGTTCGCGCTGCAAGGCATCGAGCTCGTCGCGGTGATGGACCGTCACACCTTCGCCCAGACCGCTGTTCGCGTCATAAAGGTCGGGACGGTCGGTCACGACGATGCAGCGCTCGACGCCTTCCGCAAGCACCTGGCGCGTAACGTCGCCGGGGGTGAGCGGGCCATCGACGGGTTGGCCGCCGGTCATCGCCACCGCGTCGTTGAACAGGATCTTGTAGGTCATATTGACCTTGGCCGCGACCGCACCGCGGATCGCGAGCAGTCCCGAGTGATAATAGGTGCCGTCGCCGATATTCTGGAAGATGTGCGGCGTCTCGGTGAAATAGGCGAGGCTGTACCAATGCGCGCCCTCGCCGCCCATTTGGGTATTGGGAAGCATCTCGGGACCCGAATACATCGCCATGGCGTGGCAGCCGATGCCGCCGCCTGCGAGGCTCCCTTCCGGGAAACGCGTCCCCGAGTTATGGGGACAGCCCGAACAGAAATAGGGCGCGCGCACCGCGTCCCCGGGCTTCTGGCTTGCGACCTTGGTCATCGCGGTCCGAAGCGCAGCGACGCGCTCGGCGATCGCCGGCTGCTCGCTTCCGAGCCGCCGCAGCCGCTCGGCGATCACGAGCGCGAGCTGCAAGGGATCGAGCTGCTCGTCGCTCGGGATCATGAAAGCGCCCGTCTCGTCGCTCTTGCCAACGATCGGCGGCGCACCGGGGCGGCCGTACAGGATCGCCTTCGCCTGCGCCTCGGTCAGCCCGTCCTTTTCTTCGATAAACAGGAGTTCGGCTTGCCCCTCGGCGAATTCGGCGAGCCCCTCGCGCTCGACGGGATACATGCAGCCGAGCTGATAGAGCGAAATACCGAGCGCCGCCGCTTCGGCATCGTCGAGGCCCAGCAGCTTGAGCGCCTGCCTCGCATCCTGCACCGCCTTGCCGGTCGCGACGATGCCGAGCTTTCGCATGCCCGTGTCGATGAGGATCCGGTCGATGCCATTCGCGCGCACGAACTTCTCGACCAGCGGCCAGCGATACCGCTTGGCGACGATCTCCGACTGCACCCGGTCGAGGTGAGTCGGGAAATTGTTGAAACCATTGGCCGGTGCGACCCCGCGATCGGGCAGCACCGGGCCATTGTCGCGCTTTGGCAGCTCGACCGTCATCGTCTGCTCGAGCACCTCGTTGCACATCTTGAAGCCGGTGAAGAGGCCGGTGTAGCGCGACATCGCCCAGCCGAGCAGGCCATATTCGAGAACGTCCTGAACATTGGAGGGTGCAAGGATCGGCATGCCCGCGTGCATCAGCGCCATTTCGCTCTGGTGCGCGACCGTCGACGACTTACCGGAATGATCGTCTCCCGCGACGATCAGCACGCCGCCGTTCGGATGCGAGCCCGCCATATTGCCATGCTTGAAAGGGTCCCCTGAGCGGTCGACACCAGGACCCTTGCCGTACCAGATGGCAAATACCCCGTCCTTGGTGGCGTCCGGGATGCCCGCAAGCATCTGCGTGCCCCAGACCGCAGTTGCCGCCAGATCCTCGTTGACGCCGGGCTGGAACATTACATCCATGCTCTCGAGCAGATCTTTCGCGCGCCATAGTTCCTGGTCATAGCTGCCGAGCGGCGAGCCGCGGTAGCCCGAGATGAACCCGCCGGTGTCGAGCCCGGCGCGCGTGTCCCGCTCCTTCTGGAGCATCGGCAACCGCACGAGCGCATGCGTGCCGGTCATCAGCACGGTGCCCTCGTCGATCGTATATTTGTCGCTCAGTTTGACGTCACGCATGGGAATGAAGCCTTGGGGGTTCGTCGGGACGATAGGCAGCGCCATGATCCTCGAGATAAGCTTGGAAGCTCGTATGAAAATCGGCGAGAACGAGCTGGGTACTCGGCCGATCGTGCATCGCGGCGAGCCACTCGTCGAGGCCGCCGATTTCGTCGATGATCGAGCGCTGGTAGACGAAGCGGGACACGCGCTCGGCGATGTCGAGATTATAGAAGAGAAAGAGATCGGCCTGGCCGGGACGTTCGCCGAAGAGGAACGGAAACGGCGTGAGCAGCTGCGACAAGGCGCCGGTGGCGCGATCGAGCATGGCCCGAACCGCCGCTTCAGTCGCCTCGGTGTTGCTCCCGCCCATGAAGGCGCCCGGGAACAGCTGGCGCACCTGCGCCTCGACATAGAGCTGCACCAGATTGATGATCTGGCGCGACCGGGCCCGCGAGAAGGAATCGAGGTGCCGGAGCGGCACGCCGGGATATTCGTCGTCCAGATAGTCGAGAATGGCGACCGTCTCGCTGAGATACCCCTCGCCCGTATCGAGCACCGGAATCTTGCCAAGCGGACTCATCCTGCGGAAGTCAGGCTCCTGCGAGGCTCGGGTGATGACGAACGCAAACGGGAGTTGCTTTTCAAGGAGAGCAGCGCGCACGATGTTGACATAATTGCTCACCGGATAGCCGAGGAGACGAAGACCGCTCATGGCCGCAAATCCATGATCTTGCCGGGATTGAGGATGTTCCCGGGATCGAGCAACCGCTTGATCTCCGCCATCAGTCCGCGCTCGCCCTCCGAGCGCGAGACATCGAGCCAGGGTTTCTTCTCGAGGCCGATGCCATGCTCGGCAGAAATCGATCCGTTGATCGGCCGGAGCGGTTCATAGACGCACGCCTCGACACCGTGGCGGTCGCCCTCGCCGCCCGCACCGATCGCGATATGGAGATTGCCGTCTCCCATGTGGCCGAGAAAGGCGATCTTGCCTTCGGGCCAGCGGCCTTTGAGTCGCCCGGTGACCGAGGCGATATAATCCTGCATGTCGCCCACCGGAAGCGAAACGTCGAAAGCATAAAAGGGCTGAAATTCGCGAACGACATGCTCGAGATCCTCCCGAATCTCCCATATCTGCTGGCGCTGCGCTTCGGAGCGAGCAAGAACCGCATCGTCGAAATAGCCGCGTTCGCCCGCCTCGCCCAGGACGGTCTCGAACAATTCGGCATCGCGGTCCTGCTGCGATCCGAGCATTTCGATGATCGCATAATAAGGCTGATCGTTGGGAAGCGGCGGCGCATGCTTATCCGCGCCGGTGTTGACCTTGTAGAAGCTGTTGTCGATCAGCTCGAACGCGCTCAGAAGCCCGCCAAATCCTTGATCGACAAAGCGGAGGAGAGCGACCATCTGGTCGAACGCCGAAGCGCAGACGATCGCGGTGTTGCAGCTCGTCGGGCGCTCGCGAAGGCGAAGGACGAGCCGGGTGATGACGCCAAGCGTCCCTTCGGAACCTATGAACAGCTGCTTCAGATCATATCCCGTATTGTTCTTGATCATCTGGTTGAGCGAGGAGATGATCCGGCCGTCGGCGAGTACCGCTTCGACGCCGAGCACTTGGTCGCGCATCATCCCGTATCGAATGACGCGCATGCCGCCCGCGTTGGTCGACGCGTTGCCCCCGAGCTGACACGAACCGCGACCGCCGAGGTCGAGAGGGAACGTCAGGCCGTGCCCGGCAAGCTCGCTCTCGAGCCTCTCGAGGACAACGCCGGCCTGGACAGTCGCCGTCCGGTTGACCGGGTCGATCGTCTCGATCGCAGCCATGCGCTCGAGCGATAGCGCGATTTCGCCGCGCCGCGTTTCAGTGGCGCGCACCCATCCCGACATGCCGCCCTGAACGACGAGTGGCTGACCGGCGGCATTGCACAGGCGCAGGATCGCCGCCACCTCCTCGGTCGTGCGCGGCCGCACGATCGCGTCGGCGCCGATCCGGTCCATGAAATAGCCGGGATAGCGCGACGAGACCTCCTCCCCCGTCAGCAGGCCGCCCTCGCCAACGATGCCTCGCAGTTGCTCGATCAGAACCGCCGAGACGGCGGGAAGGGCGTCGGCGGCGCTCATAGGCTCACAAAGACATCATCGCCGTCGATCCGGACCGGGTACCGTTCGAGAATGATGGAATCGTCTTCCTGACATTCGCCGGTTTCGAGGTCGAAGGTCCAGCCGTGCCATGGGCAGGTCAGGATTGTCCCTTCGACTTCTCCCTCGTGGAGCGGGCCTTCGGCGTGCGGACATTGGCCGTTCGTGGCGACCACCTTGCCGCGGCAGACGAACAGGGCGACGTCCTGACCGCCGGCTTCGGTTAGAATAGGCTCGCCAGCTTCCACCGCGGCGAGCGACCCGATGCGATATTCCTTCTTGTCGGACATTACCGTGGTCACCCGGGTATGGCTTCTAGCTGCTGCAGCACAGGAATGGCGTCCCAGATGCTTCGCTCAAGGATGATCTTGCCATCCTCATCCCACCCCATCACGGTCACGCCGCGGGTCTTGGTCACCTTGCCTTTCGCGGCAACACCCAGAAAGTCTCCGGCGTGCTTCGTTTCCCAAGTCCACTGGAATGAACCGAGACGGGCGTCGCCGACATAGTCGAAAACGTCGAACTTGTTGTAACTCAACGCCGGATCCTCGATAATGAAGCCCTCGAAGAAGGAGCGCAGGGCCGGAAGGTCATTGTTGATCCTGAGGTCGAAATTGACGTCCTCGAACTGGAATTCGGGAGCGTAGAGCGTCATCAACTCGTCGGTTCCATCGGCAAAAAGACCGATCCAATATTGTGCCCATTGCTTGTTCATCGCGTGCCTCCGTGCCTCGTTATCGTCCTGTGACGCCGCGATGGCATCACGATCCCGATCATCTCAAAAATGTCCGTCCCCGGCAAAGCCTGTCGGGGACGGAGAGGTGGGAGAGATCAGAAATTGAACCGGCCTTCCACGCCAAGCTGGCGGGTCTCCGCACGCGACGTGAGCTGGAACACACCGAGCAGAGGCAGGACGGAACGGTTATATTTCTCATTGAAGATATTCTTGCCGAAGACCGACAGGCTCCACCGGTCAGCCTTCGCGAGCGTCAGGCGGGCGTCGACGAGATCGACCGGGCTGCGCCGCGATCCGGGCGTGTTGATCACATCCCACCAGGTCGATCCGATCCGGACATATTCGACACGCGGCGTCAGCGCCAGGTCGTTGCCCAGATCGAAGTCATGGGTGATCCCCAGATTGAGGTTATATTTGGCGGCGTTCGGCGCCCGGTTGCCGACATAGGCCGGGTTCGCGGCGAAGGCCCGCACCTTTCCATCGGTATAGCCATATGCGCCGAAGATCTGTGGCCCACCCGGAATCCGCCAGTTGAAGTCGACCTCGAACCCGCGGAGGCGTACCTTGTCGATCGAAGTGGTCGTCTGGAGGCCCGCCGACGGGAAGAATTCGAACTGTTGGGCCCCCGACACATTGGTGGTGAATGCCGCAAGGTTAAGGCTCAGCGAACGATCGAACAGGCGCAGCTTCGTCCCCACTTCCCAAGAGGTCGATTTCTCGGGGTCGAACTGGTCCTGGACGAATACCTGTGCGCCCGGGGGCGCGACCGCGAGCAGCGCGGCGCGGCTGCCGAGCGGGTTGAAACCGCCGCTCTTGAAGCCCTTGCCATAGCTCGCATAGACGCTGCCCGTCCGACCGAGATCGTATGAAATACTGGCTTTCGGCTCGAACTCCTTGAAGGTTTCCGACGCTTGGCAATCGGCGAGCGTCGTGCCGGGACCCCGCGCCTGGATACAGAGGTTGTAATTGGCGCCGGTCACCGGATTGATCGCGTCGGGCGCCAGTTCGACGACGCTTCGCTTCTCGATATCGTAGCGACCGGCGAGATTGAGATGCAGCTGATCCGTCACATCGAACTGTACGCTGGCAAAAGGCGCAAAGCTCTCGGTCTTGTAGGCCTGCCGCGCGTAGGACACGGTCGCGCCGATGATGGGATCACCCGGCAGATCGATGCCGTCCGAAGGTGGCACGACGCCGACGAGGTCCTGGTTGAGTTCGCTAATCTGGCCGCGCTTGAAGTTCAGATAATAGAGGCCGACCTGCCAACGGAAGCGCTGATCGTCCGGAGAGGTGAGCCGCAGCTCCTGCGAGAAGTTGCGGTCGCGATATTTATAGCCCTGTACAGTCGAGCCCGGAGTCCCCGAATCCGCCAGATAGGGCGGCGAGTCGCCGCCAAAGAACTGGTAGAGCTTGTCCGCTGCGGTCACCGAGGTGATCGTTGCCCAGCCCATGTCAAAGTCGATTTTCAGCGACCCCGAAACGAGCCACTCGTCGAGCTGCCCCTCGACATTGGTGACGAACGGGAGATCGGTCCGATCCGCGTCAAGCTCGTTGACCGGGATCCCGCCGATCGGCAGGCCGACGAACTGTGACTGGAGCGCAGTGGATCCGCCCTTGGTATCGTGTCCGCTGAGCTTGAAATCGACGGTCAGCCCGTCAACTGGCTCCCAGTAAAGCCGCGCCTGACCAAGTGCGGTGCGAAGCCGGTAGGGCTTCTCGCCGGTCGTGATGTTCGTGAAGGGGCCGTCGGTGTCGCGAAACGACGCCGCGACGCCAAAACCGAGCGTGTCGCTGAGCGGCCCGCTGACCTCGACCTGTGCGCGGGCCGTATTCCAGCTGCCGTATCCCGCGAGCACCGAACCGCCGAGTTCGGTTCGCGGTAGCTTCGTGGTGACGACGATCGCGCCGGCCGCGGCGTTCCGGCCGTAAATCGCGCTCTGCGGACCTTTCAGGACTTCGATCTGTTGAATGTTGAACAGGTCCTGGTTGAACTGCTTGAGGCTCGACAGCTGGACGCCATCGATCACCACCGCGACGTTCGGGTCGGAGTTGCGAACCGAAGTCTGACCGCGGATGTTGGTGAAGCTGTCGCCAGTCGCCTCGTCGATGAAGGTCACGTTCGGCGTCGAGACCAGATAGTCCTGCGGCCGGACGATGCCTTTCGCGGCGATATCTTCATCGGTGGTTACCGATACCGCGATAGGCACCTGGCTCAGATTCTCGTTTCGCTTCGTCGCCGTCACGATGATGTCCGTCGGATCGCTGGTCTCGGTGGCCGGCGCCGTCTGCGCCATTGCCGGCACGGCCGTCAGCGCCATGCCGACGACCCATACCGCCGACGCACGACAAAAATATCCCCTGGTGCGCATCAATCCTCTCCTCCTCAATATGGCATCGTCGGCCTTTGCGGCGCTATCTGCCCTTGTCGAAGCGTGCATCGGATATCGCGGCGGGAAACGACAGGGCGCGACGTGCCAAGGGAAAGCCGTTCGGGACAAAGCGACACGTTCGGCAGGACAGCGAGATCCCGATGCCCTATCAGGCCAATCGTGACATCTGTGTCCGATTGGCCTATTCGTCGTGAAATCATAAAATATGAGGGTCGGGTGACTGAAACGGAATCGAAGTCCGGACTGACCGGGTGGGTGCTGGCAATCGTCCGGGCGATGCACGCAAGCGGTATCGATCCCGACAAGGTGCTGAGCGATATCGGGATGGATCCTTCACGCCTCGAAGGTGGCTACGGACGCTACTCGCAGGAACAGATCAGCATGCTCTGGCGCAAGGCCGTGGCGCTGAGCGACACCGACTTTGCGCTTCGGGTTGCCGCGGAGGTGCGGCCTTCGACCTTCCACGTCGTCGGCTATGCGATGAGTTGTTCGGCGACACTTTCGCGCGCGCTTCACCGATTCGCCTTCTATTGTCGGCTCATTTCGGATTCGGCGACGGCAACACTCACCGAGTCGGGCGAGCAGGTGACGCTTTCCATCTTCTTCGATACCGGCGGCGAGCCACCCATTTACCAGACCGTCGATACCGTGCTCGCCTCGGTCCTTGGCTATCTTCGCTGGATCGCGGGGATCCCCATCACGCCGATATCGGTCAGCCTCGCCCATCCCAAGCCCCGGCAAAGCGATGGACTGGAGGCTTTTTTCGGGTGCCCCGTGGCTTACGGACAGCCCGAGGATTCGATCGTCTTCACCCGCGCCGACCTCGACCGCCCGATTCTCGTGGCCGACGAGGAGTTGGCCTCGCTGCTCGATGGCGTCGCGAACCGCTATCTCGAGACGCGCATGGCGGGGCGCTTCGCAGTGCGCGTCCGCGATGCGCTCATCGCCCGCATGCCCGACGGAATGGTCCGCAAGAGTGACATCGCCAAGAGCCTGCACATGACCGAGCGGACCTTGCTGCGGCGATTGAAGGACGAGGGCACGACCTTTTCCGATGTTCTGGATCGCGTGCGGCTGCAGCTCGCCTTTCAATATCTGAGGCGCAGCGATCTTGTCATCCGGGATATTGCCTATATGCTTGGATTCTCCGACGAGGGGACCTTTTCGCGCGCGTTCAAGCGCTGGACAGGCCGACGCCCGAGTGTCGTCGCTCAGATGAAGGCCGACGAGATCAGCGAAGTCGCACGGAAACTCGACATCTAGGCCTGTCGCAGCGCCGGGGTGGTTTTTTCAGTTTCTTGCGCTTCCGCCACACCGGCCAGGAACGCCGGGACCTTCGCCGCGAGGCGCAAATGGTCACGCCCGATGTCGCCAGGCGACGCGCAGCCGATCAGCGCCATCGTGCGCATCGTCTCCTGCTTCATGCCGCCAAGCCACCGTTCGACCCCTGCGGCACCGAAAGCGGACAGGGCATAAAGATAGGGCCGCCCGGTCATGCAGGCACGCACGCCCATCGCGAGTGCCTTGACGATATGGCTCCCGCGACGAATGCCGCCATCGAGGATCACCTCGATCCGGTCGCCCGCAGCGTCGACGATGTCGGCGACGAGGTCAATCGTGGCGGCGCTCCCATCGAGTTGCCGGCCGCCATGGTTGGAAATGATCACAGCGGTCGCGCCGGCATCGGCGGCGCGAAGCGCGTCGTCCGCACGCTGAAGGCCCTTGATCGCGAACGGGCCGCCCCAATAGGCCGCGACCTTCGCGATTCGCTCCCAGCTGATATGGGCTTCCATCTTCGAGGCGAAGAAGGCGGCAAGCGTCGAGAGATCGCCTTCTCCGCCGGCGGTGACATTGGGCAGCGAGAATTTTCCCCCGCCCAGATAGCCAAGGCACCAGCCGGGCCGGGTCACGAAGGAAGCGAGCGAGCCCGGCGTCAGACGCGGTGGAACCGTAAGCCCTGAGCGCAAATCCCGCTCGCGGTTGCCCGCCACAATGGTGTCGACCGTCAGGCAGAGCGCATCGAACCCCGCCGCCTTGCAGCGATCGATGCTGGCGAAATTCAGGGCGTCGTCGGCAAGGAGATAGAGTTGATAGATTTTGGGGCCGGTGCTGATCGCGCCGATTTCCTCGATCGAGGCGGTCGCCATGGTCGACAACGCATAGCCGCAGCCCGCATAGGCGGCCGCGATCGCTACGGCCTGCTCGCCGTCGGGGTGGAACATCCGGCTCATGCCCGTTGGCGCGAGGATGAGGGGCCAGTCGAGTTCGCAGCCGAGAACGCGGGTCGCGCCGCTGACCCGCGTCACGTCGGTCATATAGCGCGGAAAGAGGTCGTAGCGGTCGAAGGAGGCCACATTCGCGGCCGCCGTCTTCTCGTCGTCCGCACCGCCGCAGATATAGTCGAAGAGCGGTCGCGGCAGGCGGCGCCGCGCGGCATCCTCATAGTCAGCGGTGCTGTAACACTGCGCCAACCTCGGCATATCGCCCACTCCCCTGTTCGTGCCTGCGCAAGGCAGGCTCAGCCGCGCGCGCGAAAACGCACCTTGAGGTGATGCGGGCCCCGGGCGAAGTAGGAGTCGAGCCACTCGACTTCGTCCGACAGCGGCTCGAGTAGTTCGAAGCGCTGGAACACGGTTTCGAGGGCCGATCGCGCCTCCATTCTCGAGAGATGGTTGCCGAGGCAGAAATGCGGCCCCTGCCCGAAGGACATCAGCGGGAAGGTGATCTTGCGGTCGATATCGAAGACCTCCGGATTGGCGAACTTGGTCTCATCGCGGTTCGCCGAGGCGAGCAGCGGCATCACCGTCGACCCCTTGGGGATCTTCACCCCGCCCAGTTCGGTATCCTCCATCGTATGGCGGAAGATGATCTGTACCGGCGGATTGTAGCGCAGCACTTCCTCGATCAGGGCGGGAATCAGCTCGGGATTGGCGCGCACCCTGTCGTATACGTCGGGATGGCGCTTCAGTTCGACCAATGTCGTCCCCAACAGGTTGGTGGTCGTCTCGACGCCGCCGATCAGGAGCAGGATCGACATCTGGATCACTTCGATCCGCGACATTTTTTCGCCGTCGATCTCTGCAACGATGAACTGCGAGATGAGATCGTCCTGCGGATCGGCCGCGCGCTCGTCGTAAAGATCCTCGAAGAAGGCGCGCACCTTGTCCGAGCTATCCTGGATCTCGGCGAGCCGCTCGGGCCCGTAGGCAGCGCGGTTTGCCGCGGCGAGGATATTGTCGACCCAGATCTTGAACTCGGCGCGCCGTGCGGTCGGCACGCCGAGAACCTGTGCGATGACGGTGACGGGATAGAGCGCGCAGAAGTCGGTAGCGAAATCGAACTCGCCTGTCGTGCCGTGCTTTGCAACGATGTCGTCAATGAGCTCGTTCGCCACTTCATAGGTACGGTCGACGAGAATCTTGATCTTCGAGGGCACGAATGCCTTGTTTGCGAGCTTGCGCAGATGGACATGGCCCGGCGGGTCCATCGAGATCATCGGCGGCACCTCGGGCACCGGGTCATATTCGCCGAGCAGCGCCGGCCAGAACATCGAACTGCTGTAGAGCTTGCCGTTTTTCAGCAGCGTATCGACATCGTCATAGCGCGCGACCCCGAAAGCCTGGAGCGATGGCAGCCAGGTCACGGGGTCGTCGCGGCGAAGCTTGGCGTAAAAGGGATAAGGCTCGTGCTTCACCACTGGGTCGAGCGGATCATAGACCCGATCGTCGCTGCCCGTGTCGTCGCTCCGGCCCAAGAGGGTCTCGCTCATAGATCTCTCCGCATGCGGGACAGCGCCGGGCGCCATCCTCTATCTGGTTGATAGGAAGCCTATGGGCAGCAAGCGCCACCCCGAAGGGCCAGCCGTGCCACGAAAAAGCAGAGGGTGCCAAAGATTTGGGCCTGCTGGCACGTTCGGCCTCGCCGTGACCCCTTCTGCCGTGGCAAAGACCATGTAGCAGGATAGTTTGTCGGGACTGAGAACGGGCCAAGCCCGCACATTCCCGGACGAGAGAGGAATACCCATGCATTTTCTATATGCCGCCCATGTCACCGACGAACATCTGACGCGCGACCAGCAGCGCGTGCTTCGCGGTATCCGCTCGCCGACTATGGCAACGGGCGTCGACACGCCTTCCCACAATTCACGGCCGAAGGACTTCAACAGCGCCCAGGACTGGGTCACCGCGTTCTTCGACAAGGGCGCCGAGGAAGTGCTCGGCTATTATGCGGATGACTTCGTCTGGGAAGATATCGAGTTCATGCAGACGATCACCACCAAGGAGGACCTCTACAAGGCATTCGTCGTCTTTAATAATTCGGGACCTGACTCGCCGTTCGGCGTCCACAAGTTCGAAGTGCTGAGCTACGATGGCGACCGTTGTCCTCGCCAACACGCCCAGACGCGCAAAGGTCCGACGCCCGGCGAGTTCCCCGAGGATGTCTATCGCCGCTATGCAGACAATATCTTCCTCGGCGCCGACTTCGAATATGACGAGTGGGGCTATATGCAGTGGATCTGGAAGGCGACGCATAACGAGGACTTCTTCGGCATTCCCGCTGCGGGCAAAACGACCTACACGCGCGGCACGACCACCCAATTCTATCGCGACGGCAAGATCGTGCGCTGCCGAACCCACTGGAACTTCCGCGAATTCGCGATGCAGCTCGGCGTGATCCCCTTTCCGGATGAAGCCTGGCGGAACAACCCGGGCCTCGGCGAGACGGCCTGATGCGCTACCGCCTGCTCGGGAAGAGCGGCCTGCGCGTGTCGCAGATCGCGCTCGGCGCGATGACGTTCGGGACCGCGGCCGACTGGTCGCGACCCGAGGAGGAATGCCGGCCGGTGTTCGAGGCCTTCGTCGAAGCAGGCGGCAATTTCATCGACACGGCCAATATGTATACCGGCGGCGAGAGCGAACGGATCGTCGGACGTATGGTCGCCTCTGATCGCGACCGGTTCGTAATCGCAAGCAAATATGCCAATGCCCTTCCCGGCAGCGGTGATCCCAATGCCGCTGGCATGCACCGCAAGAGCCTGATGCGCTCGCTCGATGCGAGCCTCCAGCGCCTGGGCATCGACTATATCGACCTCTATTTCGTCCATTGGTGGGATTTCACGGCGCCAGTCGAGGAAGTGCAGCGCGCGCTGGACGATGCGGTTAGCGCGGGCAAAATTCTTCATGTCGGCCTTTCCGATGTGCCGGCTTGGGTCGTTTCGCGTGCGCAGGCGTTTCACGACTTGCGCGGCCTCGTTCCCGTGAGTGCAATGCAGCTCGAATATAGCCTCGTCCAGCGTTCTATCGAACGTGAGCATCTACCCCTCGCGGCCGCGCATGATATCGGCGTAACCGCCTGGTCACCGCTGGCGGGCGGGATCCTCACCGGGAAATACACGCGCAATATTGGCCAAGGCGGCAGCAATCGCTTGGATAGTATGCAACTCCAGCCGCTCGACGAGCGCAATCGGAAGATCGCCGAAGCGGTCGACAAGATTGCCGACGGACTCGGTGTCACCTCGGGGCAGGTTGCGCTCGCCTGGATGATGGCGCGCGGAGTCGTCCCGATCGTGGGCGCAACCCACCCCGAACAGCTTACGGAAAATCTGCGAGCAGTCGACCTCGACCTGAACTCAGAAACGCTGGCGGCATTGAATGCGGTTAGCGTTTTTGACGCTGGCCATCCTTATAGCATGCTCGAGTGGGATATGCCGATGGCGCTTGGCTATGGTGGAATGTTCGATCAAATCGACATTCCGCACTTCCCCGGCCGAAACCGATCGGAACGCCCTCACACCGGGTAAAAAACGGTTCCCTGCCCGAGCTTTGATCCAACTTGGCCGGATTGGGCAGGGAAGTCTCGGGGAAATTAGGTGAGCAAAGTATGATCCGTTTTCAGGTGGTGATCGTGGGGGCGGGGCACGGCGGCGCGCAGGTGGCGGTGATGCTGCGCACGCAGAAGTTCGCAGGCAGCATTGCGATCATCGGCGACGAGCCTGAATTGCCTTACGAGCGCCCGCCCTTGTCGAAGGAATATTTCGCCGGCGAGAAAGAGTTCGAGCGCATTCAGCTCCGCCCAGCCAAATATTGGGACGAGCGCGAAGTGACGATGCTGCTCGGCAAGCGCGTCGTCTCGGTCGATCCCGTGGGCCACATAGTAACCACCGGAGATGGCGAGACGATCGGTTACGGCAAGCTCGTCTGGGCGACCGGCGGGCATCCGCGGATGCTGCCGATCCCCGGCGGCGATCTGCCCGGTGTGCAGGGCGTACGCACCCGCGCCGACGCTGATGCGATGAAGGCGGCATCGGAAACCGCGAAGCAGATCGTCGTGATCGGCGGCGGCTATATCGGGCTCGAGGCCGCGGCGGTGCTCACCAAGGCGGGCAAGAAGGTCGTGCTGCTCGAAGCGCTCGACCGCGTACTTGCGCGGGTCGCGGGCGAGGATCTGTCCCGCTTTTACGAGAAGGAGCATCGCGAGCATGGCGTCGATGTGCGCCTTGGCGTCAGCGTCGAGGCTATCGAGGGCCGCGACCGTGTGACGGGCGTGCGCCTGTCGGACGGCGAGGTGATTCCCGCCGACCTGGTCATCGTCGGCATCGGCATCGTCCCCGCGGTCGAGCCGTTGATCGCGGCGGGGGCGGAGGGCGGCAACGGCGTGCTGGTCGACCGCTTCTGCAAGACGAGCCTGCCCGACATCTATGCGATCGGCGACTGCGCGGCGCATGTGAACGACTTCGCAGAGGGCGCGACGATCCGGCTTGAATCGGTGCAGAATGCCAATGATCAGGCGAATGTCGTCGCCAAGGGCATCGTCGGCGACGAAGCGCCCTATCATGCCATTCCCTGGTTCTGGTCGAACCAGTACGACCTCAAACTCCAGACCGCGGGCCTGTCGACCGGGCACGATCAGGCGGTGCTGCGCGGCGACATCGCCAGCCGCAGCTTCTCGGTCGTTTATCTCAAGGCGGGGCGGGTGATCGCGATCGACTGCGTCAATGCGACGAAGGATTATGTCCAGGGGCGGATGATCGTCACCGCGGGTCTGGTGGCGACGGCTGAGCAGCTTGCCGACGCCGGAACGCCGCTCAAGGAATTGCTGCCAGCCTGATTAGCCGTCTGTCTGTATGGTGAACTTGCCAAGGCTGAAATGAAAGGGGCCGCCTTCCTGCTGCGAATATCAGGAAGGCAGCGCCGGGAGCATTACCGCACGCCCTATCACGGACGAGAACGATGAATTAGAATTTGAAGCCCACCTCGACATAGATCTCGCGGGGGTTGTCGACGAAGGCCGACATATCGGCAAGCACGCCGGGACCGGCGGTACCGGTCCCGGTGCCGCCCGCGAAGGGAATATCGTTCGCGGCCGTCACGACCAGCTTGTTCGTCAGGTTGCGTCCGATCAGCCCGATCGTCCAGCGGTCGTCCGGGCCGTTCAGGCGCAGCGCCGCGTCGATCTTCGTATAGGCCTTTTGAACGCCATCGGGACGCAGCGTATCGGTAAAATTATATTTGCCGGTATAGCTGACGTCGCTCGATAGCTGTAGCGTCCAGCCCGAGTCCGTGAGCGCCATGTCATAACTGGCGCCGAGGCGGCCCGCGAAACGCGGCGCCTTCGGCGGCGTGCGGCCGTCATAGTCCTGACTGGTGAACGCACCACCACCGGGAGGCGCGAGCAGGTTGCAGCCCTCAGCGATCGTCTGGCCGCCATAGCATTGGCCGATATAATCCTTATAGGATGCATCGTTGAATGCTGCCGCCCCGCGCAGCGAAAAGCCACCCGAGCGCCAGTTGAAATCGCCCTCGATCCCCTTCACGCGCAGCGTGCCGGCGTTGGCGACGACCTGGCCGATCGTGACCGGATCGAAATTCTGGACCTGCAGGTCGAGATAATCGTAATAATAGGCCGTCGCGTTGAGCGAGAGCGATCCGCCCATCAGGATCGCGCGCGCACCGGTTTCGCCGCCCCGCGCCCGCTCGGCGCCGAACTGGCCGGCCGCCAGCGTGGCAGCCGGGGTCAGCGTCTGCGAAATATTGAACCCACCCGATTTGAAGCCTTCCTTATAGGCGGCATAGAAGGTCAGGTCACGCGAGGGCTTGTAGCGGAGCGTGACCTGCGGCGACACGTCGCTCTCGCGATAGCGGTCGTCGAGCCGGAGCCCCGCCGGAAAAGCCGCAGCAAAGGCAAGGTGCGCGGGCAGCGACGCCTGATAGCTGTCGCGCGATTCATAGCTCCAGCGCGCCCCGCCCGCGAGTTCGATCGTATCCGAAAGATTGGCCGTCACTTCGCCGAATGCCGACATCGAGCTGCCGGTAAACCCGTTGTCACGCTTGAAGGTGACATAGGTATCAGTCACCGGGCTGATCGGCACCGGGAAGATATAGGCATCGGTGTTGAAAATGAATTTGTTGCTCGAGGCAAACAGCCCGAACAACATGTTCACCGAACCGTCCCATTTTGACTGGAAGCGCAGTTCTTCCGAGGTTTGGCGGTAGTCAGCGAGCTGCGAGAAGCCGGCAGGATAGGCCTCGCCCGACACATTGTTGAGGTCGGTCTGTTTGAAACGATAATAGGAGGTTATCGAAGTTACGTCGAACACGTCGCTGGTCAGCGTTGCGGTGAGAATTCCGAAGCCCGACTTCAGCCGCGAGTACATATGCCCGTCCCCGGCATAGCGATAATTGGCTTGTGCGACGGCAACCGGAATGGTCGAGCTGTCGGCGCGGCCATCAATGGCGCAATCGGCATTGGGGCTCGGCGGAATGCCCACGCCGGCGCCAAAGGGATCGGGCGAAAAGGGCACGGTCCGCCCGCCTCCGCAGATGCGTTCGAGAATGTCGGTCGGACCGCCATCCTTCTGGTCGGTGTAACCGGTCTTGACCTGGAAGGTCAGATTAGGCGCGGCATCCCATTCGATCGTTGCACGGCCGCTATAGGACCGCCCGAAGCCCCGGTGCTTGCTATTCCGGTGACGCTCCATTCCAAGCGGATCGAGATAGGTCAGCGCGGCGGTGTTGGTGAAGGCACCGTCGCTGTCTGAAACCCGGAAAGCCAAGCGGGCGCGCAGGGTATCGGCAAGCGGACCCGAGATATAGCCCTCGCCATATTTTTCCTTCGCCTCGAAGCCATAGCCGGCCTTGAAGCCCGCTTCGAAGACATCTTTCGGACTGTTCGTCGTCACCGAGATCAGGCCGCCGGTCGCATTCTTGCCGAAGAACAGCGCCTGTGGCCCCTTCAGCACTTCGACGCGCTGAATATCATATTGGCTGAGACCGATTTCGCGCCCGCGGCTCATCGGCATGCCGTCGATGACAAAGGACACCGACTGGTCGAAACCCGCGCTGAGCGCGGTCGAGCCGACCCCGCGAAGAAAGATGCTGGCCGAAGACCCCGACGCCGCCTTGCCCGCGACCATCGTTGGAACCAGCGAGGCCATGTCGCTGAACTCGGTGACCGCATAATTGTCGAGCGCGGCCCCGCCAAGCGCGGTGATCGCGACCGGCGCGTCGATCAGACGCTCGTCGCGGCGCCGGGCCGTGACGATGATTTCACCCTCGATCGGCGCATTGGTCACTTCGTCGGCAGCCGGTGCGGCGCTGGCTGTTGTTTCCTGGGCAAAGGCCGGAACGGCCGCCCCTGCGGCAACGATGATCGATGCCAGGCAAGCGTGGCGGATTGCGCGAAGCGAAGCACTGCGGTCCATGACGGGTCCTCTCCAAAAAGCAGGCCATCATCCGCGGCCTTGAGCAATAACCTATCTTCATTAGATTTAAAGTCAATCAGGAAAATTAATGACGTAAGGTTTTCATGGGATTTTGATAAACTGTTGAATTATATATATTTTTTAGGTGGAATGAGCCCTTCCGGCGCATAGCGTTCGCCGCGCGAAAGCGATGATGCCATCGTTGAAAGCATCGTTGCGGTCGCCCGCAACCATATGTCCCGCCCCCGCCACGTCGAGCAATTCGAGGCGGGGCAGCGTGCGGCGAAACGCCTCGACGCCGGCATCGCTGACGACGTCGCTGGAAAGGCCGCGAACCAGCAGGACCGGAAGTTCGGGCAGCATCCCCAGCGTGGTCGCGGCGCGCCGGACGACGCCATGATGATGTTCGGGAGCGTCGGCAATGATCCGCGGATCCCAATGCCAACGCAACCGGCCATCGCCGCCCTCGCGAAGATTCTTCATCAACCCCCGGCCGTCCGGCGGCGCCTTGCGCTGCGGATTATAGGCGGCGACGGCAGCAACAGCTTCCTCCACCGTCTCGAAGCCGTCGGGATTACCGCGCATGAACGAGACGATACGGTCGACGCCGCGCGGATCGGGCTCGGGCACGATATCCACGAGCACGACCGCTGCCGGCCGCAGCCCGCGATCGACCGCGACGATCGACGTGGCGCCGCCCAGCGAGGCACCGGCGAGAAGAAAAGGGACGTCCAGATCCGCAACGATCGTCGCAAGGTCGTCGGCGCGATCAGACAGCTGATACGCACCCGCCGGCGACCAGTCGCTTTCGCCATGCCCGCGCGCATCGTAATTGATGACCTGAAAGCCCTCGGCCAGCAGCCGTTCGACTGCACGGCTCCAGCTATGACGCGTCTGGCCGCCACCATGGAGCAGAATGACGGCCGGCGCCTTCCGGTTTCCGCCGCGATCCGCAACCAGCCTGACGCCGTCGCGTGCGACGTAAATGGCCCGCCGTAAGCTATCGGTCATCACTGCCTCTCCTGCTTGCCAAAAGCCTGCGCTTCGCATTATCTAACGTCAATAGATTTAATGAGACGGGAGGGACGGATGGTTCGGTTCGATTTTCAGGGCAAGCGCGTGCTCGTTACCGGCGGCACACAGGGCATCGGGCTCGGCATTGCAGAGGCCTTTACCGACAGCGGCGCCGAAGTCGTGATCAGCGGGACGCGGCCGGACGCTGCGGACTATGAAGATGATCTTTCGCGCTTCACCTATGTCCAGGCCCGCCTGGATCAGCCAGCCGATCGTGCCGCGCTGGTTCGAACTGCAGGACCGATCGACATTCTCGTCAACAACGCCGGCCAATCGCACGCGGATGAATATTCGATGGAAGGCTATGGCCGCGTCATCGAGGTCAACCTCAACGCCGCCGCCGAGCTTTGCTATCTCTTTTATCCGGTCCTGCGCGCGCGGGGCGGAACGATCGTCAACGTCGGATCATGCGCCAGCTTCATCGCGATCGGTTACGCGCCCGCCTACACCGCGAGCAAGGCAGGCTTGCTGGGCTTCACCCGCGCCGTTGCCGATCAATGGGCACGCGACGGAGTGCGCGTCAATCTGGTTGCACCGGGCTTTATCGAGACGCGGATGACGTCGGGCGTTCGCGCCGACGAACGAAAAGCCGGCAACACATTGCGTGCGATCCCGGTGCGCCGTTTCGGCACCCCGGCCGAAGTTGCCGCCGCAACCCTGTTCCTCGCCTCCCCCCAGGCATCCTACATCACGGGACAAAGCCTCGTCGTCGATGGCGGGCTGTTGCTTCGGTGATGCATAAACCGATCCCTTTTAGGCTGGCACTCGCGCATCGGTGCTGCCATGAGCGGCCCGAACAGGGGAAATCAATTTGGCACGACCTTCAAAACCGCTGATTTCGCGGAGCAATGCGGCAGAAGCCGCGCTCGAGGTGATCGACGAGCACGGGCTGGAAGAGCTGAGCCTGGCCCTCGTTGCCAAGAAACTCGGCGTCCGCCCGCCGTCGCTCTATCATCATTTCAAGGACAAGTCGGAGCTGCTTCAGGAAGTCGTGCGCGGACTGCTCATCCGCATGCCCGACACCGATTCCTCGAGCCATACGTTCGAAGAGCGCATCATCGCGCGATGCGTGGCGACGCGCCGGAATCTGCTGGATCATCCGAACGCCGCGCCGCTGATCCTGCGCTATTTCCCGCGGCATATGCTGCTCGCCGCCTATAATCGCGCCGCTGCGGAAGAGCCTTATCCCGCGGAAATCCAGATGACGGTGATCGATGCGGTCGAGAAATATACTTATGGCGCCGCCTTGTTCGAGGCATCGGCGCGCGCGCGGGGCATTCCGCCGATGCCGCCCGTCGACGTCGAGAAATACCCCAAGCTGGCGCAGGCGATCGAGTGCAACAAATTTGCCGACGAAGAGCTTTTCGTCGAATCGCTGCGCATGTTCCTGACCGGTGTCCGCGAGCGGCTGAAAACCGGCAGCCTCGGCCAGTCGCTCGACTAGAAATCGTTCGCAAAAATTGCCGAGCTGACCGTCGGCGCCCCAGGCCCTCCCGCGAGAAGACACGTCCGGGCACCTGGCACCGGATTTGCGGATTCGCCGCGCAACTGCTTGACGGCCTCATAAGCCGTTCCGATGCCGTGGATGAAGCCCTGAGCGAAATTGCCGCCGCCGGTGTTGACGGGCAGTTTGCCCGATGGCGCGATCAAATTGTCGAAGCGAACGACCTCGGCGACAGTCTCATAGGTGCAGAAACCATGGTCGATCAGCGAGGCGACCCCCTGCGCGCTGAAATTCTCATAGAGCTGGACGACGTCGATATCGGCGGGCGACAAGCCAGTCTCGGCGTAGAGACGCCGCGCGATCGGACGGAAGCCTGCCGTCGGATAGAGTGCCTCGTCATCGTTTTCGAGGAGATCGCCCCACCCCTTCTCCGCCCCGTTCGCGCAGCCGAGCAGGTAGACGGGCAGCCTCTTCAGGTCGCGCGCGCGCGCGGCCGAAACCATCAGGAAAGCGGCGGCACCGTCATTTTCACGGCTGCAATCGAACAGGCGGAAGGGCTCGGCGATCCAGCGCGAATCCCGCACCTCTTCGAGATCGAGTTCCGTGCCATAGGCGACTGCCTCGGGATTGCGCGACCCGTGGTAGTAGGACGCGCGAACCAGTTCTTCAGCGGCAGACTTGGGCACGCCGTGGCGCTCGTACATGCGGTTCGCGCGGATGGCACACACCTGTGCCGGCGCGACGATACCCGCCGCGAGCATATGGTCGTTGAGATGGTGCGCCATTACCGCCGCGGACAACCGCCCGCTCGCCCCCTCGACGAGCGCACGGAACACGATCACCGCGCTCGCCTGCCCCGACAGGATCGCCGCGGCGGCCAGCCCGAACGCGCCGGCGACGCCGCCGCCGCCGCCGCCCCAGACAACGCTTGACCATTTGAGTTCGCGCGTGCCGAGCGCGGGCATCAGCCGGACGGGTTCATTCTTGTCGTCGCCGTAGGAGACGAAGCCGTCGACCTCGGCGGGATCGAAGCCCGCGTCGGCACAGGCCGCCAATATGGTCTCGACGAGCACGCCTTGCTCTGGAAGCGGCGAAGCGCCGCGCTTGTACTGGCGCATCCCGATTCCTGCGACCGCGGTGGTTCCGTAAAGCGGGTGCATCAGCCGCGGCTCCAGATGATCGTGGGAATGTCGCGCGCCTCGACGCTCGTCGCGCCGATGCGGCCACTGATCGCCTCGCCGATGACCGGATCGACCTGATCGGGATCGTCGAAACGCCCGAGCAAGCGGATGCCGCAATCGTCGACCGTCGCGACGATCGACACGAACGGCAGATCGAGGCTCTCGGTAAAACCGAAGCGGTGCCAGGTCCGCGTCCAAGAGAAGATCGTGCCGCGCATAGGACGCTCGATCCACTCCACCGTTTCGCTCCGGCATGCGCCGCAACGGCTCACCGCCGGCCACAGCCAGTCGCCGCAGCGACCACAGCGCGGCAGCAACAGGCGGCCTTCGATGAGGCCGTTCCAATAAGGCGCGTCTGCGCCGTCGTTCGCATGCATGATCAGGCCGCCACCGTCCACTTGAGCGGCAGCGTTTCGAGCGCCATCACTGTGCCGATACGAAATGCGTGACGCTCGCCCGGCGTCGCGCGGAAGGCGGGGATGCGCTTCACCCATTCCTCGGTCAGAATACGCAGCTCGGCGCGGCCGAGAACATGGCCGACGCATAGATGCGGACCAGAGGAGAAGGTCAGGTGCGCGGTCTTCCGGCGGTCAAGATCGAAGGCATTGGGGGCTTCAAACTTCGCGGGATCGCGGCTGCCAAGGCACAATATGTTCAGCACCATCTCGCCCGCGCGAAACTGTGCATCCCCGACGGTCTGGTCCTGCACCACCAGCCGCGGCGTGTTGACCACGCCATAGAGCCGAACCGCTTCGTCAGCGAAGGCAGGGATCAGCGATGGATCGGCCGCCAGGCGCGCCTGCACATCAGGCATCTGCGCGAGCTGCTGGAAGGCGAAACCGGTGACGTTGGTCACCGTATCCATGCCGCCGAGAAACAGGACGAAGCTCATCGCGAGGATTTCGTCGTCGCTCATCGTGCGGCCGTCGATATCGACATGGATGAAGTGCGACATCAGCTTGTCGTCGGGCACGCCTTTCTTCGCCTCGATCAACGCCTTCATCTCGCCAAGAATCGCCGCGCTGAGGCGGCCCATCTCGGCCTCGTCATTCTGCGCCGAGAAAAAGGCTTCGGCGAGCGCGCGAAAATCATGGAGCCGCGACAGGTCCATGCCCATCAGTTCCATGAACACGCTGACCGGAAACAGCTTCGACACGTCGGCCTGGAAGTCGCACATCCCCTTCGCCGCGACCGCGTCGACCAGTTCGACCGCCCATTCGCGGATGCGCGGTTCGAGCGCCTTGATCGCGTTCGGCCCGAACATCGGCATCATCGCCTTGCGATACGGCAGATTGTCCGGCGGATCGAGGCTGAGCGGAATGAAGAAGGGCGGGTTCTCGACACGCGGAATCTGCATCTCGCGGACCGAGAAATGCTCGGGATCCAGCACGATCTTGCTGATCGCGTCAAAACTCTTGACGATCCAGTGCCCGCCGTTGAGCCGCGTCCAGAAGATGTCGGGAGCATCGGCGAGCGCCGCGGCATAAGTCCCCTGCACATCTTCGCCGATGCGCGGATCGGCATAGATATCGAAGTCGAAGACCAGATGCGCCGGGACTTGCGGCGGCACCGGCGCGGCGGCCAATTGCGGGGCGGTCATGGCAGGCTCCTCATCGCACGCGCTCCATCGTTTCATGTGCGCGGGCATAGAGCTCACGCACCGCGGGTTTGGACAGCTTTCCCGTGGCGAGCCGCGGCAACGGGTCGGCCGAATAGGCAACGTAGCGCGGCACCTTGTAGTTCGAGAGGTTCGCGTTGCAGTGGCTGATCAGCGCCGCGACATCGATCTCCGCCGCGCCATGATAGACGACGAAGGGCGTTTCGCCGAACTTCGGGTCGGGCGCCGCGATCGCCAGCGCCTCGACGACGCCGGGAAATTCGCACACGACGCGCTCGACCTCGGCCGCCGAGATGTTGAGGCCGCCCGAAATGATCAGATCCTTCATCCGGTCAACGAAAGTCAGCAGCCCGCGTTCATCGAGCGTCCCGATGTCGCCCGACCAGAGCCAGCCGTCGCGTATCGCTTTCGCGGTTTCTTCGGGATTTCGCCAATAGCCCTGCATCATCCCCGGCGAGCGCATCACGATCTCGCCCGGCTCGCCCGGTTCGCAATCGCTACCGTCGGGACGCACGACGCGAACGTCCATGAAGATGCCGCCCCAGCCGCATTTCTCGGGCTCGTCCATCGCCAGATGCTCGGGCATCATCGTCACATTGCCGCCAACCTCGGTCTGGCCGTATATCTGGCGGATCGTGATGCCCTTCGCCTTATAGGTGTCGAGCAAATGCCGGCTGACGCGCGCTCCGCCAGCGGTCGCAAGGCGGATCGACGACAGGTCGGCGCCGGCGAAGCCCGGGCAACGCGCGATCGCCTCGAAGAAGGTCGGCACTGCGCCGAAACAGGTGATCTTCTCGTCCTGCAGCAATTGCAGGATCGCTTCGGGAACGAAGGCCGGCTCCATGAAGATAGTGCAGCCCTGGGTGGTATAATGGATCAGCTGGACGAAGCCCGCCGAGGTGTTGAGTGGCGCCAGACTGATGATCCGCGCGCCCGCCGACGACGATGTTTCTTCAAGCGACCAGCAGGCGGCGTAGGCGGTCATAGAGCGGTTCGTATAGACGACACCCTTGGGCTTTGCAGTCGATCCGCTCGTCGCGATGATGACCACCGGTGCATCGGGCTGCGGATCGTGCGCCGGGGCAGCAGGCGCGCCGTAACGCAGGGCCTCGATCTCCGCCATCGGCCGTGGCATCAGCCCGGCAGCGGCGACATTCGCTTCGAAATCCGGCGCGGCGAAGGTGAAGCGCGGCTCGGTGGTTTCGCACAGCTCGCGGATTTCGCGCGGGGTAAAGCGAAAATTGACCGGATTGACGATCCCTCCCGCGCGGATGATTCCCATCAGCAGCGCACAATAAGCCAGGCTGTTGGTCGAACAGATTGCGACGCGATCGCCCGGCTGCAGCCCGTCGGCCTCCAGCATCGCGGCAACGCGGTCGGACCAGGCCTTGTAATCGCCGTAGCTCAGCCGGTCGCCACCCAGCACCACTGCGGGTTGCCCGGGCCGCATCCGCGCCCACCAATCCATAGCGCCCGGTAAGGTCTGCGCCATCAATCCCTCTCCGTCCGGTCTTGTGCCGGTTCAATAATCACAGAAGCGCTTCGATCGCTTCATAATAGCGCACGATATTGGTCTCGAGCCCGCAATAGACGGTTTCTTCGGGCACCCCCGCATCCAGCCCCTGCTGACTGATTTCCGCCGCGCGGAAATCCTCGCCGCCGAACACGCTGAGGATCAGCTCATACGACCGCGCGAACACCTCCTCGGCCTTCGGGGTCGACGCTGCCTCGGGGGTCAGCATGAAATATTCGACTGTCGTGCGGCCGGTGTCGCGCGGCATCAGGAGCATGACGCTCGTATAATATTGGCTCGTCACGACAACGCAGTTCGGGAAAGCCGTATAGGCGTGCGTCACCAGCTTATGGACGTTCGCCGCAGGATCCTCGTCGAGCATTTCGGGAACATAGCCGATGCGTCCCGACACCTGGCGAATGTTCGGTCCGAACATGTCGACGATGTTCGGCGCATCCTGAAAACGGTCACCGATCGACGCGGCATGCAGCCGCTGGACATGATAGCCTTCGAGAAAGGGTTCGAGCACGACCTTCCAATTGGCTTTCAGATCAAAGGTCTTGCGGCCGTAAACATGCGCCGACGGAATGCCGAGTGCCGTGAAATCGTCGGCGACCTGCTGCGAAAGCTGCGACCAGTCCGCCGGAATGCTCCGGTTGAGCTGGACATAGACGATCCCGCCCCATTCGCGCGCTTCGAGCTCGACGAGGCCGCGCCGGCCCTTGTCGAAATCCTGAAAAGCCTCGCTGCGCGACACGCCGATCAGCTTGCCGTCGATGCCATAGGTCCAGGCATGATAGGGGCAGGTCACGCGGCCCTGCTTATGGACCGCGCAATCCTCGATGATCTTCGATCCCTTGTGCTGGCATGCGTTGACGAACGCCTTGATCGTCCCGTCGCGCGTGCGCGAGACGAGCATCGGGAAGCCATAGCTGTCGTTCGCGACGATGCTGCCGGGCTCGAGCAGCGCCGACACCGTCACCGGCACCGGGTAGCGGCGGAAAATCCTTTCCTGTTCGAGATCGAAGCGCGGGCGGCCCGTGAAGATCGCATTGGGACGCGTCGCGCCGAAAGGAACGACGACCGCGTCCGTCTCGGCCGGAATCTTGCGGATCGCCTCGATCTGGCTCGGCGTCAGGTCGGCGAGCGTCGTCAGCTTGCGCCGGGGCCGCGAAACTTCTGCAACCTCACTCATATTGCAGATCCTCTCCTTGTCGTTGGGATCAGACTATTCCACCCTTTACCTAATGACAATAGTTTTTTATGAGAAGCGCGAGAGTGCCGCAAAAATGGCCGGAATCGAGGGAGAGAGGCATGCGCTTCGACTATATCATCTGCGGTGCCGGCGCAGCGGGATGCGTGCTCGCCTATCGATTGTCGGAGAATCCGGACATCAGAGTCGCGCTGATCGAAGCGGGGCCGCGCGACCGGCATCCCTTCATCTCGATGCCCAAGGGCCTTGCAAAGGTGATGCAGGATCCGAAGCATCTGTGGGTCCATATGAGCGAGCCAGAAGATTCGACCGCGGGCCATTCCGAGGCGTGGGTACGCGGGCGCGTGCTTGGCGGCTCGTCGTCGGTCAACGGCATGATGTATGTGCGCGGCCAGCCCGCCGATTTCGACGCGATCGCCGAGAAATCGAGCGACGACTGGAACTGGGCGCATATCGGTGCAGCCTATCGCGCACTCGAGAATCATGAACTCGGCGCCGCCGAAACCCGCGGCGACGCCGGGCCGCTCAGGATTTCCATGCCGACGCAGCATCTGCCGATCAGCGATGCACAGATCGCGGCGGGCGAAGCGATGGGCTGGGCGAAAAAGGCCGACGTCAATGCGCCCGACGATCAGGTTGCGATCGGCTATGCCCCGCGCACCATCTTCAAGGGCAAGCGCCAGAGCGCCGCGCAGGCCTTCCTCCGTCCTGCCGAGAAGCGTCCGAACCTTACCGTCCTGACCGACCGCACGGTCGACCGCGTGATTTTCGACGGGACGCGCGCGGTCGGGATCGAGGTGCTGCATGGCGGCATCCGCGAACGAATCGACGCCGGGCATGAAGTGATTCTGTGCGGCGGCGCGATGGCCAGTCCGGCCATCCTCGAACGGTCGGGGATAGGCGACGCCAGCCGCCTCGCCGGGCTCGGCATCTCGCTTGTCCGCCACAGCCCGGAGGTCGGCGAGGGACTCATCGAGCATCGCGGCATCATCATGCAGTGGAAACTTACCAAGGCCGCATTATCGCAGAACCGCGTCTTCGGGGGCTGGCGGCTGCTGCTCGCGACGCTGCGATATTACCTGACGGGCGACGGTCCGATGTCGGCCGCAGCCTATGAGATCGGCGGCTGGTTCAAGACGCGCCCCGGCCTCAACCGTCCCGACGCGCAGATGCTGATCGCGCCCTTCAGCTTCGACATGGAGAAGCAGCGTACCGCGCTCGAAAGGCATCCCGGCATGAATGCGGTCATCTATCCGCTGCGCCCGACATCGCGCGGCAGCATTCATATCGCAACGCGCGATCCCGACACCGCGGCGAGTTTCAAACCCAATTACCGCGCGACCGAAGAGGATCGCGCGGCGATGGCGGGCGCGGTGCGCGTGATGCGCGACTATGCCCGACGGGCCCCGCTGAAGGACATGATCGCCGAAGAAACGATGCCGGGACCGGCGTTCGAGACCGACGCCCAGATCCTCGATGCCTATGATCGCTTCGGCACCTGCGGCTACCATGCGGTCGGCAGTTGCCGAATGGGCAAGGACGAAGCATCGGTCGTCGACCCCGCACTGAAGGTGCGCGGAGTCGAAGGGCTCCGCATCATCGACACGTCGGTGATGCCGGTGATACCGTCGGGCAACACCAACGGCCCGACGATGGCGATGGCTTGGCGCGCCGCCGACGTCATCCTGCGCGACGCGCCGCAAGCGAAGGCAGGCTGAAATGGACGCCGAACTGAAGGACGCGCTCGATGCAAGATTCGACCGGCTGAAGGCGGATGAGGACGGCTGGCGAGCACTCGCCGGTGCGGAGGTCCTGGGATTGCCCTTTGCCGAAGCGCACGGCGGACTATGCTTGCCGCCGCGCGACGGTTTCGCGGTACTCGAAGTGCTTGGCGCGCGAGCGATCGCCCTGCCCTACCTCGAATGCGTACTGCTCGCCGGTGTGCTGCTCGATCGCGCAGGCGGCGTCGATGCGGCGGCCCTGTTGCCGCGCGTCGCGCTCGGCGAGGCGAAGCTTGCCTTCGCGTGGCTCGACGACAAGGAAGCTGCGCATGCCGACCGCGACAGCGCGGGCTGGCGCCTCACCGGCGGTAAGCTGCTCGCAATCGGTGCCGCGGAAGCCGATGCGCTGATCGTCACGGCCAACTCGGCCGACGGCCTAGCCGCCTTCGTGCTGCCGCGCGACGCGGTCATGATGAAGACCTATCCGACGATCGACGGGCGTCGCGCAGCCGATATCCTGCTCGACGATCTGGCGCTGCCGACGACGGCGCGGCTGAACCTGAACCCTGACGAGATTGCTGAAGTCTTCGACATCGGCGCCGCTGCGGTCGCCGCCGAGGCCGCTGCGATCATGACGCGGCTCGTTACCGATACGCGTGATTATTGCCGCCAGCGTGAACAGTTCGGGCAGGCGATCTCGAGCTTCCAGGCGGTGCAGCACCGGCTTGTCGACATGCATATCGAGGCACGGCGCGCGTCGGCTGCCGCGGCGCTCGCCGCCGACGCGCTCGACCTCGAACCCGCGCAGCGCGCGAAGGAGATCAGCGCAGCGAAAGTCACGATCGCCGATGCCGGGCGCTTTATCGGGCAGAATGCGGTGCAGCTTCATGGCGGCATGGGGATGACCAAGGAGCTGGCCGTGTCGGTTCTGTTCAAGCGGCTGACGGTGATCGAAAGCGAATTCGGGACGCGCGATGCCCATCTGGCACGCTTTATGGCGCTCGCCTAAATCCCCAGTTCAGCCTTAGCCAGGATGTTACGCTGGATCTCATTGGTCCCCGCATAGATGCTGCCGGCACGTTCGTTGAGGTAGCGCAACGGCGCGATCGCCTGCCACACCTCACCGCTGCAATAGTCATCATGGTCATGGCCGGGGATTGGCCCACCGGGCATCGCGACGCCGGGCTGGAAGGCGCGCGCGAGCGGCCCGGCCGCCTCGAGCGCCAGTTCGGTCACGCGCTGCTGCAATTCGGTGCCGAGGATTTTCATCATCGACGCATCGGCCCCCGTATGCGCCCCTGCCGACAGGCGCGAAAGAATCTCGCCTTCGAGCCTCGCGAGAATGTCGCAGCGGATGCGCGCCTCGGCAATTTTTGCTTCGAGCAAGGCGCGGCTCGGACCCGCAGGCAGCGTGGCAACCTGCTCCAGGAGTCCCTTGAGCCCGACCTCGATCTCGGGCGCATAGGCGCTGCCGCCGCGTTCGAATTCGAGCAGATACTTGGCGACGGTCCAGCCATTATCGATTTCGCCCAATATGTTGGCAACAGGAACGCGAACATTGTCGAAGAAGATCTGATTCTGGATATGCTCGCCCGAAGCCATGATGATCGGGCGCACCTCGATCCCCGGCGAGGTCATGTCGATCAGCAGGAAGGTGATCCCCTGCTGCTTGCGGTCGGTCTTGGCAGTGCGGACGAGGCAGAAGATCCAGTTCGCGACATGGGCGTGCGTCGTCCATATCTTCGTGCCGGTGCAGATGAAATCGTCGCCGTCGCGCACCGCCTTCATCTGCAGCGCGGCAAGGTCGGATCCCGCTCCCGGTTCGGAATAACCCTGGCACCAGAAATGTTCGCCGCTGAGCATTCGCGGCAGAAAGAAGGCCTTCTGCGCGTCGGTGCCGAACCCGATGATCGCGGGACCGCACATCTTGATGCCCATCGGCGACACCGGCGGCGCGCCCGCACGGACACGCTCGCTGGCGAAGATATGATGCTGGACGATACTCCAGTTGCAGCCGCCATATTCGACGGGCCAGGCCGGCGCGGCCCAGCCTTTCGCATGGAGCTTTGCCTGCCAGGCCATCTGTGATTCATGGTCGGCGTAAACGCTGGTCATCAGCTTGCCGGCACGGCGCAGTTCGGGGGTCAGCTCGGCCGCAAAGAAAGCGCGAACCTCTTCGCGGAACGCTTCGTCCTGGGGGCCGAGCCGCATGATCTATGCCGCCTTTGGAATGAAGATTGCCTTGGGGCGGGTGAATTCGAGCAGACCGGGCACGCCATTCTCCTGTCCGAAACCCGACTGCTTCGCACCCGCCAGCGGAGTGAACGGGGTCGACTGGAGATTCTGGTTGATCCAGACGGTACCGGTGTCAAGCCTGTGCGCGATCGCGGTCGCGGCCTCGATGTCGGCAGACCACACAGCGCCCGCAAGGCCATATTCGGTGTCGTTGGCGCGCGCGACGACGTCGTCGATATCGTCGAACTTCAGCAGCGGCAGCACGGGACCAAAGGCTTCCTCGACGACGACACGGCTGTCCTCGGGCGGATTGTCGACGAGCGTCAAGGGCACGAAATAGCCGCTTGCCGGCACCGCGCCGCCTTCGAGCAGGGTCAGCCCATTGGCGCGCGCATCGTCGAGCAGCGCGAGGACGCGGCGATATTGCGGCTCGTTCTGGATCGGGCCGTAGCGGTTGCCCTGCTCCGCCCCGTCGCCGACGGGCAGCTCTTTCGCCAGCTGATGCAGGCGGTCGCGAAGCCGGTCGTAGATATCGGCATGGATATAGAGCCGCTTGGTCGCGACGCAGACCTGCGCGGTGTTGTGGAACGCGCCCTCGAACAATTGCGCCGCGACGGCATCGACATCGACGTCGGGCAGCACGATCGCGGCATCATTGCCGCCGAGTTCGAGCGTGATGCGCTTCAGATCCTTTGCCGCCGATTCCATCACCCGGCGGCCGGTCGCGGTCGAGCCGGTGAAGCTGATCTTCGCGAAGCCCGGATGCGCGGTCATCAGCGGGCCAAGCGCGTCGCCGCCGCTGATGATGTTGATCACGCCCGCGGGAAACGCATCGCGAATCAGTTCGCCGATCCGCAGGGTACAGAGCGGGGTGAAGGGCGACGGTTTGAGCACCAGCGTGTTGCCCGCCATCAGCGCCGGGCCGATCTTCCACGAGGCGAGCAGTACGGGGAAATTCCAAGGCACGATGCCGCACACGACGCCGAGCGGGACGTGATGCACCTCGATCCGTCTCGTGTCGCTGTCCTCGGTGACGTCGATGGGGATGTCGAGCATCGTCGTCGCCCTCATCCACATCGCGGCGCCGAGAATTTCCATCTTCGCGCCCGGAAGCGGACGGCCCTGCTCCTGAACGAACAGCGAGGCGAGTTCGTCAGCATGCGATTCGATCGCGTCAGCCGCCCTAGCGAGCGCGGCCTTGCGCTCCGCGATCGGCGTATCGCGCCAGCCCGGAAAGGCGCGCGTCGCAGCAGCCACTGCGGCGTCGAGATCGGCGGTATCAGCGTCGGGCGCGGTCGCGAACACCTCGCCGGTCGCGGGGTTACGCACGTCAATCACCCTGCCCGCCCGAACCGCACGGCCGTCGATGGTCATTGCGAAAGTCTCGCTCATTCGCCTCTCCTCTTCTTGCGGTCCGCTTCGCGCGCGCCAATTGTCTGTTGCCGACTCCATAAACTAATGTCATTAGATAAAAGCGCAACAGCAAAAAGACCCAAGGGAGAGGATGATGAGCGAGATCGAGGGCGGGTGCAATTGCGGCGCGGTGCGATATCGGTTGAGCGGTGACCCGATCACCGTGGCGATATGCCACTGCGCGAACTGTCGCCGCCAGTCGGGCAGCGCCTTTTCAGTGAACGTCATCGTCGCGGGCGACGCGATGCGCCTGTCGGGCGACCTCGCAACCTTCGAAGATCATGACACCGAAAGCGGCCAGCCGGTGCTCCGGCAATTTTGCGCGGTCTGCGGGTCGCCGATCCGCTCGCTATCGGCCGCCTCGCCCAAGGTCGCGATCGTCAAGGCGGGGACCGCCGACGAGCCGGGGCGCTTCGTTCCCGCGATTCACGTCTGGACCTCGGCCGCGCTGCCGTGGGTCGATATTCCGGCCGACCTGCCGCAGTATCCGCGCAACCCGCGATGAGCGTCGATCGCCCGCTTGCGGGGCTACGTATCGTCGACCTCGTCGAGGGTCCGCTCGCGCCGATCACTCGTTATCTTGCCGAACTCGGCGCCCGCGTCGATCGTTTCGTGGCGGCAACGGGTGATGCCGCCGACATGGCGTCGAACGCGGGGAAGAATTGTCACGCCGGCCCGGTTGACGAAGCCGCGCTCGCGGCGGCCAATATAATCGTCGCGCCGCCCGCTACGCTCGATTATGATGCGCTCGCCGCCGCCAACCCCGCGCTTGTCCTGATGGAGGTCAGCCCTTTCGGCTCCGGCAACAGCCTCAGCGGCTGGAAGGCGAGCGACGCCGTGCTGCACGCGCTGTCGGGTAGCCTGTCGCGCTCGGGCATCCGCGGGCGAGCGCCGCTACTTCCGCCCGGCGAACTCGCGTGGCAATGCGCGGCGGCACAGGGCGCCTATGTTGTGCTCGCGGCCTGCTTCGGGGCGTTACGCTCCGGGCGCGGCGACCTGATCGATTATTCGGCGCTCGACGGCGCGATGCAGGCGCTCGATCCGGGTTATGGCATCAACGGCAGCGCGACGATGGGGCGCCCGCTTCACCTGCTTTCGCGCGAGCGCCCGGCGAAGGGCACGCAATATCCGATCTTTCCCTGCGCCGACGGGCAGGTTCGCATCTGCCTGCTCGCGCCGCGCCAGTGGCAGGGCATGTTCCGCTGGATGGGCGAGCCCGAGGCCTTTGCCGGGCCAGAATTCGCCAAGATCAACACACGCCAGCAGTCCGAAGAGTTGCAGATGGCGTTAGCCGCCTTCTTCGCTCCGCGCCATCGCGCCGACCTCGAAGCCGAGGGGCAGGCGCATGGCGTGCCGATCGCCGGGCTGCGCACGTTCGACGAATTTGCGGCGAGCGAACAGGTCGCGGCGCAGAATGCGTTGACCGTGGTCACGCTGGCCGACGGCAGGCGCGTCACCCTTCCGAACGGCGTGTTGACGATTGATGATGCCCGTATGGGGCCGGCCGGAGAGGCGCCCGATGCCCCAATCCTCACGCTTGGCGACGAAAATCTCGACCGTCCCTTCGAGGGCATCAAAGTTCTCGACCTGGGCGTCATCGTCGTCGGCGCCGAGGCGGGGCGGATGTTCGCCGACGGCGGCGCGGACGTGGTGAAGGTCGAAAGCGCCGCCTTCGCTGATGGATCGCGCCAATCCTATCTGCCCTATGGCCTGTCGGCGAGCTTTGCCGCCGGGCATCGCAACAAGCGCAGCCTCGGCCTCGATCTGCGGCAGGAGGCAGGCCGCGCGCTGTTTCTCGATCTCGTCCGCCAGGCCGATGTGTTGCTGTCGAACTTCAAGCCGGGAACGATGGAGGCTCTCGGCCTCGGCGCGCACGTGCTCGCAGCGGCGAACCCCCGCCTGGTCATGGCCGACAGCTCGGCCTTCGGGCCGACCGGCCCCTGGGCAAAGCGGCTCGGCTATGGCCCGCTCGTCCGCGCTGCGACCGGTCTGACGGCCATGTGGCGCTACCCCGACGATCCCGGCAGTTTCAGCGACGCGGTCACCGTCTATCCCGACCATGTCGCCGGCCGTATCAGCGCGCTGGGCGCGGTCGCGTTGCTGATCCGAAGGCTGCGCTCTGGATGTGGTGGCTCTGCAAGCGTTTCGCAGGCCGAGGTTATGCTTGCTCAATTCGGGGATCTGCTGGAACCGAAGGACGCAGCACCGGCGCGCCCGGAATCGATCGTCTTGCCTGCCGCCGGCGACGATGAATGGTGCGCTGTGACGGTCGATCGGGACGATGCCGCGCTCAAGGCTCTGCTGGAAGGCGCATCGATCGAGACGTGGACCCGCGCCCGCTCCCCGATGGACGCGGCGACGCGCCTGCAAGCCGCCGGCATTGCCGCGGCCCCGATGCTGCGCGTCTCCGACCTTCCTTCTTTCGTCTATTGCCTCGACCGCGAAAGTTTCCGCGTCGACCCTCACCCCCACCTCGTCGACCCCGTGATCTCAGAACGTGCGGCAGCCCGTCACCGCCTTACCGGAACACCGCCCGTTAAAGTGGCGCCTCTGATGGGCGAGCAGAGCGAGGCTGTTGTGCGAGACTGGCTTGTCCTTGGTGAGGCCGAGATTGCTGAATTGAAGACGTCGGGCGTTCTTCAGACCACCGCCCCCGACACATTTGAAAAGATCGAAGAAGTGCGCAGAATGGCCGCGGAGTCACGGTCTACAATCGGCAAAAATTAAGGCCCCCTTTTGAGCGCATGGTGGCGTGGCTTTCGCGGTCTGTGCCCCTCTCCGCCTTTGGCGGCCAGTGGACGCAAGCGGACATTCAAGGAGGCGCCGATGAATGCCTAGCCTCGGGGCCGTTCGTCAATTTCCAGGCATGGTCCTGAGGTCCGTCCCGGCTTCATTCAACACCATCATGAGATTGGTCGCCTCGCTCGGCATATCTGTCCCGCCGGCCGAGCTAGCGCTTCTTTCCCACGACCGGGGGCCGGAAATTCTTGTTCTTGGGATCGCAGCGCGTAGCCCATATTTTCCAGGCATCCCCGATCCGCATGGCGGCAATGCCCGCGAGGATGGCGCCAATGCCGCCGGCGACCAACGCGATGGCTGCTGCCGTTTCGATCATGCTTCCAGCTCCCGCGAACAGGTTGAGGGCCGCGCCGCTCACTCGGCCTGGCCCTTTTCCGAAGCGGCCGAACGATAGCCGATCTTGTCCAGTTCCGCTTCGACCCGCGCCCATTCGACGCCAGGCGCGTCGACGGCGTAGCTTTCCTCCGGACCATCGCTCAACGTCACGGTCGCGTGGATGCCGGCTTCCGCCAGACGCTCCTGGATACGATCGGCGCGGCGATCGCGCATATACTCGCTCGGGGACTTCAAGCCCCAGAGCTGACGAATGATGCCCGAGACGGGCAGGAATATCCCCGGTCCGAACGCTTCGACTGCGCCGAGGTCGGCGGAACCAAAGAAGTTCGCTTCCGAGCCGAATTCGACCTTCCAGCTCTCGTCTGGGCCGAAGCCAAGGAGCCAGCTGTACCCGCCGCTGTAGCCGGGCGCGAGAATGTCATAGACGAGGTCGGCATAGAGCTGCGCCTCGAGTACGCGCCCGGGGCCGATTGCGTCGGCAAAAGCAAGTATCTCCTCTACTGTATCATAGTCCGACTTATAGCCTATCAGCTCTTCGACGATCTCTGCTTCCGACACGGCGGCCCGCCGCTCCGATACCCATTCGAGATACTCGGTGCGCTTCAGATTTTCCGGCCTCGGCTCGCTGACAGGGTGAGCGTGCACTCGGACCGGCAAGCCCATCCTGAACTCGTTGAGACGATCGGCCAGATTTGCCGCCGATACGTAGTTGCCGGGGTGCAGGTCGCGCCCGGCCCCGAGCACCACGGCTTTTTGCAGCAATTCGGCGAAAGAGCGCATCACCTGAAGGCTCAGCTTGAAGCGGCGCATCTGTCCAAGAATTGCCGCGATATTCACCTGGATGAAGTCGAAGCGGCGGTGACTGCCCCGCCCCTGCCCGCCTTCGCTCGGCACCAGCAAACCTTCGCGGCTCCAATAGTTGAGCGTCGTATTGTCGAGCCCGGCGAGTTCGCCAAGCTGCTGACGCGAGTAAAGGGACCGGTCCGGCTGCACGAATCGGATGATAGACGCACAACATGCGTATGTAAACGCAAACTTTGCGTCTAAGCATCGGGCGGCAATTTCCCCGATGCTCGTGCATTTGCCCGTAAGGCCGAACCGCCCTCCCCGGTTAGGCGCCTCGACTGATGATGATTCGCGATCGCTGCCAAAAGATCGGACGCCCCGCGACAGACGGTTGCGGTCTCGGCGGTGCTGCATCGCGTTTGGTAATCGTTGACTGGCCTTCGGTGTCTGGCAGCTGATTGCCGCCAGCGGCTGAGCCCTTCCCGTCGAGATGGTCCGCCCAATCCTGCAGCATTCGGCGGCGCGGCGTCAGGTAGAGCGCGCTGTTGTATGCGCCGCGGACCTCGTCCTCATCAACATGAGCGAGGGCCATTTCGACCCAGTCAGGCCGATAGCATTCGGCTTCATTGGCCCACGTAGAGCCAAGACCCCGGAATCCGTGAACCGTCTGCTTCCCGAGATAGCCCATGCGATAGCAGGCATAGATCATCGTGTTCTCCGAAATCGGCTGGCCCGGCTTTTCACCAGGAAAGACGAAACGATTGTTCGACATGCGCTTGCGGCGCAGCAACATCTCGGAGATCTGCAAGGAGAGCGGCACCAGATGTTCGCGCTCCATCTTCATGCGCTCGGGCGAAATGCGCCACAGCGCGTTCTCGCTTCCAAGATCCTCAAATTCGTCCCACTCGCAAAAGCGAGTCTCACTCGTCCGTGCCCAGGTCAGCAAAGTGAACAGCATGGCATCGCGCGTCGTCTCGCGCCGGCGACTATCCGCTTCACCATCATAGCTCCGGATCGCCTCCACCAGCCCGGGAAGCTCGGCGAGCGATACCCTCGCCCGATGCCGCACTTTGGGCTTGGGCCTCAGCGCGTCGTTGAGACTGACCGTCGGATCGGTGGTCGTCCAGCCGCTCGCAATCGCGAACCGGAACACCTGGCTGATGCCCTGCTTGAGCCGCCGGCTGATGTCGAGCGCGCCGCGCGCCTCGACCGCACGGATCACATCCAAAACTTCCGGTGCATCGATCTCATCGATCGGCCGCGCGCCCAGAGCCGGAAAGGCGTCTCGCTCCATCCGCCGGATAACCCGGCTCGCATGGGCGGCATCAAGGCTTTCGGCACGATTGGCGTGCCATGCGCGTGCGATGGGCTCGAACGTCGTTGGGGCGTCAGGACGGGCAAGCGAGACCCCCGGATCGACCCCTTCCTTGAGCTTGGCCTTTGCGTCTTTCCTTTTCTGCCTTGCGACGACGGCGGCAACCTCGGGGTATTTCCCGAAATTCAGCACCTTCTCCTTGCCGTCGAAATGATATTTCAGACGCCAAAGCTTCGTGCCGCCCGGTTGTACGAGCAGGTAGAGCCCCTGGCCGTCGAACAGCTTGTAGGGGCGTTTGCGAAGAGTCGCATATTTGATCTCGAGATCGGTCAGCGGCATTTTGGGGCTAGCCTGTAGTTGATACAGGGTGAATCTAGCCCCTATTTTTCGCAAAAATCAAATCGCTGCAGGCGGATTCAGACGAACGCGGATGGACCCGAACGGCCCGCAGAGGACGCCAGAAATATTTGATTTTATTGCGAAAAAAGACGTCGACGGACGATGACGGACTTTTGTGGATTTCGGGCCTTGGTAGCGGAGGAGGGACTCGAACCCCCGACACGCGGATTATGATTCCGCTGCTCTAACCTGCTGAGCTACTCCGCCCCGAAAGGCCGCCCTGTGGGCGAGCAGCGCCTATAGGCATGGGGCCCCCGCGGGTCAATATCATCTGCGTCGCCCGCGAAATTTCAATGCGAAGGCCGGTTCCCACGGCCCGCCGCGATAATGCCAGGCTGCCAGGCCGGTGATCTGCAGCGGCCGCGGATGGAAATCCTGCCCCAGTTCGGTGACGAGCATCCGCGCGGCGTCGGACGCCACCTTGTTCTGGACGGTGATGTGAAGCCGCGGCGTCCCCCGGTCCTGCGCGCTCAGAAGACCGTGAAAATGATCGGCAATGTGGGCACGCGCCGCCAGCAACTCGCGGCTGACGACACGGAAGGCCGTGCCGCGGCCGAGCGAATAAACTTCGCTCACTTCGGCCAGCGGCGCGGGCGTGTCGGCGGCTATCGTCCGCACCAAATATTCGAGTTCCTCGAGCGCGGACGGCGGCAACTGGTGAAAAAGGGTGATGTGCGCCGCGATGTGGTTGCGCAGCGGCGGGTAATGCGCCGCACGAAGCGCGTCGAAATGGCGCTGGTCTGTCGCGCCCATCGTCGCGGTAAGGACGATGGGCGCGGCACCGGCGGCCCGGGAGGGAGGGGGGAAGGCCCGGGTCACCAAGGTCGAGACGGGATGGACGAAGCAGTAAAGGGAGGTTTGCCGTCGTCCATGGGACGCCCTGTCTCGTTGCCCCGCGCATTGGCCGAAGCCGGCAATGCGATCCAATCGATTAATTGGGTCACTATGATCGGCCTTTCCGATGACTTAGCGAAAACCGACGTTTAGAGGCCGCTCCAGAAGCGATGGAGCGCCGCCGCGACCTCGACAGGGCGCTCGGCGATCGCCCAATGGCCTGCTCGCTCGATCACCGTCAGCGGAGTCGCGGTGCGCTTGGCGAAGCGCTGGGCGACCGACAATTCGACATAAGGATCGCCCTCGCCCCAGACGAGCGCGCCGTTCGCGGGCAGCTTGCCGATGTCGCGCGCCCAGTCATGTTCGAAGCTGAGCCCCTTGGCCGAGCGGTAGAGTTTCAGGATCGCGCGACGCTTGTCCTTGTTCGCCCATTGCGCCGCCTCTTCTTCGGCAATCCCGGCCGGCATCCCCTGCTCGGCCAGCCCCTTTGCGAGCGCCGCGGGCTTGCTCAGCGCCATGAAGATTTCGCCGAGAATCGGCGTATTCCAGATGCGCGCGATGCGATGGCCGCGATAATCGGGATCGATCACCGCGTTCGACACCGCCCAGCTGCGGAACAGGTCGGGCCGTAGCATCGCCGCGCGCTGTGCGATCAGCGCGCCCCAGTCGTGCCCGACGATGTCGACCGGGCCGTGGGCCGCGACCAGCGCCTCGGCCTCTTCCACCGCCCAGTCGGCATAGGCTTCCTTGGTCGCGGAAAAGCCCGCCGGAAGCGGCCCGGTAAATCCCGGCAGCGCGGGGACCGCCACCGGCGTATCGCCGAGGTCGAGCGCGGCAAGCAGCGGCCGCCAGATCGCCGGACTGTCGGGAACGCCGTGAAGGAAAAGTTTGGCGGTGGTCATGATGCGGCCCCTTCGCCGAAACGGATGATCCAGCTTCGGTCGGTCGGCTCGATCCGCCCTTCGCGATATCCGCCGGCGAGCAGCGCCGTGCGCGCGTCAGCCCTGACGAGCGTCATATAGTTCCATGGGCCGCCGAGATCATGGTCGACGCGCGTCGAGGTTCCGCTGGCGACGTCGAAAATCTCCGGTGCGGTGTCGCCCGCCGCGACGAGCTGGTGCGTGGCGCGCGGCGTCGAAAGCTGCGGTCCGTCCTCGATCCGGACATCGCTAGCGGCTTGCCCAGCCGCGCTTCCGCCGTTCGCCATGCAGGCGGTCATCGCCAGCAGGATCAGCCCATGGCCCGCAAGGTTTCGCATCACCGCTTTTCCCCTTCCCGACCGTCGACCGCGCCGGTCTATTCCATTTCCCCGCGATCGCGCCGCAGCTGATACCATTTCTGCACATTTGCATTGTGCTCGCTCAGCGTGCGGGCAAAGGCGTGGCCACCATCGCCCTTCGCGACGAAATAGAGATAATCATTCGCCTCGGGATCGAGCACCGCGGCGATCGATGCCTTGCCGGGGTTCGCGATCGGCCCCTTCGGCAGGCCGGCCATGCTGTAGGTATTATAGTCGTTCACGGCGACAATCTCGGACCGCAGGATGCGGCGGCCGAGGGGTTTGCCCTTGGTGATCGGATAGATGATCGTCGGATCGGCCTGCAGCCGCATGCCGACCGCAAGGCGGTTGGTATAGACCCCCGCGACGGTGCGGCGCTCGGCGGCGACGCCGGTTTCCTTCTCGACGATCGAGGCGAGCGTGATCGCTTCGTTGCGGTCCTTCGCGGCGCTGCGTGCGCTGCGCTTTGCCCATAGCTCGTCGAACGCCTTGTTCATCGCGGCCTGCATCCGCTTCACGACCGCGGCGCGCGTCTCGCCGGTCGTGAAGGCATAGCTGTCGGGCAAAATGCTGCCCTCTGCCGGCACCGGAATGTCGCCCTTGAGCCGCGGTTCGGCCATCAACCGCTCCCACACCATGATCGAGGGCATGCCCTCGGGGATCATGACGAGGCGCTGGATCGTCTTGCCCGACTGGAGCAGGCCGAGGATATCGCCCGCGCCCATCCCCTTCTTGATTTCATATTCGCCGGGCTTGATCGGATCGTCGCCGCCAAAGAAGCGCGCGTGGTTGCGGAAGCTGTCCGCCGAGGAAACCGCGCCCGCCTTTTCGAGAATCTCGCCCGCCTTGGCGATGCTCGCGCCCGGCGGGATGACGACGACCGTATCGCGCGGCGCCCCGCCCGAACAGGCGCTGAGCGCGAGCGCCATCAGGGCTGCAAGCAGCCAGCGCATGGCGATCAGTCTTCGACCGCTTTGACGATCAGGCTGGCATTGGTGCCGCCGAAGCCGAAGCTGTTGTTCAGCGCGGCCTTGACCTTGCGCTTCTTCGCTACCTTGGGGACGAGATCGGCGCCTTCGGTTCCCTCGTCGGGATTGTCGAGGTTGAGCGTCGGGGGGACGACCTGGTCGCGTATCGCAAGGATGCAGAAGATCGTCTCGACCGCACCCGCGCCGCCGAGCAGGTGGCCGATCGCCGACTTGGTCGAACTCATCGACACATTCGCCATCGCGTCGCCGAACAGGCGCTTTACTGCGCCGAGTTCGATCGTGTCGGCCATCGTCGAGGTGCCGTGCGCGTTGATATAGTCGATGTCGGCGGGGGTCATGCCCGCTTTCTTGAGCGCCGCGCTCATCGAACGGAAGGCGCCGTCCATTTCGGGGTCGGGCGCGGTGACGTGATAGGCGTCGCCGGACAGGCCATAGCCCACGACTTCGGCATAGATCTTGGCGCCGCGCGCCTTTGCATGCTCATATTCCTCGAGCACGACGACGCCGGCGCCCTCGCCCATCACGAAGCCGTCGCGGTCCTTGTCATAGGGGCGGCTCGCCTGCTCGGGGCGGTCGTTGTAGCTCATGTTGAGCGCGCGCGCCTGCGCGAAGCCGGCGATGCCGATCGGGCAGATCGTCGCCTCGGCGCCGCCGGCGAGCATGATGTCGGCATCGTCGTCGCGGATCATCCGCGCCGCGTCGCCGATCGAGTGCGCGCCGGTCGAACAGGCGGTGACGACGGCATGGTTCGGACCCTTGAGTCCGTATTTGATGCTGACCTGGCCCGAAATAAGGTTGATTAGGCGGCCGTGGACGAAGTGCGGCGAAACGCGGCCCGGGCCCTTTTCGGCGAGCAGCAGGCTTTCGCTCTCGATACCCGGCAGGCCGCCGATGCCCGAGCCGATCGATACGCCGGCGCGCACCTTCTGCTCCTCCGAAAGGTCGGTCAGACCCGCATCCTCGAGCGCCTGTCCGGCGGCATCGATGCCGAAGATGATGAAAGGGTCGACCTGGCGCTGGACCTTGTGATCGACGCGCTTGGCGGGGTCGAAGCCATATTCGTGGGTCGGACCCTTCACCTCGCACGCGATCGTGCATTTCTGGTCCGACGCGTCGAAGTGGGTGATCGGACCCGCGCCCGATTTGCCCGCGATCAGATTGGCCCAGGTGGTTTCCACATCGCCGCCCAGCGGCGTCACCAAACCCAAACCCGTCACCACAACCCGGCGCATAAAGATTCCTTTCGTCGGCCCCCGTCCCCACAGGGGCCCGCGTCACTTCCAGAGACGCATATCCATAAAAAAAGCTTCCCGGCCACTGCGCACGAGCGCTCGGGACCGGGAAGCCGGAAACGCGTGGGCGGCGTCGCCGCCGCGTCCGGCTGCGCCGGACAGGGCCCGATTAGCCCTTGTTCGCTTCGATATAGTCGATCGCATCCTTGACGGTGGCGATCTTTTCCGCCGCGTCGTCAGGGATTTCGACGCCGAATTCTTCTTCGAACGCCATCACCAGTTCGACGATGTCGAGGCTGTCGGCGCCCAGATCGTCGATGAAGCTGGCTTCTTCCGTGACCTTGTCGGCTTCGACGCCCAGATGTTCGACGACGATCTTCTTAACCTTTTCGGCCGAATCGCTCATGCACAGTTCCTTTTTTCTGACTATGGCGTGAATGTTGAAATTTGCCCTAGTGCCCAGCGCGGGGGCTGGCAAGAGGGCTGGCATGGGTCGGGTACGGAGCGTCCCGACGATCGCTGGTTTTCGGCGGCAATCTGCGCCGGACGCTCCCCTTCCTGGCCTCTCCTGCAGTTGCCGCCGACATAGGAAATGCCCGGCGCGCCTTCAAGGGAAACGTCGACGGACCGGGATTCAGGACGCCGGACTGGACGGCACGACACCGGACTCGCGGAGTGCCGCCGACGCACGAACGATCACCGCCGGAGTGATCAGGAACTGCCGCAACACCGTTTCCGGCGCGGCGTTCGCCGGCTGCTTCGTATATTTCAGCAATGCTTGCCAAGTCGCGCGCGCTTCGGGCAGATGCCCCTGTCGCGCCAGGACGATCGCGCGGACCATCATGAATTGCGGTTCCATCTTGCTGGGCGTCGGCACCCGGTCGAGAATGACCTGTGCCGCCTGTTGATCCCCCGCTTGCGACCGCACGAAGGCCAGCGTCACCGCGGGCACGCCAGGGTAGGAGGCGTCGAGATCGAGCGACCGCTGCAACAGCGCGGCGCCCTCTTCCGCCTGCGCGCAGGCAAGCTTGAATAACCCGAGAAATCCGGCGATGTCGGCATCATAGGGGTTGAGCCGCATCGCGCCGTCGCCGAGCGCGAGCCCGGCGGGGCAATTGCCCGCATAGAAATTCGCGCGCGACATCGCGAAAAGTCCCGCCGAGGATCCCGGACCATTTTCATAGGCGCGCTGGGCCAGCGCCCTCGCCTCGGCAAAGGCGGCGGCGCCCTTGGGCGTGTTGCGGCGCGGTTGCCAGTCACCGAAGCGGACGAGCGACAGGGCGGACAACGCGACCGGATCGTTCGGTGTGCGGTCAAGCGTGGCGCGCAGGCACGCATCGATCTGCTTCGCGGCGGTGGCGCTGCGCATCTGGCGCACCCGGTTGAATTGCGCGAGGCATGGAAAGCCCGGCGCGAAATCGTTCGGATGGCGCTGGACCTGATCACGGACGATCACGCCATAGTCCCCGGCAATTTGGGCGATGGCGGTATCGACTGGCGCGAACTCGGGCATCTGCGCCTTCTCGAGATGAAACTGTTGCGACCAGATCGTCCGCTGATCGGCGACCCGGTTCAGCACCAACGTGACGTCGGCGGGCCCATCGAGGTCGCGGACAAGCAGGACGTCGAGGCGATAGTCCGGTTGCGGCGCGGCGGCCGATGCTCCATTCGCTTCCGCGCTTCGCAGGTCGACCAGCTCGAACCGCCGGAAACCGTCGCGCAGCCGCCCGTCGAGCGCGCGTGCGAGTGCGCGCGACACCGGCGTTTCGCCCGCCTGCGGCACCCCGACCTCCAGCAACGGCGTGGGAACCGGGGTCGCGCCACCCATCCGCCCCCAATTGGCGTAGGTCCACCATCCGGCGGCGGCGGCCAGCAGCACGAAAAGCAGCGCAGCCACCCGGCGCGCATAGCCGGATCGCGCCGAGATCCCGGCGTCGCGCTTGTGGTGCGATGACGCCACACCCGCGACGCCCGTATCGGTGTTCGGCGCGAGTTCCGCCGCCATGTCACCCTCGGCGTCCGCGGCCGATCGCGCGGGGGGCGCCGAACGATGCTGGACGACGATTTCGTAACTCCCCTGCGGAACGCGCAGACGGTGGATCCAGGGCGTTTCGGCATAATAGCGGTCGAGGAGCGTCCGGAGCCGGCCGACCATGACGCGGGGATAGCTGTCGACCGCAGGATCGAAATCGGCGCTGCGCCCCAACGCCTCGGTTGCGATCGCATAGGCCTTGGGGGCGCTGCGCCCGCCGCGCAGGCGATGCTCGACAAGGAATTGCAATAGACGCGACAGAACCGGCGAACGGGTGAACAGGGCCGACTCGCGCAGCTGTTCGAACTCGGCGGCAATGATCCGGTCGGTTTCATCACCATCGGGAAGCTCATCAGCGATTATATGGTCCATGCAACCTCGAATGCCCCCTCGCGAGGCGTGCGCGTTAGATACGCCAAACGGCCGGGACAGCTAGCCGATTTTACTACCATGTAACGGTAACAGCAGGCCGCAGCCTTATATCAAAATCATTGCGAGGTGCCAAATGACGCTGAAAAGCGGCATTTGTGGTTAATAATTTCTTGCCGTTTCGCGACATGCCGCGTCGTGACCCCTTGTAACTGCCATATCGCCGAGGGACGTGAGATCGTTCAACGGTCGCGACGTGCCCTGTGCCGTCGTGGTCTGGGCTGGGCTTATGCCCGGTTGGGACAATTGGGGTCCCAAGATCGAAGGGCGCGAGCTGGTCCCTGGCGCTTTTCGGCATATCGCGTGGCCCCATAACAGTGACTCCGCCGGACGGACATGCAGCCCCACCTGCATCCCGTCCGGCGAGTCCGAAGCCGGATACATCGACCCCAGCTTTCCAAATTTCGCTGCTCAGGCCGGCCCGATCCGAAAGGCGCACAGCTTGTTGCCGTCGGGGTCACGGAAATAGGCGGCATAGAAAGCCTGCTCGCCGTCGTCACCGCGAACGCCCGGCGGTCCTTCGCAGCTGCCGCCGAGTTCGAGCGCCTTGGCATGAAGCGCATCGACCTTCGCGCGCTCGTCGACGACGATCGCCGCCATATGGCCGTTGCCGCGATCGGCGGGCTGGCCGTCATAGGGCCGCGTCACCGCAATGCCGGGCTGGCCCCAACCGGTGCCATAAAGGGTAAAGCCGTTCGCCTCGGTATCCGACATGCGCATCAACTCGCTCGCGCCGATCGTCCCGAGCAGCCCGGCATAAAATTCGCGGGCGCGCGGCAATTCGTCGGTGCCCATGGTCACATAGCCGATCATGTTTCTCTCTCCCTTCAAACAGAAAGGGCGCCGGCTCGCACCGACGCCCCGCTCGTAACCCTGTTGCCGTTTGGCTCAGCTCTTGGTCGCGGCTGCGCCGTCCTTGCAGGGACCGGTATGGGTGCTCGTCATCTGCAGCACCATCTCCATCTCGCCCTGACCGGTCGGCATCTTGCCCTTGGTCGTGATCGTCACGTCGGTCTTCTTCGCTTCCATCGTGCCGGCCATGGCCATATCGACCGTCTGGCCGTTGGCGGTGCAGGTGCCCGCAACGTCGATCTTGCCGCCGCTGACATCCTTCTTCGACCATTTGCACTCGCCGCCATTGCCCGGCCCCTTGGCGAGCTCGGCCGCGATATCTTCCTTGTCGACCTGCTCCTGCGTGAAGCACTGGTCCATGCCGCTGGCGCCTTCCATCATCTTCGCCATGCCGTCCTTCATTTCGGGCGGCATGCCCGGAACTTCGAACTTCACCAGCTTGACGTCGGTCTTCCAGTTTCCGGCCTCGCGCTTGACGGTGCCGCCGGCATTTTCGGTCTTGCTGCAGCCAGCCGTCGCCAATGCAACGCCAAGAGCGGCGAACGTGAGTAGCTTTTTCATATCCATCCCCTGTGACTCATTGCGATTGTGCGCCCACCCCATCGATACCATATTGGCAGCGATGGCAATCCAGATTCGTACATCGCTCGATGAAATCGACACCAGCGAGGCCTATGTCCCGCACCGCCCCGCCCGCCCCGACAAGGTCGAGGGCGGCAAGCGTTTTGAACTGGTTAGCGACTATGAGCCCGCCGGCGACCAGCCGACCGCGATCCGCGAACTGGTCGACACCGCGCTCGCGGGCGAGCGTGACCAGGTGCTGCTCGGCGTCACCGGGTCGGGCAAGACCTTCACCATGGCAAAGGTCATCGACGAGTTGCAGCGCCCGGCGCTTATCCTCGCCCCGAACAAGATCCTTGCGGCGCAGCTCTATGGCGAATTCAAGAGCTTCTTCCCGAACAATGCGGTCGAATATTTCGTCAGCTACTACGACTATTACCAGCCCGAGGCCTATGTGCCGCGGTCGGACACCTACATCGAGAAGGAAAGCTCGGTAAACGAGGCGATCGACCGGATGCGCCATTCGGCAACGCGCGCGCTGCTCGAGCGCGACGATGTGATCATCGTCGCCTCGGTTTCGTGCCTTTACGGCATCGGGTCGGTCGAGACTTACTCGGCGATGATCTTCGACCTCAAAAAGGGCCAGGTCGTCGACAATCGCGAGATCATCCGCAAGCTCGTCGCGCTGCAATACAAGCGCAACGACCAGGCCTTCGCGCGCGGCAATTTCCGCGTCCGCGGCGACAGTCTCGAAATCTTCCCTTCGCACTATGAGGATATGGCGTGGCGCGTCAGCTTCTTCGGCGACGAGATCGAGGAGATCGTCGAATTCGACCCGCTGACGGGCAAGAAGATCGCCAGCCTCAACTATGTCCGCGTCTATGCGAACAGCCATTATGTCACGCCCGGCCCGACGCTCAAACAGGCGACCGAGGCGATCCGGCACGAACTGGCGGAGCGCCTCAAGGAACTCGAAGCCGAGGGCCGCCTGCTCGAAGCGCAGCGGCTCGAACAGCGAACGAATTTCGACCTCGAGATGATCGCCGCGACGGGCAGCTGCGCGGGGATCGAGAACTACAGCCGCTTCCTCACCGGCCGCCTCCCCGGCGAGCCGCCGCCGACCCTGTTCGAATATCTGCCCGACAACGCCCTGCTCTTCGTCGACGAAAGCCACCAGACGATCCCGCAGATCGGCGCGATGTCGAAGGGCGACCATCGGCGCAAGATCACGCTCGCCGAATATGGCTTCCGCCTGCCGAGCTGCATCGACAACCGGCCGCTGCGCTTCGCCGAATGGGATCTGATGCGTCCGCAGACGGTCAGCGTCTCGGCGACCCCCGGGACGTGGGAGATGGATCGCACGCAGGGTGTCTTCGCCGAACAGGTGATCCGCCCCACCGGCCTCATCGACCCGCCGGTCGAGATCAAACCGGTCGAGGAACAGGTCGACGACCTGATCGCCGAGGCGAAGAAGACCGCCGCGGCGGGATACCGCACGCTCGTCACGACACTGACGAAGCGCATGGCCGAGGATCTGACCGAATTCCTGCACGAAGCAGGCCTGAAGGTCCGCTACATGCACTCGGACGTCGAGACGCTCGAACGCATCGAGATCATCCGCGACCTCCGCCTCGGCGTGTTCGACGTGCTCGTCGGCATCAACCTGCTGCGCGAAGGGCTCGACATTCCCGAATGCGGGCTCGTCGCGATCCTCGATGCCGACAAGGAAGGTTTTCTGCGCAGCGAAACCTCGCTGGTGCAGACGATCGGGCGCGCCGCGCGCAACGTCGACGGCCGCGTCATCCTCTACGCCGACCGCATCACCGGCAGCATGGAACGCGCGATGCGCGAAACCGACCGGCGCCGCGAAAAGCAGAAGGCGTATAACGCCGAACACGGCATCACCCCGACGACGATCAAGCGCAACATCGGCGACATCATCGCGCATGTCGCGTCGAAGGACGGCGTCGTCATCGACATCGGCGAGGACAAGCCCGCGCACATGGTCGGGCACAATTTGCGCGCCTATATCGCCGACCTCGAGAAGAAGATGCGCGATGCGGCGGCAGATCTGGAGTTCGAGGAGGCCGGGCGCCTCCGCGACGAGATCCGCAAGCTCGAGGCCGACGAACTCGGCTTGCCGCCCGACGAACAGGTGGCCCCGCGCGTGGGGCGGAGCAACGAAGGCAAGCCGGGCACGCGCAAAGGGCGGTTCGGGAAGTCGAGCAAGACCAAGTGGGGACGGTAACGCAAGGCAAGGGAGCCTATCGCCGCGCCGGGTAATCCGGCGCTTGCTGTCGACCTTTGATAGTGTCAGTGTCGGCGCAAGGGGGAAAACATGCCCTTTCGTTCGGCCTGGATATATGTGCTGGCGCTGCTCGCGCTGACGTTCGTTGCCTTCTGGCCCGGATATTTCACGAAGCTGCAGACACATAGTATGGCGCACCATGCTCATGCCGCCAGCTCTGTCCTTTGGATCGTCCTTGCGATCGTGCAGAGCTGGACGGCCCACCACCATCGACTCGCGCTGCACCGCGCGACCGGGCTCGCGATCTTTCTGCTTTTCCCATTCTTCCTGGTCGGGGGAATGTGGGTCATCCATGTCGAGGCGGCGACCTTGGCCGGCGATTTCACCAGTATCGAAGGCAAGCAGATCGCGCAGTTCGGTTTTTTCGATCCGCTCGCCAATCTCGCATTCGCCCTTCTCTTCTGGTTGGGACTGAGGCACCGCTATCAGGTCCAACTGCACGCTCGCTATATGCTCGCGACGCTGCTGTTCGTGATTTCTCCGATCGGATTCCGATTGCTTGCCATGCTCATCCCGTTTTTCCGGCCGGATGAGAATTTTTCCTATGCCATGGCAGGCGGCAATCTGATCGCGCTGGCGATCACGCTTTACCTGTTTCGCCAGGCGTCGTCGCATGGCAGGCCATTTCTGATAGCGGCGGGATTCATTGCCGCGCAGGCAATCAGCTTTGATACGCTCGGACGAATTCCAGGCTGGGCGCCGATGTTCGCCGCCGTCTCCCGCGTCAATCTGCCCTTCCTGCTGTTCCTGTCGGCTATCCTTGGCGTCGCGATCGCTTGGCACGGATGGATTGCCGGAGCGCGCCCGGGAACTCCCAAAGCAGCGTTGGCAGCCTGACGATCGCATCGGCCGCTCACCGTCCGGCGCCCTTCGACCAAGGCCCCGCCGCGACCGACCAGCGGCCTTGCCGCCCTTCCCCGCCCCGCTTAGGGTTCGCGCCTCAACGGGGAGAAAATCATGAAAACAGGTCTGTCGCTGATCGCGCTGGCGCTTGCCGTCGCCGCCCCTGCTGTCGTTCATGCACAGGACAAGCCGGATGACAACGCGAAGGCCGAAGAGCCCGCAGACGTCGAGCCACAGATCCGCACCACAAAGCTCTCCGGCACCTTCGGCGGACAGCGGATCAACTATGCGGCGACGATCGGCGAGACGATCATCAAGAACAAGGACGGCGTGCCCGAGGTTTCGGTCGTCACCACGGCCTATATCAAGGAACCGCGCGACCCCGGCCGCCCGGTTACCTTCCTGTTCAACGGCGGCCCCGGCTCGGGCACGGTCTGGTTGATGATGGGCGCCTTCGGGCCGAAGCGCGTCGCGATCCCCGGCGATGCACGCGACGACGGCGCCCCGCCCTACCCTATCGTCGACAATCCCGACGCGCTGCTCGACGTCACCGACATCGTCTTCATCGACCCGCCGGGCACGGGCTTTTCGCACCTGATCGGAAAAGCCGATCCCAAGGATTATTACGGCGTCACGCAGGACGCCAAGCTGGTCGCCGAGGTCATCCGGCGCTGGCTGAACGACAATGGCCGCTGGAACAGCCCCAAATATCTCGGCGGCGAAAGCTATGGCACCACGCGCTCGGCGGCGGTCGCGAACCAGTTGATGAACGAGACGTACAACGACGTCGCGCTCAACGGCATCATCCTGATCTCGACCGTGCTCGATTTTGCGGCGGGCGCCGACACGCCGGGTAACGAATTGTCGCCAATAACCAACCTGCCCTCGATGGCCGCGACCGCCCAATTCCATGGCAAAGCCGGAGTCGGCGTTTCGGTCGAGCAATTCGTCGAGGAAGCAAGGCAATGGGCGATCGGCCCATATGCCGCGGCCTTGCTAAAGGGGCAGAAGCTGCAAGGCGAGGAGCGCGCAGCGATCCGCCGCGACCTCGCGCGCTTTACGGGGCTCAGCGAATCCTATCTCGAAAGCGCCGACCTCCGCGTCACCCCCGGCCGCTTCTACAAGGAATTGCTCCGCGACCGCGGCCTGACGGTCGGCCGCCTCGACAGTCGCTATACCGGCAAGGATTACGACAATGCCGGCGAACAGCCCGACAACGACCCCAGCTTCTATGGCATCGACGCGAGCTACACCGCAGCGATCAACAGCTGGAGCCGCGATGTTCTGGGTTTCAAGACTACCCTCGAATATCAGTCGATCAGCGGCATCGGCGGGCTATGGGACTGGCGGATCGGTGGGCGCGACACCAACGCCTATCTCAACGTCGCGCCCTATATCGGACAGGCGCTGCGCGAGAATTCGGGGCTGCGCGTGTTCGTCGGCCAGGGCTATTATGATTTCGCGACGCCCTTTTTCGCCGCCGAATATGCGCTGTCGCGCACCGGCATCCCGCAGGACCGGATCACCTATCAATATTATGGCGCAGGCCACATGATGTATATCCGCGACGAGGATCGGCATAAATTGTCGCAGGATATCCGCGCCTTCATTCGGTGGCGTTGATCGGCCGGTTCCGACCGAAGGCCGCCATTGTGTACCCCGGCGAAAGCCGAGGCCCAGAGCGGCAAAACATCAGGCTTGTGTGAGAATTCCTTGGGCCCCGGCTTTCGCCGGGGATCACATAGCGAACGTCCGCTTCCTACCCCAAAGCGGACGCGGTCACCGCAGTACGCCCGCCGCCGCTTGCTTCCGTGCATATAGGAACAGCGCGATGAGGATCACCCAGATGATCGCCGTGAAGATCATCGGGAACGTTCCGAACAGGCGCATCAGGTCGCCATAATGCAGGCCGAACTGGTAGATGCAGCTGATCGCGAGCCCGACGAGCGAGACGACGAACGCCGACACCGCGTGGCGGCTTCGCGCAAGAAGCAGCAGCGATCCGAGTACCGATCCCCAGACGCCCAGCGCCCAGCCGATGTTCGCCCACAGCGGGAAGGTCGCGAACCACGCCTGCTGTTCGGGCGTGAAGGCCGCGAGATATTCGGCATTCTGCATTTTGGTCATCGTATAGTCGAACGCGCCGACCGCGTTCCACAACAGCGATACGACCCCGACAATCCACAGATGAACGGGTGTCTTGCGTACTTCGGTCATGATTATCTCCCCCTCCAGAAAGATCAGGCGACATTATCAGATTTGGCGGCGCTCATCAACGATGTGATATAGTCGCGTAATACAGCGATGTTGCGATCGAAATAGCCGATGTCGCGATAGGTGCGCGCCTGCATCACCGCGCCCTCCATCACCGTCAGCACAAATTCGCCGAGTGCCTGGCGGTCAGCGCCGGGCGGCAGGCGGTCGGCGGCGGCCTCAAAGCAGCCTGCAATCGCGGCCGACCAGTTGGTGAAGTTCGCCGCCATCAGATCGCGGACCACCGGGTCGGGCTCGTGGATTTCGAGCGCGAGGCTCCCGATCGGGCAGCCATAGGTGCAGTCGGTGACGATCAGATGCGTGCGATAGCCCGCGAGCAGCGCGAAAATACGCTCGATGGGGTCGTCGACCCCCTCCCAGTTCGGCGCGAGCAGCATCTCGTCGATCCCGTCGCGATAGAGTTCGAGAACGCCGACGAGCACATCCTGCTTGCCCGGGAAGAAATGGTAGAGGCTGCCCGAATGGACCTGGCTGCGCGAGAGGATGTCGGAGACCGAGGTCGAGAGATAACCCTTTTCCCAGAACAGCTCCATCGCGGTCATCAGGATGCGGTTGCGCGTGTCGGTCGCGTTCATACGATCTACCCGGCGCGATCATAGGCGGCGCGGAGCCAGCCCGCCATATCGTCGCCCACCTCTTCATCGGCGGCGATCCGCACGCGATGCGACACCATCGCATTCCAGCTTCCGGCGAGTTCCAGCATGCCCGCCGGCTCTTCGCCCTTCAGCGCCAGCCCGATATCGAACCGGTCCTTGGTCGAGGGCATCAGCAGCGCGAACTGCTTCTTGCGGCGGAGGCTGACATAGCCCTTCTTCGGCGCCAGTTCGACGTCGCCGCCGAAACCCTGCACCAGCGCCACCAGCCGGTCGTAAAGCGGCCGCCAATGCGCCTTCGCTCCGTCGAACGCCGCCGCGACGAGCGCCTCGTCATCCTGCGACGCGGCCGACGAGGCATTCGCCGCATGGACGATCATATTGGCATAGCCATGCCCGAGACCATGTTCGGATTTCAGGTGGTTCACCAGCGCCATATGGCCCGAAATGCCAGTCGCTCGCGCAGTTGCCACCCATGCGTCCAGCCCCTTGCCCGTCTTGGCGCGGAGGCTTTCGCCCATCTTTTCGAATTCGTCGGCCATATCGCCCTCCTTCGCAAGATCACTTGATTGAACATTCAACCAAGCGATTTGTCAAGAGGCTTGGCAAGCGGGCGCCAAGCCCCGATATGCGCCGCATGTGCGTCGTCGCCCTCGCCTATCAAGCCCACCCCGACTGGCCTCTGATCCTCATCGGCAATCGCGACGAATTTCACGCGCGACCGGCCGCGCCGCTCGGGCACTGGCCCGACGGCAGCGGGATCGTCGCGGGACGCGACCTGCAGGCGGGCGGAACATGGCTGGGGGTCCACCAGCCGAGCGGGCGCGTGGTGGTGGTGACGAACGTGCGCGGCGCGATGCCCGACCCCGCGAGGGAGTCGCGCGGCGCGCTCGTCGTCGACATGCTGCGCGGCGACGGCCGCTTCGCCGAACCGGCGGAGGCCGACCTCGACCGATTCAACGCGTTCAACCTGTTTGCCGTCGGCGGCGCCCCGCGGCTGCTCACCAACCGGCCGACGCCGCTGATCGCGGCGCTGGCGCCCGGCGTCCATGCGCTCGCCAATGAACCGGTCGATGCCCCGTGTCCGCGCGCCGAACGGCTGCGCACCGCGCTGTCGGCGGTGGTCGAGGCGCAAGGCGACCCCGAAGGCCTGCTCGACACGCTGACCGCAGAAGGCGAGCCCGCGCTTTTCCTGCACGGCGAGGTCTATGGCACCCGCGCCTCGACGCTCGTCGCGATCTCCGCGGCGGGTGACGTACATATGGTGGAGCGCCGATACGAAGCGGGCGGCCGTCCCGGTGGAACGACCGCCCTGAACTTCCGTATCGGCTGAGCCGCGACGCCTTATTTCGGCGCGATGACCATGACCATCTGGCGGCCTTCGGTGCGCGGATGCGCCTCGACCTTCGCGATCTCGGCGGTCATTTCGGCGACGCGCTGAAGCACGTTGAGGCCGAGCTGCGTGTGGCTCATCTCGCGGCCGCGGAAACGCATGGTCATCTTGACCTTGTCGCCTTCCTCAAGGAAGTCGAAGACCTTCTTCATCTTCACATCGAAATCATGATCGTCGATGTTTGGACGCATCTTGATCTCTTTGATTTCCTGCGTCTTCTGGCTCTTGCGCGCCAGATTGGCCTTTTTCTGGGCTTCGTACTTATACTTGCCCACATCGAGGAACTTGCACACCGGCGGATCGGCGTTGGGAGACACTTCAACCAGGTCCAGACCGACCGAGGCAGCTTGCTCGATCGCTTCGGCCGTCAGCATTACGCCCAGATTCTCCCCTTCCTCGTCGATCACGCGGACCTTCGGAGAGGAAATGAATTCATTGTATCGCGGGCCGTTTTTGGGCGGCACGGGCGCCATCGAGCGGCGGGTCATGGGCGGTGGTATAGCTGTATCTCCTGGTCATTTACGATAGGCGCGCGGAATCGACGCGATCGCGGCGCGCCATGCCCATATAGTGAACGCGAGCGCGCCGTAAAGGCCGCCCGCGTCACAAACATGACGCTTTTCGCCACGCTGTGGCGGTTATGCCACTACCATTTCGTCGGCGCGGGGTCGATCACGCGGAAGCCTCCGGCCCCGACCTCGCTGACCTCGAGCGCGCGCATCGCGATCCCGCGGTTGTTGAATCGAAATATGCCGTCGATGCCCCCGAACCCCTCCTCGGCGAGCAACCTTGCGGCGGGAAAGGTCGTGCCCGGCTTCCAGTCGCGCGCGATGCGGACGGTCAGCAGCACCGAGTCATAGCCGAGGCTGGCGAGCCGGTACGGCGCCTTGCCGTAGCGTGTGCGATATTTCGCGGCGAGCTGACCGTAAAGGCCATCCGAAACGCTGGCGAACCACGACCCGCGCATTGCCGGATTACCTCCAAGCGCCGCGTCGGTGTTCCACAGCTCGGTGCCGAGGATCTGCTTGTTTCCCGTGCTCTTCACGACCGGCACGGCGCGGATCGCGTTGCCGCCGCTGTCGGCGACGAGCACCGCGTCCATCGCGCCGGCATTGGCAAGCCGCCGCGCCGCGCCCGTCAGCGCGGTCGCGCTGCGGTCATAGGTTTCGACCGCCACCAGCGTGCCGCCGGCCGCCGACACTGCCGAGCGGAAGGCCGCGGCCGAGCGGTCGCCATAGACGGTCTTGGGCACGAGCGCGCCGAACCGCTGCTGCCCCTTGCTGCGCGCATAAGCGACGACGCGCTCGACCGACTGGCCGGGAACGAAGCCCATGATGAAGACGCCATTGCCCGCGACACTGCTGTCGTTCGAGAAGCTCAGCACCGGCACCTTCGCCTCGCGTGCGATCGGCGCGACGGCGGCGACATCCTCGCTGAGCAGCGGGCCGAGGATCAGCTTGTTGCCGTCGGCGACCGCCTGCCGCGCCGCGGCGGCGGCACCAAGCGCAGTGTCATAGGTCGTGATGCGAACCCGCTCGGTCTTCGAATCGAGCAGCGCCATCGTCGTCGCGTTCGCAATCGCCATGCCGACATCGGCGTTGGGCCCGGTCTGCGGTACGAGCAACGCGACGCGGTGGCGGTCGGTATCGGTCGGAAGCCCGGGGCCGACGCCATCGGCGGGCTTGTCGGGCGGCGGCGCGGTGGCCGGGCCGGTGGCCTTCGGCACCATCTGGCACGCGGCGAGCAGACCGCCCAGCGTCAGCATCGCGATCCCGCGCAGCATTTTGCGCCGTGACGATGCATAAACCTGGCGCGAGCCCCCGTGGCAATCTTGGGCAGTTTCTGCCATTTTCGGCGTCATGCCGGATTCGACCATCTCAAAATCTCCCTTGCCCGGTCTCTATATCGTCGCGACGCCCATCGGCAACCTCGGCGACATCAGTGCGCGGGCAGCCGCCACTCTTGCCTCGGCCAACGTCATCGCCGCCGAGGACACGCGTGTGACCGCGAAGTTGCTGTCGCATCTGGGTTTGCGCGTTCCGATGACCCCCTATCACGACCATAGCGACGAACGCACCCGCGCCGCCCTGGTTGCGCGCATGGAGCGTGAAGTTGTCGCTTTGGTGTCAGACGCGGGAACCCCGTTGATTTCCGATCCAGGGTACAAGCTGGTGCGGGACGCGCGCGCAGCCGGACGACACGTCACCACCCTGCCCGGCCCCTGCGCCGCGATCGCTGCGATCACGCTCTCGGGATTGCCGAGCGACCGCTTCCTGTTTGCGGGTTTCCTGCCGAACAAGGCCAAGGCGCGCGCCGACACGATCGCCGAGTTCGCGGGGCTCCGCGCGACGCTCGTCTTCTATGAAAGCGGCCCGCGCCTCGCCGCCGCGCTGACGGCACTGGCCGACGGCCTCGGCAACCGCGAGGCCGCCATCGCGCGCGAGATCAGCAAGCTTTACGAAGAATGCGCGACCGGCACGCTCGCCGACCTCGCCGCGCGCTACGCCGACGCGCCGCCGAAGGGCGAGATCGTGATCGTCGTGGGCCCGCCGGGCGAGCAGATTGCCGAAGACGCCGATGCGGCGACCATCGACGCCGCGCTGCGCGCCGCGATGGCGGACCGGCCGGTCGCGCAGGCCGCCAAGGCCGTCGCGAAGCAATATAGGCTCGACCGGCACGAGGTTTATGCCCGCGCGCTGGCATTGAAAGAGCGGGCTTGAACCGCGCCGCCGCCGAAGCGCGGGGCCGCAGGGCCGAACGGCGCGCCGCATGGTGGCTGCGGCTGCACGGCTGGCGCATCCTCGGGCAACGCCTCCGCGTTCCAGCGGGCGAGGTCGACCTCGTCGCGCGGCGCGGCAAAACGCTCGCCTTCATCGAGGTGAAATGGCGCGAGCGCCCCGAAGACCTCGACCTTGCGATCGACCAGTGGCGCTTGCGACGCGTCGCATCGGCGGCGGAAATGCTCATCCCCCGATTCGCGCGTCCGTCGGATGACATCCGCATCGACGTGATGCTCCTTGCGCCGAAGCGATTGCCTCGCCATCTGGTCCACGTCTGGCAGCCGTGACGGCGCCCAAGGAGAAGAAGATGACCCTGCGTGCAGCCGTGCAAATGGACCCGATGGACGCGATCAACATCAATGGCGACAGCAGTTTCCACCTGATCCTGAAAGCGCTCGAACGCGGGTACGAGCTCTATCACTATGACGTGCGCGGGCTGACGTGGGAGGCCGGGCGGCTGACCACCAAGGCGCACCGCATCCTCGACGCAAAGCGCGAGGCCGGCGCGCACTATGAATTTGGCGATTTCGTCACGCTCGACCTCGGCCGCGACGTCGATGTCGTGCTGATGCGGCAGGATCCGCCCTTCGACCTCGGCTACCTCACCGGCACCTGGCTGCTCGAGCGCATCCGCGGCGAAACGCTCGTGGTCAACGATCCCGTCTCGGTGCGCAATGCGCCCGAGAAGGTGTTCGTGCTCGATTTCCCCGAATTCATGCCGCCGACGATGGTCACGCGCGACCTCGACGCGGTGAAGGATTTTCAGGCCCGTTATGGCGCGGTGGTGATCAAGCCGCTCCACGGCAATGGGGGCAAGGCGGTATTCCGCGTCGACGCCGACGGCAGCAATCTGGGCGCGCTCGTCGAACTCTTCGGGCAGGTGTGGCCCGAACCCTTCATGGTCCAGCAATTCCTGCCGAGCGTCGCCAGGGGCGACAAGCGCATCGTCCTCGTCGACGGCGTGGTCGCGGGCGCGATCAACCGCAAGCCCGGCGAAGGCGAATTCCGCTCGAACCTTGCGGTCGGCGGCTATGCCGAGGCTGCGGAGCTTACACCGCGCGAACAGGAGATTTGCGACGTGCTCGGCCCCGAGCTTCGCGAACGCGGGTTGCTGTTCGTTGGCATCGATGTGATCGGCGGCGAGTGGCTGACCGAGATCAACGTCACCTCGCCGACCGGGATCGTCGCGATCGACCGCTTCAACAACAGCGACACGGCGGGGATGATCTGGGACGCGATCATCGGGCGGATCGGCTGACGGCCCCGCGCGTTCTCTTCGCATGACCGACTTTATCCTGAACCTGATCCAGAGCTGGGGGTATGTGGGGATCTTCATCCTCATGTTCCTGGAAAATGTGTTCCCGCCGATTCCCTCCGAAGTGATCATGGGGCTCGGCGGCATTGCCGTTTCCAAGGGGCATTTCGATTTCTGGACGCTCATCGCGGTCGCCGTCGCGGGAACGACTGCCGGAAACTGGATCTGGTACGGCATCGGCCGGTGGATCGGATACGAACGGCTCAAGCCCTTCATCGACCGCCATGGCCGCTGGCTGACGCTCGACTGGGCCGAGGTCGAGCGGTTGCACAACTGGTTCCTGAAATACGGCCCCGGCATCGTCTTCGTCGCGCGCTTCATGCCCGTCGCACGGACGATGGTGTCCTTGCCCGCGGGCATGGTGAAGATGAACCAGGCGAAATTCTTGGCTTGGACCGCCGCAGGTTCGACGATCTGGATCGCCGCACTCGCGGGCGCCGGCAACTGGTTCGGGGGGAAGTTCGCGAACCTCGACGCCTTCGTCGGCCCCGTTGCGCTGGTGGCGATCGGATCGCTCGTCGCCATCTATATCTACCGCGTCATCACTTGGAAGACAAAGCAAGCGCGCTAGGCTCGCGGGTGCGCGCTCCGGTAAATGTCGAGCAGATGCGCGGCGTCGACCGCCGTATAGACCTGCGTCGAGGCAAGGCTGGCGTGGCCGAGCAATTCCTGCAGACTGCGAAGGTCCGCCCCGCCCGCAAGCAGGTGCGTCGCGAAGCTGTGGCGCAAGGCATGCGGCGTCGTGCGTTCGGGCAGGCCCAGCGCACGCCGCGCCGAGCGCACGCTCGCGCGGACCACCCCGGGCTGGAGCGGCCCGCCGCGAGCGCCGAGGAACAGCGGTGCCTCTTTCCCGATCGGCCACGGGCAAGCCTCGACATAGCGCGACACGGCGGCCGCAACGGCGGGCAGGATCGGGACGATCCGGGTCTTGTTCCGCTTGCCCGTGACGCGCAGCGTGTCGCCCAGCGGCAGCGCGGCGCCGGTCAGTCCCAGCGCCTCGCCGATACGAAGGCCGGCGCCATAGAGCAAAAGCAGCAGCGCAAAATCGCGCGCGCCAACCCAGCCTTCGCGGGCATTGTCCTCGACATCCTGCGCCAGTTGGAGCGCTTCCGCAGGCGCGACGGGCCGCGGCAGGCCCTTCTTGACGCGCGGCCCGCGCATCTGCGGAACGGCCGCGTTCGATCCGCCGACGAAGCGCAGGAAGGTGCGCAGAGCGCTGAGTTCGCGTGCGGCGGACGCATTGCCCAGCCCGTCGGCGCGGCGGTCGGCAAGGTAAGAGCGAAGATCGTTCGGCGTCAGACCCTTGAGCATCCGCGCATCGACCGCGCCGCCGCGATGATGCGACAGGAAGGCGCAAAATCGCTCCGCCGTCGCGATATAGGCACGGCGCGTATGCTCCGACCGGCGCTTTTCGTGCGCCAGATGGGCGTCCCAGTCGCGGATCAATCCCTGCGCCAATTCCAACCCTTCCCTCTCCGTTCGTGTCGAGCGAAGTCGAGACACCCCGCCACGTAAGGCAACCACGAGGGGCATCTCGACTTCGCTCGATGCGAACGGGTCGGGGGAGTCTAGCCGGTCCGCACGACCTCGGAAAGGATCGAGTCCAGCAGGAGGATGCCGTCGTCGGTCACAGCCAACCGGTCGCCATCCTGAACGATCAACCCCTGCGCCGCCAGCCGCGCCACCGCCCCCGCATCGACGAACGCCTCGCGCCCCAACCCGCTCCGCGCCTCGACCCGCGCCAGATCGATGCCCTCGGTCAGCCGCAGCCCCATCAGCATCGCCTCGGTCGCGCGCTCGTGCGCGGGCAGGTCGGTTTCGACCTTCAGGCCGTGTCCGTTACGCTCGACCGCTGCGATATAATTCTCGGGCTTTTTGTGTCGCTCGGTCGCCTGTCCGAGGCGCCGCCCGTGCGCCCCCGGCCCGACCCCGGCATAGTCGCCATAGCGCCAGTATGTCAGATTGTGCCGGCTCTCTTCGCCGGGCCGTGCATGGTTCGACACCTCGTAGCGCGGGAGCCCCGCAGCGCGCGTGATCGCCTGCGTCGCATCGAACAGGTCGGCGGCCGTATCGCCGTCGGGAATGACGAGGTCGCCCTTCGCCGCAAGCGTCGCAAAACGCGTGCCGGGTTCGATGGTGAGCTGGTAGAGCGAGAGATGCCCGGTTCCGAACGCCAGCGCGTCGTTCAACTCGGTGTCCCATTGGGCGAGAGATTGCCCCGGCCGCGCGTAGATGAGATCGAAGCTCACCCGCGCGAAATGCTTCTGCGCCGCAGCAATCGCACGCCGCGCCTCGTCGCCGCTGTGCGCGCGCCCAAGAAATTCAAGTATTTGCGGATCGAAGCTTTGAACCCCAATCGACACGCGATTGACACCGGCCGATGCGAGCGCCGCGAAATTGGCGACCTCGACCGAATTGGGGTTCGCCTCCAGCGTGATCTCGCAATCGTCCGCCAGCCCCCAAGCCGCTTCCGCCGCCGCGATCACCGCCGCGACGGTTTCGGGCGGCATCAGGCTGGGCGTCCCCCCGCCGAAGAAGATCGACGACACCGGGCGGCCCGGAAGCAGTCCCGCCTCATGCTGCAGATCGGCGAGCAACGCCTCGCGCCAAACCGCCTGATCGACACTCTCGCGGACATGGCTGTTGAAGTCGCAATAGGGGCATTTGCTGACGCAAAACGGCCAATGGACATAAAGGGCGAGCGGTTCGGCCATGGGGGGCCTTACTCCCATTCGTCATTCCGGCGAAAGCCGGAATCCATGGGTCCCGGATCAGGTCCGGGGCAACGACGATATCAAAACGCTCCGGCCACCAGCTTGGCGAAAGCATCGGCGCGATGGCTGATTGCGTGCTTCTCTGCGGGATCGATCTCCGCGAAAGTCAACATGTTACCGGCTGGAACGAACACCGGATCATAGCCGAAGCCCAACGTTCCGCGCGGTGGCCAGGTCAAACTGCCCTCGGCTTTTCCCTCGAACACTTCGGCATGACCATCGGGCCAGGCCAGCGCCAGCGTGCAGACGAAGCGCGCGCTGCGGTCGACGGCGGGGCCTTGTTCAGCAAGCAGCCCTTCGACCTTGCCCATCGCCAGATACCAGTCGCGGCCCGGCGCGCCCTCGAACCATTGCCGTTCGGCCCAGTCGGCTGTGTACACGCCTGGACGACCGCCGAGCGCCGCGACTTCGAGGCCGCTGTCGTCGGCGAGCGCCGGAAGACCCGCCGCCGACGCGCTCGCGTGCGCCTTCAGCAGCGCATTCTCGGCGAAGGTCGTTCCCGTCTCCTCGGGCTCGGGAAGGCCGAGGTCGCCCGCCGACACGGGCTCGATCCCGAAGGGCTCGAGCAGCGCGCGGATTTCGCGCACCTTGCCCGCATTGTGGCTCGCGATGACGAGCTTGCCGGGGGTGAGCTTGCGGGTCATTCGAAGATCCTTCTTTCGTCATGCCGGACTCGATCCGGCATCCATTCCGGCCTCGGCTGCATGGACCCCGGATCACGTCCGGTGTGACGAACAATATTACCGGCCCGTCGCCTTCGCCTGCGCCGCGAAGATGTCGGTGCAGCCGATGCGCGCGAGGCGGAGCAGGCGCAGCAGACCCTCTTCGTCATAGGTCGCGCCCTCGGCGCTCGCCTGCACCTCGACGATCTGGCCCTTGCCGGTCAGCACGAAATTGCCGTCGGCTTCGGCGACCGAATCCTCGTCATAGTCGAGGTCGAGCACCGGCGTGCCCTTGTAGATGCCGCACGAGATCGCCGCGACGCTGTCCTCGATCGGATCCTCGGTCAACGCCTTGCTTTCGAGCAGCTTGTCGACCGCAAGGCGCAGCGCGACCCACGCGCCCGAAATCGAGGCGGTGCGCGTGCCGCCATCGGCCTGGATCACGTCGCAGTCGATGACGATCTGACGCTCGCCGAGCTTCGCCATGTCGACGACGGCGCGCAAGCTGCGACCGATAAGTCGCTGGATTTCCTGCGTCCGGCCCGACTGCTTGCCCTTCGCCGCCTCGCGGCTACCGCGGGTGTGCGTCGCGCGGGGCAGCATGCCATATTCGGCGGTGACCCAGCCCTGCCCCTTGCCGCGCAGGAACGGCGGAACCTTTTCCTCGACGCTGGCGGTCACCAGCACCTTGGTATTGCCGAAGCTGACAAGGACGCTGCCCTCGGCATGGATGGTGAAATTGGTTTCGATGGCGATCGACCGCATCTGGTCGGGCGCGCGGCCGGAGGGGCGCATGGAATATCCTTTCGATTGACGATTGCGGAGGCCCTTAGGCCGCCACCCTCAACCGCTCAAGCGCATCCTGAAGAAATCGAGGATTTCGTCGCGCGCCTGAACGGTCGGCTGGCCGGCTTCGTCGATCAGGTGGATGGTGACGACGCTGTGCGGGTTCTTCATCGGGCTGTCGGGGTTCGCGGCGTCATCGGGCAGCACCTTGCCGATGAAGCGGTCGCCGAGCGCATTTTCGAACGCCTCGAACCGCGCAGCCTTGCAGAATTTGTCGCCTTTGAAACGGTAGGCGAGCACCGTCAGATCCTCGGCCTCCATCCGCGCTTTGACGGCGGCGAGTTCGTCGGGGTGGATATGCATCCCCGCCGCGTCGTTCAGCGGCAGCGAGGGCTGCGACAGCACCGGCGCGAGCACCGCGGGTTCGAGCATCATCGACAGCGCGAAATTGCCGGTGAAGCACATCCCGATCGCACCGACGCCCTTGCCACCGCATTCCTTGTGCGCCAGCGCCGCGAGCGCGCGCAGCCATTGCGTTGCGGGTGAGCTTTCGTTCGCCTGGAAGGCGCGGAACTGGCGGCTGATGCAGCCGCCGAGGATTGTAAACAGCGCGCCGGGCATCCGCGGCACGGCGCCGTCCTTGCCAAAGATATGCGGCATGTAGACGGTGAAACCGGCATCGCGCACCCAGCGCGCGAAGCGCGCGACATGCGGGCTGATGCCGGGCATTTCGGTCATCACGATCACCGCGGGACCGCTTCCCATTATATAGACCAGCCGGTCGTGGCCGAGCAGCGAGATGGTGCGGCGCTGGAAGTCGTCGAGCGGATCGTCGCGGTCGAGCGGTCGGTCGGTCATGCTTTTCTCCCCTGCAAGGCAGGCTAACGCCACTCCCATGCTCTGACCAGCAAAGCTTGCCCCTTGCCCTCGCCGTCCCTAAATCCTCACCATGACCACTCCGCCGATCACCGAATTGACGACGCGCGCGCGCGATGTGTTCCGGTTGGTCGTCGACGCCTATCTGGAAACCGGTCAGCCGGTCGGATCGCGGACGCTGTCGAAACTCGCGACGCTCAACCTGTCGCCCGCCTCGATCCGCAATGTGATGCAGGATCTGGAGGAGTTCGGCCTGCTCGCCAGCCCGCACACCAGCGCGGGCCGGTTGCCGACCGAACAGGGGCTGCGCCTGTTCGTCGACGGCATGATGCAGGTCGCCGAACCCTCGCCCGAGGACCGCGCCCATATCGAGGCAAGCCTCGTCGAGGGCGGCCCGATCGAGAGTGCGCTCGCGCAGGCGACGGCAGCACTGTCCGGGCTGTCGGCGTGCGCGGGCCTCGTTCTCGTTCCCAAGCATGAGCGCGTGCTGAAACAGCTCGCCTTCGTGCCGTTGTCGGCCAGCCAGTCGCTCGTCGTGCTCGTCGCGGGCGACGGGACGGTCGAGAATCGCGTGATCGACATTCCTGCAGGGCTCAACCCCTCGGCCCTGGTCGAGGCGGGCAATTATATCAGCGCAACCTTGTCGGGCCTGACCCTCACCGAAGCGATGGCGCGCGTCCGCCACGAGATCGAGGCCGAGCGAATCGCGATCGACCGCGCGGCGCAGGATCTGGTCAGCCGCGGGCTCGCGATCTGGTCGTCCGACGGCGCCGACCGGCCCGTGCTAATCGTGCGCGGGCAAGCCAATCTGCTCGATGAAAGCGCGGTCGGCGATCTCGACCGGGTGCGGCAGTTGCTCGACGAACTCGAAACCAAGCAGGATATCGCGCAGCTTCTCGACAGCGCGCGCGAAGGCGCGGCGACGCGCATTTTCATCGGGTCGGAAAATAAATTATTCTCGCTTTCGGGCTCGTCCGTGATAGCGGCGCCCTATCGCGGTTCGGACGGGCGCGTGGTCGGCGTGGTCGGGGTCATCGGCCCCACGCGCTTGAACTATGCCCGGATCGTACCCATGGTGGATTTCACCGCACAATCGCTCTCAAGACTGATACGATAGGTTTATGACGAATATCGAAAATGAAACGCCCGTCGACGACGGCGCGACCGAAGAAACCGCAGCCCCCGAAGCCGTCGCCGCCGAACCGCAGGACGAAGCGGCGAAGCTGGCCGAACAGATCGCCGCGCTGCAGCAGGATCTGCTCTATGCGCGCGCCGAGACGCAGAATGTCACGCGCCGCAAGGACAAGGAAATCGCCGACGCGCACGCCTATGCGTCGACCAAATTCGCGCGCGACATCTTGTCGGTCGCCGACAATCTCGGCCGCGCGCTCGCCGCGCTGACCGCCGAGCAGCGCGAGGATGGGGCAATCAAGCCGCTGATCACCGGCCTCGAAGCGACCGAGCGCGAACTGCTGAGCGTCTTCGAGCGCAACGGCATCACGCGCATCGCCGCGATCGGCCTGCCGCTAGATCCGAACCAGCATCAGGCGATGCTCGAAATCCCGAGCGACAAGGAACCCGGCACGATCGTGCAGGAAATGCAGGCGGGCTATATGATGAAGGACCGGCTGCTGCGCCCCGCGATGGTGGGCGTCGCGAAGAAGGCGGACTAAGCCCGACTTACTGGATATCGTCATGCCGGACCTGATCCGGCATCCATTGCTGCATCGCGGTTGTGGACCCCGGATCAGGTCCGGGGTGACGAATGTTGGCGCTAAGCCGCTTTGCGCAGCTTGGCCAATTTCTTCAGCACCATCTCGCGCTTCAGCCGCGACAGATGGTCGATGAACAATATGCCCTCCAGATGGTCATGCTCGTGCTGGATGCACGTCGCCATCAGGCCGGTCATGCGCTCGCGGTGCGGCTTGCCGTCCTCGTCCTGCCAGTCGACGGTGACCTCGGCGGGGCGCGTCACATCGGCATATTGCTCGGGGACCGACAGGCAGCCTTCCTGATAGACGCTATGCTCCTCGCTCTCGTCGGAGAAGACGGGGTTGATGAAGACGCGCGGATCGCGGATCACCTTCTTGCCCTCTTCGTCCTCGGGATCGGGTTCCTGCAGGTCGATGACGAGGATTCGCTTCGGCACCCCCACTTGAATGGCGGCAAGCCCGATGCCAGGCGCGTCGTACATCGTCTCGAACATGTCGGCGACCAGCGTCTTGAGCTCGGCGTCGAAGGTCTCGACGGGCTTGGAAATGACGCGCAGCCGCGGATCGGGGGTCTCTATGATGGGGAGTAGGGCCATGGCCGTCAGGTATGGTCGCGGGGGCGCGGGGTCAAGAGGTAGCGACGGCAAGTGCCAGCATCGCCAAAATCAGCACAACCGCTCCGACGCGCCACGCATCAAACGGAGGCTTTTCACGTCCAGACCAACGATATCCACAAAAGCGACATTTGATCGCTTCTACTTTCACATGCTCAGCACAGTCGGGGCAGGTCTTCTCGGACATCGCTAACCCACGGGCCTCCGCGCCCTGAGCGCCTGCGCCAGAGTCCCCTCATCGAGATAATCGAGCTCGCCCCCCACCGGCAGACCATGCGCGAGCTGCGTCAGCCGCACCGGATAACCCTCCAGCCGCTCGGCTAGATAATGCGCGGTCGTCTGCCCCTCGAGCGTCGCGTTCATCGCCAGCACCACCTCGTCGATGCCCCCCGCGGCGACGCGTGCGACGAGGGCATCGATGCTGAGATCCTGCGGCCGCACGCCCTCCAGCGCCGACAACCGCCCGCCGAGGACGTGATATTTGCCCGGAAAGAGCCGCGACTTGTCGAGCGCCCAGAGATCTGACACCTCCTCGACGACGCACAGCGAGCGCGCATCGCGGCGCGGGTCGGCGCAGATCGCGCACGGATCTTGCGTATCGACATTGCCGCAGATGCCGCAGGTGACGAGCCGTTCGGACACCGTCTGCAGCGCCGCGAGCAAGGGCGCAAAGCTGCTCTCGCGCTTCTTCATCAGGTGCAGCACCGCACGCCGCGCCGAGCGCGGGCCGAGGCCCGGCAGGCGGGCGAGTTGCTGGACGAGCGCTTCAATCTCTTGCGATGCCATGACGGATGGTCTTAAGCGGCGCGCGAGAAATGACAATGCGCATCGCCTTCATGGGAACGCCGCCCTTTGCGGTGCCGACGCTCGCCGCGCTCCACGCGGCGGGGCATGAGATCGCGGCCGTCTATACCCAGCCGCCGCGCCCGGCGCAGCGCGGCAAGAAATTGCAGCAGAGCGCAGTGCATGATTGGGCCGACGCCCATGGCCTGCCCGTCCGCACCCCGAAGAGCCTGAAAAATGACGGGGCGCAGGCCGAATTCGCCGCGCTCGACCTCGATATCGCGGTCGTCGCGGCTTACGGCCTGATCCTGCCGCAGGCGATCCTCGACGCGCCGCGCGAGGGGTGTCTCAACGTCCATGGCTCGATCCTGCCGCGCTGGCGCGGCGCGGCGCCGGTGCAGCGCGCGATCCTTGCCGGCGATGCCGAAACCGGCGTGACGATCATGCAGATGGATATCGGGCTCGATACCGGCGCGATGCGGCTGGTCGAGACGACGCCGGTCGCGCGCAAGACCGCAGGCCTGCTCACCGACGAACTCGCCGAAATGGGTGCGCTGATGATGGTCAAGGTGCTGAGCGACCTCCACGCCTTCGCGCCCGCGCCGCAGCGCGACGAAGGCGTCACTTATGCCGCGAAGATCGACAAGAGCGAGGCCCGGCTCGATTTTCTGACCAGCGCGGTGCAGGTCGAGAGGCAGATACGCGCGTTCAACCCGATGCCGGGGGCTTTCTTCGAACTCGACGGCGAGCGCTACAAGATATTGGCGGCCGAGGTGGTGCATCCGGCCGAGACCGTCGCGGGCGCGGCGCCGGGCGTCACGCTCGACGACGCGCTGACCATCGCCTGCAACCCCGGCGCGATCCGCGCGGCGCGTGTCCAGCGCGCCGGCAAACCCGCGATGGACGCCGCCGAGCTGCTGCGCGGACGGCCGGTCCCGATGGGGACGCGGTTGGCATGACCCGGCCTATCCCCCTTCGTCACCCAGGAGTTGACCCGGGGTTCATGACTTCAGCGCTGCCGCGGACCCCGGATCGGGTCCGGGCTGACGCGCATGGGCGCAGCGGCCGCTCATGACAAGATTTGCCCTCACCATCGAATATGACGGCCGCCCCTTCATGGGCTGGCAGCGGCAGAGCCACGGCCCCAGCGTCCAGCAAGCGCTCGAAGAAGCCGTCACGCGCATTACCGGCGAAGAGGCCGCGGTGCATGGCGCGGGGCGCACCGACGCCGGCGTTCATGCGATCGCGATGCGCGCGCATGTCGATATCGAAAAGGCGATCCAGCCCTTCCGGTTGATGGAGGCGCTGAACGCGCAACTTCGCCCTGCCCCGGTCGCGGTGCTCGCGTGCGCCGAGGTTGCCGAAGACTGGCACGCGCGCTTTTCGTGCATCGGTCGCGCCTATGAGTATCGCATCGTCAACCGCCGCGCGCCCCTGACGTGGGACAAGGGGCTATCGTGGCAGTTCGCCAAGCCGCTCGATGCCGGAGCGATGAACGGCGCGGCGCAGGCGCTGGTCGGCCGCCATGACTTCACGACCTTCCGCTCGGTGCATTGCCAGGCGGAAAGCCCGGTCAAGACGCTTGACCGCATCAGCGTCAGCCGCCACGGCGACGAGATCATCATCGAGACCGCGGCGCGAAGCTTCCTGCACCATCAGGTGCGCTCGATGGTCGGCTGCTTGAGCATGGTCGGCGAAGGCAAATGGTCGGCGCGCGATTTGAAAGCGGCGCTCGATGCTGCCGACCGCAAAGCGCTGGGGCTCAACGCCCCGCCGGATGGCCTCTACTTCGTTGAGGCGAAATACCCCTGAATCAAAAAGGGCGGCCCCGCAGGACCGCCCTTTTCGCTTCATCCGGTTCGGTCGGATCAGACCGCCTTTTCCAGATAATATTTCGGCGCATGTTCGTTGAGGATCTGGAGGATCTTCGCCTGCGCGGTCTTTTCGTCGCTTTCTTCCATCGCGGCGAGTTCGCGCGCGAGGCGGCTCGACGCCGCTTCGAAGATCTGGCGTTCCGAATAGCTCTGCTCCGGCTGGTCGTCGGCGCGGAACAGGTCGCGGGTCACTTCGGCGATCGACACGAGGTCGCCCGAATTGATCTTGGCTTCATATTCCTGCGCGCGGCGCGACCACATGGTGCGCTTCACCTTCGGTTTGGTCGTCAGCACCTGAAGCGCTTCCTTCAGCGTCTTGTCCGACGACAGCTTGCGCATACCAACGCCTTCCGCCTTGTTGGTGGGAACGCGCAGCGTCATCTTCTCCTTTTCGAAGCGGAGAACATAAAGTTCCAGCTGCATACCGGCGATTTCGGACTTCTGCAGTTCGATGACGCGCCCCACGCCATGCTTTGGATAAACAACATAATCCCCGACTTCGAAGACGAGCGTGTTTGCGGACATGCAAGTTCCTTTCTTGGCCTTGCCGATGGACTGGGAAGCGCAGAAAGCCGGTCCTATCCTGCCTTGTGAACCGGCGGATCGGCGTTGTTGGGCGGCGCTAGCCAGTCAGAGTGACAAGGGATATGGCTCCATCAGGACGCCCACAGCTCCCCTTGCACCCGGCGGGCAGAGGCAAACTGTCGATGCGTTGATATTTGTTATAACAGATTCGCAACAAAATTGCCACCCCTGTCGCGGAATTCCGCGGGTTGGCACCTTGACGGGCTCCCAGGCCCGTTTCAGGTTGCAACGAAACGATGAGATAGGATGTCGATATGCAGGATCAAGTGTGGTGGGTCACCGGGGCGTCGTCGGGGATCGGTGCGGCGTTGGCGAAGGGGCTCGCGGCGCGCGGCGCGCGGCTGATTCTCTCGGGCCGCAATGTCGCCGCGCTCGAAGCCGTCGCAAGGGAGATCGGCCCGGGAACGATGATCCTGCCGTTCGAAGCGACCGACTATGCCGCGCTGCCGACCTTGGTCGACGAGGCCTGGGACTGGTGCGGACGGATCGACGGGCTCGTCAACAACGCCGGCATCTCGCAGCGCAGCCTGGCGGTCGATACCGATTTCGCGGTCTATCAGAAGATCGTCGACGTCGACCTGCTCGCGCCGATCGCCCTCACCCAGCAGCTATTGCCGCGCATGATCGCGGCGGGCGGCGGACAGATCGTAGCGATTTCCAGCGTCGCGGGCATCGCGGGCGTGCCGCTCCGCAGCGCCTATTGCGCCGCCAAGCACGGCCTGATCGGCTATCACGACAGCGTCCGCGCCGAGAATGAGCATCTCGGGCTGAAGGTGCTCGTCGTCGCACCGGGATCGGTCGCGACAAATGTCAGCCGCAACGCGCTGAACGCCGACGGCAGCATGCGCGGCGAAAGCGACGCGGCGATAGAGAACGGTCTCTCGCCCGATTTCGCCGCGGAGAAGATCCTCGATGCGGTCGAGGCGGGGACGCGCGAACTGGTCGTCGCCGGGGGCTCCGAGACGGCGGTTGCGGAACTCCGCCGTAGCAATCCCGATGCCCTGTTCGACCGGATGAGTGCGATGGTGCAGGCCGGCTATGCGCAGCAAATGAAGGCTACGTCGGCGTCCTGAACCCGCCGTTCCGGCCGGTTCGGGCCGCAAGCGCTCCCGCCACCACCGATCCTATTGTCGCCTCATGACATAATCGATCCTGATCCTGACCCAGCTGCCGACCAGCAGCTTGCCGCCGAGCCGCGGGGGCCGCACCTTGAACTGCCACGCTGCGGCGAGCACGGCGCGATTGATCTGCGACCCGGTCGGATATTCGTCCAGTCCGACGCAATCTTCGACGCGATAGTCGGGGGCGGTGCGGCAAGCGATCAGGCCCCAGCCGGGCCCGCTGGCGGTGGACAGATAGCCGCGCAGCTCGTCGTCGCTGGGCTGGCGATACCAGGTCGCGGCATAGAGCGGCTCGCCGTTGGGCGCCGTTCCGACGCGTTCCGAATCGCGGAACGACGAGGACGAGCCGCCAGTGTTTGGCGGCCCATATGTGCCTGGACGAAGGACGGGGCGGGCAATCGCCGGCGACGGCTGTTGCACGACAGGCGCGGGACTCGGCGGCGCGGGCACCGGCTGCACGGCCGGCAGCGGCTGCGGTTCGCTGGGCTTGGTTGGCGGGGTTTCGTCGGCCTGCGGCTTAGGCTCGGGCTGCTTCTCGCTCCGCTCGGCCTTCGCGGCGCTCGGTTCGGGCGCCTCGTCGGCAATCTCGCTGGCCTCAAGGCTCACCATGCTGACGCGTTCGGTTTGGGAGTCGGGTTTCCCTACCGAACCGAAGGTAAGCAGCATGAGCAACAGCAGCGCCGAAATCAGGACGGCGAGACTTATGGCGAGCGCGCGGCGCCCCACCCCGATGTTGAGCTGTTCGACGTAGGGCGTGACTGGACCAGGGTGCAGCAGAAAATATCTTCGGTGACGGTGCGCGCTTGTGAGAGCGCCGGGGCAAGGGCCACGGAGGGATAGGCGCGCGCCCGACCATTGACAAGCGCGGGTTGGCCGTCGCGGAACTCGCATGAAAAAGCCCCGCCGGATCGCTCCGGCGGGGCCTTTCTTTTGCCCGCAGGCGGCGCGGATCAGACCGCGCCGTGCGCCAGCGCCGCGAGGAGCAGGATCGCCACGATGTTGGTGATCTTGATCATCGGGTTGACCGCCGGGCCCGCGGTATCCTTGTACGGATCGCCGACGGTGTCGCCGGTCACCGCAGCCTTATGGGCTTCGCTGCCCTTGCCGCCGTGGTTGCCGTCTTCGATATATTTCTTGGCATTGTCCCATGCGCCGCCGCCCGAGGTCATCGAGATGGCGACGAACAGCCCGCCGACGATCACGCCGAGCAGAAGCGCACCGAGCGCCTCGAGCGCCGCGGCCGGACCGGCCACGCCGCGGATCACCAGGAACACCACGATCGGCGCGAGCACCGGCAGCAGCGACGGGACGATCATTTCCTTGATCGCCGCCTTGGTAACGAGGTCGACCGTGCGCGCATAGTCGGGCTTGCTCTCATAGGTCATGATGCCGGGATTGTTCTTGAATTGCTCGCGAACATCCTTGACGACCTCGCCCGCCGCGCGGCCGACGGCGGTCATGCCGAACGCACCGAACAGGTACGGCAGCAACGCGCCGAGCAGCAGACCGACGATGACATACGGCGACGACAGCGAGAAGGTCAGCGGCTCGGTCAGCCCGAGCTTCGCCGAATATTCGGTGATGTCGGCGGTGTAGGTTCCGAACAGCACCAGCGCCGCCAGACCCGCCGAACCGATGGCATAGCCCTTGGTCACGGCCTTCGTCGTGTTGCCCACGGCGTCGAGGAGGTCGGTCTTTTCACGGACCGAATCGTCGAGGCCCGCCATTTCGGCGATGCCGCCGGCGTTGTCGGTGACCGGGCCGTAGGCGTCGAGCGCGACGACCATGCCGGCCAGCGCCAGCATTGCGGTCGCGGCGAACGCGATGCCGACGATGCCGGCGATCTGGAACGCAGCGATGATGCCGGCGCAGATGACGAGCGTCGGCGCGGCGGTCGATTCGAGGCTGATAGCCAGACCCTGAATGACGTTGGTGCCGTGGCCGGTTTCCGACGCCTTGGCGATCGACCGCACCGGGCGATAGTTGGTGCCGGTGTAATATTCGGTGATCCAGATGATCAGGCCGGTGATGACGAGCCCGAGCAGCGAACACAGGAAGAGATCCATGCCGTTGAAGGTCTGGCCCGTCACATCGGTATTCATGTCGCCCTTCAGCACATAGCTGGTCGAGAACCAGATCGCGGGGACCGACAGAACCGCGGTGACGAGGAAGCCCTTGTACATCGCGCCCATGACATTCTTGCCGCCGCCGAGGCGGACGAAATAGGTGCCGATGATCGAGGTGATGATGCAGACGCCGCCCATCAGCAGCGGCAGGCTCATCAGCGGCAGCAGCATGTCGCCTGCGCTCTTCAGCAGCAGCGCGATCAGCACCATGGTGGCGCCGACGGTGACGACATAGGTTTCGAACAGGTCCGCCGCCATGCCGGCGCAGTCGCCGACATTGTCGCCGACGTTATCGGCAATCACCGCGGGGTTGCGCGGATCGTCTTCGGGAATTCCGGCCTCGACCTTGCCGACCAGGTCGGCGCCGACGTCGGCGGCCTTGGTGAAGATGCCGCCGCCAAGACGCGCGAAGATCGAGATGAGCGAAGCGCCGAACGCCAGCGCAACGAGCGCGTCGACGACGGTGCGGTCATCGCCGCCGACGGTGTACCCGCCGGGGCCGATCAGGTACCAGAAGAAGACCGAGATCGCGAGCAGCGCAAGGCCCGCCACCAGCAGGCCGGTGATCGCGCCGGCGCGGAACGCCATGGTCAGGCCCGCCTGCAGCCCGGTCTGCGCCGCGGCGGCGGTACGGACGTTCGACTTGACCGAAATATTCATGCCGACGAAGCCCGCGACGCCCGACAGGACGGCGCCGATGACGAAACCCGTCGCCGAAATCGGACCGAGGAAAAACCCGACCAGAACGGCGACAACGACGCCGACGATGGCGATGGTGCGATATTGGCGGCCTAGATAGGCCTTCGCGCCTTCCTGAATGGCGGCGGCGATTTCCTGCATTTTCTCATTACCCGCCGAGGCGCCGAGCACCTGCCGCGAGGTAATGAACCCATAGAGCACGGCCAACAGGCCACACCCTATCGCGATCAAAACCGGATTCATGCGTGTCTATTCCTTCCCCATTGAGAAGGGCGAACGCAGGATAGCAGTCGAACGTCCGACTTATTGATGCCGGCTCGCTCTCTCCCCTGATGCGACCGCCCCAAATTTGGACGGGCGAGTTATGGGAAGAAAGAAAGCCGAGGGCAAGCCCGGTTTTTCGGCAATTTTCCGTATGTTTCGGGCCTAATGTGTGAAACCGAGACGCTCGGGCAGTACGATCCGCTGCGCCTTGTGAATCAGGGTAAGCCCCTCGCCGACCCCTGCATGGCCCACCGGCGTCAGCGCGATTCCCAACCCTGCACCGATCTCGCGGATCGCCACCGCTTCGCCCGGATCGGCCGCGAACAGCAGCTGGTAGTCATCGCCCGCGGTCGCCGCCGCGAGCCGCGTGTCGAGCACATCGGGACGTACCGCAAGCAACGCCGCCGACAACGGCACCGCCTCCAGCATCAGCGTGATGTCGCACCCGCTGGCGCGCGCCATGCGGTCGGCATCGATCAGCAGGCCGTCGGATACGTCCATCATCGCGTGGACGTGCCGCACCAGCGCCTGACCGAGCGTGAGCTGCGGCTGCGGGCGGCGGTAGGCCGCAAGGCACGTTTCGTTCGGGTCGACCTCGCCCAGCCGCATCGCTAGGCCGACGCCGGCATTGCCGATCGAACCGCTGACCCAGATCTGGTCGCCGGGACGCACACCGCTGCGCGCCGGAACGCCGTCGGGCGACGCGCGGCCGATCGCGGTCAGGCTGAAACTTCGCGGCGCACCGCCGGGCACGCGAACCGTATCGCCGCCGAGCAGCGCGGCGCCATAGCGGTGGAGTACGCTCTCGAGGCCTGCCGCAAATTCGGCGTCCCAGTTCTCATCGCCGGTCAGGCTGTAGCCGAGCAACACGCCCACTGGCGCGGCGCCCTTCGCGGCAAGGTCGGAGAGATTCACCGCGACCAGCTTCCATGCGACATCCTGCGGACCGTCGTCGGGCAGGAAATGAACGCCCTCGACGATCATGTCGTGCGTGAGAACGAGGTCGCCAAGCAGCGCGGCATCGTCATCGAGCCCGCGCGCGGCGGGGTCGGTTGCGATGGTACGCAGGCGAGCAATGAAATCGGCTTCGCTCATTACGAAAAGCCTAGCGAATACCGTAGCGGTATAAAAGATACCGAACGATCCTCCCTGTCGCGAAGCGATGGGGAGGATTTCAGCTATTTGGCCCGCACATCCTTGCCGATCGCATCGAGCAGGCCGTTGGCAAATCCCGCCTCGCGCCCGTCGAAAAAGGCCTTCGCCACATCGACATATTCGCTGACCACCGCGCCGACCGGCACATCGCCGCGCGCCAGCAGTTCATAAGCACCCGCGCGCAGGATCGCCTTCATCGTGCGGTCGAGCCGGTCCATCGTCCAGCCGCTCGCGAGCCTGACGGTGATCGCCGCGTCGATCTCCTCCGCCCGCGCGAGCGCGCCCTTCACGATATCGTCGAAGAAGGCGACGTCGGCGTCGGCATATTCGGCGTCCTCGATCGTCGCGCCGATCCGGTGCTGGTGGAATTCATGGATCAGCTGGGCGACCGGCGTGCCCTCCATCTCGTGCTGGTAGAGCGCCTGCACGGCGGCAAGGCGGGCGGCGGAGCGGGACTGGGCGCGTTTGTTCATGATCATTCTACTTCAGTCTGTTCTGGACGCTGAGCGCGTGCGCGGGAAGCCCCTCGGCGCCCGCGAGCGCGACGGCAGCCGGGCCGATCGCGGCGAGGCTTGCTTCGTCGAGCGCGAGGAAGCTGGTGCGCTTCATGAAGTCGGTGACCGACAGCCCGCTCGAAAAGCGCGCGCGGCGTCCGGTGGGGAGGACGTGGTTCGGGCCGGCAACATAGTCGCCGATGGCCTCGGGGGTCTGGCGGCCGAGGAAGACCGAGCCCGCATGGCGCACCTTGGCGAAGAGCGCATCAGCCTCGGCCGGATCGACCGCGAGTTCGAGATGTTCGGGCGCCAGCCGGTCGCAGAGCGGGATCGCGTCGGCCAGCGTCGGCACGACGATCACCGCGCCATTGTCGGCCCAGCTCGCCTGCATCGTCGATGCTGTGTTCAGCGTCGGAATGACGTGCGCGACCGCCGCCACGACGGCATCGGCGAAATTGCCATCGTCGGTGAACAGGATCGACTGGCTCGTCGGATCATGCTCGGCCTGGCTCAAGAGGTCGGCGGCGATGACATGCGGCTCGTTCTTGTTGTCGGCCACTACGACGATCTCGCTCGGCCCGGCGACCATATCGATACCGACCACGCCATAGACCTGCCGTTTCGCCTCGGCGACCCAGGCGTTGCCGGGGCCGGTCACGACGTCCACGGGCGCGATCCTGCTGGTGCCATAGGCAAGCGCCGCAACCGCCTGCGCCCCGCCGACGCGCCATATCTCATCGACCCCGCCGATATGCGCCGCGGCCATCACCACCGGATTGGTCTCGCCACCCGGCGTCGGCGTCATCATCACGATGCGTTCGACCCCGGCGACCTTGGCGGGCAAGATGTTCATCAGCACCGACGAGGGATAAGCCGCACGCCCGCCGGGGACATAAACGCCCGCCGCATCGACCGCACTCCAACGCGCGCCCAAACGCGCCCCGGTCGCATCGCGGTAGTCGCGATCCTCGGGAAGCTGGGCGGCATGATAGGCGCGAATACGCGCCGCCGCGAGATCGAGGGCATCGCGCAGCTCGGGAGCAAGCGCGTCATAGGCGGCCGCACATTCCTCTTTCGAAATGCTCCAGCCGCGGGTTTCAAGATCGAAGCGATCGAACCTGGCGGTGTAGTCGGCGAGCGCGACGTCGCCCTCGGCCTTCACCCGCGCAATGATAGCCGCGACGTCGGTCGAAACATCGGAGTCGCTCTCGCGCCGGTCGTTGACCAGCGCGTCGAACTCCGCGGCAAAGCCGGGGTCGGAGGCGTCAAGCCGCCGCATTGCCCACGGCCTCGCGGAATTTCTCGACCAGCGCGGGCACTTCGGCCGAACGCAGTTTGAACGCCGCGCGATTGACGATCAGCCGCGCCGAAACCTCGCTGATGATCTGCTGCTCGGCGAGTGCGTTTTCGACCAGCGTCCGTCCCGTCGAAACAAGATCGACGATGTGCGACGCGAGCCCCAGCTTCGGCGCGATCTCCATCGCGCCATTGAGCTTGATGCACTCGGCCTGGATCCCCTGCCCCTCGAACCAGCGGCGCGTCGTCGCGGGATATTTGGTCGCGACGCGAATGTGGCTCTCACCGATGCCGGGAGGCGCGCTGTCTGCGGGTCCCGCAAGCGACAGCCGGCAATGCCCGATGCCGAGGTCGACCGGCGCATAAAGCTCCGAATAGTCGAACTCGTCGACGACGTCCGACCCGACGATGCCGAGTTGCGCGGCGCCATGCGCGACGAAGGTTGCGACGTCGAACGCGCGCACGCGGATCAGCGAGATATGCGGCTGGTTCGTGCCGAACACGAGCGCGCGGCTGCTCTTGTCGAAAAAGTCCGCTGCCGGCTCGATCCCGACACGCGCGAGCAAGGGCAGCGCCTCGTCGAGGATGCGCCCCTTGGGGATGGCAAAGATGATCGGTTCGGGCATAAGCGCCGTGCCTTTAGGCGGCGAGAGGAGAAAGGGCAATGAGCGAGCGCTACCAACTGGTCGACATGGCCGAGACGGGGCCCGCGGCGGTGCGCACCGCCTTTGCGAATCAAGTCGCCTATTGCCGGGCCAACGACGCGCGAGTCACCGCGCGGATCGTCGCCGCGCTCGCGACCTTGCTCGACAAGCCCGCGACCGAATTCGCGCGGCGGATCGCCGACTGGCAAGGCCCCCCACTCGCCGACGCCCTGCCGCTGCGCGCCGCCGGCGGACTCCATGCGCTGCATCTGTCGGGCAAGTCTCCCGCACTCGCCCCGATCTACGCCGACGCCGACGACATCAACGATGCCGCGATCGTTGCCGGCGTCGTCGCGAGCCACGAGGCGGCGCTGCTCCCGTGGCTCGACGGGCCGCCGCAGACCAACGAAGCCGGGCGCTCGTCGAATTTCATCGCCGCGATGCTGTGGCTGACGGAGCAGGGGTTGCCGCCGCATTTCGATTGTCTCGAAATCGGGTCGAGCGCGGGCATCAACCTGATGATCGACCGCTATCATTATGATCTCGGCGGAGTGCAGGTCGGCCCCGAACCCGGAGTCATGACCTTCACCCCCGAATGGCGCGGGAACCACCCGCCGCAGCACAAGATCGACTTTGCCGGACTGAAAGGGTGCGACGTCGGGCCGGTCGACCTCACCGATTCGGCACAGGCGCTGCGCCTCAAGGCCTATATCTGGCCCGAACATGCGATCCGCTTCCAGCGCATCGAGGCCGCGATCGCGGCCGCGCGCGCGAAGAAACCGAATCTCGTCCACGCCAACGCCGCCGATTTCGTCGAGGCGGAACTTCGCAAGCCGCAGGCGAAGGGGACGACGCGCGTGCTGATGCACTCGATCGTCTGGCAATATGTCCCCGAGGACCAGCAGATCCGCGTGACGACCGCGATGGAAGAGGCCGGCGCCGAGGCGACAGCCGATCGGCCGCTGGCGTGGATCGCGCTGGAGGCCAATCGCACCGTGCATCATCACGAACTCGTCGTCCGCTACTGGCCCGGCGGCGAAGCGTCGAAGATGCTTGGCCGCGCGCACGCCCATGGCGCGTGGGTCGAGTGGGCGGCCGCCTAAAGCCGCGCTTCGAGCTGCGCGAGCATCGCCTGCACCGGGGTGACCGCCACCGGTGTTTCCCAACCGGCCTCCAGCGCGGCGATCCGCTCGAACAGCCGTTCGCTCGCGGCGACGATCCGGCGCAGCGGCGTTGCGAAACGCGCACAGACCTCCCAGTCGGCCGCAACCGGCTCGCCTATCCGCGCCGCGCTGTCACCCGCCCCCGCACCGGGATCGCCAGCGATCATCGCGCGGCGATGGAGCAGCCAGGCGATGATGTGCATCAGCCGCGTCGTCGTCTTGAGTGATTCGCACGCAAGGCTGACCTGCAGAAGGGCGTCGCCACCGACGGCACCGAGGTCGCGTTCGGCCGCAAAGGCCGCGTGCGCCTCATCGGCGAGCAGCATCGCCTCGACATAGAGATTCTCGACCTGCGCGCGGTGAACCGGCAGCCCGATCGCGATACCGTTTGTTGGGTCCGTCGCCATGGCCGCGGAGATGACACGTTCACCGCTGTGGCGGCAACGATGGTAACCATGAAAAATCGAACCGCCAACGTCCCGTTTTGAATCAGGGGCCTTGAAGCGGAACCGTTCCCGTCAGGCGATGATGTCGGGAATGATCTGATCCTCGCACCACGAGATCTCGTCGCGCAGGCGCAGCTTGCGTTTCTTCATCCGCGCGAGCTGGAGCTGGTCTGGCACCGTCGCCTCGCCAAGGGCGATGATCGCCGCGTCGAGATCGCGATGCTCGAGGCGAAGCAGTTCCAGGCGCTGGGTAATTTCTTCGGCGTTCACACCTGCCTCCTGCCACGATAGCGAGCGGTCCGCAACGGGCTGTCCGGGCCGCCTACCGGCTGGCCGAATCGGCACGACAAAGGGTGCGATTCGTGATTTACTCGGCGCCCCCAACCGAGTCGAAGGAGAATGGCCAATGAGCATCTCGCATCTTTCCGCCCTGAAGTCCCGTCACGCGGACCTCGACGCGAAAATTGCGAATGAAGAGCGCCGTCCTTGCCCTGATACGGGACTATTGGCGCAGTTGAAGAAGCAGAAGCTGAGGCTCAAGGAAGAAATGGCCGCGACCGCCTGACCGTCGCACGACCGCTACCGCCCGCTGGTGCTTCCCCTCGCGGAGCGCATCAGCGTCGGCGGTAGAAGGGGCCCTTGTTCAGCGCCGACAGATGCGGCGGAACTTCCGATTTCTGGACAACCTGACGCCGAACCGCCTGCGGATCGACCTGACGGTCGAACGCGATCCCGAACTTGCCCTCGCCGACCCAGACGATTCGCCCTGGAACCGGGCCAATGTTGCGCAGTTCCACCTCGATCGCCGCCCCTTGGGCCAGCCCGCGAAACGTAGCTTCGGCAAGCATCCCCCCAGCGGACAGATTGCGAACGCGAACGACGAGCGGCGCGGCCTGTCCGGGAATCAGGACATGCGCCTGCAGGAACAGGCTGTCCCGGTCGGCACTGCGCGACAGCGCCGCTACCTCTTCATCCACCGATAGTGGTTCACGCGATTCCATTGCGACCTTTTCCCCGCGCTGAGTGTCAGGCGGAGAATCTAGGTCGCAGCGATTGCGGAAACGTAAATGCCGGCGACTTTGTCCCGGCGAGGATCAGTCTTCGCGCGAGATGCGTTCGTTGCGCTCGTGACGCTCCTGCGCCTCGAGCGTCATCGTCGCGATAGGGCGGGCCTGGAGCCGCGCGAGCGAGATCGGCTCGCCGGTCACCGCGCAATAGCCATATTCGCCTTCGTCGATGCGCCGGATCGCCGAATCGATCTTCGCGATCAGCTTGCGCTGGCGGTCGCGGGTGCGCAGCTCGATCGCCCAGTCGGTCTCGCTCGACGCGCGGTCAGCAAGGTCGGGTTCGCGAAGCGGCCCGTCCTGCAACTGTGCCAGCGTCGATTCGGATTCGGAGAGGATCGACTTTTTCCATGCGAGCAGCAGGCCACGGAAATACTCCTGCTGCCGCTCATTCATAAACTCTTCGTCTTCGCTGGGAACATAATCCGAATCGAGGTTCGATTTGGCTTCGCGAAGCGCGTCGGCGCCAACATCGGCGATCTGGGTTGGCATAAAGGGCTTTTCGCGTCCTTTCGTGTCGCCGTCCGCCCGGAACGGACGGAACGGGGAATGCGCCGCGCCTATAACCAGCCGCCGGTTGCGACACAAGCGCCGAAGCAGCCGCTAAGCATTTGGCGGTGAAGCAAAGCTGAACCGGCCACGGCCCGACCGGCGAGACTTAACTTCGCCATGGGTTCGAATTTGCCCAATAGGGCCGATTTGAAGTCATTTACGTGCTGATTTGGGACAGTTATGCTATTCGGGGTTGATTCCGGGGGGCAAATCCCGCTGTCGGACAGGCAAACGCGGTTAACGCAATTGCCGCGTTCACAAAGCTTTGGCCTTTTGCGTCCAGTGGAGGGCACGGCGGCGAAGCGTCGGACACCCGCAACGGGAAAGAGAGAAGTCTATGTCGGTTCGAATGGCCCTCGCCAAACTATGTGCTTGCACCTGCGGCGGTGCGATCATTGGCAGCGGCGCGATGCAGATCGCCGACGTCCCGGCGGCACGCGCCCAGTCGGCGAAGCCCTGCACCCCCTGCGGCGGCGCCAAGAAGGTCGTTCGCAAGCGCCATGCCGCGAAAAAGCCGGTGAAGCGCATCCGCCGCGTCGTCACGACGAAGCGTGTGATCCGCACCGCAACGCCGCAGCAACAGGTCGTCACCCAGACGATCCCCCTGCCCCCGATTCCCTATGCGCCCTTCCCGCAGCGCGGATGGGAAGGTGGCAGCAGCGGCGGCGGTGTGACAGTGATCGGCGGCGGCTTCGGCGGCGGTTTCGGCGGCGGCTTCTTTGGCGGCTTCTTTGGGGGCAGCAGCAGCGGCGGGGGCGGCAGCGTGGTTGTCACCTCGACGACGACTGGCGGCATCACCTCGAGCACCAGCTCTACCTCGGGCGGCGTGTCGACATCTACCGGCGGGGTTTCGACCTCGACGTCGAGTTCCTCGGGCAATGTGTCGACGTCGACCGGCGGGGTTTCCACCTCGACGTCGACGGGCGGCGTCAGCACTTCAACGGGCGGTGTTTCGACGTCGACCGGCGGGGTCAGCACCTCCTCGGGCAACGTCTCGACCTCATCGGGCAACGTCAGCACGTCGTCGGGCAATGTGTCGACCTCGACCGGCGGCATCAGCAGCACCTCGTCGAGCAGCAGCTCGTCGTCGAGTTCGTCTTCTTCCTCCTCGTCCTCGTCGTCGAGCTCGTCGTCCTCGGGCGGCGGCAGCTCGTCGAAGGGCGGTTCGTCACACGGTTCGTCGGGCTGGGGCAGCTCGTCGAAGGGCGGCAGCTCGGGCAGCTCGGGCGGCTCAAGCAGCAGCTCCGGCGGTTCGAGCAGCAGTTCGGGCGGATCAGGCAGCTCCTCTTCCTCGTCCAGCAGCAGCTCGTCATCCTCGTCCAGCAGCAGCTCATCGGGCGGTGCGACCTCGTCGGGCGCGACGAGCACCAGCAGCAGCTTCGGCGGCACCAGCACCAGCACCGGGTCCTCGTCGTCGAGCAGCAGTTCCTCTTCGAGCTCGTCTTCCTCGTCGTCGAGTTCGGGCGGCAGCACCAGCAGCTCGTCGGGCGATCCGACCCCGGTGCCGGCCCCGCCGATGATCCTGCTCTTCGGCGCCGCAGCCGCCGCGCTCGTCGCGCGCCGCCGCGCCGCGAACCGCAACGACGACGACAAGTCGGACGCGGCATAACCGAATCCACTGGCGGTCGAGGGGGCTAACCCGACCACCTAACTGGGGGCCGCCCGCAAGGACGGCCCTCTTTTCATGTGGCGCGCATTTTCAGTTTGCCAATCGGCAAACTATCTATAAAGTTCGCCACATGGTGAACCAATCATCCGCTCTCGACTCGGTCTTTCACGCACTCGCCGACCCGACGCGCCGTGCTGTGATCGGCCGCCTGCTGAGCGGCGCGGCGCCCGTGAAGCGGCTCGCCGAGCCCTTCGACATGGGCCTTCCCGCCTTTTTGAAGCATCTGGCGGTGCTGGAGGGCTCCGGGCTCATTCGCTCGGCGAAGCAGGGCCGCGTGCGCACCTGCCACCTGAACGAAGCCCGGCTCGCCGAGGCGGAAGGCTGGCTCTCCGAACAGCGGGCCGTCTGGCAGGCGCGCACCGACCGGCTGGCGGCATTCGTTGAAGCGCAACATCCTCAGGAGCAACGCAGGTGACAAACGGAACCGAGCTTACCATCTCCCGCCTGATCAAGGCGCCGCCGTCGGCGGTCTGGAACGCCTGGAGCGTGCCCGAAAATCTTGAGAAATGGTGGATTCCCGCACCGATCGAATGCCGCGTCGACACGCTCGAGCTCCGTCCCGGCGGCGGTTTCGTGACCCGCATGCGCGAGCAAGGCGCCACCGATTTCCAGCCGCATGTCGACGGCTGCTTCCTCGAGGCGGTCCCCGAGCAGAGGCTGGTCTTCACGACCGTCCTGACCGCAGGCTGGCAGCCCGTCGAACCGTGGCTCGCCATCACCGCGATCCTTACCTTCGAACCGAAGGACGGCGGCACGCTCTATGCGGCGCGGGTGCTCCACAAGAGCCCCGAGGATAGCGCGAAGCATGACGAGATGGGCTTCTACGAAGGCTGGGGCACGGCGATCGGCCAGCTCGCCAGGCTGATCGAACCATAGCCCTCCCCGTCGCGCAGCGATGGGGAGGCGGCAGCGCGAAGCGCTGACGGAGGGGCCATGAAGCGACGTTGGAGCCTCTCCACCATCGCCTGCGGCGACGGTCCGCCTCCCCGTGCCTGCGGCACCGGGAGGATCAAGGCTTGCACCGCTCGCCCCGCGCCGCCATAGCGCGGCGCATGCACGATATCCGCCTGATCCGGGAAAATCCCGCAGCTTTCGACGCCGGCCTCGCGCGCCGCGGTCTCGCCCCCCTCTCTACGCAGATCGTGGCGGCGGACGCATCGCTGCGCGCGCTTCAGACCGAGATTCAGGGCGCTCTCGCACGTCGCAACGAAGCCTCGAAGCTGATCGGTCAGGCAATGGCACAAGGCGACAAGGACAAGGCCGAGGCGCTGAAGGCCGAGGTCGCCGAACTCAAGACGACCCTCCCTGCGAAGGAAGAGGTCGAGCGCGAACAGCTCGCCGCCTTGCAGGACCTGCTCGCTGCGCTTCCGAACCTTCCCGCCGACGACGTCCCCGATGGCGAGGACGAGGACGCGAATGTCGAGATTTCGCGCTGGGGCACGCCGCGAACCTTCGACTTCGCGCCGCAGGAACATGCCGATTTCGCGCCCGCGCTCGGCCTCGATTTCGAGACCGCGGCCAAGATGTCGGGCGCCCGCTTCGCCTTTTTGAAGGGTCAGATGGCCCGGCTCGAACGCGCGCTCGGCCAGTTCATGCTCGATATGCAGACCGGCGAGCCCGGCTATGTCGAATGCGCGACCCCGCTGATGGTCCGCGACGAGGCGGCGTTCGGCACCACGCAGCTCCCGAAGTTCCGCGAGGACCTGTTCCAGACCACCGACGGGCGGTGGCTCATCTCGACCTCCGAGATGAGCCTGACCAACGCGGTGCGCGAGGAAATCCTGTCCGAGGCCGAGCTGCCGATCCGCATGACCGCCCTCACCCCCTGTTTCCGCTCCGAGGCGGGGTCGGCGGGCCGCGACACGCGCGGCTATATCCGCCAGCACCAGTTCTGGAAGGTCGAGCTTGTCTCGATCGTCCGTCCCGAGGACAGCGACGCCGAACTCGAACGCAAGACAAGGGCGGCCGAGAAGATATTGGAAGAACTTGGACTTCCCTATCGCAAGATGCTGCTCTGCGCAGGCGACATGGGCTTCGCCGCGCGCAAGACCTATGACCTCGAAGTGTGGCTTCCCGGTCAGGATAGCTATCGCGAGATTTCGAGCTGTTCGAACTGCGGCGATTTTCAGGCGCGCCGGATGAACACGCGCTTCCGCCGCGAAGAGGTGAAGGGCAACGAGTTCGTCCACACGCTGAACGGCTCGGGGCTTGCCGTGGGGCGGACGCTGGTGGCGATCCTCGAGAATTATCAGCAGGCCGATGGCAGCGTCGATATTCCGGCGGCGCTGTTGCCGTATATGGGCGGCCTCACCAAGCTGACGCCCGCGTCCTGAACTCGTCACCCCGGACTTGATCCGGGATCCACGACGCCGACGCAAATGGATCGCGGATCAAGTCCGGGATGACGAAGAAAGAGAGACTCGAAAGTGCGCATCCTCCTGACCAACGACGACGGCTATCACGCCCCCGGCATGGCGGTGCTCGAAGCCATCGCGCGCCAGCTAAGCGACGACATCTGGGTCTGCGCCCCCGCCGAGGAACAGTCGGGCGCGGGCCACTCGCTTACCCTGTCGCGCCCCGTCCGCATCCGCCAGCACGGCGAGCGGCGCTGGTCGTGCAGCGGCACCCCGACCGACTCGGTGATGATGGCAATCGGCAAGTTGATGCCCGAAAAGCCGGACCTGATCCTGTCAGGCGTCAACCGCGGCGCCAACCTGGGCGACGACATCACTTACTCGGGCACCGTTTCGGCCGCGATCGAGGGCGCGCTCGCCGGCATTCGCGCGATCGCGCTGAGCCAGGTTTACGCCAAGGAAGGGATGGGTGACAGCGTCCCCTTCGAAGCGGCCGAAGCGTGGGGCGCCAAGGTGCTGTGCCCGTTGCTCGATCACGACATGCCGCCGCGCACGCTGATCAATGTCAACTTCCCGGCCATCCCGGCGGCCGATGTACGTGGCATTCGCGTCACCCGGCAGGGATTCCACGATTACGGCCGCGGCTCGATCGTCGAGGGCACCGATCCGCGCGGCTATCCCTATTATTGGTTCGGGCTGCACGGGATCGAGCACAGCCCCGGCCACGACAGCGACCTCGAGGCGATCGACGATCGATATATCTCGGTCACCCCGCTCCAGCTCGACCTCACGCACGACGCTTCGCTGGCGGCGCTGCGCAGCGCCTATAGCGACTAGCCTTCGCGCCACGGCTTTGGCACAAGGTCCGCAATGAGCCAGCGGCCGAAACCCAAGCTCCAGATCCAGAGCGGCTTTCACCTGCTGCGCCGTGACGCGAAATGGCCGGTCTGGGCTGACCTGCTCGCGCGGCTTGGCCTCGCCTTCTTCCTCATCGCAATCGTCGTCCTCGTCCACTGGATCGACCGCGCGGGGCTGAAGGACAGCCACGACGGCCACATCAGTTTTCTCGACGTCGTCTATTTCACGATGATTTCGGTCACGACGACAGGTTTCGGCGACATTGCCCCCGTCTCTGACCGATCGCGGCTGATCGAGGCGGTGATCGTGACCCCGATCCGTATCGCGGTGCTCTTCATATTTGTCGGCACCGCTTATAATTTCGTCATCAAACGCACATGGGAAAAATGGCGCATGGCCCGCATCCAGGCAAAGCTCACCGATCATTGCGTCGTGCTCGGTTACGGCACCAGCGGCGCCGAAGCGGTCCGCGAACTCATCGCGCGCGGCACCGACCCCGCGTGCATCGTCGTGATCGACCAGTCGGCCCCCCGCATCGCGGCCGCCGAAGCCGCCGGTTGCAACGTGTTGCAGGGCGACGCGTCGAACGACGACACATTGATCGACGTCCAGATCGCAAGGGCGCGGACCGTCCTCGTTTCGGCGGGCCGCGACGACAGCTCGATCCTGATCGTCCTCACCGTCCGTCACCTTGCCCCGCAGGTCCCGATCAGCGTCGTCATCCGCGCGAAGGATAATGAGCTGCTCGCGCGGCAGGCCGGCGCAAGCACCGTCATCAACCCCGTCAGCTTCACGGGCCTGCTCCTGGCGGGCTCGGCGCAGGGCGAGCATGTCGCGGACTATATGGCCGACCTCGCCGCGACGGGGGGCAAGGTGCAACTGCGCGAGCGGCCCGTGAGCAGCGAGGAAGTCGGCCGCGGCCTCGACCAGCTCGCCAGCGGCGGCCGCGGCCTCCGGATCTACCGCGCCGGCAAGCCCTACGGCTTCTGGGAGCCCGAGGTGCAGACGCTCGAACCCGGCGACACGATCGTCGAGGTGGTCAGGTGCGAGACGTGCGAAGCGGATTGATGGGCGCTCGCAAATGACGCTTTTGGGTGCGAGCTGACGTTCGCTATCCTGAAATTCGTCATCCCGGACTTGATCCGGGATCCATCGCGGCGCCGAGGTCATGGACCCCGGATCGAGTCCGGGGAGACGATAAGAGATATGTTCCCTTACGGTTGAAATCGGCTGCCTGCGACTTCAGCCTCGCCAGAAAAGCCAAGCCGCCCACAGCCAGCCACCGATCAGCAACGTCCCGCCGATCGGCGTGACTGCCCCGAACCATTTCGGCGCGCCCAGCGCCATCGCGTAAAGCGTGACCGCAAAAATCGCGCCGCCAACCAGTAACATGATCGCGGGTCCGCGCGCGACGCCCATGATCGCGAGCGCCGCGACCGCATGGATGAGCTGATAGATGCCGCCGGTGCGCAGCCATTCGGCCTCCTGCGGTCCTGCCGCGCCGTGCGCACCGAACGCGCCCGCTGCCACCGCCATCGCCGCTGAAATCGCTGCCAATGCCCCGAGCACCCGCGTCCCCTTCCCTAAATGCCTGCAATCGGCCAAGCTATAGGCGGAGAAGAGGGAGAAGGCGATGCCCCGTGACGTTCCATTTCCCGAGGGACTGAAGCCGCCGAGCAAGCTCGCGACGCTCGGCGAGCTTGCGCTGCCGTTCGACATGATCCGCTTCGGCCTTGGCGGCTACCACCTGATCGGCGCGCCCCGCGGCGACGGCCGCTCGGTCGTATTGCTCCCCGGCTATGGCGCCAGCGAATTGTCGATGCGCCCGCTCGAGGCCTATCTCCGTCACCTCGGCTACAACGTCCGCGACTGGGGCATGGGTCGGAACAACGGCCGCGTCGCCGCCGACGTCGAACGCTTCGCCGCGCAGGCGGCCGAATGGGTGAAGGCCGACGGCGCTCCGCTGACCCTGATCGGCTGGAGCCTCGGCGGCGTCATCGCGCGCGAGACCGCCCGCGCCTACCCGCACCTCGTCCGCGAGATCATCACTCTGGGCACGCCCATCATCGGCGGTCCCAAATATACCGCGCTCGCCCAGCGCTTTGCGGGCCGCGACTTCGACGCGATCGAGCGCGACATCCATGCCCGCAACCTCAAGGGCCTGACCCAGCCGCTCACCGTCATCTACTCCGACCGCGACGGCATCGTCGGGCCGGACATTGCGGTCGACATCTACAACGACCAGGCACGGAATATAAAGGTCGACGCGACGCATCTGGGCCTTGGTATCGCCCCGCGCGTCTGGCGGATCATCGCCGATACGCTAGCTGGGAAGAGCTGACAGACAGCATTTTTCCTTCGTCACCCCGGACTTGATCCGGGGTCCATGCCCCAGCGCTGCGACGGATCCCGGATCAAGTCCGGGATGACGAAGACAAGCGTGAGCCACGCCAAGCACAGCTATGGTGACAAAGCGCAAAAAATCCCCTATGCGCCCCGCCAATCATGACAGTCAAAACCCTCCCCACCCAGCCGAAGGTCGGCATGGTGTCGCTCGGCTGCCCGAAGGCGCTCGTCGACAGCGAACGGATTCTCACCAAGCTGCGCGCCGACGGATACGGCCTGTCGCCCGACTATGCGGGCGCCGACGTCGTGCTCGTCAACACCTGCGGCTTCCTCGATTCCGCCAAGGAAGAAAGCCTCGAGGCGATCGGCGAAGCGATGGCCGAGAACGGCCGCGTCATCGTCACCGGCTGTATGGGCAACGAAGCCGAAGTCATCCGCGCGCGCTTCCCGAACGTGCTCGCGGTCACCGGCGCGCATCAGTACGAACAGGTCGTCGACGCCGTCCACGACGCCGCGCCGCCCACCCAAGGACCATTCGTCGACCTCGTTCCCGAAGGCGGGCTGAAGCTCACGCCGCGCCACTACAGCTATCTCAAGATTTCGGAAGGCTGCAACCACAGCTGCTCCTTCTGCATCATCCCCGATCTGCGCGGTAAACTCGTCAGCCGCCGCATCGACGCGGTGCTGCGCGAAGCCGAAAAGCTCGTCGCGGCGGGCACCAAGGAACTGCTGGTGATCAGCCAGGACACGTCAGCATATGGCGTCGACATCCGGCACGATCCGCGTCCGTGGCACGGCCGCGAAGTCCGCGCGCATATGACCGATCTCGCGCGCGAACTCGGCCAATTGAAGACCAGCGAAGGCCGCGCCCCCTGGGTGCGCCTCCATTATGTCTATCCCTACCCGCACGTCGATGCGGTGATCCCGCTGATGGCCGAAGGGTTGCTGACTCCTTATCTGGACATCCCCTTTCAGCACGCGAGCCCGAGCGTCCTCAAGCGCATGAAGCGCCCTGCGAACGAGGCGAAGGTGCTCGAACGGCTGAAAAGCTGGCGCGCGATCGCCCCCGATATCGCGATCCGCTCGAGCTTCGTCGTCGGCTTCCCCGGCGAAACCGAGGAAGATTTCCAATATCTGCTCGACTGGCTCGACGAGGCCCAGCTCGACCGCGTCGGAGCGTTCCGCTTCGAACCCGTCGCGGGCGCGCAGGCCAATGCGCTCGACAATCCGGTCCCCGAAGAGGTCAAGGAAGAGCGCTACCAGCGCATCATGGCGAAGACCGCGGCGATCAGCGCCGCGAAGCTCGAAGCCAAGATCGGCCGCACGCTGCCGGTGATCATCGACGAGGTGGGCGAGGCGGATGAGGACGGCAGCATTGGCGCCACCGGCCGCAGCCAGGCCGATGCGCCCGAGATCGACGGCCATGTATATCTTCGCGACGTCGCGAAAACGCTGAAGCCCGGCGACATCGTCGACGTCGAAATCGAGGACGCCGACGAACATGATCTGTTCGGGGTGGTGGCCTAGCCAGCCTGCGAAAAATCGCTGTCCTACATTGCCCGGGCCGCATAGCTTGGCGGAATGACGGCTGCTCGCCCCCGCAAACAGCAAATCGCGAGTGAAGTTGCGCAGTTTTCCGCCGTTTCGGAAACCAGCCCCATTCCTCTCCTTCGTCACCCCGGACGTGATCCGGGGTCCATTCTTGTCACCGGTGGCCGGTGGCCCCCGGATCAGGTCCGGGGTGACGAGGGGAGGTTGCTTAGCGCCCACAAAATGCGATTTCAGAGTGAAGTTAGGCAGATTTCCGCCGCTTTTCGTGCCGCGCTTTTCTGCAAGGAACGGCTTCCGCCAATTGCCGTTATAAGGAGCAGAGACGGTAGCGGGGGCACAATATGCGACTAGTCCAGCTGGCGACCGCCACGTTGCTGTCGAGCGTCGCGCTGACCGGCTGCGACCGCCAGACCGAGGTCGAAGCGCCGCCGCGCGCGACCGACAAGGCGCCCTCGCCCACGCAGAAATCGCTGATCGCGGTGCCGATCAACGCCAGCACCGCTTCGCTCAAACAGGCGCTCGAACGGGCGGTGCCGACAACGCTGTGGACGATCAACCAGCGCGAGCGTGCCTGCGTTCAGCCGCAGCGGGTCAAGGTCTTCGGCAAGAAGGTCAAGGTCACCCCTCCGATCGCTTGCACGATTATCGGCCAGGTGACGCGCGGGCCGCTGCGGCTGCGCGGCGAGGGCGACGAGATCGTCGTCGACGTGCCGCTCCACGCGACGATCGCCGCGCGCGACGTCGGCGGGGTGCTGAAGGGCGAAACCGCGACCGGCGCCGCCATGGCGCATGCGCGCGTCCGCATCGAACTCACGCCCGACTGGCGCACGCAGGGCAAGGCGCGCATCAGCTATGGCTGGACCAAGGCACCGGGGATCGATTTCCTTGGGCGGCGTATCACCTTCACCGACGAAGCCGACGCCAAGCTGAAACCCGTCGTGCGCGACGTCGAGCGCGAGGTGAACCGCGAGATCGCCAAGATCGACATTCGCAAACAGGCCGCCGACGTGTGGCGGCAGAGCTTCACCGCGCTCGAACTCAACCGCGAGAATCCGCCGGTGTGGATGCGCGTGACGCCGCAGCGCATCCTGTACGGCGGCTACCGGATCGAGGGTGATCGCATGAACCTCAACCTCGGGCTCGAGGCGATCACCGAGACCTTCGTGTCGGGTCGCCCGGCCGATCCGAAGCCCACCCCGTTATCGCGCCTTGTGCGTGAAATGCCCAAGCCGCATCTCGATGTCCGCGTGCCGGTGATCGCTGACTATGCCATTCTCCAGCCCGTCGTCGATCGCGCGCTCGCGAAACGTTCGGCGCGGCCCTTCGTCCTTCCGAAGCTCGGCTCGATGATGGTAAAGTTCGGCAAGTCCACCATTTATGGCTCCGAGGGCGGCCGGATTGCGGTTGGCGTCGACGTCGAAGCGAAGCTGGAGATGCGATCGGGAGCTCCGACGCGCGGACGCATCTGGATGACTGCGGTTCCCGTCAATGAGCCGGGATCGGCCGAGGTGCATTTCACCAATCTGTCGATCAACGGCGACACCGACGGGGTCGGCGGCGACCTGCTGATCTCGCTCGGTCAGAGCCCGGGGTTTGCCCCGCTGATTGCCGATGCATTGACGCAGAATTTCTCGCGCGACCTCGACGAACTCCAAGGCAAGATCAAACGCGCGGTGAACCAGCGGCGTGAGGGCGCCTTTGTCATCCGCACGCGGGTCGACGGCTTTGAAACGGGCGAAATCAAGGCGTACGGCAACGGCCTCTATCTGCCGGTGCGGATGACCGGCGCGGCCGATATTGCGTATCGCCCCGCGAAATGATCAGAAGAGGCGCGTCAGCGCGTAGAAGGCGGCCGCCACGATGGCGCTCGCCGGAATGGTGATGAACCACGCCGCGACAACATTGCTCGCGACACCCCAGCGCACCGCGCTCGCGCGGCGCGCGACGCCGGCGCCGATGATGCTGCCGGTGATTGTGTGCGTCGTCGACACCGGGATGCCGAGCAGGCTGGCGGTGAACACGACGATCGAGCCGCCGGTCGAAGCGGCGAAGCCCTGATGGTGCGACAGCTTGGTGATGCGGCCGCCCATCGTCTCGATGATCTTCCAGCCTCCCGACAGCGTTCCGAGGCCGATCGCGATATAGCAGCTGATCGCCACCCAGTGCGGGACATGGAACTCGCCGGTCAGATAACCGGTCGAATAGAGCAGGACCGTGATGATCCCCATCGTCTTCTGCGCATCGTTGAGCCCGTGGCTCAAGGAATAGGCTGCCGACGAGAAGAGATGCAGCGTGCGGAAGGTGCTTTCGGCAAATTTCGCGCTCGCGCGGCGCAAGGCCCAGCTGCTGAGCAGCATCACCAGCATGGCAAGCAGCATACCGAGCATCGGCGACACGAAGATCGCGAGCACCGTCTTGTTGAGTCCGGTCCACTCGATCCCCTCGAACCCGGCATGGGCAACGCCCGCGCCGACGATCCCGCCGACGAGCGCGTGGCTCGACGAGGAGGGGATGCCCTTCAGCCATGTCACGACGTTCCAGAACATCGCCCCGACCAGGGCGCCGAACACGACCGCGGGGGTCACCAGATCCTTATCGATGATCCCCTTCCCGATCGTTTCGGCGACCTTGTGGAGTTCGGGAAAGGCGAGCGACAGGAAATAGGCGGCAAAGTTGAAGAAGGCGGCAAAGACCACGGCCTGCACCGGCCGCAGAAGGCGCGTCGCGACGACGGTCGCGATACTGTTCGCGGCGTCGTGCAGACCGTTCAGAAAATCGAACGCCAGCGCGAGGATGATCAGGCCGACGAGAAGCGGAAAAGCGAGTTCGTGCATCGGGCGGGCCCCCGCTTACGCGTGGTCGATGACGAGGCCGTCGATTTCGTTCGCGACATCCTCGAAGCTGTCGGTGACGCGTTCGAGATGGCGGAACAGCTCGCGCGCGATCAGAAACTGCGTCGGGTTCGCCTCGCCATGTTCCTTGAACAGGCGCTTGAGGCCCGCGGCATGGATATCGTCGGCATGACCCTCCATGCGCACGAGTCGTTCGGTGAGTTCATGAAGGCGCGTCCCGTTCGCCGAAATATTGCGCAGCAGCGGCAGCGCCTCGGCGGTCAACCGGGCGGCATCGACAATGATCCCGCCGATATCGCGCATTTCGGGCTCGAACTCGGTGACGTCGTACAGGTCGACCGCGCCGGCGGTCTTCTGCATCTCGTCGATCGCATCGTCCATCGAGGCGATCAGGTCGGTGATCGCGCTGCGATCGAACGGGGTCAGGAAAGTGCGGCGGACGGTCTGCAGCACCTCGCGCGTGATCGCGTCGGCGTCATGCTCGCGCTCGATGATCTCCTGGACATGGTCGGCCATGCCCTCGCCGCCCTGCAGCATCCGCGCGAGCGCTTCCGCCCCCGCGGTCAGCGTCGCCGCGTGTGCCTCGAACAGCTCGAAGAAATTGCCCTGCTTGGGGAGCAGGCGCTGGAACCAGCCGAACATGTGATTGACCCCTGTCTTTTGGGCAACATTATAGACGACGCCCGAACGTTCCGCCGCGGCGCGAAAACCACGGTCGCCGAACGACCGGATCATCGCCTGAAGATCGGGCTCGTCGACCGACGCAGCGGCCTGATCGAGCGTGAACCAGCGCCGCTCGCGCTCGTCCATTTCCTTCCATTCGTCGAGTTCGCGCGTCACGGCCAGCGGGAATACCTCGACGTTGTACATGATCGCGGCGCCGTTCGCGCGGCGCTTGCGATATTCGTAGCTGCCGATCGACGTCGGGCATACGGCGCCCAGTACGCCCGCTTCCTCCTCGGCCTCGATCGCCGCCGAGGCGTGCCGGTCGAGACCGGTGAGCGGGTTCCCCTTGGGAATCACCCAGCGTCCCGTCCCGCGGGAGGTGACGAGCAGGATTTCGGTCGGCCCATCCTTGTCGAGGCCACCGAACCGGTAGGGAAGAACGGCAATCTGGCGCATTTATTCGGGTCTGCAGGTTCCGCTGGCCGCCCCGCGCAGCAATGTGAAATTGCAATTTGGTGACGATAATATGACAATTGAATGACAGAAGTGGCAGCCCTTAGCCCGATCGGACCTTTCCGTAAACGTCAATTCGATTGCAAAATGCAACGCGGTGCGTAAGCTGCGCGCCAAAGACAAACGGGAGACGAAATGATGGCAGGCACGGCGAGCCCGGTGGACCAGGACGTCCTGATCGTTGGCGCGGGCATTTCGGGCATCGGCATGGCGGTGCACCTGCAGATGAACTGCCCCGACCGCAGTTTCGCGCTCGCCGAACGGCGCGCGAACCTTGGGGGCACCTGGGACCTGTTCCGCTATCCGGGGATCCGCTCCGACAGCGACATGCACACGCTGGGCTTCGTGTTCGAACCGTGGAAGCATGAGAAGTCGATCGCCGACGGCCCATCGATCCTCGAATATCTGAATCGCATCGTCGACGAGCGCGGTATCCGCGACAAGATCCGCTTCAGCGCCAAGGTCGTCGGCGCCGACTGGGACAGCGCCACCGCGCGCTGGACGGTGACGATGGAGGATGAAAAGGGCGCGACCTCGACGACGACGGCGCGCTGGCTCTACCTCGGCTCGGGCTATTATGACTATGACGAACCGTTCGATGCGCAATTTGCGGGTCGCGAGGATTTTCAGGGGCAGATCGTCCATCCGCAATTCTGGCCCAAGGATCTCGACTACGCGGGCAAGAAGGTCGTCGTGATCGGATCGGGCGCGACCGCGGTGACGATCGTCCCATCGATGACCGAAAAGGGCGACGGCAAGGGCGCGGCCCATGTCACCATGCTCCAGCGCACGCCGACCTGGTATGCGATCCGCCCGGCCAAAGACGCCTTCGCGAACTTCCTGCGCAAGGTTCTGCCAAGCGAACTCGCCTACAAGATCACGCGCTTCAAGAATGTGAAGATGCAGGACATCGTCTTCAACAAGGCGCGCAACAAGCCCGAGAAGGTTCGCGAGTTCCTGACCAAACAGCTCCAGAAGAACCTGGGCGACAAATATGACCCCGAAGCCTTCACCCCGCCCTACAATCCCTGGGAGCAGCGCCTCTGCCTCGTACCTGACGCCGATTTCTTCGAGGCGATGAAGGCGGACAAGGCTTCGGTGGTGACCGACCATATCGAACGCTTCGATGCGACCGGCATCCAGCTCAAATCAGGCAAGCATCTCGACGCTGACATCATCGTAACCGCGACGGGCCTGAAGCTCGCGGTCGCGGGCAAAATTCCGGTGCGCGTCGATGGCGAAACGATCCAGTGGAACGAGCATTTCTATTACAAGGCTTGCATGTTCTCGAACGTCCCGAATTTCTCGGTCGTGTTCGGCTATCTCAACGCCAGTTGGACGCTACGCGCCGACATCGTGTCGGAATATGTCTGCCGCGTGCTGAACCACATGAAGGCGGCCGGCGCCGATATCGCAACACCGGTGCTAGAGGATCCGAACAGCCTGACCGAAGAGAATATCTTCGACTTTTCGTCGGGCTATATCCAGCGTTCACTGCACATCATGCCGAAAAATGCCGACGCGCTGCCGTGGCGGCTCAACCAGCATTATGTGAAAGACCGCGTCGACATGCGCACAGGCGAGATCGCCGATGGCGTGCTGACCTTCACCAAGGCGGGCGCGGTGGCGACGGCCGCCACAGCAGCTGCGGAACTCGAAGCGGCCGAATAATCATCCGAGGCGTTCGGGTTTGCCTTTGGCCGAGCCTTTCGCGAAATCCTCAAGCTGTTTCTCGGTCATGCTTTCGAGCATGTCCTTTGATGCACCCTTGAGTTTCGACTTCGGCGTTTCGCCGCGCTTGGCGCTGAGCGCGGCACCTGCCGCTCTCTGTTGCGCTTTGGATCTGGCAGGCACGATCGATCTCCTTCAGTTGACCGGCAGGAAGTCGCGCGCGAACTCAGGCTTCACGACGCGCACCAGCGCCGAAGTCACCGGCATGTTGATCTTGTAGCTCCCCTCGGCAAAGGGCCCGATCTCGTAGGGAGCGATAGCGATCGTCATCCGGTCCAGATAACGGCCGTCCGAAGAGCCGACCCAGACCGTCTGCGCCGACACGGGCGGGCATCTGGCAGACGGGCTGCCGGGCTCGTCAGGCGTCTGAATGCCCTTCGCCGCTTTTGCCTGCTTGATCCGATCGCAGAAATCCTCGCGGATCGCGGCATCGAAGGCTTCGGGGCTGACGAACAGATCGACGGGTTTCAACCGGGCACGTTTGTTGCGATCCCACAGCAAGGTGTCGAAGCTCGTCATGCCATGAGCGCCGCCCGCATATGTCTCGATTTCCGCCGAAAGGCTGAGAAAGCGGGGTGTATTGGTGACCCGCAGCCATTTCTGCAGGTGACTGTGTGCGTGATAAGGGAAATGCCCCTTCGCCGACGCCGCCCTGTCGCGCTCGGCTGCCGCGACCAGTGCGGTGTGTTTGACCTGTCGATCGGCGTCGAGAAATTTGGCGAGTTCGGGAATTTGTGCCGCCTCGGCGGGATAGGCATAAGCGAATTCGATCAGATCGTTCTTTTCCTTTATGTCCGAAGCGGGCGCGCCTTTGGCCAGCGCATCCTCGCTTCCGCCCGGCGGGGCGCCCGGGACCGATGCGGCGACCGCCTTGTCGACCTTCGTCGGCTCGTCTTTCGAGCAGCCTGCGGCGAGTAGCAGTATCGAGAGGATTATGGCGGTCATTCGGTAGGGCATGATCGCACAACGCAGGGAATCGACAAAATATCCCCGGCGGCCTAGCACCTCGGCATGACCGACTATTCCGACCTGATCCAGCCCGACAAGGGACAGGATGCCCGCCCGATCCATCTCGTCGACAAGAAGGGCTATGATGAATGGCTGAAGGGGCGCAATGCCCGCGAGCGCGCGCATCTGGCCGCGGTCGGTTTCAAACCGGACGCCTTCGTCCACGCAATCCTGCCCGGCGACGATCCCGAGCGTTGGGCAGTCGTCACGACGGTCGCGAAAGTCGACGAGTTATCGGCGTGGTGTCTTGCCAAGCTCGCCCAGATCCTGCCCGAGGGACGCTATCGGGTTGAGGGCCATCAGCCGGGCAAGGCGCTGTTCGGATGGCTGAGCGCACAATATCGGTTCGACGCGTATAAATCGAACCCGCCGACGAAAGGCCCGCGCGTGCTGCTGACCACCGATGTCGCTGCGATCGCGCCGGCGGTTGCCGAGATGCGCGCGACCGCGCTCGTCCGCGACCTCGTCAACACACCCGCCGCCGACATGGGGCCCGCTGCGATCGAAAAGGCGGCCGAACGCATCGCCAAGGCGCACGGCGCCAAGCTGACCGTGACCAAGGGCGAAGCGCTCGAACAGGGCTATCCGATGATCTACGCGGTCGGGCGCGCGGCGGCGAAGCATCATGCACCGCGACTGATCGAGATCGAATGGGGCAAGGACGATCATCCGCGCGTCGCGCTCGTCGGCAAGGGGATCAGCTTCGACAGCGGCGGGCTCGACATCAAGCCCGCAGCGGGGATGCGGCTGATGAAGAAGGATATGGGCGGCGCCGCGCATGTGCTCGCGCTTGCCGAACTGGTAATGGCAAGCGGGCTGCCGGTCCGCCTGCACTGCCTCGTAGCGGCGGCCGAGAATGCGATTTCGGCCGATGCATTCCGACCCGGCGACGTGCTCAAGAGCCGCAAGGGGCTGACGGTCGAGATCGGCAATACCGACGCCGAAGGGCGACTGGTGCTGGGCGACGCGCTTGCCAGGGCGGGCGAAGACCAGCCTGAACTGATCGTCGATTTCGCGACTCTGACGGGTGCCGCACGGACGGCGCTGGGCCCCGACCTTCCGGCGCTTTACGCCAACGACGACAGCCTCGCCGAAGACCTGCTCAAGGGCGGGACCGACCGCGACGATCCGCTGTGGCGGATGCCGTTGTGGGATGGTTATGCCGACCTTCTCGAAACCGATATCGCCGATATCGGCAATGCCGGAAGCTCGCCCTTCGCGGGATCGATCACCGCCGCCCTCTTCCTGAAGCGCTTCGTCCCCGACGGCACACCCTGGGCTCATTTCGACACCTTCGCCTGGCGCCCCTCGGCGAAACCCGGCCGACCGAAGGGCGGAGCCGCACTCGGCCTGCGCGCCGCATGGGCGATGCTTCAAGCCCGCTATGACCGCCGCAAGAAGGGCGATCGTCCTTGATAAAGCCGGGGCCGCTGGTCTAATGCGCCGCGACTTTCCGCAAAGCGCGGATAAAGACGAGTTACAGGACAAGACGTGACAGCGAACAGCGGCGAACATTCAGCGGCAAACCGCGTGCGCATGGGACGCCCCGGCCTGGCCGGACAGGGCCGCGATCATTTCGGCCTGACGGGCACATCGCACGCGTTCGATCCGCGCATCGTCGCAATCCGTCCCGACCTCGCCGACATCGCGGTCGCGGGCATTCATTTTGCGCCGCATTACGCCGCGCCAATGATGGTGAGCGGCGTGCTGCCGGCCGCGGCGATGCGCGGTTCGCCGTCGCTCGACGCCGACCAAACGAGCGAGTTGCTGTTCGGCGAGGGTTTCGCGCTGCTCGATCTCACGGGCGGCTGGGCCTGGGGCTACAGCCTCGCCGATCATTATGTCGGCTATTTGGCGGCCGAAGCGCTCGGTGCGCCGATCGCACCGACCCACCGCGTCGTCATGATCGAGGCGGCGCTGCACTCGGCGCCCGACGCCGCCACCGGCGGCCCTGCCGTCCTGCCGCGCGGGGCGCTCGTGATGGGCGAGACCGAGGGCGAGTGGCTGAAGACCGCCCATGGTTATTTGCCGATCGCCGCGCTGGTCGAGGTCGGCAGCGAGCATGACGATCCCGCAGCGATTGCGGAATCGATGGTCGGCACGCCCTATCTGTGGGGCGGCCGCACCGCGAAGGGCATCGATTGTTCGGGGCTGGTGCAGCTCGCCTGGGCGTCGGCCGGTGTGCAATTGCCGCGCGACAGCGATCTGCAGCTTGCCGCGCTCGGCGTCGACAAGGATGTCGACCAAGCCGATCTCGCGCGCGGCGATCTCGTCTTCTTTCCCGGCCATGTCGGGATCATGGCCGATAGTCAGAACATCATCCACGCGAGCCGCCAGTGGATGGAAGTGCGCGTCGAATCGCTTGCAGAGGTTGCGAAGCGGTCGGCTGCGAAAGGCAATGACGTGCCGGTCATCGGCTACAAAAGACTGCGATAAAGCCATGACCCAGACGGTCTTCATCGACGGCGCGGCGGGAACGACGGGCCTGGAAATCGCCGAGCGGCTCGCCGGTCGGAGCGAATTCGCGCTCATCGCGCTGCCCGACGCCGAGCGCAAGGATGCCGCGCGCCGTGCCGAGGCGCTTAACGGCGCCGACTTCGTCGTCCTCTGCCTGCCGGACGCTGCCGCGATCGAAGCGGTTGGGATGGTCACCAGTCCCGATGTGCGGATCATCGACGCATCGACCGCGCACCGCGTTGCGCCCGGCTGGGCCTATGGTTTTCCCGAACTCAGCGCGGCGCAGCGTGACGCGATCGCGGGTTCGAAGCGTGTCAGCAACCCGGGATGCTATCCGACAGGTTTTCTCGCGCTCGTTGCGCCGCTGGTTGCCGCGGGGATTATTGCCCGCGACGCTCAGCTCAGCGTCAACGCGGTGTCGGGTTATTCGGGCGGCGGCAAGGAGCTGATCGCAAGGTTCGAGGCGGACGAGGAAATCGGCTTTCGCAGCTATGGCCTGAACCTTGCCCACAAGCATGTACCCGAAATGACGAAAGGCGCCGGGCTGGTACATCCGCCGCTGTTCGCGCCCGCAGTGGTGCCCGTCTATCGCGGTATGCTGGTCGAGGTTCCGCTGAACTTCGGCACTGCGACCGCCGACGCCGCCTTCGAAGCGCTCGCTGCTCATTTCGAAGGGTCGCCGCTTGTCAGCGTCCGCCGCGCGCGCGACGAAAGTGAACTACTGTTGAGGAAAAGCGACGAAGCGACCGACCGGATGGAACTGATGCTCTACGCCAGCCCCGACTGCACGCAGATCCGCCTCGTCGCGCGGCTCGACAATCTGGGCAAGGGCGCGAGCGGCGCCTGTGTCCAGAACCTCAATATCATGGCAGGGCTGCCGGAAACGGCGGGCTTGCGGCTCTAGGCCTCAGTGAACGGTGTCGAGCGCGATGTCGATCGACAGATAGGTGATCAGCCGTTCGATCTGGCGCCAGCGCGCGAAATGGACGTGATTGCCAAGCACGCGATATTGCTCGGCGCGCGCGGCGGCAGCGAAACCGGCTTCCTCTCCATGCTCGCGGATCATCGCGTTCGCATCCTCGACGGCGCCGCGATCGGCGAGATAGGGTGATGGCAGATGCATGTCGTTCCCGGCCCTGTGTTCCGGTATCGGCTCTAGACCGACCGTGTCACCGCGCCGTTCTCAACCGTAATGAACGCCGGGGTAAGGTTAATCCCGGCGACGCTCGGGTTAACCATCGGGTGGTGCCAATCGCCCCTTTGCCGTCGTCCCGTCGCCGTGTAAGACCGATCCCATGCGCAAAATCCTGAAATATGCCGCCATCGCCCTCGCCGTCCTGATCGTCGTCGGCGGGATCATATTATACGTGCTTTCACGCCCCGACGTGGCCCGCTTCTCGACCGCAGAGCTCAGCGGCCGCGTGCCCGTGATGGCGTCGCAGAATGCGCAGACCATCCCGACGATGAACGTGCCCGAGGCGACGAGCTGGCCCGCGGGTCAGGCACCGCGCGCGGCGCAAGGCCTGAAGGTCGAGCGCTTTGCGGAAGGACTCGACCATCCGCGCTCGATGCTCGTGCTCCCGAACGGCGACGTCCTCGTCGCCGAGGCCGAGAGCCCGCCGCGCAAGGACGGCGGGATCGAGGGCAAGATCATGAAGTCGATGATGAGCAAGGCGGGCGCCGGCGGCGCGTCGGCGAACCGCATTACCCTGCTCCGCGACGCCGATGGCGACGGCAAGGCCGAGGTCAAGGCCGCCTACATCACCGGCCTCAACTCGCCCTATGGCATGGCGCTGGTCGGCAAGACGCTCTACGTCGCCAACACCGACGCGATCCTCGCTTTCCCTTATGTCGAGGGCGAGACGAAGATGAGCGGCAAGCCGGCGAAGCTCGTCGACCTGCCCGCAAAGGGCACCAACCGCCACTGGACCAAGAGCCTCGTGGCGGCACCGAACGGCTGGCTGTACGTCGGCGTCGGCGCCGATTCGAACATCGGCGAGAAGGGCATGGGCAACGAGGTGCGACGGGCGAGGGTGCTCGAGGTGCGGCCCGAGAATAAATATATGCGGACCTTCGCGGCGGGTATCCGCAACCCGGTCGGCCTCGCCTTCTACCCCGGCAGCGAGCGGCTGTGGACGGTGGTCAACGAGCGCGACATGCTGGGTAGCGACCTTGTCCCGGACTATCTGACCGACGTAACCGAGGGCGATTTTTACGGCTGGCCCTGGTATTATTGGGGCGGCTTCATCGATCCGCGGGTGCCGCCCGAAGCCGAGGATCGCCGCCAATATGTGAAGCGCCCCGAATATGGGCTCGGCGCGCATGTCGCGCCGCTGGGCTTCACCTTCACCGACAAGCTCGACCTTGGCGAGCGCTGGGCGAATGGCGCGCTGATCGCGCTGCACGGGTCGTGGAACCGCGAGCCCGTCGCCGGGTACGACGTCGTGTTCGTCAAGTTCGGTGCCAATGGCAAGCCGGTGGACGCCCTGCCCGTCACCTTCCTCGACCAGTTCCTTGCCAAGGATGGCAAGACGACGCGCGGCCGGCCGGCCGACGTCAAGGTCGCGAAGGACGGCAGCGCACTTGTTGCCGACGATACGGGCAACACGATCTGGCGGGTGTCGAAGGCTGGATAAAAAAGGCCCCGCGATCGCGGGGCCTCTTCTTGTATCGGTTTAGCGGCGGGCGTCAGACCCGCATCGGCATCAGCACATAGAGCGCCGGGCTCTTCTCGCTCTCGCGGATCAGCGTCGGGGCGTTGGCGTCGGCGAGGTGGAGTTCGACGCTGTCGCCGTCGACCTGTCCCAGGATGTCGCTGAGATAGCGGGCATTGAAGCCGATCTCCATCGGATCGCTGTCATAGCCCGCGGCGAGTTCTTCGGCGGCGGTGCCGTTCTCGGGGCTGGTCACCGAAAGCGTGATGCGATCCTTGTCGAGCCCGACCTTGACCGCGCGGGTCTTTTCGCTGGCGATCGTCGAGACGCGGTCGACGCCCTGGAACAGGCTCTTCGGATCGACCTTCAAAAGCTTGTCGTTCGCGGTCGGAATGACGCGGCTGTAATCGGGGAACGTCCCGTCGATCAGCTTCGAGGTGAGGACGGCATTGCCGAGCTGGAAACGGATCTTCGACGCCGACAGGCTGATCTCGACATTGCCCTCGGCCTCGTCGAGCAGCTTGCGGATTTCGCCGACGCATTTGCGCGGCACGATGACGTCGGGCATCGCCGCAGCGCCGTCGGGGCGCGTCACCGTGTAGCGCGCGAGGCGGTGGCCGTCGGTCGCCGCAGCCTTCAGCACCGGACCCGTCGCATCCTCGGCGACGTGGAAGAAGATGCCGTTGAGGTAATAGCGCGTTTCCTCGGTCGAGATCGCGAAGCGCGTCTTGTCGATGATCTGGATGAGCTCGGCGACGGGCAGCTCGAAGCTGGTCGGCAGATCACCCTCGGCGATCACCGGGAAGTCGTCGCGCGGCAAGGTCGGCAGGTTGAAGTTCGAGCGGCCGGCCTTGACCTGCATCTTGCCCTCGGCGGCGGCGAGGCTGACCTCGGCGCCCTCTGGCAGCTTGCGCGCGATTTCGAAGAGCGTGTGCGCCGACACGGTGGTCGTGCCCGGAGTTTCGACCTTTGCCGCGATGGTTTCGACAACCTGAAGGTCGAGATCGGTCGCCATCAGTTTCAATTGGCCGGTGCTGTCGGCCTCGATCAGCACGTTGGAGAGGATCGGAATCGTGTTCCGCCGTTCGACCACGGACTGGACGTGGCCAAGGCTTTTCAGAAGCACTGCGCGTTCGATCGTCGCTTTCATTCTAATTCGCCATCCCTGTAACGATAAGGGGAAAGTCCCTGAGAGAGTCCGGCGGAGCGGGCCATTCGCCCCGAATCCCGTCCCCCGAAAATGTCCACCTTCCTTAACGAACGCGTCGCGCCGCGCAAGCCATGCTTGCAAAGCATTTCCATTCGGGCAAACGGGGCGCAATGCGGCGGACAGCCTTCCTTTTCCTGATCGCGTCGGCGGGTCCGGCGATGGCCCTTGCCGCGCCGCGTACCGCTTTGGGAATTTTCGAGGGCTGGGGCGCGTTTCGCGAGTCCGCGATCCCGCGCTGCTACGCGATCGCGGCGCCATCGGCGACGATCGGACGCCCCGAGATCAAACCCTATGCCAGCGTCGGATATTGGCCGAAGTCGCGCATAAGGGGGCAATTCTATGTCCGCCTGTCGAAAGAGCGCGCGCCGGGACGCGAACTGCGCCTGAGCGTCGGAAGCCGCCGCTTCATCCTGACCGGCAACGGCCCACACGGCTGGGCGAGCGACGCGCGCATGGACGCGGCGATCATCGCGGCGATGCGATCGGCCCCGAGCATGAGCGTCGCGAGCAGCACCGCCACCGGCCGCGCGATCGCCGATACCTATCGCCTGCGCGGTGCCGCGACGGCGATCGATGCCGCGGCGCTTGGGTGCGCCAGCATCCGGTGAAGGCATTTCGGAAAATGGCGGATTCCTGCGCAACTTCACTCGCGATTCACGTCTTTCGAATGCGGCCATAGCGATCCCCGGCAAAAGCCGGGCGCCGAGACGCAAGCGCGAGGTGCGGGAGCATGGGCCCCGGCCTTCGCCGGGGATCGGCTTTCCGGAAATTCCCGGAAAACTGCGCAACTTCACTCGGAATCGCCTGGGGCGCGCGGTTTCGCGCGCGAACGGGATCGGGAAAGTTGCATGGCGTCGCATCGGTCGAAACGCTATGCCCGTCCGATAATGTAGGACAGCGATTTCTCTGCGGGATTTGCGCCATGAAAACCATCGGCCTGATCGGCGGTCTGAGCTGGGAAAGCTCGGCCGAATATTATCGCCTGCTCAATCGGGCGGTCCGCGACCGCCTCGGCGGGCTGCACGCCGCGAACATCGTCCTGCACTCGCTCGACTTCGCACCGATTGCCGCCCTGCAAGCGGAAGGCGACTGGCCGGCTCTCGACCGCGCGATGGTCGAAGCCGCCGCTGCTCTGGAACGCAGCGGCGCCGATCTGCTGCTGATCTGTTCGAACACGATGCACCGCTGCGCGGGCGCGATCGAGGCCGCAGCGGTACTGCCGCTGATCCACATTGCCGACCCGGTGACTGCCGCAATCAAGGCGGCGGGGCTCGGTCGCGTCGGCTTGCTCGGTACGACTTTCACCATGGAGCAGGATTTCTACAGGGGACGGATGGCAGAAGCCGGGCTCGACGTGATCGTCCCCGACGAAGCCGGCCGCGCGGCGGTCCACCGGATCATCTACGACGAGCTTGTGCAGGGCGTGATCCGCGAGGAATCGCGCGGCGCGTATCGGCAAGTCATCGCCGCGCTCGTCGATCGCGGCGCCGAGGCGATCATTCTCGGCTGCACCGAGATCATGCTGCTGGTCGGCCCGGAGGACAGCGCGGTGCCGCTGTTCGATACGCTCGCGCTCCATGTCGAGGCGGCGGTGGAACGGGCGCTGGCGCTGTAATATTTACGATATCTCAATACTGCGAGAGACTATTGCACGTCGGCACCCGCCTCTGATCGGAGACCATATGCGACGGTCGATCCTTCGCTGCGTGGCGCTCTGCGCAACAGCCTGCCTACTCGTACCACATGCTTCGGCGGCAGATCGCCGTTATGAAGATCGCGAGGATGAGGCCTTACGCGCGTTCCTCGAGGATCGACTGGCGCAGGCAAAGGGACAGCCAATCTGTTTCAAATCCTCGTTACTGGCCGTTAGTCCTGATCACATTGCTTACCTGCGCAACGGCCCGCCCGAAGCGTCGACGACGGCGAGCCGATCCTACAGCCATGATCTCATCATCTGGAAGAATGCCCCGCGCCGGGTTCTTGGCGAGGAACGCCAGCTTTCCATCCAGAGCGACGGCTGGAAGGCGCTGAACGCGCGTCACGCAACCTATGGCGAGTGTGCAGGCAGGCGACTTACACTGCACCGTATCGCCATCGCCCGATCGACCGCAATGATCTTCGGCACCGAAGGCGATCGGTGCGGCTCGACCACCTTCGGTGCAAATGTCCGGTCTAGCGGCGGCAGGTGGCGTCCGATCCATTGGAAAGGCTACTACGCCACCTCCGCGCCGCCCGGGTGTAGCCAGCTGCCGCTCCAGCCAGAGCTGGCCGCAATGACGGGTTATGTCATGGTCGGCGAAAAGCCGTAGCGTATCATGCCCGCCCCAGCTTCGTCAGCGCCACCGCGAGGAAGTCCAGCACCAGCCGCACGCGCGGCACGTGGCGCAGGCGCTCGTGCGTCAGGAGCCACAGGCCGGTGGTGTCCTCGCGCTTGGGCGGGATGCACCGGATAAGGTCGGGCTCGCGGTCGGCGAGGAAGGCGGGCAGGATGGTCAGCCCCATCCCCGAGCGTACCCCGGCGAGCAGGCCCGATGCGCTGTCATATTGCATCACGACCGACTCCTCGAGCCGGTATTGCTTGAGCCAGGCCTGATAGGGCTCCCAGACATAGCCGCCGCCGCCGATGAAGGGATGCGCCGCAAGTTGTTCGCGGCTGTGCGGGATGCCGTGGAGGTCGGCATAGTCGCGGCTGGAATAGACGGTCCACGGATTGTCGGCGATGCGGCGCCCGACAAGGCCGGCGCCTGTCGGCTGTTTGCTGCTGCGGATCGCGATGTCGGCGGCGCCCGATGCCAGGTCGCGCGGCTCGTCCGAGGTGTCGAGATGCAGATGGATTTCGGGGTGCGCCGCGCGGAGGTCGCGCAGGATGGGCGGTAAGATCGTGACCGCAAAGATTTCCATCACCGTCAGGCTGACCGTACCGCCCGCATCGCGCGAACTGGCGCCCGCGGCCTTGCCGAAGCGTTCGGCGGCGTCGCGCACATCGGCGGCGCGGGCGAGCATCGCCTCGCCCACCGGGGTCAGCGCATAGCCCGCCTGCCGCCGCTCGAAGAGGTTGAGGCCGGTCGCTTCCTCCAGCGCCGCGATGCGCCGCGCGACGGTGGTCTGGCTGACGCGCAGCGTCTGCGCGGCGGATAGCGTGCTGCCCGTCTCCGCCACGGCCAGAAAGGCCTTCAGGTCGTTCCAATCATACATGATGCCTTGTGCGTCATAATCGCGTCCGCCTCATTCTGCAATTTTGCAGAATGGTCGCGCAACATCGTTGCTCCAATTGCGCGCGGCGATGGATTATCTGGTTCTCCACCGGCTTCCTCCCCTCCTTCAGCCGGCCGATGGAGATGCAAGATGACAAAGACTCTGATCCTCGCCGCGTTGGCCGCAACCTCGCTGGTCCAGCCCGCTTTCGCCGAACCCGTGACCCAGACCGTGGTCGTCCAGCACAGCGACCTCGACCTCAACACCGCTGCCGGCGCGAAGACGCTGCAGCACCGGGTGTGGCGCGCCGTCGTCGCCGTGTGCGGCACGGCGTCAGACGCCGACGTCGTCGGCAAGAACGACATCCGCCAGTGCCGCCGCGACACGATGCAGGTCGCCTCGGCCAAGGCCGACCTCGCGATCGCCGGCGCTTCGCAGGGCGAACCGCTGCGCGTCGCTTCGATCCGAAACTGAATTCAGACCCTATCGGCAGGCACTCCGCCGACACCTTTCGGGGCTGCGATCCCATACGGATCGCGGCCCCGATTTTCGTTCGTCATTCGCGGTCGTCGAACGCCTTGCGCGCCGCCTCGACGCGGTCGAGATTATCGCCCGCCCAGTGCCAGACGCCGCAAAAGGCCTCGCCAAGGCTGTGCCCGAGATCGGTCAGGCGATATTCGACCTTCGGCGGGATCACCGGATGAACGGTCCGTTCGACCAGACCGTCGCGTTCCATTGCGCGGAGCGTCTGTGTCAGCATCTTCTGGCTGATCCCCGGAACCCGCCGCGCGAGTTCGGTGAAACGCAGCACGCCATGATCCTCCAGTTCTTCGAGAACGAGTAGAGTCCATTTGTCGGCGACTCGGCCGATCAGGTCGTTGACGAGCATTTCGACGCGCGGATCGACCGGCGCGTTCGGGTCGTGGACGATTTTTTCCTGGGTGGGCATGGCAGAAAATCCAAATCTCTCTTTTCGGTAACTATGGCACTTTCGGGTGCCTTCTTTCTTTTGGAGAGTATAGGGATATCTAGTCCTTCTCACCACCCCCTCAGGAGAGAAATCATGAAGACCAGCGGCAACACCATTCTCGTCAGCGGCGGCGGCTCGGGCATCGGACTCGCGCTCGCGCGGCGCTGGCACGATGCGGGCAACACCGTGATCATAACCGGGCGCAACGCGGTGAAGCTCGAAAGCGCCGTCGCGGGACGCGCGAACATGCACGCGGCGCAGCTCGACGTCACCGACCCCGGTGCGATTCTGGCCTTCGCGGCCGACATCGTGGCGAAATTCCCGGCACTCAACGTCCTCGTCAACAATGCCGGCATCATGGGCTATGAGGATGCGACCGCGGCGCGCGACCTTTCGGCCGCCGAGGATACCGTCGTCACCAACCTGCTCGGCCCGATCCGGTTGATCGATGCGCTCGTCGGCCATCTGGCGGCGCAGGCGGACAGTGCGATCGTCAACGTCACTTCGGGGCTGGCGTTCGTGCCCCTCCCCAAGGCGCCGACCTATTCGGCGACCAAGGCGGCGCTGCACAGCTATACCCAGGCGCTACGCGTCCAGCTCGAGGGCAAGGTCGAACTGATCGAGCTGGCGCCGCCCGCGGTGCGCACCGACCTGACCCCCGGCCAGTCGACGCGCGAAGGCTATATGCCGCTCGATGACTTTGCCGACGAGGTGATCGCGCTGTTTGCGCAGCAGCCGACGCCGCAAGAAATTCTGGTGCAGAATGTGTTGCCGCTGCGCAATGCCGAGGCCAATGGCAGTGTGCCGCAGGTGCTGGCGATGCTGAAGTCGCTGTAATGTGACTCCCCTCCCGCTTGCGGGAGGGGGATGAATCGCGCACAATTGCGCTTTTGGGCCTTCCCCACTATATGGCCGCGCATCATGCAGATTCCCGGCCATATCGACCCCGTCACGACGGGCACCGTTCCCTTGCGCGGCGGCAACCGTATCGACCTTGTCGGGCTGACCCGCGACGCGATCCGCGCCGAGCTGGTCGAGGCCGGATTGGACGCGAAGGCCGCGAAGCTGCGCGCCAAGCAGATCTGGCACTGGATCTATCACCGCGGCGTCACCGATTTCGAGGCGATGACCGACATCGCAAAGCCGATGCGCCCCTGGCTGACCGACCGTTATATCATCGGCCGGCCCACCGTGCGCGAGGCGCAGGTGTCGAACGACGGGACGCGCAAATGGCTGCTCGCCGCCGCCGACGGGCAGGAATATGAAATGGTGTTCATTCCCGATGCCGATCGCGGGACGCTCTGCGTGTCGAGCCAGGTGGGATGCACATTGAACTGCCGCTTCTGCCACACGGGGACGATGCGCCTCGTCCGCAACCTCGCCGCGGGCGAGATCGTGGGGCAGGTGCTGCTGGCGCGCGACGCGCTCGGAGAATGGCCGAAGGGGACGATGGCGTCGGCGCCCGAGACCGACGACGAGGATGACGACGCCGGCCATTACACGTCCGACGGGCGGATGCTCACCAACATCGTGATGATGGGCATGGGCGAACCGCTCTATAATTTCGACGAGGTCAAAGGCGCACTCAAGATCGTGATGGACGGCGACGGCCTCGCGCTGTCGAAGCGGCGCATCACCCTGTCGACGAGCGGCGTCGTGCCGATGATGGCGCGCGCGGGCGACGAGATCGGGGTCAATCTGGCGGTCTCGCTGCACGCGGTGAACAAGGAAATCCGCGACGAGATCGTGCCGCTCAACCGCAAGTACGGCATCGAGGAATTGCTGCAGGCCTGCGCCGACTATCCGGGGGCGAACAATGCACGGCGCATCACCTTCGAATATGTGATGCTGAAGGACAAGAATGACAGCGACGAGGATGCGCGCGAGCTCGTCCGGCTGATCAAGCAGTACAAGCTGCCGGCGAAGGTGAACCTGATCCCCTTCAACCCCTGGCCCGGCGCGCCCTACGAATGTTCGACCCCCGAACGGGTGCGCAAATTCAGCAACCTCATCTTCGAGGCGGGCATCTCGGCACCGATCCGCACCCCGCGCGGGCGCGACATCATGGCGGCGTGCGGGCAGCTGAAGAGCGCCGCGACCAAGCCGAGCCGCGCCGAACTCGACCGGATCGCCGAGGAAAAGCAGGCGGCGCTCGGCTAAGGCGTCGTCACGCCCATCGCGGTGTTGAGGCGGTCGCGGTCGCCGCAGGCGGTCGAATAGCCCTTGGTGCAGCCGAGGTTGTAATAGTCGCGCGCCGAATAGAGATTGGTCGTCGCCCCGACGCCATTTTCGTAATTATAGCCGAGATAGCCGCAGCCGCGCGCATCGCCCTGTTTGCACGCTTCGTCGGCAAGCAGGTACGAGCGGTCGGGCTTGTCCGGCCTGATGCGGAAGCTGGCGTAGGCGCAGGCCTCGGCATGGCCGCGATAGCAGGCCTTTTCATAGAGGTTGGTCGCGATCGCGAAGTCCTGCGTCTCGCCCTCGCCATTTTCGAACGCCTTGCCGAGTTCGAAGCAGGACGCGGCCGCCGAGTAGGTGAAATCCTTGTTACAGGCGGCGACCAGCATCGGGTAGGTCGTGCTGACCGCTGCATAGTTGGCGAATTCCGCGCCGCCGGTACCGAAAACGGGGGACGGGGTCGACGTGTCGATTTCCGTGCCGCCCGAGGAAGCGCTGGTGCTGCTTGTGCTCGTGCCGGTCCCGGGGTCGACGGGGTCGTCGTCGCCCTTGTCGGGGCGCAGGATCATGACGAGCAGCGCGATCACCATCACCGCGAACACGCCGATGAAAATCTTCGTCGCGGTGTCGAAGGTCGGGCCGGGATCTGGCTTCGGATCCGGGATGGGGTCGGGCTTGGGGGTCGGGTCGGGTTTCGGCAGGTCGCCGAAGAAGGACATTTTTTTCCTGTCCTGCTCGGCGAGCGCCGTCAGTTCGACCTGCGCGCGGCGTTTGACGCGATCATCGGGGTCCTCGCCAAGCGACTGGAGCGCCGCTAGCGCCGGACCGCGCTGCCGGTCACCGTTTCGCACGATCTCGGCGAGCGGGATGCAGGCCGCGGCGCGCGTCTCCCAGTTGCGGCTGGCGACGCGCTTGAGCATCGCGGGCGCAAGCGGGACTGCCCGAGGAACCGGGTTGCGCGCGATGACCATGTCGCCGTCGATCGCGTTGAGGCGCTTGGGCTCCTGCCCCGGCCCTTCGCGGCGGAGCGCGGCGCGGACATAATCGAACAGTTCGTCGAGCGTGATGTTGCCGGTGCCGTTGACGTCGGCCGCCCCCGTCTCGATCCCCTCGATCAGGTGGCGCGTGAAGCGCGACTGCATCCGCCCCTCGGCCGCGGCCTCGCTCGCGAGCTGGGTGCTCGACGCCGCAGTGATGATCGCGGTGCCGCGCCCGCCATTCTCGCCGAAATCCTCGGCGGTGATCGCCGCCGATCCCGATTTGAAGACATGCCCCTTGGCAAAGGCGCCGCTGTAACAGGTGTCGATCAGCAGCACCTTCTGCTTCGCGCGGCTGCGCGCCGCCTGTTTGGACACGAAATGCGCGCCGATCGCGGTCGAGGAAAGCAGGTCGCGGTCGGTATCCTGGGCGAGGAAATAGAGGTCGCCGTCGGCGTCCTTGTCGCCATGCCCCGAGACGAAGAGCAGCAGCGTGTCGTCGGGGCCCGCCGACTGGAAATAGCGCTCGATCGCGACGCGCTGCGCCATCAGCCCGGCATCGGACAACATCGTGACCTCATAAGGCCCGATATCGTGGCGGATCAGCAGCAGGCGTAGCCTCTCAGCGTCGGGAACGGGCGATTTCAGGGCGGTGATCCGGCTGTCGGCATAGGTGCCGGTCGCAAGGATCAGCGCGCGCTTCACGGGGCGCGCCTATTTCGCTCGCGGCATGAAGTTGTTGAGCTTTTCGAGCACGTCCGCCGGCGCTTCGCCCGCGACGCTGACCTCGAAATATTTGCCCTCGGCATTCTTGCCCTTCAGCGTCAGCGTCGTTTCGGCGTCCTGCCGGTCGAGCCAGCGTTCGATCGCCGGGACCGCCCAGGACGACGCGAGCGCGCCGAGGCTGATCGCAACCTCGGCGGTCATCGCCCACTCGCCGGCCTTCGACCCCGGCGGCGCTTCGGCCGTGCCGAGACTCGCAGCGCCGGGCTCATGCTCGTTGAGTTCGGCGATCAGCGAGCGTGCAAGACGATCGCGCCCCTCTTCATCGAGGCCGCGACGATCATCGACAAGGATGTAAAGCAGATCCCTTTCCGCCATCGCCTTCCCCCGCGGGACCGACCCGCTCGGGTACCGATTAACTGCCACTTCGCACGGCGAGTCAAGACTCGGCCCATCATGCGAACGTGTGTTGCAAAATCAACACAGGTAAGAAAATTGTCATAATCTGAACGATACGTTCATTGCAGCGACAGGCGCGAGGGCCATCTAGGGCCCGGGCCGCGACCCAAAGGGCGTGGTCCTGATTAGCGTAAAGGAAAAGAAAATGAAGAAGTTCGCAGTTGCTGCCGCTCTCCTCTCGGCCGTCGTTGCCACCCCCGCTCTCGCTGCCGACGGCGGCGAAGTCCGCGCCGAAGTGCGCGGCGGGTACATCAGCGGCAACGGCCTCGACGACGCCACCATCGGTGCCGCCGCCGGCTACGACCTCGACCTTGGCGACAAGGCTTTCCTCGGTGCCGAAGTCGCGGGCGACAAGGTCCTGAAGGACGGCTTCGACGTGCAGTTCTCGGCCGGCGGCCGTCTCGGCGCGAAGGTCGGCACCGCAGGCAAGGCTTATGTCACCGGCGGTTACACCTTCAGCGACATCGACGACCCGTATGTCGGCGCGGGCTACCAGCACAAGCTGGGCCAGAACCTGTACGCCAAGGCCGAATATCGCCACCAGTTCATCGGCAACTTCGGCGACTTCGACAGCGTTGCGGTGGGCCTCGGCCTCGCGTTCTGATCCTTCGGAACAGCGATATCGCAAGGAAGGGGCGGCCTGCGGGTCGCCCCTTTTCTTTTGCTGGTGTGGATAGCGATCGGACGTTGCCGTTCTTCTCCCCTCCTGCAGGCGGGAGGGGTTGGGGGTGGGCCAGCGACGGTGCGTCCTGCCCACCCCGCTGCGGCTAGCCAGCAAGCTGGCAAGCCTCGCTGCCCCTCCCGCCTGCGGGAGGGGGGAGATGTCTTTCATCGTCGCCCTCGAACGAGACACGTGGCTCGGTCGACGTGATCCGGGATCTTTAGCCGCATAGGTCGCTTGGATCCCGGATCACGTCCGGGATGACGAAGGTCTGAAAGCGACCGGTTGCGGCCTTGGTGATTCCCGGCGAAAGCCGGGATCCAGACAATGAGCGCTGCGCTTGCTTCATGGGCCCCGGCTTTCGCCGGGGTGCACATTACGACTACATACGACCGGTAGTCCCCGCACGTTATCCTATTTTGTCATCCCCGCGAAAGCGGGGACCCAGAGCGTGCGCAGGCTGGTCCCACACTGGGTTCCCGCTTTCGCGGGGACACTTATGTTATAACTCCCTGGAAGTAGCCATTTGAGCACTCCCGCCGACCGGAGGATCGGCTGCCTTCGCTTGATCCTTGCCTTTCTGACTTACCCTGCAAGCGTTTGAAAGCCGACGTCGATAATTGTTGACGGGAAGTTCGCCGAAATGTCCGAGAGCACGTCAGAGCGTCGTCGGCTCGCCGGTCGCAGTCTGGGGCTATCTCCTCGAGCAGAAGCGCGGTGAGGGGATGCCCCCTAGGAGCCTCTACCATCATGAAAGCGTGAAATCCTGCCCCTGGACGATGACGATCGGGGTAGTCCGCCGCCGCCTTTTTTAGCCATCAGCGCACCACATTTTCCTCACTGCTGCTTAATATTGCAAATCAATCGCATTATCTGTAGGGGCCCGCGATCATCGCTGCTCTCAGGGGGAATTTCATGAAATCCAAATTGCTATTGTCGGCTGCCTTGCTTGCGTTTCCAACCGCCGCGACGGCGGCCGAAGCCGAATCGGACGACAGCCGCACGATCATCGTCACCGGCAAAGCCGACGGCTATTTCGCGGAAAACTCCGTCACTGCGACCAAGACCGACACGCCGCTCATCGACGTGCCGCAGACCATCTCGGTGGTAACGCGCGAGCGGCTGGACGATCAGGCACAGCACAGCATCGCCGACGTCCTGCGCTACGTGCCGGGAACCACCATCGGCCAGGGTGAAGGAAACCGCGACCAGATTACCCTGCGCGGCCAGAATACGACCGCCGACTTCTTCCTCGATGGCGTGCGCGACGACGTGCAATATTATCGCGGCCTGTACAACATCGAGCGCATCGAGGTCCTCAAGGGCCCCTTCGCGCTGATTTTCGGCCGCGGCGGCAGCGGCGGCATCATCAATCGCGTGCAGAAGACGCCTTCCGCAGAGGCGCTGGCGATCGGCGGCTCGGCGAGCGTCAACACCTTCGGCGCGTGGGACGTGACGGCGGACATCAATGCGCCGATCAGCGGCAATGCCGCTTTCCGCCTCAACGCCAATTATGAGAGCCTCGACAATCACCGCGATTTCTTCGAGGGCGAGCGCTATGCGATCAATCCCTATTTCGCGGTCAACCTAGGGCAGTGGCAGCTCGGCCTCTCGTACGAATATGTGAACGACGATCGCGTCACCGACCGCGGTGTACCTTCGATCGCCACTGCGGCGGGCCAGCCGAACCGCCCGATCACCGGCTATCGGGACACATTCATTGGCGTCCCGGGTGTCAATCGCGCTGGACTCGAGGCGCATATCGTCAAGGCGCGGCTCGATGGCGAACTCGCGGAAAACCTGAACTGGTCGACCACACTGCTCTATGGCGACTATGACAAATATTACACCAATGTTTTCGCCAATGGCGCCGCCACCGGCCAGACGGGCACCGTCGCACTGTCCAGCTATACCGATCCGACGACGCGGCAGAACTTCATCGCGCAGAGCAATCTGGTGTGGGACGTGAACTTCGGATCGATCGGCAACAAGATCCTGCTCGGCCTCGAATATGGCGATCAGGATTCCACCAACCAGCGCCGGAACGGAACGCTATCGAGCAGCACGCTCAACCTCGCCAATATCGTCTATCCGACGGTCACCTTTGGCGCGCTCGCCCGGAACACCGAGTCCGACGTGCAGTTCTTCTCGGCCTATGCACAGGACCAGATCAGCTTTGGAGCGCATGTCGATCTGGTGGTCGGCCTTCGCTACGACCGGTTCGAGATCAAGGGCACCGATCTGGTCGGCACGCCGCGACCCTTCGCGCGCACTGACGAGAAGGTTTCCCCGCGCGTCGGTCTGATCCTGAAGCCACGTGACAATATCTCGGTCTATGGCAGCTACAGCCGGTCCTTCCTGCCGCGCTCGGGCGACCAGTTCCTGACGATGTCGGCGACGCAGCAGAATCTCGCACCCGAAAGGTTCACCAATTATGAGGTCGGCGCCAAGTGGGACATCCGGCCCGATCTCAATGTCACGCTCGCGCTGTTCCAGCTCGATCGGACCAATGCGACGACTCCCGATCCGAACAACGTCACCGCGACGATCAACGTCGGCGAGACGCGGACCAAAGGCGTCGAACTGGCGTTGACCGGCCGGATCACGCCCAATTGGCAAGTGAGCGGTGGCTATACCTATCAGGATGCGCAGCTTCGCGGGAACGGTTTCGTGCGGCTGGCGCAGGTGCCGAAGCACCAGTTCGCCTTGTGGAATCGCTATGACTTCAACAGCAGCGTTGGCGCGGGTATCGGCGTGATCCATCAGTCGAGCCAGTTCGCGGCAATCCGGACATCGGCAACGACCACCCGCTTGCCCGCCTTTACCCGCGTGGACGCCGCGCTGTTCTTCAAGGCGAACGAGCGGATCGAGTTCCAGGTCAACGTCGAGAATTTGCTCGACGAGAGCTACTTCTCCGACGCGCACAACAACAATAACATCACGCCCGGCGCGCCGATCAACGCGCGCTTTACCGCTCGCGTGAAGTTCTGACGGCAAGCCGAGAGGGCGGGAGTGCCTTGCGCTCCCGCCCTCGACGCACCGTGGTTGACCAAATGCCCGTCCGTAGGCCGAATTGCAGTGCAGCGCCCCGAAGACGGTTCAGCAGCCTAGCCCCGCCCGTTGCTTCACCTGCGCTTATGCGCGACAACACCCCTCGGTCTCTGGTTGCAGCTGGATGAAAGACAGGGGTCACGTCAGGACCAGCATTTCGCCTGTTGCTAGCCGCTGTATTCGGTTGCTCGTGTGCGAATGCCATGCACGCTTGCCCCACCATAGCCGAGATCGATTCCAACGACGTCCGCGTGGCAAATATGGTCGTTGCAGGGCGCATTCCGGCGCAAAGCGCGGCGAGGTCCACGCCACCGTCATGGGTCGCTCATCGGCATTCTCGACTTCGTAAATGACAACCTGCAACCCGACACCGGCCGGGCTATAATAAAGGTGGTCCCGGGTTCCCGGAGACACCAGTATTATAATTCGCTGGAAGTGGCTATTTGAACGTTGGGGCGATTTGCCCGAGTCTACCGGAGGCGAGCGGCTCCGCTTTGGCGCACGCCTCGGCAAGTATTGCCTACAGGCTAAGAAGAAGGCCGATTGATCGGTGGTAGAATGCGCCCAAAGCGCTCCGTGAGGTTGTCCGCTATCACCCTGTTGGACCAATCTGCTTGCTTGATGCTGCGCCGGCCTCAATTTCGCGATTCCACTGTTTCATGAATCGGTTACGGGTCAGCTTGTCCTGCGCGATGAGCAGTTCAGGACCTACGCGTATTGCTCGCATCGGTGCCGTGGTGCCGCGCAGTTCCATCGGCCGCTCCACGTCGCTGCGCACCGAGGGCATCGCATGGCGGGTAAGCAGCACCTGGCCCTTGGCGGACAACAGAAAATCCAGAAACAACCGCGCGGCGTTGGGATGGCCGGACGTGGTCGGGATCATGGCGATCCGCGACATGACCAGCGTGTAGTCGGCGGGGAACACGACCCCCAGCTCGGGATTGCGAGCCGCCTCGTCCAAGGCATAGGATCCGAGGACATTATAGCCGATCACCGACCGTCCGCTCGAAACATCCTTGATCACCTCTTCGCTAGTCGAAAAAAAACGGGCCCGGTTGGCGCCAAGGCCATGAGCCATCTGCCAGACGTGACCGCTGGTGGCATTGTCCTGCGACAGACAGAGATAGCCGACCGACGATGAAGCGGGATCATAGGTCGCGATACGTCCCTGCAATTCCGTGTCGCGCTGTTCGAGCAACCGGACGAAGTCCATATGGTTGCGCGGGACACGCTCGGGCGACAGCAGCGCCTTGTTGTAGACCATGACAACCGGTTCGGCGGTAACGCCCCAGGCTTGATTCTTCCAGTTCGCCCAATCGGGCAGATTTCCCTTTTCGGGCGAGTCATAGGACTGGGCATAGCCGTCGTTCACGAGCTTGATCTGCATGTCCATCGACGACGAAAGGAGGAGGTCGGGATTTCCGCGCCCGGCCTTTTCTTCGTCCAGAAACCGGTCGCGGACATCGCGGGCGGACAGATCGTGATAGTCGGTCGTTATCCCGGGATAGGCGCGTTCGAATGCAGACAGGAGATCGCGCATGACCTTCCGGTCGGTCGTCGACCAGATGACAAGCCGGCCTTCCTTCGTGCCGTCCTCGACAAGGTTCGCGTAAGAAACGTCGTAGCCCGCGGGAACCCGCGCGGCATAGTCGGTGTCCGGGGAACAGCCACCCGAAAGCCCAAAAATTCCGACCCAGAGCCCGAGGCAACGGACGATGCCGCGTGATTTCATCGGGGCTTTCCCCTTCGCACGTCACTCTCCCTTTAAATCTCCTGTGGACCAATATGCCGAGTTTCGCCAGATTGAAGCGATGGCGAGGATATTGCTTGTCGAAGATGATCCGCCCCTCGCGCGCGGTGTTTCCGCACTGCTGAGGAGCGCGGGGCATTCGGTCGATGTTGCCGAGGACGGCGAAACCGCGATGATGGTCGTCCGCGAGGAACCCTATGCGCTGGTGGTGCTCGACATCGGACTGCCGGACATTTCCGGCCTCGACGTCCTGAATGCGATCCGGCGCGGCGAATCCAAGGTTCCCGTACTGGTCCTGACCGCGCGCGATGCGATCGAGGACCGCATCGCGGGGCTGGACCATGGCGCCGACGATTATTTGCTGAAGCCCTTCGATGCGGGCGAACTCGAGGCTCGCGTTCGCGCGCTGCTGCGCCGCGCGGCGGGCGAGGCGTCGCCGCTGACGACGATCGGCCGGCTGACCATCGATCCTGCTCGTCGTATCGCGGCGGTCGACGGACGGACGCTCGATTTGCGGCGCCGCGAATGGGCCGTCCTCGAACGCCTCTCGGCGCAGACGGGCAAGGTCGTGCCAAAGGAAAGGTTGAGCGCGGAGGTGTTCGGTTACGATGAACCCGTGTCACCGAACGCGATCGAGGTTTATGTCGCGCGCCTTCGCCGCAAGCTCGAGCCCGATGGTCCTGCAATCCGGACAATCCGTGGCCTCGGCTATGTGATCGAACCGCGTTGAAGTCAGCCCGGCCGCGGGAAGGGTCGTTGACGGGCCGGATGCTCGGATGGCTGGTCCTGCCGGTTGCGATGCTGGCGCTGGTCCTCGGGGTCGCCGGTTCTTTTGCGATTACCCGCACGGTCGGCGCCGTTAACGACCGGATATTGAGCGCGGCATCACGCGGCATAGCCGACTCGCTGGGCAGCGACGATGGCGAAATCACCCTCGATCTTTCACCTGCCGTATTCGGAATGCTGGAGAATAACGCGCGCGACAATGTCTATTACAGCGTCCGGCGGGGGCGCGAAATCCTGACCGGCTATACGGACCTGCCCCAGATCCGGATCGACCCGGCGCGGCAGGAGGAGTTTACTTTCGCCGAAAGTCGATACCTGGGACATGAAGTCCGTATCGTGGCGGTTACCCGGATCGTGCCGCAGGTCAGCGAGCCGATCGTCGTTCAGGTCGCCGAAACGCTCGATGCGCGCAAGCGTATGGCGCGTGGACTGCTGGTCGGGCTCGCGGTGCTGGAGCTCGCGCTCATTGCTACCGCAGCCATGCTGATGCCGATCGCCGTGCGTCGCGGCCTTGCTCCGCTGAAGCGTTTGCAGGCCGAAATGGATCGACGCGGTGCGGAGGACCTGACCCCGCTTTCGGCTGCCGGCGTTCCGGGCGAACTCGGCGATCTGGTCAGTGCATTCAACACCATGCTCGCCCGGCTCGACAGCGGATTTGCGGGCATTCGCCGGTTTACCGCCGATGCATCGCACCAGATGCGTACACCGCTGTCGGTCCTGCGCACCCATGTCGCGGTCCTCAAGCGGGCGAAGCCGGGAAGCGCCGAAGCGAAAGGGTCGATCGAAGATATCGACGATGCAGGAGCCCGGCTCAGCCATTTGCTGAACCAGCTGCTGTCACTGGCGCGCGTTGATAGCGGACATCCCGAACGGGTGATCCTTGAGCCGGCCGATCTTCGCCGGTTAGCGGCCGATGTCGTGAGCGGGCAGGAGGCCGTCGCGAGCGCAAGGCAGATTCGACTGCATCTCGGCGCGCCGCAGCGCGCGGTCGAGGTCCGGACCAACACGGCGCTGGCGACGGAAATGCTCGTCAACATCGTCGACAATGCCATTCGCTATAACCGGCCGGGCGGGCAGGTCAGCGTGATTGTCGATGAGCGACCCGCCGCGATCCGGGTTGAGGACGACGGGCCCGGCATTCCGCCCGAAGATCGCGAAAAGGTCTTTGAACGCTTCATTCGGCTGAACCCGCACGCCGGGAACGATGGCAGCGGATTGGGATTGTCGATCGCCCACTCGATCGCCGAGACTCTCGGCCTTGACCTCGGGCTCGACGGCGGTCCGGGTGATCGCGGTTTGCGGCTTACGATTATTTTCCCGCCAGACGCTGACAGCTTGGTGAAAGGTCCCTGAGCTAGTTGGTGTGCAAGGTTCCGGAACAGGAACAGCAATGAGGGAGGATTTGTGGCTATCCATCAAGGCGCGGACATGCCGGCATCTTTGCCGGCCCGCCGAAGCGCGGGGGGCCTTGTCCGGCCTCCGGCTGCGGCACCACTCGGCTGATCAGGACCATGTTGTCTCTCTACGCCTTCGCGATGGTCAGCGTCTTCATGACGCTGATCATGACCAAGCGTCTTTCCGCCATTGTCGCGCTGATTGTCGTGCCGGTTTCTTTCGCGCTGGTCGGATTTCTGTTGTTCGGGGCCTATCAGACCGACCTCGGCACGATGATGATGAACGGCGTGAAGCAACTCGCCCCGACCGGTGTCATGCTGGTCTTTGCGATCCTTTATTTCGGGCTGATGATCGATGTCGGCGTCTTCGACCCGTTAATCCGTGCGATCGTCCGCATCGTACACGGCGACCCCGTCCGCATCATGATCGGTTCCGCGCTGCTTGCGCTGATGGTATCGCTCGATGGGGACGGCGCGACGACCTACATGATCACCACCGCGGCAATGCTGCCCGTCTATCGTCATATGAAAATGGACGTCCGGATGCTCGCCTGCGTCGTGATCATGGCGGGCGGGGTGATGAATGTGCTGCCGTGGGGCGGCCCCACGGCGCGGGTTGCGAGCGCGCTCCATGTCGACGTCAGCGACATATTCCTGCCGCTGATCCCGTCGATGATCGCGACCGCGGCCTGGGTTGTGTTCGTCGCCTATCGTTTCGGACTGAAGGAACGCGACAGGCTGGCGAAGCTGCCGGTCGATGCGATCGACGAAGATGCGACCGCATCCGAAATCCTCGCAGCCGACGTCGAAAGCCATGTCGAGGCCCGGCGTCCACGGCTCTTCTGGTTCAATCTCGCGCTCACGTTCGGGCTCCTGGTAATGCTGGTCATGGGCGTCATGCCGCTAGCCGTCCTCTTCATGCTCGCCTTTGCGCTCGCGATGATGCTCAACTTCCCGTCGCTCGACGAACAGCGCGAACGGTTGTCGGCTCATGCGGGCAACGCGCTCGCGGTGGGCGGGCTGGTCTTTGCCGCCGGCATCTTCACCGGCATCCTTTCGGGGACGCAAATGGTCGATGCGATGGCCGCTACGGTGACCCACGCGGTGCCGGAAAGCATGGGTCCCTATCTGGCGCCGATCACCGCCGTGCTGAGTGCGCCCTTTACCTTCTTCATTTCCAACGACGCCTTTTACTACGGCATCGTACCCATCCTTGCCGAAACGGGGACGCATTACGGCATCAGTCCTGTCGAGATGGGGCGCGCCTCGCTGGTCGGGCAGCAGGTGCATCTGTTGAGCCCGCTCGTCGCCTCGACCTTCCTCCTCGTGAGCTTCGTCGGAATCGAGCTTGGCGAGCATCAGCGCTTCACTCTCAAATGGGCGCTTGGCTCATGCGTCGTCTTTTTCTTCGCCGCGATCCTGACCGGCGCGTTCCCGTTCGTCGCTGCAGGTGGATGACGGCACGGACGAGGCGGCCGGGAAGCAATATCCGCGGCCTCCGCTGACCCGCTGGGCCGCGCTGCTCGCACTCTCGATCGCGCTGACCGGATTGCTGGAACTGCTTGCCGTTCCGGCGGCCATGCTGCTCGGCCCGATGCTTGCCGGCATCGTCCTTGCGATGCGAGGCAAGACGGTAACCGTGCCGCGCCCCTGCTTCCTCGCGTCGCAGGCGGTCATCGGCTGTCTGATCGCGCGCTATTTCGAGCCGGGGTTGCTGGCGACGCTGGCGAACGACTGGCCCGTCTTCGTCGGCGTGACCTTCGCTGTCTTTGCCGCGAGTTTTGTACTCGGCTATCTCCTGATGCGGTCGGGCGCGGTGCCGGGCACTGCCGCGATCTGGGGATCGGCCCCCGGCGGGGCGGCGCCGATGGTGATTCTAGCCGACGCCTATGGCGCCGACGCGCGTCTGGTTGCGGTTATTACCTATATGCGCGTCCTGACCGTCGTCGTTGTGGCGTCCGTTCTGCTGGTGTTTGTAGGCGACGGCCATACCGCTCCGGACAGGTCGGTGGCGCTGTGGCAAGGATTCGATCTCGCGGCGCTGGGTGTCACCCTACTGGTCGTGCTGGCGAGCGTTGTCGCCGGCCTGGTACTGCGTATCCCGGCGGGGCCGATGATCAGCGCGATTGTCATCGGCACGGCGTGGAACTGGTGGTCGGGCGCGGTGTTGGCAACCCCGGCTCCGCTCCTCGCCGCCGCCTACGCCTTCATCGGCTGGCGCATCGGCCTGACGTTCAGCCGCGACGTGGTAGCCAGCGCGGCGCGCAGCCTGCCATGGATCATTCTTTCCTCGCTGGTGCTGGTCGCCATGTGCGCCGGGCTGGGCGGCCTTCTGGTCTGGCAACTCGGCATCGATCCGGTCACAGCCTATCTCGCTACCAGTCCCGGCGGGCTCGATTCGATCGCGATCATCGCGGTGTCGACGCACAGCGACACGCCGCTCGTGATGTCGTTGCAGGCGATGCGATTTCTGGTCGCCTTGTCGCTTGGACCGCGTGTGGCCATGTTCGTTTCAAATAAATTTAGTAAAATCAATGCTATGACATGATTCCCTGCATGTCGGGCGGCGACAGCTTGGTGACAGCTTGCGTGCCTAATGTGGGAAAAGAGGCTCGAAGAATCGGGTCCGCAACAAGTGATCGGCAAGACCGGTCAGGGGAGGATTTATGGCAGGCAAGGTGCGCGCCCGGAAGCTATGGGCCTATTCGCAAAGCAGTAGCGGATCGATTGCGATCGCGATGATGGCGAAGGTCGCGGTGTCGCGCGTTCCCGCCGTCCGCCTTTCGAGCGTGACGCTCGCGGGATGCGTCGCCGGCCTGATCGGTGTCCCGGCCGGTACCGCTCGCGCTCAGGAGGTCGACGCGACCGCCGTCGAAGGTGCGGAAACATCCGATGCGGCAGGCAATGCGGAAATTATCGTAACGGGCTCGCTGATCGCGCGCCGCGATGCGCGGTCTTCTAGCCCGATTTCCACCGTCGGCGAAAGCGAACTTTCCGCGACGGGGCAGCCTTCGCTCGACAAGGTGATCGGACAGTTGCCGCAATTTGCGGGTGGGCAAGGCGCCGCCGAGGTCGGCGACACGCAGGGCACCATCGGCTTTGGCGGCGGCCAGTCCTACAGCGACCTGCGCGGGCTCGGCCCGAACCGCTCGCTCGTTTTGCTCGATGGTCGCCGGCTCATGCCGTCGAGCCCCGATGGCGCCATCGATCTCAACACCATTCCATCGTCGCTGATCGGGTCGGTCGAGGTGATCACCGGCGGCGCGTCGGCGACCTATGGATCGGATGCGGTCGCCGGGGTTACCAATTTCAAGCTGCGCACAAATCTGGACGGCCTCGAACTGTCCGCGAAAAAGGGGATTACCGACCAAGGCGACGGCGATACCACCAGCGTGAGCGCTGCCTTCGGTGCGGATTTCGCCGAGGACCGCGGCAATTTCCTCTTTGCCGTGGAATATGCAGAACGCGGGGCGGTGATCGGCAGCGCCCGGCCCTTTTTCGCCAATATCCGGCAGCTTGCCCGCCCTCCGGAAGGCATTATCGCGGCCGGAAACTATGGCGGCGGCGCGCCGACGATCGCTGCCGTCAACGCCGTTCTGGCGCGATATGCCGGAACTACGCCGATTTCCGGCAGCGGCCTCTATAACGGGGCGATCGGGGTCAATGGCGACGGCACGATATTCACCGACCTTGCCGGAACCAATTGCGTCCAGAACTATCGCGGCCTCAACCAGGGCGTCGTGGGCCTCAACATCAGCAGCAACTGCCGCCAGGTCCAGATCGCACTCGGCCAATATTTCGCCGTCCAGGTCCCGCTGAAACGCTACAATGCCTTTGCGCGGCTGACCTATGAATTCAGCCCCGAAATTACCGGCTATGCCCAATTCGGCTATCTGCGTTCGGAAGCCTTCAGCCGGACCGGGCCCGGCTCGTCGAAACCGTCGGCACCCTTGCTGGTGCCCCAGAACAATCCCTTCCTGACGGGCAACGCCGATCTGCGCGCCATTCTGAATTCGATCACGCCAACCCCGACCGGAAATATCATCGTCACCAAGGCGCTGACCACGCTCGGCAACCGCCTGTCGTCCTTCGACAATGACGTCTGGCAAGCCGTATTGGGCCTGAAAGGCGAAATTCCGGGCACCTCGTTGCAATGGAATGTCTACGGATCCTACGGAAAGTCGAAATTCGTCAACGTGATGGCGGGTGATATCAGCCTCGCGGCCGTCACGAGCGTACTCAACGGGACCGCCAACTACAGCGGCCCCGCTGGCACCTGCCGCGGCTATGCTTGGAATCCGCTCGGTCTCGATCCGCTCAGCCCGGGCTGCCTCGAATATGTTGGTCGCACGAACATCAACGTGAACGACCAGTCGCAAAGGATCGTCGAGGCGACGATCCAGGGCCCTCTTTTCACTCTTCCGGCGGGTGATCTGAGCTTCGCGCTCGGTGCCGGGAACCGCCAGACTTCGTTCGATTATCTTCCCGATTCGACACTCTCGACCAACGATTCGATCGGCTACGGATTTGTGAGCGCGGCGTCGGGGAAGCAGAAGGTCAGCGAGGTTTTCGCCGAATTGCTCGTGCCGATCCTCAGGGATACGCCCTTCTTCCAGGAACTCACAGCAAACCTCGGCTATCGCTATTCGGATTATAGCCTGTTCGGGGGGCAGCACACCTACAAGGCCGATCTGAGCTGGCGTCCCGTCGAGCCGGTGTTCGTGCGCGGCAGCTATTCTGTCGCGATCCGCGCGCCCAGCCTCGGCAATCTGTTCGGGCCGACGTCGGTCGCGCAGCTGCCGATCGGGACGGGCCCGAATGCGGGCGATCCCTGCGCGGTCGGCAGCATCTATCGCACCGGGGGGAGCGCGAGCCAGGTGCAGGCGCTGTGCCAGGCACAGGGCGTTCCCGCGGCGATCTATCCGACCTATACCTATGGCATTTCAACCGTCGCCGGGCAGGATGGCAGTAACGTCAATCTGACGCCGGAGCGGGCCAAGACCTATTCGTTCGGGGTGGTGTTGACACCGCGTTTCGACAGCAAGCTGTTCGACAAGGTCAGCCTGTCGGTGGATTATTACAATATCCGGATCAAGGACGCGATCGGATCGCTGCTGCTTTCGGATATCCTGCCGCGCTGTTTCAATTCGGATGGCGCGAGCAATCCATCCTATTCGGTGAACAACGCCTATTGTCAGCGCATTTCGCGCGATCCTCTGACCGGGCAGATTGCGTTGGGCCAGCAGGGGCTCTTCAACTTCGCCACCTACACGGTCGCAGGCATCGATACCCAGTTCACTTGGGGTTTCGGGCTCGAAGCGCTCGGGATGTCGCCGTCGGCGGGCGCGCTCGAATTCAGCACGACCGCATCCTACCTGCGCCAGTACAAGGTGGCGGGCCTTCTGGGATCACCCACGCTCAACTATGCCGGAAGCGCCGGGTTCGGCGGTGTCGGCGGCGGGATTTCGCATCCCGAGTGGAAGATCAACACCCGCATCACCTATTCAAACGATGATTTCAGCCTGTCACTTCTGTGGCGGCATATCTCGGCGATGGTCCATTCGGACGTAGTTGCCAATCCGGCCTCGGCGACCCCCGGGGTTCCGGCTTACAATTATCTCGATCTCAACGCGGACTTCGATATCGACAAGCGCTTCTCCTTCGGATTGGGTGTGACGAATCTGACCGACAAGGCGCCGCCGTTCATCAGCGCTTCGCCGCTGACGACCGATGCTGCGACTTACGACGTGATCGGGCGCTCCTTCTACGCATCGATCAAGGCGAAATTCTAGCTATGGGGCCGATCATGATGTCGGCGCTCTCGCAGACCTGTTCATCCTGACTCGAGCTGGCTTCGCCGAAGCCAGCTCTTTTTTGGGGTGCTTCCGGCCGGATAGCGGACGCGTATAGGGCTACTTGGCCCTAAATGGTGACACGCCTCGAAGAGGAGACCCGGATCAGCAAGGGCGGGACCCTGGCGGCACAGCTATCGCGGCTCGACCTGGTGGTGCTCGATGAGCTTGGATATCTGCCCTTTGCGCGCTCGGGAGGACAGTTGCTGTTCCACCTCATCAGCAAGCTTTATGAGCGTACCAGCGTCATCATCACTACGAACCTCGCCTTCGGCGAATGGCCTACCGTGTTCGGCCACCCCAAAATGACCACGGCCCTGCTCGACCGCGTCACCCACCATTGCGATATCGTCGAGACCGGCAACGACAGCTGGCGCTTCAAAAACCGCAAATTGCCGCCCGGTTCGGCCGCTTTAAAATCTATCTTGCGCTGCGCGCGTCTCCGGTCGGGCTACGCCCGCCCTCCGCCGCACGCAGCGCTAGGCTCACCTCAACAAACCAACATCATATCCGAAAAGGGGCTCCCTCTTCGACGCCGATCGGGGGTCCCGTTTGAACGCCGTTTGACACACTTGGGTTTTCCGTAGGGGTCACCAGTCAAGCGGTTTATCGCGTTGATTTTACGTGAAAACTTCAAAATTGCCCAAACCTGACACCACAGGCGTTCCCACATTTCCCGTGGGCCGAAATGATATGATTCGGAACGCAACGGGACGGAAACAGCGCTGCTTCAAATCTTATTTTAGGCCACTGGCCGTTCGGATAGCGAATGATGCTCAACTATTTGGCTCACGTCTCACCGGAAATGGTAAAATCTGGACTGTCGAATTATCGCCAATCGCAGACCAAGGCAGCCAAATTGCCGAATTTAGCTAAGCGACTTTTGCAACGCCGGGCGGGCGAATAATCTGTCAACATACTCAAGCGTTTTGGGATGCGCATCGGTGAGCAGTTGAAGCCACTTCGCGGACCCCAGTGTAAAGCCCATCATGATGTCAGCAGCCGAAAAATCGTTTCCGGTAATATATGGCTGGGTAGCGAGGGCTGCTTCAATCTTGTTAAACACCGTGTTTGCGCTGTCACGCACCGCGCTGATGATTTCCTGATGTCGATCCGCATCATCCCGGTAGACTGTCAACCAAACGGTCGTATTGATGGCATTGGCGGCTGTGCCTTCTGCAAAATGCAGCCAGTAGAGATAGGCGGCACGATCCTTTGATCCGATAGGCGGCTCGAGCTGCCCATTTCCATACCGCTCCAAGAGATATTGGACGATCGCCCCCGACTCTGAAAGAGCGACATCGCCGTCTTCAATGTATGGGTATTGGCCTGACGGGGTATTCTGGGCGAATCCCCTGCTACCGTCTCGATTATACTCTGAACGTAATAACTCGTATTCGAGCCCCAACTCTTCCAAGAACCATCTGATTCTGACGGAGCGAGTAAGGGGAGCAAAGTGCAGTTTTAGCATCCACCGATGCTGTCACGAACAGCAGCTTTTGCGCAACGAGATTTTGTTGTCGGAAAGCCGTTATCGGTCGTTTGCTGACAGCAGGCTTCGTCGGGCTGCCCCGCGCGATATGCTCAAAGTTGCCGGTTCCTCACTCTAATCGTGCACCGCACCGGCTGCCTGACCTTGGTGGCCCGCTGCAAGCAAGCGTCGATCACCTCGCGGTTGTCACGGCGCATGTCGGCGGCCTCGGCGATGGCCTGCCACGCCGCCGGACTATCAGCGTGCATGATCCGAGTCCCCGCTTCCCATAGGGTCGGCTCACGAACGGTGCGCGCGGCGATGCGTTCCGGCAGGTGCCAGCTTGTCGGAAGGGTGCGCGCGACAAATCCGGGAAGCACCGACCACAGGAGGCACCCGGCGAGCAAGCCGCCGCCGACATACCACCAACGAAGTCTTTTTTGCTCGTAGATGGAGTTGGCCGTGCCGATGATCGCCCGCAGATCGCGGATTGCCTCGCCACGCTCCCGCTTCGCAGCCACAATCAAGACCTCGTCGTCGCGTCGCGCTCGTGCCGCCGCCGCCGTCATCCGCGCCTCGAAGTCTTCCGGAGTCATCTGCATGGCGGGCTGGCGCTCGATGGAGACAAGCCGGTTCGCCATCTCGCCCAGCGTCTTGCTGTAATCGGGAATGTCGATCTCTGATTTCTCGGTTGCGAGATGTTCGACCGCACGGCGCATCATCGCCATTTCGCCTTCTAGCCGGTTGAACGCCCGCGTCGCCGGATCGGAGTCCGGCTCGTCATAGGGCAGTCGGGGTAGCTGTCTGTCACTATTCATGCTGTCCTCCTATCGGCTCATGCCAAGGTTGCGGCCGTGATCGAACGGCACCGAGTCCGCGAGATCGCGCGCCACGCTGCGGCCCATGGCCGCATCAATTCCCAATTCCCGGCTGCGCCCGCGCAGCAGCGATTCGACCTGCGCGTCGCGTTCGAGGCTCTTCGCCATGCCCGCCATTTCCTGCCCGACGCGCTTCGCACCCCGGAAATCGCCGTCGCGCCGTAGATCGTCCTGCGCCTGCCGGAGCTGCTTCCAGCCCTCGACAAAGCGATCGGCGCGCTGGAACGGATCGGCCCGCAGTTCCGCTTCCTTGTTCATCGCCTGCACCGCAGCCTGGCTGCGCCCCTCCGCGGCCTCGTGGATAAGCTCCGGCTGGCGCTGGAGGGCGTTCTGCAAGTCGGTGGAGGCGTGAGGCCGGATCGCGTCTAATGCCTCTCCCGCCCTGTTCAGGGCGTCATGCTGATGGGGCAGCACGGGCAAGCCCCGGTCGCGCATCCGGGCGACCTCGTTCACCGCGCGCGCATAGCGTTCGACGGCGCGACGCTGGCCGGTGGCATGGGAGGGCTGGGTCTGTGCCTGCTCACTCCTCTGTTCAGGCGGACGGAAGCCCGCGAACATGCCCTGCTCACGCTGCTGGCCCTGCAGCGAGAGGCGCAACCCGTCGAAGATCCCGCGCGCCTTCTCCGCACCCGCGCGGGCGATTTCCGCGACGCGCTCGCCAATGCCGCGCCGCTCGGCGAACTCCTTGGCCGGATCGACGCGGGCATAATCGCTCGCCATGTCTTTCGCGCGCTCGCGGGACAGGGTGCGGGCAAGCTGGGCATCGTCCTTGAAGTCGTCGCGGCCATAGTGAAGGGCCAAGCCGTCGCGGTGGCGTGTCATACCGACATAGCTGCTATGACGGTCCATGCCGGGTGTCGCCAGCACATGGCCACGGTCGACGGTCATGCCCTGCGCCTTGTGGATCGTGGCTGCATAGCCATGATCGACATGAGCATAATCCTTCATGTCGAATGCGACGTTGCGCCCGTCATCGGTGCGAACGGTCATGCCCTGCTGATTGACCTGTTCGACGGTGCCCAGCGTGCCGTTCTTCACCTCAAGGCCGCGCTCATTACGCAGGAACATGATGCGGTCCCCCGATGCGAAGGGACGATCGCCGCGTTCGGTTTTCACGCGAACATCGTCGCCCAGTTCGCCCGCCGCGCGCATCCGGTCGCGCGCGGCCTCGTTGAGTTCGCGCACCTCGGCATTGGTGTGAGTGAGGATGATCCGGCTGGCGTCGGGGTTCGCTTGCCGGTCGCGATCCCACCGCTCGACAAGATCGCTCCGGGCCTGTTCGCGCGTCTCGGCGGTGTGAACCATACCGTGATCGGCGTAGGCGTTGATCGCCTCGCCGGTTCGGCCGGTCGCAAGATGCCGGGTAGCGTCCTGCTGCCAGCCCTCATGCTGGCGGCGAACCTCCGTAATCTCGACGCCGCCATGCCGTTCGTGGATCGCCCGGAACGCCGCACCCGCCTCGATGGCCTGCAACTGCTGCGGGTCGCCGACCAGCACGACCTTGGCGCCGGCGTCGGCGGCATGGGACAATACGCGCTCCATCTGGCGGGTGCCGACCATGCCAGCCTCGTCGATCACCAGCACATCGCGAGACGTGAGCATGTCGCGCCCCTGCGACCAACCATGTTCCATGCTGGCGATGGTGCGCGAGGCGATGCCAGAGCCATTCTCAAGCCCTTCGGCTGCGATGCCCGACAGCGCGACGCCGCGCACATTGAACCCGGCCTCTTCCCATGCCTCCCGCGCCACGCCCAGCATCGCGCTCTTGCCGGTCCCGGCGTAACCGACGACGACACTCAAACCCCTGCCATCGCTCGCATGTTCAAACGCCGCGCGCTGCTCGCCTGACAGGTCCAGCCCGCGCGCCGCCGCCGCGCGAAGCGCGCTTTCCCGGTCGCCCTCCGACACGCGATGTCGTTCGCGCTTCGCCATCAATTCCGAAGCGCGCTGCAACCGCTGTTCGGTGTCGATCATGTCGCGGCTGGTGAAGCGATCTTCGCCGCGCCCGTCCTTGCCGAGTTCGATCAAGTCGGGCGAACCGCGAACAGCGCTCATCGCCCGGTCGTATTGATCCTTCCCGTCGGTGTGGCGATGCACGAACATCGCAAGGTCGCGGTTGGTGAACGTCGCCTGATGGTGGGTGATTGCGTCGAGCGCGACGCGCGGCTCCGCGATGATGCGTTCGCCGTTGCGCTGCGCGACGGCGCGATGATCCTCGATGCGCTCGGACTCAAGCCCGCGCTCGCCCATGCGCGAGGCTGCGGGGCCGATCTTGTCTTGCGGCTCAAGGTCGATGCCCTGCGCTTCCAAGGATCGGTGATCGATGCGGGCGTCTATATCGAGTTCGGCAAGCCGCGCGTTGACGTGATTGGCCCAACGCTCGCGCCACTGCTCGACAAGTTCGGTGCGGTTCCACTCGCGGACCTTCTGCCCAAAACCGTCCTCACCCACCTCGCGCATGGTGAGCATGACATGGGCATGGGGTTTGGGCTGGCCGTCCGCACCGATGTCCCAATGCACATTCAAATCCGCGATCATCCCGCGATCGACAAATTCGGACTGCACGAAATCGCGGGCAAGCTCGATGCCATCGACCTTGCTCATCTCGCGCGGAATGGAAAATTCGACCTCGCGAGCAAGCTGCGCGTCCTTGCGCTTCTCGCATCCCTCGACCTCGTTCCAGAGGGTTTCCCGATCCGAGAAGCGTTCGGGCGCGCCTTCGGGCAACATGATCTCGTTATGCTCGACGCCGGACTTGGCGCGGAAATCATGGTCGCGGTCGAGCCGTTCATCGTGCAGCCGCTCGCCCGCACGATAGGCGGCTGCGGCAACGGCGCTGCGCCCGGCAGCGCGCCCGATGACTTTCGCGGAGAAGTGAAAGATTGCCATGACGGCAATCCATCTACGCCACCAAGCGCACGTCGGCACGACGTATAAGCGCGCCCTCCTCGAATAAATTCTCGGGCTGGACTAGGCGGTCCCAGTCTGTCCTGGCGACTCTACTGCGCTAGCGCTGCGCTTCTTCTATCATGGCCGCATCGTCACTCAATGGAGACTTATGATGCGCAAACCCCGCGATATTGATTCGGAACTGAAAGCGCTCGCTGACAAGGCAAAGCTGCTCAAGGAACGCCGCGTTCGCCAGCTCGGCGAACTCGTCATCGCGACGGGTGCCGATGCACTCGACGCCGACATGCTCGCCGGAGCGTTGCTCGGCGCAGTCGCGGCCAAGGATGCCAGCACGAAGGAGGGTTGGCGCAAGGCAGGCGCGGGCTTCTTTCAGCGCGGGCCACGCAAGGCTGCGGCGCGACCTGATCGCGGCGCAGCGAATGACCCGGCGTCTGACGGCCATGCGGCATCGGCTTGAGTTGGTGAGAGCACGAACCGGAATGCGCGAGTGGCAGGTCAAGCGGCGCGAGCGCACGCGCCAGCTCATCGAGTTGGGAGGGCTTGTCGTCAAAGCCGAGCTCGTCGACCTCGCCGACGATAATCGCGCGATGCTCTACGGCGCCTTCCTCTGGATGGCCGACAAGCTGCGAAGCGAAGATGGCGCCCACGCTTTTGCACTCTGGAAGAGGCGCGGCAAACGTGCGTTCGAGACCGATGCCTTGCCCGACTCCGACCCATCTGTCATAGGCGCGCCATGACACGGGAGCTGACCGACACGATCCTTCGCGTGGTCGAACGCGCGCCGCAATGGATTCGGCGCGACCTCGATGCGAAAGATCCGGTCGCGCGCATCCGTGCCGAAGAATCGCTTGCGGCGATGATCGCCGACGCGCTCGACCAGCAGGCGAACGCACCCGTCTGACCAGCGGATCATTTCTTGCGGCGCACGCCGAGGGAGGTGAAACATGGCTGATTACGAGATTGTGGCCATCGGTCAGACACCGATCGATGTTCGCAATCACCATATCCACGCGGTCCAGGTCGGCAGAAGCCTGTTCCTTGTCGACCAGATCATCGACTGGATCAACGACGGAACCCACCGTTTCTGGGTGCGCGTCGGCGACGAGGAGGTCGACGTCATCGTCCAGCAGCGTGAAGCATCGGGGCGGCCCTATCTCACTACCGACGGAGGAGGTTTTCCTCCGGCTATTCTGTTGTCCCTGCCGCGCGTCGATCGGTGATGGGCAAATATACTATCCTTGGCACCTTCCTGCGCCGCTGGGCGGTTCGCAACGACGGGCAGGAAGTCGAACTCACGCTCGCGCAGATCGAAGGCCTGATCGGTGCACCGCTGCCCAAGGCGGCGGCCAATATCGCATGGTGGAGCGACGATCCGACCGGTGTGCAATCGTGCGCCTGGCGTGATGCCGGTTTCGAAGCGAAGCTGATCGACGACGCCGAGCTTGTCATATTCGTGCGATGCCAACCCTGACTGCAACGGTAACGAGATTGATGGACGGCCGGCAATCGGCGACCGTGGCCAAGCGCGTTATGTCTTGCGGCGCGGTCGCCCGCCGCCGCGCCCCTTGGTGCCAAGGCCGATTTCCTTGGCAAGCGCGCGACGCTTCTCGGCATATGCGGGCGCAGTCATCGGATAGTCCTTCGGCAGGTTCCATTTCGCGCGATAGTCGTCGGGCGTCATGTTGTAATGCGTCATCAGGTGACGCCGGAGCATCTTGAGCTTCTTCCCGTCTTCGAGGCAGACGATGTAATCGGGCTTCACCGACGACCGGATCGACACCGCCGGCTCCTGCTTCACTTCTGGTTCTTCGGCATTGCCAAGACCAGCAAGCGCTTCATGCACCGAGCGAATGACCAGCGGAATATCCGATATGGCGACGCTGTTGTTGCTGACATGCGCGGCAACAATATCTGCGGTCAGCGTGACCAGCGCTTCAGAATCGTCCATGTCAAACTCCCTCGTCATGCGGGTCCGGAAAAGCAATTTCCATGTCCGACGGCATGCACGCATATGGCCGTTGCTTCAAGAACGGCGATTGCAAAGCCCGCGCAGGGAACCCGCGCGACGGTGACGCGTTGCGTCCAGCGATCACACACGGGTTTTCTGCGTGATCACTTACCCAAACTCGCCCCGCCGACCGGCGGGGCGTTTTACAGAGCGGCAACGCAGCACAAGATGATCTCGCTCCATCCCCCCGCGAGCGAGGTCGAAGGGTCCTGTCAGGGGGCGGGACCCTTCATTTCTTCCGCAAGGGCGGGCGGGCGGCGCGAACAAGGGACCAGCTATGTCGCGCCGCCCTTCGTGATGCCGCCGTATGTGGGGGTAAAGAAGGCGGGCGGCATCCGAACTGGAATGCCGTCATCGTCCGCCGAAATAGTTAACCAAATATGGATTTCCGGACCGCTTTGCGATGAATTGTGCCCCGGCACCAGCGGCCAGCACCTATTCATAAAAGGCGGACCGGATGATGTCCCAACGCCACGCGAACGACAGGCGCTTCCGCATCAGCGCGAAGCGGATGCGAAAAGCGAGCGACGGATAAGGCTTGCCGATGATCGCGTATTCAGCTTGCTCTCGAAGGCGTTTGACACGTCGGCGGCTGATCCCGAACAATCGGGCGATCTCGTCATAGGGACGGCCATAAAGATGGAAGAATATCCACACATGCCGTGTCAGCTCCGGCTGTTCGACCAGCCGCTCCGGTATCTGCACGATGTCGGCAATCTCCTCGCCATTTTGCTCGGCCTCGGTCGGTGGTCGCTCCTCCGGGAACGGCCGTCGCCGCCGTCGATGGACCACATAGCCCTGCGGATAGCGCCCGTCGGGGACAAGGCGCTCGCCCAGCCATTCGTCGAACGGCTGCCGGCCTGCGCAATGGAGCGCGTCGTTGACGCGCAGCAGGCGTCGCCGCCGAACCCGGCGCCACGGTGCGATAAAGCGCCATTGATCGACCGTCGCGACCCCGGCCCGGCGCGATCGCGTGACAGCCTTGCGCAGCGCCGCTGACAACGCCGTGACGACGAACGCCGCCGCCGCTTCCTGATCGGCCGCTATATCGGCCATCGGCTCGGGCCACTCCACCTCGCCGGGATAACCGCTTTCCGCGAAGGCGGCTTCGAGCGCTTGCCGATACTCCTGCTGTAGGCGCGCCTGCAAAGCGCCGGTCGCCGGCCCGACGCCGGGCACCGGCTCCGTATAGCAAACATGCGCCCGAACGGTCGCGCGGGCATCGGCGAGGCCGGTTTCAATAGCCTCCCGATCCACGCTAAGCGCGTCGGCCATCGCATCGACATCGACGCCGTAGAAGTTGTGGAGCAGGAACAGCGCGCGGGGCAGCGCGGGCAATCGGTCGATCGCGGCGCTGCGGTGACGGGCATCGAGGCCGGTCATGGCGCCACCTCTGCCGCGACTGCGGCGCGGCAGAGCCTGAGCGCACGCATCATATGATATTCGACGGTCTCGACACAGACGCCAAGCTCGGCAGCGATCTCCTTATAGGTCAGACGGTGAATCCGGTGCATCACGAACACGCGGCGGGTCTTGGGCGGCATCGAGCGCACGGTGCGCCGGTAGAAGCGCTGCAAATCCCTTTCTTCGATCCGCCATTCCTGTTCGGAACGAGTCGGCGCATCTCTCCCTTCGTCCAGCGGATAGAAGATCGCGCCCGTCCGCTGCTGCCGGCGCCTTCGATCGATCAGCATATTGCGCGCAATCCGGTTGAGGTAGGCGCCCGGCTGGTCCAGCACCGGCAGCTTGCCGCTGTGATGGAGCCGGGCGAAGGCCTCCTGCGCGAAGTCGCGCGCTTCGTCCGGCCCGATCCGCCGCCTCAGCCTGCGCAGCAGGCGCGGATATTCGGCGCGATAGACATCCTCGAATGTCGCGATTTCCCGGCGCGCGCTCATGGCCGCGCCCCCTTGCGCTCGCGGTCATTGAGCGGGGCATCGCGCGAAGCGCGATAGAGGGTGATGCCCGCCTCGATCCGGTCGAGGATGAAGGTGTCGCGCTCGGCCTTGGCGACGCGGATGTCGGCTTTGGAGTAGAATTCAAGACCGACGGCGCAGCGGTTGCCAAGCTCGCTGTCGATGACATCGCGGGCGCGGGTCCAGCATTCCGCTTCCTTGAACAGCGGATGATTGACGACGATCCAGAATTCGTAATCGGAAAAATTGATCGTATCGTCGTCTTCATACCAATTCTTCCGCGCGTAGGGGCCGATCAGGATGATGCGTCTGATCTGGCCGCGCCCAGGTGCCTGCACCTGATCGGGATCGAAGCAGGCGCGCAGGATGCGCGCGATGCGCTCGACCTCCTGTTGCTTGCGGCGGATCAGATGGCCGACGCGCGCCATCACGACTTCGCGCGCGTAAACGTCGTTCGCTTTCGGGGTATTCATTTGCAGCTCGCACACCAGCGGTCCGCGCGTGATCACGCGGATGTGCAAGCGGTGTCCGCTGTCTGGTGCCGTGTCAGCGGCTTACAGCAACTGCCCGACCGTGGTGGCCGAACCTACATGATGCCTGGCAGGATTATCCCGAGGATGGCCGCCAGTCATTCCATCCCGTGGGCAGGATCATGCCAGAATCGCGGAGTCTCGGCAAGTTGGACGACGATCGGCGAATTCGGAGTCGACGGATAGCAATCCGCAGGCACCTTCTTTATCCTGCGCTGAGTTGGTCTACGGGGAGGCACTGAAATGATGGGCGAACTCAGTGGCGGGTGCGTTTGTGGTGCCGTCCGCTACACATTGAAGGAAGGCTTCCGCTTCAAGCCATATGCGTGTCACTGCAAGGATTGCCAGTCTCGAACCGGCAGCGCATTCAGCGAGCACATGTTCTTCGCCAAACAGGACCTGCTGATCGAGGGCGAACTCGATGAGGGCACCTATTTGCAGCCGAGCGGAGCCAAGTCATCCATCTGGGGATGCAAGCGTTGCAAAGGGCGCATTTTTGCCGAGAATAGTACCCGCCCGGGTTTCGGCTCGCTGCGTTGCGGCACGCTCGACAGGAGCCGTGAGGTGATACCTGTCGCCCATCTTTGGGTCCGCAGTAAGCAGCCTTGGGTGCAAATCCCGGATGGCGCCCGCCAGTTGGATGAACAACCGGAATCACCTGAGGAGTGGATGAAGCTAGTAGGCTAGCCTGGGTTCTCGCAGGCTCCTCGTGCGGAATGACAGCTATCTGCGAGCAGCCTTTTCGAGTTCGGCGATCTTGTCGGTGCAGACCTGATGGACGACGCGACCGAGTTCTTCAACGCGCTCGCCGAGCCAGGTCAGTTCCTCTTCGCTGATCTTATAATGCTTCGAATACCGGGCCTTGGTGTAGGCCTCTTTCAGCTTCTGGAACATCGCCCGCTCGCGGCGATTGGTCTCGGGCCAGATGCCGTAAAGGCGTCGGTCGAGACCTTCGGCTAGCGAGCGCAGGAAGGCGATATTATGGTTATATGGCGTGTAATAGGTCAGGGTGAGCAGCAGGCAGGAATAAAGCCGCTCGGTTGTCTGATGAAAATCAAACGCGGCGTCTTTCAGTAGTCCTTCGTCGAGGGCATACTTCGCAAGCTTTTGGCGCGACATCGCGCCCGCCATCCCATCTTCAAAATATTCCCTCGCGGCCACCAAGGCTTCGTCTGGCGTCTTCGGCCGGGGCGCCCGGAGTTCACGATCGTCGGCTTCGTAGAGCGCGATCCCATCCTTCGCGACTTCCATGAAAAAGACGCGCCCATGCGCGAGTCCGTCGTTCACCTCGTGGAGCGAGTGGACGATAAAATTGACCGGCGTGCGAAGCGTCTTCTCGATCGTATAGGCACGGATCAGCCGTTCCTCGGCCTTCGCCCAATAGGCGGCACGGTCGGTCAATTCCTTCTGGCTGACGATGACGAGAATGTCGTAGTCGGATTTATACTGGTTCACCGACAGCGGGGCATCGACCCAGTCGCCGCGCGCATGTGAGCCGAACAGGATGATCTTGAGGATGCGGGCGCCCTTGCGGCGCCCGGTCGCGTTTTCGGTCGCCTGCCCGAACTCGTCGAACAATATCTCGACGATGCGCTCAAGCTCGCGCTGCTTGGCGGCAGGAAGATGATCAACGTCGGTTCGCATAGGTGCCGGAATCTTCGGGCAATGCCCGCCACTTGGCAAGGCCAATCGGAACCGGCTTTGCTCGGTCCCGATAAATTCCACCGTCTGGACGGGCAAATGCTATAGCGGGGCAATGGGTTTCGGCGACCATCTCTCCAGCATTCTCGAAAATGACCATCGTCGAATGGCCGCGCTCAAAGCGGTGGAGGAACTGTCGCTGCCTGATGGATGGATTGGGGCCGGCTTCGTCCGCGATGCGGTCTGGGATTATCTGCATGGCCGGGCGGCCGACTTGCCCGCGGGCGATGTCGATGTCGTCTGGTTCGACCGCCACCGCGTGGAGGAGAGACATGACCGGGAAATCGAAATCCGGCTCCGCCAACAGCAGCCGGATTTCGATTGGTCGGTAAAGAATCAGGCGCGGATGCACCTCCGCAACGGCGACAGGCCTTATGCCTCGGTGATGGAGGCCATGCGGTTCTGGCCGGAAACGGCCACGGCCGTAGCGGTGCGGCTCGTTTCCGATGGGTGGCTGGAAATCAATGCACCGTTCGGGTTGGATGATTTGTTCGCGCCCCGCCTCGTGCCGACGTCATCATTCACCGGTGCGAAGCGGCACATTTTCGATGGTCGTGTCGCCAGCAAAAAATGGCTCTTGCGCTTTCCACTACTGCAATACGGATAAGCGGCGTCCAGGCCCTTGCCTGTTTCGCGAAAAGAATGCCCGGCGCTGTGCGCCGGGCGAAAAATTGGGGGAAACGGGCGATACCGTTCCCCCCAATTGCTTCCCGACGATCATCAAGCGGCTTCGCGCATTTCCGGTTCGTCCTCGACCTGTGCCGGGGCGAGCAGCGGCGCAATGCGCTCGCTCCGCTCGACACAGCCAATGCCGCCGCGAGCCGTGTAGCCCGAGGGCGGAAAGGCGAACCATTTGGGAAGCCAGCCGTTCACCTGCGCCCGGCCATTGCTGCCGCTGAGACAATCGACGAGGATGCCGCGTTGCACCTTGGTAGTGGCCCCGGCATTGGCCTCCGCCACGTCCGCGCCCGCGACCTCGGCAACGACCGCGCCCAGCAATTGCTTGTCGCGGATCAACTCGGGCAGCACGGCATCATCCTGCCAGCAAGTCCGCATGTCGGTGCCGATCAACTCGCCGAGATAATCGACTTCGGCGCTGCCGACCGCCAGCGTCTCGCCCATCACGACGGGAAGGATGCGCATCACCGCCTCGTCGGACAGCGCCGCCAAGCGGGCGAACAAGCCCGCAACACCATGATCGCCATCATAGCCGCCGGTGACAGTCGGCGCTTCGGGATCGAACCCGAGCAGGGCCAGCACCTCGCGGCGCTTCGTATCGAACGCGGCTTCGCTTGCCGACACCTCGACGCTCTCGGTGATCGCATCGCTCACCGCGCGCTGCTTCTCGACATCGACCCGCCACAGCGGCGATCCGACAATGGCATGAGCAACCATCATGCGAAGGGCAACGCCGGTGTCGGACAGCAGGGATGCCCGGACAGCGGCATGGCGGTGAAGATCGACATAGCTGCCGAGCGCCGCGCTGACCTCCGGGCGAACCGGCTTAGGTGTATCGGCTCCCGCTGCCCCCTTGGCGCGCTGCCGCGCTTCCTTGGTGGTGATATAGCCCTCATGGAAGGCGACCTCGCCGCGATGGCTGATGGTCACGAATATCTTGCCGCCCTTCTTCTTCGGGCAGCGTTCATAGTCCCAGCTATCGAAATAGGCCCCGCGCGCCATGATGATGACGTCGGTCCAGCCGCTATCGCGATAAAAGTCCGCCTGCTTCTCGACCTCGGCCATCTGCGTGGTCCAGAAGGCTTCGCTATCGGCAAAATAGCTGTCCTCGCCGAACAGGTCGGAGACGATCTCGCCCGTATAGTCTGCGACGTCGAACATCGCGACCTTGGTGGCGATCACGCTGCCGCCGAACAGCCATGATTTGAGTTGGCTTCCGGTCGGCGCGTGTTTCTCGGGACAATCGACCAGCGCCAGCCATTCGCGCTGCTGCGCCTTGTTGGCGAGAGTCAGGTGCCGCATCGTCACCGCATCGATTTTCTCAGCGCGATACATATTGCGGATGCGGGGGAGCAGATTGCCGATGGCGAGGGTCCGCTTCACCTGCAAGCCGGTCAGCCCGAAGGTGAGCCCGATATCCTCGACGCTCCGCCCTTCACGGACAAGCCGCGTGAAGGATTCGCAGCGGTTCACCTCATCGGGGTCGAGGCGGGCGATATTCTCGATCAGCGAGGCTTCCAAGGCCGCCGCATCGTCCCCGGCTTCGATCACCGCGCAGGGCAGCGGGTCGATGCCGTCCTGTTCCTCGGCCACGGTCAGCGCCGCGTGATAGCGCCGCTTGCCTGCAACGATCTCATAGGTGCCTTCCGCTTCGCTCGGTCGGACGATCAGCGGTACGAGGATGCCGCGCGCCCGCACCGACGGCAGGATGTTCGTGAGGTCCGGCTTCTTCGTGATTCCGCGCATGTTGGCGGACGACACGACAAGCCGCGACAGTTCGATATGCTGGAAATCCATGATTTCTCTCCTAGCTCCAAAACCACCGCAGCCCCGGCTGAGCGGGGGGAGCGGCGAGAGCGACCGGAGAGGCCCGCCACCAAGGCAGGGCGCACCCGAAGGGTCGGAACAGAGTGGAGAACCCCGCAGGGGTTGCGCTCTGCCGGGCGGGGCTCAGAGGAGAGCGACGCTCCCACCGCACGGCCGGAGGCCACCGCCATCGCGCGGCACGCGCGATGACCTTCGGGCCGGAGCCTGGCTCCGGCCCCTTCGCGTCAGCGATCGTCACGGCGTCAGCCGACGAGACGGCGCGTAGCGGCGGCTCGGTGGAGCGCAGCGACATAGAGCGCGACCGCCGCAGGCGGGACGCCAAGTACTTCACCTCGACATCATAATGGGCATGATCGGCACTGAAATGCCTCACCCATTGCCCCGTCAGGCGGGGTGCTCCAGAGTCGCACACAGCGGGCAGACCACCGAACAGGAGGTATGCGGCGATATGCAAATGGACATCGCGACATGATCGCGGACCCCGCGATTTCGCCAGAACCCGATCCGGTTCTTTTCGGAGCTTTCCTATCGTCGCTTATTGGCGCCTGGAGCCGCCGATTGAGCGCCATTGTTCGCCAGCGCCTGTTTTTGCACTCTATGGTGCGATGGTGCTGGAATGCGGCGAAAAGGCGCTTGCGCCGCAAGAGGCCACGCCCAAGATTTACTCGCAGGGGGCATCGTCAACCACCGCCTGTCGGAGATAATCCCCCATGCCCTCTCCCGAACGTATCATTCGTCTGAAGACCGTCCTCGACCGCACGGGCCTGTCGCGCTCGACCATCTATCGCAAGATGGCCGAAGGCAGTTTCCCGCCGCAATTGAAGATCGGCATTCATGGTGCAGGCTGGCATGAATCGGCGATCGATCGCTGGGTTTCCAACCCCGCCGCCTATCGCCCGGACAACGATAACGACGTGGAGCGCGGCGATGCACGAGGATGACCCGCTGCCCAAAGGGAATATCGCTCCCGCCAATGACAATGCGCCCGTTCTGCCCGCCGCTCAAGTCGAGGTGGCGCTGACGCGGATCGCCGAAGCGGTCGGACGGCATATCGCCCGCGAGCATATTCGCGCGCGCAAAGCGGCGAACGACAATGAGCCGGACGGGAAAAAGCCAAACCCGCCAAAGCATTGACGCTAGGGTCTCTGGGCGCGACACTGTCTTATCCGGTTGGGGAGGCCTGCTGCCCGCCACTCGAAAGGGAGACGCCATGATCCGCGCCGCGCTCTACGCCCGCTATTCCTCCGACCAGCAAAACCCGGCATCCATCGCCGACCAGCAGCGCATCTGCCGCGAGCACGCGGCACGCGAGGGATGGCAGATTGTCGGCAGTTTCGAGGACGCGGCGATCTCGGGATCGAGCATGATCCTGCGTCCCGGTGTCCAGAAGTTGCTTGCCGATGCACAAGCGGGCAAGTTCGATATCGTCGTGGCCGAAGCGCTCGACCGCATATCGCGCGATCAGGCCGATATCGCGACCTTCTACAAGCATCTCCAGTTTGCAAGGGTGCCGCTCGTCACCCTCGCCGAAGGTGAAATCTCCGAGCTGCATGTCGGGCTCAAGGGGACGATGAACGCATTGTTCCTGAAAGACCTCGCGAAGAAGACGCATCGCGGCCTGCGTGGGCGGGTCGAGAAGGGCTTCTCTGCCGGTGCGGTCGGCTATGGCTACCGGATGGTCCGCCGCCTCACCAGCGAGGGCGAGCTGGTACGCGGCGAACGCGAGATCGATCCGATGCAGGCATTGATCGTCGAGCGCGTCTTCCGCGAGTTCGCGGACGGCAAGAGCCCGCTCGGCATTGCGCGCGACCTCAACGCCGATGGCATCCCCGGTCCGAAGGGGCTTGCGTGGCGCGATACCAGCATCCGCGGCGACGTGCGACGCGGCACCGGCATCATCAACAACGAGCTTTATGTCGGCGTCCGCGTCTGGAACCACAAACATTATGTCACCGATCCGGGCAGCGGCAAGCGGGTCACGCGCTTCAATCCCGAATCCGAATGGATCAGGAACGAGGTGCCCGAGCTTCGCATCGTCAGCGACGAGATGTGGCAAGCGGCCAAGCGCCAACAGGCGGCGCTTGCCGAGCGCCATACCGGGATCAGGGAGGCGGCGCGGGCCCGCGCGCTCCTGAATGCGCGGCGTCCCGCCTATCTGCTTTCGGGCCTTCTTGAGTGCGGCGTCTGCGGCAGCACCTATGCCATCGTCGTCGATGACCGCTATGGCTGCGTCGGTCATCATCGCAGCAGCAACTGCCCCAACGGCCGGACAATCCGGCGCGAGGAGTTGGAGCGCCGAGCGCTCGCGGGTATTAGCGACAGGCTGGTCACGGCTGACAAGATCGATGCCGCCGTTGCCGCCTATGCCGCCCACATCAACCGGGAGAACCGCGAGCAGCGTGTTCAGGTCGATGCCGACAAGCGGGCGCTTGCGACGGTCGAGCGCGCCATCGCCGGGATCATGGCGGCGATCGAGGATGGGCTGTATCAGCCGACTATGAAAGCGCGGATGGCCGAACTCGAACGGGAGAAGATTGAAATCACCACGCGCCTTGCCGAGGCGCCCGCCGACGTTCCCGACGTCCATCCCGGCATTGCCGAAATCTACAAGCGCAAGGTAGCGGCGCTCACCGCCACGCTCAAAGACCCCGAAACCCGGCTTGATGCCTCAAGCGATATCCGATCGCTCGTCGGCAAGATCGTCCTGCATCCGGGCGCAAAGCGCGGCGAGGTTCATGCCACACTCCACGGCTCGCTCATCGGGATATTGGACTTCGCCAACGATAACCCGCACTCCGAAGCCCGAGTTATAACATCGGTGGCCCCGGGTTCGCGGGAATGACAAGCGTGGAGTGTACTAACGTCCGCTCTCCACCTCAAGTCGCCCTCCACCAACCCCGTCAAAGCCCCTTCCCTTTCCGCGCCTCCCGCGCCACGGTAAGCCGATGACCGCCTTCGCCTATATTGCCGCCGCGCTGGCCGAGATCGCCGGATGCTTCGCCTTCTGGGCGTGGCTGCGGCTGGACAAGTCGATGTGGTGGCTGGCGCCCGGAATGGCGTCGCTGGCGCTGTTCGCCTACCTGCTCACGCTCGTTGACGCCGACCATGCCGGGCGCACTTACGCCGCCTATGGCGGGGTCTATATCGTCGCGGCGCTGCTGTGGCTTTGGGCGATCGAGGGCGCGCGGCCCGACCGGTGGGATGTGATCGGGGCATCGATCTGCCTGGGCGGAGCGGCGATCATCCTGTTCGGGCCAAGGGGGGCCGCGGCATGAGCTATGCGATCGACGCGGTCCTGACCGGCAGAGCACGCTCTTTTCGCGGCGATGAGGCGAGTGCGATCGCCAAGACGCCGGTGGATGGCGCGCTGCGCGTCGGCCTGCTCGGTATCGACGGCGACGAACAGGCCGATCTGACGGTGCATGGCGGCGTCGACAAGGCGATCCACCATTATCCGCGCGATCATTATGACTGGTGGGCGGGGGAACTGGGCGATCATGCGCTGCTCGGCGCGCCCGGCGCGTTCGGCGAGAATATCTCGACCGAGGGGCTGATCGAGAGCGAAGCCTGCATCGGCGACCGCTACCGGCTGGGCAGCGCGCTCGTCGAGATCAGCCAGGGACGCCAGCCGTGCTGGAAACTGGGGCACCGTTTCGGGATCGCGACGGTTCCGGCGACGGTCGTCACGACGCGGCGCAGCGGCTGGTATTATCGCGTGATCGAGGAAGGTCGCGTTGCAGCGGGCGACGCGCTGGCGCTGGTCGAGCGGCCGCTGCCCGAGTGGAGCGTCGAGCGCGTGTTCCATTTACTGATCGGCGGCGCGGGAAAGCGCGAGCCGGAAGCGTTGCGTGCGCTGGCCGCGATGGACTCGCTCGCGACGAGCTGGCGCGCGCGGGCGGAGAAGTTGCTTGGCTGATCCTCCTGCGGCACAGGGAGGATCAACTATTTCGCGTCGGGCAGCGCATCCTCGACAAGCGGCGCCAGCCCTTCGACGACAATTTTCACCCCTTTCGCATTGGGATGAATATGGTCGCCAAGCATCAGATCGGGCTTGCCCACGACATTGTCGAGGATGAACGGGTAAAGGCTCGCGCCATATTTCGCGGCAAGTTCGGGATAGATCGGATTGAATTTCTTTGCATATTCCGGCCCGAGGTTTGGCGCGGCAACCATGCCGGTCAGCACCACCGGGATATCCCGCTTCTTGAGTTCCGCCAGCATCGCATCGAGGTTGGTCCGCGTTTGCGCCGCGTCGATCCCCCGCAGCATGTCATTGCCGCCGAGCCCGAGCAGAACGAGCGCAGGCTTCGTCTTCGCATTGTCGAGCACATAGGTCAGCCGCTGGCGTCCCGCCGCTGTGGTGTCGCCCGAGACCCCAGCATTCTGGACGCGTGCGACCACGCCATCCTCGGCGAGCGCGGCCTGAAGCTGCGGCGCGAGGCCCTCCTTCGGACCCAGCTGGTAACCGGCGTAGAGGCTGTCGCCGAACGCGATCACAAGCGGCGCGTTCGCCGGTATAGCCGCGACCGCCGTCGTATCGCCCTTGCCGTTCGTCGATGCCGCCGGCGCATCCGCCGAGCCGCACGCGGCAAGCGGTTGGCAAAGCGCAATAACGCAACCATATATCAAGGCGGAGCGCCATTCGGCCGTTTTCATTCCAAAGGGTTCCTTCTTGTCCGACACCGAACGACCATCGCCTCGCTTGGCGATCGCCGCCCATAATGTGACGCTGACTTTGGGGAGCGACAAGGCCCCGGTCGAAATTTTGCGCGGGGTTGACCTGGAAGTCGAAGCGGGCAGCTCGGTTGCGCTGCTAGGGCCCTCGGGATCGGGCAAAAGCTCGCTTATGGCGGTGCTCGCGGGGCTCGAACGCGCGAGCGGCGGAACGATCCGCGTCGCCGGGCTCGACTTCGGTGCGATGGACGAGGACGATCTCGCCAGGGCGCGGCGCGGGCGGATCGGCATCGTGCTGCAAGCGTTCCACCTGCTGCCGACGATGACCGCGCTCGAAAATGTCGCGGTGCCGCTGGAGCTGGCGGGAATCGACGATCCGTTCGGCAAGGCGCGGGCGGAACTGGAAGCCGTCGGGCTCGGGCATCGCCTGACCCATTATCCGGCGCAGCTTTCGGGCGGCGAGCAACAGCGCGTCGCCATTGCGCGTGCAATGGCGAGCAGCCCGGCGATCATCTTTGCCGACGAACCGACGGGCAATCTCGACACCGCGACCGGCCAGTCGATCATCGAACTGATCTTCGCGCGCCGCGCGGCGTTGGGCGCGACGCTGCTGATCATCACCCACGACCCCGACCTTGCCGAACATTGCGACCGCGTGGTCGTGATGCACGACGGGCGTATCGAAGAGCGGACCGCCTGAGCGTGTTACCGCTCGCGACCCTCTGGCGGATCGCACGGCGCGACCTCGCGACGCGCATCCGCGGGCTTCGTTTGCTCGCGGTGTGCCTGTTCCTGGGCGTTGCGACGCTCGCGGCGATCGGCAGTCTGACGAGCGGGATCACCTCCGAGCTCGAACGGCGCGGGCAAACGATCCTTGGCGGCGACATCGAATTCAGCCTGCCCCAACGCGAGGCGAGCGCCGAGGAAATGGCCGGCTTCCGCAGCATCGGTGCGCCCTCGGCCACCGTGCGACTGCGCGCGATGGCAAACGCGCCCGGCGGCGATGCCCTGCTGTCCGAGTTGAAGGGCGTCGACGGCGCCTATCCGCTTTATGGCACGATGCGGCTGGAGAGCGGCGCGCGCCGGGGCCCGCCGCCCCCCGGAGCGATCTGGATCGGGAAAGACCTCGCCTCGCGGCTGGGCCTGAAGGTTGGCGGCGACGTCAAATTCGGCGAAAAGAGCTTCAAAATCGACGGCATCATCGCCGAGGAACCCGACAGGTTGGGCGAAGGCTTCACGCTGGGGCCGGTCGCCATCATCGGGCTCGGCGACCTGCCCGCGACGCAGCTGATCCAGCCGGGCAGCCTCTATGAGAGCAAATATCGCGTGCGCTTGCCCGCGAGCGCCAATCTCGCGGCGGTCGGCAAGGCGTTGACCGAACGCTTCCCCGATGCGGGCTGGGATATCACCGACAGCAGCAACGGCGCGCCGGGAACGCGGCGCTTCATCGAACGGATGGGGCAGTTCCTGTCGCTCGTCGGGCTGGCAGCACTGGTGATTGCAGGGATCGGCGTCGGCAATGGCGTCGCGAGCTATCTCGCGGGCAAGCGCCCCGGATTGGCGACGCTGAAGGTGCTGGGCGCGGACAGCGCGGTGGTGCTGCGCATTTACGGCCTGCAAATTCTCGCCGTCGCCGCGGCTTCGATCACCGCGGGACTGGTCGTCGGCGCGTTGATGCCGAGCCTGATCGGCGCGGTCGCGGGCGATGTGCTGCCGGTGCGGCCGGGCTTTGCGCTCTATCCGCTGCCGCTGATCGTGAGTGCGGCCTATGGCCTGCTGATCGCGATCGCCTTCGCCCTGCCGCCGCTTGCGGCGACGCGGCATGTGCCCGCGGCAGGCCTCTATCGCGCGACGGTCGACGGCGGCGCGCGGATCGACCGGCGAACGGTCGTTTCGGTCGGCGCGGCACTGGCGGCGATCATCACCTTGGCGGTCGGGACCGCACGCGAGCCCCTGTTCGCGCTGTCCTTCATCGGCGCGGCGATCGGTTTGCTGCTGATCCTCGTCGGGCTCGGCTGGCTGGTCCGGCGCACGGCGAGCCGGGTGCCACGGCCGAAGCGGCCGTTGCTGCGGCTTGCGGTCGCGAACCTGCACAGGCCGGGCGCCGCGACCGGAGCGCTGGTTGTAGCGCTGGGGCTGGGCCTGACGCTCTTCGTCACGCTCGCCGCGATCCAGACGAGCATCACCGCCGAAATCGCCCGCACCGTGCCGCAACGCGCGCCGAGCTTCTTCGTGCTCGATATTCCGCGCGATGACGCCGCGAAATTCCGGTGGATGATTGTCGAAGCGGCGCCCGATGCGCAGGTCAACATGATCCCTGCGCTGCGCGGCAGCGTTACTGAGTATAAGGGCCAGCGCGTCGACGAACTCGCCGAGCTGCCCGAGGGCGCATGGGTGCTGCGCGGCGACCGCGGGCTGACGTACAGCCCCGTCCTGCCGAACGGCAGCGAGCTTGTCGGCGGCACATGGTGGACGGCCGACTACAAAGGGCCGCCGCTGGTCAGCGTCGAGCAGGAGGTCGCGGCATCGCTCGGGCTCAAACTCGGCGACACGCTGTCGGTCAATGTGCTGGGGGTCGAGGTGCAGGCGAAGGTCGCATCGTTCCGCACCGTCGAGTGGGACAATTTCGGGCTCAACTATGTGCTCGTCTTCTCGCCGGGCACGTTCGACGCGGCACCGCATAATATGGTCGCGACCGTAGCCGTCCCGCCGAAGGCCGAGGTCGAGCTGGCGCGCAGCATTCCGCGGGCCTTTCCATCGGCGTCGCTGATTCAGGTGCGCGATGTCGTGAGCCAGGTCACCACGCTGCTCACGCAGATGAGTCAGGCGATCGCCGCGGCGGCGAGCATCGCGATCCTCGCCGGCATCGCGGTGCTGATCGGCGCGATTGCGGCAAGCCGCGAGCGGCGCGTGTACGACAGCGTGATCCTGAAGCTGCTCGGTGCGACGCGCGGCCAGATATTGGGCGCGCAGGCTATGGAATATGCCGTGCTGGCCGGCATTCTTGCGCTGCTGGCGCTGGGCCTTGGGCTGGCGGGGGCGTGGTATGTCGTGACGCAGCTCTTCGACTTCCGCTTCGCGCCCGATCCGCTGATCGTCGGGCTGACGCTGGTCGGCGGCGCCGGGCTGTCGTTCGTGATCGGGATTGCGGGAAGCTGGCCCCTGCTTTCGGCGAAACCCGCGCAGGCGCTGCGCAGCCTCTAGTTCAGCAGACGGACGAGCGCCGAGATGCCGGCGGCGCCGAGGACGACCGCGACGATGCTGCGCCAGACCGGCACTGGTACGCGGCCAAAGAGGCGCGCGCCGACCTGGTCGCCCAGCACCATCGGAATGAAGAGCAGCAGCGAGAGGATGAAGAGCTTGCCCGTCGCGAGACCCAGCCACAGCGATGCGGCGGTTCCCGCGATCGCGGTCGCGAAGAAGACGAGCATCATCGACGCGCGCGCGGTCGCGGGCGCGATACGCTGGCGGAGATAGAAAGGCACGACCGGCGGTCCCGGCATCGCGGCGAAACCGGTCAGGATGCCCGACGCGACGCCGGTGGCGCCGATTGCGCCCCGGCCCGGCTTATGCCCGTCGGGATGCTGCGGCATGAGGATTAGCAGGAAGGCGCCGATCGCGATGATCGCGATCAGCAGCCGCGCGACGTCGGGGGTGGCGGCCTTGAGCGCGAGCATCCCGAGCGGGGTCGCCAGCATTGCGAGCAGCGCGATCGGCACCGCGGTGCGGCGGTCGGCGTCGTTGGCGATGCGACGAATGCCGACGGGGCCGATCAGCAGTTGCAGGATGATCCCGAGCACCACCGCCTGCCCCGGCGGCATCAGCATGCCGAGCAGGGGGACGAGGATGATCGCCATGCCGAAACCGGTGAGCCCGCGCACGAACGCCGCGCCGAAAGTCATCGCCGCCGCACCCGCGAACGTCAGCGGCGCGAGGCCGACGAGGTGGAGCGCGCCGTTCACCGCGTGGCGCCCTTCGGCCCGATCGTCACCAGCCAGACGTCGGGCGGGGTGTTGAAGCGGAGCGGCAGGATGCTCGTCCCGAGCCCCGCACCGACGAACAGCCGCTGACCCTTGTCGGTCATGTCGCCGCACGCGAAACGATTGCCATAGCGCGAGACATAAGTCAGCGCGCCGATAACGGGCAGGCGGATCTGCCCGCAATGCGTATGCCCCGCGAACACCGCCGCGACGGGGCGATGGATATCGGGAACGATATCGGGGCTGTGCGACACGATGACCGGCACGCCCGGCCCGAGCGCGTCCATCGCGGCGAGCGTCTTCGGGATATCGTCATGACCCGTATAATCGTCATCGACGCCACCGACGATGAGCAGGCCGCGCTTCACCGCCTCATTCTGGAGGACGCGAAGCCCCTGCTTCTCGAGCGCGCCGCGCAGCGCATCGGGCCGGAACCAGTGATCGTGATTGCCCGGCGCAACGACGACGCCGAGGGGCGCCTTGAACCGGCCGAGCGGGGCGACGATTTCGGCGGGCGTATAGAGGTGCGTCGCGGTGCGCTTTTCGCTGACGAGATCGCCCGCTATCAGCACCAGGTCGGGCTTCAGCCGATTGAGCCCGTTGACGATCCGCGCGAGCCGTTCGGGCGGCATGTCGGGCCCGGCGACATGCGTGTCCGAAAGGAGCAGCACCCGCAGCGGTGCCTGCCCCGCAGGCCAGTCGGCGACCGCGACCGCCGCCGAGCGGACGACGGGGTCGCGGGTCGAGTTCCAGTAGCCGCGCGCGAGGATCGCGATGCCGAGCAGCGCCAGAAGCGCAGCCCAGCGCCGCCATCGCCGCCGCGGTTTCGCCCTCAATCCTTGAGGTCCGGCGGGGTGGCCTCACCCTTCAGCATCGCGATCGCCTCGGCGAGCGGCATGATGCGCTGGCCGTCCTGGCCGAGCGTGCGGATCGCGACGGTGCCTTCTTCGGCCTCGCGCTTGCCGACGACGAGCAGATACGGAACCTTCTGCAGGCTGTGTTCGCGGACCTTGTAGTTGATCTTCTCGTTGCGCAGATCGGCCTCGACGCGCACGCCCGCGGCTTCGAGTTGCGCCACCGCATCCTTCGCATAGTCGTCGGCGTCGGAAACGATCGTCGCGACCACCGCCTGCACCGGCGCGAGCCAGGTCGGGAAGCGGCCGGCGAAATGCTCGATCAGGATGCCGATGAAGCGCTCGTAAGTGCCGAGGATCGCGCGGTGCAGCATCACCGGGCGGTGGCGCTCGCCATCCTCGCCGATGTACGAGGCATCGAGGCGTTCGGGCATCACGCGGTCGGACTGGATCGTCCCGCACTGCCACGTCCGCCCGATCGCATCGGTCAGGTGGAATTCGAGCTTGGGCGCATAGAAGGCGCCCTCGCCCGGCAATTCTTCCCAGCCATAATCGTCGTTCGCCATGCCGGCGCGTTCGACGGCCTCGCGCAGTTCCTGCTCGGCCTTGTCCCACATTTCGTCGGTGCCGAAGCGCATGTCGGGGCGCAGCGCGAGCTTGACCGCATATTTTTCGAACCCGAGCTGCTTGTAGACGCGGTCGAGCAGTTCGCAGAACGACCGCACTTCCTCGACGATCTGGTCCTCGCGGCAGAAGATATGGCCATCGTCCTGCGTGAATTGGCGGACGCGCATGATGCCGTGGAGCGCGCCGTGCGGCTCGTTGCGGTGGCAGCAGCCCATTTCGGCCATGCGCAGTGGCAGGTCGCGGTAAGACTTGATCCCCTGGCGGAAGATCAGGACGTGCGCAGGACAGTTCATCGGCTTCAGCGCCATCCACTCGGCGTCGTCGGACACCAGCGGGCCGTCGTCCTCGATATTCGGAACCTCGTCGGGGATGACGAACATATTCTCGCGATATTTGCCCCAGTGGCCCGACTGCTCCCATTGGCGCGCGTCCATCACCTGCGGAGTCTTGACCTCCTGATAGCCGGCACCGTCGATCGCGCGCCGCATATAGGCCTCGAGCTCGCGGTAGATGCGATAGCCCTTCGGGTGCCAGAAGACGCTGCCGTGCGCCTCTTCCTGCAGGTGAAAGAGGTCCATCTCGCGCCCGATCTTGCGATGGTCGCGCTTCGCGGCCTCCTCCAGCCGGACGAGATGCTCGGCGAGCTGCTTCTTGTTGAGCCAGCCGGTGCCATAGATGCGGCTCAATTGCGCATTCTTCTGGTCGCCGCGCCAATAGGCGCCCGAGACGCGCGTCAGCTTGAACGCCGCGGGGTCGAGCTTGCCCGTCGATGCGAGGTGCGGGCCGCGGCACATGTCCATCCAGCCGTCGCCGGAGCGATAGACGGTGAGTTCCTCGCCTTCGGGCAGTTCGTGCGCCCATTCGGCCTTGAAGGTTTCGCCCTCCGCCTGCCACTTGGCGATCAGCTTGTCGCGTTCCCAAACCTCGCGCGTCAGCGGAAGGTCGGCGGCGATGATCCGGCGCATCTCCTCCTCGATCAGCGGCAGTTCGTCGTCGCGGAACGCACCATGTTCGGCGGTCGGCGCGAAGTCGTAATAGAAGCCGTCGTTCGTCGATGGCCCGAAGGTGATCTGCGTGCCGGGGAACAGGTTCTGCACCGCCTCCGCCAGCACATGAGCATAGTCGTGGCGTACCAGTTCGAGCGCGTCGGCCTCGTCGCGGCTGGTCACCAGCGCGAGGCTCGTGTCTTCCTCGAGCGGGCGCATGATGTCGCGCAGTTCGCCGTCGACCTTCGCGGCGAGCGCGGCCTTCGCGAGGCCGGGTCCGATATCCGCCGCAATCTGCGCCGGGGTAGTCCCGCGCGCGACTTCTCGGGCAGAGCCATCGGGAAGGGTGACGCGGATCATCTGGGACATGGAAAGATCGGCCTTTCTTCGCGCAAAAGTGCGGCGCCCCTTTGCCAGCCATGCAGCGCCGCCGCAAGGGGCGCAGATGGCGGAACGCTCGGGCACAAAGCATCGCGACGCACCTGAAATAGGGACTGCATCCTGGGCGTGCCAGCACCCAGATCTCCTACCGCCGCACCATGATTGGCTAACTTGTCATTATGTCAATTTTACTTGACTTCAGCGAATAGCGATGTAAAGTCTGCTTGTCAATTTAGGGAGTCACCTCGACATGACGATGTACAAAAGCCCGGCCACGCGCCGCTATCTGATCCGCATGTTGGCGCTGATGAGCGTCTATATCCTGTTGATCTTCACCGCCGGCTGGACCTTCAGGCATACCGATATCGCGGGCGTGCCGGCCTATGCACTCGCGATTGCGCCCGCTTTGCCCATCATTGGCGTCTTCTGGGCCGTCATGCGGCTGCTCGTCGAGGAACCCGACGAATTCATTCGGATGTTGCAGGTCCGCCAATGCCTCTTCGCGACCGGCTCTTGCCTGACCGTCATGACGATCTGGGAGTTCCTCCAGAATTACGAGCTCGTCGCCGCAGGGCATGGCGGTTTCGGCGCGGCCTTTTTCTGGTTCGTCGGATTGGGCCTGGGCGCGATCTACAACAAGGTCACGATGGGCACGATCGGCAGTTGTCCATGAAGAACCGCCTGAAAGTGCTGCGCGCCGAGCGCGACTGGAGCCAGCAGGATCTCGCCGAGCGGCTGGAGGTGTCGCGCCAGTCGGTCAATGCGATCGAGACGGGCAAATACGACCCCTCGCTCCCCCTCGCCTTTCGCATCGCCGACCTGTTCGAGATGCGGATCGAGGAGATTTTCCAGCGCGACTGAACGGCAACCTTGCCCCCCAGCCGCCGCCCCGCTAGGGCGGCGGCAGCCGGAAAGGAGCCGTCCCGCCATGTTCAAGCGCCTGTTCGTCGATCATCCGAAGAGCGTCGACGAGAATTATATCGAGCATTTCGGCGTTGCATCGAAGTTCGGGGTGACGATGATCTATGGCGGCCTTTGCGCGCTGGTCCACGCGGTGGTGCCCGGATGGTGCATCACCACCGGCAGCGACACGATCCAGCGGCTCAACAAGATCATGGTCGAACAGCGGCGCGCCAAGGGGCAGGCCGTGATGCAGATGAGCACGATCGACTGGGTCATCTGATCCGCGTGCTCCCGCTCCCTTATGGCTCAGCTGAATCTCCGTTCGCATCGAGCGGGATTAGACAATGACTGACTCTACCACCCCCGATTATCTCGACCGTTCGGGCCGCCCGCGGCTCGCCTATCGCCATGTCGCAGGTCGCGGACCGGCGATCGTCTTCCTGCCGGGCTATATGTCCGACATGGCGGGCGGCAAGGCGACCGCGCTGTTCGACTGGGCGGCGACCGAGGGTCAGGCATGCCTGTTGCTCGACTATGCCGGATGCGGGCAGTCGGACGGGCTGTTTGCCGATCAGACCCTGCTCGACTGGCGCGGCGATGTGCTCGACCTGATCGACGCAAAAGTCGAGGGCGCCGTGCTGATCGTCGGATCGTCGATGGGCGGCTGGTTGATGCTGCTGACCGCGCTCGCGCTCGTGCAGCGAGACGGGTATGCGCGCGTCGCGGGGCTCGTCGGGATCGCGGCGGCGCCCGATTTCACCGACTGGGGGTTCAGCGACGCCGAAAAGGCCATCATCCTCGCCGAGGGAGCGCTGGTCGAGGAAACGCCCTACAGCGACCAGCCCTATGTGACGACGCGCGGCTTTTTCCAGTCGGGCGAGGCGAACCGGCTGCTCGGCGCCGAAATCCCCCTCACCTGCCCGGTGCGATTGCTCCACGGGCAGGAGGATGGCGACGTGCCGCCTGACATCAGCCTGCGCCTGTCGGCCGCGCTGGCGAGCGAGGATGTGCAGGTGACCCTCGTCAAGGGCGGCGACCACCGGCTATCGCGCGATACCGACATCGCGCTTCTGATCGACACCGTCGCGCGTCTGGCGACCCCGAACTAGAGGACAGATATGGCCCGCAGCGATTTCAAGTTCAGCGTCAGGAAGCGCGTCCGCTATGCCGAGATCGACGCGCAGGCGGTGGTGTTCAACAGCCGCTATCTCGAATATTTCGATATCGGGATCACCGAATATTGGCGCGCGGCGGGGGTGTATGACCGCTGGCCCGCGAACGACAGCCCCGAATTCCACGTCGCGCGCGCCGAGGTCGATTACAAGGTACCGATCCTGCTCGACGAGGAAATCGACATCTGCGTGCGCTGCTCGCGCGTCGGGCGAAGCTCGATGACCTTCCTGTTCGAACTGCACGGCGCGGGCAAGGACGACCTGCGTGCGACGGGGCTGGAGGTCAGCGTCCATGTCGAGGAAGCGCAGGGGGCGACCGCACCGGTGCCCGATGAATTCGTAAACTTGTTCGAAGCGTTTGAAGGTCGGCCGCTTCGTGCCTAATATAGGCGCATGACCAAATATCTTCACACGATGGTCCGCGTGACGGATCCGCAAGCCACCGTCGATTTCTTCAAACTGATCGGGCTCGAGGAAGTGCGCCGCTTCGACAATGAAGCCGGGCGCTTCACCCTGATTTTCCTGGCGCCCCCCGGACAGGCGGGGGTCGCCGAGGTCGAGCTTACCTATAATTGGCCGCCCGAAGACGGCAGCGCGCCCGAAGCCTATGGCGGAGGGCGCAATTTCGGCCACCTCGCCTATCGCGTCGAGAATATCTACGACACCTGCCAGCGGTTGATGGACGCGGGCGTGACGATCAACCGTCCGCCGCGCGACGGGCATATGGCATTCGTGCGCTCGCCCGACGGCATTTCGATCGAACTGCTGCAGGATGGGCATCTGCCGCCGCAGGAACCCTGGGCGTCGATGCCGAATACGGGAAGCTGGTAAGCGTGGCCAAGGCGGGGCATGGTCTGCTCCGTCTTGGAAGCATGAGGTCGGCGAAACAGAGGAGAGACGCGTGAGCGCACTGGAAATCGTCCGCATCCCCGTCCTCAGCGACAATTATGTCTGGCTGGTCCACGACCGCGACAGCAAAGCGACGATGGTCGTCGATCCGGCGGTCGCCGATCCGGTGCTGGAAGCGGCGACCGCGCGCGGCTGGACGATCACCGACATCTGGAACACCCACTGGCACCCCGACCACACCGGCGGCAACGCGGCAATCAAGGAAGCAGCCAAGGCATGGGGCGGCTGTACGATTACCGGGCCTGCGGCGGAATTTGCGCGCATCCCGACACTCGACGTGCAGGTGAAGGGGGGCGACCGCGTGATGCTGGGCACGCATGTCGCCGAAGTGTGGGACGTTCCGGCGCATACCGCCGGACACATCGCCTATCATTTCGCGCAGGATGAGGCGATCTTCGTCGGCGACACGATGTTTGCGATGGGATGTGGCCGCCTGTTCGAGGGCACCGCCGAGCAGATGTTCGCGAACATGCAGCAATTCGCCGCACTCGACGATGCGACGCGCGTCTATTGCGCCCACGAATATACGCTGTCGAACGCGCGTTTCGCGGCGACCGTCGACCCGGACAACGGCGCGCTCGTCGAGCGGCTGGCGGCGGTCGAAGCCGCGCGCGCGGCGGGCGAGCCTACGGTCCCGACGACCATCGGCGCCGAGCGCGCAACGAACCCCTTCCTGCGCGCACCCACGGCGGCCGAGCTGGGGCGCATCCGCGCACTGAAGGATGCGGCGTGACGCCACGGCTTAAGTCTCCGTTCATTTCCAACATGTCAGCATCGCCAATGCTGCAAGGAGCAGAATCATGAAGGCGATTGGCGCCGCAGCCCTGATCATGCTCGCCAGCCCGTTGATCGCGAGCTGTGCGCCCTCGGGAACCACCGCGCCCGGGGCGGCCGCGCTGACGCCGAAGCAGGCCGAACGGCTCGACAGGCAACTCGCGGGCAAGGCCCCCGGCGAACCGGTCAGATGCCTGCCGAATTATCGTACATCGGAAACGATCCGCGTCTCCGATTCGATCCTGCTCTATCGCGCCGGCGGCAAGCTGGTCTATCGCAACGATCTGAAAAGCGCCTGCCCGGGGCTTGCCCGCGACAGCGACATCATGGTCGTCGAGCAGTTCGGATCGTCGACCTGCTCGGGCGACTTTTTCCACCTCGTCGACCGGTCGAGCGGCATCCGCGGTCCGACGTGCGTGTTCGGTGATTTCGTCCCCTATCGCAAACCGGCGGGGGACGGGGGCTGAGCCACGAGGCTCGGTCGCAGGCGGGGCGCCGGTATGCGCCGAGCTCTTCGGGTCGCACCCCCGCCTGCACCTTGATCGATGGTCACCCCCCGTACAGGGCGGCGATCTTGTCCTCGTAGACCTGCCGCAGGATGTGGCGGCGGATTTTCATCGAGGGCGTCATCTGTTCATTCTCGATCGTGAAGGGTTCGTCGGCGAAGTCGAACTTGCGCACCTTTTCGATCACCGACAGCTGTTCGTTGACGCGGTCGACCGCGGCGCGAACGGCGGCGCGGAACTTCTCATGCTCGCGGAGCAGCTTGAGGTCTTTCGGCAAGCCCTGCGCTTCGGCCCATTCGGTCGCCCATTCGGGGTCGGGCACGAGGATACCGACCAGATGCGGACGCTTGTCGCCATAGACCATCGCCTGCAGGATTTCGGGCTGGAGCGTCAGCATTCCCTCGACGCGCTGGGGCGATACATTGTCGCCCTTGTCGTTGACGATCAGATCCTTCTTGCGGTCGGTGATGACGATGCGGCCCTTTTCGTCGATATGACCGATGTCGCCGGTGTGCAGCCACGGCCCCTTGTCGGGCTCGGCGGGATCGGGGACCAAAACGCGCTCGGTCTCGGGCTTGTTACGCCAATAGCCCTTCATCACCAGCTCGCCGCGCACGAGGATTTCGCCGTCGTCGGCAATCTTCACTTCGGTGTTCATCAGCGGCGGGCCGACGGTGTCCATCTTGAGCCCCACCGACGGGCGGTTACAGCTGATCACCGGCCCAGCCTCGGTCTGGCCATAGCCTTGCAGCAAGGTCAGCCCGATCGAATGGAAGAAGACGCCGATCTCGGGGTTTAGCGGCGCGCCGCCCGAGACGAGCGCCTTCATCCGGCCGCCGAAGCGCTGCTGGATCTTCGGGCGGAACAGCTTGTTAAGCAGGATGTCGACCGGGCGGTCGAACACCCCCATGCGGCGCTCATAATCCTTTTCGCCGACGCGCAGCGCTTGCCCCAGCATCCAGTTCGCGAGCTTGCCCTGCTTTTCGACCGACTTGATCATCCGCGCGCGGATCACCTCGAACAGGCGCGGCACGACGACCATGATCGTCGGCTTCGTCTCTTCGATGTTCGAGACGAGCTTCTCCAGCCCTTCGCTGTAGTAGATTTGCGCGCCGACCATGATCGGCAGGAACTGTCCGCCCGAATGCTCATAGGCGTGGCTGAGCGGCAGGAAGGACAGGAACACCTCCTCGTCGCCGATCCCGAAGTCGTTGACGAGCACTTCCGCGGCCCCCGCCGCATTGTGGAGGATCGCGCCATGATGCTGCATCACGCCACGCGGCGCGCCACCGGTGCCACTGGTGTAGATAAGGCAGGCGGTATCGTCGCGCGTCATCGCCTGCCCACGCGCCTCGAAGTCGGCGCGATACGCCTCGCCGCCCGCAACAAGCGGCTCCCAGTCGAGCACCTGCACATCGCCCTGCTGGCCGACGCGCATGTTCTCCATCGTGATCACGGTCTTGACGTTCGAACGCAGCACCGCGGGCATCAGCACGCGCGCGAGTTTCGCGGTCGAGACGATCACCGCACTCGCGCCGCTGTTGTCGAGGATATGCTGGTGATCGCGCTCGGTATTCGTGGTGTAGGTGGGAACCGTGATGCAGCCCGCCGCCATGATCGCAAGGTCGGCGATGCAGAATTCGGGGCGGTTCTCGCTGACCAGAACGACGCGGTCGCCGTCCTTCAGTCCCAGCTCGCGCAGATTGTGCGCGAGCGCCGAGACCTGGTTCGCGACCTGCCGCCAGCTCAGCGGGCGCCACGTCCGGTCGGCCTTGCGCCACAGAAACGGATCTTCGCCGCCGCGCCCCGCACGGTCGAAGAACATCGCGACCAGACTCGGGAAATGGTCGAGATGAGGGTTTGCGAGCTTCATGCCTTCGTTTCTCCCGGGAGTGTCATTGGTGTTCTTGTCGTTGTTGGCAGGGTCTTAGCCCTGCGGCGGCGCGCCATCCACTGCCGATGTTCCGGGTCCGCGCGGATCGGCCGCGCCCTGCCAGCCCTTGTCGGTCCGCTCGACCGCGTTCAGTTTCGAGCCGAGATCGGTCGCGGTGAAGCTGTAGCCAAAGGGTTTCATCTTCGCGGCAATCGCCTGCCCCGCCGCATTATTCTCGATCACGACCCCGCGCTGGCCGAAATAGAGATTGGGCAGCTCCATCGCCGACTTGGCGTCGAGGCCCCAGTCGAGCACGCCTATCAGCGTCTTGGTGACATGCATGATGATCCGCTTGCCCCCCGCCGAGCCGACTGCAAGTACGACCTTTCCGTCGGGGCCGTAAACGATCGTCGGCGACATCGAGGACAAGGGGCGCTTGCCCGCCTGGACGCGGTTCTGTGTCGGGATGCCGTCTTTTGCAGGCGCGAGGTCGAAGTCGGTGAGTTCGTTGTTCAGGAAATAGCCGTTCGCCATCAGCTGGCTGCCGAAAATGCTTTCGACGGTCGAGGTCATCGAGACGACGTTCCCTGCCGCGTCGACCGCCACGAAATGCGTCGTTCCCTGCTCCTTGACCGGCGGTGCCTCGGCGCGCGGTTTAGCGCCCGGCGGGGTACCGGGCTCATAGCGGCCCGCCGCGCCGAAAGGCGAAATGAGCTGGCGGCGCTCGGCAAGATAGGCCTTGTCGAGCAGCCCCTTCACCGGGACATCGACGAAATCGCTGTCGCCGAGATAGGCGGCGCGGTCGGCATAGGCGAGCTGCATCGCCTCGGCGAGCAGGTGCCAGCTCATCGGATTGTCCTTGCCCATCGCCTTCATGTCATAGGCTTCGAGCATCCCGAGAATGCCGAACACCGTCGTTGCGCCCGACGAGGGCGGTCCCATGCCGCAAACCTTGTAGATGCGATAGGTGGTGCAGACCGCAGGGCGTTCCTTCGCCTTATAGGCGGCGAGATCCTTGAGCGTCAGCTGGCTGGGGTTGCGCGGCGCCTTCGCGACCGCATCGCTGATCGCCTTGGCATTGGCGCCCGTGTAGAAGGCCTCGGGGCCGCGCGCGGCGATGTCGCGCAGGATCGCGGCATAGGCCGGGTTTTTGATCGTCGTGCCGACCGGCGCGGGCTTGCCGTCGACATAATAGATCGCGCGCGCCGCCGGGAACTCCTTCCACATCGGCTCGAACTGCACGAGCCAGCTGTTGAGAGCGGGCGTGACCTGATAGCCTTCCTCGGCAAGTTTGATCGCGGGCTGGAAAAGCGCCTTCCACTCGAGCTTGCCCCATTTCTTGTGCGCCATTTCCATCAGGCGGACGTTGCCGGGAACGCCGACCGACAGGCCGCCGGGGATGACGTCCATATAGCCGCGCGGCTTGCCGTCAGGGCCGAGAAAGCGGTCGGGCTTCGCCGCGGCGGGCGCGGTTTCGCGGCCGTCGATCGTCGAGATGCTGCCGTCGCCCGCGTTGTGATAGACCATGAAGCCCCCGCCGCCGATGCCGCTCGACTGCGGCTCGACAAGGGTCAGCACCGCGACCATCGCCACAGCAGCGTCGGCGGCGCTACCGCCCTGATGCAATATTTCGCGACCCGCCTCGGTCGCGCGGGGATCGGCAGACGAGGTGACGCCTTGTGCGGCGGCGAGCGACGGGATGGCGAGGAGGAAAAAGCTGGCAGCAGCGAGGAGTCGTTTGATCATGCGCGCGACATTGGCGCGCGGCTCAATTCAGTGCAACCCTAACACGATCCTCCCTGTGGCGAAGCCATGGGGAGGTGGCAGCCCGACGGGCTGACGGAGGGGCATTGACGCGGCCCCGCCACCCCGCGCGCCGCGCGCCGGCCCCCGCCCCATCGCTTCGCGACAGGGAGGATTATTCCCCTGCCCCGACTGCATCGGCAACGCGCACGAAGCCATCGCGCGCCGCAAGTCTTTCAAGGCCACGCGCAATGCGTGCGGCGAGTCCCGGCCCTTCATAAACCATCGCCGAATAGATCTGGATCAGGCTGGCGCCGGCACGGATGCGGTCCCACGCCTGTTCGGGCGAAGCGATGCCGCCGGCAGCGACCAGCGGCAGCTTGCCGCCGCTCGCGGCTCGGAAGTCCTTCACGCGCTGGAGCGCAAGTTCGGCAAGCGGGGCGCCCGACAGGCCGCCCGCTTCCCCCGCGTGGCGCGAGGCGAGCGGTGGTCGCGCGATCGTGGTGTTCGAGACGACCACCGCCGCGAGCCCCTTGTCGAGGGCAACCGCGACGATGTCATCGATGTCGGCAGGCTCGAGGTCGGGCGCGACCTTCAGGAAAACCGGCTTGGCCGCGCCCGCGGGTTGCGCGGCAGCGATGCCGTCGAGCAGCGCCTCGAGCGCCCCCTTGTCCTGCAGCGCACGGAGCCCCGGCGTGTTCGGCGACGAAATATTGACCGTCAGATAATCGGCGAGCGGTGCCATCGCCGCGGCGCCCTTCGCATAATCGGCGATGCGGTCGGCGCTGTCCTTGTTCGCGCCGATATTGATCCCAAGCGGTACCGGCAGGCCGTACCGGCGCAGACAGGCAATGCGTTCGGCTGCCTTTTCCTGCCCGCCATTGTTGAAGCCCATGCGGTTGATCACCGCGCGATCCTCGACCAGCCGGAACAGGCGCGGGCGCGGATTGCCCTCCTGAGGCAGCGGCGTCAGCGTCCCCACCTCGACGAAACCGAAGCCGAAATGCGGCATCGCGTGCGCGACGCGCGCATCCTTGTCGAAGCCCGGCGCGAGGCCGACGGGGTTCGGGAAATGCAGGCCCGCGAGTTCGGTCGCGAGCACCGGGCTGGTCAGCGCATGGCGCGCGCGCGGCAGCGGCTGGAGCGCGTTCAGCGTCAGATTATGCGCGGCTTCTCCGTCGGTCGCGTGAACGAGCGGACGGACGAGCGCATAGGCGGCATCGGCGGCGGAAGCAAAGAGCGACATGGCCCGCCATTGCGCGTGCCGGGGCGCTATGGCAAGCCCGAGCCCATTCAAAAAACAGGGAGATCAAAGTGTCGCAGTTCCGCCTAGCCGCCCGCCTGTCCACCGCGTTACCGGGCATGCTGATTCTGATCGCCGCGGCCGCCTGTACGCCGGCGGCGGTCGGCGAGGCGCCCGCGACGGCATCGACCGAAGCCCCGCCGGTAGCGCCCGCAGGTGCGACGCTTGCGCAATTCTTCGATAAATATGACGCCGCGCAGCTCTCGCTGAGCCCGCAGGGCAAGGCCTATCGCGGCATTCGCGACCAGGACTATGGCCGCTGGAACGACGTCAGCGACGAGGCCGCGGTGGCGAACCAGAAGCTGCAACAGGCGAGCGCGGCGGCGATGCGGGGCAGCTTCGATCCCAAGACGCTCTCGCCCGACGACGCGCTCTCCTTCGAACTGTTCAACGCGCAGGCCGAGCGCGCCGACCGCCTGTTCGCCTATCGCGACCATGGTTATGTCTTCGACCAGATGAACGGCTCGCAAAGCCAGCTTCCCGCTTTCCTGATCAACATCCACCGCGTCGCCAATGTCTCGGAGGCCGAGGCCTATGTGTCGCGTATCCGAGGGCTGGGGCCTTTGCTCGACGAGCTTTCGGCGCAGTCGGCGGCGCGCGCCGCGAAGGGCTATGCGCCGCCCAAATGGGTCTATGCCTATGTCATCTCCGACATCGACAATCTGCTGACGCCCGACAATGCGGTGATCGAGGACATCGGTGCCAAGGTCGGCAAGCTCGAGATCGACGCCGCCGAGAAGGCACGGCTGATCGCTGCGGCGAAGGCGGCGTGGAATGAGAGCGCCGGCCCCGCCTACGCCCGGCTGAAAGCCGAGATGACGCGCCAGCAAGCCGTGGCGCCGACGCAGGACGGCATATGGCGGATGCCCGATGGCAAGGCCTATTATGAGGTGCTGCTTGCGAACTACACGACGACGGACATGACCGCGGCGCAGATCCACGACCTCGGCCTCGCCGAAGTCGCGCGGATCCATGGCGAGATGGAAGCGATCAAGAAGAAGGTCGGCTTCAAGGGGACGCTGCCGCAATTCTTCGAGCATCTGCGCACGGGCCCGCAATATTACTATACCACCCGCGAGGCGTATCTGGCCGACGTCGCGGCGAAAGTGAAGGCGATGGAGGCGCGGCTTCCCGCCTTCTTCAACACGCTGCCCAAGGCGCCGCTGCAAGTGAAAGCCGTCGAGGCGTTCCGCGAGAAATCGGCGGGCAAGGCCTTTTACCAGTCGCCCTCGCCCGACGGCTCGCGTCCGGGCACCTATTATGTGAATCTCTACGATCTCAAGGACATGTCGAAGACCGAGCTCGAGGCGCTCGCCTATCATGAGGGGGTTCCGGGGCATCATCTGCAACGCGCAGTGCAGACCGAGCTCACCGGCCTGCCGCCCTTCCGGCGTTTCGGCGGTTTTACCGCCTATACCGAGGGTTGGGGCCTTTATTCGGAGGAGCTGGCGAAGGACATGGGATTCTATACCGATCCCTACAGCGATTTCGGGCGGCTCGGCATGGAACTGTGGCGGGCGTGCCGCCTCGTCGTCGACACCGGCATCCACGACAAACGCTGGAGCCGCGAACAGGCGATCAAATATCTGAAGGACAATACGCCCAACCCGCAGGGCGATATCGAGAAGGCGATCGAACGCTATATCGTCTATCCGGGACAAGCGACCGCCTATCTGATCGGCAAGCTCAAGATCATGGAACTGCGGACGCGCGCGCAAGCCGCGCTGGGTTCAAAGTTCGACTTTCGCGCCTTTCACGATGTGGTGCTCGAATCGGGTCCGGTTCCGCTCGACACCCTCGAGCGGCGCGTCGATGCGTGGATCGCGAAAACGAAGGAACGTTAACAGACAATTGCGGGTTGACGCTTGGCGGCAAATAGAAAATTATAGTCGCGCCAAAAAGGCGGCAATAAAGCTGCCCAGGGTCGGTCTCGTCATGTCGGAAATCACTTCTACGCCATCGGGCGCAGGCGGCGAAACGCCGTTCGAGCTCCAATATTTTCCGCCCGATCCCGATCTCGCGGAGATGGTGTCCAGCTTTTACTTCGTGCGCATCGATATGCCGGTGTTCGACGAATATGAGCGCGCCGACCGTCCGCAATTCCGCATCATGAGCAGCACCGCGGGCGAATATGTCTTTCCGGACGGTCATTGCTTTCCCGCCGCACGCGCAACGATTGTCGGCCCGACAAGCGGGAGCGTCCGCGCGCGCGGCACCGGGCCGCTGCGCATCTATGGCTTCGGCCTGCTACCGGTCGGCTGGGCGACACTGATGGGCGACCATGCCGACAAGATGACCGATCGTGCGATGGATGCCGCCGATCTGTTCGGCGACTGGATCGACGGCGCAGTCGGCGCGCTGATGGGGGCCGCGAACAACGACGAACGGCTCGTCATCGCCAACAATCTTGCGCGCGAGATATTGAAGAAGAACGAGCCCGCCCCCGCCTGGTTCACGCGCACGGTCGACCAGTGGCTGACCGAATCGCCCAGCCCGCAGGTACCCAAACTGGTCGAGGCGACGGGCATGTCGATCCGTTCGGTCGAGCGGATGACCAAACATTATTACGGCCTCTCGCCACGGATGCTGGCGCGCAAATATCGCGCGGTCCGCGCCGCCTCCGCCCTCGCGCGTGGCCAGACGCTCGACGATGCGCAGCTTGGCGACGCCTTTTACGACCAGTCGCACCTGATCCGCGAGATCAAGCGCTTCGCGGGCGCAACGCCCGGCCAACTCGCCAATCCGACACGCTATACCGAGGCGACGACACGAGGGCGCAAGCAGCTCGCGGGCAAGGTCAGCCCGCTCGTTTCGGATACCTGACCGCGAAGCCCCCGAGCGACGAAACGAAATAAAATAGCGCCGAATGCCGATTTGGCGTTTTCGTACAATCGCGAATCATGCGTGGGGCATAATCCGTCCCTGCGACCCAGAAGAGCTCTTCCTCTGACGAGGACCGAGACCTTCATCTTGGCACCCGTTTGGCTTCGGCCGGGCGGGTGCCTCTTTTCTTTGGGGCCCGCAAACCAGCCTTTCTTGCGCCGCGCGAACCGCTCGCCTATATAAGTGGAGTAATTTGCTCCAGTTAAGAATCGTTCGCAATTCCAGCGGGAAGAAACGTGCGCCTGTCGAACCTTGCCGATTATGCCGTCGTGCTGATGAGCGCCGCCGCACGCCAATGCGGATCGGTGGCAATTCACGCCGGCCTGCTCGCCGAGCAGACCGGCATTCCCGGCCCGACGGCGCAGAAACTGGTGAGCCAGCTCGCGCGTGCCGGCCTGCTCGTCGCCTCGCGCGGCAGCGGCGGCGGGGTGCGGCTCGCGCGGCCCGCGGCGGCGATCAGCGTCGCCGACATCATCGAAGCGGTCGAAGGACCGATCGCCCTCACCTCCTGCGTCGCCGAGGGTCGGCACGACTGCTCGCTCGAAGGGAGCTGCAAGGTCCAGCCGCATTGGGGCGTCGTGAACGGCGCGGTACGCGCGGCGTTGCAAGAGATCAGCCTGGCGTCCCTGAGCGTCGCCCCCGCGAAGGGTGCCGGGAGTCACGTGCCTCCCGACACGGCCGCTGGAGGCAGCGCACAGACGACAACGGCCCCCGCCTTGGCGGGGGCGACGAGTTAGAGATATGACCGAGAACACCGAACTCCCCCTGAAGGATCAGGCCGCGCACGACGCCGCCGCAAAAGTCGCCGATTACGAGCATGGCTGGTCGTCGGCCATCGAGACTGACTTTGCGCCCAAAGGGCTCACCGAGGATACGGTTCGCTTCATCAGCGCCAAGAAGAACGAGCCCGAATGGATGCTCGACTGGCGGTTGAAGGCGTTCCGTCACTGGCTGACGATGGAGACGCCCGACTGGGCGAAGCTCAACGTGCCGCCGATCGACTACCAAGACGCGTACTATTATGCGGCGCCGAAGGCGAAACCGAAGCTCTCGAGCCTCGACGAGGTCGATCCCGAGATCCTCGAGGTGTATAAGAAGCTCGGCATCCCGATCGAGGAGCAGAAGGTGCTGGCGGGGGTCGAGGGGGCGCGCAAGGTCGCGGTCGACGCGGTGTTCGACAGCGTCAGCGTCGCGACGACCTTCCGCGAGGAACTGAAGCGCGCGGGCGTGATCTTCCTGTCGATCTCGGAAGCGATCCGCGAATATCCCGAACTGGTGAAGAAGTGGCTCGGGCGTGTCGTGCCGATGCACGACAATTATTTCGCGACATTGAACTGCGCGGTCTTTTCGGACGGGACGTTCGTCTATGTGCCCGAGGGCGTGCGCTGCCCGATGGAGCTTTCGACCTATTTCCGTATCAACGCCGAGAATACGGGGCAATTCGAGCGGACACTGATCGTCGCCGACAAGGGCGCCTATGTCTCCTATCTCGAAGGCTGCACCGCGCCGATGCGCGACGAGAACCAGCTTCATGCCGCGGTGGTCGAACTGGTCGCGCTCGACGATGCCGAGATCAAGTACAGCACGGTCCAGAACTGGTATCCCGGCAACGCCGAGGGGCTGGGCGGCATCTATAATTTCGTGACCAAACGCGCGCTCTGTCAGGGCAAGCGCAGCAAGGTGTCATGGACGCAGGTCGAAACCGGATCGGCGATCACGTGGAAATATCCGAGCTGCGTATTGAACGGCGACGACAGCGTCGGCGAATTCTATTCGGTCGCAGTCACCAACAATTTCCAGCAGGCCGACACCGGCACCAAGATGATCCACAATGGCAAGCGCACCCGCTCGACCATCGTCAGCAAGGGGATCAGTGCGGGGAAGTCGAACAACACCTATCGCGGCATCGTGCGGGTGGCGCCAAATGCCGAGGGGGTGCGCAACTTCACCCAATGCGACAGCCTGTTGCTCGGCGACCAGTGCGGCGCCCACACCGTGCCCTACATCGAGGTCCGCAACCCGAGCGCAACCGTCGAGCATGAAGCGACGACGAGCAAGATCAGCGACGACCAGCTCTTCTATGCAATGCAGCGCGGGCTATCGCAGGAAGAAGCGGTCGCGCTCATCGTCAACGGCTTCGCCAAGGAAGTGCTGCAGCAATTGCCGATGGAGTTCGCGGTCGAGGCGCAAAAGCTGCTAGGGATCAGCCTCGAGGGAAGCGTCGGATGATGCCCCAAACTGAGACAATCTTCCGCGCCTGGTCCGACAACGACGCCAAAGATGGGCGCTTGTTAACTATAATTTCCTCCAGTCCGCATCCGGGGACATGGCGAAACGCCCCGCTGTCCTATTGTTTTCTTCAGTCCGATTCGGTCTGGAGGCAGCGCTATGGCACGCGGTTTGGAATTCAACTGGGCAGAGGCCGATCTGGTCGTACATCCGGTCCAGGCGATCGCCGCCTATCCTACGCAACAGGGCGTAGCCATCCGGCAGCAGAAGGGATCATCGGAACGCGGGGATCGCGACGACGTGATCACCATTCCGCACCATGCCATAAACCTGCTGATCCGGCGCCTGCAGCAATTGCAGAACACCAGCGTGATCAGTCTGGAAGAGGTTGGCAATTCCGAACTGGTGGAAATCTTCGCCGCCGAATAGGCGCCGCCGGGCTCGCCGCTAGCCTTTCTTTGAGCGCGACGTTGATTGCGGGCGCGGCATATGCGCAGCCCGCACCGGCCAGCGCGATGATGCTGGCTCAAGCCAACGACCGCTGCATGACGACCTACGCGGTCCGCATGACCAAGACCGATGCAGCCGACGATGCGATTTTTGCGGCCGCGACGGAGGGCTGCAAGGAACTGAAAACCCAGCTCTTCAGTGCGATCGACAAGGAATATCCGGTCGAGCAGGCCAGTGGCCTGAAGTCGCAGCTCGACGCGGCGGCAAAGCCGAACTTCATGACCTTATTGCAGAAGATGCGTACCGACCGCGTGCAACGCGGCGGAAATTGAACGGACATATGATGCTCAAAATCGAAAACCTCCACGCCACCGTCGCCGACAAGCCGATCCTGAAGGGTCTGTCGCTCAGCATTAATGCGGGCGAAATTCACGCAATCATGGGTCCCAACGGCGCGGGCAAGTCGACTTTGTCCTATGTTCTCGGCGGGCGGCCGGGGTATGAAGTCACCGAGGGTTCGGCGACCTTCGACGGACAGGATCTGCTCGATATGGACCCGCACGAGCGTGCCGCCGCCGGGCTGTTCCTGGGCTTCCAGTATCCGGTCGAAATCCCCGGCGTGTCGAACGTCCAGTTCCTGCGCGAAAGCCTGAACGCCCAGCGCAAGGCGCGTGGGCAAGAGCCGCTGTCGGGCGGCGATTTCCTGAAGCTGGCGCGCGAGAAGGCGGGGCTGCTCAGGATGGACATGGACATGCTCAAGCGTCCGGTGAACGTCGGCTTTTCGGGCGGCGAGAAGAAGCGCAACGAGATGGTCCAGATGGGCATCCTCGACCCCAAGCTCGCGATCCTCGACGAGACTGACAGTGGCCTCGACATCGACGCGCTGCGCGTCGTCGGCGACGGGATCAACGCGATCATGCGCCGCCCCGACAAGGCGGTGCTGCTGATCACGCATTATCAGCGCCTGCTCGACTATGTGCAGCCCGATTTCGTGCATGTTCTAGCCGCAGGGCGCATCGTCAAATCGGGCGGCCCCGAACTGGCGCTCGAGCTCGAACGCGAAGGCTATGCGGAGATCGCGGCGTGATCATTCCCCTGCGCCTTCCCTTCCATCGTCATGCCGGACTTGATCCGGCATCCATGACCGCGTGGGCCCCGGATCAAGTCCGGGGTGACGACGTGTGGGAGGTCGTGGTTTGACGATCGCCACACTTCCCACCCGGCGCGACGAAGCCTGGCGCTATAGCGATATCGACGCGGTGACCGCGGCGTGGCCGCTGCCCGCACCCGAGAGCATCATCGTGCCCGCGGGCGGTAAATTTGCCCGCGCGATCGTGCAGGACGCCGGCGACATCCGCCAGATTGAACTGGTGCTCGGCAAGAGTGCGGTCGCTCATTTGCATGTTCTCAACATCGGCGGCGCCTATGGCCGTGTCGAACTCGCAGTGACGCTGCACGAAGGCGCCGACTTCAGGTTCGGGGCGGCGCAGATCGGCGGCGGCGAGCAGAATCTCGAAATCGTCACCACCGTCACCCACGCCGAACCCGGCGCGACGTCGCGGCAAGTCGTGCGGTCGGTCTTGGGCGGCACCGCCACCGGCACCTACCTCGGCAAGGTCGCTGTCGCGCGCGATGCGCAGCAAACCGACAGCGAACAGGATGTGAAGGCGATGCTGCTCGACCGCAGCGCGACCGCCAACGCCAAGCCCGAACTCGAAATCTTCGCCGACGATGTGAAATGCGCGCATGGCTGCGCGATCGGCGAACTCGATGCGATGAGCCTCTATTATCTCCAGTCGCGCGGCCTGCCACCCGCCGAGGCAAAGAAGATCCTGCTGCAGGCCTTTGTCGCGGGCGTGTTCGACGGCGCGGAAGATGAGGAGCGGTTGCAGGCGCTTGCGCTCGCGAAGCTGGGAGAGCTGGTATGACCACCACGACCGCCCTCCGCACCTTCCCCGACGTCCGCGCCGACTTTCCCGGTCTGCCCCCCGGCTGGCACTATCTCGACACCGCCGCGACCGCGCAAAAGCCGCAGGCGGTGATCGACGCCACTGTCAACGCGATGGGCCGCGACTATGCGACGGTGCATCGCGGCGTCTACGCGCGATCGGCCGATATGACCCTCGCTTATGAAGCGGCGCGGCGGCGGATCGCGGCCTTCATCGGCGCGCGCGAGAACGACGTGACCTTCGTGCGCGGCGCGACCGAGGCGACCAACCTTGTCGCCTACTCGCACCCGAGGAAGGGCCGCGTGCTGCTGTCGATGCTGGAGCATCACAGCAATATCGTGCCCTGGCAGCTGGCCGGCTGGCAGGTCGACGTCTGCCCGCTGACCGCCGACGGCTGTATCGATCTCGACGCCGCCGAGCAGCTGCTCACGCCTGAACACACGATGGTCGCCTTTGCGCATGTGTCGAACGTGCTCGGCAGTCCGCTCGACGTCGCGCGCGCCGCCGAGATCGCGCGCCGCGTCGGGGCCGAGCTGCTGATCGACGGCTGCCAGGCCGTGCCGCGGCTGCCTGTGGATGTCGCGGCGCTCGGCTGCGACTATTATGTCTTCTCGGGCCACAAACTCTATGGCCCCACCGGTATCGGCGTTTTGTGGAGCGATAAGCTCGATACGCTGCCACCTTGGCAGGGCGGCGGGTCGATGATCGACCGCGTTAGCTTTGAACGCACGACCTACGCCCCCGCCCCTACACGGTTCGAGGCCGGCACGCCGGCGATCATCGAGGCGATCGGGCTCGCGGCGGCCGTCGACTATGTCGAAGCGATTGGGATCGACGCGATCCACGCCCACGAGATCGCCTTGGTGACGAGCCTGCGCGAACAGCTCGCGCGCAAGAACAGCATCATGCTTTTCGGCCCCGAAGACAGCGCTGGAATCGTGAGCTTTTCGATGGCGGGGGTTCATCCGCACGACATCGGCACTATCTTGGACGAGAGCGGGGTCGCGATCCGCGCCGGGCACCATTGCGCGCAGCCGCTGATGGAGCATCTGGGGGTGCCCGCGACCGCGCGCGCAAGTTTTGGCGTTTACAGCAATCAGGACGATGTGGCGGCGCTGGTCGATGGCCTCGCCCGCGTCGAGAGGATTTTCGGATGAGCGAGGATCGCATGATCAAGATCGAGGAAGTCACGAGCGTCGAGGCGCCGCCGAAGGCGCGCGTCGAGGATGTCGAGACGGCTCCCGAAAAGCTGGAGCGCAAGCGCGACTATCTGGAAGGCTTCCTGGCGGCCAAGCCCGCGGCGGTCGAGCCCGGCGCGGTTGGCGGCGATTTGTACGAGGCCGTGATCAACGCGCTGAAGGACATCTACGACCCGGAAATTCCGGTAAACATCTACGACCTTGGCCTCATCTACAATGTCGAGATCGACGAGGGGCATGTCATGGTCACGATGACGCTGACGACGCCGCATTGCCCGGTCGCCGAATCGATGCCCGCCGAGGTCGAACTGCGCGTCGGCGCGGTGCCGGGGGTCGGCGATGCCGAGGTCAATCTGGTCTGGGATCCGCCGTGGTCGCCGCAGAATATGAGCGACGAAGCGCGCCTCGAACTGGGAATGCTGTGATGACCGAAACGAAAACCCGTGCGCGCCCCGCTGCGGTGACGCTTACAGCCGGCGCCGAAGAGCGCATCGCAAAGCTGATGGCGTCCGCTCCCGATGGAGCGATCGGCGTCCGCCTGTCCACCCCGCGTCGCGGCTGCTCGGGGCTCGCTTACTCGGTCGACTATGTCACCGAAGAGCAGAAATTCGACGAGAAGATCGAGACCCCCGGCGGCATTTTCTACATCGACGGCGCGTCGGTGCTCTACCTGATCGGCAGTACGATGGACTGGGTCGAGGATGATTTCGCCGCCGGCTTCGTGTTCGAAAATCCGAACGCCAAGGGCGCGTGCGGCTGCGGCGAGAGCTTTACCGTCTAACTAGCGGCAGATCGACCAACCCGCCGTCCGCACCGCCATATCGAGGTGGAAATGATCGGCGTGCGCCGCATTATGGTCCGGTGACAGCACCGTAGAGAACAGGTCGCACGATCCGTCGCGGACCTCGTGCAGGAATTCGCTGCGCTTGTCGCCTGGCGCCCAGTCGTTGATCAGCGAAATGCGCGTCCCGTCGGCAAGAACGAAAGCCGAAATGTCGATCGCATTGGCGGTCGAATGCTCGCTCTGAGCCTCGCGGCCCGCGATCTTGCGGCAATTGTAGCTGCCGAGATTTTCGAGTTCGGCGACATTCTGCCCGAAATATTTCCGCGCCGCGGGTTGCACGACGTCGCGCGTCCAGAGCGCCATCGCCGCGGTCACGGCGCAGCCAGGCGCGGCATTGGCCGGGCGCATGGTGGGCACAAGAGCGTTGCCGGTCAGGACCATCCGCTGGGTCGCGCGGCACCGCCCCGTCCCGACGACAGGCCGTCTCTCATAGCCTGCCTTCGCCCGGTCGAAGGCAGCGAAGCAGGCGGCATCGTCACCCGCAAAGTTCATCAGCTTGCGGTGCGTCGCCCAGCCCTGCGGATGCTCGAATTCGAAACCTGCGCCCGGGAAATGCTCGGGATGCGCGCGCACCCACTGCATGACGCGGATTGCGCCGATCGCCAGCACGACGGCGATGGCGAACCAGATCAGGTAGGCGCGCAGGCTTTTCATTCGTCCCAGATGGCGCGCGGCGCGCCAACGGGCAAGTTCAGAGCGGTTCGAACGTCACCGTCAGCCCGTCCTTCGGACGCGGGATGGGGAGCATCTGCCACTCGGGAGCGTAACCGTCACGCACCACGATGCGATGCGTTGTCACGACATGGTGAAAGAAGATTTTCGCCTGCATGTACGCGAAGTGCAACCCCAGACACATATGCGCGCCGCCGCCGAAGGGCACCCATGCATATTTGTGCCGCTCGCGCGTTGCCTCGGGTGCGAAGCGCATCGGGTCGAACTTTTCGGGTTCGGGCCAATGCTCCTCCATCATATGCGTGAAGGCCGGACTGACCCCGACCGACGTACCCGCCGGGATACGATAGCCGCCATATTCGAAATCCTTTAGCGCGCGGCGCGGGAAGCTTGGCACTGGGGGGACGAGACGAAGCGACTCCTTGAACGCCCATTCGGTCAATTCCAGCTCGCCGAGGACGTTATGCCCGACCCCCTCGCCCGCCGGCGCGACGCTCAGCATCTCCTCGCGCAGCCGGTCCTGCCACTCGGGATGTTTCGCGAGCTGGTACACCATCGTGGTGATCGAGCTGGTGATCGTGTCGTGCGCCGCCATCATCAGGAAATTCATATGATCGACGATCGCACCGGTCGTGAGATATTCGCCGTCATCGTCCCTCGCGCGGCAGATCTGGCTGAAGATATCCTCGCCCGCGCCGTCACGGCGCTCCGGCACCATCTTGCCGAAATAGTCGACGAGATAGGCGCGTCCCTTCACGCCGCGGCCCATCGCGGTGAAGGGCAGCGGACGGCGCACGACCCCGATCGACGCCTGCACCATGTCGACGAAGGCCTTGTTGACCTTGTCCGCCTCCGGCCCCCACGGGATGCCGAGGAAGCTGGTCGCGGCAAGGTCGAGCGTCAGCTCCTTGATCGCAGGGTAGAATTTGAAGGTCTTGCCGCTCCATTCGGCGACGCGGTCGCGGATTCCTTCGTTCAGCGAATCGGCATAGTGCCGCATCGGCTCGGGTTTGAAGGCGACCGACAAAACCTTGCGGTCGGCGCGATGCTTCTCGAAGTCCATCAACATCAGTCCGCGCGGGAAGAGCAGGTTGAGTACCGGTCCCCACCCCTGTTCGGACGAGAAAATCTTCTCGCGGTCGAACATCACCAGTTCGTTCGCTTCGGGTCCATGCAGCGCAACGCTGCGCCCGCCGAAGCTGTTGTTGCGATAGACGCGGCCATATTTGCCGACCATGCGCCGCGTGAACGAGGGATAATCGCGAAGTTGTTCGAGCGTGTTGCCGATCACCGGCATCCCGTCCTCGCCCGGTATATGGTCGAGCGCGGCGTCGGGATTGCGCGGCAGCCAGTGCGCGGTGTCGGGACCGAAGCGGCCTTCGGACCAGTTGAACTTCGCTGGGGCGTTCATGGAAAACCTCGTCCGTCGTTGCGATTGGCGGCAAGCTATCGAACTACTGACATTGATGCAAGTAGCGCGCGTCGCAGCGCCCGGACTCCATTCACCGCAAATTCAACTCGACTCGCGCAATCTCGCGGCAAGATGACGGGTCGCATCCGTTTGACCCTCAAAGGATAAAGTCATGGCCAAGGCATTCCGACGCTCCCTCGCTATGACGCTTGGCGCGCTTGCCACGACCGCGCTCGGCGGCTGCTATTATGGCGATGTGTACGGCAGCAGCTACGCCTCGGGTGGTGACTGCGCCTCGCGCTATGGCGCCGACTATTACGATTATGACGGTTATGCCTATGACGACGGCTATGGCTATGACTGCTATGACGCGTCGGACTATGGCGGCGGCTTCGCGCAGATCGGCTACGGCGGCGGCTGGTACGACAATTATTATTATCCGGGCTACGGCCTCTGGCTCTTCGACAGCTATCGCAACCGCTATCCGCTGCGCGGCCAGTATCTGAAATACTGGGGCGGACGGCGCGCGTGGTGGAAGCATCATGGCGGCCATGGCGACGGCAACTGGAACCGTCCGGGCCGCGGTGACGACGACGGTCGTCCCGGACGTCCTGGCGGCTGGAACGGCCATCCCGGCAGCGATGGCCAGCACGGCCCGCGTCCCGGCTGGGGCAACGGCGGCCAAGGCGGCAATCCGCCGACCACGACCAATCCCGTTCGCCCCGGTGGCGGCCCCTCGGCCGTCCGCCCGCGCCCGCCGCGCGGCGAAGGCGGCAGCTATGTCCGCCCGCGTCCGGCGCCGCCGGTGGCGCAAGGCGAGGCGACGACGGAACGGCCAGCCGGTGCGCAACGCCCGGTGCGGACATGGTCGCCGCGGCAGGGTGGCGGCACGCCGCGCGGCCCCGAGGCGGTCCGGCCGCGCCCTGCTCCCTCGATCGACCGGCCGGCTGCGGTGCGACCACAGGCCGCGCCGCCGTCCGCGGCGCCGCGCAACACGCCGCCCGCGCAGCGGCAGGCCCCGGCGCCCGAACGGTCGCAGCGGTTCGAGCGGTCGATCACCCCTGACAAGGACTGACGCGGCGCGTCAGGCATCGGCGGGCGGCGTCCGCTTGTCGGCGACCATATCCTCCTGAAGTTCGAGCCCGCGCGCGCCGTGGTGGGCGGTGTGCGCGGGGGCGTGCGGCCGCTCCTCGAAGGCGGGGTCCGGTTCTTCCAGCATCCCTTCCCATTTGGTGATGACGCTGGTCGCGACCGCGTTGCCCACGACATTGGTCGCGGTGCGCCCCATGTCGAGGAAATGGTCGATCGCGAAAACGAGCGCGACACCCTCGACCGGCAGGTCGAACATCGCAAGCGTCGCGGTGATGACGACGAGGCTGGCGCGCGGCACCGCCGCGATCCCCTTCGACGACACCATCAGGGTCAGCAGGATCAGGATCTGTGTCGCGATCGGTATGTCGATGTCATAAGCCTGCGCGATGAAGATCGTCGCGAAGCTGGCGTACATCATCGACCCGTCGAGATTGAAGCTGTAGCCGAGCGGCAGCACGAAGCCCGAGATCCGGCGCGGCACGCCGAAGCGGTCGAGCTGTTCGAACAGTTTCGGCATCGCCGCTTCCGACGAGGCGGTCGAAAAAGCGATCAGCAGCGGCTCGCGGACGTAGCGGACAAGCTGGACGATCCGCCTGCCGAGGAACAGCGCGCCGACGCCGAGCAGGATCACCCACAGCAGGACAAGCGAGATGTAGAATTCGGTCAGCAGCTCGGCGTAAGTGGCGAGGATGCCGAGGCCATATTGCGCGACCACCTTGGCCAGCGCCCCGAACACCGCGAACGGCGCAAGACGCATGACATAGCCGGTGATCTGGAGCATCAGTTCGGCGAGCGCCTCGGCGCCGCGGACGAGCGGCTTGCCCTTTTCGCCCAGCGCCGACAGGCCGACGCCCGCGAACAGCGCGAAGACGAGGATCTGGAGGACATTGTTCTCCGCCATCGCCTGGATGACATTCTTCGGGAAGATATGCTCGATGAACTCGAACATATCGAGCTTCTTGACCTCGCCGACCTCCGCCGACGAATGCGCGCCGACCGCGAGATGCAGACCGGCGCCGGGCTCGAGCAAATTGACCATGATCAGCCCGAGGCTGATCGAGATCAGGCTGGCAAGGATGAACCATGCGATCGCGCGGGTGCCGATGCGCCCGAGCGCCGAACTGTCGCCCATATGCGCGATGCCGGCGATGAGCGTGCCGAGGATCAGCGGCGCGACGAGCATCTTGATGAGGTTGAGGAAGATGGTGGCGAGGGTACCGAACCCCTTCAGCCAATATTCGAATTCCACGCTGTCCGCGGGCACGAAGCTCCGCACCAGAAAGCCGACGATGATCCCGAGGACCATGCCGAGCAAGATGTACAAAGTGAGGCGACGTGCCATCCAGAACTCCCCTGTCCCGCTGGTGCGGGCATTTCATCGTGCGGGGGTAACAGGCTGGTCGGCGGGGGGCAATCTCAGGTCAGGAAAAACACGATCGCGAAGCAGCTGGACACGCCGGTGATGATATTCAACGGCACACCGATCTTCACGAAATCGACGAAGCGATAATCGCCTGCGGCATAAACGATCGTGTTCGTCTGATAGCCGATCGGGGTCGCGAAACAGGCCGACGCACCGATCATCAGCGCGATAACCAACGGACGGGGATCGACGCCAAGCTCTGACGCCATTGCCAATGTCACGGGCGTCATCAAGGCTGCGACCGCATTGTTGCTGAGCAGTTCCGACAGGATCAGGGCGAAGAAGTAGATGCCGAATACCAGCACCCACGCCGGCTGTCCGGCAAGCATCGGCTGCGCCCAGCCGACCATCATCGCCACGGCCCCGCTCTGCTCGAGCGCCAGCCCGACGGCGAGCATCGCGAAGATCAGGATCAGCACATCGCCGTCGATCGTCCCCCACGCCTCCTCGCTGTCGATGCAGCGCGTCACCAGGATGACGCCGATGGCAATGATCGCGGCCACCCCGATCGACATGATATCCAGCGCCGCGAGCGCGACGACCGATGCCATGCACAGGATCGCGATCCACGCCTTGCCCCGGCGAAAGGCGCGAACCTTCGCGAGGTCCGCGCCGATGAGGTGCGGATTGTCGCGCAGCGCCTCGACCTCGCGCGGCCCGGCCGCGACGAGCAGGCGGTCGGCGGGGCGGATGCGGACGCTGGCGAGGTCGGGGCCGGGTTCGTGCGCCGGACGGTCGAGTCCGATGATCCGCGCGCGAATCTTTTGGAGGAACGGGATATCGATCAGCCGCTGACCGATCGCCGGATGGTTCGATGCGATCATCGTTTCGACGACGAGGTCGCCTTCGGCACGCTCCCCCCCGCCGATCCCGAGGCCGAAGCGCCCCTGCTCGCGCCAGGTCATGAGCGTCGCGCCGTCGACGCGGACGATCAGCCGGTCGCCCGCGGCCAGAATCCAGCTGTCGAGGTCGGCGCCGCGCACGACCACGGTGCCCCGGCGCACGCCGACGATACGGCCCGAGCGCGGCAGGTCGCGGAACGCTTCGACCGTCATGGCGACGAGATCGTCGTCCTCGCTCAAGACGAGTTCGGTCAGATATTGGTGCGCATCATGCGTCCCCGCGGGCCCGCTTATCGGCTTATCCGAGGGCAACAGCCACCACATCAGCGCAAGGCCGATCATGCCCGACGCCGCGGTGACGAGGCCGATGGGGGTGATCTCGAAAATGCCGAAACGCTCCATCCCCGCCTGCCGCACGATGCCGTCGACCACGAGGTTGGTCGAGGTGCCGATCAAGGTCAGCGTGCCGCCCAGCACCGCAACGATCGACAGCGGCATCAGCAGCTTTTTTGCGCTCACCCCCGTTACCTCGGCAAGTTTCAGCACGATCGGGATCAGGACGACGACGACCGGGGTGTTGTTGAGGAAGGCCGAGGCGACAAGCGCCCCGACGAGCACTTCGACGATGGCGAGGCGCGGGTGTTTTTCGGCGCGCTTCATGATCGCGTCGGCGACGCGCTGGATCACGCCGGTGCGGATGAGCGCGCCCGACAGCACGAACATCGCGCCGATGACGATCGGCGCCGAATTGGAAAAGACCGAATAGAGTCCGTCGGCATCGAGGATGCCGAGCGCGAGATAAGTGCAGGCGCCAAGGATCGCGATGACCGTCGCGGGCAGGCGCTCCATCAGGAAGCCGACAAAAATGCCGGCCAATACGAGCAGCGAAATGACCGCCTGATGCGCTTCGATAAAGGCCCTCAGCGCCTCTATCATGTCAGCCGTTCTGCGCCCTGTGCAGCAGCTTGTGGTCGGCGAGGACGAGCGCCATCATCGCCTCGACCACCGGCGCGCCGCGGATGCCGACGCAAGGATCGTGTCGCCCCTTGGTGACGATGTCGGCCGCCTCGCCCGCCTTGTTGATCGTCGGCACGGGGGTGAGGATCGAGCTGGTCGGCTTGAAGGCGACGCGCACGACCACCGGCTGTCCGGTCGAGATGCCGCCCGCGATGCCACCGGCATTGTTCGACAGGAAATCGGGGCGGTTGCTGCCGTCGCTCGCGGGGCGCATCGGGTCGGCGTTTTCCTCGCCGCGCAGGCGCGCCGCCTGGAATCCCGCCCCGATCTCGACTCCTTTGACGGCGTTGATGCCCATCATCGCGGCGGCGAGGTCGCTGTCGAGCTTGGCATAGATCGGCGCGCCCCAGCCGGCGGGCACCCCGCTCGCGGCGCATTCGATCACCGCGCCGAGCGAGCTGCCGGCCTTGCGCGCGGCGTCCATCAACCCTTCCCAGCGCTGCGCGGCGGCAGGATCGGGACAGAAAAAGGGATTGCGATCAATTTCTTCGAGGTCGAAGTTCGCAGGATCGATCGTATCGCCGCCGATCTCGGCGACCCAGGCGTGGATCTGCACCTCGGGAATGATCAGCCGCGCGACCCCGCCCGCCGCGACGCGCGCCGCGGTCTCGCGCGCGCTCGACCGGCCGCCGCCGCGATAGTCGCGGATGCCGTATTTCGCGTCATAGCTATAGTCGGCGTGGCCGGGGCGGTAAGCCTGCGCGATCTCGCCATAATCCTTCGAGCGCTGATCGACATTTTCGATCATCAGGCTGATCGGCGTACCCGTCGTCTTACCCTCGAAGGTGCCTGACAGGATGCGCACCTGATCGGGTTCCTGCCGCTGCGTCGTGTGGCGCGACTGGCCGGGGCGACGCTTGTCGAGGAAAGGCTGGATGTCGCCTTCGGACAACGACAGCCGCGGCGGGCAACCGTCGACGACGGCCCCGAGCGCGGGCCCGTGGCTCTCGCCCCAGGTTGTGAATCGCAGGACGCGTCCGAAGCTGTTGAAACTCATGTCCCTACCCCAAGCGGCCGAATGCGGGTGCGTAATTCGCGCGGCCGCATTGCGGCCAATCGGCGCCGCTGTCCAGCATCATCGCCATGAAATGCGGCCCCGCAAAGGGCGATGCGAAACGCGCTGCGAGGTCGGGCGAATAGCCGAAACGCGGGTAATAAGATTCGTGACCGAGGACGAAGCTGATCTGCACACCCTGTTTGCGCAGATCATCGAGCGCGGCGCGGATCAGCGCATCGCCGATCCCCTGCCCTTGGTGATCCGGCGCGACCGACACTGGCGCAAGTCCGGCCGCCGACAGCGCCGCGCCGTCGGCCGCGACATCCATCCGGCTGAGCAGAACATGTCCGACGATTGCGCCGTCGCGCTCGGCGACGAGTGACGTCAACACGTCACCATCGGCCCCGAGCATCCGCACCAGCCCCGCCTCGCCCTGATGCCCGAATCCGGTGCCGGCAAAGGCCGCGCGGATCACCGCGTCGATCGCGTCGCCATCCGCCGCCGTCGCGGCACGGATGGCGATGCCGTCAGGCAAGCGCAATGTCCGGCGCGTCTTCCTGCTTCATGCCGACGGTGTGATAACCGGCGTCGACATGGTGCGTTTCGCCCGTCACGCCCGCCGCCAGGTCGCTGAGCAGGTACAGCGCCGAGCCGCCGACGTCGTCGATCGTGACGTTGCGGCGCAGCGGCGCGTTATATTCGTTCCATTTCAGGATCAGGCGGAAATCGCCGATGCCCGAGGCGGCGAGCGTCTTGATCGGGCCGGCCGAAATCGCGTTCACGCGGACGCCCTGCGGACCATAGTCGTTGGCGAGATATTTGACACTGGTCTCGAGCGCCGACTTGGCGACGCCCATGACGTTGTAATGCGGGATCACCTTCTCGGCGCCATAATAGCTGAGCGTCAGCAGCGAGCCGCCGCCGGTGCCCGTTTCGGGATCGAAGGGCGTCATCATCGCCGCCGCGCGCTTGGCGACCGCGGTGAAGCTGTAGACGCTGATGTTCATCGTCATCAGGAAGTCGTCGAGCGTCACGTCGGCATAATGGCCCCGCAGCGCTTCCTTGTTGGTGTAGCCGATGGCATGGACGACGAAGTCGATCGTCGGCCAGCGCGCTGCCAGCGTTGCGAAAGCCGCGTCGAGATTGTCCATATCGGCGACGTCGCAATCGAGCAGGAAATCGCAGCCGAGTTGCTCGGCGAGCGGCTTCACCCGCTTTTCCATCACCTCGCCCTGATAGGAAATCGCCAGCTCGGCGCCATGGGCGTGCAGCGCCTTGGCAATGCCCCAGGCGAGCGACTTGTCGTTCGCGAGACCCATGATCAGCCCGCGCTTGCCCTTCATCAGACCCGTCATTTTTCTTCTCCGGCCTTTTTGTCTTGGATAATCACATCGTCCGCGCGCCCAATAGCGTCGTGGCCCAAATCCTCAACCTCGACGAGCGCGGCATTCAGTTCGGCGCCGATCACCATACCCAATCCGACGAGGTAGAAAAAGAACAGCGCGATCATCACGCCCGCAAGGCTGCCGTAGGTCGCGTCATAGCGAAACAGGCCGGCAAGCAGCGGAGGCAATGCCAGCGTGACCGCGATCCACCAGAGCGTCGTGAACAGCGCGCCCGGCCATTTGGGGAATTGCCGGGTGCGGTACTTGGACGGGGTCAGCGAATAAAAGAGCAGGTAGATCGCAACGAACAGGCCAAAGCCCGACACCCCGCGCGAAATGGCGACCACGCCCGCCGACTGATAGGCGGGCGGCAGGACACGCTCGACGAACTGCTCGATGCCCACGATCAGCACCTGCATGCTGAACGAGATGAGCATCAGCACGACCGCGCCCGAGATGATGCCGATCGAGATCAGGCGGTAGTGAAAGAAGCCGCGCGAGAAATGCGTGCCATAGGCGCGGCGCAATATGTCGCGCATCGTTTCGATGAAGCTGCCCACGGTCCACAAGGCGACTAGCGCGCCGAGCCAGAGGAACAGCCCGGTGCGCGCGGTCATCACCTCGCGGATCGGGCCTTCCAGCGCCCGCGCCACCGTCGGCGGCATCACCGAGAACACCGCCTCGATTGCGCGCTCGCCGCCGAAACTACCGCCCAGAACGCTCAGCACCGCAGCGAGCAGGATGAAGAAGGGGAAGAGAGCGATCAGCGCGAGATAGGCGAGATTGCCCGCGTGGATGAAGCCGTCGGTGTACGTGCCGACGACAACCCGGCGAAGCACGTGAAATACGCGCGTTCCCGGCCCCAGCGTCTCGCGCCCGCGCTCGATGACCCCCTGCGCCCGCGCGCGCAGGTGCGTGCGCTTCGCGCGCTCGGCGCGGGCTTCGGGCGAGTGGGGCGAATGCCCCTCGGCAAGAAATTCCTGGCCGACTTCCTCGGCCACTTCGCGCTCAAGCGCGGCAGCGGCATTTTCCTGTCTGCGATCAGCCACGCATCACACGCCAAGATCCGCTCGCACCGCGCGGCCGTCGGTCCACCCCTCCAACGCCTTCGCAAGATCGGTATCGTTCGCGGGCAGGTCGACCATCAGCCGTACGAGCTGGTCGCCGCGCCCGCCGCCCTTCCGGCTGAAACCCTTGCCCTTGAGGCGCATGACCTTGCCCGAGGTCGAACCGGCTGGAATCGACAGCATCACCGGCCCGTCAACGGTCGGCACCTTGATCTTCGCGCCCCTGACCGCCTCGTTCAGCGTGACCGGCAGGTCGAGACGGATATTGTCGCCGTCGCGTTCGAAGAAGGGGTGATCCTTGACCGCGATGGTGACGATGCCGTCGCCGTTGCCGCCGGGTCCCGGCTGTCCTTTGCCCGCAAGCCGCATCTGCGTGCCCGTCTCGACCCCGGCAGGCAGCTTGAGGTCGATCGTCTTGCCGTCCGACAGCGTGATCCGCTGCATGGCCAGGGTCGCGGCGTCGATGAAAGGGACCGACAGCCGATAGCCGACGTTCGCGCCCTTCGCGGGCGGTGCGCTGTGGCCGCCGAAGCCGAACGGCCCGCCGCCACCGCGGCCGCCGAACAGTCCCTCGAAAATATCTCCGAAATCGGCGCCGTCGCCGCCGAACCCACCGAAACCGCCCTGTGGCTGGCCGCGCGGATCGCCACGAAACCCGCCGCCGCCGAAGCCGAAGGGCATCGCGGGGTTGCCCTCCGAATCGATTTCGCCGCGGTCGAACTGCGCGCGCTTCGTCTTGTCGGACAACAGATCATAGGCCTTGGTCACGTCGGAAAATTTTTCCGCCGCCTTCGGATTGTCCTTGTTCCGGTCGGGGTGCAGTTCCTTGGCGAGTTTGCGGTACGCGGACTTGACCTCCGCCTCGGTCGCGCTCTTCGATATGCCAAGGGTTGAATAAGGGTCTGCCATCTGTCGTCAATAGCCCGATAAGTGACCGGCCGTGAAGGCCCATTAGCGGGCGATGTGGGAACATTGCGCGAAACGGTCAAGGCCGCCGCTTTCGCTCGACCATCGCTCCGCCCCGCATTATGACGCGCGCATGACCGACGATCCCTTTGCGCTGTTCGACACCTGGTTCACGGAAGCCCGCGCGAGCGAGCCCAACGACGGCAATGCCATGGCACTGGCGACGAGCACGCCCGACGGGCGGCCTTCGGTGCGGATGGTGCTGCTGAAAGGCCACGGCCCCGACGGCTTCGTCTTTTACACCAACCTCGACAGCCGCAAGGGCGGCGAACTCGCCGCGAACGCGCACGTTGCGCTGCTCTTCCACTGGAAATCGTTGCGGCGGCAAATCCGAATCGAGGGCATGGTCACGCCGGTCGACGATGTCACCGCCGACGCCTATTTCGCTACGCGCAGCCGCGACAGCCAGCTTGGCGCCTGGGCGAGCGACCAGTCGCGCCCGCTCGATAGCCGCGAGACCTTCGAGGCGCGCTTCGCAGAAATGCAGGCGCGGTTCGAGGGGCAGGACGTGCCGCGCCCGCCGCGCTGGTCGGGATGGCGGGTCACGCCCGAACGGATCGAATTCTGGCAGGACCGCGAACATCGCCTTCACGAGCGTAACCTCTATGTCCGCAGCGGCGAAGGATGGACGAAAGGGCTTCTCTACCCATGACCGCGCTGCGTTCTTTCCCGATCACCCGCGTCGACGCCTTTGCCGACCGGCCCTTTACCGGCAATCCCGCCGCGGTGATGCCGCTCGATGAATGGCTCGGCGACGATCTGCTGCAGGCAATGGCGGCCGAGAATAATCTTGCCGAAACCGCGTTCCTCGTCCCCGACGACAGCGGCGAGGCCGATTACGAGTTGCGCTGGTTCACCCCGACGCTCGAGGTCGCGCTGTGCGGCCATGCGACGCTTGCCAGCGGGCATGTCCTGCTATCGGCCGCGCAATGGCGGAATGAAATGCGCTTCCGCACGCGCAAGGCAGGCATATTGCAGGTCACACGAAGCGGCGACGACGATGCCTATCTGATGAGGCTCCCGGCCTATCGCGCGACTGCCAGGCCGCTACCCGACGTCGCGCGCGCCATGGGCGGCGATGTCGTCGAGACGCAGTGGCACGATAGCGGCTATGCGCTGATCGTCTATCACAGCGCCGAGGAAGTCCGCGCGCTGACGCCCGATCTCGCGGCGCTGAGCAAGGGCGACATCCTCTATATCGCGACCGCACCCGGCACCGGAGACCCGTCGGGCGCCGACGTCGTCAGCCGCGCCTTCGCGCCCGGCGCGGGGATTCCCGAAGATCCGGTGACCGGATCGGCGCACAGCGTACTCGCGCCCTATTGGACGACGCGCCTCGGCCGCGATCATTTCGCGGCCTACCAGGCGAGCGCGCGCGGCGGGCATGTGGGGTGCCGCCTGGTGGACGATCGGGTCGAACTTTCGGGGCGCTGCGTGACGACGCTGGCGGGGGAGTTCCTGCTGTAGGTTCTGGCGGGAGCCTCCGCTTTGGTGTGGGGAGCTGGCGCCGCCCCTCAGTTCTCGTCATGCTGGCTCAGCGATGGCTTCGCTGTTTCAGCATCGATGGACTAAGCTCGAATTTGACGCGGTGCCGAAGGAAACGTGGGCCAATGATCCTGAAACAAGTTCGGGATGACGATGCCATAAATGTCGTGGTCCGGCCGAAAATCACCTCTCAGGGATAGTCAGGCACCTTCGGCATCCCCGGCAGCGGAATGAACTCCTCGGTGTCGCCGGGGACGAGCGGGAATTTGCGCTCCTTCCAGTCGCGCTTGGCCTCGCTGATGCGGTCGCGCGACGAACTGACGAAATTCCACCACAGATGGCGCGGGGTCGTGAAAGCCTCGCCGCCGAGCAGCATCACGCGCGCGTCGCTGTCGGCGTGCAATGTCATCGCCTGCCCCGGCTTCAGGATATAGAGGCTGTAGCGGTCGAGCGCCTCGTCATCGAGACGGGCGTCGCCCATCGCGACGAGCACCGCGCGTTCGTCGGCCTCGGCCTCGATCGGCAACGACGCCCCGGCGTTCATCAGGATGTCGGCATAGATCGTCGCGCTATGCTGCGTTGTCGGCGCCGTGACGCCCCACAGGCTGCCCATGATCACGCGCGCCGAAACCTGCCCGTCCTCGACGATCGGCAGATCCTCGGCGGCGACATGCTCGAACGCCGGATCGACCTCTTCCTTGCCGTCGGGCAGCGCAAGCCAGGTCTGCATGCCCGAGATCGGCGAACCGCTGGCGCGCTCTGCCGGCGGCGTGCGCTCCGAATGGACGATCCCGCGCCCGGCGGTCATCAGGTTGCACGCACCGGGACGGATCGTCGCATAGGTGCCGAGACTGTCGCGATGGTCGATCGCGCCCTCGAACAGATAGGTCAGCGTCGACAGGTTGATGTGCGGGTGCGGGCGCACATCCATCCCCTGCCCGATGTCGAAATGCGCCGGGCCGAACTGGTCGACGAATATGAACGGGCCGACCATCGTCCGTTCCTTGTTCGGCAAGGTCCGCCGCACGTCGAACGCGCCGATGTCGTGGGTCGAGGGAGTGATGATTGTGACCATCAGCCAAGCCTTTCCAGCGTCTTGCGGGTCTTTCCCGTCTCGACATTGCCGGTGTTCAAGGTCGAATTGGGTTCGAGCAGCAGCACCGAACACTCGCCGTCCAGCGCCTCGGGGCAATGTTCGACGCCGTGCGGGACGATGATGAACTCGCCGGGCTCGACGATGACGTCGCGGTCGCGCAACGCCATCTTCATGCGGCCGGCGACAACGAGGAAAAGCTCGTCCTCTTGCGTGTGGTGATGCCAGTCGAACTTGCCCTCGAGCTTGACCAGCTTGACCTGGAAGTCATTGATATCGCCGGCGACGCGCGGGTTCCAATGATCGTGGAAGCTGCCGAAGGCTTCGGCGAGATTGACCTTGTCGATTGTCACGGCGCGGGCGCCCGCAAGATTTTTTCCATTGCCTTTCCCTTCGCAAGTTCGTCGATCAGTTTGTCGAGATAGCGGATTTCGCGCATCAGGGGCTCGGCGATCTCTTCGACGCGGATGCCACAAACGAGGCCCTTGATCTGGTCGCGGGCGACATTCAGCGCTGGCGCGTCGCCGTAAAACGCCCTGAGGTCCGCCTTCGTCGCGATCTGCACCTCCAGTTCCTTCTGACTATAACCGGTGAGCCAGCGAATGATCTCATCAACCTCGGCCTTGGTGCGTCCCTTGCGCTCTGCCTTGGCGACATAGTGCGGATAGACGCTGGCAAAGCTGTAGCCGTAGATGCGATGCTCATCCATGACCGACCGTCCTATTCTCCCGGAGCCGTCGCCCTGATCGCGAGCGCGTGGACGCGCTGGCCGGGCAGGTCACCAAGCGCCTTGTTGACCGCACGCTGCCGCGCGACGCGGCTTTGGCCGGCGAAGCCCGCCCATTCGATCCTGAGACTGAAATGCGACTCGCCCGACCCGTCGTCGCCGGCGTGGCCATGATGATTCGCGCTATCGTTGCTGAGGGTGAATATGGCGTCGGGAAAGGCTGCGGCGAGCAGGCTTTCCATCTCTTGCTGTGCGGGGCCTTTGCTGCTCATGGGGTTGACCATAAGCCGTCCATCGCCAAATTATAAGACCTCCCGAAGGACAGGTTCCCACCCCCGTTTCCGAAAGCCCCTTGTGCCGTCTTCCGCCCGCTCCCCCCGATTCCACGGCCGCATTCCGCGCGACGCCCCCTGCGCCGTTCCCGGCTGCCGCGAAGCCGGCGAATTTCGCGCGCCGGTTTCCTCGCACCGCTCGCCCGACGGCCCCCCGCCTTACCGCTACCTCTGCCTCGACCATGTTCGCGAGTTCAACGCGGGCTATAATTTCTTCGAGGGCATGACGGCCGATCAGATCATGGCGGCCCAGTCGCCGACCGCGGGCTGGGAAACCGAAAGCCGCGCCTTCCGCCCCGCGGGCAGCGCCGACCTGCCGCCGCGCTGGGCCGATTTCAAGGATCCGATGGACGCCGTCGGCGCGCGGTTTCGTCAGAGGATGGACGAGGCGCGGCGCGAGGCGGCCGACCCGCGCTTCAACCGCGAGGAACATCGCGCGATGCAGTTGCTCGGCCTCAATCCGGATGCCGACCGCAGCGCGCTCCGCCGCCGCTACAGCGAGCTCGTCCGCAAATATCATCCCGACCGGAATGGCGGCGATCGGAGTTTCGAGGCGAGACTCGGCGAAGTCGTTGAGGCATATCAACTCCTCAGGAAGACGAAGGCTTTCGCATAGGGAGAGGATCGATGACGGATCTCGACGAAGCGCGGATCGAGGTCGTGCGTCGGCACATGGCGCTGGAAATCACGCACGACTGGGATGGCGTTATCGCCACGTTCGAGCATCCCCGCTACGAATTGCTCGGCCCTGGCACGATCTTCGATGGCGAGGCGGCGGTGCGTTCCTATTTCACCACCTCGCGCGAGCCCTTTCCCGATCAGGCGAATGAAGTAATTTCGATTGCTGCCGACGCCGACACTGACACGGTCCTCGTCGAGTTCTGGCTGACCGGCACGCACCTCGGCCCTTTGAAACTTGGCCTCCGGACGATCGAGCCCACAGGCAAGGCCTTTCGTATCCGCATGGCGGCCAGCTTCGAATTCGCGCCGAGCAGCGACAAGATCGTCTGCGAGCGCCCCTATTACGACCAGTCGGCGGTGATGAAGGCGCTCGGACTGCTGTGACGACGTCCCAATAAGGCGTTGCAAGGCGCAACCCATGACGATACCGCGGCGGCGAAGTCCCGCCCCGCGGCGACTCTCCCTGACTATCGTATCGCTGGACAAAGAACATGACCGACATCCCGAACAGCCTGCCCGACCACCACGGCTCGACGCTCCTCGCCGCGCCCGATACCGAGGTCGATGCACGCGAAATGTTCGGCGTCGACATCGACATGAAGATCCCGGCGTTCAGCGAAGCCGACGAGCGCGTCCCCGACCTCGACCCCGCCTATGTCTTCGACGGCGACACGACGCTAGCGATCCTGGCGGGCTTCAAGTTCAACCGCCGCGTCATGGTCCAGGGCTATCACGGCACCGGCAAGTCGACCCACATCGAACAGGTCGCGGCGCGGCTCAAATGGCCGTGCATCCGCGTCAACCTCGATGCGCATATCAGCCGCATCGACCTTGTGGGCCGCGACGCGATCGTGCTCAAGGACGGCCAGCAGGTCACCGAATTTCGCGAAGGCCTGCTCCCCTGGGCGCTGCAGACGCCGACCGCGCTCGTTTTCGACGAATATGACGCGGGTCGTCCCGACGTGATGTTCGTGATCCAGCGCGTGCTCGAGGCGGAGGGCAAGCTTACCCTGCTCGACCAGAACCGCGTGATCCGCCCGAACCCGCATTTCCGCCTGTTCGCGACCGCCAACACCGTCGGCCTCGGCGACACGAGCGGGCTCTATCACGGGACGCAGCAGATCAACCAGGGCCAGATGGACCGCTGGAACATCGTCGTCACGTTGAACTATCTGCCCGCCGCGACCGAAAGCGCGATCATCCTCGCCAAGGTTCCGGGCACCGACGATGCGACCGTCGCCAATATGGTGAAGGTCGCGGACCTGACCCGCCAGGGCTTCATCAACGGCGATATCTCGACCGTCATGTCGCCGCGCACCGTGATCAGCTGGGCGCAGAATGCGGCGATCTTCAACAATCTCGGCTTCGCCTTCCGCCTCTCGTTCCTCAACAAGTGCGACGAGGCCGAGCGGATGATCGTTGCCGAATATTACCAGCGCGTGTTCGGCGAGGATCTGCCCGAGGGGATCGTCGGCAAGTGATGCGTCCGCGCCACCTGATGGTGGCGGCCGCCGTGCTGGCGCTACCGGGCTGCATCTCGCCGGTCGGCTACGGCAAGGTTCGTCACGCCGACTATATCGCCGATCCGCGCTGCACCGCCCAGGCGGGCGCGACCATCGATGGCGAGGCGCTTCCGCTCTTCTTCGTCACGACGCGTCTTCCCGATTGCCGGACCGACGATGTCCGCCTGCTGAGTTACCGGGGCGACCGGGCACGCTACGGTCGTTTCGCGTCGCCGCTCCAAAGCGACGTGGGCGGCAAGACGAAGTTGCGCACGCCGATGGCGTTCCAGGACGAAGGCGACTGGTGGCGCGCGTTGCAGGCGGAGACCGACCGCCGGCAGGGGCGCGTCCTGCTCTATGTTCACGGCTATCGCGAGACGTTCGAGACCACGTCGAAGGACGCGGCGCAGATCGCGCGGATGACCGGCTTCGACGGCCCGATCGTCGAATATAGCTGGCCCTCGCAGGGCGAGGTGCTGAAATATGCGGTCGACGAAACCAACATGTATCACGACGTGCGGAATTTCCGCGATTTCCTGCGCAGCCTTGCCGACAAGCCGTGGGTGAAGGAGATCGTGATCGTCTCGCACTCGCTCGGTGCGCGACTGGTGATTCCCGCGATCGGGGCGGCCGACCGTCTGTCGCGCCGCGCCGAACGCACGGGGAATATCTCGAACATCATCCTCGCCTCGCCCGACGTCGACCGCGAAACATTCGAGCGCGACATCGGCGAAGAGGTGCTGGCACCCGACCGCGTCGCGCTCGGGCGGCGGATCACCGTCTATACCTCGCTGAAGGACAAGGCGCTGGCGCTGTCGCGGGCGCTTCACGGCTATCCGCGGCTCGGCTCGCCCTATTGCTTCGATCCGTTCCAGGCGGCGGACCTCAAGACGAAGGGTCTGCCCGAGCGCTGCTACCCCGCAGGGGTTCCGGGCCTGACCGTGATCGACACGACCGATGTATCGCGCGGAGCATCGGGGCACAGCAATTTCCTGCGCAGCGCGGTCGTGTGCCGCGATTTCATCGATGTTATTGCCGACAAGCCGGCACGGCCGCAGCGTGTCGCGACGCACCTCTCGCATGTCTTTCGCCTTGTTCCCGACCCCGCCGATCCCAAGCCCGACGACAATGCGGCGTGCAGCCGCACGCCCGGCGACGAAGAGGATTGAGCCGGGCGGTGCGCCTCCCTCTCTTCCTTCCATCGCAAAAGCTGGCTAGATTCGACTCGATATGGCAACCCAATCTCCCCTCGACGATCTGAAAGCCGCGCTGTCGAGCGTCGCGCGCGCGGTCACCCGCGACCCCGAGGTCGAGGTCGGTTTCACCGCCGACGCACCGGTGCAGATCGGCAAGGCGATCAAGGTGCCGACCCCGTCGCGCACCCTGCCGCGCGATCAGGTGGCCGAAGCGCGCGGTTTCGCCGACAGCTATGCGCTGCGAATGAAGCATCACAGCGACAAGATCCACAACGCCGCCCGCCCCGCCGAACCGCTCGCCGCCGCGGCTTTCGACGCGATGGAGCGCGCGCGGATCGAGGCGCTCGGCGCGCGCAACATGGCGGGGATGCGTCAGAATCTGTCTGCCTCGCTGACCATGCGGATGCGCAGCGATCCGATCAGCCGCGCACAGGCGAAGGATGATGTGCCGGTGTCGAGCGCGCTCGAACTGCTGCTGCGCGAGGCGCTGACCGGCGAGCAGGCGCCGCAGGGCACGGAGACCGGGCTGTCGCTGGTGCGCGAATGGATCACCAAGGAGGCGGGCCGCGACATCGACGCGCTGGCGATGCTGATCGACGATCAGGCCGCCTTTGCCGAAACCGCCAAGGTCGCGCTCCGTCATCTCGACCTCATCTATGGCGACGAGCCGATGGAGGAAGGAAGCGAGGATAGCGGCGAAGAGGATGAATCCGAGGCCGAGGAAAGCCAGGAGGAACAGGAAAGCGAAGACGGCGGCAGCGGCGAGAGCCAGGTCGACGCGCGCGCCGAGATGGCGGGCGATCAGGCCGACGATGGCGACAGCGACCCCGACGCGCAGGAAATGGAAGCCGACGGCGAGCCCGAGATGGGCGGCGAAGGCGACGAAGGGATGCTGCCCGTCCGTCCCAACCGCCTGCCGACCGACGTTCCCGATTTCAACTACGTACGCTTCACCGAAAAGCATGACGAGATCGTCGCCGCGACCGAACTCTGCGACGCCGACGAACTGGCGCGGCTGCGTGCCTATCTCGACCAGCAGATGACGCATCTGCAGGGTGCGGTGACCAAGCTCGCGAACCGCCTCCAGCGCCGTTTGATGGCGCAGCAGAACCGCGCGTGGGACTTCGACCAGGAGGAAGGCCAGCTCGACGCCGCCCGTCTCGCGCGCGTCGTCGTCTCGCCGGGCAGTTCGCTGTCGTACAAAATCGAGCGCGACACCGATTTCCGCGATACCGTTGTCACGCTGCTCATCGACAATTCGGGATCGATGCGCGGACGTCCGATCAGCATCGCGGCGATCAGCGCCGACATCCTTGCCCGCACGCTCGAGCGCTGCGGCGTGAAGACCGAAATTCTCGGTTTCACGACGCGCACCTGGAAGGGCGGGCAGAGCCGCGAGGACTGGCTCGCCGCCGGACGCCCGCCGCATCCCGGCCGCCTCAACGACCTTCGCCACATCATCTACAAGCCCGCCGACGAACCCTATCGCCGCGCGCGCAAGTCGCTCGGCCTGATGATGCGCGAAGGGTTGCTCAAGGAGAATATCGACGGCGAGGCACTGATGTGGGCGCACCACCGGATCATCAACCGTCCCGAAGAACGCCGCATCCTGATGGTGATTTCCGACGGCGCACCGGTTGACGACAGCACCTTGTCGGTGAACCACGGCGCCTATCTTGACCAGCACCTCCGCCAGGTGATTGAGTGGATCGAGAAAAAGTCGCCGGTCGAACTTTGCGCGATCGGCATCGGGCACGATGTCACGCGCTACTACAACCGCGCCGTCACGATCATGGACGCCGAGCAACTCGGCGGCACGATGGTCGAGCAGCTCGCAGGCCTGTTCGATATCGATTGACCGGGCGACTGCCCGAAACGAGTGGCCACGGGTGGGTGACAAGCCCTTATACCCTCGTTACAAACCTTGCCCGAAGCAGCAGGGACTCGCGGGGCTTACGACGGGAACCGCTGCATCATCATTGTGCTGAAGGGTCGCCGGCACGGACTGAGGACCGCACCATAGAGGGTGCCGGCTGAGGGGGCGACTGACCGTGAAAAAAGCATCCGATCTGTTCATCGAGTGCCTGGAGGAAGAAGGCGTCGAATATATCTTCGGCGTTCCGGGCGAAGAAAATCTCGACTTTCTCGACAGCCTCTCGCGCTCCAAGAAGATCAAGCTGATCCTGACCCGCCACGAACAGGGCGCGGGCTTCATGGCCGCAACCTATGGCCGCCACACCGGCAAGACCGGCGTCTGTCTCGCGACGCTCGGGCCGGGCGCAACCAACTTCGTCACCGCCGCCGCCTATGCGCAATTGGGCGGGATGCCGATGATGATGATCACCGGGCAGAAGCCGATCAAGAAATCGAAGCAGGGCCGCTTCCAGATCCTCGACGTCTGCTCGATGATGTCGCCGATCACCAAATATACGCACCAGATGGCGTCGTCGGACAATATCCCGAGCCGCGTGCGCGAAGCCTTCCGCCTCGCCGAGGAGGAGAAGCCCGGCGCGGTGCATATCGAACTGCCCGAGGATATCGCCGACGAGCATACCGACTCGACGCCGCTGAAGCGCAGCCACTCGCGCCGCCCGAACGCCGACGTGAAGTCGATCCGCGAAGCGGTGAAGGCGCTCGAAAAGGCGAAATCGCCGGTGCTGGTCATCGGTGCCGGCGCGAACCGCACGATGACGAGCCGGATGCTGCTGCAGTTCATCGAAAAGACCGGCATTCCGTTCCTCACGACCCAGCTCGGCAAGGGCGTGATCGACGAGCGCCACCCGAAATTCCTCGGCTGCGCGGCGCTGTCGGCGGGCGACTTCGTCCACCGCGCGGTCGAGGCGTCGGACTGTATCGTCAACCTGGGTCATGACGTGATCGAAAAGCCGCCCTTCTTCATGAAGCAGGGCGGCCCGACAGTGATCCATGTGTCGAGCAAGACCGCCGAGGTCGATCCGGTCTATTTCCCCGATATCGAGGTCATCGGCGACATCGCCAACGCGGTCTGGCAGATGAAGGAAGACATCGTCCCCAACGGCGGGTGGACGTTCGACCATATGCTCGCCTTCCGCAAGGCTGAGGTCGAGCATACCGCGCCGCTCGCCGCCGATACGCGCTTCCCGATCTTCCCGCCGCATCTGGTGCAGTCGATCCGCGACGCGATGCCCGACGACGGGATCATCTGCCTCGACAATGGCGTGTACAAGATATGGTTCGCGCGCGGCTATACCGCGTGCAAGCCCAACACCGTTCTGCTCGACAACGCGCTCGCGACGATGGGCGCCGGCCTGCCCTCGGCGATGATGTCGGCGATGGTCTATCCCGACCGCAAGGTCATGGCGATCTGCGGCGACGGCGGTTTCATGATGAACAGCCAGGAGATGGAGACCGCGGTGCGCCTCGGCCTCAACCTGACCGTGCTGATCCTGAACGACAGCAGTTACGGCATGATCCGCTGGAAACAGGCGAACATGGGTTTCAAGGATTGGGGCCTGACCTATGGCAACCCCGATTTTGTCAAATATGCCGAAAGCTATGGCGCCCACGGCCATCGCGTCGAGAGCGCGGCGCATCTGAAAGAACTGCTCGCGCACACGCGCGACACGCCGGGCGTGCACCTGATCGACTGCCCGGTCGACTATTCGGAGAACGACCAGATCCTCAACATCGACATCAAGAAGCTGTCGAAGGAGCTTTAAGCTTTCAGCCCCTCCCGCTTCGGGAGGGGCTGCGAAGACTTGCGAGCTTGCTCGCTAGTCGCAGCGGGGTGGGCATCGCACCCTGCTGACCCACCCCCAACCCCTCCCGCAAGCGGGAGGCGGGAGAAGCTGAATGAAACTCAAGGACGTCTATCCGCTCTACCTCAACAACAAGGCGGTGCAGCCGAACACCGACCTTGCGGTGATCGACAAGTTCACCGGCGAGGTCGCGTTCCGTACCGCGCTCGCGACCCCGGACGTGATCGACGAGGCGATCGCGGGTGCCGTCCGCGCCGCCGAGCCGATGGCGCGGCTCGCAAGCTTCGAAAGGCGCGATGTGCTCGCCCATTGCGTCGCGCGCTTTCAGGAGCGGTTCGACGAACTCGCCTATGCGCTGTGCGTCGAGGCCGGCAAGCCGATCGCCGATGCTGAAGGCGAGGTCACGCGCCTGATCGACACCTTCCGTATCGCCGCTGAGGAAGCGACGCGCAACTATGGCGAGATCCAACCGCTCGATATCTCGCCGCGCGCCAAGGGCTATATGGGCATGTGGAAGCGCGTGCCGATCGGGCCGTGCAGTTTCATCTCGCCCTTCAATTTCCCGCTGAACCTCGCCGCGCACAAGATCGCGCCGGCAATCGCGGTCGGTTGTCCCTTCGTGATGAAGCCCGCGTCGATGACCCCGCTCGGCGCGATCATCATGGGCGAGGTGCTTGCCGAATGTGATGTCCTGCCCGAGGGCGCGTTCAGCATCCTGCCCGCAAGCCGCAACGGTGCCGACCTGTTCACGACCGACGAGCGACTGAAACTGCTGAGCTTCACCGGTTCGCCAGGCGTCGGCTGGGATCTCAAAGCCAAGGCGGGCAAGAAGAAGGTCGTGCTTGAGCTCGGCGGGAATGCCGCGGTGATCGTCGACAAGGACGCCGACCTCGACCATGCGCTCGCGCGGATCATCTTCGGCGGCTATTATCAGTCGGGGCAAAGCTGCATCCATGTCCAGCGCACGATCATCCACGAGGACATCTACGACCGCTTCCGCGACATGCTGACCGCGAAGGTCAAGACGCTGAAATCGGGCGATCCGAAGCTGCGCGATACCTTCATCGGACCGATGATCTCGGCGAAGGAGGCGCTGCGCCTGAAGGGCTGGATCGACGCCGCGGTGGCGGCGGGCGCGACCTTGCTCGCGGGCGGCGGATGCGAGGGCAACATGCTCGAGGCAACGCTGCTGGAGAATGTCCCCGAGGACACCGACGTCGTGCGCGAGGAAGCCTTCGGCCCCGTCGTCATCCTGTCGAAATTCGCGCAGTGGGAGGATGCCCTTGCCGAGGTCAACGACAGCAAGTTCGGCCTGCAGGCGGGCATTTTCACGCGCGATATCCACAAGATACTCGAGGCGTGGGACCATCTCGACGTCGGCGGCATCGTCGTCAACGACGTCTCCTCCTACCGCGTCGACAACATGCCCTATGGCGGCGTGAAGGATTCGGGGCTCGGCCGCGAGGGCGTGCGTTTTGCGATGGAAGACATGAGCGAAATCAGGAATTTGGTGATCCGGCGAACCTGATTGGCACAGAAACTTGCCGTCATATGTGTCAAATCGGCAACGTCATCGAACTGAAGTCGAACTTTCATCATTTTGTCGCTGGTTCGCCGCGCACGCTGTAACAAAACTCCTGTCTAGGCCGTGGGCAGCCAAGGCTGCTTACGGAGTACGACATGGCCTCGATCTCGACCCTGCCGATCCCCGCCCGTTTTGCCGACCCCTTCACCACCGATCCCCATATTCCGGAACGCGTGATCGGCGAACGGCGAAGCTATCGCACCGTGTGGGTCAGCGATATCCACCTCGGCACGCGCGGCTGCAACGCGCCGCTGCTGATCGACTTTTTCGACCATGTCGATTGCGAGACGCTGTACCTGGTTGGTGATATCATCGACGGCTGGCGGCTCAAGAAGCGCCACTTCTGGCCGCCCGAGCATAATGACGTCGTCTGGCGCGTGCTGAAGCGCGCAAAGCGCGGCACGCGCGTCGTCTATGTCCCTGGAAACCACGACGAGATGGTCCGACCCTTTGACGGCTTCGACTTCGGCGGGGTCGAGATCCGCCGCGAGGCTGTCCACGAGACCGCCGACGGCAAGAAGCTGCTGATCGTCCATGGCGACGAATTCGACGCGGTGATGCTTGCGCATCGCTGGCTCGCCTTCGTCGGCGACGCCGCCTACACCGGGCTGATGAAGTGCAACGTCGTGGTGAACTGGGTGCGCCACAAGCTCGGCCTGCCCTATTGGTCGCTGTCGATGGTCGCGAAGCACAAGGTCAAGAACGCGGTCCAGTTCATCGGCCATTATGAGGAAGTCGTGGCGCACGCGGCCCGCGCCCGGGGGGTCGACGGCGTCGTCTGCGGCCACATCCACAGCGCCGAGATGCGCGAGATCGAAGGCGTCAACTACTATAACGACGGCGACTGGGTCGAGGGATGCACCGCGTTGGTCGAGCACCACGACGGACGCATGGAAATCCTGCACTGGGCGCAGGAAGTCGCGGCGCGCAACACCCCCGCGCAACTGTCGCTGCCCGCACCGGCCAAGGCGGCCTGAGGCGCGCCGCGTGAGAATCCTGATCGTCACCGACGCCTGGGCGCCGCAGGTCAACGGCGTCGTCCGGACATTGCAGGCGACGATCGGCGAACTTGGCGCCAAGGGGCATGAGGTGGGCGTGATCTCGCCGGACCTGTTCCGCTCGATCCCCTGCCCGACCTATGGCGAAATCCGCTTGGCCTTCGCAGGACGGCGAGCGGTCGGCCGGCGCATCCGTGCCTTCGCCCCGCAGGCGATCCACATCTCGACCGAAGGACCGCTTGGCCTCGCGGCGCGGCGCTGGTGCCTGCAGAATCATTTTCCCTTCACGACCGCCTATCACACGCGCTTCCCCGAATATGTCGCGGCGCGGCTGCCGGTGTCGCCCGACTTCGTCTGGCGCTTCATCCGCTGGTTCCACCGCCCGGCGCAGCATATCATGGTCGCGACGCGCAGCCTCGCGCACGAGCTTGCCGAGCAGGGCCTGACGCAAACGATGATGTGGGAACGCGGCGTCGACCATGCGCTGTTCCGACCCGAGCGCGCCCCCCTCAGCGCGTTCGACGGATTGCAGCGGCCGATCCAGCTCTACGTCGGCCGCGTCGCGGTCGAAAAGAATATCGAGGCTTTCCTCGAAACCGCGCAGCCCGGAACGAAGGTCATCGTCGGTGACGGCCCCGCGCTCACCGAATTGCAGGCGCGCTATCCCGAAGCCCGCTTCCTTGGCAAGCTCGGTGGCGAAACGCTCGCGGCCGCCTATGCCGGGGCCGACGTCTTCGTCTTCCCGAGCCGCACCGACACCTTCGGGCTCGTCGTCATCGAAGCGCTGTCGTGCGGCACGCCGGTCGCCGCCTATCCGGTTCCCGGTCCCGGCGACATTATCCGCGACAGTGCAGGGGCGCTCGACAACAACCTCGATCGCGCGATCGCCACGGCGCTTGCGTGCAGTCGCGCCGACGCGGCCGCGCTGGGCGCGCGCTACAGTTGGGAAGCCTGCACCGTGCAGTTCCTGCAAGCGCTGACCTTCGTCCCGTCAGGCGAGGCCTCGGAAATCGAACCGATGATGGCAACGCCCAGCCTCGCCTAGGGTCGGAATCCTAGAAAGACTTGCGCCACTCAAGCTCGACATAGCGGCCCAGCGGGTCGGTATATCCCGGCTGGTAGTTGATGGGCACCAGCCCGTTCGCGTCGGTGATGCGGCGCTGGGCGTCGAACAGATTGTCGACCGACAACCGCAGGCGCGAGCCCTTCAGGAAAGGAAGATTCTTCGTTATTTCGGGTTTCTGGCTGAAATCGACAAAGAAACGCAGGTTGAAAGTCGCTAGGTCGCCGAACCTCAGGTCGCCCGCGCTGCCGCCGGTGACCGTGCTGCCGCTGTCATATTTCGCGCTGACGCGCGCGCCGAGCCCCTTGTAGAAGACCCCGCCGTCGAGCTCGACGAGATTGCGGTTGCTGCCGCCGCCATTGCCCGTTGCCGAGCCGTTCAAAAGGTCGAGTTCGGGCACACCCGGACGGATCAGCACCGTGTCGGTCAGCTTGATCGTATGATAGAGCGACACCTGCCAGCGCCCGCCCTGCGGCTGGCCGAACAGGCCGGGACCGCCGCGACCGCGGAAGCCGCCGCCTCCACCGCCGCCCGGACCGCCGGGGCCACGCGGGCGCTCGGCGCCGGGTGCGCCGCCGGCGGGGGGAGACCCGCCAGTCCGCCGCCCGGCACCGGGTCCACCCTGTGCGGGCTGGCCGAAGCTCTTGCCGAAGTTGAAACCCCAGCGGATCTGCGAGTTTTCGGTGCGGTCGAAATTGACCGGCCGCTGGTCGAGCGCGACGAGGACGCCGTTCGCATCGCGCGTCACGCGGTCGGGGAAAGCCGCCTCGATTTCGGGGGTCAGCAACGGGAAGCTGTTCGCCGTGTCATAGCTTTTGTTGCGGTTGTAATTGACCGAGACATTCAGCCCGTCGACCATCGGCGGCGACCAGTTCAGCCCGAGCTTGAGGTCGCGGCGCTGCTCCGCGCGGAGGAAGGGATTGCCGCCCGTCGTCGTCGTGATCTCGACCGTCTGGCCGGTCGCGAAGTCGTAATAGGTGACCGCCGGCGTCACCAGCGGCGCTGCGCCGAGTTGCTGGATGCCGGGTGCGGCCTCGTCATTGTTGAAACTGGCGATCAGCGAAAAATTCCGCGTGATCCCCCAGTTGAGGTTCGCGCCCCAGCTCGTCAGCGACTCGAAATCGCTGGGGTTCGCCGCCTGACCACTGAGGGTCAGCGACACCGTGCCGATCTTTCCCACATTATAATCGGGATCGAGCAACGGGATGGTCAGCGACCCGAACACGCTCGGCAGGTCACGGCCGAGGTCGCTCGTCGTGATCGCGCCCGAGCGTTCGGAGCGGCTGTCGTAGCGGATGCCCGAATAGCTCCCCGTCATCGACAGGCGGATCGGCCCCGCCCAGCCCTCGGTCACGGTGCCCGACAGATTGCCGCTGCCCCCGAAGGTCTGTTGGCTGCTGTCGAACCGGTCGCGCGCGCCGCTGTCGCGGTCGGTCAAGGTCCGCTGGTCGGCATCGGCATAATTGCCCGACAGCGACCAGCGCCAGTCGCCGAGCATGCCATTGACGCTCGCGGTCGAGGTCAGGTTCGTGCTGCGGCTGTCACGGGTCAGCGGATCGTCGACATTGCCGTTCCGCGGCCCGAGGAACGACAGGCTGTCGGTCTGGTCGAAGCGAATGTTGAGCGACGCGTCGGTGACCTTGTTGAGGCTGCGCTGGATCGTCCCGTCGATCGAATAAGTGTCGGATTCGGGGAGCAGGCTGCGTCCGGTATCGCCCAGATCGCGCTCGCGTTCGAGGAGCATCGTGCTGTGCTCCCAACCGCCGTTGAGGTTGACGCGGCCGTTCTTGCCGATCGCGACGAAGCTCGGCTCGATCTCGCTCTGGAAGCGGCCGCCCTGCGTCGGGATGCCGCCCTCGGCCTCGATCGCCAGCTGGCGGAAATTGGGCTTGAGCACGAGGTTCACGACGCGCTCGTCGGCCGAATAGCCATATTGGAGCGCGACTTCCTCGGGGAAAATCTCGACCTTCGCGATCGCCTCGGGCGGCAGGTTGCGCACCTCGCCGAAGCCACCGATACGGCGTCCGTTGACCAGGATCACCGGCCGGCCGCTTCCGCGCCCGCGGCCCGAGCGCGTCTGCGGCGCCAGCGCGGTGATCAGGTCGGCGACGTTGGAGACGCCGTAGCTCGCGATCGCCGCCTCATCGAGTTCGGCCTCGGCCGCGATATCGGTCTCGAGCCGGCCGGCCAGCCGCGGCGCGGTGACGACGATCTCGTCGCCGTCGATATCGTCATAATCGTCGTCGGCCGCCGACGGCGCCGGATCTGCGGCGGGCTGATCGGCAACCGCGACGGCGGTAGCGGCTCCTTCTTCCTCCGCCATCGCGGGCATCGCCAGCGACGCGCCTGCGGCCAGCAAGATCGCGCGCGTGGAAAGGGAGAGGCGATATTTTTTCATTGGGGAGAGGCCTTGTTCTTTGTCTATCTTGGTTTTTTCTTGCCACGCCGGGGCTTAACGCGGCCTGACACGGCTCTTTGTTCGCGGTTCAGCTATGTCGCAATTGTCGCAACAATGTGTCGGGGCCATCGCCGTTCCACGAACGACCGATATCGACCGCTGGACAGCAGGGGCGCGCCTCTTTATCGGCCAGCCATGCCGACTCCCGACTCTCCCATCGCCCCTGAATCGATCCTGATCATCGACTTCGGAAGCCAGGTCACCCAACTTATCGCCCGCCGCGTTCGCGAAGCCGGCGTCTATAGCGAGATCGTCCCGTACAGCGCCGCCGAAGCCGCGCTCGCGCGGATGCAGCCAAAGGGCGTGATCCTCTCGGGCTCGCCCGCATCGGTTCCCGCCGACGGCAGCCCGCGCGCCCCGCAGTCGGTCTTCGACAGCGGCCTGCCCGTCCTTGGCATCTGCTACGGCCAGCAGGTGATGAGCCAGCAGCTCGGCGGCCGCGTCGAACCCGGCGGCGTCGACGGCGAGCGCGACGGCGAGTTCGGCCGCGCCTTCCTGACCGTCACCGAACCCTGCGTGCTGTTCGACGGGCTGTGGAGCGTCGGCGAACGCCACCAGGTGTGGATGAGCCACGGCGACCGCGTCACCGAATTCGCGCCCGGCTTCCGCATCGTCGCGGTCAGCGACGGTGCCCCCTTCGCGGTGATCGCCAATGATGAGCGCCGATATTACGGCACCCAATTCCATCCCGAGGTCGTCCATACGCCCGACGGCGCCAAGCTGATCGCCAATTTCGTCCGCCATGTCTGCGGCTGCGCGGGCGACTGGACGATGGCCGAGTTCCGCGCCACCAAGATCGCCGAGATCCGCGAACAGGTCGGCGACCAGCGCGTCCTCTGCGGCCTGTCGGGCGGCGTCGACAGCGCGGTCGCGGCGGTGCTGATCCACGAGGCGATCGGCGAGCAGCTCACCTGCGTCTTCGTCGACCACGGCCTGCTCCGCATGAATGAGCGCGAGCAGGTCGAGCGCCTGTTCCGCGACCATTACAATATCCCGCTGGTGGTCGTCGACGCCGAGGAACGCTTCATGAGCGGCCTCGCCGGCGTCACCGACCCCGAGAAGAAGCGCAAGTTCATCGGCGGCGAATTCATCAACGTGTTCGAGGAAGAGGCGAAGAAGATCGGCGGCGCCGACTTCCTCGCGCAGGGCACGCTCTATCCCGACGTGATCGAGAGCGTCAGCTTCACCGGCGGGCCGAGCGTGACCATCAAGAGCCATCACAATGTCGGCGGCCTGCCCGAACGCATGAACATGAAGCTGGTCGAACCGCTGCGCGAGCTCTTCAAGGATGAAGTCCGCCTGCTCGGCAAGGAACTAGGCCTTCCCGACATCTTCGTCGGCCGCCACCCCTTCCCCGGCCCCGGCCTCGCGATCCGCATTCCCGGCGAGGTGACGAAGGAACGCTGCGACATCCTGCGCAAGGCCGACGCGGTCTATCTCGAGGAAATCCGCAACGCGGGCCTCTACGATGCGATCTGGCAGGCGTTCGCGGTGCTGCTCCCGGTCCGCACCGTCGGCGTGATGGGCGACTATCGCACCTACGACAGCGTCTGCGCGCTCCGCGCCGTCACCTCGACCGACGGCATGACGGCGGACATCTATCCCTTTGACGCGAGCTTCCTGTCGCGCTGCGCGACCCGCATCATCAACGAGGTCGAAGGCATCAACCGCGTGGTCTATGACTATACGTCCAAACCGCCGGGCACGATCGAGTGGGAATGATTCGGGGCACGAAAAGCCCCGAAACCATGTTCAACTTCGAATTCCAACTATTTGAAAAATTTATTTTGTTGTCGATATCGATGGACGACAATCGGTGGGCAGCCTTCGTTTCGGGCGGACCGGCTGACGGTATTTTTCAGTCGGGGTACGTCTCATGCTAACCGTTTCAGAACTCAAGCATTTGAAACAAAAAGAAAAACCATATAAGGTCTCGGACCGTGATGGCACGTATATGCTGGTCAATCCCCGCTGCACGATTTCCTTTGTGTGTGGACTACGGTCTGCATAGCAGCGAGAAAAGAGGCGCATCAAGAAAGCAAAGAGCTTTGGCCAGTTCGGCGAGAAATGGCTGCAAGCGGCTCCCATGGCCGACAGCACGCGAGCTATGCGACGGTCGATTTTCGCACGGGAGTTGCTTCCGGTCTGGAAGCCAGTCTTCTTACCGAGATCACCGCCGTTGTCAGGTCGGCCCGGACGAACTTGACACCGCCGATGGGCTCGGGGTTGTCGCGGGCCGCGGTGATGACCCGGGCGCCGCCGGCGAGAAAGCGATCGACGGTGGCGCGACCGAGACCCTTGGTTCCGCCGCTGACGAGCACGCGCTTCCCCCCAAATTCGTTCGGATCAGCCTGGATGCTCACAGCGTGATCTCCAGCGTCTTGATAGTCTCGTTTTCGAGCGCAAAGGCGTAGGTGAAGCGGATCGGGCTGCCTTTGAAGTGGCCATGGGCGGGCCCTTCGACGACAACCTTGCCGTCTTCATGGCGGAGGCTGTCCGGCGTGAAGATTGCTTTCACGGCCACGACTTCCTGTTCGAACAAGGTCCGGAGTGCTGCTTGGCCCGCGTGCGGACGCCCGATGTCGAAGAGCACCGCATCGGCGGCAAAAGGCTTCAGCATGGCGTCAACGTCGAGCCGTGCGTTGGCCTCGATATAATCGGCGATGGGTTTCGGCAACGCGTCGAGAAGCGCTTCGGCGCCGCCGCGCTGATTGTCGTGGGCACTGGTCTGCATCTCGAGTCTCCTTCGGTTTGGCTTGCCTCCCAATTAGTGCTTGAACATTGTGCGAATAAGTAGGTCAATTTTGGATGATATGATGAAGGATTCGGGATAATGAACCGATTGGCGCTTCGAGATTTTGATGCCGTGATCGCTGTGGCGCGGCGGGCATCCTTCCGGCAGGCGGCCATCGATCTGGACATGTCGACGACCGCGCTCAGCCATATGATTGCGCGGATCGAAGCCGAGCTTGGGGTGCGGCTGTTCAACCGGACGACGCGGAGCGTGGCACTGACCGACGCTGGACGGATCTTCGTCGATCGCCTCGGCCCCTCCCTTCAGGATGTCCGCGACGCCATCGAGATCGTGCGCGAGCGCCGCGGGACGCCGACGGGCATACTGCGCATCAACGCGCCACCCTTCGCCGCGCGCTCGCCCGTCTTCACCGATCTTATCCTCGCATATGCCCGCCGCTACCCCGACATGCATGTCGATCTGGTGACCGAAGGGCAGCTGCGCGATATTGTCGCCGAAGGTTTCGATCTGGGCGTTCGCGTCGCCTCCCTTGTGCCGTCCGACATGATCGCGCTGTCCCTCGGCGAGGCCCAGCGCTTTGCCGTCGTCGCCTCACCTGCCTATCTGGCCGAGCGACCGCATCCGTCGATACCGACCGATCTTGCCGGCCACGCCTGCATCCGCGTTCGCCTTCCCGATGGCTCGCTCTACCGCTGGCATTTCGCAAAAGGCGGCGACACGGCGCAGGTCGAGGTGAGCGGGCCCATGACCTTCGATGACCTTCCGCTATCCCTTGCCGCGGTCCGGGCCGGCCTGGGCATCGGCTTCTTTTTCGAACAGGACGTCGTCCAAGATATCAAAAAAGGGACACTTGTCCGCCTGCTCGCAGACTGGACACCGCCCTTCCCTGGGCTTTGCCTATATTACCCCGGGAGGCGTCACGCTTCAGCCGGCCTCTCCGCATTTCTTTTGCTCGCACGCGAATTGGGGAAGAAGAATTAGCGGCGCTTGGCCAAGTTGATACGGTCGGGTCTCAACGCACCATTCACGATGGCCGCCGTTCCCCAAAAGTCGGGAAGCTGCGGAGTGCTCGGCTTCGGAACCGCGGGCAACGACAAGCATTCGGTGCAGTTCGAAGGGTCAGTCGCCTATCAGCTGTCGCGCCGCGCAGTGATCGGCGGCGAATATCGCACCAAGCCCGACAATCTGGCGATCGCGCGCGAGAATGATTGGTGGGATCTGTTCGCGGCCTATGCGTTGACAAGAAACCTTACCGTCACCGCGGCTTATGTCGATCTCGGCTCGATCGCCACCTTCGACAAGCAGCGCGGCGGATTCCTGTCCGCCCAGCTCGCCTTTTAAGGGGTCCGCCATGTTTCTGATCGCTGCCACCCTGCTCCTGCAAGCCGCCGCCGAACCGCCCACCGATTGGGACAAGGAATTCGGTGTGGAGGAAAAGCAGCGCGACCCGGTCACCGGCGAATTGCCGGTCGACCCTTATGTTCGGGACAATCGCAATGCCGGCGCCACGCCCTTTGCCGGCACCGCGATGGCCGAGGCCTTTGGCGGACAGGACGGGATCCGCCGCATCGCCAGCCGCACGGTCGAATTGTCGGAAGCCGATCCGCGCATCGCCGCAATCTTTGTGTCGCACGACATGGTCCGGCTGAAACGCACCTTGTTCGAACAATTCTGTTATATCCTGAACGCCGGGTGCGATTACAGCGGCCGCGACATGGCGGCATCGCACAAGGATATGGGCATCCGGATGCGCGACATGAACGCGCTGGTAGAAAATCTGCAGGCCGCGATGCGCGAGGAAGACATCGCCTTCGCCGCGCAGAACCGGTTCCTGAGCAAGCTGGCGCCAATGTCGGGGGACGTAATCGTGCGGTAGATCCGCGCAAGGACTGCCAGTTCCAAGTCAGTCTGGGCCGGTGCGAATCTTTCAGATCCCCGGCCTGCGGCGCGCGACGATCTTGATTTCGACCAACCCGCGATCGGGGACCAAGCGGGTCACGCCGATCGCAGTCCAGGCGGGGAATGGTCCGCGAATATAACGATGCTTCACCTTCTTGAAGACTTCGATTTGCGCGGGCATGTCCGTGTGAAAGCTGGTCATCTCGACCACACCGTCAAAGCCCGCCCCCGAACGTTCGAGCACGTCGCCGATCCCCTGGAAAGCACGCTCGAAAGCGGCCTCCTGATCGGCGATCGTCTCGTCCGGGCGAAGCCCCGCCACCACACCCGACAGCCAAACACGGTCTCCGTCGACGACCGCGTCCGCATAGCCCCATTCTTCCAGATCGCGTTGGCGTTCGCGTTGCACGGGGACGATGACATTCTGCGACGTGCGCGCATAAGGCTCCTCGGTCGCGCCGGCGGCCGGCTGTATCGCGGCGCCGGCGGCTGCGAGCAGGGAAAGCAGCATTGATTTTTCCTTATCGACGATGGTCACGGGATGGCGTGCGCGGATTGGCCCCCCTCAGGCGCTAGCGCGGGCGAAGCGCCGCGATCGCTCCGCTGTCCAGCATATCATGGATCGTCCCGGTGATGTCGGCGCCGGGATAGAGCGCGTGCGCAGCCGCCGTGGACACGCCGATCGTTTCACCGATGCGCAGGCCCGACAGGATACGGTGTGCGGCAGGGCCGATCCGGCGGGCCTCGACGCGGTCGGCTGGACGGGTGATCAGCACCCCTTCCGCTTTCCATTCGGTCGCAACCTCGGCACGCGACGGTGCGAAATGGCCGAGCCAGATCGACGGAGCGGGTACCGCGAACCATCCGAAACGCGTCGCGGAGTGCAGTTTGACGCGGCTCGCCGACCATTGCTTGGCCGTCATGGCCGCGATGACGTCCCGCGATACCGGCGTGTCGGCGGGCGCACGCGCCGCGGCTTGACGCAATCGGTCGATCGCCGCGACCGACGACAGATAGGGCAACACGCGGCCCAGCTTGCGGCCCACGATCCATTCTGGAAAGCGACAGCCATAGGCGGCAAGGTTCGGGTCGGTCGGCGGCACTTCCGCGACGAACTCGGCCGCGAGGTCGGCAAAGGACAGATGTCCCAGGATCGCGCCGACCACCGGATAATTTGCGGCGAGCGCTTCGGCGGCAGCGGACGGCGGAATCGCATGATAGGCGGCGTGCGAAACGCACGACCGCGAGCGCGTGTCGGCGACCGTCCGCCGGACGGCAGCAAGATCAGACATGATGGCATCCTCTCCACAGGATGGGTGTCGCGGCGCAGGGCCGGGACGCCTCGAAAATATTGGCGCGTCAGCGCTTTTTTGGGGTCAGCGAGCCGACGCCCTTCGGCGTCCTGATTTTTGCGCAGCTGCCCTTCGCGACATATTTCCAGGCATTGCCCTGATAATCGGTGGTCGAGGTCCCGGCGCAGCTCGTACCCGGGCCTGCAGCGCAGTCATTCTTGCCCTTGAGCGCGATGCCATAGCATTTGTCCTTGCCAGGCTGCGGCGCGACCGGGCCCGCCTGGACGGCGGCGGTGGCGAGAACCGAGAGGGTGGCGGCGGCAAGCGCAATGGTCGACTTGTTCATGATGAAAACCTTTCCGTTGTTGGCGCCCGAAGGGCGTATCCGTTCTTTCGACCAAAACAGGTGCCGCGTCCGCTACCCAGAACGCATCGTTTTGATGCGAAAGCCGTCAACCGCAGGTCGGCTCGACCATGTGGCCGCCGATCGCCTCGTGCAGGATGAAGCCTTCGAGCGGGTCGAAATCGCCGCGCCACGGCGCCGCCTCCAGCGTCCGCATCGTGTCCGCATATCCCGCCTCGCGGCGCTGGCGAATGCCCGACGGGCTGAAGTCGATATCCTTGCTGTGATCCTCGTTCGCGAGCGCGGGCGCCAGCAGCCGGATCACATGCATCCGCGTCGGGCAGCCATAGGCCGCCAGTTCGGCGACGCCCGGCTTCTCGCGGCTTCCGTCGGGGAGTAGCGCGGTCAGTTCGGTGATAACGTGGCGGAGGCGGTGGAGCTGTCGCTGGCGGCGGATATGCGTGCCTGCGCGGCTCGCATATTGGACATCCTTCTGGCGGTTCATCACGTCCCAGATCGTCTCGGGCTCGGGTCCGTGCGAATTCCAGATATGGACCGCATAGACCATCGAATCGCGGCGCGGATTGTCGTCGAATACGACCTCGACCGGCGTGTTCGAGAGGATACCGCCGTCCCAGTAAAGCTCGCCGTCGATCCGCACCGCGGGGAAAGCCGGCGGCAGCGCGCCAGACGCCATGACATGGTCGAGGCACAGCGGCCGGTCGCGCGAGTCGAAATAGTGCATCTCGCTTGTCGTCACCGCCGATGCGCCGACCGTCAGCCGCATGTCGCCGCCGTTGATACGGTCGAAGTCGATCAGGTCGGACAGCGTCGTGCGCAGCGGCTGCGTCGAATAATAGCCCGCCTGCTCGGCGCCGAGCGTCGCATAGACGCTGCCGAAGGCGCCGGGATTCGGGGTGAAGAAGGTCGGCAGGCCGCCGACCACGGTCGTGAAGTTGCGAAAGAAGCTCGCGACCTGCGCGGGCAGCGCTTCGTCGAAGACATGGCCATGTTCGACACGGCGCCAGAATTCGGTGAGGCTGTCGAGCCGGTCGTCGAACGCATTGCCGGCGATGATCGCGGCGTTGATCGCGCCGATCGATGTCCCGATCACCCAATCGGGTTCGACCCCCGCTTCGTGGAGCGCCTGATAGACACCGACCTGATAGGCGCCGAGCGCGCCGCCGCCCTGCAGCACGAGCACCTGCTGGCCGTGCGCTTCGAGTTCCTTGGAAAGATTCATGCTTGGTCTCCATGCAGCGAGGCGTCGCCGCCGGTGATCAGCCGCGCGCCGCGTTCGAAAGTGAGGTAGTTCCAGAGCCAGTTCGCACCGACGAGCAGCCGGTTGCGAAAACCCGCGAGGAAGAAGATGTGCGCCGTGGTCCAGACGAACCACGCGAACACGCCCGACAGCCGCAGCCAGCCGAAATCGATGACCGCACGGTGGCGACCGATCGTCGCGAGATTGCCATAGTCGCGGTAACGGAAGGGCTTTGTGCGGCCGCGCAGGATCTGCTCGCCGACATGGCGTCCCTGCTGCTTCGCGACCGGCGCGATGCCGGGCAGGCAGCGCCCCGCGGCATCGGTGAAAGCGGCAGTGTCGCCGATCGCATAGACGCCGTCATGCCCCGGTACCGACAGGTCGGGATCGACGACAACGCGGCCGACGCGATCGGCTTCGACATTCAACCACGTCGCCGCAGGCGAGGCGCGAACCCCTGCCGCCCAGACGACGGTATGCGTCGGCACGCGAGTCCCGCCGACTTCGATATAGGCATCGGTGATCGCGCTGACGCGTTGATCGGTCATCACGGTGACGCCGAGATCCTCGATCGCCTTTCGCGCCTTGTCCGACAGCGCGGGTGGAAAGGAGGCGAGCAGGCGCGGGCCGGCCTCGACCAGCAGCACCTTCGAGCAATGCGGCGTGATGCTGCGGAAATCCTGCGACACCGATCGCCGCGCAAGCTCGGCAACCGCGCCCGCCATCTCGACGCCGGTAGGCCCGCCGCCGACGATGACGAAGGTCAGCAACGCCTGCCGCCGCAAGGGATCGGGCTCGGTCTCGGCGCGCTCGAGCGCGAGCAGCACCTTGCGGCGCACCGTCGTCGCGTCGTCGATCGACTTGATACCGGGGGCGTGCGCCTCCCACTCCTCGCGCCCGAAATAGCTGTGCCGCGCGCCGGTCGCGACGATCAGCCGGTCGAAGCGCAGCATGCGGCGGCTGGCGAGCAGTACCCGGCGATCCGCCGCGTCGATGTCGACGACGGTGTCGAGCAGCACGCGGACATTCTTGTGATGGCGCAGGATCGAGCGGATCGGCGCCGCGATATCGGCCGGCGACAGTCCGGCCGTCGCGACCTGATAGAGCAAGGGCTGGAACAGGTGATGATTGCGCTGGTCCACCAGCGTCACGCGCACATTGCCGCGCGCGAGCGCGCGCGCGGCGGCCAGGCCGCCGAAGCCGGCACCGACGATCACGACATGGAGGGGGGAGCCGTCGGTTTTCATCGCCCGATGCTTCGCCACGAGAACCGGACCGGAACGCCGCGCGGGGGGACGGCCCCCTCGCCGCGCGGCGCCGGTTGTATCGGCCTGGACACGAAGAAAGCGGCAAGGTGCGGCGGCAACGGCGCGCCCATTCTGGCGGGGGGCGTCATTGCGCCGTCCATCCGCCATCGACCGGCAGCGCGGTGCCGGTGATCGATTGCCCGCCCTCCGAACAGAGAAACGCCGCCAGCGCACCGAGTTCGTCGACGCTCGCAAATTTCTTGCTCGGTTGCGCGGCGAGGAGGACATTTTCGATCACCTCTTCGCGGCTGATCCCGCGCGCGTTCGCGGTATCGCCGATCTGGTTCTCGACCAGCGGCGTCCAGACATAGCCGGGGCAGATCGCGTTGCAGGTCACGCCGTGCCGCGCGCCTTCGAGGGCGACGGTTTTCGTCAGCCCGACGATGCCATGTTTTGCGGCGACATAGGCGCTCTTGAAGGGCGAGGCGACGAGGCCGTGCGCGGAAGCGACGTTGATGATCCGTCCCCAGCCCGCTTTCTTCATCGGGCCGAAGGCGGTGCGGATCGCGTGAAACGCGGCCGACAGGTTGAGCGCGAGGATCGCGTCCCATTTATCCGCCGGAAAATCCTCGATCGGGCTGACGTGCTGGATGCCGGCGTTGTTGACAAGGATGTCGACGCGGCCGAAGCGCGACAGGCTGTTGTCGACCAGCGCCACCGCACCATCGGGCTGCAGCAGGTTGGCGCCGTCATAATCCACCCGGACGCCGTGCGCGTCCGCAAGCTCGCGGCGCACCGTTTCGATCTGCGCGGTATCGCCGAGCCCGTTGATCACGATATCGGCGCCCGCCGCGGCTAGCGCGCGGGCGATACCGAGGCCGATCCCGCTCGTCGATCCGGTAACGATGGCAACGCGCCCGGCGAGGGGCCGGGCGGGCTTGAGTTCGGCCAGCGGCTGAACGGTCATCATGCTTCTCCTCCATTGGGTCGGGAGAAACTATGCCGACGCCGACCCGGCCGCTGAAATGCCGTTCGTGCATCGAAACGATGCGGACAATCGAATGTCCGCGCGGCGGGGCCCCGGCTAGTTTGATGAAGCCCCGGGAAGCGGCGCAGCCGTTACCGACCCCCGCTCCCCTGCGTCGGCGTCGCCGCTTTCCGGGGCTTCAGTTTTCTTTCAGGCAAAAGGAATATCGCAATGACGTTCAATCGCATGACCCTCGCGGTTCTCGCCGCAACGGCCAGCTTCGTGGCCGCCACCCCGGCCTTCGCCGGCACCTGCCCCGCGGGCAAGACAGCCGCCAACGCGCTCGACGGCGCGCCGACCGCACCCTCAAACGTCACCGACACGGTGATCGGTTCGGTCGACCTCGCCAAGGAAATCGGCGTTGCGAACCGCGACCTCAGGATGCGCCGCCTCGTCGTCCAGCCGGGCGGCATCGTCCCGCTTCACAGCCACGCCGGACGCCCCGCGCTGATCATCGTCGTGTCAGGCGCGGTCACCGAATATCGCAGCAGTTGCTCGGTCGGCATCGACCACGCCGCCGGCGACATCTCGAGCGAGTCCGACGGTATTTCCCACTGGTGGCGCAACAACGGAAAGACTCCTGCCGTCCTCCTGTCGGCCGACGTCAAGGCGCGCGACTGACCCAGGGCCAAGCTAGTGTGTCCAAGCCTCCGTCCCGGACCGCTCCCGGCGCGGCCCCGGCGCATTGTCGCCGGAGCCGCGCCGTCCCCGTTTTCGCGCCCCATGTCCTTGCCCAAGGAAAACTGATTTGACCGACTCCTATCGCGCCGGGATCGATATCCTCTCGCAAACCGGATCGACGCAGGACGAGCGTCGCAACCGCGCCGCCGAGGTCGCGCCCGACTTCGTGCGAACCGCCGTCGGCTTCACCTATGGCGATATTTTTGCCCGCCCCGGGCTCGACCTCCGGGTGCGCGAAATGGCGGCGATCGCCGCCTTCGCCGCGCTCGGCCGATCGACACTGCAGCTTCGCCAGCATGTCGAGGCCGCGCTCCATGTCGGCTGGAGCAAGGAGGAGGTGATCGAGGTGCTGATCCAGACCGCCGCCCATGCCGGTGTCGCGATGGCGATCGACGCCATCGCCGACTGCCACGATCTGCTTGTCGAGTCCGCCGGCGCTTCTTCCGACTGCTGCTGATCTCAGACCGCGAGCGCGGGCCAGCCGTGCCGCCGCGCCTCGCGGACGAACGCGCCGACCGCGGGCGAATGCGGGCGGCCGCGCACCGTCGCGAGATAGACCGTGCGGCTATATTCGGGCTCGATCAGCGGCCGGACCACCAGGTCGGGATCGGTGACGCTAGACTCGGGGAAAAAGCCAAAGCCGAGACCCGCCTTGATCATCTTTTGCACCCATTCGTCGCGCGGCGAACTGAACACCTTTTTCGGAAAAACGTGCCGCTTCGCAAAATCGCGCGCGACCGTCTTGAACACTTCGCAAGTCGATCGCCCGACATAGGGTTCGCCGTCCAGATCGGCGACCCGGATCGCGTTGCGTTCGGCAAGGCGATGCCCTGGCGGCAACAGGATGACGAAGCGTTCCTCGAAGATCGGCAGCTGATGGAACTGCTCGGGCAAATCGTCGGGCACGCCGACAAGGCTCAGGTGGATATCGCCCTTCTCCAGCGCGTCGATCATCATCGACGCCTCGCCGTCGATCACCCGCACCTCGATATCGGGATGCGCGGCGCGGAAACGGACGATCAGGTCGGCGACCAGATCGGGACCGATCGTGCACATCGCCCCCAGGGTCAGCGTGACATGCTCGGCCTTCTTCGCCGACGCTGCGGCCGCCTTGGCCGCGCGCGCGCTTTCGGCGACGCTTTCGAGATAGGGCATCATCATCCGCCCGAGTTCGGACAGGTGCGTGTTGTTGCGCTCGCGGTGGAACAGCGGCCCGCCGAGTTCATGCTCGAGCTGCTGGATCGCGCGAGTCAGCGCGGGCTGGCTGACATTGCAATGTTCCGCCGCGCGCGTGAAGTTGAGCGTCTGCGCGAGCGCGACGAAATAGCGGATCTGTTGCATTTCCATAAGCGTCGTCCCCAAAGCAACGCGGCATCAAGACTATCAGCAACCAAGCGCGGCCGCCAGTTTTCAAGGCTTCGCGGTGCGAGCCTCGCCGGTTACAGCCGAAAGCCGGATCGCGAGCGCGATGGCGAGCGCCATCGTCGCGACCGCGACCCACGCATGCGGCAGCAATGCCGGCAGCCCGAGCAGGATAAGCCCGTCGTTGCTTCCCGGCACGAGCGAGGCGCCGATCCCCATCAGCGCGCCGCCGACGAGGCAGCGCAGCACGTCCGGAACGCGCGGTCGCTCGCGGCGCAGCTTGCCCGCGATCGCGCCGCCCGCCACCGCTCCACCGAACAGCGCGGCGACCATCAGCACGCGCAGCGACAGCATCGCATCCATCGACCGCGCAAGTGCCGCGAGCGCGTCGGTATAGGCCCAATAGCCCGCGCTGAGCAGCGTCGTCACGAAGGTCACCGCGATCAGCAGCGTCGCTCGGTGCGGGTGCCACAGATGGCGTCCGATATGCCGGGCCGATATCGCCTGGATGAGGCGCCAGATAGCCAGGAGCGCGAACAGCACCTTGATGATTACGCCGTCGGGCCCGGCGCCGAACGATGATCCCGCATGGCCCATCGGTGCCTCCACCGGAATCAGGCAGCCGAGGAAGAAACCGACCGGCGTCGCCAGCCACGCCCATTGCCCCGCCCCGATCCGGGCGACCGCGCCGAACACGCACGAGCGATTGACCCACGCGCCGACACCCAGCAGCACGCCACCCGCGACGGTCCAGCCGGTGACAGCATAGGCGGCGGGCGTCATATGCAGCCATCCCGCCGCCGCCGCGATCGCAGCGAGCCCGCCAACCCAGATCGCGGCTTCGGCAAGCGCGGCGGCGCGGCCGAAGCGCCGCTCGCTGATCGCCTCATCGACCGCGGCCACCATACACGTCGCACCGCGCTGGATGGCGAGCCCCATCAGCGCGGCGGAGACGAGCGCAACGGCAAGGATGCCGGCGGAGGGGATCATTGCGTGGCGGCGCTCGCAATCGAGGCGGCGACCTCGCCAGCCATCTTGAACTGCGCGGCGCGGTCGGTGATGCGGTAGCGCTTGGCGATCGCGCCGAAGTCGGTCCACGACACGGTGACGGCGCCGGCAGCGTCCTCGGTCACGAGCATCCGCACCGGCCAGTCCAGCCCTGCCAGCGGGTTCGATTGCAGGAATTGCACCCCCAGCGGCGGGTTGCCGAACAGGACGAGCGTCGAGCGCTTCAGCGGCAGGTTCGCGCCGCGCGCGAGGTCGGCCTGGTCGATCGTCGCGAAGTGGCGAATGCCCTTCACAGCGACATCGGCGGTAAGCTTCGCGACCGTTTCGTCGAAGCTGTTGGCGCTACGCAGCGAGAGGACATCGGCGGCTGTACCGGCGCGGACGGGCGTCCCCTGTGCATGAGCGATCGGGACCGCCGCTACGAAGGAAGCGGAGATGAATAGCGGGATCAGGAACTTGAAGCGGTTCATGGGCGAACTCCTGCGAAAGATTGTCGCCGGCAGTATCGCGCCCCGCCGCCGCGCAGGAAAATCGCCCTTGGCTATGGGTTCGATGCGCTGCAGCTATTGGAGCGCCGATCTCACAATCCTGGCGCCGGACCGGCCGATTGCGATTGGGCAGAGGCCGCCGATCGAGCAAATCATGCGGCAGAAGGGCTGCGGGTCGCTTCGGACGAAAAATTATCCCCTGCCGCTGTTTCAGCGCTTAGGGTCAGGACCCTAAAGGATCATCGGACTTTTGAACGGGAGTGAGAAGACATGGACAGCCCTGAACGCATCGAAACCGAAGCCTCGGGCGGCTGCCAGTGCGGGGCGGTGCGCTATCATGTCACCGCGGTGCTCGACACGTCGCACATCTGCCACTGCCGCATGTGCCAGAAGGCCGCCGGCAATTTCTTCGCGGCGCTGATCGGGGTGCCGCGCGATGCGCTGACCTGGACGCGCGGGAGCCCTGCGACCTTCAACAGTTCGGACAAGGCGGCGCGCGGCTTCTGCCGCGACTGCGGCACGCCGCTTACCTATGATTATTTCGACAGCAAGCACATCAACCTGACGACGGGCTCGTTCGACGAACCCGCGAAGTTCGCGCCGCGGATGCAGTTCGGCGTCGAAGGCCAGCTTGCCCTCTTCGCCGACCTGCCGATCAGCGCAGAAGGCACCACCGAAGAGACGATGAGCAGCGTCGCCGACGCGATCAAGGCGAGCAATCACCAGCATCCCGACCACGACACGCCGCACTGGCCCGCATAATTCGTCAAGCGCCTCCCCGTCGCCTGTGATATCTCTCTCATGGCTTTGGGGAGGGCTTGCGAATGGCGACACTGCCGATCGGAACGCGCATCAGCCGCGCACGACTGACGTGGGTCGTCGCGCTGATCGCGCTGTCGGTCCTGCTCAACTACGTCGATCGCGGCGCGATCGGCGTCGCGGCGCCGCTGATGAAGGACGAGTTGCAACTCACCGCGACCGGCTTCGGGGTCGCGGTGTCCGCCTTTTTCTGGGTCTATGCGCCCGCCTGCCTGTTCGTGGGCTGGCTATGCGACCGCTACTGCGTCTATCGGGTCTTCGCGTTCGGCGTCGCAATCTGGTCGATCAGCACCGCGCTCACCGGTTTCGTCGGCGGGCTCGCCTCGCTCGTCCTGCTGCGGCTGTTCCTCGGGCTCGGCGAGAGCATCGCCTTTCCGGGCAGCAGCAAGATTTTCGCTGCCGAAGTTCCGGTCGAGCGGCGCGGAATCGCCAATGCGTCGGTGTCGGCGGCGCTCGCCTTCGGCCCGGCCGTCGGCGTCCTGCTCGGCGGCGTCATCCTCGGCGGATGGGGATGGCGCGCGGTGTTCTGGGTGTTCGGGCTCGGTACCCTCTTGTGGCTCGTGCCCTGGCAAATCGCTTCCGCCCCGCTTCGCGCCCAAAGCATCGTCGCTCCGCCCGGCGCGCGCGTGTCGATCACCGGCCTGCTCCGTATTCCAACGCTTTGGCGCATGGGGTTGGTGCATTTCCTGTCCAACTATGGCTTTTATTTCGTCCTCGCCTGGCTACCGCTCTACCTCGTCAACACGCGCGGCTATTCGATCGCCGAGATGACCGCGCTGACGACATTGAGCTTCACGACGCAGGGTGTCGTCGCGCTCGCAGGCGGCTGGTTCTCCGATCGGATGGTGGCCGGGGGCGCGAACGAGGGCGAGCTTCGCCGCTCGCTGATGATCGCGGGCCAGCTCGCGACCGCTGCGGCGATCGCGGGGATCGCGGTTGCCGAAAGCTCACTGATGCTCGGGATATGGCTCGCGCTCGCGGGTTTCGGAACCGGGCTGATCGCGACCAACCTGTTTGCGGTCGCGCAGATTTTTGCCGGTCCGCGCGCAGCGGGAAGCTGGGTCGGCGTCCAGAACGCGCTTGGCAATGTGTCGGGGATCGTCGGACCGATTATCACCGGACTGATTGTCGATTATCTCGGTGGCTATACCTATGCCTTCGCGACCGCGGCTGCGCTTGCCGCGCTCGGCGCTCTGCTCTGGTGGGTGCTGATCCCCGAAATCCGCACCCTCGACATCTGAAACCCGCACTGGCGAATCCCGGCGCGCGCGACTAGAGCCGCCGCATTCCAGCCACCGACGGAGCGCGCCCATGACCCCCACCGCCAAAATCCTGCTGCTCGGTTCGGGCGAACTCGGGCGCGAGTTCGTGATCTCGGCAAAGCGGCTCGGCTGCCATGTCGTCGCGTGCGACAGCTATGACGGCGCCCCCGCGATGCAGGTGGCCGACGAGCGCGAGGTCTTCTCGATGCTAGACGGCGACGCGCTGCGCGCCGCAATCGAAAGGCACCAGCCCGACCACGTCGTGCCCGAGGTCGAGGCGATCCGTACCGAAATTCTCGCCGAGGTCGAGGCGGAGGGCTTCCACGTCGTCCCCTCGGCGCGCGCGGCGCAGCTGACGATGAACCGCGATGCCATCCGCGACCTCGCCGCGAGCGAACTCGGCCTCAAAACCTCGACCTTCGAATATGCAACGAGCCGCGAGGAACTCGCCGCCGCCGCCGCACGCATCGGATTTCCGCTCGTCGTAAAGCCCGTCATGTCCTCGTCGGGCAAGGGGCAGAGCACGGTCAAGGACGCCGAGGGGATCGATGCCGCTTGGGACTATGCCGCCGCGGGGATGCGCGGCGACCGGCTACGCGTGATCGCCGAAGCCTTCATCGACTTCGACTATGAAATCACGCTGCTGACCGTCCGCCACAAGGATGGCGTGTCGTTTTGCCCGCCCATCGGCCACCGGCAGGAACGCGGCGATTATCGCGAAAGCTGGCAGCCCGCGGCGATGTCGGATGCTGCGCTCGCGAGTGCGCAAGATATGGCAACCAAGGTCGTCGACGCGCTCGGCGGGCACGGTATCTTCGGGGTCGAATTTTTCGTGAAGGGCGACGAGGTCATCTTCTCTGAGCTGTCACCCCGCCCGCACGACACCGGCATGGTCACGCTGATCTCGCAGCGGCTGTCCGAATTCGACCTCCACGCCCGCGCGATCCTTGGCCTGCCCATCCCCGCGATTGTCGTGCCCGAAGCAAGCGCCAGCGCGGTGCTGCTCGCCGACCGCGACGCGGTGGATTTCGCGATCACCGGCCTCGCCGAAGCGCTGACGCCGCCGAATGCCGCGACTTCGGTCGATGCCCGCATCTTCGGCAAGCCCGTCACCCGCCCCTACCGCCGCATGGGCGTCGCACTCGCGAAGGTCGAAGTCGGCTCGACCGACGAGGCGCGTGCGGCGGCGGTCGCGGCGGCGGCCAAGCTGACGATCGAGTATCGCTGACAATTCCGCCGATCGGCGCTATGACGGCGCCGGAGGATGGCTATGCTCCGGTGGCTGGTTCGCATCGTCGCGCTGTTGGTCGCGGTCGCCGCATTATTGTGGTTGACCGTTTCTTACGTGACGCCGCAGCCTGCGATCTGGGCGATCCGCGCCCTGTTCGATTCAGGATCGGGCGCAGCGAGCGCAAAGCTGCTCCCGAAAGTCCCAGCCAATATCGAGACGACGGGCGCCGTCCGCTATGACCCGTCCGATCCCGACGCGCTGCTCGATGTCTTTCGCCAGAGAGGTGCAGCGGCGTCCCAACCCGCGATCATCTGGATTCACGGAGGCGGTTTCGTTTCGGGTAATCGCCATATCGTCGCCGAATATCTGAAGATTCTGGCAGCCCGGGGCTTCGTCACCGTGACGGTCGACTATACGATCGCGCCCGAGGCGCATTACCCGACCCCGATACGCCAGACGAACAAGGCGCTAGGCTATATCGTCGCCAATGCGGCGCGTTACGGCATCGATCCCGACCGCGTCCTGATCGGCGGCGACAGCGCCGGGGCCCAGATTGCGGCGCAGGTGGCGGCGCTGGCCACCAACCCCGCTTATGCCAAGGCCGTGGGCATTTCTCCTTCGGTCGGGCCCGATCGGATCAAGGGCGCGATCCTGTTTTGCGGCGCGCACGACGTGACGATGCTCAATCTCGACGGCAAACTGGGCCCCTTTCTGCGCGCGGTCGTCTGGGCCTATGGCGGCAAGCGTGACGCGATGAGCGACCCGGCGTTCCGCCTGATGGCTGTCCCCGACCATGTGACAAAGGATTTCCCGCCCGTCTTTATCACCGCCGGCAATGCCGACCCGCTCCTCGGCCAGTCGAAAAGGCTCGCCAATCGGCTGAAAGCCGCGGGAGCGATAACCGATCCGCTATTCTTTCCTGCGGATTATTCGCCCGCTCTCGGCCACGAATATCAGTTCGATCTCGACAGCCCGGCGGGCCGGCAGGCCTTCGAGCGCACCGTCGCCTTCGCGCGCCGCGTGACAGAGAAGAAAGCGGGACCAGCGCCCTAGGCCGCCCGCGCCGCCGCTGCTACACCGCCGCCATGTCCGAGAAGAATCATCTCTATCTGGTCGATGGCTCCAGCTACATCTTCCGCGCCTATCACCGCCTGCCGCCGCTGACGAACCCGAACGGCGTGCCGGTCGGCGCGGTCTACGGTTATACCACGATGCTGTGGAAGCTCGCGAAGGACCTGCACGACGCAGACGGGCCGACGCACCTTGCGGTCATCCTCGACCATAGCAGCCAGTCGTTTCGCAACGAGATTTACGACCAGTATAAGGCGAACCGCCCCGAACCGCCCGAGGATCTGCGCCCGCAATTCCCGCTGATCCGCGACGCGACGCGCGCCTTCTCGCTACCTTGCATCGAGATGGAGGGGTTCGAGGCCGACGACCTGATCGCCAGCTACGCCGAAGCCGCGGTGCGCGAGGGCTGGGACGTTACCATCGTGTCCTCGGACAAGGATCTGATGCAGCTGATCCGCGAACCCGCCGAAGGCCCGCACGTCGACATGCTCGACACGATGAAGAATGTCCGCCTCGGGCTGGCGGCGGTCGACGAGAAGTTCGGCGTCTCCCCCGACCTTGTCGGCGACGTGCTCGCGCTGATGGGCGACAGCGTCGATAACGTCCCCGGCGTGCGCGGTGTGGGACCGAAGACGGCGACCAAGCTGATCCAGGAATATGGCAACCTCTCGGCCGCACTCGACGGCGCCGGGACGATGAAGCCGAGCAAGCTTCGCGACAATCTGATCGAGCACCGCGGCATGGCTGAACTGTCGCGCATCCTCGTCGACCTCAAGCGCGACGTGCCGCTGCCCGATCCGCTCGATTCGCTGAAGCTCGGCGCAATCCCGCCCGCGCCGCTGAAAGCCTTCCTCGACGAGCATGGGTTCCGCTCGCTCTCGGCCAAACTCGACAATGGCGCGACGCCAAGCGGGCCGCCGACGCTGCCACGTGCGAACGCGAAGGTCGCGCCCGCGGCTCTCGCCGTTCCCTCGACGCCCACCCTGCCCGCGTGGCCGGCGATCGACCGGGCGCGCTATGAAACGGTGGCGACGCTCGATGCGCTCGACCGCTGGATCGCGGAGGCGCGCGCCGCGCATGTCGTTGCGATCGACACCGAGACCGCGAGCCTCGACAGCGTCACCGGCGACCTCGTCGGGGTCAGCCTGTCGACCAGCGCCGGCAAGGCCTGCTACATCCCGCTCGGCCACGGAGGCACCGACATGTTTGCCGAAAAGCCCGAGCAAATTCCCATGAAGGAAGCGCTCGCCCGGCTCGGCGCGCTGTTCGCCGACGATGCAGTGCTCAAGGTCGGGCACAACCTCAAATATGATATCGGCGTGCTGGCGCAGCATGGGCTGACCGTTGCGCCCTATGACGATACGATGGTGATGAGCTTCGCACTCGACGCGGGCAAGCACGGTCATGGCCTCGACGAATTGTCGAAGCTGCACCTCGACCATGTCTGCCTGTCGTTCAAGGAAGTGTGCGGCGCCGGCAAGTCGCAGATCAGCTTTGCCGAGGTGCCGCTCGACCGGGCGACCCAATATGCCGCCGAGGATGCCGAGGTCGCGTGGCGGCTTTGGAAGCTGCTGAAACTCCGCCTGCCGCTCGAAGGCGGGACGCGCGTCTATGAAATGGTCGACCGCCCGCTCGCCGCGATCGTCGAGGGGATGGAGCGCGTCGGCATCACCGTGAACCGCGACTATCTGGCGAAGCTGTCGGCTGAATTCGCAAGCGAGATGCTGCGTATGGAGGGCGAGATTCACGCACTCGCGGGTCAGCCATTCACCATCGGAAGCCCGAAGCAACTCGGCGAAATCCTGTTCGACAAGCTCGGGCTCAAGGGCGGGCGCAAGGGCAAATCGGGCGATTGGTCGACCGACCAGAGCGAACTCGAACGGCTCGAACGCGACGGGGTGCCGATCGCGAGGCTGATCCTCGAATGGCGCCAGCTCGCGAAGCTCAAATCCACCTATACCGACGCGCTGCAACAGCAGATCAACGCGAAGACCGGACGCGTGCACACCAGTTACAGCCTCGTCGGAGCGCAGACGGGACGACTGTCGTCGACCGATCCGAATCTGCAGAATATCCCGATCCGCACCGAAATCGGCCGCCAGATTCGGGACGCCTTCATCGCTGCTCAGGGCAAGGTGCTGATCGCGGCCGACTATAGCCAAATCGAACTCCGCCTGGCTGCGCACATGGCCGATGTTCCCGAACTCAAACAGGCCTTCGCCCAGGGGCAGGATATTCATTCGGCGACCGCGATCGAACTGTTCGGAGAGGTCAACCGCGACACGCGCGGCAAGGCGAAGACGGTCAATTTCTCGATCCTCTACGGCATTTCGCGCTGGGGCCTCGCGAACCGCCTCGAAATCACGCCCGACGAGGCGCAGGCGCTGATCAGCCGGTATTTCGAGCGCTTCCCCGGCATCTCGGACTATATCACCGACACGCTCGAAACGGCGCGGGCGCGCGGCTACACCGAGACACTGTTCGGGCGGAAGACCTGGTTCCCGCGCATCAAGGCGCCGAACCAGAACGAACGCGCGGGCAGCGAGCGCGCCGCGATCAACGCGCCCATTCAGGGCACCAGCGCCGACCTGATCAAGCGCGCGATGGCACGGATGCCGAAGGCGCTGGCGGACGCCGGCCTCGCCGACGTCAAGATGCTGCTGCAGGTCCACGACGAACTCGTCTTCGAGGCGCCCGAGGACAAAGCCGAAGCCGCGGGCGACGTCATTCGCCGCGTCATGATGGGCGCCGCCGAGCCCGCGCTGACTCTGTCGGTCCCACTCGAGGTCGAGGTCGGCATCGGCAAGAGCTGGGGCGAAGCGCATTGATCGCGGCCCCCATCCTCCTGCTGATCGCCGCGCTTGAAGGCGGTCCGACGATCGCGGCCTCGGCTGCGGCGGCAACCGAAGCCGCTCCCCCCGCGATCGCCGACGCAGACATCCGCGAATATGCTGCGGTCGCGGGGCGCAAGGTCGCCGGGCGTCCGGTCGGCGGCCCCTATCCCACCGCCGACAAGGTGTTGCTGATTGTCCGCGACGCGAAGGGCTATCCATCGATCGCGGGCAGCTTCGGCTTTCCGGTCAAGCAGCCGCTTCGGCCGCCGCCCGAGGGCACCCTGGCCGTCATCCGCCTGCACCAGCGGTCGGAAACCGTCGTCCCCGGCCCGACTGCCGACGACCTCGCCTTTGTCGTCGCAAACCGCCTGCCGCTGTTCGTGATCGGCGAATGGGCTCGCCCAGCGCCGATGTGGGAGGTCGCGTGGGTCGACGGCGCCGTCCGTTATCGCACGATCGGGGACATCGGCGAAATCGGCCCTTGGCAGGATTAGCCGGGCTTCATTCAGGCGCTGGGCCGAAGCGATTGGGACCGTCGGTCCCGGCGCGCGCCAGCTCGATCGCCAGCCAGGCAAGCAGCAGCCCGCCGACGATCGCCGGCCAATCGGGGCCGTGCGTCGACGCGTTGGCCTGCGCCACCCAATCGATCATCGACGCCGGATTGCCGGGCTGACGTTCCATTTTTTCCATGAGCGCCGGTATCCGCTCGGCCGCCTCGGCCGTGCGGCGCGCCTGCCCCAGCCCCGTCGCGAACAGGCCGAACGGCAGGATCAGCGCCCACCAGCCCGCGCGCGCGCGATCGTGCAACCGGCGCGCCGTCGCCGAGAGCAGCAGCAGCGCCCCGATCAGGAAGATGCCGATACTGGCATAGGCCGCGCTGACCATGCCCTTCATCTGGCTCTCGAACATCGCGCGGCTCGCCTCGGCATCGCCCCGCGCGTTCGCCGCAAGAACGTCCATCGAGGGAAAGGCCAGCACGATCTGCATCGCGAACTGCAGGACGATCAAAGGGCCGAACACCAGCGCGACGAAGATCCAGAAATCCATCCGGCTGTCGCGGCCGTACGCGCTGAAAAGCCGTCCGAACCCGCGCCGCGAAATCCGTCCAACAGAAAAGTCCGCCATATCCCCCCTCTTCCGCGACAGTCTATCGACCGCACGGACAGGTGCCAATCGCCCAACCGCCCCGAATTGGCGGTAAAAGGCCTGCTATTGCGTCAAAGAGGCCCGCCGCCTCTTCCCCACTTGCCCCGCACCATCTATGACAGCGCGATGACATCCCGCTGGCACTTTTGCGACAGCAGCGACGAAAGGCTTTCATGACGACGACCCCGGCGGCGACTGCGCCGACCCGCATTCAGCAGAATATCCTCGCGCGCAGCGAACGCCGCCTGCTTAACTGGATCTGTCCCCGCCTGCCCCATTGGGTCACCCCCGACCAGCTCACCGCGCTCGGTTTCGCGGGCGCGCTGCTCGTCGCCGCTGGCTATATGCTGAGCTGGATCGAGGGTGAGTGGCTTGTGCTTTCGCTGATCGGCTATGTCGTCAACTGGTTTGGCGATTCGCTCGACGGCAGCCTTGCCCGCTGGCGGCGAATCGAGCGCCCCTCTTACGGCTATTTCCTCGACCACAGCGTCGACGCCGTTGGCACGCTGCTGATGATCGGCGCGATCGGCGCAAGCCCCTATATGCGGCTCGACGTCGCGCTGATGGCGGTGATCGGCTATTTCCTGCTGTCGATCCACACCTTCCTCGCCGCGAAGGTCGTCGGCGAGTTCCGCCTGTCCTACATGGCCGGCGGGCCGACCGAATTGCGGCTGATGCTGATGGCGATGACGGTCGCGATGCCGCTTATCGGGGGACACAAAGTTCTTGGCAGCAGCTTCTCGGCCTTCGACCTGTTCGCGCTGGTCGTCGCGAGCATTCTCGTGACGCTGTTCGTGGTCCAGAGCCTCGCGACCGCCCACATGCTCCGCAAACGCGGAGTCTAGAAAGTCCTAGGGTCCTGACCCTAGGGCCGCAGGCGCGCTTGGGGATAAGTGCCGAGCAGGCGCAGCGATTTCGTCTGGAAGTCGAGCTCCTCGAGCGCGCGGTCGATGCGCTCGTCGCCCGGCGCGCCGACGATGTCGGCATAGAATTTCGTCGCGGCGAAGCTGCCGCCGACCTGATAGCTTTCAAGCTTGGTCATGTTGACCCCGTTCGTCGCGAAGCCGCCAAGCGCCTTGTAGAGCGCAGCGGGAATATTTTTCACCTCGAATACGAAGGTGGTCATCAGCGGCACGCCCGCCGGTGGTTCGGCCAGCGGTTCCCGCGCCAGAACGACGAAGCGCGTCATATTGTGATCCGCATCCTCCATTCCGGTCCCGTGCAACGTCAGCCCGTACAGTTCGGCGGCGTGCGGCGGCGCCAGAGCGGCGAGCCCAACTTCGTCGCTGTCGGCGACCCATGCGGCGGCGCCCGCGGTATCGCTGTGCGCGATCGGAGAGATATTGTTGGCGCGCAACCATTTGCGGCACTGTCCAAGCGCCTGCTCGTGGCTCATCGCGCGGGTCACGGGACCGAGGTCGCGGCTCATCAGACCGTAGCGGATCGGCAGGAAATGCTCGCCGACGATATAGAGGCCGGATTCGGGGAGCAGGAAGTGGATGTCGGCGACGCGGCCGTGCAGGCTGTTCTCGATCGGGATGATCGCGCGGTCGACGCTACCGCCCAGCACCGCCTCGATCGCATCCTCGAACGAATAGCAGGGCAGCGGGAGAGAATTCGCGTCATATTCGCGCGCGGCAAGGTCGCTGTTCGCACCGGGCGCTCCCTGAAACGCCAGCCCGCGCGCCGGATCGGCGAGCGCCGCCGCCTTCATTTCGTCCACCAGATGCTGCGCCGATGCCGTGTAGCTACCCATGACCGCCCTTCCCAACTGCGCCGCGGCGCATAGCGAGGCATGGCAGCGCGCGCAACCGGCGCTGCGTGCGATTTCATCCCCTTGCGCCGCGCACCATGCCCCAGTAAGGGAGCGACCAAATCATATCACGCGCTCAAGGGCGGGCGCCAGCGAACGGGGCTGCAAGCATGGACAATCGCAACAACACTATTGCCGGCTGGGTATTGTTCGCCGGTATTTGCGCACTGGGCCTGACGATCGGCTCGGGCATGTTGTTTGCCAGCCACGATCCCCACAAGCCCGGCTATCCGATCGAGGATGCCGAGGGCGGCGAAGGCGGCGGCGCGTCGGCTGTTCCGCTCCCCAACCTGCTCGCTGCGGCCGATGTCGCAAAGGGCGAGGCGGTGTTCGCCAAGTGCGCGGCGTGCCACACGATCAATCAGGGCGGTGCCAACGGCATCGGCCCCAACCTCTATGCGACGATGGGTGAACCGATCGGCCAGGGCAAGGCGGGCTTCGCCTTTTCAGACGCGCTCAAGAATGTCGGCGGCACCTGGGACTTCGAAAAGATGGACCATTGGCTGACCAGCCCGCGCAAGTTCGCCAACGGCACCAAGATGTCGTTCGCGGGCCTGTCGAACCCGGAAGACCGCGCGAACCTGATCGTCTATCTCAACGCGCAGGGTTCGAACCTGCCGCTGCCCGCGGCCGAAGCCGCTCCGGCCACCGACGCGGCCGCTGCCCCGGCTGCAGGCGCCGACAAGGCCGCGGCTCCCGCCGAAGCCGCCAAGGGTGCCGAAGGCGCGCCCGCTGCTCCGGCCGAAGCCAAGAAATAATGCGCCTCGCGCCCGTCCTGCTGGCGGGCGCGTTGCTGCTTGCCGGCTGCGGCAAGAGCGAACCGCCCGCCGACACGTCAAGCCCCGAAACGGCTTCTGCCGAAACCGCCGCACCCGCGGTCGAGCCGACCGCCGCGATGGGCGAGCAGGTCTTCAAGCGATGCGTCGCGTGCCACACGATCGACAAGGGTGGCGCCAACGGTATCGGCCCCAACCTCCACGGCGTCGTCGGCCGCGCGGTTGCGGCGCATGAAGGCTTCTCCTATTCGTCGGCCCTGAAGGCGAAGGGCGGCGCTTGGGACGCCGCGAACCTCGACCGGTTCCTTGAAAGCCCGATGAAATACGCCCCGGGCACGCGCATGGCGTTCGCGGGCGTCATCGACGCATCCGATCGCAAGGCGCTGATCCTGTATCTGGAAGCGCAGTCGAAATAACACGAATCCTCCCTGTGCCGCAGGGAGGGTCGTTAGATCAGTGATGTTCGATATTCGCGTAGAAGTCCTGGATGATCGCCCAGGCTTCGTCCGCCGTCTCGACGAATTTGAATAGGTCGAGGTCGCGTGCGCTCACCACGCCTTCTTCGACCAGCGCGTCGAAATTGACGACGCGCTGCCAGAAATCCTTGCCGAACAGGACGATAGGGATCGGCTTGATCTTGCCCGTCTGGATCAAGGTCAGCAGCTCGAACATCTCGTCGAAGGTGCCGAAACCGCCGGGGAACACGGCGACCGCGCGGGCGCGGAGCAGGAAGTGCATCTTCCTGAGCGCGAAATAGTGGAACTGGAAGCTCAGCGACGGGGTGACATAGCGGTTCGGCGCCTGCTCGTGCGGCAACACGATGTTGAGCCCGATCGACTCGCGACCCTCGTCGGCGGCGCCGCGGTTCGCGGCCTCCATGATCGACGGACCGCCGCCCGAGCAGACGACGAAATGGCGGCAGCCTTCCTCGTCGCACGGCACTTGGCTCGCGATCCGCGCGAGGCTGCGCGCTTCGTCGTAATATTTGGCCTTGGCCTTCAGGCGCCGCGCGATGTTGCGCTGGATGTCGTCAGTCGCCGCGGCTTCGAGCGCGTCGGCTTCGGCAGGCTCGGGGATGCGCGCCGAACCATAGATGACCAGCGTCGACTCGATCCCGGCCTCGTCGAGGAGCAGTTCGGGCTTCAGGAGCTCGAGCTGGAAGCGGACCGGACGCAGATCCTCGCGCAGCAGGAAGTCGGTGTCCTGGAAGGCCAGCTTGTAAGCCGGGTCGGCGGTCTGCGGGGTGGTCGTCGCCTGCTTGGCGAACTGGGCGTCATCCTTGGCCTTGTGGAAGCGCGAACGATGGGGTTGCTTGTCTTTTGTCATTGGCGGACGGCTAGCCGTTTCGCGTGACTTTGCCAAGTCAGGCGCCTTATCGGCAGTATCCGTTGCCGCTCATGTCCATGTGGAAATGATTGTAGTGCGCTGCGTTGTAATCGGGGCTCAGCACGGTCCCGAAACGGCGGCACGCCGATTTGTGCAGCGCGCGCAGGAAATCGCGCGATGCCTGATCGCCGTTCCAGCCCCCGTCGAGCATGATGCGGCGCCCGTCGGCGAGCACGAAACCTGCGACGTCGATCGCGTTCGAATAGGCGTGCTGCGAAATCCGTCCCGACCGGCCGCCATAGATGTTGCGGCAGCTGTAGGTGCCATAGGTCTCGATCTTCACGACATCCTGCCCGAAGAACTGGCGCCCCGCCGGCTTCACCGCATAGCGTGCCCACGCCGCGAAATTCTTGGCTAGCGGACAGGTCATCGGGCCCAGGTTGGTGACCGGCATGCCGATGTCGAGCAGCTTCACCGAATCGATCGAGCTGCACCCGCCGCCATGATCCGCGTTCGGCAGCGGCGTGAAGCGCACCCCCGCCTGCTTGAGGTCGAAGGCGCATTGCTTCGCGTCTGGGCTGGTGAAGGACGGCGTTCCGGTAACTTGCGGCCGCTGCGGCGCATTGGCGCCCGCGCGCTTCCCGCCCCCCTGTTTCATCACGTCCGGCGCGCCGAAACAGGCCGAAAGCGCCAGGGCAGCAGTCGCCGCGACAAGCACCCGAGGCCGAAGGAAAGCAGGGAATGCCATGGCGCCAATCTGTAACGAATATGGTTAACAAATCGCTAACCCCGGCCCTCGGCTCATCGAAAATTTCGCCCGGCTCGCGCATTTTGTTTGACAGTTGCGCGTCCATCCCTAAACGCGGCGCCGGGCCACGCGGTCCCAACGCCGCGCGAGCTCTCTGTGAGGAGAGTATGACATGACTGACGTGCGTAAACCGCAGGCAAGGCCTGCGCGTCCTTTCTTTTCCTCCGGTCCGTGCGCCAAGCCGCCGGTCTGGTCCCCCGACAAACTCGCCACCGAATCGCTCGGCCGCTCGCATCGCGCCAAGATCGGCAAGACGCGTCTCGCCTATTGCATCGACCTGATGCGCGAGATGCTGCAGCTCCCCGATACCCACCGCATCGGCATCGTGCCCGGATCGGACACCGGCGCCTTTGAGATGGCGATGTGGACGATGCTTGGGCAGCGGCCCGTCACGACGCTCGCGTGGGAGAGCTTCGGTGAAGGGTGGGTCACCGATGCCGCCAAGCAGCTCAAGCTCGATCCGACCGTTATCCGCGCCGACTACGGCGAGCTTCCCGACCTGGGCCAAGTCGACTGGTCGAACGACGTCCTCTTCACCTGGAACGGCACCACCAGCGGCGTCCGCGTGCCCGATGGCGACTGGATCGCCGCCGATCGAGCAGGGCTGAGCTTCGCCGATGCGACCAGCGCGGTGTTCGCCTACGACCTGCCGTGGGACAAGATCGACGTCGCGACCTTCAGCTGGCAGAAAGTGCTTGGCGGCGAAGGCGGCCATGGCGTACTGATCCTCGGCCCGCGCGCGGTTGAGCGGCTTGAGAATTACACCCCCGCCTGGCCGCTGCCCAAGGTCTTCCGCCTCGTCAGCAAGGGCGCGCTCGCCGAGGGCGTGTTCAAGGGCGAGACCATCAACACCCCGTCGATGCTCGCGGTCGAGGACGCGATCTTCGCGCTCGAGTGGGCGAAGTCGCTGGGCGGACTCGACGGCCTGAAAGCGCGCAGCGACGCCAACGCCGCGGCGCTCGACAAGATCGTCACCGACCGCGACTGGCTCAGACACCTCGCCGCCGATCCTGCCAGCCGATCGAAGACCTCGGTCTGCCTGTCGGTCGCCGGCGCCGACGAAGCCTTCATCAAGACGTTCGCCGGGCTGCTCGAAGCCGAAGGCGCGGCCTATGACATCGCGGGCTACCGCGACGCCCCTCCGGGCCTTCGCATCTGGTGCGGCGCGACCGTCGACACCGCCGATATCGAAGCGCTTGGGCCGTGGCTCGACTGGGCCTACGCCTCGCTCAACCCATAACGTCGTCCCAGCGAAAGCTGGGACCGCCATCGATCATCCCCATTCCCAACGATCCCAGCTTTCGCTGGGATGACGGAGAAAATGACATGACCGCTCCCAAAGTTCTGATTTCCGACAAGATGGACCCCAAGGCCGCCGCGATCTTCAAGGAACGCGGCATCGACGTCGACGTCATCACCGGCAAGACCAAGGACGAGCTGATCGCGATGATCGGCGCCTATGACGGCCTCGCGATCCGCTCGGCCACCAAGGTCACCGCCGACGTTCTCGCCGCGGCGACAAACCTCAAGGTCGTCGGCCGCGCCGGGATCGGCGTCGACAATGTCGATATCCCGTCGGCGTCGAAGCAGGGCGTCATCGTGATGAATACGCCCTTCGGCAACAGCATCACTACGGCCGAACATGCGATCGCGATGATGTTCGCGCTCTCCCGCCAGATCCCCGAAGCGAACGCGCTGACGCAGGCGGGCAAATGGCCGAAGAACGACTTCATGGGCGTCGAGCTGACCTCGAAGACGCTCGGCCTGATCGGCTGCGGCAACATCGGCAGCATCGTTGCCGAGCGTGCGCTGGGCCTGCGCATGAAGGTCGTCGCCTTCGACCCCTTTCTGACGCCTGAGCGCGCGATCGAACTCGGCGTCGAAAAGGCGGACCTCGACACGCTGCTCGCCAAGGCCGATTTCATCACGTTGCACACGCCGCTGACCGACCAGACGCGCAATATCCTGTCGGCCGAGAATATCGCGAAGGCAAAGAAGGGCGTCCGCATCATCAACTGCGCGCGCGGCGGCCTGATCGACGAGGCGGCGCTCAAGGACGCGCTCGACAGCGGCCATGTCGCGGGCGCGGCGCTCGACGTGTTCGCGACCGAGCCGCCTCCGGCCGATCACCCGCTGTTCGGCATCCCGAACTTCATCTGCACCCCGCACCTCGGTGCCTCGACCGACGAGGCGCAGGTCAATGTCGCCATCCAGGTCGCCGAACAGATCAGCGACTACCTCCTCACCGGCGGGATCACCAACGCGCTCAACGTCCCCAGCCTTTCGGCCGAGGAAGCGCCGAAACTCCGCCCCTATATGAGCCTCGCCGAAAAGCTCGGCAGCCTCGTCGGCCAACTCGCGCACGACAACCTCACGACCATCTCGATCGAGGTCGAGGGCGCCGCCGCCGAACTCAACTTGAAGCCGATCACCGCCGCAGTGCTGACCGGCCTGATGCGCCGCTATTCGGACGCGGTGAACATGGTGAACGCCCCGCACCTTGCGCGCGAACGCGGCCTCGACGTGCGCGAAGTGCGGCATGACCGCGACGGCGACTATCACACGCTGGTCCGCGTCACCGTCGCCACCGAAGCGGGCGACCGCTCGGTCGCGGGCACGCTGTTCAGCAACGGCGACCCGCGCCTGGTCGAGATGTTCGGCATCAAGGTCGAGGCCGATCTCGACGGTCACATGCTCTACATCGTCAACGAGGACGCCCCGGGCTTCATCGGCCGCATCGGCACGACGCTGGGCGACGCGGGGCTCAACATCGGCACCTTCCACCTCGGCCGCCGCGCGGCGGGCGGCGAAGCGGTACTGCTTTTGAGCCTCGACTCGCCGATGCCCGAACCGCTGCTGTGGCAGCTCTGCCAGCTTCCCGGCGTGAAGACGGTGAAGGGCCTGAAGTTCTGAACGTAAGTCCCCCTCCCGCTTGCGAGAGGGGAGATTTGTTGAACTCCCCTCTCCACCCTTCTAAGGCCGCAATCGATGACCAAGGCCCCTGCCCTGCTGCCCGAAGGCCTCCGCGACCGCCTGCCCGCGCAGGCCGAGGCCGCGTCGCGCGTCACCCGCGCGCTGGTCGACGCGATGCGCGCGCACGGCTATGGCCGTGTATCGCCGCCGCTCGCCGAGTTCCGCGAGACGCTGGGCGGCGACGACGATCGCAGCTCGCGCGACCTTCTCCGCTTCACCGACCCTGTGTCGCAGCGCACCCTTGCGCTGCGCCCCGACATCACACGGCAGGTCGGTCGCATCGCGACCTCGCTGCTCGCCAAGGCGCCGCGTCCGTTGCGGCTTTGCTACGCCGGCCAGATCGTCAAGCTACGCGCCAGCCAGCTCCGCCCCGCGCGCGAGATGCTGCAGGTCGGTGCCGAGCTGATCGGTAGCGACGGCGTCGCGGCGGCGCGCGAGATCGTCAGCGTCGCGATCGACGCGCTGGAGGCGGCGGGCATCGGTCAAGTGACGATCGATTTCACGCTGCCCGATGCGGTCGGCCTGCTCGCGGGCGGGCCGCTGCCGGTCGCTGCCGAAATCGAAAGCCTGCGCGACGTACTCGACGCCAAGGACGCCGGCGCGCTCGTGCGCATCGGTGCCGAGGCCTATCTGCCGCTACTCCGCGCGACCGGCCCGTTCGACCGCGCGATCGCCGACCTGCGAGCGTTCGATACGTCGGGCGTGCTCACGAGCCGCATCGACGCGCTCGAAGAGATCGCCGCGCCGATCCGCAACCGCGCGAACCTGACTCTCGACCCGACCGAACGCCACGGTTTCGCCTATCAAAGCTGGTTCGGCTTCCAGATCTTCGTCCCCGGCCAGGGCGATGCGATCGGCCGTGGCGGCGGCTATGCGATCCCGCTGGGCGAGGAACAGGAGGAGCCGGCGGTCGGCTTCTCGCTCTACCCCGACCCGCTGATCGACGACGGCCTCGGCGCCGAGGATGAGGCCGAACGCCGCATCTTCCTGCCGCTCGGCCACGACGCCGCGCTCGCGGCCAGCCTGCGCGCCGACGGATGGCAGACGGTCGCGGCGTTGTCCGAGGCCGACGACGCCCGCGCGCTCGGTTGCGGCTGGCGGCTTGGTCCCGACGGCCCTGTCGAGGCGTGAGCTGTTCCCCGGCGAAAGCCGGGGCCCATAGCAGCGTCCGATCTGGGCCCCGGCTTTCGCCGGGGAACATGTTCCTAGAAATCCGATACCCCAAACCGCGGTATGCCCTGGTTGACCCCGGGCGGATCGAGCACACTCACATCGAGTTCGACCGGTTCGCCGATCCACTGCGCCAGCGTCGTATGATCGGCAAGATCGTCGTCGGTCAGCGGATGGACAAGCGCGCGCAGCCCCGTCGCCTCGATCGCCGCGACCACCGCAGGCCGATGACCTGCCAGGAAATGCACCTCATATTGCGCAATCGGATGCGGCCCCGCCGCCCCGTCGGTCAGCGCGCCGACGAACAGGATCTCCGGGTCGGCGCCGAACGCATCTCGAAGCGCCACCGCGGCGCACCGCTCGGCAGGGTCGCAATAGATATGCGCATGATAGGGTGCATCGGGATTCGTCATACAGACATCGCTTTCCAACTTGCCGCGCCCCGGACGTGATCCGGGCCTGCCCCTCTTGAAGGAAAAGACGGGTGCCGGGTCAAGCCCGGGATTGCCCCCGGCCTGGCGACCATTTTGAACGCTTCGGCCAGCCTGACTCCGATGAAAGGGAACGATCGTCGCGACCGGCTGTTGTCAAAACACCGAAACCAAAATCGAGGGTGGGTCGCCCTCGTCGTCGGAGAGAGACAATGAAAAATCTTCTGAAAATTTTCGCGATCAGCAGCTTATTGATTCTGTCTGCTTGCAACACCGTTGAAGGCGCCGGAAAAGACGTGGGGTCCGTTGGCGATTGTGCCGATGGCGTGAAGGGTAACTGCTAGAGGGCGTCGGGCGTTCGCGCCGCGCGCCAAAACAGACGCTACCGGCTGAACACCCGCTTCAACCACGCATCGACCGTCGCGGTCGGCGCGTAGCCGGGATCGCCCAGCCGCCGGTTGATCTCGGCATGGCCCTGCAACCCCTCGCCCGGGAAGCTCCCACGCTCGACCTTGCTGCCGCCCGCCGCCAGCGCCTTGCCCAGCGCTTCGGCCTGCCGCACCCCGTCGGGGCGTTGCACGTAGAGCAGCAGGAATTGCGGCGCATTCGGCCGCGGCGCCTGCAATGTCGGTGACAGCGCCTTCTGCCGCGCCGGATCGGTCCCGAACGCCTGCTTGTACGTCGCCTGCATGATTGGCGGCCCGTCCTTCATCTGCGCGGGCACGTCATAGGCCGCACCGTCGATCGGTATGACGCCGGCAATATCGGAAAAACTCAGCCCCGCGCCGCGCAGATATTTTTCGTCGGTTCCCACCAGGGCCACCAGATGCGCGCCCGCACTATGTCCCATGATCACGATCCGCCGCCGGTCGATACCCAACGCGCCGGCGCGGTCGATCAGCGCCCTCACCGCGGCCGCGACATCGGCCGCCTGCTGCTCGACCGTCGCGTCGGGAACGAGCCGATAGTTGATCGACGCGAAGGCATAGCCAAGCTGCGGATAATGCACCGGCTTATATTGTCCCGTCGCATTGTCCTTGCTGCCGCGCTTCCAGCCGCCACCGTGGACGAAGACGACCAGCGGCGCCGGCCCCTTCGCATCTTTCGCACGCCAGATATCGAGATTTTGCAGCGGGTTGCTGCCATAGGAAATCGTCTCGCCGCCCGGCACCTTCGGACCTTCGTCGGCGCCCATCCGCTCGGCGATCCGCTCGCGCAGCCGGTCGCGCATCTTCTCGCGCGCATCTGCAAAAGGCACTGGCACGGTCACACTCGCGACCGCAAAGGCCGTAAGCAAGGCATATCCAAACCAATTTCGTTTCGTCATCGCCCGTCTCCACTGTCCCGGCAGCACCGATCTGGCCCGATATTGTCGCAAAATCATCCCGCTTTGGGTTGCCTCCGTGCCCAAATCCGCTAAGGCCGCGCCGGGCCCGCACTGGTCGTTTTTGGCCCGGTTCAGCAGGACAGCATCATGGCAAATGTCACCGTCATCGGGTCGCAATGGGGCGACGAGGGCAAGGGCAAGATCGTCGACTGGCTCGCCAGCCGCGCCGACGCGGTCGTCCGCTTTCAAGGCGGTCACAACGCCGGTCATACGCTCGTCGTCGGCGAACAGGTGTACAAGCTCTCGCTGCTACCCTCGGGCATCGTCACCGGCACGCTGTCGATCATCGGCAACGGCGTCGTCCTCGATCCCTGGGCGCTCCGCGACGAGATGGCCAAACTGCGCGGCCAGGGCGTCGAGATCAACGCCGACAATTTCGCGATCGCCGACAATTGCGCGCTGATCCTGCCGTTCCACCGCGACCTCGACGCGCTGCGCGAAACCGCTGCGGGTGCGGGCAAGATCGGCACCACCGGCCGCGGCATCGGCCCGGCCTATGAAGACAAGGTCGGTCGCCGCGCTATCCGCGTCTGCGACTTGGCCCACCTCGACAAGCTTGAACCGCAGCTCGACCGCCTGACCGCGCATCACGACGCACTCCGCGCCGGTTTCGACCAGCCGCCGATCGACCGCGACAAGCTCGTCGCCGACCTGTCCGAAATCGCCGATTTCGTGCTCGAATATGCGCAGCCCGTCTGGAAGCGGCTGAAGAAGGTCCGCAAGGCCGGCGCGCGCATCCTGTTCGAAGGCGCGCAGGGCGTGCTGCTCGACGTCGATCACGGCACCTATCCCTTCGTCACGAGCTCGAACACCGTCAGCGGCACCGCCGCATCGGGTTCGGGCCTCGGCCCCTCGGCGGTCGGCTTCGTTCTCGGCATTGCCAAGGCCTATACAACGCGTGTCGGCAGCGGCCCCTTCCCGACCGAGCTCGAGGACGAGATCGGTCAGCGGCTCGGGGAGCGCGGGCATGAATTCGGCACCGTCACCGGGCGCAAGCGCCGCTGCGGCTGGTTCGACGCGGTGCTCGTGCGGCAGAGCTGCGCCGTGTCGGGCGTCACCGGCATCGCGCTCACCAAGCTCGACGTGCTCGACGGCTTCGACACGATCCGCATCTGCACCGGCTATCGCCTGCGCGGCAAGATCCTCGACTATTTCCCCTCGCACTCGGCCGATCAGGCCGAGGTCGAACCGATCTACGAGGAAATGGACGGCTGGCACGAATCGACCGCCGGCGCGCGCAGCTATGCCGACCTGCCCGCGCAGGCGATCAAATATATCCAGCGCGTGCAGGAATTGATCGAAACCCCGATCGCGCTCGTCTCGACCAGCCCCGAGCGCGAGGACACGATCCTGATCCGCGATCCGTTCAGCGATTGATCGCCGCCGCGACGTCGCGGATCGCGGCGACGAAGCCTGCCGGATCATTTTCCTGCACGAAATGGCCGCCGTGTAGCGTCCGGTGCGGCATGCCCCGCGCGCCCGGGACGCGGTCGATAAACGGCGCATCGCCGCCGCGCGTGATCGGATCGCCATCGGTGAAGCAGCACAGGAATGGCTTGTCGAATGCTTCCAGCGCGGCCCAGGCGCGCTTCTGGTCAAGGACCGCGACATTGTCGCCGAGCGGCACGAAGGAGGGAAAGACGCGCGCCGCGACTTTCGACGCCCGTGTCGGGAAGGGCGCGTCATAGGCGGCAATTTCCTTTGCCGTCAGTTGCTTCTGGGCGCCGGCGTTGACGATCCGCCCGATCGGGAACAGCGGACTGAAGCGGGAAAAAGCGCGCCAGATAGCAAAAGCACGCGGCGCCGGTTGCCCCTCGGGAAGGCCGCCGTTCGACAGCGCGACCCCCACGAACCGATCGGGCATTTCGGCGAGGAGCCTGAGCCCGATCAGCGAGCCCCAGTCCTGACAAGCGAGGATCATGCCCCGAAGATCGAGCGCCTCGATCCACTGCCGCATCCACGCGACCTGCGCGGCATAGCTGTAAGCCGAACGATCGAGCGGCTTGTCCGAGCGGCCGAAGCCGATCAGGTCGGGCGCGACGACGCGGAACCCCGCCTCCACCGTCGGCCCGATCATATGGCGATAGAGATAGGACCAGGTCGGCTCGCCGTGCAGCATCAGCACCGGCAGCGCATCGGCAGCGCCCTCGTCGACATAATGGACGCGAAGCCCGTCGGCGATGTCCAGATAGTTCGGCGTGTACGGCCAGTCGGGCAGCCCCTCGAAGCGCGCGTCCGGCGTGCGATAGATCTGCATAGTGTCCCCCCTCTTCCTGGAGGCAGCTTAGCGCCGGGCGCGGCCTTGTCCATGCGCGGTAAGGCCTTATGGTGGCGCGATGCGCTTCGCCCCTGCCCTGCTCCTTCTTCTGTCGGCTTGCGGGTCGGCGCAATCGCAGCCGCCACCCGCCGAGACAAGGATCGATCGCCTGCTCGTCGACAAGAGCGAGCGCGTGCTGATCGGCTATGCAGGCAACCGCGAGGTGCTGCGCTATACGCGCATACGGCTCGGCGGCTCGCCGGTCGGGCACAAGCGCTTCGAAGGCGACGAGAAGACGCCTGAAGGCGCCTACACGATCGATGGCCGCAACCCGGCGAGCGCCTATCATCTCTCGCTTCGCATTTCCTATCCTAATGCCGCCGACCGCGCTTATGCGGAGGCACGCGGGCGCTCGCCGGGCGGCGACATCTTCATCCACGGCCAGCCCAATGCGTGGCGCGGCCCGGCGATCGCGCGCGACTGGACCGACGGGTGCATCGCGCTGTCGAACGCGGAAATTAAACAATTGTGGGACATCGTGGCCGACGGCACCCCGATCACCATTCACCCCTAAGGAGCCCGTATGTCGCGCCATATCCTCGTCTTCTACGGCAGCTATCGCCGCGACCGGCAGGGCATCAAGCTCGCGCGCTGGCTGGTAAAGGCCATCAACGACCGCGGCGACAGCGCCGAACTGATCGACGCCAAGGCGGTCGGCCTGCCGATGCTCGACCGCATGTACAAGGAATATCCCAAGGGCGAGGCCCCCGCAGCGATGGAAGAATTGGCCGCCAAGATCCGCGCCGCAGACGGCTTCCTGTTCGTCACCGGCGAATATAATTGGGGGCCGCAGCCGGGGCTCAAGAACCTGACCGACCATTTCCTCGAAGAATGGTTCTGGCGGCCCGCGGCGATTGCCTGCTACTCGGCCGGTCCCTGGTCGGGGGTGCGAGCGATGATGGGGTGGCGCGACATATTGGGCGAGATGGGCATGGCCGTAATCTCCTCGATCCTGCCGGTCGGGCGGATCGGCGGCGCCTTCGATGCCGACGGCAAGCCCACGGGCGACGATGGCGCGCGGCTGGAAAAGAGCTTCCCCCGCTTCGCCGACGACCTCGACTGGTGGATCGACGCGGCGAAAGTGCAACGCGCCGCGAAGGCCCCGCCCTACTAGCCCGTCTTCAGTTCCGCATTGAGCCGCAGGCTGGCGCGCCAGAAGAAGAAAGCCGGGATCAGCCCGAGCCACGCCGCGCCGTAGAGGACGTAGCGCACGCTTTCCTGCCCATAGGTCGGCGCGAGCTGATCCGACAGCACGCCGAACAGGAACGGCCCGAAGCCCAGCCCGATGAGATTTTGTCCGAATAGCATGATCGACGCCGCAACCGCCCGCGCCTGCGGGCGGACGAGCCCCTGAACACAGGCATAAGCCGGGCCGTAATAGGCGGAGTTGAGAATCGTCGGGATGATCAGCAGGGCGACCGCGACGCGCCAGTCCTCCATATAATAGCCGAGAAACAGGATCGGCGCCGCGACCGCCATCCCATAGGCGGGAAAGGTCAGGATGTGCCGCTTGTCGCGCGCGCCGAACCGGTCGGCCATCTTGCCGCCAAGCCACGTACCGAACACCCCGGCGAGGCCGAGGACGACCGCCATCGACAGCCCAGCCTCGGTGGTCGACAGCCCGTGGCTGCGAATGAAGAAGCTGATGGTCCACAGCGCCTTTCCATAACCGAGGAAGGCGACGACCGACGACGCGATCAATATGTAGATGAACGCGCGCGAGGCGAAGATTTCGCGCATCGCCTCGCCGGTGGAAAGCCGGGTCACTGCGGCGGCGGTCGCGACGGCTTCGGCGGTGCGGCTGTGCCGCGGCTCGCGCATCACGAACAGCACGACGAGCGCAAGCGCCAGACCCGGTGCGCCAACGAGCATCAGCGCGATGCGCCAGCCGTAGAGATCGTTGACGATCCCGCCGATAATCAGCCCGAGCAGCGATCCGATCGGCACACCGAGGCCGTAGAAGGCGATTGCCGACGAGCGCCTTTCGGGCGCCACGCTGTCCGAAATCAGCGAATGCGCGGCGGGCGTGCAGCCGGCTTCGCCGACACCGACGCCGATGCGCGCAAAGAGCAATTGCACGAAATTCTGCGCGAGCCCGCACACCGCGGTCATCGCCGACCAGATCGCGAGCGCGAGGGCGATCAGGCGGACGCGGTTCGTGCCGTCCTTGTCGGCATAGCGCGCAATCGGGATGCCGAGCAGCGCATAGAAGACCGCAAAGGCCGGCCCCGCGAGCAGGCCGAGTTCCGTATCGGTAAGGCCCAGGTCGGCTTTGATCGGCTCGGCGAGGATGTTGACGATCTGACGGTCGAGAAAGTTGAAGATATAGACGATCAGCAGAATCCACAGCATCGTCCGCGCGTGCGCGGCGGCGCTGTCGGAGGGCGGCGGGGCGATGCCGGCGGCAAGCGCAGGTTTATCCGTCATTTTTCTCTCCCGGACGGCCAAGGTGCAGACCGGAGCGCAGCCTGTCAACGCCGCCAAGGCGGGGCGAAACAAGGCGCTTGCAATTGCCGCTACGGCTGCCAGCCTGCGCCTATGAAGAAAATTTCCCTTGCCGCCGCCGTATCGCTTCTCGCTCTCGCGCCCGCCGCTGCAATGCCGCCGCCGCTGCCACCCGTCGTGGAGAATGATGCTGCGACCTTGCAGGCGGAGATGACGCAGGGTTCGATGTCCGACGAGCTGCTCACCACCCTTTATCTCGACCGGATCACGAAGATCGACGACCATGGTCCAAAGCTCGACGCGGTCATCGCCACCTTTCCCGACGCAGCGAGCGAGGCGAAGCGCCTGTGGGAGGAACGAAAATCCGGCAAGGTCCGCGGGCCGCTCCATGGCATGCCGGTGCTGATCAAGGACAATATCGAGGCGAAGGGTCCGCTGCCGACGACTGCGGGCAGCCAGGCGCTCAAGGATAATGTCACGAACCGCGATGCGCCGATCGTCGCGCGTCTGCGCAAGGCGGGCGCGGTCATCCTCGGCAAGACGAACCTCAGCGAATGGGCGAACATTCGCTCGGGCGATTCGACGAGCGGGTGGAGCGCGGTCGGCGGGCTGACGAAGAACCCGCACGCGCTCAACCGCAACGCCTGCGGCTCGTCATCGGGCAGTGGCGCCGCGGTCGCGGCGAGCCTCGCGCCACTCGCGATCGGCACCGAGACCGACGGATCGATCACCTGCCCCGCCGCGATCAACGGCATCGTCGGCTTCAAGCCGACGGTCGGTCTCGTCAGTCGCACCTTCATCGTTCCGATAAGCCACAGCCAGGACACCGCCGGACCGATGGCGCTGACGGTGCGCGACGCGGCAGCGCTGCTGGGCGTCATCGCAGGGAGCGACCCCGCCGATCCCGCGACCGCCGAGGCCGATGCGCGCAAGACCGACTATGTCGCGAAGCTGTCGCCCGGCGCGCTGAAGGGCAAGCGCATCGGCGTGCTGCGCGACCGCATCGGAAGCCGCGCCGACATTGCGGCGCTGTTCGACGCGGCGCTTCAGGCGATGCAGGGCGCGGGCGCGACGATCGTCGAAATCAAGGACAGCAAGACGGACCAGGACGGTCTGGGCGCCGCCGAGCTCGAAGTGCTGATGACCGAGCTCAAGGCCGATATTGCGACCTATCTCGCGTCGCTGCCGGCGAAGGACGGGCCGAAGACGCTCGCCGATCTGGTCGCGTTCAACAAGGCGCATCCCGAAGAGCTGCGCTGGTTCGACCAGTCGCTGTTCGAACTCGCCGAGACCAAGGGTGGGCTCGACGGCAAGGACTATCTGGAGGCGAAGGCCGAGGCGGCGCGGCTGGCGGGGCCGGAGGGCATCGATCGATTGCTCGCGGCGAATAAGGCCGACTTCCTCGTCGGAGTGACCAACGGCCCGGCATGGACCACCGATCTCGTCAACGGCGATCATTATACCGGCCCCAGCGTCAGCCAGATGCCCGCCGTCGCAGGCTATCCGCATCTGACGGTGCCGATGGGAGCGGTCGAGGGCCTGCCGATCGGGCTGTCGATCATCGGGCAGAAGTGGAGCGACGCCGACGTGCTGGCGGCGGGCTTTGCCTATGAACAGGTCAGCCGGAAACGCGTGACGCCGACGTACAGGCCGCAATGATCCTCCCTGTCGCGCAGCGATGGGGAGGTGGCAGCCCGGAGGGCTGACGGAGGGGCACTATCGCTGCCGTAGCTGCCCCTCCACCATCCTGCGGATGGTCCCCCTCCCCATCGCTTCGCGACAGGGAGGATAAACCGATCAGCGGCGGCTCTGCCGTTTCTTCCAGCCCATTTCCTCGAGCTCGAGCAGTTCCATCGGGACGTGGATCGTCCGGATGGCGAGCCGAACCTCGATCAGGAACAGCGCGAGCGACAGCAGCAGCAACAGCATCGCCACCGCAAAGACCCACGCTGCCGCGAGGCCCAAGTCGAAGCCCGCCACCGCTTGCGTAAAGAGCAAGGCGACGAGCAGGCAAACGACGATCCCGCACGCTACCGCCGCCGCAATCGAATTGTTGATCACGTCGATGCGGCGGTCGACGACGCGAAGCTCGGCGACGACACGCTCATGCTCGGCGCCTTGGGTCTCGGCCCAAAGCTCCATCAGCCGGCGCGACCGGTCGACGACGCGCGCGAGCCGGCCGGTGAAGACGTTGAGCAGACTGCCGGTCGCGACCAGCAGGAACACCGGCGTGACCGACAGCTGGATCGTCTCGGCAATCGCGCCGAGCCCGGACGCCATTAGCCGCCCGCCGCGACCGATGGCGTGTTCACACCGTGCATAGCCAGGAATTTCCTGAGGTTGCGCGCCGCCTGACGGATGCGTTGCTCATTCTCCACCATCGCAATGCGGACGAAACCCTCGCCGTCTTCCCCATAGCCGACGCCGGGCGCAACCGCGACCTTGGCGTGGGTGAGAAGCTGCTTCGAAAATTCGAGGCTGCCCATCTCCTTGAGCGCGGGCGGCAGCGGTGCCCAGGCGAACATCGACGCCTTCGGGCTCGGAATGTCCCAGCCCGCGCGGCCAAAGCTTTCGACCATAACGTCGCGGCGCTTCTGATAGAGTTCGCGGTTCTTCGCGACGATGTCCTGCGGCCCGTTGAGCGCCGCGCACGCCGCGGCCTGGATCGGCGTGAAGGCGCCATAATCGAGGTACGACTTCACGCGCGTCATCGCCGCGATCAGGCGCTTGTTGCCGACTGCGAAACCCATGCGCCACCCCGCCATCGAATAAGTCTTCGACATCGACGTGAATTCGATCGCGACATCCTTGGCGCCCGGCACCTGCAGAATCGAGGGCGTGGGGTTGCCGTCGTAATAGAGTTCCGAATAGGCAAGGTCGCTGAGAACCCAGACCTTGTTCTCCTTCGCCCAGGCGACGAGTCGCTCGTAAAAAGCGAGATCGACGGTCTCAGCGGTCGGGTTCGACGGGTAGTTGACGACGAGGATCGACGGGCGCGGCACGGTGAAGGCCATCGCGCGGTCGAGCGCACGCCAGTAATTCTCGTCGGGGGTCGTCGGCACACTGCGGATCGTCGCGCCGGCGATGATGAAGCCGAAGGTGTGGATCGGATAGCTGGGGTTCGGCGCGAGCACGACATCGCCGGGGCCGGTGATCGCGGTCGCCAGGCTCGCAAGCCCTTCCTTCGATCCCATCGTCACGACGACCTCGCTTTCGGGATCGAGTTCGACGTTGAAGCGGCGCGCATAATAATTGGCCTGCGCGCGGCGGAGTCCCGGAATGCCCTTCGACTGCGAATAGCCGTGCGCATCGGGCTTCATCGCCACTTCGCACAATTTCTCGATGACATGCGCCGGCGGCGGCAGGTCGGGGTTGCCCATCCCCAGGTCGATGATGTCTTCGCCCGCGGCCCGCGCGGCCGCTCGCATCGCATTCACTTCGGCGATGACATAGGGCGGCAGGCGCTTGATGCGATAGAATTCATCTTCGGACATGGGAAACTAGAACAACTCCTTTTCGTGTGCGCTGACCTATTCGTTCAAGTTGACGCTTGCGGCAGTCTCGCCAGCCGCATCGCGGCTTGTTATAGGCATTATATCGGCACTGACCAGCAGGAACGAGCATGAGCGATACGGGCAAGGACGACACCAGCGACACGCCGAATCCCTTCCTGCCCTCGCCCGAAGACATACAGCATTGGACGAGCGTGATGGGCCGCGCGCAGCAGATGATGCTCGAATATGCGCTCGGTCAGGCGAACCAGGGCAACAGCGCCGCCGCCGGCCTGTTCGACCCCGCCAGCTGGCTGCAGAACCCGACGACGCAGGCCTGGGCCGAGCAGTCGACCAAGATGTGGGAACAGGGCGCGCGCTTCTGGACCTCGCTCGCGACGCTCCAGCCGCCTTTCGCACCCGCCGCCGATGCGCCCAAGGACAAGCGCTTCGCCGACCCCGACTGGACGGCGAACCCGGTCTTCGCGCTGATCCGCCAGACCTATGGCCTGCTGACCGAACAATTGTTGACGACAACACGCACGATGGCGGGGCTCGATGACCATGCGCGGGCGAAGATGGAGTTCGCGGCACGGAACATGGCCGAGGCGCTGTCGCCGTCCAACCTCGCGATCACCAATCCCGAAGTGATCAAGCGCGCGGTCGAGACGCGCGGCGAAAGCCTGCTCAAGGGTTTGAAGCACATGCTCACCGACCTGTCGCGCGGGCAGCTCTCCCATGTCGATCCCGACGCGTTCGAGGTCGGCGTGAACATCGCGACGACGCCGGGGAAGGTGATCCACGAGACCGACCTTTACCAGCTCATCCAATATGAACCGACGACGAAGGACGTCTTTACCGTCCCGCTTGTCATCTTCCCGCCGTGGATCAACCGCTTCTACATCCTCGACCTCAATCCGGCGAAGAGCTTTGTCGCCTGGGCGGTCGAACAGGGGCTGACGGTGTTCATGGTGTCGTGGAAATCGGCCGATGCCTCAATGAGCGAAATCGTCTGGGACGACTATATTGCGTCGCAGGTCGATGCGATCGATACCGTGCGCGAATTGCTGGACGTTCCGCACGTCCACAGCATCGGCTATTGCGTCGCGGGCACGACGCTTGCCGCGACGCTGGCGATGCTCGCCGCGCGCGGCGAGGGCGACAAGGTCAAGTCGGTGACCTTCTTCACTGCGCAGGTCGATTTCGAGCTCGCGGGCGACCTCAAGATGTTCGTCGACGACAGCTATCTGGCGCTGCTTCAGCAGCTTTCGGCGGGCGGGTTCCTCGACGGGCGCTATATGGCCGCGACCTTCAATTCGCTGCGCGGACGCGACCTGATCTGGAACTATGTCGTCGGCAATTATCTGCTCGGCAACGACTATCCGCCGTTCGACCTGCTCTACTGGAACGGCGACGTCACCAACCTGCCCGCGAAGTGGCACCGGCAATATCTGATCGACCTCTATCGCGACAATCGCATGGTGATCCCGAACAGCCTGTCGGCGATGGGCACACCGATCGATCTCAAGAAGATCGAGACTCCGGCCTATATCCAGGCGGGGCGCGAGGATCATATCGCGCCGCTCGCCAGCGTCTGGCGGTTGATGGACCATCTGTCGGGACCGAAGACCTTCCTGCTTGCCGGCTCGGGCCATATTGCGGGCGTCGTCAATCCGCCCGCCGCTGGCAAATACCAGTATTGGACCGGCGACAACGATGCCGCGACGCTCGACGATTTTATCGCGAGCGCGACCGAGACCAAGGGCAGCTGGTGGCCGCACTGGATCGGCTGGATTTCGGAACAGGATAGCGCAAAAACGGCTGCAAAAGGCGCGCGCATTCCGGGAAAAGGTGCTAAAAAGGCGATAGAGGATGCGCCCGGCCGCTATGTCAAGCAGCGGTAATATCGGGAAATCATAAGGCCAACGAGATCGAGGCGAGTCTATTTTTGTGCACTGCACAAAAAATGTCTTGAAATCCCCGATCCACTCCTATATTGTGCACTGCAACATAAAGGAGTTGTCACGATGGCTACCAAGATGGATAGTGCCGAAAAGGCTTTCGAAGCCGCGACGCTGGAAACCGCCGCCAAGCCGGTGGCTGCTCCCGCCGCACCGGTTGCTGCTGCCGCGCCCGCGGTGGAAGCAAAGGCCGCTCCGGCGCCCGTGAAGACCAAGACTGTCGCGGCGAAGGCCAAGCCGGTCCAAAAGAAAGCCGCAAAGCCGGCACCGAAGAAGATCGCCGCCAAGAAGGCGGTCGCGAAGACCATTGCCCCGAAGCCCGTCAAGGCAGCGCCGAAGCCGGCCGCCGCCGTCACAAAAGGATTCAAGACCATGAACGACACCGTCAAGAAGTTCGCCGAAGAAGCCAAGACCCGCACCGAAGCGCTGACCGCCGATTTCAACGAAAAGGCGAAGGAAGCCATGGCGAAGACCAGCAAGCTCGCTGAAGAAGCGGTCGAATTCAACAAGGCGAACGTCGAAGCGCTCGTCGAATCGGGCAAGATCGCTGCCAAGGGCATCGAAACGCTCGGCCAGGAAGGCGTCGCCTTCGCTCGCAAGAGCTTCGAAGACACGACCGCTGCGCTCAAGGGCTACACCGCGGTCAAGTCGCCGGCCGAATTCCTGAAGCTCTATGCCGAAAACAGCAAGAAGGCGTTCGACGCCGCTGTCGCGCAGACCTCGAAGACCAGCGAACTCGTCGTCAAGCTGACGAACGACAGCTTCGCGCCGATCTCGAACCGCGTTTCGGTCATCACTTCGAAGATGAAGGCAGCCTAAGGCCTTCACCTTCCCGTTGGCGCGGGCCTTCCCCCCCTCCTCTCCCCGTCCGCGCCGACACCATCAAGACCGCTCGCTTCCTTCGGGGGGCGGGCGGTTCTTGTTTCTCTGCTCCGCTTTTCTTCCAGTCACTCCCCGCACGAGACGGAATTAACCACCCCGCCCTCTTGCGATTCCGCATCGGCTTGCGATATTCCCGATGATGATGCTTCCGGCTTCGATCCCTCATGTCGTCCGCGCAATGGCGGGCAAGGATGACGACACGTCCGGTGCGCCGGGTGTCGGCATCGCGACGCGCACGCGCGCGAAGCCCAAGAAGCCCTCGATGTACAAGGTGCTGCTGCTCAACGACGACTATACGCCAATGGAATTCGTCGTGATGGTGCTGCAGCGCTTCTTCAACATGGACATCGAACGCGCGACGCAGGTGATGCTTCACGTCCACCAGCAGGGCGTCGGCGTGTGCGGCGTGTTCAGCTATGAAGTCGCCGAGACCAAGGTCAACCAGGTGATGGACGCCGCGCGGCAGAACCAGCACCCGCTGCAGTGCACGCTGGAAAAGGCATAAAGATTCTTCGTCATTGCGAGGAGCCGCAGGCGACGCGGCAATCCGGCGGTGCGTAAACCGCTCTGGATTGCTTCGCTTCGCTCGCAATGACGAGATGGCTAGCCGGCCCTTGCCGCCTGCTCGGCCCTGAGCGCCTCCGACGGCTCCCCCTTCAGATCGCCATAGCGCAGCGGCTCGCCGCACCCCGGACAGACGGTCGATGTGCCGACATCGGTTCCACACGCGCGGTGAACGTAGCGCATCGCCGGGCCGCCAATTTCGCCGTCTTCATAGGCCCAACGCTCAGCCCAGTTGCGCATCGCGTAGAGGACGTCGAACAGATCCTTGCCCTTTGCGGTCAGGCGATATTCGTGGCGCGGCGGGCGCTCCTGATAGGCGCGCCGCTCGACCACTCCTTGCTTTTCCATCAGCTTGAGCCGCGCCGAGACGAGTTGCGGCCCCAGCCCGGTGTTCGCCGCGATCGCCTCGAACCGCCGCCGACCGAAGAACAGATCGCGCAGGATCAGCAGCACCGCGCGGTCGCCAAGCAGCTCGGCCGACCGTCCAACGGGGCAAAAGGTATCCGACAGATCCGTGCGTTTGGGCATCGCTCACCTCTACGGCGAAATAATCGCTTGTAACTATGATTATCATAGTTACTATCGGGCGCAAGAGGAGAGTCGCCCATGCCCAATCCCGCAGCCGTCATCATAGGCGCCGGCGATGCCACGGGCGGCGCGATCGCGCGCGCCTTCGCCGCGGAGGGGCTCACCGCCTGCGTCAACCGCCGCGAGCGCAACGCCGACGCGCTCGAGGCGCTGGCGCAGTCGATCCGCGGCGAGGGGTATCGGGCACGCGCTTTCCCCGCCGACGCCCGCAACGAAGAGGCGATGATCGCCCTCTTCGACCAGGTCGAAGCCGAAGTCGGGCCGGTGGAAGTCGCGGTGTTCAACATCGGTGCCAATGTGAACTTCCCGATCGCCGAAACGACGGTGCGCGTTTACACCAAAGTCTGGGAAATGGCCTGCCTCGGCGGTTTCCTGATGGGCCGCGAGGCGGCGAAACGCATGAGCCCGCGCGGCCGCGGTACGATCATCTTCACCGGCGCGACCGCCAGCCTGCGCGGCGGATCGGGCTTCTCCGCCTTCTCGGGCGCCAAGGGCGCTCTCCGCATGCTCGCGCAATCGATGGCGCGTGAACTGGGTCCCAAGGGCATCCATGTCGCGCACACGATCATCGACGGCGCGATCGACACCGAGTTCATCAAGGGCCGCCATCCCGATTTCGACCATGCGAAGGCGCAGGAGCTGATCCTGAATCCGGGCGCCATCGCGGCCAATTATGTGACGCTCCACAAACAGCCGAGGAGCGCATGGACGCACGAACTCGACCTCCGTCCCTGGGGAGAGAAATGGTGACCAAAAGCCTCGAACTGATCTTCGATTTCGGCAGCCCCAACGCCTATCTGACGTTGAAAGTGCTACCCGAATTGCTCGAGCGCACCGGCGCCGACCTGATCATCACGCCGTGCCTGCTCGGCGGCATCTTCAAGGCGACGGGCAACAAGGCGCCGATGATCCAATATGCCGAAGCGCCCGCGAAACTGGCCTATGAAAACCTCGAAATGCGGCGCTTCATTGCGCGGCACGGCTTGACGAAGTTTCGCCTCAACCCGCATTTCCCCGTCAACACGCTGACGATCATGCGCGGCGCGATCGTTGCCGGCGACGAGGGCAATCTCGACGATTATGTCGACGCGGTGAATTGCGCGATGTGGGAGGACGGCCTCAAGATGGACGATCCCGAAGTGATCGCGACCTTCCTCTCGGCGAACGGCTTCGATGGCCCCGCGCTTCTCGCGCGCACGCAGGAGCCCGGGATCAAGGCAAGGCTTGTCGCCAATACCGAAGCCGCGGTCGCACGCGGTGTATTCGGCATCCCGACCTTCTTCGTCGGGGACGAGATGTTCTTCGGCAAGGATCGCCTCGGTCAGGTTGAAGAGGCACTCGCCTGACCATCGCTCGCCGCCCCTGCCTCACGCGGGGGCGGCGGCCCCAAGGCCGGAGCCGATGACCCTCAATTGAAATCGAGCTGGATGATTTCGCTCGGCGTCGCGCGGCAATACATCTCGATCGGCTTGGCGCCGTCGGGATAGGTCGCGGTCATCGCCGCGCGGATGCGCCAGCCGCCATTGCCCTGTTCGAGCGAAACGAGCTTGTCATAGGACAGCCTCGTCCCGCCGGTCGCGCCGATCTGCCGCGCGGCATCGTTCATGCAATTCTGCACCGACGGCCGCGACGCGCTCGGCAGGCTGTTCAGATTCGCGCTGAGTGTCGCCGGGCCGCTCGACGCGGGCGGCGTCGTGGTTTCCTCTGGCGTCCCGTCGGCCTTTTTCTTCTTCTGGCTCGCCAGCAGCGCGAGCAGCCCGCCGGCGACGACGATCCCGCCGATGATCAGCCCGGTGCTCGGGCCCTTGTCCTTGTCGGGCTTCGGACCCGGCAGCGGCGCCAGATTGGCATAGCCATAGCCGAATTCGGCGCGGCAGCCGTTGGTGACCCAGACATAGTCGGCGCCATAACCCCATTGCCGCCCGGCGTTGCATTTGCCGCCGAGCTTGCGCACGAGCTCGACGCGGCCATTGGTCTGCACCGCGCATTGTTCATAACGGTTGCTGCGCGATTCGCAGCGGAGCGTCCCCGCGAAATCATTCCCCGGATAGGCGCCGCCGGCATAGCCATAGCGAAACTCGGCCCGGCACCCGCCCGACACCCAGACACCGTCGGCATCGAAACCCCAGTCGCGCCCCTTCGAGCAACGCCCGCCGATCACACGGGTCAGTTCGACGCGATTGTCGGTGCGGACGTTGCAGCGTTGCTGGCGGTTACCATAGGATTCGCAGCGGATCGTGCCCGCCCATCCCTGATCATAGCCCGAGCCGGGCGGCGGCGGATAGGGATAGGTGGTCTGCGCAAAAGCCGGGACGGCAAGCTGGCCCGTGACGAACGACGCGGCCGTGATGACCGAAATGAGGCGGTTCCGCATAGCTGTTTCTCCCCTGCTGATATCGTGCTTCGACCGTCCTCAATTGCTTCGACTATCGCCGTGTATAGTTTCACATTTCCTGCTCCGGCGCCACGAGCAAAGACGCCATTCCTGCACGCAGCATGGCTTCCCTTGCCCGCGCGCATCATCTAGCCTCGTTCCGGGTCGCGCCACCGCAAGCAAGGGAGCCGACATATGATGACATCGATCATCGACGGACGCGTCGAAGCCGCCGACCTCAAGCGCACAAAGGGAGGGGTCTCGGTTTTTCGCAGCCTCACTTTCCAGCCCGACGCCGGCCCGACGCGCACTATCAAGAATGCGGTGGTGAAGGATAATGTTGCGAGCGAGCTCGTGCCCGGCACGGCCGGCCGCTTCTATATCTACAACGCCTTCGACCTGAAGGGCGTCCACGGCGTCCGCACCCGCGACGGCCGCGCGACCTACGGCTTCGCGACGAACAACAAGAAGATCTTCCTCATCGTCGGCATCGTCAATATCGCGTGGATCGCGCTGCGCGTGTTCGTGATCGACGGACAGGTGCCGCTGCTCGCCATCCTGCTGATGATCCTCTCGGTCGCGGGCTTCATCTTCATGAGCAAGGGCGAGAAGGACGCGAAGGCGCAATTCGACGGCGACGCAGGCTATGCACCGCCAGCATAGCTAGTCGGCTTGCGCGCGCCGTCGCATCGGCTAATGACGACGGATGGATCAAATCGTCATTCGCGGCGGCCAGCGACTCAAGGGCCGTATTCCCATCTCCGGCGCCAAGAATGCCGCGCTGACCCTGCTGCCTTGCGCGCTGCTCACCGACGAGCCGCTGACCTTGCGCAACCTGCCGCGCCTCGCCGACGTCGACGGCTTCGGCCACCTGCTCAACCAGCTCGGCTGCTCGACGACGATCGAGGGCTCGCGGCCCGAAGATTTCGGCCGCGTGATGACCGCGCGTGCGACGACGCTGACCTCGACCGTGGCGCCCTATGACATCGTCCGCAAGATGCGTGCGTCGATCCTCGTCCTCGGCCCGCTCCTCGCCCGCGCAGGCGAAGCAACGGTGTCGCTGCCGGGCGGCTGCGCGATCGGTAACCGTCCGATCGACCTCCATCTGAAAGCGCTCGAAGCCTTCGGTGCCGAGATCGAGCTCGCCTCGGGCTATGTGAAGGCCGTCGCGCCCGGCGGACGGCTCAAGGGCGGCAAGTTCACCTTCCCCGTCGTCTCGGTCGGCGCGACCGAAAATGCCGTCATGGCGGCGGTTCTCGCCCGCGGCACCGGCGTCCTCGAAAATGCGGCGCGCGAGCCCGAGATCGTCGACCTCTGCAACTGCCTCGTCGCGATGGGCGCGCATATCGACGGGATCGGCACCGAGACACTGACGATCGAGGGCGTCGACCGCCTCCACGGCGCGACCTACCGCGTGATGGCCGACCGCATCGAGGCGGGCAGCTATGCCTGCGCCGCCGTCATCACGCAGGGCGACGTCGAGCTGGTCGGCGCCAAGGCCGACGAGATGGAAGCCACGCTCACCGCGCTGCGCGAAGCCGGCGCCACCGTCGAGCCCACCAAGGGCGGGATCCGCGTCGCGATGGACGGCCGCGCCGAACCCGTCACGCTGTCGACCGCGCCCTACCCCGGCTTCGCGACCGACATGCAGGCGCAGTTCATGGCGATGGCGACGCTCGGCACCGGCGCGTCGCTGTTCACCGAGACGATCTTCGAGAACCGCTACATGCACGTTCCCGAACTCGCGCGCATGGGCTGCGACATTCAGGTCAAGGGCCGTACCGCGATCGTCCGCGGCGTCGACCATCTGGTCGGCGCGCCGGTGATGGCGACCGACCTTCGCGCCTCGATGAGCCTGATCATCGCGGGTCTCGCGGCAGAGGGGCAGACCGAGGTCAACCGCGTCTATCACCTCGACCGCGGCTACGAACGGCTCGAGGAGAAGCTGCAGGCGGTCGGCGCCGATATCGAACGGATCAGCGCAGGCTAATCTGCCTTGACGGGCACCGACACCATATTGCCGCTGACCGACGGCCGCTCGGGCCGTTTCGCGACCGCGATCACCAGTCCGATCAGCGCCACGACGCCGCCGGCGATCGACAGCGGTGCCCAGCGATAGCCCTCGAACACCGTCGAAAACCCCATCGCGATGATCGGGATCAGCACGCTCGACCAAGCGGCCTGCCCCGGCCCAACCGCGCGGATGACATTGAAATAGAGCGGAAAGGTTACCGCGCTGGCGATGATGCCCAAATAGAGTATGCCGCCCAGATAGACCCCCGTCTTCTCGATCACCGGCGGCCCGGTCGTTATCCATGCATAGCTTCCGTCGGCGAGCGCCCCGAACAGCATCGCCCAGGCGATCATCACGACCATCGATTGCGCGCGCGCGATTCCGGTCCCCTGCATCACATTGGCGGTCGACGCGCTCATCACACCGGCCAGCGTCAGCAGCGTCCCCATGATCACCTCGTCCGCCCCCAACGCAGCGGCGCGATATTCGTGCAGGATCATCAGCGCGACGCCGACGATCGCAATCCCCGCCCCGGCAAGGAAGCGGCGTTCGAGCGGCGTCTTCAGAAACAACCGCCCCAGCAACGTGTTCGGCACGATCAGCAGCGCAAAGAGCACTGCGACAAGGCCCGAAGTGATATGCTGCTCGGCGCGATAGACGAAGTTGAAGTTGAACGCGAACTGCGCCAGCCCGAGGACCGCGGCAAAGGCCATCGCGCGCGGTTCCAGCCACAGTCGTTCGCGCCGCGCCGCGGCAAAGACGAACATCGCCGCTCCGGCGACCACGAAGCGATAGGTCACCGACCAGCTCGGCGGCACGACACCCAGCTGACCCTTGATCACGATCCACGTCGATCCCCAGATCAGCGTGACCAGCGCGAAGGGCAGAAAGACGCGTGGCGAAAGCAGCGTCGTCGGCTGCTCGCTCATAGCCCGGCGATGGCGGCCGCCAGCGGCGCGACCGCGGCGGCATCCTGATCCCAGCTCACGACGAGGCGGATCGCGCCGTCGCCCCAGTCATAGAAATCGAATCCCTGCGCGCGCAGGTCCGCCGCCTCTTCGGCGCTGATCCGCACGAACAGCTCGTTCGCCTCGACCGGATGCATCAGCCGCGGACCGCACGCCGCCGCAAGCGCGGCCGCGCCGGCGTTCGCGGCGCGCGCGTTGGCAAGCCAGAGATCGTCCTTCAGCATCGCGCGGATCTGCGCCGCGACGAAACGTCCCTTGCTCAGCAGGTGCCCGCCGCGCTTCTTGAGTTCGCGCACCCCCGCGCCGCCGCTGCCGCCGAAAAAGACCAGCGCTTCGGCCATCATCGCGCCATTTTTGGTGAAGCCGAACGACAGCGCATCGACCCCGGCGCGCCAGGTGACGTCGGCGGGCGAGCAGCCGAGGAACGCAACCGCATTGGCGAAGCGCGCACCATCCATGTGCAGCTTCATCCCGCTCGCCTTGGCGACCTCGCTGATCGCGCCTATTTCGCTCGCACGCCAAGCGAGGCCATATTCGGTCGCGTTGGTGATGCTGATCGCGGCGGGCTGGACCTGATGGACGTCTTTGCGGATGCCCGCGATCCGTTTCCTCAGCGCCTCGGCATCGATCTTCGCTCCCGCGCCGGGCAGCGTCATCAACTGCGCACCGCCCGAATAGAAGGTCGGCGCGCCGCACTCGTCGACCTCGATATGCGCTTCCTCATAACAGAGTATGCCCTGCCAAGGCCGTACGAAATGCGCGAGGATGATGCTGTTTGCGGCCGTCCCGGTCGCGATCCACACGACCTCGCAATCGGTTTCGAACAGGTCGGAAAAGGCGGCATCGAGCGACTGGCTGAGCGCATCGCCGTCATACGCCGTGTCGACATGATTGGCGGCGGCCAGAGCCTCCATCACCGCCGGATGGACGGTGGCGGCATTGTCGGAAAAGAAGCGGAGCGCGGTCATCCGGCGCCCTTAGCGCAGGAATCGCGATCGCGCTAACACGTTAATATTTTGGCGGCTCGTCCGCCGGATCGAGTGGATCATCCTCAAATTTCCCACTTGCGAGCGTCACGCCGATGCTCTGCCACGAAGAGACATCGAACCGCCGCATGCGCATGGCCGCATCCGATATGCTGCACGGCTCGCCGAGGGATCAGCGGTCGCGTTTCGCCAGCAGCTTCAGGCGCAGCGCGTTCAATTTGATGAAGCCGGCCGCATCCTTCTGGTCATAGGCGCCGGCATCGTCCTCGAAGGTCACATGCCGCTCGCTGTAGAGGCTGTTCGGCGACTTGCGGCCGACGACACTGGCATTGCCCTTGTAGAGCTTCAGGCGAACAGTGCCCGACACCTTCTCCTGGCTGAGGTCGATCGCCGCCTGCAGCATCTCGCGCTCGGGCGCGAACCAGAAGCCGTTGTAGATGAGTTCGGCATATTTCGGCATCAGCTCATCTTTCAGATGCGCCGCGCCGCGGTCGAGGGTGATGCTTTCGATGCCGCGATGCGCGCGGGCATAGATTTCGCCGCCCGGCGTCTCGTACATGCCGCGCGACTTCATGCCGACGAAGCGGTTCTCGACGAGGTCGAGGCGGCCGATGCCATGCTTGCGGCCAAGGTCGTTGAGCGCCGCCAACAAAGTGGCGGGCGACATCGCCTGACCGTTGAGCGCGACGCCGTCGCCGCGTTCGAAATCGACCGTGATATATTCGGGCGTGTCGGGCGCATCCTCGGGATTGACGGTGCGCGAATAGACATAATCGGGGGTCTCGTCCCACGGATTTTCGAGCACCTTGCCCTCCGACGAGGTGTGCAGAAGGTTCGCGTCGGTCGAGAACGGGCTTTCGCCGCGCTTGTCCTTCGGCACCGGAATCTGGTTCTTTTCAGCAAAGTCGATCAGCGCGGTGCGGCTGGTCAGATCCCATTCGCGCCAGGGTGCGATCACCTTGATGTCGGGGTTGAGCGCATAGGCCGACAGCTCGAAGCGCACCTGGTCGTTGCCCTTCCCCGTCGCGCCATGCGCGACCGCGTCGGCGCCAACTTCCTTCGCGATTTCGACGAGCCGCTTCGAAATGAGCGGACGCGCGATCGAGGTGCCGAGCAGATAATCGCCCTCGTAACGCGCGTTGGCACGCATCATCGGGAAGACGAAGTCGCGGACGAATTCCTCGCGTAGATCGTCGATATAGATATGCTCGGGCTTGATCCCCATCAGCTCGGCCTTGGCACGCGCCGGCTCGAGTTCCTCGCCCTGCCCGAGGTCGGCGGTGAAGGTCACGACCTCGCAGCCATAGGTGACCTGCAGCCACTTCAGGATAACGCTGGTATCGAGACCGCCCGAATAGGCGAGGACGACGCGCTTGAAGGACTCGGACATGATGGCACCTTTGGCGAGGGAAAGACGCGGGCGCGGCTAGCAGTCCGCCGCCAAAGGTGCAACCGGCTTGGCCGCTCAGCCGACGCGCGTCCAGTCCATGAACCATCCGTCGTCCCACGTCTTTCCGCCATCGCGCGAGACCCCCTGGAACCAGCGGCAGCTTGTCGGCGTGATGCGGTCCCACACACCGCGATAAAGTTCGGAGCCCTTTTCGCCCTCGCCCTCCGACAGGAAGGTGCCCGCACCATTTTCGAATACGCCCAGTTGGCCGGGAACCCCGACGACGCCCGATTTGGCGTTCACCCAATGGTCGGACCAGATCTTCTTTTCGACGTCGAGCAGGCGGAGCCCCATGCCCGAAAAACCCCGCGCCGGAATGCGCAGCTCCTCGATGCTCGCAATTCCGCCGAGGATGCCGACCACGGTCGCCTCGCCGGGAAATTCGATCCACTTCTCGCCTTCGCGGAACTTGTTGTGGATGCGCCATTCGCCGGTCAGGAAATCGAAGTCGCCGGGCTTGCCGACGGGGGCGGGGTTGATCGCGGCGGATGCCGCGACGGGGATCAGGCTGGACATAAAGGCTCCTGCGCTAAGGGCGATGACGGTGCGGCGGTCGATACGGGTCATGGGTCGCTCCCTCGGTGACGCAACCTGCCTACGCCTCTTATCCTGACATTTTCTGTCAGTTATTTTCTGCTATGGAAGAAAAATGCGCGCGAGCCGCCTCCTCTCGATCCTGATCCTGCTGCAATTGCGGCAACGGCTCACCGCCGCCGATCTCGCCGCCGAATTCGAGGTGTCCGAACGCACTATCTATCGCGACATCGACGCGCTCTCGGCCGCCGGCGTGCCCGTCTATGGCGACCGTGGTCCCGGCGGCGGCTTTCAGCTGCTGGGCGGCTATCGCACCAAGCTTACGGGATTGTCGGCAAACGAGGCCGAGGCAATGGCGATGATCGGCCTTCCCGGCCCCGCTGCCGAACTGGGGCTGGGCGCGGCGACGAGCGCGGCGCGCAACAAATTGCTCGCCGCGCTGCCCGGCGGCGGCGGGGCGCTCGCCGACCGGATGGCGGCGCGCTTCCACCTCGACGCGGTCGACTGGTATCGCGGCAGCGAGGCGCTGCCCCATCTGCCCCGCCTCGCGCGCGCCGTGCTCGACCAGCGATGCGTGTCGATGCGCTACGAGAGCTGGCAGGGTGTGCGCGACTGGACTGTCGATCCGCTCGGTCTCGTTCTGAAAGCGGGCATCTGGTACCTCGCCGCGCGCGGCGCCGGAAAAGTCCGCGTCTTCCGGATCGCCAATATCGAGGAGCTTGCCGTCGGCGACGCGCCGTTCGACCGTCCAGCCGATTTCCACCTCGCGAACTGGTGGCAGGCCGAGCAGGCGCGATTCGAGTCCCAGCTGTTCGCCACAAAGGCGACCGTTCGCGCGTCGCTTGACGGATGCAAGCGACTGGCCGCGCAATCACCACGCGGCGCCGAGGCGGTTGCCCGCGCCGACGCTCCGGACGCCAAAGGCTGGCGTGCCATGGCAATGATGGTGGAGGACAGCGACCATGGCGCGCGCGACATGCTCGCGCTCGGCGCCGAGGTCGAAGTGCTCGCCCCCGCCAGCTTCCGCCGCCGCGTCGGCGCCCTCGCGCGCACGATCGCCGCCAGGCATCGCTGACTGGATTCCCGCGCCCGAAACGCTAGTCTGTCGCCAGGGAGACACGCGATGGGCAAGATCGAGATCAAGACCAAGGCGACCGAAGTCAGTGTCGGCGATTTTATCGCCGCCGTCCCGAGCGAAAAGCGGCGCCAGGAAGCCGCCATCGTCGATGCGATCCACCGCCGCGTCACCGGGCTCGAACCCAAGATGTGGGGGCCGTCGATCATCGGTTATGGCAGCTATGATTATAGCTATGCCAGCGGCCATTCGGGCACCATGTGTCGCGCCGGCTTCAGCCCGCGCAAGGCCGCGATGACGCTGTATCTGATGGGGCATTATGAAGAACGTCAGCCCGAGGCGGACGCGCTGCTGGAAAAGCTCGGCAAATACAAGAATGGCAAGTCTTGCCTCTATTTCAACAAGCTGACGGACGTCGATCTGGACATACTCGAACAGCTGGTTGCGCTGAGCTGGGATGTGATGAACGCACGCTACCCGACGTAGCTGAATGGCGGGTTTCGACCGAAGGTTGCCGTTTGGTTCCTCCCCGTGGCGAAGCCATGGGGAGGTGGCAGTGCGAAGCGCTGACGGAGGGGCAAATGACGCGAGGTTGCGGCCCCTCCACCACTCGCTTCGCGAGCGGTCCCCCTCCCCACGGCTGCGCCGCAGGGAGGATATTCCCTTCTTCGTCATCCCGGACTTGATCCGGGATCCAGCGCGGCGTTGAAGTCGTGGACCCCGGATCAAGTCCGGGGTGACGAATGTCTGGAATCCACCCCTAAACGGACGTTCGTCCATCTTTCACGTCGCGACGCGGAAGATGGCGTCTTTCGGCCTCCGCCATATAATCGCGCGTCAGCGGTAGCGCGTGGCGGCTGCGCGCGAACTGGATCTGGTAATTCCCCATGCCCCCACTTTCGAACGCCGCGGTCGCGCCGGCGAGGTAGAAGCACCACATGCGGAAGAAGCGCGCGCCCATCATCGTCACGATCTCGGCCTCGTGCGCCAGCGTGTTTGCGTACCATTGACGCAGGGTCAGCGCATAATGCAGCCGCAGCGTTTCGACGTCGGTCGCGATCAGCCGGCTTTTCTCGCTCGCCGCGAGCGTCTCGCTGAGCGCCGGGATATAGCCGCCGGGGAAGATATATTTGCGCGTGAAGGCGTCGGTCGCGCCCGGCCGCCCGAAGCGCCCGATGGTGTGGAGCAGCATCACCCCGTCGGCGGTGAGCAGGTTCGCGCAGGCGCGAAAGAAGGTGGTGAAATTGGCCGCGCCGACATGCTCGAACATGCCGACCGAAACGATGCGGTCGAACCCGCCGGTCTCGCGCGCCGCAAGGTCGCGATAATCGATCAACTCGAAGCGAACGCGGTCGGCAATCCCCGCCTCTTCGGCGCGCTGCCGCGCGAGCTCGAGCTGTTCGGTCGACAATGTGATCCCCAGCACCTCGACCGCTTCCAATTTCGCGAGCGTGATCGCCATCCCGCCCCAGCCGCAGCCGATGTCGAGGATCCGCTGGCCCGGCCGCAGCGCGAGTTTCGCAGCGATATGTGCCTTCTTGGCCTCCTGCGCCTCGTCAAGCGTCATGCCCTCGCGCGGCCAATAGGCGCAGCTATATTGCATGTCGCGGTCGAGAAAGAGGCGATAGAGGTCGTTGCCGATGTCGTAATGGTGCTCGACATTCGCGCGCGACTGGCGCTGCCGGTTGATCGAGCCGAGCCGCGTCTTCACCCAGTCGCCCCATTGGCCGAGCCGGGTCTTGTCCTTGAGCTTCGCGCCGCGATCCCATGGCGTATTCATGCGCAGCAGGCCGATCAGGCCCATGATGTCGCCCTCGGTAATTTCCATTTCGCCGTCCATGAAGGCCTCGCCCGCGCCGAGCCGCGGGTCGAGGATCACGCGCCGCATCGCGCGGCGCGTCGCGAAGCGGACGCTGACTTCGGGAAAGCCCGGCGCGGGCGCGCCAAAGGTCTCGGCCCCGCCGTCGGGGTCGATGACGGTCAGCCTGCCACGATGGATAACACGCGAAAGAAACGGCCTGAGTATAGACAAAAGTGCGACCTCATCATCATTGCATCTGCCGCCCCGTTACCAACTAGATACCGGCATACCATTCATAATCAATGCGATCTTCCCAGAAACCGCCCTTGCCTGCCCCGATTTGGTCGAGACTCGCGACCGCTTCGATCCCGGTCAGATATTTCGCATGCTTATACCCCAGCTGCCGTTCGATCCTGAGGCGCAGCGGCGCGCCGTTGGCGATCGGCAGCACCGCGCCGTTCATCGCCCAGGCCAGGATTGTCTGCGGGTGGAGCGCATCGACCATGTCGCAGCTTTCATAATAGAGCGCGTCGTCGATCCTGTCGGCGCAGCGGAACACGATATAGCGCGCGCGGTCCTTCACCCCCGCCGCCTCAAGGATGCGGCGGAGCTGCGGCCCGGTCCACTCGCCGATCGCGCTCCACCCCTCGACGCAGTCGTGGCGGGTGATCTGCGTGCGCTGCGGCATCGCGCGGATGTCGGCCATCGACAGCGACAGCGGCCGCGCGACGAGGCCCGACACGGTAATGCGCCAATCGGCGAAGCCCGCCGCGGCGTGCGCGGCATAGGCGGCGCCATCCGGCAGCTTCGTTCCGTTCGAGCGGAAGACCGGCGACAGGTCGGCGCGGGTGAATTCGCGCGCCAGCGCATCGCGGTCCATCAGCGCGCGCTGGCTCGCCCGGTTCATCTCCTCGCCCATCGACAAGATCTTGCGCACCGCCGGCGCCTCGCTGATCGCGTCGCAACCCGACAGCAGCGGCAGTGCGCCCGCCGCCGCGACGAGCCTGCCCGCCCGCGCGATCAGCCGGCGACGCGGCAGCAGGACGCCGCTCATGCCTCGCCCTCCCTCTCGGGCGGCAGCGTGAACCAGCCGCTGATCATCGAGCGCACCTCGTTGATCGGCCCGGCGAGGATCACCATCATGATGTGGACGAGGAAGAAGAGGACAAGCAGCCACGCCGCAATGAAATGGATCGAACGCGCCGACTGGCGCCCGCCGAACAGGTCGAGCAGCCAGGGCCAGGCGGCATCCATTCCCGGCGACATGGTGAGCCCGGTGAAGATCATCAGCGGCAGCAGGCCGAAGATCACGCCGATATAACTAAGCTTTTGCAGGATATTGTACCGCGCTGCCGCCTCGCCCCGCGGAAAGCGCAGCCGCGCATGATCCTTGATGTCGTGCCAGATATGCCGCGGCGACCATTCGGCGCGGCGGACGTGCAAATCCCTTCGGATGTGCCCGCCGAAAAGGCTCCAGACCATGTAGAGCGTCAGGCCGACCGACAGCACCCACGCGAAGAACAGGTGCCAGCGCCGCCCGGCCGCGAGATCGTAGCTAGTTGGGATCGTCGCCCAGCCCGGAAAGGCCCAGGTCTTTTCCTCGCCCCCGGCATTGGTCCAGCGCCCGAGCACACCGGTCGTCTCGATCCGCGTCTCGCCGAAGCGGACATAGCCGGTGTCGGAAGTCGCCCCGATCGCGAACCACGCCCGATCGGGGTTCGCGCCATATTGCCCCCAGTAAAGCCGCGGATGCGCGTTGAAGATCATCAGCCCGCTCATCAGCATGACGAGCAGCGTAACCGCATTCAGCCAATGCCAGATGCGCGTCGGCAGCCGGTGGCGATAGACGCGCACCGGCGCGAGCGTTTCCGGAACCGGCGCCGGCGGAACGTCGGGGGAGTCAGCTTCGGCCATATCCCTCTTTCGCTCCTTCGCCCGGTTCGGTTACGCGGTCACCTCCGACTTATACTCCTCGCGATAGCGATTGCGCAAAGACACTTTGTCGATCTTTTCGCTGCCGAGCTTGGGCAGCGCCTCGTTCGACATCCAGATCCGGCACGGCACCTTGTACGGCGCGAGGCGCGCGTTGAGGAACGCGGTCAGCTCGTCGGCGGTCAACGCGCTGCCGGGCTTCATCCAGACGACCGCGCCGACGCATTCGCCGAGTCGTTCGTCGGGCAAGCCGAAAACCGCGCATTCATTGACCTCGGCATGTTCATAGATCGCGGCCTCGACCTCCTGGCAACTGATATTCTCGCCGCCGCGGATGATGATGTCCTTCTTGCGGTCGACGATGAACAAATAACCGTCGGCGTCGAGATAGCCGAGGTCGCCCGAACGGAAATAGCCATTGTCGAAGAAGGCCGCCTTGGTCGCCGCCTCATTGTTCCAATAGCCCTCGAAATTGCAGACCGAGCGCATGCAAACCTCGCCGACGCTACCCTGCGGCAGTTCGTTCCCCAGCTCGTCGAGGATCGCCAGATCGACGAGCGGCTTCGACGCCGGGCCGGTCGACAGCGGCTTCTCGACATAATTCTCGTTGATGATGCCGCAGCCCACGGCGTTGGTCTCGGTGAGGCCATAGCCTAGCAGCGGTTTCGCATCGCCCATCTCCGACGCGAGGCGGCGGACATGCTCGGGCGGACGCGGCGCGCCGCCGCCGGCGTAGCTCTTGCAGGTCGACAGATCGTAATTCTTGCGGTTCGGACTGACGAGAATTTCGTAGCTCATCAGCGGCACGCCGACGAAATAATTGCATTTCTCGTCCTGGATCAGCCGCATCGCCTCGTCGGCGTTCCACTTCGGCATGAGCACCAGCTTGCGCCCGAGCGCGAAGCTCTGAAGAAACACGGGAATCTCGGCCGTTACATGGAACAGAGGCGTGCAGATCAGGGTGGCGGGCTGGATGTCCGACATCAGCCCGTCCTCGGTCAGCAGGTGGACGATGCTCGCGGTCTGCGTCACATAGTTGAAGATCGCCTGCACCACCGCCTCGTGGCGCGAATAGGCGCCCTTCGACTGGCCGGTCGAGCCCGAGGTAAAGAGGATCGTCGCCAGATCCTGCCCGGTCAGCACCGGCAGCGCGGTCTCGGCGCTGCCGCCCGCCGCCAGCGGCGCGATCGCTTCGTCGATCGGCTTCGTGATGTCGAGCGCAACGACCTGGGCGCCATGGCTGACGCCCGGCTCGGCGAGCCGCGCGGCGCGCTGCGCGTCGGCGATCACGAGCTTCGCCTCGGCATCGTCGATTCCCGCCGCCAGCTCGCCGCCCTGCCACCAGCCGTTGAGCAGGGTCGCACAGCCGCCCGCGAGCAGGATGCCGATATAGGCGACACACCACGCATTTGCGTTGCGCATGGCAAGGCCGACGCGGTCACCGCGCTGGACGCCGTGGCCATCGATGAGGCCCGCCGCGACCTTGCGCGCCGCGGCATAGACCTGTTTGAAGCTCAGCCGCTCGTCGCCCTCGACCAGAAAGGTGGCATCGCCGTGCATCGCGCTGAAATAGGCGACATAATCGGCAAGGTTCGTCGGCGCGTTGGTGATGAACGGCAGCTGGCGGCCGAAGCGTTCGACGGAACCGACCTGGATCGGACCGCCCGGCCCCGTGATCAGATTATACGCGGATTCCAGGCGCAGATCGAGCGCGGAAGGCATGGGGCATCTCTCCTCTTGGTCTCGCTCGCCTTACCCCCTATGGGGAAGGCCTCTCCTGGGGAAGGACAGCGCGACTATATGTTTCTTTTTGCAACCTTAGCCGAAGCGACGCAATATCTTAACTTTCATGACCTGATGGGTGAGCATAGCGAGGTCGCTTTCAGCGTGTTCGGCTGGCCGATCCGCTGGTATGCGCTCGCCTATCTGGCCGGTATTTTCCTCGGCTATTGGTATCTGCTGAAGCTGATCGCGCAGCCCGGCGCCCCGATGGCGCGGCGCCATGCCGACGACATGATCTTCTATGCCATGCTCGGGATCATCCTCGGCGGCCGACTCGGCTATGTCCTGTTCTACAATCTCGAATCCTACCTCAAGGAGCCGGTCGATATCTTCAAATTGTGGGATGGCGGCATGTCGCTGCACGGCGGCGTGATCGGCGTGCTCGTTGCGATCTGGTATGTGACGCGCAAGGAAAAGCTCAGCTTCCTGCGCTTCTGCGATTATATCGCCTGCGTCATTCCGTTCGGTCTCTTCCTCGGCCGCCTCGCCAATTTCGTGAATGGCGAGCTGTGGGGCCGCGCAACCACCGTGCCATGGGCGATCATCTTTCCGCGCGGCGGCGACCTGCCGCGCCACCCGAGCCAGCTTTACGAAGCCGGACTCGAAGGACTGGTGATGATGGCCGTCCTCGCCTATTTCTTCTGGCGCACCGATGCGCGCTACAAACCGGGTTTCCTCGTCGGCATGGCGTCGCTGATCTACGGTCTCAGCCGCTTCACGGTCGAATTTTTCCGCGAGCCCGACGTCCAGCGCCAGTGGGTGGTCGACGCAACCGGCCTCTCGATGGGCCAGTGGCTGACCGTGCCGATGATCGTGATCGGCCTCTGGCTCATCGCGACCGCCAAGCGCCGGCGCCAGCGGGTCGAGCCGGTCGCCGGGCCCGATGCCGTTGCCTGACGGCCCGCCCGCTCCCGACCAATTGCTCAAGGATATCGCCGCCGCCCGGCCGATGACGGTTGCCGACTATATGGCGGCGGCGAACGCGCATTATTATGCGACGCGCGACCCGCTCGGACGAGCGGGCGATTTCACCACCGCGCCCGAAATCAGCCAGATGTTCGGCGAGCTGGTCGGTATCTGGATCGCCGATCTGTGGAGCCGCGCGGGCCGCCCGCTGTTCCGTTATGTCGAGCTCGGCCCCGGCCGCGGTACGCTCGCCGCCGACGCGCTCCGGGCGGCGTCGCGTTTCGGCTGCGTGCCGGTGGGCGTCGATCTCGTCGAAACCAGCCCGACGCTGCGCGCGGCGCAATCGGCGCGCCTTCCGCAGGCCGAACATCATGACGAGGTCGACGCGCTCCCGGACGATACGCCGCTGGTCATCGTCGCCAACGAATTTTTCGACGCGCTGCCGGTCCACCAATATGTGAAGACCGCCGACGGCTGGCGCGAGCGAATGGTCGAGCGGCGCGATGGCAGGCTCGCGCCGAGAGCCGGCGAAACGCCGGCCGACGACGCGATTCCCGCCGTCCTGCGCGACCGGCCCGAGGGGACGATCGTCGAAACGACACCGGTCTCGGCCGCGATCATGCAGCGCTGCGCCTTCCGCATCGCGCGGCAGGGCGGCGCGATGCTCGCGATCGACTATGGCTATGCGGGGCCCGCCGCGGGCGACACGCTGCAGGCGGTGAAGGCCCACAAATTTGCCGATCCCTTCGTCGATCCCGGCGAGGCCGACCTCACCGCGCATGTCGATTTCACCACCCTTGCCGACGCGGCACGTCCGGCGGGCGTTACCATCAGCCGCCTTGCGACACAGGGCGACTGGCTGAGGCGTCTCGGCATCGACGCACGGCTGAAGTCGCTCACCGCGGCCGCCCCCGACCGCGCCGCCGAACTCGAAAGCCAGCGCGACCGCCTTGTCGAGCCCGGCGAAATGGGCGAACTGTTCAAGCTGATCGCGATTACCGCGCCCGGCTGGCCCGCGCCCGCAGGATTTTCAGGAGACCCCGCATGACCGCCATCGCCTTGGCGAAGCCCGAGGATGCCGAAGCGATCGCGATGTTCGCGAACGGCTCCTTTACCGATACATTCGGGCATATCTACGACCCTGCCGACCTGTCGGCCTTCCTTGCCGATTGGAACCCTCCGGAGCGCGTCCGCGCCCAGATTGGGGACGCCGGACACGACATCGCGCTGGTGCGCGACGATGCAGGCGCGATCCTCGGCTATATCAAGATGGGCCCGGTCGAATTCGACCTGCCGCCCGAGCAACCCACCGACGACGCGGTCGAACTCCACCAGCTTTACGTTGCCGAAGCCGCGAAGGGCACCGGCGTCGCCGCCCGACTGATGGAATGGGGTATCGCATGGGCGCGCGAACGTGCGTCGATCCTCTACCTCACCGTGTTCACCGAGAACCACCGCGCGCAGGCCTTTTACCGCCGCTACGGCTTCTACGACGTCGGCCGCAACGAATTCCGCGTCGGCAATCATATCGACGAAGATCGCTTCTTCAGGCTCGACCTGTGAGCGCGCCATTCGTCGTCGCGCCGACGCTCGCGAATGTGCCGCACGGCTTCTTCGGCCGTCAGGGCGGCGTCTCGACCGGCGACCTCGCTTCGCTCAACTGCGGCCTCGGATCGGGCGACGACCCGGCGCTGATCGCCGAGAACCGCCATCGCGCCACCGAAGCGGTGCTGCCCGGCGCGGCGCTCGCCGGCCTCTACCAGGTCCACGGCAACCGCTGCGTGATCGTCGACGACAGCACCGACCTTGCCGCGCGGCCCGAGGCCGACGCGCTCGCAACGCGAACCCGCGGCATCCTGCTCGGTATATTGACCGCCGATTGCGTCCCCGTACTCTTCGCCGACGCTGAAGCCGGGGTCATCGGTGCGGCACACGCGGGCTGGAAGGGGGCTATCGCCGGGGTGACCGACGCAACGCTCGCCGCGATGGAAGGGCTCGGCGCGAGCCGCACGAACATCGCGGTCGCTATCGGCCCCTGCATCGGGCGCGCCTCCTACGAGGTCGACGACGGCTTCGTGCAGCGCTTTCTCGCCGACGATCCCCAGAACGAGCACTTCTTCGCGGGCGGCAAACCCGGCCATGCGATGTTCGACATCGCCGCCTATGTCGCGGCGCGGCTCGCTGCGGCGGGGGTCAGCCGAATTGCCATCGGCGGGCAGGATACCTACGCCGAAGAGGCGGACTATTTCAGCTATCGCCGCGCGTGCCATCGAGGCGAAAACAGCTACGGTCGGCAGATATCGCTGATCGGCTTGAGGTAATTCTTCGTCACCCCGGACTTGATCCGGGGTCCAGCTTCATCGAAGACAGATGGATGCCGGATCAAGTCCGGCATGACGAACGAAGGATGGCGGGAGACAAGACGGATGAAGGCCTTGGCGATCCCGCGCAAACGGCTCGTATCGATCATCGGCGGATCGGCAGGGAATCTCGTCGAATGGTACGACTGGTTCGCCTACGCCGCCTTCGCCATCTATTTCGCCCCCGTCTTCTTCCCGAAGGCCGACCCGACCGCGCAGCTCCTCAGCACCGCCGCGATCTTCGCGGTCGGCTTCGTCATGCGCCCGATCGGCGCGTGGGTGATGGGGCGCTTCGCCGACACGCGCGGGCGCAAGGCGGGGCTGTCATTGTCGGTCGCGCTGATGTTCAGCGGCTCGATGCTGATCGCCGTCGCGCCGACCTATGCCGCCGCCGGACTGCTCGGCCCGACGACGTTGCTCGTCGCGCGAATGCTGCAGGGGTTGTCGCTCGGCGGCGAATATGGCGCCAGCGCGACCTATCTCTCCGAAATGGCGCCGAAGGATCATCGCGGCTTCTGGGCGAGCTTTCAGTATATGACGCTGATCGGCGGCCAGCTCTGCGCGATCTTCGTCGCGGTGATCTTGCAGGCCTTTCTGACGGAAGCCGAACTCACCGCCTGGGGCTGGCGCATCCCCTTCGTGATCGGCGCGGTGCTCGCGCTCGCGGTCTATCTCCTCCGCCGCAATCTCGCCGAAACGCCCTCGTTCGAGAATCAGGCGGTCGACCGCCCGGTCTCGACCGCGAAGCTGCTCTGGAAAGAGCATCGCCGCGAGAGCATCCTCGTCGGCATGTTGTCGGCGGGCGGCGGCCTCGCCGCCTATACCTACACCAGCTATATGCAGAAATATCTGTTCAACACCGTCGGCTTCGACAAGGCGACCGCGACCTACATCGTCGCCGTCGCGCTCATCTGGTTCACGCTGATGCAGCCGGTCTTTGGCGCGCTCGCCGATCGTTTCGGGCGCAAGCCGATGCTGCTCCTCTTCGGGATCGGCGGCGCACTGGTCGCGGCGCCGACCTTCCTGACGCTGGAAACGGTCAGCTCGCCGGTGGTCGCGACCTTGCTGATCCTGATCCCGCTGACCTTCCAGGCGGGCTACACCGCGAACAATGCGCTGGTGAAGGCCGAGCTGTTCCCGGCGCATATCCGCGGGCTCGGTGTCGCGCTGCCCTACGCGGTCGGCAATGCGATCTTCGGTGGCACCGTCGAAATGGTCGCGCTCGCGCTCAAGGGCGCCGGCGTCGAATGGCTGTTCTATTTCTATGTCGCCGCAGTGATCGGCATGGCCGGCATTGCGACCTTGTTGCTTCCCGAAACGAAAGAGCGCAGCCTGATCGTTGAGGATTGACGGATAACAGGGCGCAGCCGCTTTTATCCGTCATCGCGGCGAAGGCCGGGAATACGGAAAAGGGAAGAACGACCGGCGCAATATAGTTTCAAATGAAACCGGCGCTGCTATAGGCGGGGCAATCTCAAAGGAGCATCCCATGGCCATGCGCGGCACACCCAAGACGAACAGCAAGAAAATCGGCGACAAGGAGCTGAGCCCCGCCACGTTGATGATGGGACTCGGCTATGATCCCGTGCTCTCCGAAGGCTCGCTGAAGCCGCCGATCTTCCTGACCTCGACCTTCGCCTTCGAAAGCGCCGCCGCCGGCAAGCGCTTCTTCGAACATATCACCGGCAAGCGCGAAGGCCCCGCCGACGGCCTCGTCTATTCGCGCTTCAACGGCCCGAACCAGGAAATCCTCGAAGACCGCCTCGCGGTCTGGGATGGCGCCGACGACAGCCTCGTCTTCTCCAGCGGCATGTCGGCGATTGCGACCCTGCTCCTCGCGCTCGTGAACCAGAACGACGTGATCGTCCATTCGGGTCCGCTGTATGCTGCGACCGAAACGCTGATCGCGCGCATCCTGTCGCGCTTCGGCGTCAGCTTCCTCGATTTCCCCGCCGGCGCGACGCGCGAAGAGATCGACGCGATCCTCGACCGCGCGAAGGCGCTCGCCACCGAAAAGGGCGGCAAGGTCGCGCTCGTCTATCTCGAAAGCCCGGCGAACCCGACCAACGCGCTCGTCGATGTCGAGGCCGTCCGCGCCGCGCGCGACGCCGCTTTCCCCGGCGAGCAGAAGCCGGCGATCGCGATCGACAACACCTTCCTCGGTCCCCTCTGGCAGCAGCCGCTGAAGCAGGGCGCCGAACTGGTCGTTTACAGCCTCACCAAATATGCCGGCGGCCATTCCGACCTCGTCGCAGGCGGCGTTTCGGGCGACCAGAAGCTGCTCAACATCATCCGCCCGATGCGCAACACGATCGGCACGATCTGCGACCCCAACACCGCGTGGATGCTGCTGCGCAGCCTCGAAACGCTCGAACTGCGCATGAGCCGCGCGGGCGAAAATGCGCTGAAGGTCTGCACCTTCCTCCGCGATCATCCGAAGGTCGAGGGCCTCGGCTATCTCGGCTTCATCAGCGAGGCGCGCCAGAAGGATATCTTCGACCGCCATTGTTCGGGCGCGGGCTCGACCTTCTCGCTCTTCATCAAGGGCGGTGAGGCCGAGAGCTTCCGCTTCCTCGACGCGCTCAAGATCGCGAAGCTCGCGGTCAGCCTCGGCGGCACCGAGACGCTGGCGAGCCACCCCGCCGCGATGACGCACCTGTCGGTCCCCATCGAGCGCAAGAAGGCGCTCGGCATCACCGACAATCTGGTGCGCGTGTCGATCGGCATCGAGGATCCCGACGACCTGATCGCCGACTTCGCGCAGGCGCTTGACGCGGTCTGACCATTCTCCCCTCCCGCTTGCGGGAGGGATTATCTATTTTTGCGCCAGTCGACCACCTGCCACCCCATTTTCGGCGCGAGCTGCTTGAGCTTGCGTGATGGCGTCGTCGCGACCGCCTCGTCGGCGAAATGCAGCATCGGGTGATCGGAGACATGGTCCGAATAGGCGCGGATATGCGTCTGATCGCGCGTGATGTCATTGTCGGCGAGCCAGCCCGAAATCCGCGCGAACTTCGCTTCGCCATAGCAATTGTCGCCCGCGAGCCGCGCGTGGATGTGATCGGCGCCATCGGGCTCGTCGAGCCGGGTAGCGAGCACGTCGTCGATCCCCAGCCGCCGCGCGATCGCGTCGACATAAAGATGGAACGACGCCGTCGCGAGCAGCAGCCGGTAGCCCGCCTCGCGGTCGGCGGCGATCTGGTCGAGCGCCGCCGCGTGCAACCCGCGCCCGATCACCTGATCGGCATAGCTTTCGGCAAGCGGGGTGATCTCGTCGCGGCTGAACTGCTTCCCGACGAGCAGCCGCAGGTTGATCGCCTTCAGCCGCGACCGGTCGATCAACCGTAGCGAATAGGCCGCGCCCGCCAGCGCGACAAGCGGCAGCAACAGCATGCGCCATTGCTGGCGCCGGCGGACAACATGCATCAGGAATCCGCTGTAAGTCCCTGAACGCGTTATCGTTCGGTCCATGTCGTACATCGCAACGCGATGCCGGTATTCGGTCGGGACGATTGGCACGGGCGCATCCATGCCCCGTCCATAAGGCGCGCGCAGCGAGGCGCCAAGCGGCTTCGGATTCGCTTGCCGTCTCGGGGCAAATAATACAATGTCCCCCGCGAGATGGTGGCCAGGGCGGACTTCGAACATGACGACGGCGCCGATGGCGCTGCGGTCCGCTTCACGGGTCGGCTGACGCTGGCGCGCCTTGGCGACGTGCCCGCGCGCCTCGACGCACTCGGCCCGATCGCGACAATCGACCTCTCCGCGATCGAACGAATCGACACCGTCGGCGCGTGGATTGTCACCCGCACCGTTAACGAACATGGCGCGAAGGTCATTGGCGCAAGCCCCGAGGCCGAACGGCTGCTCGAGGCGCTGCGCGAAGACAAGAGCGAATATGCCGTTCACCGCGACCGCCGTTCGCCGATCGAGCGGATGCTCGAACAGGTCGGCACCGCCACCCTCGCCATCTGGCACGAACTGCTCGGCATCGTCGGCTTCTTCGGCGCGATGATCATTGCGCTCGGCATCCAGATCCGCGCCCGCCGCCGCCTGCGCTGGAACGCCGTCGTCACGCGCTTTCAGGCTGTGGGCGTCGACGCGCTGCCGATCATCGGGCTGATGAGCTTCCTGATCGGCATCGTCATCGCGCAGCAGGGCGCGGTGCAGCTCGAACAGTTCGGGCTGGAAGTGTTCACGATCAACCTCGTCGGCCGCGCCTCGCTCCGCGAACTTGGCCTATTGATGACCGCGATCATGGTTGCCGGCCGCTCGGGGTCGGCCTTCGCCGCCCAGATCGGGACGATGAAGCTGACGGAAGAGGTCGACGCGATGCGCACGATCGGCGTCTCGCCGATGGAGGCAATCGTGCTGCCGCGCGTCGCGGCGTCGACGATCACCATGCCGCTGCTCGGCTTCTACGCCAGCATCTGCGCGATCATCGGCGGCGGGGTCTTTTGCTGGCTCGGGCTCGAAATCCCGCCGCTGACTTACGTGCAACGGCTGCGCGAGATCATCCCGATGCACGATTTCTACATCATGCTGATCAAGGCGCCGGTGTTCGGGATCCTGATCGGCGTCACGGGCTGTTACGAAGGTATGCAGGTGCGCCAGAATGCCGAGGAGGTCGGCCGCCGCACGACATCGGCGGTCGTCGCCGCCATCTTCCTCGTCATCGTTCTCGATGCCTTTTTCGCCGTCTTCTTCTCCACGCTGGGGTGGAATTGATGGCCGACGAAATCGAGCAGCAGGAAATTAAAGAGGAGCTGGCTGCCGCTGACGCGGTGCGTCCCGAAAAATTCGAATTTGCGATCCGCATTCGCGGCCTCAGAAACCAGTTTGGCGACGCGGTGGTCCACGACGATCTCGACCTCGACGTCCGCTCGGGTGAGATATTGGGCGTCGTCGGCGGGTCGGGCACCGGCAAATCGGTACTGATGCGCTCGATCGTCGGGCTCCAGACGCCGGCAGCAGGCGAAATCGAAGTCTATGGCAAGACGCTCGATACCATCACCGATCAAGAGGAATCGCGCGACCTTCGCCGCCGCTGGGGCGTGATGTTCCAGGGGGGCGCGCTCTTCTCGACGCTCAGCGTCGCGGAGAATATCCAGGTGCCGCTGCGCGAATATTATCCGCGCCTCGACCAGAAACTGCTCGACGAGATCGCCGCCTACAAGGTCGCGATGGTCGGACTGCCCCCCGACGCGGGGCCCAAATATCCCGCCGAGTTGTCGGGCGGGATGGTGAAGCGCGCTGGTCTCGCCCGCGCGCTCGCGCTCGATCCGGCCCTGCTCTTCCTCGACGAGCCGACGGCCGGTCTCGATCCGATCGGCGCCGCGAAGTTCGACGAGCTCATCCGCGGCCTTGCCGACACGATGGGCCTCACCGTCTTCCTCATCACCCACGACCTCGACACGCTCTATGCGACGTGCGACCGCGTCGCGGTGCTCGCCGAAAAGCGTGTCATCGCGGTCGGCACGATTCCCGAACTGCTTGCCACCGAGCATCCGTGGATACAGGAATATTTCAACGGCCCGCGCGGCCGCGCCGCCTCGAGCTGCAACCAGACCCAGGATAGGAAGAGCTGATGGAAACGCGGTCGAACAATGTGCTGGTCGGGGCCTTCGTCCTGCTCTTCACGCTCGCCCTCGCCGGCTTCGTCGTCTGGCTCGCCAACGACAGCGGCGGCACCAAGCGCGAATATGACATCTTCTTCAAACAGTCGGTCGACGGCCTCAACAAGGGGGCGCAGGTGCAATTCTCCGGCGTTCCTGCGGGACAGGTGCGCCAGATCGCGCTGTGGCCCGACGATCCGCAATTCGTCCGCGTCCGCATCGAGGTGAACGAGGGCGTGCCGATCCTGCAGGGTACGACCGCCGCACTGGAAGGCGTCGGCTTCACCGGCGTCTCGCAGATCTCGCTCGACGGCGCGGTAAAGGGCGCACCACCGATCACCGACAAGGGGCCCGCCGGCAAACCCGTCATCCCGACGCGCGTCGGCGGTCTCGGCGAACTGCTCAACACGGCGCCGCAATTGCTGCAACGCCTCTCGACACTGACCGAGCGCCTCGCCGAACTCGCCGACGACAAGAATCAGGAAAGCTTCGCCAACATCCTCGACAATGTGGAGGCGACCACCGCGACGCTCGCGCGCAACGGCCCGGCGCTCGAAAGGGCGCTCGCCGACGCGCGCATTGCGATCCAGCAGGCGGGCAATGCCGCCGAGCAGGTCGGCAATCTCGCCGCCTCGGCGCAGGGGACGATCGACCGCAACGTCGACCCCGCGATGGCGAACCTGCGCGATACGCTGAAGTCCGCGAATGAATCGATGAAGACGCTCGAATCCGCAATCGCCGATGCGCGGCCGGGGCTCAAGACCTTCAGCGACACGACGATCCCCGAAGCCAATGCCCTGATCCGCGACCTCCGCCGCACCTCCGCCTCGCTGTCCAGCCTGACCGACAAGCTCGACCAGCAGGGCGCGGGCGCGGTCCTCGGCGGCAGCAAGCTGCCCGACTACAAGCAATGATGAGGATGTCCATGATGCGAACCACCCGCACCGCCCTGCTCGCCTCCGTGGTTGCTGCCTGCCTCACCGGCTGTATCGGGCTCGGCGGCAAGACGCCGCCCTTCCTGCTCACCCTCGACGCCGACGCCGCGCCGACCTCGGGCGAGGCGCGCACCGCGGCCGAGGCCGCGACCTTGACGATCCTGATCCCGACCGCACCGCAAAAGCTGCGCACCACGCGCATTCCGGTGCAGCAGGACGACAGCAGCGTGACCTATGTGAAGGACGCGCAATGGGTCGAGGCGCCGCAGCGGCTGTTCCAGCGGCTGGTTTCCGAAACCGTCGCCGCGCGCACGTCGCGCGTCGTCCTCGACGAAGGGCAATATCTGACCGCGCCGGGCGAACAGCTCGCGGGACAGCTCATGGAGTTCGGCATCGACGCGCGCTCGAACGAGGCGGTCGTCGTCTATCAGGCGATGCTCGTCTCGGCAGGCGGCAAGACCGTCACGCAACGCCGCTTCGAGGTCCGCGAACCCCTGGCCGCCAAGATCGAGGCCAAGCCCGCGGGCGAAGCGCTGGCGCGCGCGGCGAACAAGGTTGCGGTCGATGTCGCAGCTTGGCTGGGAGGCTAACGCCGCCGGATCGGACCGCGATCCGGTTCGACCTGCCCACGATCGCGAAGATCGTCCTCGGTGCGTGCTGGCGGGCGGGACCGCTCTCGATCATGGGCCGGACCCCAATCGCCGCAGGCTGATCCAGGCCGCCGCCGGCTAGCGCCTATTTCCACCGCGGCATCGCGCGCCGCGAATTCGAACGGCGCTTCCAGCTCGCCGACTATATCGAGGTGGGCAGCGCAAGCTTCGCCGACGGGCTGCTCGCGATCGAACTCAACCGCGTCGTTCCCGAAGCGATGAAGTCGCGCATGATCGCAATCGGCAGCAGTTTCGTCGAGCGGCAGCGGATCGCAGCGCCCGAGGATAAGGCGCTCGAAAGCGCTTGAGCATATCGAGGGAGGCATGCCGTCTGCTGCCTCCCTTTTCCCCACGATAAGGCGCGATTTTCCGAAGACGTGTTTTGGCGCGTCGCGACCGGCTCCCGAACTGCCGCGCTAACTGGAGCAGCGAGGGATGATCGGGCCGGTAATAATGGATCTCGGCGGTCGTCAGTCCATAGCCGTCCAGCTGCGCGATCAGCGCCCGGTCGGTCATGGCGCGCGCGCTTCGCCGCCGTCGAGCGAGCGGAGCGCCGCCAGCACATCGTCGACCGGCACCGCGCGCCGCACGCCCGGCGGCTTGCGGAGCGCCGGCCGGTTGCGGACCGCCGAGCGGTCCGATGCCCAGGATGCGAGGAGGGCGCGCTTGACCTCGGGCTCCAGGCTCGGGTGACGCGCCACGTCGAAGGGATGAAGAAAACGGGAAAATGGCTCGGACATGATCGTGCCTCCTTCCTTGTCGCCATTCCTTTCTCGTCGTGCGGCAACAGGCCGCGGCTGCAGATTTTGGGAAGCCAGCGAGTCGAGTCAAGAGGGCTGAGGCCGTTGAAAAGGGGGCCTTGTTTCTCCCAACCGGGGCACAAAAAATTCTGCCCGATCCTCTTGAAGCGAAAAAATCCGCTTCCTAGCTTTTCGGCGCCGCGCGTCCCGGACAGGCGCGCGGTCTGTATCATATCGTTATGCAACATGGAGGTTATGCATGCATTTCCGTCCCTTGCACGACCGTGTGGTCGTCCGTCGCATCGAAGCCGAGGAAAAGACCTCGGGCGGCATCATCATCCCCGACACCGCCAAGGAAAAGCCGCAGGAGGGCGAAGTCGTCGCTGTCGGTCCGGGCGCCCGCGCCGAGGACGGCACCGTGACCGCGCTCGACGTCCAGGCCGGCGACCGCATCCTGTTCGGCAAATGGTCGGGCACCGAGGTGCGCATCGACGGCGAAGAGCTGCTCATCATGAAGGAGAGCGACATCCTCGGCGTGATCGAGCAGGCCGCGGCGCTCAAGAAGGCGGCCTGACGCCGCATCCATCCACAGTTGAAAGGACATCAAGAAGGAGGTCAAAATGGCTGCCAAGGAAGTGAAATTTGCGTCGGACGCGCGTGATCGCATGCTGCGCGGCGTGGATACGCTTGCGAATGCAGTGAAGGTGACGCTGGGCCCCAAGGGCCGCAACGTCGTGATCGAGAAAAGCTTCGGCGCGCCGCGCATCACCAAGGACGGCGTCACCGTCGCAAAGGAAATCGAGCTGGCAGACAAGTTCGAGAATATGGGCGCGCAGATGCTGCGCGAGGTGGCCAGCAAGCAGAATGACAAGGCCGGCGACGGCACGACCACCGCGACGGTGCTCGCGCAGGCGATCGTCCGCGAAGGCGCGAAGGCGGTCGCGGCGGGGATGAACCCGATGGACGTCAAGCGCGGCATCGACCTTGCCGTGACCACCGTGGTCGATGACCTCAAGGCGCACGCCAAGTCGGTCGAGGCAAATAGCGAGATCGCGCAGGTCGCGACGATCTCCGCCAACGGCGACGAAGAGGTCGGCCGCATCCTCGCCGAGGCGATGGAAAAGGTCGGCAACGAAGGGGTGATCACCGTCGAGGAAGCAAAGAGCCTGGCGACCGAACTCGAGACCGTCGAGGGCATGCAGTTCGATCGCGGCTACCTCAGCCCCTATTTCATCACCAACGCCGAGAAGCTCAAGGTCGAGCTCGACGATCCGTACATCCTGATCCACGAGAAGAAGCTGTCGAACCTGCAGGCGATGCTGCCGCTGCTCGAAAGCGTCGTGCAGTCCGGGCGGCCGCTGCTGATCATCGCCGAGGATGTCGAGGGCGAAGCGCTGGCGACGCTGGTCGTCAACCGCCTGCGCGGCGGCCTCAAGGTCGCGGCGGTCAAGGCGCCCGGCTTCGGCGACCGCCGCAAGGCGATGCTCGAGGATATCGCGGTGCTCACCGGCGGCAATGTCGTCAGCGAGGAGCTCGGCATCAAGCTCGAGAACGTCACGATCAACATGCTCGGGCGCGCCAAGAAGGTCGTCATCGACAAGGATAATACGACGATCGTCGACGGCGTAGGCGCGAAGTCCGACATCGACGCCCGCGTCGCGCAGATCCGCCAGCAGATCGAGACGACGACCAGCGATTACGACCGCGAAAAGCTGCAGGAGCGGCTCGCCAAGCTCGCGGGCGGCGTCGCGGTGATCCGCGTCGGCGGCGCGACCGAGGTCGAGGTCAAGGAGAAGAAGGACCGCGTCGACGACGCGCTCCACGCGACGCGCGCGGCGGTCGAGGAAGGCATCCTTCCCGGCGGCGGCATCGCGCTGCTCCGCTCGCTGAAGGCGCTCGACAGCCTGAAGGCCGCGAACGACGACCAGCAGTCGGGCATCGACATCGTCCGCCGCGCGCTGCGCGCGCCGGCGCGCCAGATCGCCGACAATGCCGGCGAGGACGGCGCCTGGATCGTCGGCAAGCTGCTCGAAAGCGAGGAGTATAGCTGGGGCTTCAACGCCGCCACCGGCGAGTATCAGGATCTCGTCAAGGCGGGCGTGATCGACCCCGCCAAGGTCGTTCGCACCGCGCTGCAGGATGCGGCGTCGGTCGCGTCGCTGCTGATCACGACCGAGGCGCTCGTCGCCGAACTGCCGAAGGAGGAGAAGGCGGCGCCGATGCCGGCGATGGACTTCTGACGATCGGAGGGCGGCGGGAGACTGCCGCCCTCACCCGCAGGTCGAGCGCAGCAAGACGAGGGCACTTCCTTGAGGCCGCGATCGCGCCACCCTGATCGGAAGCTGCCTGCTATCCCCTTCCCGCGCTGATCCCGTCGACGGTCGGGTCGGCAAGGAACAGGCTGTCTCCAACTTTCACGGCCGCGATAGGATGCGTCCGGCCGTTACCCGCCCCTCGCGAACTGCGATGATTTCATAATCGGCCATAGGCGAAGGAAACGAACCTTCTCGTCGGGACGCGCTAGTAGCGGATCGGCACGATGCGGATGCGATCGATGGCGCCGGGGGACGCACGCGACCTTGCGATCGCCGCGGCCCGTAGTTCGTCGAGAATGATCGCGTCATAGCCGCTTTCGTCGGGCTGCATCGGGATATCCGTTTCGACGACGAGAATGACCTTGCGCGCGAGGCCATCGAGTTCCCATTCGAACCAGCTTCGGACGATATGGTCCGCGAGCTGCCGGTTATCCGGCATGGGGTTCGCTTCCCGACACGGATCGCGAACGGATTTCCCGCTCGACGCTCGCATAACCCGCATCGCTCTGGGTCGCTAGGTCACGGACTCATTATGTCGCAACCATATCCTGATTGAAGCGAGCTGGACGGAAGCGAGGAAGTTGTCGTCTCGCTTGTCGTATCGTGTTGCGACGGCTCTGAAATGTTTGAGTTTGTTGA